>Ga0209024_1000021_pt1 | contig 428236 bp, 382 predicted proteins | sample AutmiccommunBRH5_FD_187380 | JGI IMG/M metagenome (GOLD analysis project Ga0209024, IMG submission 187380) | Deep subsurface microbial communities from Mt. Terri, Switzerland - Autotrophic microbial communities BRH/5 (SPAdes) (version 2) | ecosystem: Environmental > Aquatic > Deep subsurface >... | reverse complement strand
TAGTGAAGGTGCAGATGCAAGCGAATCCATGCGGCGAAGCATATATCAGGCGTGCAGTTTGCGATAGGTCTAATGCACCAAACCGCACACTCTGTCGGCAAGTATTTACGACGGATAAGATTGCATTTTCAGACATTGTGCTCTCCGCGAATTTGGTTCGCGTCGGGTCTGAAGCATCGGTCATATTGCGAGCCCTGCGGGTCTATCGCTCTCGACCGGCTGACGGATGAAATTCGAGGCTCTTGAGCGATTCACGAGCGGCCGCGGCGGCCAACCGACGTTTTAAAGGTTCAACCGCAAGGCTTTCCGCGATTCGGTGTGCTCAAATGCATCGGCATAAGTTCGCAGGTCACCGGATGAGGCGCCTTCATCGCGCAGGGCCTGTTTCCAGTTGTTCGCGATCGTCTCGGACATCTGAAATGCTTGCTGCCTGGCGACAGCCGGCGTCAGTTCGAAGAACCCGCACGCCTCCAGTGCGATATCGAGGGAGGCGTCGAATGAGCCGCCCTGGATGATGCCGGTTTCCAGCACTCTGTGACGTGATGGGGACGGGTTGATATCGAAGGCCGGTGACAACCGCCATCGATCGCCGCCAGCATAGATGAAACCATGGTTCTTCAGATGGTCGTCCGAGTTGGACACCAGGATCGTGAAGACGATCCGCCGCCAGAGTTCATGCAGATCGTCGACGGGCTTGCTGGAAATCTGCCGGATGACGTCGGCGATATCGGTGTAGAATCCGCCTTCGTCGCTGTCCCAGTCGAGCGCTGTGCGGGCCGAAATATAGGGGATGCGTGTGTTGCCGCGGCGATCGAACCTTCGAATGAGTGCGATCGGGCTGTCGCTGTCGCGCAGCTCGAGCTTCGCCTCTGCGGCCCGCAATCCGCATCGGGCCGCGAGTTTCAACGCGGCCACCTCGACGCGCTCGACGGGTCTAGTGTCCTGGGCGGAGGTGAACTTGGCGATCCAGAGATGTCCATCGCCCTCGACATTGGCCTTCGGCCGGGCGCCGCCCAGCGATCCGGCCACGCCGGCAAGGTCGCGCGCTTCCGCCTCCGCGCCGCCGGGATCGCGCTCGAACCGCTGCGCAAGTGCGCGCAGGCGTTCCAGTTCGACCAATCGCGGGATGGGCGGCGTCAGATCGGACAGCGGCTCCATGTCTTCCCCGAGAAACCGCAATGCGCCCTGCCGCGTACGATCATCGGACAACACCAGATAATCGAACTCGCTGAGACCGCCGCCCAGCGCTCTGGTCATCAGCGCGCGACCCCAGGAATCCGGCGCGGCATCGGCAAAGCATCCCGGCAGCGCCGAGCGCCTGTCGCTGCGGCCCGCGCTGTAATGGCTTCCCTCGCGCAGAGGCAAGCCGGGAGAGAGCGCAAAGCGGTCGGGCGCCGCCAGCCATTCGGCGGCGTATTCGAATTGCGAATGCTGGCGCCGACCATCGGTCTCGAACCGCAGCCGCCCGACGATCCGCTTGCCTTCACCCAGGGCGACGATCGCTTCGGGCATCAGAAGCCGACCCCTTCGTCATCGTCATCGTCGTCACGGTCGGGGAGAACCGTGTCACCCTTTGTGATCCCTGTCGGCCTGGAGCCTCGTTTCCGATCGATCCGCTTGGGCAGTGCCTCTCTGTCGAGCAGCAGTCCGGTGTCGTCGGATCCCGGATCGAGGAAGTCCGAAATCCGTCCGATCTCGCCGAGCACGAGGCAGGCCATCGCCAGAGTGCCAATGCTGACGCCATCGTCCCCCTTCTCGAGGCGGCTGATGGTGCTCTCGGACACACCGACCCGTTCGGCGAATCCCTGAACGGAGATGCGTCGCTTCAAACGGGCCGTCTTGATGTTCGCACCCAGAGCCTCAAGGGCTCGCCGCGCGTTCAAGGAACTTACCTTAACCACCATATCTGATGCTCATATCATATTTAGCCGTCAGATATGACTGTTAGCAGCTTGTGAGTACGACTGCAACCGGCTGCCATCAACGAGTCTGCAACATAGCTTGAAGGGACCCCTGCCCTAAAAATGTAGACGGTTTCGGACAGGCCTCTTGCGGCGTCTGAAACGGTCACGATCCACATTGAGCCATCACAGCCCCAATGGAGGTCGCACAATCGGGATCTCGGCCAATTGGAAGTCAATAACCCGCTGATTGGAACCGTACGGATCGCGATCTGGGAAGATGGGAAGGGGAAAGCCTTCCCCTGCGGCCGAGCCTGTGGTCTCGGCCGATCCCTTCTGCGGGGACACCCCGCAACGTCCCGAGAGTGAGAGTGCGGACCGGTTTGCCGTGACGGGTTGGAAGCCGAGGGAGAGGCCCTTGGCGCCCGTCGCGGAGAACCGCGATGTCCAGACACAAGCGCAACGCCAGCGCCACGCGCGACCGGACCAACCTCTATTCAGAGATCACCGACAAGATCATCACTGAGCTGGAGGCGGGCCGAGTGCCTTGGGTCCAGCCCTGGGGCACGGCTGCGGCGAAGGCGCCGGTCGCCATGCCGAAGAATGCTTCGACCGGCCGGACCTATTCCGGGATCAACGTGCTGCTGCTCTGGGGCACGGTGATCGAGCGTGGCTTTACGGGCCAGAGCTGGCTCACCTTCCGCCAGGCGCTCTCGCTCGGCGGCAATGTCCGCAAGGGCGAGCGCGGCACCACCGTCGTCTATGCCGACCGCTTCGTGCCCGAAGACGAAAAGCGCCGCGCACGAGAGACCGGCGAGGATGCGCATGCAATCCCGTTCCTGAAGCGCTTCACCGTCTTCAATACCGACCAGTGCGAGAACCTGCCCGAGGATGTGGCGACCGCAGCGCCGCCGGTGCCGACGGGCTTGATAGAACCGCGCGTCGAGGCCCTGATCGAGGCGAGCGGCATTGACTTCCGCATTGGCGGAAACCGGGCATTCTACGTCCCGGCGCACGACTATGTGCAGGTGCCGCCGCCGCAGGCCTATTTCGAGCCGATCGATTGGCACCGTACGGCCCTGCATGAGCTCGGCCACGCCAGCGGCCATATGTCCCGGCTGAACCGCGATATGACCGGCTCCTTTGGATCGAAGAGATATGCCTTCGAGGAGTTGATCGCGGAGATCAATGCCGCCTTCTGTTGCGCCTCGCTCGGCATCACCCCGACTGTCCGGCACGCCGACTATATCGGCTCCTGGCTCGAGGTGCTGCGCGAAGACAACCGCGCGATCGTCCGTGCCGCCAGTCAAGCGAGCAAGGCTGCAGACTGGCTTCTGTCCTTCCTTCCGGATGCCGACATGATCGGCAGGAGGGCGGCATGAACCTCCTGACACCCGATCTGCGCCTTCGCCTGCTCGCCAACGGTCGTCGGCGCGACGTCGACAATGTGCCGGTCGTGAAATTCTTCAACCCGCTCGGCGAAGGCGTCTGGCTCGCGACCGATCTGGATCCGGACGGCGATACCCTGTTCGGCCTTGCCGATCTCGGCTGTCCGGAACTTGGCAGTTTCTCGCTGGACGAATTGGAATCCATACGTTTGCCCTTCGGCAGCGGCATCGAGCGCGACATCCTGTTTCAGACCCAGGCGCCGATCTCGGTTTGGGTCGAGACGGTCAGGCAGGCCGGCAGCATACGTGCGGCCGAGTGTGTGCTGTGCCTCCGAGGCCGCGGCGATGCCGCGCCCGAAACTCACTCCCCCTGATACGGAAAACCCGGAAAGCCTGATGTCCGGCTGACCGGTTTTGTGATCCTGCGCCGCTTTCTCAAAGGACGAGGGCGGCGCCTCGCCTCTTGACGGGTTGAAAGCAATGGCATCGGGCCTGCTGCCCGTCGGGAGACGTGACCATGACCCGACATCAGAAGACATTTGCTATGGAACCTCAATCCGCGCCGCTGTCGGCTGAGGAACAAGTCGTTATCTATGAGGCGCGCCAGATCCTGCTGCGCCACCTCAATCAGAACCCGGTCCTGTCGTCCTGGCAGGCGGTGCTGGATTATTGCGCGCTGACCATTCGCGGCGAAGTGGAGCGGTTTCATGTCCTCTATCTCGATCGGAAGAACCGTCTCGTGTCGGATGAGTGCCTCTCCATCGGGACTGTCGATCACGTGCCGGTCTATCCCCGGGAAGTTCTCAAACGTGGTCTCAAGCTTAACGCGACCACGCTGATCCCGTCCACAACCATCCTTCCGGTGATCCTGAACCCTCGCGAGCCGACATATCAATGACGAAGGAAATTCAGAAAGGCTGCAAGGTTCTGGGCCTGACGCTGCATGACCACATCATCGTCGGCATCGGCCAGGAGGTCAGTCTGCGCGCCCGAGGCGAAATCTGAATGCCTCTCGGATAGCCTGACCGGCTCGGGCGTACCCGCGCGCGGCTTCCCGGAAGGCTGGATTCCAGTCACTGGAAGCCGACCCCGCGGTCCGGAGAGTAAGAGAAGTGCGGGGGTTTTCGTGACGGGTTGGAAGTCGAGAGAGAGGCTCTCGGTGCCCGTCGCGGAGTACATCACCATGGCAACTGCCAATCAGAAGAACACCCTCAGCGCCTCGCGTGACATCCCCTTCAACAAGCTCGTGCTCAGCCAGTCCAATGTCCGGCGCCTGAAGGCCGGCGTCTCGATCGAGGAACTGGCCGAGGACATCGCCCGCCATGGCCTCCTGCAGAGCCTCTACGTCCGTCCTCTCCTCGACGCCGACGGCAACGAGACGGGCATGTTCGAGATCCCGGCAGGCGGCCGGCGCTACCGGGCGCTCGAACTCCTCGCCAAGAAGAAGGCCACGACCTTTTCATACTTGCTCCCGTATTTGTCCTCGAACTGCCGCAGCGGTCCTGCGCCTCGCCACGGGTCGCGGCATGATGAATATCCTGCAGATCGGACAGGACGGCGTCGGCCATGGGCTTGGGAAACTTGTTGAGAACATTTGCGGTCTTGCGGACCCAACATCTCTGATGACGCGTGCTGCCGGGACTGTCAGGATTACGATGTTCGGGGGACTTGTTGAACATCAGCCTGCCATGGACCACTCGCGGGGTGGCATTTTCCACTCCTTCTCGGTCCGGTTCAAGACCAGGAACAACAGCCTCATCGCGGCCTCGTCGGTCGGGAAGTGTCCCCTGGCCCGGACGGCACGTCGGAGCTTGGAGTTTAAGGCCTCAATGGCATTGGTTGTGTAGAGGATTCTACGTACGTCGGCAGGGAGGCATAAAACGGGATGGCCTCTCAGACATGGCCACCGACAGTGAAATGCCGTGGACAGCGGGCGTTCCGTCAAAGGCGACACGCAGGTCTTGCAGCTGCAGAAAGCTGGCGTCTGCGGCGTGTGCCGGAGTGTCCTGCGTGGTATCGCGCAGGTGGGCGGGGGTCTGGATGTTCATGTCTGGGTCTCCATCGACAGCGACGCCGCGCGGACAGGCGCGGTATCTGGGGGCGGCGGAGTCATATCGGTTGGGGCCGGATCGGTTGGGGGCAGCGGCACCCCATGGGCGGTTTCGGCCACGAAATGTCCGGGCGACACTTCCACCAGTGGCATGTGGGCGGGCTGGTGGCCGACGGGAAAGACCAGGTTGGGGGGGGCTACGGACAGGCTGGCCGGGCGCGGGCGCCCTCGCCGGGCCGGGTCTGGCACCGGCACGGCGGACAACAGTCTGCGCGTGTAGGGGTGCCGAGGGGTGCGCAACACAAGGTCGGTTGGCCCGGTCTCGACGATCTGGCCGGCAAACATCACCGCGATCCGATGGCTGACCCGTTCCACGACCGCGATGTCGTGGCTGATGAACAGAAACGACAGCCCCTCGTCGCGCTGCAACTGGGCCATCAGATCGGTGATCTGCCGCGCGATCGACACATCGAGCGCCGACACCGCCTCGTCCGCAACGATCAGGCTGGGCTGAACCGACAGCGCCCGCGCGATGCACAGCCGCTGGCGCTGCCCGCCCGAGAACTGGTGGGCAAAGCGGTCGGCCGCTTCGGGTTCCAGCCCGACCTTGGCCAACAGCGCACAGGCCAGCTGGCGGCGACCGCCCTGCGTCACCCGGCCATGGATCAATGCAGGTTCGGTGATCAGGTCCAGCACGGGCAGACGCGGGTTCAGGCTGGCATAGGGGTCTTGAAAGATGATCTGGGCGTGCTGGCGTTCACGGCGCAGCTGCACGGGGGAAAGGCCGGTGATCTCGCGATCTGCGATCGTGATGTGGCCCCGATCGGGATCGATCAGGCGCAGCACGGCACGCGCGAGGGTGGACTTGCCACAACCGGATTCGCCCACCAAACCCAAGGTTTCGCCGCGCCCTATGGACAGCGAAACCCGGCTGACCGCGTGGTAGTCCAAAGCGCCACCGGACATCACACTGCGCCGCACCGGGAAGCGCACGCTGATGTTTTCGGCCCGCAGGATCGGGGCCGGTGCCCGCAGAGGCTTTGGCGCACCGCTGCCCAGCTTTGGCGTGGCGGACATCAACAGGCGGGTATAATCGGCGCCGGGTTGCGCAAAGATTTGGGTAACCGGGCCCTGTTCTTCGCAGGCGCCCAGACGCAGCACGATCACCCGGTCGGCAATCTCGGCGACCACGCCCATATCGTGGGTGATGAACAGCACCCCCATCCCCAGTTCAGCCTGCAACGACCGGATCAGCACCAGAATCTCGGCCTGGGTCGTCACATCGAGCGCGGTCGTCGGCTCGTCGCAGATCAAGAGATCGGGCTGGCAGGCCAGCGCCATCGCGATCATCACGCGCTGCCGCAAACCTCCCGACAATTCATGCGGGAACTGGCGCAGACGCCGGACGGGATCGGGGATCCTGACCCGTTCAAAGGCCAGAATGGCGGCGGCATGCGCGTCGGCGTTCGACAGGTTCTGATGCTGGCGCAGCACCTCCATCACCTGTTCGCCAAGTCTGATGACCGGGTTCAGCGCCGTCATCGGTTCCTGAAACACCATGGCGATGCGATTGCCCCGGATGGCGCGCAGCGCGGCCTCGTCCAGTGTCACCAGATCGGTCCCGTTCAGGCGGATCTGTCCTGCGGTGATCGCCCCACCTTCGCGTTCGATCAGCCGCAGGATCGCTAGCGCCGTTGCCGATTTCCCTGATCCGCTTTCGCCCACCAGCGCCACCGTTTCGCCACGGCCCACGGTGAACGACAGGTCATGCACCGCCCGGTGCGTACCAAAGGACAAATGCAGGTTCTGGACGCAAAGTAGATCGGTCATCGGCCCTATTCCACAGCCGGGCGACGCAGCCGCTGTTCGGGGTGCGCCGTGAAGTCGGGCAAGGGCGGGGTCCACCGGGTTGCGGTCGGTCGGAAGCTGAAGGCGAAAGGATCGGCCCCCTCGACACGCCAGGACAGCGTGTCGCTCAGCTCGATGATCCCCATCGCCCCGCAAGGCGCGCCCTGGGTGGTGAAGCTTTCGGTCAGCGATTGCTGTGTGAGGTGGGTGATGCCATCGACCGTGGTGACGGTATTCCAATGCACATGCCCCGACAGGCACACCACCGGCACGCGGGCTTGCGCCAGGGCGGCGCGGGCCCGGTCTGCCATCGGATAGACCGACGAGGCCGGGTTGTTCTGGAAATAGTAGTTGCCGGTCTGGGCATGGCCCGAGATCGGCACATGGCTAAGGATCAGCAGCGGCCGGTCGGCATTCTGGGCCACCCGCGACAGCCACAAAAGATCCGTCTCGCGCAGGATGAAGCTGGAACGCTCGGGGGTGCGGTGGATCTTGGCATCGGCTCGCCAGATCACCAGCCGCCAGCCCTCGATGTCATGGGTTTCATGCCCCAGACTCTGGCCCAGGATCGCCTCGTTCTCGGCGACGCTCAGGTGATCGCGGTCGTGGTTGCCGCAGATGTGCCAGATCGGCGCGACCACAGCGCGAAAGGCATCGGCTACCTCTGCCTCCAGTCGCAGATCGGTCGCGTGATCGACGTCGGAAATTCGGTCGCCAAGGTCGATCACATGCGACGCCCCGGCATCGGTGGCAAAGCGGGCAAACTCGTCCATCAAGCTCAGGGCGGCGTCACCGCGTTTGGTGGTCGAGGGGGTGCCGTGGTGGATGTCGGCGATGATCGCAAGGCGCAGGGTCATGTCGTGGGCTCCGGAAAAGGGGGGGCCCGCCGGGGTGATCCCGGCGGGCAAAGCGGCTGATCACTCGACGGTGATCGAGCCCGCACGGAAATCGAGGACGTAGGGAATGTGGCCGGCCTGCGGGACCCAGGTCACGCCGGTGCGCATCGCCCAGGATTCGTAAGGGCGATACAGCGGCAGAACCGGCGGATCCTTCTGGATCCGGTCCATCAGCTCGGCATAGGCGGCACGGCGGGTTTCGACATCCGAAGAATAGCGGAATCGGTCCCACGACGCCTTGTAAGCCTCGTCGGTGTTGAACCGACCTTCGGATTCAGACGGTCCACCCGGTGCCCACATCACCCCAAAGCTGCCGAAGGGGTCGGCGAAATACATCGGGTTCGACCAGTTCCGCGCCATCATGTCGGGGCTGTTGCCGGACCATTTCTCGTCCACGTTGATCCGGCCCTTGATACCGACGGCGGCCCACATTTCCTGAATCGCCTGCGCGGCCAGCAGGCCATTGGTATAATAGCCCGGCGCGGTGTCGAAGGTGATCTCGAAGCCATCATAGCCTGCCTCGGCCAGCAGGGCTTTGGCTTGTTCGGGATCGTAGCCGAAAGTCTGGAGCTCGGGCATGTAGAGCGCGCCGAACTCTTCCATCGTGTGGGTCGAGGGCACCACGGCCTTGCCCAGCCACAAAGCCTCGTTCAGGGCGTCGCGGTCGATGGCCAGCGACATCGCCTGACGGATGCGGGCGTCCTTCAGCTTGGGGTGGTTCATGTTCATGATCATCACGTGGAACAGCGCGGTGGCACTACCGGCGGCGTGCATAGCAGGCTCGGACTCGATCAGCGCCAGTTGGTCGGGGGCGACGTTGGTGATCATGTCCACTTCGCCGGTCTTCAGCGCGGTCAAGCGGCTGGCGATTTCCGGCACGCGGGTGACGGTCACGGTGTCCAGCGGGGCCTTGTCGCCCCAGAAGCCGTCAAAACGGGTCCAGACGATTTTCTGCCCCGGCACGAATTCCGACACCGCGTAAGGGCCGGTGCCGACGGGGGCCAACGAGAACGCCTCGTAGTCGCTGTCCTCGGCCACCTTCGGATCGCCGGTCAGGCCCTTGGTATAGTCTTCGGGGATGATGAAGACCTGTTGCAGGTTCAGCAGGGTTTCCCACAGCGGTTCTGCCCGTTTGGCCTTGATACGGACGGTGTACTCATCAACCTTTTCGGCCTCGGCAAAGTTTTCCAGACGGTCGCGCGAGCGGACCTGATAGGGGGCGAAGGTCGCCTGATACATCCGGTTCAGTGAGAACACGACGTCGTCCGCCGTCATCGCATCGCCGTTCTGGAAGGTCACGCCCTGGCGTAGCGTCAGCTCCATCGTGGTGTCGTCGATCAGCTTCCATTCGGTCGCAAGGCCGGGCATCCATTTCGCCTCGGCGGTGGAATAATCCTTGTGGATCAAGGGATCGAAAGTGTTGAAATAGAATTGCGATCCGACGTTGGAATGGTCGCGGCCGGGGTCCAGGTAGCTGGATACGTTGGCGGCCGCGACGTTCAGGTCGGTGGCAAAGGCCGGGGCGACCAGCAGTGCCGTCAGGGCGGTGGTAGTCAGCAAGCGGTTCATGTGGCAATCTCCATGGGTTTTCAAGGGACGAGATGATGCGGGCCTTGCCGGCCCGTCTGGTTGTTCGGGCTCAGCGGGGGCGCAAGCGCACATCGGCGCGGTCGCGCAGCCAGTCGCCAAGGGTCTGGACGGCAAAGGTGACAATCAGGATCAGCACCGCGGGGGCGAGCACGATCCACGGTTGAGTGGGCATGTAGTCGCGCCCCGCCCCCACCATCGCGCCAAGGGTCGCAGTCGGAGGCTGCACGCCAAGGCCAAGGAAGGACAGCGTGCTTTCCAGAAGGATGATGCTGGAAAACGACAGGGTAAACTGCACGACGATTGGTGATGCCAGGTTCGGCAGCAGGTGGTGCCGCGCGATGCGCAACGGCGTGGCCCCTGCGGCACGTGCAGCCTCGATGAACGGCATCTGCATCAGGCGGCGTGTCTCGCCGCGCAGAATGCGGGCGTATTTTTCCCATCCATCAAGCGAGAGAACAAAGACCATCACCTCGATCGAGTTGCCAAGAATGGTCAGCAGAAACAACGCGATCAGGGTAAAGGGCACCGCGATCTGTGTGTCAACCGCAGCCATGATCGCGGTCTCTGTCCGCCCACCGGCCACCCCTGCCAACACGCCCAGAGTGCCGCCTATGCAAAGCCCGATCACCGACCCCAGCGCCGCCAGCGTCAGCGTCAGCCGCAGACCGTATAGGCAGCGCGACAGCAGATCTCGCCCCAACTCGTCGGTGCCCAGGAGATACTCGGCCTTTGACCGCTCGAACCCCAGCGGCGGGCGCAGACGCGACAGCAGGCTTTGGCCGTTGGGATCAAACGGGGCGAGCAGCGGAGTTGCCACGGCCAGCAGCACCAGCACCAGCCCAAGGATCAGCGCAAACCGCTGGACCGGGGTTGCATCGGCCCACAAGTGGCGCAACGCCATGATCCATTCAGGATCGCGCGGGGTTTCGATCACGGCCATATCTATGTCCGCCCGGTCTGGCGCAACCGCGGGTCGGCCCAAGCATAGGCCAGATCCACGGCGGTGTTGATCGTGATCACCGCGATCGCCACTGTCAGCACGCCGAATTGCAGCACCGGGTAGTCACGCGTCAGCGCCGCGCGCACCAGCATGTCACCGATGCCCGGCCAAGCGAAGATCGACTCCACCACCACCGACCCCGCCGCCGCCAGCGCAGCAACCTGCAACCCCAGCACCGACAGCACGGTGATCGAGGCATTTCGCAGCCCGTGTTTCAGGATCACCAACCGTTCTGGCAGACCCTTGGCCCGCGCAGTGCGCATGTAGTCCTGCTCCAGCACATCGAGCATGGCGTTGCGGGTAAACCGGGTCAGCGCCGCAATCAGCCCAGCCGACAGCGCCAGCGTTGGCATGACGAAATGCCTCGCCGTGCCATTGCCCACCACAGGCAGCCAGTTCAGCACATAGGAAAAGATCAGCACCATGAACGTCGCGAGCACGAAGTTGGGCACCGCATAGCCCAGAAATGCCACGGTCATGACCGCAGACCCCACCCAACCCTTGCGATAGATCGCGGCCAGAATACCCGCCGGGATCGACACGACCATGGTCAGCGCAATCGAGGTCAGCAGCAGTTGCGCCGAGGGCCAGATCCGCTCTGCCACAATCTCGGCCACCGGGCGGCGTTCCAGAAACGACAGGCCGAACTGCCCGTCGGTAAAGGCGCGCAGGTAGGACAGGTATTGCGTCCAGACCGACCCATCGAGTCCGTAATACCGGGTCAGCAGAACCCGGTCTTCCTCGGTGATCCCCTGACCGATCACAAAATCGATCGGGTTGCCTGAAAGACGGGTGGCAAAGAACACCAGCGTCACGATCACGAAGAACGTAACAACCATACGCAACAGGGTCATCGCGGTGTATCGCAGCATCACGCCATCCCCTGCGATAAGGACTGCAATGCGTGTCGCAACACAGGCTGCGGCCGGGCGATCAGCACAAAGGGCATCCCCGAGGCATCCGCCGCCCCGCCATCGGTTCCTTCCGTGTCTCCCAGGAAAATCGCCTGATCCGGGCGCACACCGGCCGCGGTCAGCGCAAGGTCCAGCAGATAGGGCTCGGGCTTGCCCAACTGGCGGCACACGATGCCGGGCACCGCAGCGGTCAGTGCGGCAAGCAGCGCGCCCGTCTCGGGCTCGGGTGTGCCATCTGGGCCAGGGTGGCTGGCGTCGCCGTTGGTCACCCAAATCGGCAGGCCGCGATGCAGATGCGCTGTCAGTTCGCGCAGATCACGGAAGGCAAAATCCGGATCGCGGGCAAGGACGGCCACCTCGGGGTGCTTGCGGTCCGCGATGAGGCCAAGTTCGCGCGCCAGATTCTGCAACGGTGGCGCTGCATAAAGCGCAATCCGCGCGCCCGGTTGCTCTGCTGCAATCCGGCGCAGGGTCTGTTCGCCGGCCAGGAAAATACGCCCCGGTGCGATGGTCAGACCCATGCCGGCCAGACGCGCAGACAGGCTGATCGCGGTATCGGTCGAATTATTGGACACGATCCACAGCACGTTCCCGAACCGTTCAAACAGTTCTGGCACAGCGCCCAGAACGGTCTCGCCCGAGACAAGGCACCCGTCAAGATCAGACAGGACAGCGGCGCAACCCGCCAGGCGCGTCGAGATAACATCATTGATTCCAATGGCTTGCGACATTTACTTCCCCCAACGGCACGGCTACATCCTTCCCGAAAGCGTGTGCCCCGGGTCTGGAAACGATGCAGCGTCTTGTTGTTTGGCGGCGCAGATGCTGCGACGCGATGGAGGCACAAAGCACCTGAACTGTGACACGCCTGTTACAAATGCAAGCTAAGCCTTCGCCCTATGAAACCTATACCTGCACGCACGACCCAGAACCTGTCCCTGTCCCGCCTGCGCGCCCTGAACGCCGTGGCCGATGAGGGCACCTTTGCCGCGGCAGCGCGGCGCCTCGGGATTTCGCATTCGGCGGTGGCCCAGCAGATCCGCGAAATCGAGGCGACGTATGCTGTGTCCCTTTTCGAGCGGCGCAACGGCGCGCTGTATCCGACCCCGATTTGCGCGGAACTGTGCGACGTCGGCGTCAGAATGCACGAAGCCGAGCGTGATGCGCTGCTCATCCTCGGGCGCCGCGACGAGCATGGAAACCGTCAGTTGCGGGTTGGCCTCGGCAACTCGAAGCCGGGGATCGCCATCGTCGCCAACCTGATCGCCAATCATTCCAATCTGAATGTCTCAGTGGAAAGCGGTTCACATCAGGCCATCCTGGCTGCGGTTTTGCAGCGCCGCGTTGACGTGGGGGTTCTGCCCGATGTGCCGTCAGACAGCCGCTTTCGGCGGGTTTCCATTCTGTCGCAAGAGGTCGTGGCGATCGCCTCTGCCGATTTTCCCGAACCGCCGGAAGGGTTTTTTTCGCTGCCCCATTTGATGCGAACACCGTTGATCTTTCGTCCGCGCGGGTCTTCGACCCAAAAGGTCGTTGACCGTGCCTTCAGGCAGGCAGGGTTCGAGCCGACACCGCGTCTGGTTGCCGATACCCGCGACGCGGTTTACGAGGCCGTCGCCCTTGGGATCGGCGTCGGCTTCATGTGGCGTTTCGGGACATTCCGGACCGACTCAGTCCGCAGGATCCCAGTCCCGGACATGGCGACGCCGGTGGATGAGGTGGTTTTCGTCCTTGCCGGCGAGCGGAATGATCTTCTTGACATGTTTCTTCATGCAGCCACTGAATTTTCCAACAGGCATGCCGCGACCGCGACCAGCTCCCGGCGAGGCGGGTTCTATCGCAATCCGTAATTCTGGTCACGATAGGACGCTTCCGTGCTGGCTATCAAGCGGCCAAGATTGCGAATTGCTCGACGATTGAGGGACGCGGATTATAGGCAAACCTCGCCTGTCGCTTGCGCATCATATGGATCATTTCGATGCCGTCGAGCATGACCTGGGCCCGTGCTGTCGACTTAAAGCCGAGCATGGAGCGGACCCGGCGCTTGATGCGTCGATGGTCCTGCTCTATCCGGTTATTGAGATACTTGCTCCTGCAGATGCGAATTGGTTTCTTTGAGCGTCTTGACCTGTTACGTAGGCGGTCTTCAAGATCGCAGCAGGCAATTGCCTCGTGATTTGTCCGGCTGCCGTCGATGATGATGCGATCCGGGCGGCCATGGCGCGCAAATGCTTTTCGAAGAAACCGCTTTGCAGCTGCCAGATCACCGTGTTCGCTGAAGAAGAACTCATTCGTGTCACCAACACTGTCGATGGCACGGTAAAGATACATCCATCGGCCGCGTACCTTGATGCAGGCTTAGTCAAGGTGCCACCTGCCAGTGACGGCGCGCTTGCGTTGGTGGAAACACTCCATGAGCTGGGGCGAGAAGTGAATGATCCAGCGGTGCACAGTCGAATGAGCGACACTCAGGCCGCGTTCAGCCATCATCTCTTCGAGATCACGCAAGTTGAGATTGTAAGTGAGGTACCAGCGTACGCACAGCAAGATCACCGATCGGTCGAAATGGCGGCCTTTGAACATGGAGAGTTCCCGGAAACGCAGTCGCATTTATGTATGATCGACATTGCCATTTCGTTTGCGACAGAGCCCAAAAATATCAGCTACACTGTTGATTTCCGCATGAATTTGGACGCCTATCCGTTTCGTCGCGACCCACAGACGGTGTGTGTATATTTGATGATTTACATGGCATGATCTTGATTGAATTGGGTCATAGCCAGACGGGCATCCGGGTCAATCTCTAGTAAAATTCAACACTGAGCGCTCGGAAGTCAGATGGATTCCCCGCCATCCACGACCAATGCGTGTCCTGTCATGAATGACGACATATCGGAAGCGAGGAACAGCACGGAATTGGCAATTTCGTCTGCAGTTCCCCAACGCCCCATGGGAATGTTGCGGGAAATGTAGTTTTCCAGTTCCCCGCGTCCGCCCATTTGCTTTTCAAATCCCGCATTGAAAGGCGTGTCGATGAACCCGGGGCAAAGCGCGTTGAAGCGGATGTTGTATCTGGCGTAATCGGCAGCCATTTGGCGCGTCATTGCCACCACGGCATGTTTGGTCGTGGCATAGGCAATCATCTCTCGGTCATATTGCACGCCTGAGTTTGACGAAGTGATGATGACACTGCCACCGCCTTGGGCCTTCATGGGGCCGACCACGGCGCGGGCGGCGATGAAGTGGGATCGCACGTTGAGTTTCCAGGAGAGATCCATTCCTTCCAGCGAGACTTCTTCAAGCCCGCCTTCGGTCTGGTAGCCCGCATGGGAATGCAGGATATCCACACGCCCGAGACGTTTAAAGGTGCCGTCGATCGTGGCTCCGAGGGCATCGTCGTCGGTCACGTCGAGCGCCTGCGATGTTGCGCTGTGGCCTTCCCGGGCCAGATCGCCCGCGACCCTGGCGGCCTTGTCTCCGTCGAGATCGGTGACGATCACATGTGCGCCGTGCCGCGCCATGGCCGTCGCGCTGGCCCGGCCGATGCCGGATCCGGCACCGGTGACAAAGGCGATTTTGCCTTGCAGCAATGGACCGGATTTCAAGGCGGCAACCATATTGACGTTGCTCATCGGGCAGACCTAGCCCCTCTTCGCAGCAGGATCTGCGCCGCCACGAGCAGGACCAGCGACACCGCGAGAACCATCGTGCCAATCGCATTGATCTCGGGGGTAACTCCCCGGCGAATCGACGAGAACACATAGATCGGCAGGGTGGTCTCGGAGCCGGCGACAAAAAAGGCGATGATGAAGTCATCGAAACTAAAGGTGAAGCTGAGCAGAAAGCCCGCCAGGACGGCTGGGAAGATCAAGGGCAGCGTCACCTGCCGGAAGGTGCCGAAGGGCGTGGCGTAGAGGTCCGATGACGCCTCCGTGAGCGAGCGGTCCATGCCGGCAAGCCGCGCCCGCACAATGATGATGACAAGCGCCATCAGGAACATTGTATGCGCCGCGATCAACGACCCCATGCCCATGTTGAGTTTCGGCGGCGTGGCGCCATCGGGCCAAACCGCGGCAATGAGCGGGTTGAGCTGGTCGAACACAGTGATAAGGCCGATCAATGTGGCAATGCCGATCACAATGCCGGGGATCATCACGGCGACATAGATCAACAGATCGAACATCTTGCGCACAGGCCCGCTGATGCCTTGCAGCGCCACGGCGGCCATCGTGCCGAAAACCGTTGCCAGAAAGGCTGCCGTCAGGGCTACGGTGAGGCTGGTCATCAGCGCGTCCATGACAAATGGATTGGACAACGCCACTCCGTACCACTTTGTGGATAACCCCTGAAGCTGGCTGGCGTTGCGTCCGGCGTTGAAACTGAACAGGGCAATCACGCCGATGGGGATATAGAGGAAGAGATAAACCGATAGTGCGTAAATCCTCATGATCATCCCCTCACATGATCGCAACATCATCGCGGCTTGCGCCGAGGCGATTGAGAAGCCGCATGTAGACTGTGACCGTGATCAGCATGATCACCACCAGAGCGACCGCGACCGCGGAGCCGTATGCCCAGTTGCGCGATTGCAGGAACAGATCGACCAGGGCATTGCCGACAAAGAACACCTTGCCCCCGCCCAGCATGGCCGGGATCAGGAACTCGCCCATCAGTAGAATAAAGACCAACATGCAGCCTGTAGCGATACCGGGGACCGACAAGGGCAATGTAACCTGCAAAAACGTCCGCCACGGCGGGGCACCAAGATCGGACGATGCCTCCAGCAGGCGCTTGTCAAGCCGTTCCAGGCTGACATAGATCGGAAAGACCATCAGCGGCAGATATCCATAGACGATGCCGACAAGAACCGCGAACGGTGTGTTGATCAGACGTACTCCGTCGATCCCAATCCATTCCAGCAGCGCCGGCAGGCCGCGCCCGCCCAGGAGGAATATCCAAGCGTAGCTTCGGATCAGGATTGATGTCCAGAACGGCACAATCACCAAAATCAGCAGAATGGTTTTCCATCTTGGATCGGCCCTGACGGCCAGAAAATAAGCCAGAGGATAGGCAATCAACAGCGCTGCCAGCGTGCCGATCGGGGCAAGCGTCAAGGTGTTCTTGAAAGCCGTCCATCGCGCTGGCAAGTTGGCATATTGTTCAAGGGTAAAAGCGGGCACGACGCCGCCGGCGGGCGCCCGCTCTCCGAAACTGAAGACAAGAACAACCGTCAACGGCACGATCAGCAAAGCCAGAAACAACGTCCCGGCGGGGGCCAACAGCAACCAGTTGCGTGTGCGGATCGACATGTTGTTCTTGTCCGTTTTCAATCAGGCCGATTTGAAGCGCGCCATGAGCTCGGCACGGTTCGGGTCGGTCAAGGTGACGGCCGCGCCGAATTCCAGCGCGGTCAACAACTCTTTCGCAGGATACAGGATCGGATCGTTCAGAAGCGATTCCGGCAGCAGCTTGTTGGTGTGCGCATCGGCGGTCGGGTACCCGTGGGCCAGCACTTCCCTGGCGTTAACCTGTGGATCCAGAAGGAAGTTGATCAGCGCATAGGCAGCGTCACGGTGCGGCGCACCTTTCGGAACGGCATAATAGTCGCTCCAGATCTCGCCGCCCTCGACACCCAGGACATACTCGATTTCCGGCATATCGGCGTTGAGCTGCTTTCCGTCACCCGTCCATGCCATGGACATCCATGCGTCACCATTGCGGATGGAAGGCTGATAATCCGACGAGATCGCGAACAGGTGCGGCTTCGCATCGATCAACAGTTTCTCGGCGTCAGCGAGCTCTTTTTCGTCAATCGAGTTGAACGAATAACCGAAGTATTTCAGCGCATTGCCGATCGTTGTCAGCTGATAGTCATGCACCATGGTCCGCCCCGAGAAGCTGTCCATGGTCATATCCCAGAATTCTTTCCATGAGGTCAGTTTTTTGCCGCCGGTGTGGTTGTTGTTCACCACATAGCCCGTGGTTCCCCAATCCTTCGGCACGGCGTAAAGCTTGCCATCCACCGAACCTGCGTCGGAAAAGCGTGGATCATAGGCAGCCGGATCATAATTGGGCAGCATCGAGGTATCGAGCGGCTCGATCAGGTCCTCGCCGACATAGGTCGTAATCGTGTAGTTGGTGGGTACGAACACGTCCCAGCCGGTGCCGCCAGCCTGCAGCTTGGCCAGCATTTCCTCGTTGGAGCCGAACACATTCATCTGCACATGCGCGCCGGTAGCTTCAGTAAAGGCCTCGAAATTGGCCGGATCGTGGTAATTGGGCCACGTCGCCAGGATCACGCGGTCTCCGATGTCACCGGCGGCGAATGCCGGCCGGGTGAGCAGACCTGGAATGGCCGCGCCCATGACAGCGGTGGCGGCGCCAAGGCCGGTAACATTGAGAAAATGACGACGCGTGATCGAGCCCTTCCTGAAGCGATTGAGCTCCTCCATGAACTTCTGCTTTGAGATGTGGTCAGTGACTTTGGTCATAGCTTTGTTCCCTTTGGTTGAATGCCACCCGGTCAGTTGCTGTCTAGGACGAGAGCGGCGCTGGCCTCCCATGAGGCGAACAGCACGTCGCCTGTATTGAACGGGCCATCGTTCAATTCCGATTGTCTGGGCGAAAGCACAAAAAATTCGCCCAATGTCTCATGTTTCACGAGATATTCTGTGTGTTCACCCAGAAAAATCCTGTTTAGGACTTTCACGTTCGCGCCTTCACCTTTGCGGTGCAGTTTGATTTGCTCCGGCCGCACACTGATGCAAACGCTCTGCGCAACGGACACCTGCGAAACGGATGAACCTTCGACCTCGACCCCGTTTTCCAACAAAACACTTGCCCGGGTCCCTGCGATCCTGGTCACTTTGCCGTCAAAGAAATTCGAAGTGCCGACAAATCCGGCCACATACCGGTTGCTGGGTCGGTCGTAGAGCTCCTGGGGGCTGCCGACCTGAACGATCTTGCCGTCCTTCATGACGCAGATGCGGTCACTCATCGACAGCGCTTCTTCTTGGTCGTGGGTGACAAGAACAAAGGTGATGCCGAGCTGTCTTTGCAGGTTTTGCAGCTCGATCTGCATTTCCTTGCGCAGCTTGCGATCCAGCGCCGCCATGGGCTCGTCAAGCAACAGCAATTTGGGTTCATTAATGATCGCACGCGCCAGGGCAACCCGCTGCTGCTGTCCGCCTGACATTTCCCAGATCCGGCGGTTTTCATACCCGCCGAGCCGCACCACATCCAACGCCTTGCCGACTTTTTCAGTGATCAGGCTCTTCGGTAGTCGAGGCCGCCGCTGCTTCAGCCCGTAGCCGATGTTCTGCGCCACGGTCATATGCGGAAACAGGGCGTAGTGCTGAAACACCATGTTGACCGGACGATGGTGGGCATCAAGGCCGTTGACCACCTCTCCATCCAACAACACGTCGCCCTCGCTGGCCGCCTCGAACCCGGCCAGCATGCGCAATGCAGTGGTCTTGCCGCAGCCTGAAGGACCCAGAAAGGAAAGGAATTCTCCTTTGGTGATCTTCAGGTTGAGACCGCTCGCCGCCAAAACGCTACCGAACCGCTTCGAAACATTCCTGAACTCGGCAATGGGCTTCTGACTGTCAGCAAGCGTCGATGCGTCAATTTCCTCGTTGATCATTTACCGCAAACTTTTCCGTAGGGGTGAGTACCATTCCGATCGTCAAAAGCTTAGGAAAAGTCCGTGATGCTGTATATATCATATTTTGGGTAGATCGTTCTTCAGCGAGGTTGTCGAAATGGGAAGCTGGATCGAAGCAACCGGCGCAATGATCAGCGAATTGGGATCCGCTAATTTTGCAAGGGAACTTTCCGGCATTCTCAAATCCATAGTGCCCTTCGACTACACCGTGGTGTTCGGATATCGAGGGGCCGCCCGCCCGATGGACCTGTTCGACGATTTTCCCGACCGGAAGCGCAAGGTTTTTGTCGAGGATTATCAGGAAGGCCCCTACCTCCTGGATCCTTTCTTTCTGGCGTGCGGAAACAAGATAGAGGCAGGGTTGTATCGCATTCGCGATCTGGCGCCTGATCGGTTTTTTCAAGGCGAATACTACCGTAATTATTATGCGCGCACGGGGCTGGCCGAGGAAGTCGGATTTGTCATCGAAATCCCGGAGAACGTCTATGTCGTGGTGTCCATGATGCGTGCCGAAAAACCGTTCTCTGCCAGGGAGTTTCGCCAGGTATCGGAGATATGGCCCATTGTCCGGGCCGCCTCGCAACGGCACTGGCACGATCTTGCCGCGACAATCGGCAACCTGAATCCGGCGTCGTCAGACTCCGGTCTGCTCCAAAGCGTCGAACAAGCTTTCCAAAATTTTGGCGCCGGTGTTTTGACACCAAGGGAACGTCAGGTGGTCGAATTCACACTCAAGGGCCATTCGGCCGATGCAGTCGGCAAGATACTGGGGATTTCACCCGGAACCGTTAGCATCCATCGGCGTAATATCTACTCGAAGCTGAGAATTCGATCGCAAGGAGAGTTGTTCTCTGGTTTTATCGAAACATTGGTTGAAAACCCGCGTTGACGGGATGGCCAATTCAACGACCAAGGCAGGACAAAGCTTTGGCCGGCTGTCTTTCCATGAAATGTCCTCATTGCTCAGGCAGCGTGCTCAGCGCAGTTCACTATCCGGTAAATCCGGGGCGGTTCACTCTGCTACGAACGCGTACTTCATTTTGCATCTCGCGCGAGGTGCGCCGTTGCCTTGCTAAGATGTCGCGCTCCTCCGTCGCACCCACCAGTTCAAGCTTCAGCGTCCGGACTTCGCCAGCCTTTTCGTCTACTATGATCCTGTTTCATAACACTCATTTGTCTATGTCGTTGAAGTGAACAGGGTTTGCTGATCGGGATGCAATCCCGCGGCGTATTTTGGGTTCTGTCGCGCGCGAAGAATGGCCTGCTGGGCTTTCGGCTTTCTCAGTTCTGATCGACTGAAGACCCGGAAACCATCAGGCAGAGGATGAACGCCCTCGATCTCACCGGTTTCGGCTGCGAGCCTGAGGGTTTTCGGTGCAACGCCGTGGAAGCGCGCTGCCGGAAAGACGGCGCTGCACAGGGTCGGCGTGAGCGGATGCTCTCCGGGCGCTAATCGTCGCACTGGAGGCCCCCATTTGATAGGCGTTCCCCATCCTCGCTATGGGCAAGCGAGGATGGAAAAGGCACCATTCATTCGAGACGTTAATCTTCGGTTCATTTGGGACCATTAGCTTTGGCGACTCCGATGTCGCGGCGGGGCATGTTGCGTCTGGCCTTCGGAAGGCTGGGCACCTACCATATGAACGGATTGCCTCATGGTTTCCACTGTTCGACTTCATTTGCGACTTCTCGCGGTCTTCACCACATGTCTCCTCATACTCTCCACGCTGGGCGGACTTGCCTATGTGGTGTCGGGGGCATTCGGATCGATGGCATCGACCGCGAACCAATTGGACGACTCCCGTGCGGTTGATGCAGCAATTGGCGCGCTCGCTGCCTTAAAGAAGCAACTCGGGGCAACCACGCGTGACAACGCCTACTGGGACGACGCCTACCGAAACGTCGAGTCGGTTGATGGCGCAGAATGGTCCGTCGAGACCTGGGGAAGCATCACCGCGGATTACCCTCTCTACGACACGGCCTTGGTGATTGAGGGAAACGGCAAGTCGCTGATGGCATATCATAAAGGAGAGGCCCTTACCGATGCGAGCCTCAGCAACCTGTTTGCGGATTCGCTTGCCGACATTGTAACGGCGGCCCGGCGCGCAGATTTTGGTGCGGAAAGTCTTCCATTGGCATTCGTAAGGACCCGCGAGGGTGTCGCCGTCATTGGTGCAGCTGCGATCCAGCCGTCTTCAGAGAATGAGACGTTCGACATCGACGAGGCGAAAGTCCTCGTCTTCTCCAAACAGCTCACCTCCGATGTGGTGGCCGAGATTGGCGATACATTTAACATAGAAGGTCTCTTGTTAACCGAGAGCTCTGACGAGAGTTCCATGCTCCATGCTGCAGTCCACGACATCAATGGAAAGGAGATCGCGCGGTTCATGTGGCCGCCAATTCAGCCCGGGACAGCGAGCTACCTTCGCATAAAGCAACAGTCACAGGCGCCGGATTCGTTCTGACTTTTCTGCTCGGAGCTGTAGCGGTGACCGGCCTGGTGGTTTTCCGAGGTTTGCGCAACGGCGAGCGAGCTGCGAACTACAAGGCCAAGCACGACGCTCTAACCGGACTCTGGAACCGGGCCGGTTGCTTGGAGATCCTGGAGGTCAGTCTAAATTCAGACACAGGCCGGCTGACGGCTTTGGACATCCTTGATCTCGATGGCTTTAAGCCTGTTAACGACGCTTGGGGCCACCCGGTCGGCGATGAACTTTTAAGGCAGTGGGTGCAAGTCTTCTCGCAAATCTGCCACCCACGGCTATCGTGGCACGTCTGGGCGGGGACGAATTCGCTGTTATCCACGAATCCGCCGCTTCAGAAGCCAATCTAAGGCCGCTTGCAGACAGGATCCTAACGGCCTTGGCGACGCCATTCGTGATCAATGGCAGGACGATCGAGATAAGCGGCAGTGTCGGCGGGGCCGAGGCATCGCCGGGAGAGGTCAGCAGCGCCGAACTTCTCCGGCGGGCGGACCTTGCGCTCTATCGGGCCAAGGATCTCGGTCGCGGAAGAGCGGTTGTATACGATACTTCATTAGAATTGAGCGCGGGCACCAGACGCTCAAGAGCCGCATTCTCCTCGAAAACTGCTTCTTCCAGGAAGACCTCGAAGCCCAGATCGCGGCTTTCGTCGAGCAATCACAACCATCGCCGATACCACGAGAGCCTCGACAATCTCACCCCGGCCGACGTCTACTTCGGGCGCGCCCAGACCATCCTCATCGCGCGCGAAAGGATCAAAGGAGACACCATCCGACAGCGCCGCTTGAACCACCATAAGAAAGCGGCTTAAATCAATACGCAAACCGAGCCGGAAACTCCGTTCTTCCAAGGCCTGAAAAGTCTCAAATCATTCGACGACGGACAATTCGCTACTTTAGCGTCAATCCTGTGCGGTCGGGCGCACCACGATGCTGCCGATCTCGACGTCGTGGGGTTGTTCGATTGCGAAAGCTATCGCCCGTGCGATCGCGTCCGGCGAAATGGCAAGCTCTTCCTTGCGCTTTTGCATATTTGCCTTGATATCCGGATCGGTGACAGCAGTATCCCCGAAGGTCGTGTCAATGAATCCCGGCGAGATTTCAGTTACGCGCAGGTTTGGACCCGATTCCTGACGCAGGGCTTCGGTGGCGGTGCGCAGTGCGTTCTTGGTCGCAGCGTAGACGCCCATTGTCGGCACGATCTTGATGCCGGCTGTCGAGATAACGTTGACAACGTGTCCGCTGCCCTGGAGACCAAACACCGGTAGCGCCGCGGCGATGCCGTAAAGCGCGCCCTTTAGGTTTACGTCGATCATGGCATCCCAGTCATCAACTTGCAGAGCGTCGAACCGTGAAATTGGACCGATGCCCGCATTGTTGACGATGACGTCGACTCGCCCAAAACGCTCGTAGCCGAGACTGACCAACGCCTCCAAATCCGCGCGTCTGGTGACGTCGATTGCCAGATAGATGGCTTCGCCGCCCGCCGCTTCGATCTCTCCTGCCACTGCGGCAATCTCAGCTTCGCTGCGCGCACCCAGCACAAGACGCGCGCCGCGCGCAGCAAGATGAATAGCGGTCGCCCGGCCGATGCCGCGTCCTGCTCCGGTGATGGCGACGATCTTGTTCTCTATGGTCATGGTATGGGCTCCGTCTTCTGAGTGAGAAGCTAGACCTATGCGTTGCCAGTCGGATGATCTATGCTCGTATGGCCATGTCTTTATCGAGATCCTCCGAAATCCCCCCCGATCCATTCTCCGAGGTTCTTGCGGCACTCGGCGCGCAGAGCGTTCGCGGAACCGGCCTCGAAGCGGCGGGAGAGTGGGCGCTCGCCTTCGATGGGCGAACACGGTTGAAGTTCGTCGCCGTCACGCGAGGCCGATGCTGGCTCCTGCTTCCGGATCATTCGCCGGAAGCACTTTTGGAAGGCGATGTCGTTCTCCTCAGCAACACGCGCTACACAGTGGCGAGTGACCCGGCGGTCGAACCGATCGACGGTATGCCGCTCTACGCTTTGCCAGGGCACGACATGGTACACCTCGGCGCTGGAGACGAGACGGCCTTGATGGGCGGTGGCAGCAGCTTTGCGGATGGCAGCGCCGCGTTCGTTCTGGATGCGCTTCCTAGGTTTCTGCGCGTCGACCGGACTTCTTCCACTGCCGAGGCTGTAGCAAAGACGCTGAAATTCCTGAGGACAGAGGTCGGTAGCGCGGAACTAGGTGGTTCCCTCGTCGCCGAGCGGTTGGCAGAAATCCTCGTCATCGCAGCAGTCCGCGCTTTCGTGGCCACTAGTCCGACGACCAGTGTCGGCTGGATAACCGCGCTGGCGGACCCGCGGATCGGCAAGGCCCTCAGACTGTTGCACGGCGATGTCGCGCGCCGGTGGACAGTGCCAATGCTGGCGTCGGAGGTCGGCATGTCGCGCTCGGCCTTCACACAGCGCTTCGCCGAGCGTGTCGGCCGCCCACCTCTCGACTACCTCACCCGCTGGCGCATGGTTCTGGCGCAGAGAAAGCTGAATGCGGGCCAGACCGTCGCGGCAGTTGCCGCCGCAGTGGGCTACAGCTCGCAAAGCGCCTTTTCTCATGCCTTCAAGCGAACCCTTGGCCATACACCACGGTCTGGTGGCTGATACCTGTCGTCTGGCGGTCAGATCTCGCCCAGCAACGCACGGTCCACAAAGTCGTCGGGATCGATGGTGAAGTCCCTGTAGAACTTGAAATGACCCGTATCGCGCAATCGGATTTCCGCAAGTCCTGCACGGGTAATCTCCAGCAGCCGAGCGCCAGGAACGGCCATAAGGATGGGCGAATGCGTGGCCATGATGATCTGAGCATTCGCTGATTCTTGAACAGCATGAAGAATGCGAAGAAGTTCCAGTTGGCGCTTCGGAGAAAGAGCGCTTTCCGGTTCGTCCAGAAGGTACATTCCCTGTCTGGACATGCGTTCCTTGAAAAAACGCACGAAGCCTTCGCCATGGCTCCAGGACAAGAAGTCCGGCGGTGCTGCATTGGCGTCCCGGGCGGCTTCATCGAGGAAGCGGGCGACCGAGAAGAAGGATTCGGCGCGAAAGAACCAGCCCCCAGTGACCTTGGGCAGCCAACCCGCTCGCAACGCGCTGGCGAGCAGGGCGCCGCTGCGATCGACGGCACGGGAATGATCGACCGGCATGTAGCCCTTGCCACCCCCGGCCTCGTCAAAGCCGCACAAAGCTGCCACAGCCTCAATCAGGGTAGATTTCCCAGTGCCGTTCTCACCCACAATGATCGTCACCGGTGTTGTCAATTCGAGAGAGAAATCCATATCAAGCCACGGCAGGTTGAACGGATATTGCTCGCCCAAGCCTGAATCTTCCCGAACCCAAAGGCGCTTCAGATAGGGGGCAGGCAGGTTAGTCGATCTGGTCTTTCGCATCGCGGCCATTGGCCTCCGGGCAATCTATGCTCTGTTCATGACATGAGCGGGCGCGGCTGGGTCGGCTCCTCGTCAGAAGTTTCTGTCGTCGGCGCCAATCGTTCCGCGGACAGGCGACATATAGTCCCGCCCTTCGCTTCTGGGTAGAGCACACCAAAAGGCAATCATGAGTTTTCCTGGAGAGTTCAGGTCGTTCGAGGTTACCAATCGCAGAAGATGCCCGTCACGCTTCGGCCCCGGAATCGAGCGAGTTGGGTGGCTCGACCACGTGTGTGGGCCTTGACCGACTGTAGCAGTGCAGGCGGCCCGCCGACGTAACAACGGCGAGCCTTTTGTCGGCTACCAGGGCTGGGTTTGGTTGATGGACGCCGTGAAAGTGCCCGTTGGACCGTCGCTGCCAAGCAGAGCAACTCGCACGGCTTCGGCGGCGCCCTGTTGGACGGTTTCGGTGCCTTGGTAATTGTTGAGCGCGGTGGCGGTGAAGCCTGGCGTTACGGCATTAACCTTGATCCCTTCGGCTTCAAGGTCGATGGCAAAAGCCACAGTAATGGCATTGAGCGCGGTCTTGGAGGCACCATAGCCCGGGTTGAACGTCGCCCGGTAGGGGTTGGGCGTGGAGAGCATTGTGAGCGAGCCGAGACCGCTCGATACGTTGACGATACGTGCAGCGTCCGACTTGCGCAGCAGGGGCACGAAAGCCTGGGTGACGGCGAGGACACCGAAGACATTGGTCTCCCAAATGGTTCGGACCTCGCCGACCGAGATCAGCGTTGCCCGCGAACGCTGGATGTAGTCCTGCATGGACTCGGCTTCTTTGCCGTTGGCGCGGGAGATGGCGGCATTGTTAATCAGAATGTCGAGGCGCCCGAACTTTTGTTCGACCTGCGCGACAGCGGCATGAATCGAAGCTTCGTCTGTGACGTCGAGCTGGATGGGATGCACGTCGCCGGCGACGTTTTGAGCTGCCGCCTTGCCGCGGTCGAGGTTACGCGAGGCGAGCAGCGCCGTGAGACCGCTGGCGGCAAGGTCTGTGGCGATCTGAAGCCCGATGCCCTGGTTGGCGCCGGTGACGAGTGCGATGCGTTTGGTTCCAGTCATTACGTGATCCTTTGCTTGGTTGGACAAACAAGAGATGGTCATGCGGCCCTGGACGTTCTATGTTCAATCGTCCAAGACAATTTCGAATGAGTCCAAAATGGACGATCCCCTCGCGCAGATCGTTGGTATGCTTCAGCCGGGCGCGCCGTTTTCCAAATGCGTGACGGGCTCGGGCCCTTGGCGGGTGCGGCGCACCCAGTCGCCCAATCCCTATTACGTCGCCGTGCTCAAAGGGAGCCTGCGTTACCGGGATCACAAAAGCGGCGAGGTCAACGTCAATGCGGGCGACTTCATTCTCATTCCCTCGGCGCAGGACTTTATGATGTTGAGCGAGGCGCCAAGCGCTGACAACGACATGGTGATCGATCCAGTCATCTTGCCTGGAGGCGGATATCGCGTCGGCAGTGTGGATGGTCCTGTGGAGATGCGGGCATTGGTCGGCTACTGCGTTTTCCAGTCCGATGATGCGACCCTGCTGTCATCGCTGCTGCCTGAACTGGTGGTGGTGCGGGGCGAGCACCGGCTGGCCATGTTGATGCATTTGCTGGGCGACGAGGCAATGGGCAGCAAGCCGGGGCGAAAGGTGGTGTTGCAACATCTGCTTGAAGTGCTCCTGATCGAGGCACTGCGCTCGTCCGGCGAGGTAGGCCACAAACCTGGATTGCTGCGGGGCATGTCTGACGAACGGCTGGCCATGGCAATCCGCGGAATGCACACAAGGCCCGAGCGCAGTTGGACGGTGGCCGAACTGGCCCGGGAGGCCGCCTTGTCTCGGTCGGGGTTTCATGAACGGTTTCAGACCGCAGTGGGTATGGCGCCGATGGAGTATCTGACGGCATGGCGGCTGGCTTTGGCCAAGTCCCTGCTGCGCAAGCGGGAGGCGAGCGTGGGGGAAATCGCACGCCGGGTTGGATACCGCTCCGCAAGCGCCTTCAGCGTTGCGTTTACCCGTGACGTCGGCGTGACGCCGGCACGGTATGCACGGGAAACGATTGCGCCGTTGCACGGCATGGCGGCAGAAGAATTTGAAGGTGCCATCGCTTGATCAGGTTGCCGCTTATTGCGTTGCGAGTGTTCAGTGCCCCTTACAGATAGAGGGGGCTCGTCGGACGACCGGAAGCGATGGCGTTGTGCTGCCTCTGCTGCAGTTGTCAGACACTCTGCGCCCCCATAACAATCACATACAATGGCTAGTCGATCTGCCTTGGCAACGACCGGTTGTCGAGTTCCAGATTCATGCTAGGCGGTTCCATTGCACCGATCCGCAATGCCGCCGGCGGATCTTCATCGAACAGTTGCCGGAAACGGCGATACGGCAGTCACATGAGGAAGTTGTCACTAGAGGATACCCATCAAATCAATATCCTTTTTGAACGCTTGCGGTTCAATGCTCACGCCCCCAACCTTCACATTCAGCTGTCACCCTTCGCCGCATGTTCAAACATCATGGCGGCGACAGTTCCGGAAACACGGTCGGTCGCGGCGACCAGCACTTCATCAAGGTGGTGAATGTAGCGGCTCGTGACTGAGCCTGCGGCATGGCCGAGAATTGCGCCGATCGTAGGTTCGGAGTAGCCGAGATCTCCAGCCACGGACGCGAACGAATGCCTAAGCGTGTGCGAAGTGACACCGACAAGGCCGGCGCGCTTGACGATCCTCTGCCATGCCCTTGGCAAGCCCCCAAACGACTCGGCTTTGCGTGCGCCTGCCAAGACGAACGCCGCATCACTCGACGGTTCGCCGAGAACTTCCAGAACGACCTTTCCAACGGGGCGGACCGAAGCGCCTTCCTTGCTGTCCGCAAGGCGCAAACACTGCGCCGCGCTATCCATTTCGTTCCAGCGTAGCCGGGCAATCTCTCCCAACCGGCACCCCGTCAGTGCCAACAGCTTCACCGCAAGGATCGCTTGATCGGTCTCGTCTCCAGCAAACTCCTCGATCGCCTGGCCCAGGCGGCAATACTCTTCACGATTGAGCCGCCGCGTCCGGCGCTGATCGGCCGGGCGCCGGACGCCGGACGCCTTGCGCAGGATTTCTCTCGATTACTCCTTCGGATACCGCAAACGACAGAATGCCGCCGAGGAGACCCGCCGTGCGCGCCGCTGTGCCCAGCCCTCCTTTCACGATGGACTTTCCGCGCTACTTTGCGGTTTTGGCGGTGATCGCCGTTTTTCCCGCCGCTACGTCGCGGATAAACTTGCTCACGTCAGCCGCCTTGATGTCTTTGACCAGCTTGGAGCCAAGCAATGGTACGATGTGCCGATTAACCCGGCCCTTGTCGGTGTAAAGCGTGCTCCCCTTCTTCGGTCGATCGCCTTTTCCTAGAATGAGCCCCATATCAGCCGCCTCCAATTATCGCTCGCACAGTTCCTTCTTTGTAATCGATCCTCTGCGCGACCTCCGCTCGGCGGCAGGATCGACGCCCCGAACCGCCTCTCCAAGTGTGGCAATCGCAAGCTTGCGCGCTTGCTCAGCTGTTACAGTGCCGTGCCGTCCGATGGTAATACGACGCCGGACGCCCGACGAATTTCGATAGTCGACAAAGTAAGTCCGCACGCCGCTCGCCTGCACGAACAGGCCGAAGCCCTTAAGATCGCTACACCAGACTGTGTATTGCTTTTCGCGCGGCGTGGCGGCATCGACGACGGATTTTGTTAGCTTCACCATCCACGGTCCCTCCAGTGACGATCAGAATAGACTCACCATAAACTCACCAAAAAAATCCGGACGGTGGCGAGATGTAGCGAACGAAAGCGTTCGCATTCCAAGCTAGAAATATCAACATATTCATTATGTTATAGGGCTTTTGATTGTCGTGGCGAACAATTGTCGGAAGACCCATTTTTGCCCTCCGAAGGCAGAGGTCACAGGTTCAGATCCTGTCGGGTGCGCCAATAATTTCACCTGGTTACGATTTTTTGAATTTTGCGCTTTTGTACAAGTAACCACATATTCTTCGGTTTGTTTCGGCATGCAAAATTGGCTCTGATTCACTGTTGATGAAATTCAGGCATCGATTCGCGTTGGTTTTGCAAAAGGAATCAACGTAATGGTTCATTCGCTTCGACCCTCAGCACTCTTGCATCGTGGTTTTGTAGTAGATCAGACCGCTTCTGACGTCGAGATAATGATGATCACTGTTCGTCCGTTGAGCAGAGCAAGCCCCTGTCCGGGCTGCGGAACCAAAGCGGAGCGGATACACAGCCGGTATCAGCGACACTTGGCAGATCTTCCCATCGCGGAAAAATCTGTCCGATTGGTTATCGTGGCGCGCCGCTTCCACTGCGACGCGGTGCTATGTGGCCGAAAATTCTTCACCGAGCGCTTTGACCCTGAAGTTCTGGCACGTTGGGCGCGGCGAACTGCGTGGCTTGACCATATCGCCCATCATCTCCCGCGACCTCGATCTGTGGGCCTACCAAAAGGGCGTCGTCCTCGATTTCTCACGACCTGGAAAGCCGACGGACAACAGCTTCATCGAATCCTTCAATGGCAAGTTCCGGGCCGAGTGCCTGAACACCCACTGGTTCATGAGCCTTGACGACGCCCGGTCAAAATTGGAGGATTGGCATAGAGACTACAACGAATTCCGGCCACACACAGCGCGATCGGCAACAAGGTTCCGATTTCGTTCATGAATGGCTCATCGGCGCCACCGCCGGCATGAGCCCAAACCCCGGATATTTCCAGCTTCCGCTGGCCCAAAATCGGGGTGCACTTCAAGAAACCCACGACTCACCCGAATACTGGAGGGAACTCGGGTCTCAGGTCATCGCCTCCTTCGCCAACGGTATCGTCAAAGACCGAATAGCAGTTAGTGCTGCGATCACTTCGTCATGGTCCAATGGTCAGACAGAGGGGCAGATCACCAAACTCGAGCTTGTGAAACGCCAGATGTATGGCCGAGGGAAGATCGACCTCCTCCAGGCCCCGCGTCATCGGTGCGGGATAGGCCGGCACCAGCAAAATCACGTCAGAGCCAATATTCAATGCCGTTTGAGAACCTGCCCCATAACAATTCCAGGCGCGGGTATCGCAGGCAAAAGGCGCGTCGCAATATCCCCATCTCTGACCGAATTGCCATAAAGCGCAGGTTTGAATGTGCCCCGGGAGCAAAGAGCCAGATGCAGGTAATTGAAAGGCTCACCGGGGTCTACGGCGAATGTCAGGACGTATCTGAAGTGCAGAGAATTTGATGGTTGGTATGTCAGCAGCCAAAATCAAGAAGTATGAGAAATTCCTAAAGTTATCCATTTGTGCAGTTCGCCACGCCTATCACACGCGATCAGACATATGAATGCTCCCAGACGATGAGAAGACCCAAAAGCTCAGAGAAATGAAGGTCATGGCGGCCATCAATATCCCAAGCAGGGCTTGCGCGAACCAGTAGCTGACGCCCAGCCAGCCGGGCAACATGGCGGTCGCCGCGACGTTGATAACAAAGATGATTGCGACCACAGCCAGATATCTCGCGCCGGCCGAACGGTGGGACCGGTCGGAGCCGTAGGTCCAGCAATAATGTGCCCAATAGTTGAACGAGACAGCCAGAACATAGGCAAGCGCGGCCCCGGCCGCCGGGGGCAGGGACGCCGACTCCACGGTAAGAACGAGTAGGCCGGCGTAAAGAGCAGCAGTCAAAAGGCCGATCGCGCCGAATTTAAGCAGCGTTAGGAGGTGCCGGCGTAGCCTTTGAAGGACTTGCATTGTCGCATTGCTCCGGTGCGCTTTATGCACCCTGATCGTGGTCTTCAGTCGATTGGGTGACCTTGCGGGATCACACTGGGACGTCCGTGCGCCGCCAATGCGCCAGGAACACGGCAAATGGGCCTTTTCCGGGAAGAGTGTTGTAGGCGCTTTCGATAGGAAACAGGATCGAGGATAGCGCGGGTTTTGCACCAAGCGGCACGCGTGTGATCAGGCTGTTGAGGATGAGGTAGAAGGCCGGCCCGCCGATATAGAGGACCCTTTCAGGAACGAAATAGGGCGCACCCAAACCAGCCAGTTCGCCGTGTTTCAGCGCTTCTTCGGTGTCGGCCTCGAACCACTGGTCCTTCTTGTACCAGATCCTTCGCAAGGAACTGAGAAAGAAATCGTCGTTGGGCTCCATCATCAGGAAATGCCCGCCAGGGCGGACCATGGCTGCCACGTTCTTCAAGGTCGTGCCGAGGTCGGCCACGCAGTGATGCAGTCCACCGATGATAAGAGCCGCATCATGCACCTCGTCGACCTTGGCGGGCAATGTCAGATCGATCTGATGCGCCTGTCCGCGGGTGCGCGCACGATAGTCCCTGCAGGCGGATTCAGAAATGTCGTAGCCTGTTGTCCGGACAGAAGGGAAGTAACTGCGCAATGCCAGGGAATTGTGCCCGCTGCCGCAGGCAAGGTCAGCTACCGAGGCGTTTTCAAGATTTACGCCTTCAAGCAGCGGCCGATAGATGAATCGATGGCGGTAAGCCATCGACGGGCCATCGTAATAGTGCGCTTCATAGGCATCATGAATGGCTTCGTAGTGCGCTTCCTGCGCGTTTGGCGTTCCATGGGGGCTCATTTTGCATCCTCGGTGTGAAGCGGGCGTTTGCCGACAGCGGTCCAGCTATACCCATGGCGGTGATGCAGCGTTACATCCTCGAATCCGGCCTCTTCGAGAAGGCGGCGAGCTTCATGCTCCCGGTAATATTTGGCATAGGCCGGCTTGAGCTGGTCGTAAATCACCAAAAAGCGCTTCTCCGGGGAAAACCGCCCTATCACTTCGGTCATGTAACGGCGCAGAGGAACGGGCATGCGTCGCGCCATCCAGATATAGGCTGCCAGCAGCCCGTTGAGAGCCTTGCATATAGGCACCAGGAGCCAGTGCGGCAGCCGGGTCGAAAGTGCCCGAAGCGGTTGAACGAAAGCCAGATAGGCTCCATTGCCTTCATTGCCGTAAAGCCAAACGAGCATCTTGCCGCCGGGCACGAGCGCCCTGTAGGCCGCCGCTACCACCGGTTTCGGATCCGGTATGTGATGCAGAACTCCGATGGATACGATGATATCCTGAGCGGGCGTTGGGGGCAATTGATCGCCGCGACACTCCAGATAGGTTATCTTTTCCTTGTCCTGACGTGTGTTTGCTCGCAGAACGGCCATCGCGCGCGACGGCTCCAGCGCAGTCACGTGCCCGGCCTTCGCCGCAAGCAGCATCTGCACGATGCGACCGGACCCACTGCCTATCTCCGCGACATTCTTTCCCTCGAGTTCCTCCACAGGAAGCAGCGGGCCGAAAATATCCGCCAGCAATTCGAACGAGCCGTAGTAACCGTCATTTTCGGTATAGCGGGTCCATTGGTCGCCAAAATCGTTGATAGTCCGATCTGTCAGTTCTCGGGTCATGTCGGGTCTCCGTTGCCTGGGCTGTCCGAACGGCGTGCGAGCACCAGAATCGAGACACCGAAGGGTGGTCTCAAATACGGCGCCGTCATCACATCCAGTCGAAACACCGCGCTGAGAATGCGATTCAGCAGGGGATTGTTCACCTCGTTTTCGCTGTCAAGATCGACTCTGGCGAGCTTGATGGCCTGACGCGCCATGAAGATCGGCACGAAAAGAAGGAAATTGAAATGAAATTTCCTTTCAGCCTTCAGTCCTGACCGCTCCAGCAGACGCAGAAACGGTCCCATGCGGTAACGGCGATAATGATGGGATTTTTCATCCTGCAGACCCCAGAGGCTGGGGAACGCGGGCACGGTAATGAGAGCCACACCGCCTGGCCGCAGTATCCGCCTGATCTCCCTGAGCGCGGCCTCATCCTGGTCGACATGCTCCACGACATCTGTCGCAGTTACCAGGTCAACCGAGCCGTCGGCTACCGGCAAGGCGCGGATGTCGCCGGCCTTTACCGTGCCCAGTCCTTTCTCGGCGCACCACCGTGCTGCCTCGGGGCTTGAATCTATACCGGTGACGTCGGCAAATCCCATTTCTCGCAGCAAGCGCAGATTGGCGCCCGTGCCGGTGCCTATATCGACAATTGTCGCGTCAGCGGGAATTCCTTCCCGGCGGATCAAGTTTGAAAAAAGCCGGCGGCGTTCCACGAACCACCAATGCGTGGCTTCTATCTTCGCTTCAGCGGCGTAGGCTGCCTCATCCATATCCTAATTCCCTTTGGGCGTTGCCGACCGCAGTGTGTGTTGCAAGCCCAACCATGTCCACAGCAGAAGCCGGTTGTCGGCCCGGCCACTGCGATGGTCGCGCCACGCCGTCTCCATCCTGCCGGTGTTCATTCCCGGCACAGGGTTGAGGGGCGGAGTTTTCGGAATTTCGCGCATCCAGTCGGCCACCGGAATGCCGAACCCCTTCTTCTTGCGGTCCAGCGTGGACCGTGGCAGCAGCGGCTCCAGGGCCTTCTTCAAGAGGTATTTGCGCTGTCCATTGCGGAACTTGAACTGATGCGGAAGCCGGCAGCAGAAGTCGACCAGGTCATTGTCCAGAAAGACCGCACGGGTTTCCAGGGACGACATCATCGATGCGCGGTCGACCTTGGCGAGAATGTCATCCTGGAGATAGAAGCTGGTGAAGAACTGCAGCAGGCGATCGACCCGATTGCGCGCAGGACCCGTCTCCCAGAGATCGACAGCTTCGCTGAACACGTCCAGCGTCCGCACCGGCTGGTCGAAGAATTCATTGGCTATTTCCGGATCAATCGGAGCCATCCAGGTGGGCGCCCATGCCGATTCCGGTTGGGACAGCCCCATCAAGGTTCGCCGGACTTTGAAATCCAGGCTCATGTTCCGCGACGAACGCGGCAGATAGTCGGCGCAAACGCGAAAGATGTCATGCAGCGGCGCAGGAACCAGCGCGGAATAGAGGGCGGCCGGCTTGAGCGCCTTGAAGGGATCATAGCCCGCGAAAAGTTCATCTCCTCCGTCGCCGGATAAGGCCACGGTCACGTGTTCGCGGGCGAATGCGCTGAGCACATGGGTAGGTATTATGGATGGATCCGCTGTCGGTTCGTCAACGCGCGACAGGATCGAGGGGATCAGGTTCCGCGCATCGTCGAGACTGAGAATCCGCTCGTTGTGGTCCGAGCCGATATGGGTCGCAACCTGGCGGGCAAATCCGGATTCATCGTAGGACGGTTCGTTGAAACCGATCGTGAAACTGTGAAGGTTTCCTGGAGTCACCTTCCTGGCGGCTGCCGCCAGGATCGCACTGGAATCAAGGCCACCGCTGAGAAAAATGCCAATGGGCACATCGCTGACCAGGCGGCGGCTGGTGGCCTGCAGGAACAATTCGCGTAACTCTTCGGCAAGCGCCTCGGTGCCGCGTTCGGCAAGCGCCTCGTCGGGTGCAAGCGTGAAGCGCCAGTAGGCGTGGGTGCGGGTCTCCAGCGTGTCGAGGTCCACTGTCATATAATTGCCGCCCGGCAGCTTGGACGTGCCTTCATACAGCGCGTTGGGGGCGGGCAGATAGCCGTAGGCAAAAAGCTTGCGCAGCGACATGACCGACGGCGTGGCTTCGATCTGGCGGTGCTGGACGAGCGCCGAGAGTTCGCTGGCGAAGGCGAACAGGTCCCGCCTTGCACAATAGTAAAGCGGCTTTTCACCAAATCGGTCCCGCGCCAGATACAGGCGCCGCTGCCCGACGTCGAACACGGCAAAGGCGAACATGCCATTGAGCCGTTCGGCAAGGCCCACGCCCCATTCGGCATAACCGTAGATCAGAACCTCCGTATCCGAATGGCTGGTGGCAAAAACATGCCCGGCGGCTTCCAGCTCCGCGCGCAGCGTCTCGTGATTGTAGATCTCGCCGTTGTAGACGATGCAGATCGTGCCGGCGGCATTCCACATGGGCTGGCCGCCGCCGCTCAAGTCGCGAACCGCCAGGCGCCGGTGCCCCAGGTGAAGCGACAGATCAGCATCTATATGGAATCCCTCGCTGTCGGGCCCGCGGTGCGCAAGCGCCCGCGTCATCGCCAGGAGGTCGGTTTGGTCGCCCCGTCCGACAAATCCGGCTATTCCGCACATGGCCTAGTTCTCAGCCATATTGATTGTCTCTCGCACGCTGTAGGAGCGGCGACCCTGCGATTCGAAATAGGTCCGCACCAGCATTTCGGCGAGCAGACCCATCAGCAAACTCAGGACGCCGACCAGAAACAGGATCGCCGCGAGGATCGGCAGCGGGGTCTGGACCATCGATGTCCCATAGGCGATTTTCAACCAGATCATCCAAAGCGTTGCGAATCCGGAAACCGCCAGGGACAACAGCCCGAAGCCGCCGAACACATAGATCGGCTTGACGAAATGTCGATCGAGGAACTTGACCACCATCAGATCGAGGATGACCTTGGCCACCCTTTCGAGACCGTATTTGGATTTGCCGAATTGCCGTGCGTGATGGCGCACCGGCAATTCACACACCCGCGCGCCCATCCACGACGCATAGATGGGAATGAAGCGGTGCATTTCGCCATAAAGGCGCACATCTTTTACGACATCATGCCGGTATGCCTTGAGGGTGCAGCCGTAATCATGAAGCTCCACGCCGGATATTCTCGAGATGATGCGGTTGGCAACGCGGCTGACGAAATTTCGCCGAATCGCCGCGTCCTGCCGGTCCTTGCGCCAGCCGGAAACGACGTCGTAGCCTTCTTCCATCTTGGCCAGCAGCGCCGGGATATCGCGCGGATCATTCTGCAAATCGGCATCGATGGAGACGATGACTTCACCTGCTGCATGATCGATGCCCGCCATCATGGCCGCGGTCTGACCGTAATTCCTGCGAAAACTGACGATCTTGAGTTCCGGGCGGACAGACGCTTCCGCGCGAAGGATCTCAAGCGATTTGTCCTTGCTGCCATCGTTTATGCAGATGACTTCAAAAGATGTGTCAATTGTCTCGAGAACGTTGAACAGGTCCCGGCAAAGAACCGGAATGCTTTCTTCCTCGTTATAAATGGGAATGATGACCGAGAGGAATGGCCGGCCGGCCTTTGAAGCGCCGCTTGCGCGTCCGCGATCAACGATTGATGATTGTGTCATTCGAGCTCATCCAGAATGTCCAAGGAGTACGATCGGCGGAAACAGCCCGCGATGAACAATGTTAAGAGTATCCCGATCGCCCGAACCTCCTAACAAAGGCTGGTGTGTTTATCAATGGCGTGCCTTCACTCAACCTGATTTTCGACCGGATTGTGAACGCATGGCCCCATCGCGGCGAAGTCTTTGTTGAAGAAGAGAAGGAGCGGCTCCGGTGCCCCGCCCTGCGGGCACGCGATTTTCCATCGGAGGTCTTTGAAAACGGCGCGGTAGCTGCCGTCACTCTTTTCGGATGTAACAACCAAACGGCTTCCGGCTTCGACTTTCTTGAACACACTGCCTTCCACTACACTCCCCGGAGCCCCGCTCAGGAGCCGGAATGACAACCATCGTTTTTTGTCGCCTGAAAGGATTCCGATACCAAGCGAGCCTTCTTCCAAGATGAGATTGTACCGGACAAATACAAAATCCCCGGAACCTGTCTTCATTGGCGCGTCGAGCAAATAGGACCCGCTCTTGGCCTTGAAAGCCAATGTTGAACCACCGGACGATTCTGAAACATCAACGTCCGGAATAGACTTGTGAATTGAAAAATCTTCCAGCGTTCCCGTCCAGGTCAATTCTTCCATCGAACGCGATTCCCGCGCATCCAGAAAAGCCGCCTCGAGCGCCAACAATCTTACAATGGGAAAGAGGATAAACGAATAGGCTACCAGCGCACCCGTCGCAACAGTTGCGACGACTGCCCTGGATATTCTGGCTTGCAGCGGCCCCCAATTATTGAGGAAAAGCGAGGGCAATTCAGCGACAGCAGCTAGGAAAATCGGGAATGCAATCAGGTAGCTCAGGCTCGCATATCGTACATAGCGCTGATCCACGTAGAGCATGCCAAGGCTGCAGACGGCATATCCCGCCGGGAGCGCGACCAGGAACGCATCGGACCACCGCCTTTTCCACAAGAGCCAGAAAAGCGCGATCGGGGCCGTACACAGCATCGCCCAGAATAGATAATCGGTGAGCTCGACGAGCTTGGGATTGCCAAACTTGAGATCAACCGATGTCAGGATCAGTTTGACGCGAAAAACAATCGTCTGCAAAACATGGACCGGATGCTCAAGCCAGGCTGAAATGTATTCAGCTTTCCAATACGCCTCTGCTTGCACAGATTGGTACGCCATGCCCTTTGAACTCAACAACTTCTGTGCAAGCTGGTCATTGACAAAATATCCGTAGTCGTTTGGCACCTGACCCAGACCCGCCCAAGCCGCGTACCACTTCACCGGAGGCGTCAGCAGGAACGTTCCATGGACAAGGTAGTTTCGAATGACCCATGCCACCAGTGGAGTAGCGAAAGCAAGGACAACGCAAACTGCTGATCTGAGGCGCTTCCGGGCTGGCGAGACCAAAGCGGCCCAGACGACCAGGGGAATGAACAGCAGAACCATTTCCGAGCGGAAGAAGGGAAGGATCGCGGCGAACAATCCCAGGGCAATCCAGGAATGCATCTGGTTCGGATGTTCGCGAATGGCGACCAGCGCAGCAAGCAACAAGATGAACAAGGCCGGAAGAAGCGACTCCGCCAGCAGATATGTCGACCCGGCGGCCCACCACGGCGAAACCGCATATATCCCACACGCGAAAAGGGCGAGAATATTGCTTCTTGCCATATTCTTTGCGACAAAAAACAATGCAAAAATTGCAATCGCGTCAACAATGGAATGAATGATTCTGACTATAATCAGACTGTCTATTCCGACAATTTTCAATAAAGCCAGGAACGCAGGATATCCTGGAAGGTACCCAAACAACTTAATCTCGAATTCATCTGATAATATTATGTCTCTTATATATATGTAATTCCTTGTCATTCCACCATAATAATTATTGATCGCCCACGTAATTTGCTCGTCAATAAATCCGCCACGCCCCAATAGTGAGTAAAATCGCGCAACTATTGCGACTAAAATAATCAAAATAATCAATAAATTACATAAATGTCTATTTGATATGGAATAGAATAACTTTAAATTCATGATGGGCAATTGCGTTTACTCCGCAAAAATGCACTTATGGGTTGCATAACTAACTGGTATTTTCTAACTGCTTTCAGGCCCGGGTTTGGCATGCAAGCGCATCCTCTCATCGTTCGCGAACTACAAAGTGCGTCAATATCGAATATTCCTTTACGTTCGCTTCATTCGACCTGGTTTTGAAGGCATGGCCCGGTCAACGCAAAGTCTTTGTTAAAGATGAGCAGGAGGGGCTCCGGTGTCCCGCCCTGCGGACAGGCGATTTTCCATCGGAGGTCTTTGAACACGGCGCGGTAGCTGCCCTCGCTTTTTTCGGATGTAATAATCAAACTACTTTCGTCTTCAGCTTTCATGTAAAAGCTGCCTTCCCGTGCGGTGCCCGGCGCTCCGCTGAGGAGCCGGAACGACAACCATCGCGCTTTGTCCTTCGACAGAACTCCAATACCAAGTCCTCCTTCTTTCAGAACGATTTTGTATTTAATGTGGACAAAATCGCCGGGGCCATTGTGCATTGGCGCAGCCAGTAAATAAGACCCACTCTTAGCTGTGAATGATAATTCCAATCCATCAGCCGATTTCGAAACATCAACGTCCGGAATCGATTTATGAAGTGTAAAATCGTCCAGTGTCCCCGTCCAGGGCAATATTTCCATTGAATGCGGCTCGCGCATATTTGCATAGGCCGCTTCGACCGCCATCTGTCTTAACGCTGGAAGGAAATTGATTGAATAGGCTGCTAGCGCGCCAACCGCAAGAGTTGCGACAACCGTCATCGATATTCTGGCTTGGGTAGCACCCCACTTATTGAGAACATGCGACGGCACTTCAGTGACGGCAGCTAGGAATATTGGAAAGGCAATCAGGTAGCTCAGGCTCGCATATCGAACATAGCGCTGCTCCACGTAGAGAAGGCCAAGACTGCAGACAGCATATCCCGCCGGGAGCGCGACCAGGAACGCATCGGACCAACGCCGCTTCGACACAAGCCAGATGAGCGCGATCGGGGTCGAACACAGCATCACCCAGAATAGATAGTAGGCCAGATCAACAATCTTGGGATTTGCAATACTGAGATCAATTGCCGTCAAGATCAATTTGAAGCGGAAGATAATTGTTTCCAAAACATGGGCCGGATGTTCAAGCCAAGCGGACATGTATTCCGCTTTAAAATGCGCCTCTGATTGCGCAGTATGTTGGGTGATCCCCTTGGACTTTAAGAAGATGCCCGCGAGATAATCACTTGTCTCGTATCCATAGTCGTTGGGGACTTGGCCCAATCCCGACCAGGCAGCATACCATTTCACTGGAGGCGTCAGCAGGAACGATCCATGGATAAGGTAATTTCGAATGACCCATGCTGACAAGGGAGCAGCGAAAGCAAGGACAACGCAAGCTGCTGACCTGAGGCGTTGCCGGGCTGGCGTAACCAAAATGGCCCATACCGCCAAGGGAATGAACAGCAATACCATTTCCGAACGGAAGAAGGGAAGGACTGCCGCAAGAAGCCCGAGAACAATCCAGGAAAGCAACTTTTCCGGGTGTTCACGTATGGCGACCAATGCCGCAATGAGTATAATGAAAAGCGCGGGCAAAAGTGACTCGGCGAGCAGATAAGTCGACCCGGCCGCCCACCAGGGTGAAGCGGCGTAAATGCCACAAGCAACAAAAGCAAAAACATAACTCCGTGATGTTATATTTGCTATATAAATCAGTGGTAAAATAGCAATAACGTCTAAAAAAGACTGAATAAATCTGATTGCAATAAGATTTTCTGTTATAGTTGATTTGAAAATTGCTAAAAATGTAGGATATCCTGGAGGATACGCATAAATATATTTTTCAAAAATTGGCGATAAAATTACATCTCGCATGGAAATATATATTTTTGTGAGCACACCAAGATAATTATTCGCAACTGCCCATTCTACTTGATCTTCGTAAAACCCCCCTCTTATGAGAATAAGATAGCTCCGCACTAAGACTGCGATGAGCAGAATTGTTGACAATATGCCATATTTAAGGGCCTTTGTTTTTAGTCTGAACGTTCGGTGGGGTAATTTAGCCGATGAAGTTGACTCCGCAAAGTTTGGATTCATGTGATTTCATCACTACTTGTTGAAGTTCTGTTTGTTGTGTCGAAGTCAAAATATCTCGTTCGATCGCATCAGACCGTATACTCCGGCCGAAGACCTTCTCTATCTCTTCCAAGCTATCAAAAATGCGCGACGCCGCGCGTGGAAGCAGCAAGCAATGCGCGGCAAAATGATATCCCTCCCCCAAACCTCCTACCAAAGGTTAATCGGTCGCACAATCGGGGGCGCGTGAACTTGCCTTTAAGGGCGACCTAGTTTGCAGCACATGGTCCCATCGCGATCAGGTCCTTGTTGAACAGGAGCCCAAGCGGTTCGGGTTTGGCTTCCGACACGCAGCCACCTTTCCACTTGATCCCCTGGATCAGGGCACGGTAACGGCCCTCGCCGTCCTCGGCGGTGATGACCAGGCTGCTGCCGGGCTCGACCATCGTCGTGAACTCGCCCTCGATGACGCTGCCCGGCGCACCCGTCAGATAGGAGTAGGACAACCATCTTTGGTTGTCTGCCGAGAGGACGCCCATTCCAAGACCGGCTTCATCCAGCCTGACCCTGTAGCGGACGGTCACGGCTTCACTTTGCCCGCTTTCGAGCGGAGCTGTGGCCAGATACAAACCGTCGCGGGCCTCGGCGCTCAGCGCCAAGCCCGTGCCGCTCTTCGAAATCTCCACATCGGGCATGGCCTTGACGAACGACAGCTCGTCCAGGCCCTGGCTCCAGGGCAGCGCCTGCGTCGTGCCTAGATCGAGCCGCTGGGAATAGACCTCACGCATAGCCTTGGACCTCAGCGCCCCGTATTGAACTGCGGCATGGATGATCAGGCCGATCATCGCGGCGACTGCGAGCGTGAGCCTTGCTTGACTCCTGCGTTTTTCACTCCAGTCCCTGGCAAAACGGGAAGGCAAATCTGCGCTCGCGGCCAGAAGGACCGGAAAGGCCAGAGCATAGGTGAGACTTGCATATCTCACATACCGCTGCTCCACATAAAGGATACCGAGACTGCACAACGCATAGCCCGCAGGCAGGGCAACAAGCAGTGCGTCAGTCCAACGCCGCCGCCAAAGGAGCCAAAGCAGGGCAAAGGGCGTCGCGTACATAATCGTCAGAAAAAGAATATCCGTGAGTTCGACAATCTTGAAATCGAATTTCAGCAAAATCCGCTGGACGCGGAAAAATATCGTCTGAAGCACATGCTCCGGATGCTCGAGCCAAGCCGATATATATTCAGATCTCCAGTAATTCTCGGCTTGCGGACTGCCAAATCTCATACCATTCGAATTTAGAATTTCTGATGCGATTTTGTCGCTAACACTATATCCGAAAGTGTTTTCTATTTGCCCCAATCCCGACCAGGCAGCGTACCATTTCACCGGTGGGGTCAGGAGGAAATACCCGTGCACGATATAATTCCTGATGATCCATGCGAACAGAGGAGAAGCGAACGCAATGAGGACGCCAAATACCGATAACAGGCGGCGCCTTGCGGGAGCAACCATGATCGCCCAGATAGCCAACGGAATGAAAATCAGAAGCATATCGGAACGGAAGAACGGCAGGACTGCGCCGAACAAACCAAGTGCTATCCAGTGATGCAATTTTCCCGGGCGCTCACGAATGGCAACCAAGGCGGCAAGCAGGCAGATCACGAGAGCTGGCAGAAGCGATTCGGCGAGAAGATACGTTGACCCCGCCGCCCACCAGGGGGCCGTCGCGTATAGGCCAGAGGAAATGAGGGCAAGAGGAGCCGATCTGGTTATCTTATGAGCTACATAAAACAGCGGAATAATTACAATGGAATCAATTATAGATTGAACAACTCTCACATATATAAGAGTATCTGAAATAAATATATCAATAATAGCCAAAATAGCCGAATAACCCGGTAAATATATAAAAAGTTTCTTTTCTTGTTCGCCTGAAAGTATAAAATCTCTTATTTGAAGATAATTTCTTGTGAGGCCTCCCAAATAATTATCCATAGCCCAATCAAATTGATCAGCGTATAGTCCGCCCCTAATTACAATAATATTCAGCCGAAGCGCTACGGCAAAAAACAGAAAAGCAATTAGAATAGAATAAGTGATATACGTCTTTTTGAAAAAACGAATGTGCGAAAAAACTCGAGAAGCGAAGGAATTATAATAATTCAACATTATCAAACCTCACGCAGTATACTAACTAAATTGTGTTTATCATTCATGCGTTTACCTCGACCAATCGCGTAGTATCGAAGGCCGTAGCGCGAAACGGTTTCCGGATTGAACAGGTTTCTGCCATCGAATATGACCGGATGCTTGAGTTTCGATTTCATCAGATCGAAATCGGGAGCGTGAAACTGCTTCCATTCTGTCGCAATCACCAATGCATCGGCGCCGTCGAGAGCGGCTTCGGGACTGTCGACCAGAGCCAGATCGACGCGCTCGCCATATAGACGCCGGCATTCGCCCATCGCCTCGGGATCAAACGCGCGGACATGGGCGCCGGCCTCCCAGAGCGCCTGCATGATTACCCGTGAGGGCGCTTCGCGCATGTCGTCGGTATTGGGCTTGAAGGCCAATCCCCAGAGCGCAAATGTCCTGCCTTTCAGATCATCGCCGAAATGCTGGCGGATCTTGTCGAAGAGCACGGTTTTCTGGGTCTTGTTCCGGGCCTCGACTGACTTGAGCACCGCAGGCTCGAAGCCGGCGCTTTCCGCAAGGTGAATGAGCGCTTGCACATCCTTCGGAAAACAGGAGCCGCCATACCCAATGCCCGGATAGATGAAGTGATAGCCTATGCGCGGATCGCTGCCTATGCCGCGGCGAACTTCTTCGATATCAGCGCCCAGACGCTCGGCGAGATTGGCCATCTCATTCATGAAACTGATCTTTGTCGCGAGCATGCAATTGGCCGCATACTTGGTGAATTCGGCGCTCCGCGCATCCATGATAATGATTTTGTCATGGTTGCGGCTGAACGGCGCATAGAGTTCCCGGACAACCTGCTCCGTCTCTTCATTGTCCGTACCGAGAATGATCCGATCGGGCTTCATGAAATCCGCCACCGCCGAGCCTTCCTTCAGGAACTCGGGGTTGGAGGCAACGTCGAAGGTCAAGTCGGGGCGACCGCGCGCAACAAGACTGGCCTGGACCACGGATCTGATCCTGTCGGCCGTACCGACCGGCACGGTCGACTTGGTGATGATGATCCTGTGCCCGTCCATGTGGGTAGCGATCGATTCCGCGACGGCGATCACATGTCTGAGATCGGCGGAGCCGTCCTCGTCCGGCGGCGTTCCGACGGCGACGAACTGGATCTTGCTGTGTTCGACGCCCCTTGCGGCATCAGAGGTGAATTGCAGCCGTCCGGCCTCGTGGTTCTCCTTGACGAGCCGGGTAAGGCCAGGCTCGTAGATGGAAACTTCACATCGGTTCAGGCGCTCTATCTTGTCGGCGTCAACGTCGACGCAGATAACGTCGTGCCCGACATCGGCCAATGCCGCTGCCTGGACAAGTCCGACATAGCCAATTCCAAAGATCGTGACTTTCAATGCCAGAGGCCCCCATTGCGAAACACGCCGATTGCCTGAAATGGCAAGGGACAGTGTTCAATCTCGTTTTCCCATGAACGCCCGAAGTTCAGGTATCGATCCGCCGCGGCGTTGCAGTCCGGTAGGATGTGGGATTGGCACATGCGATACCGGGACGCAACCTTGACAGGGATCCGGGAAGGAATTTCAATCTGCGTGGCCCCCGATCCGGATTCCGCAGCCCAGGTCCAGGTCGTTCAATCCATCGGTTCAGATTTGATAGTATGAACGATACCAATCAACGAACTTTTTCACTCCAACCGCTATATTGGTCGATGGCGCATAATTCAATTGCCTGGTCAATTCGCTGGTGTCGGCAAATGTGTCCGGTGCATCTCCGGCCTGCATTGGCAGCATTTCCATAATCGCCTTCTTGCCCAGGGCGGTTTCGATCGCTTCGATATAGGTGAGAAGCTTCTCCGGTTTGCCATTGCCGATATTGAACAGCCGAAAGGGCGCCGAACTGGTCGCAGGGTCGGGCCTCTTGCTGTTCCAGTCCGGGTTGGGTCTGGCAATGTCGTCGCTGGCCTTGATGACGCCCTCAACAATGTCATCCACATAGGTAAAGTCACGGGTGTGGTTGCCGTGATTGAAAACCGGAATGGGCTTTCCTTCCAAGACCAGCTTTGTGAATTTGAACAGCGCCATGTCGGGCCTGCCCCATGGACCGTAGACGGTAAAGAACCGCAGCCCGGTGGTCGGCAAGCCGAACAGGTGCGAGTAGGAGTGCGCCATCAACTCGTTGGCCCGTTTTGTCGCGGCATAGAATTGGAGGGGATGATCGGCGCCGGAATGCTCGGAGAATGGCATGCTGGTGTTGGCGCCGTAGACACTTGACGTGCTGGCATAGGTGAGGTGGGGAACCTCAGTGTGACGGCAGGCCTCGAGCAGGTTGGTAAACGCGACGATATTGCTTTCCACGTAGGATTGCGGCTTCTCGAGACTGTAGCGTACTCCGGCCTGGGCGGCGAGATGGATAACCCTGTCGTAACGCTGTCCCGCAAACAAGGCGTCGACCGCCGCCTTGTCCTCGAGGCCGGCCCTGACGAACCGGTAGCTCCCTGCGGAGACAGCTGCTAGCTTCTGGATGGCCGTCAACCGGGCTTCTTTGAGTTCCGGATCGTAATACTCGTTGACGTTGTCGATGCCAGTGACATCATCCCCGCGTTTGATCAATCGTTGGGCGACATGGAACCCAATGAAGCCGGCATTGCCGGTGACGAGGATTTTCATCGGGGACTCCTCTGAATTCTTCTTTCGGCCAACAGTTTGTCAGGTTCATTCTTCATTGAAACGCTTCCAGGAACAGAAAAGGACGGACGAGATAGTTTGGCGAAATCGGTTGGTATCATGAATTTGACGCGGGTAGCTTCACTTTCTCACATGGGCCTCCGACAAGCCCGGTGCGGTTCAATCTCAAGAACAGCGATATCCATAAGAATGCTCCTTCTTCTCCACCAATACGTCCAAAAACAGCTGCGTCTCGGGGGGAAGACAGTTCATCCCATTAGCATTCGAATTATGTTAATTGGTTTCTGATTTTCCACCATCAACAGCGCGGGCGGATTGCAACCATCCATCTTGCGGATAGGATAACGGATAAAACTCATCCGGCCGCGCCATTGCATCGATTGCGAACAAAAGATCTTCGAGCCGGTAGGGGTATTCTGCCAAAGACCGTCCGGGCCGTGGGCTGGAGAGGTATGTCGGAGTAACCTCCCCGCCTGATCTCGCGCATTCAAAAATGCCGTTCGCGTCGAGAGCCAAGAGGCTACCGTTGCAGCTATAAGTAGCGTTAAATGTCGGGTCAAAGGCTATGGCCTTCCCATCTAATTTCACTTCAACGAACGTGTGCGTCGCAGCCGGATCATCCCCGGATAAAAACTCCTGTGCAGCGATACTTACAGGCCGCGCTTCAATCCCGAAGAGATCAAGTGCCCATATGAGCGTTGAACTCAGCGTCGCACACATATTCGCAACATCGCCACCTGTCGTCTGGAGGTAGCGCCGGGCATCGTTGGTTGTTGTTGCCCACGGCTTGCCTGTGAACAAGGTTGCGTCATACAGGTGGGCTGTCAATTTTTTGGTGATCGCCAGCTTGTCTGTTTCATCCTTAGTGATGCCTGCCTTCGCCCGGAAAAGGTCTCGGAAAGCATCATTCCGGTCCGAATAGACCACTGCTAATTCTTCGCTAAGCTGAGACGCATTTTCCCATCCGCGCAGTGCACTTTCGCGGGCTCGATAGGCATAGACCGCCGTAAGCGCGGCCACGGATGAAATGCAGACGAGCGCGCCTATGAAGAGTTTGCGCTCGATGGGATGCCTCTCCGTCACAGCCTTCCCCAGCCATCTTGGTTTCCTTGCCTTGCGCCTCTGCTTCCCGACGAGCCGTTAGTTGATTTGGTCGCGGGTAAAGTGTTGGACGGTTCGCTCTTCAATGCGGGCAAGTACGATAGTCTGTGTGCGGAATTTGATGCGCCATTGCCGCTAACACTGGCCGGCGGAACATTCTCGCCGACATGCGACCCCGCGCAAGCCCCCGAAAATGCTCCAGCCGGGTGGTTTAAAATCGGAGAGCATCTCATGACTTACTGTTCCTAATGCGCCGAATTTCGAGAATCTTCATCGGTAGGGATTAAGGGCGTCTCTTGGCATGAGCGATAACGTACCAGCCGAAGGCCCTGCCAATTGTATCAAGCAAACCACGTGGAATGTGCTTGAAGTAGCGGTGGATGAACCAAACAGAGGGTAACTCTTCCCAGACGAGCTTGCGCACCTTCGTGGATTGCACCTCGAAGTCCGCATCTTCCAGCATTTTTGTCACTTCAGACCGCGAGTAGACATTAACGATCGGGCGCTCTCCCGCCTCGTTGTACTCGATACGGGACAGCCTTTCCTTAAGGGTTTCGTGCCTCCACCCGCCATGAATGATCTGATACCAAATCGCCAGCGTGACCCGGTAAAACACTGAATTCTTGTGATAGAGGATGACGTAGAAGTCGCCGCCGGGCTTTAATACGCGCGCGGCTTCGGCAAATGCTGTCTCGATGCTCGGCACATGATGTAGCACGCCATTTGAATAGACTGTGTCGAAGGTGCCGTTTTCGAAGGGCAGCTTTTCAGCATCGCCCTGCTGCACGTTCGGTGAATATCCAAATAGCGCCATGTGTTTGCGGGCACGTTCAGGGTTCTCAGGGGTAATATCGATGCCAGAATAGTCGGCGCCGACGCGCATGAATGTATAGGTGTCGAAGCCAGCGCCGAAACCGATCTCAAGTACGCGCTTGCCGGACATGTCTTGGAACGGGACAACGTCAGCAAGCCACGGTTGCTCATACTCTGTTCGATATTTTAGCGCGCGTTCGAAGAAGTCCCGAGTGCCTGGTTCGGCCCCTTTAGCCGAAGTGGTTCCGGCCGGAGAACTCCCCCAAGTCTTTTGCGCTGTCAGCTTCCCGTCCATTTGCTTCCAAGCCGCCTGTTGGTCCTAAAGCCGAAGCCATGACGATAGCGACAAGCTGATGCGGTCGCAAGGCTCACTCGACTGGTTCGTCCTGCGATTGTACTTATTGTGGAAAGCCATGGCAGGGAAAACGGTGTGAACGTACTTTAGTAACAACCTGGTTCCCGACTCTCGGCTCCTGGCTTCGAGCTTTACTCGATCTGTGAACGCCAGCGCTCCGAGGACCGGCCGCACGTCCACGGTTTTCCGGCCCGGCGACATGGGTTACGGTTTATACGGGAGACAGGGCTAACGCTTTTGACCCGAACGGGGTTTGAAGCGGTTGCAGCCTTGATGTCTCATCATCAAAATATCCTGAGTCGCAGTCATGAAGCTGACCAGCCAGATTTTGCCGTCGGTCTGCTTGCTGCCGACGGTCTGTCGGCCGCGCCAGGCGCTCCGCCCACATCACCGATCACCCGGTCTTGAGCGAGGCCATCTGGCGGTAGCTGGCCATGAGGTCGTTGAAGCGTTCGCCCTGGATGGCGACGTGCAGGCGCAGCGTGGCGGCGGCGGCCTTGGGATCGGCGCGCTGCAGTGCGGCGACGACAGCCCTGTGCTCGCGCATCGATTGCGGCATGCGGCCATTGGCGCGCAATTGCAGCCTCCGGTAGGGCTTGAGCCGCTTGTGCAGCCGCGCCGCCTCCCGCGCCAGGAAACGGTTGCCGCTGGCCTCGTAGAGCAGATGGTGGAATTTTTCGTTCTCGCGGTAATATTCGTCGAAATCGCCCACGGCGATCGCCGCCTCGCAGGCGTCGATGGTCAGACCGATGGCTGCCATCTGCTCGTCGGTCACCCGCCGCGCCGCGCGAAACCCGCACATCGCCTCGATCTCGGCCATCACCTCGAACATCTCGACCAGCTCGACAAAATCCGGATGCCGGATGAAGGCGCCGCGGCGGGCTTCCAGGGTCAGCAGCCCGGAGGCGGCGAGCGACTGGAACGCCTCGCGCAGCGGCGTCCGCGACACGCCGAACTGCTCGGCGAGCTTGACCTCGTCGAGCCGCTCGCCATCGGCGAACTCGCCGGTGACGATCATCTGCTCGATGCGTTCGCGAACCGAATCTGCAATGCGTGTGCCCATGGCCGCATCATCGCCGATCCGTGGAAAAATGCAAATTCATTCTTTTTGTATACAAGGGGTTTGACATTGCATTCCAAAAATGATCCCCTCAAAGAGTGCCAGGACCGGAGGAGGTTCTGCGAATATCATCTTCTGGGAGGTAGACATGAAACTAGGATTATCTGCGCTTGCGGGCATGCTGGCCGCATCCATCGCACTGACCGGCCTCGCGCAGGCCGAAACACTCAAGGCGTCGCACCAGTTTCCGGGCGGCAAGGGCGACGCCCGCGACGAAATGGTTCAACTGTTCGCCAAGGAACTGGCTGCGGCCAATGTCGGCCTTGATGTCCAGGTCTATCCGGGCCAGTCGCTGTACAAGGCCAAGGAGCAATGGGGCGCGCTGACCAAGGGCCAGCTCGACATCACCTCGTTCCCGCTCGATTACGCCTCGGGCCGGGTGCCGCAGTTTTCGGCCACGCTGATGCCGGGCCTGGTGCGCAATCATGATCGCGCCAAGCGGCTCAACGACTCGCCCTTCATGGACCAGATCAAGAAGCTGGTCGAGGACAGCGGCGCCATCGTCATCGCCGACGCCTGGCTCGGCGGCGCCTTCGCCTCGAAAAAGGGCTGCATCACCTCGCCCGAGTCGATCAAGGGCCAGGTCACCCGCGCCGCGGGTCCGGCCTTCGAGCAGATGCTGGTCGGCGCCGGCGCCTCGATTTCCTCGATGGCCTCGTCGGAAATCTACACCGGCATGCAGACCGGCGTTCTTGACGCCACCAACACCTCGTCGGGCTCCTTCGTCTCCTACCGGCTTTATGAACAGGTCAAGTGCCTAACCGAGCCGGGCGAGAACGCGCTCTGGTTCATGTATGAGCCGATGCTGATCTCCAAGGAAACCTATGACCGGCTGACCCCCGAGCAGCAGGCCGCCGTCATGGCCGCCGGCAAGAAGGCCGAGGAATATTTCGACAAGGAAGCCGCCGGCCTCGACGCCAAGATGGTCGACGCCTTCAAGGGCGCCGGCGTCGAGATCGTCTCCATGTCCAAGGACGATTATGACGCCTGGCTGGCGATCGCCAAGGAGACCGCCTACAAGGAATTCGCTGAAAAGGTTCCTGGCGGCCAAGAGCTGATCGACGCCGCGCTCGCCGTCGAGTGAGTGGGGAAAAGGGGAGGTTCGCCTCCCCTTGTTCCCGCCCGGCCTGGCCTTTTTCCGACCCGAGGATTCCCACCAGATGAAACGCTTTGTGTCGATCGTCGAGACGCTGTCGCGGCTATGCGGGCTGACGTCCATGCTGCTGATCGCAGCCTCCACGCTTGTTGTCTCCCAGATGGTGTTCATCCGCTATTTTCTCGGCGCCTCCACCGTGTGGCAGACCGAATTCGTCGTCTATGCGATGATCGCGTCGACCTTCATCGGCGCGCCCTATGTGCTTCTGCTCAAGGGCCATGTCTCGGTCGACCTGTTGCCCGGCCTCATTGGCGGCGCCGGCAAGCGCCTGCTTGATGCGCTTGCCGCGATTTTGAGCCTGATGTTCTGCGCCCTGCTCGGCTGGTCCGGCTGGCATTATTTCTACGAGGCGCTGTCGAAGGGCTGGACCACCGACACGGTCTGGGCGCTGCCGCTGTGGATCCCGCTTCTGCCGCTGCCGCTTGGCGTCGCCATCCTCTGCCTGCAATACATCGCCGAAATCTACAAATCCTGGACCTTGGCCGAGGAGACGCCCGCATGAGCCCGCTGGAAATCGGCCTCCTCATTCTTCTCGTGCTGATCGCGCTGTTTGCCATCGGCATGCCCATTGCCTTCGCGCTCGGCGCGGTGTCGATCGGAACCCTGCTGCTGATTGACGGCTTCCGCTCGCTCGACATTCTCGGCGAAACCTTCTTTTCCGGGCTCAACTCGTTCACCCTGGTGTCGATCCCGATGTTCATCCTGATGGGGGCGGCGGTCTCCAACTCGCCCGCCGGCAAGGACCTCTACGAGGCGCTCGACCGCTGGCTCAACCGGGTGCCGGGCGGGCTGGTGCTGTCCAATCTCGGCGCCTGCTCGCTGTTTGCCGCACTTTCGGGATCCTCGCCCGCAACTTGCGCGGCCATCGGCAAGATGGGCATTCCGGAAATGCGCAAGCGCGGCTACCCGGATGAAATCTCCGCCGGCTCGATCGCCGCCGGCGGCACGCTCGGCATCCTCATTCCGCCGTCGATCACCATGATCGTCTACGGCATCGCCACCGAAACCTCGATCGGCCGGCTGTTTCTCGCCGGCGTCATCCCTGGGATGATGCTGACCTCCATCTTCATGGCCTGGACGCTGTACTCGTGCTGGCGCAGCGGCCTGACGATGTCGGATGTGACGCAGCATTATTCGCTCAGGCAGAAATTCGAGATCCTGCCGCGGGTGCTGCCGTTCATGGCCATCGTCGCGGGCATCCTGTTCGTGCTTTATGGCGGGGTCGCCACCCCTTCGGAAGCCGCAGGCGTCGGCGCCCTGTTCTGCCTGGTGCTGGTGGTCGTGGTCTACAAGATGTTCTCGGCCCGGCCGTTCCTCGCCATGTTCCGGGATTCCACGAAGGAATCGGTGATGATCATGATGATCATCGCCGCCTCCGAACTCTTCGCCTTCACGCTGTCGTCGACCTTCGTCACCCAGAGCATCGCCGGCTGGATTTCCGATCTCGAGGTCAACCGCTGGGTGCTGATGGCCATCATCAACGTTTTCCTGCTGATCGCCGGCTTCTTCCTGCCGCCGGTGGCGGTGATCCTGATGACGGCGCCGATCCTGCTGCCGATCATCACAAGCGCCGGCTTCGACCCCTACTGGTTCGCCGTCATCCTCACCATCAACATGGAAATCGGCCTGATCACGCCGCCGGTCGGGCTCAATCTCTACGTCATCAACTCGATCGCGCCCGACATCTCGCTCGGCACCATCCTGCGCGGCTCGCTGCCCTATGTGATGTGCATGATCCTGGCCATCGTGATCCTGTGCATCTTCCCGCAGATTGTCACCTTCCTGCCGGATCTGGTCATGGGAGCCGGGATATGAACCGTTCGGGATTTTTCTACGATCTGCTGTCGACGCTGTTCGAGCGGCCGGGCATCGCCCGCGTCAAGGGCGACGGCCGTTCGATCACGGCGCTGTGCGAGGCGCTGATCGCCAGCCAGGGCGAGGTCTCCGGCCACAATATCGGCCAGCAGATCCTGTCGCGCTTCAGCGAGCTCTCGCCCGAGGCGGAGATCGCGTTCTTTGAGTATCTCACCGAAGAGATGGACATCGATACCGACCGCCTGCAGGCGATGACCACGGCCTATCAGAGCGACCGGTCGCCCGAGAATTTCGCAAGCCTTCTCGATGCCGCCGAACCCAGGCGGCAGGAACTCCTGCGCCGCATCAACCGGGTGCCCGGCGCCACCGGCGATCTGGTCAAGATGCGCTCAAGCCTGCTCAAGCTCATCAAGGAGCATCCCTCCTTCGGGCGGACCGACCTGGATTTTCAACATCTGTTCGGCTCCTGGTTCAACCGCGGCTTCCTGGTGCCGCGGCGGATCCACTGGCAGAGCCCGGCCAACATTCTCGAGAAGATCATCAAATACGAAGCCGTCCACGCCATCGACGACTGGGATGATCTGCGCCGCCGGGTTGAGCCCGCCGACCGCCGCTGCTACGCCTTCTTCCACCCCGCCATGCCGGATGATCCGCTGATCTTCGTCGAGGTGGCGCTGGTCAGGGGGATCCCCAATTCGGTGCAGGCGATCCTTGCTGAAAACCGCGAGATCCTCAGTCCCGAAAGTGCGGACACCGCCGTGTTCTACTCGATTTCCAACTGCCAGGCCGGCTTGCGCGGCGTGTCGTTCGGCAATTCGCTGATCAAGCAGGTGGTCGAGGATCTGCAGGCCGAAGTGAAATCGATCACCACTTTCGTCACCCTCTCGCCGATGCCCGGCTTCAATCGCTGGCTCAGCCAGTCCATGAGTGAGCAGGCCAACACGGACGTTGCAGCCGAGGACATCGAGCTTGCCATGACCTCGGGCGAGCTGGGCCGCCTCAAGGACCAGGCGCAATGGCTGCGCCGGCAGGCGGCGGATTATCTGGTCAACCGGAAGGGCCGAAACGGCATGCCGCTCGACCCGGTGGCCCGCTTCCATCTCGGCAATGGCGCCATGTTGCACGACATTCACGCCGGCGCCGACCTGTCGTCAAACGGCGTGCGGCAGTCTTCCGGCCTGATGGTCAATTACCTCTATGATCTGAAAAAGATCAGTCAGTTCCACGAGGGTTTCGCCGAAAACCACACCGTATTTACATCCAGGGACGTCAAGTCCCTGGCCGATACAGCGGCCGCACACAGCAATGGCAGGAAACGCAAAAATGGCTGAAAACTATCTCTTTGACGGACTGCTCGCCGACAAGTTGGCGACGACGAAAACCCGCAGCGCCCTGTTTGCCACCCTGCCCGAGGACGGCCGCCGCTACTCCTATGGCGATGTCGAGGATGTCTCAGGCCGCTTTGCCAATGTGCTCGTGGACCTGGGTGTCAAGCCCGGCGACCGGGTGGCGGTGCAGGCGCCCAAATCCATCGAAGCGATCATGCTCTATCTCGCCGTGGTCCGCGCCGGCGCCGTGTTCCTGCCGCTCAACACCGGCTACACACCGGCCGAGATCGAGTATTTTCTCGGCAACGCCACGCCGCGCATCTTTGTCTGCGATCCGAAAAGGCGCGCCGACTACGAGGCGCTGACTGAAAAACTCGGCATCGGGCTCGAGACCATGGGCGTCTGGCAGTCCCACGAGACCAGCGCCGGATCGCTCAATGACGCCGGGCTTGCGGCGCCGACAGCTTTCAACACCGTCGCCCGGTCCGCGGACGACCTCGCCGCCATTCTCTACACCTCGGGCACCACCGGCCGCTCCAAGGGCGCCATGCTGACCCATGCCAATCTTCTGTCCAATGCCGAAACGCTGGTCGATGTCTGGCGCTTCACCAAAGACGATGTGCTGCTGCATGCGCTGCCGATCTTTCACACCCACGGACTGTTCGTCGCCACCAATGTGACGCTGAGCGCCGGCGCGTCGCTGATCTTCCTGCCCGGCTTCAGCGCCGAGGCAATCATCGCCAACATCCCCCATGCCACCTGTCTGATGGGCGTGCCGACCTTCTACACAAGGCTGCTCGACGAGCCGGCCTTTACCCGTGATCTGGTCCGCCACATGCGGCTGTTTGTCTCCGGCAGCGCGCCGTTGCTGGCTGAAACCCATGTGCTGTTCGAACAACGCACCAGCCACCGCATTCTCGAACGCTACGGCATGACCGAGACCAACATGAACACCTCCAACCCCTATGACGGCGAGCGCCGCGCCGGCACCGTCGGCTTTCCGCTGCCCGGCGTCGAGCTTCGCATCGTCGACGCCGAGACCGGTAAGGCTTTGCCGCAGGGCGAGATCGGCATCATCGAGGTCAAGGGCCCCAACGTCTTCGCCGGCTACTGGCAGATGCCGGAAAAGACCAAGGAGGAATTCCGCGACGACGGCTTCTTCATCACCGGCGATGTCGGCGTCATCGACGCCGATGGATATGTGCAGATCGTCGGGCGCTCCAAGGACCTGATCATTTCCGGCGGCTACAACATCTATCCCAAGGAACTCGAGCTGCTGCTCGACGAGGAGGACGGCGTGCTGGAATCGGCCGTCATCGGCGTGCCGCATGCCGATTTCGGCGAAGGCGTGGTGGCCGTGCTGGTGCCGAAACCCGGCGCAAAACTCAATGAGGCGGCAATCCTCGACAGCATCAAACCCAAGATCGCCCGCTTCAAGCAGCCCAAGCGGGTCATTGTGCTCGATGAGCTGCCGCGCAACACCATGGGCAAGGTGCAGAAGAACGTGCTGCGCGACGCCTACAAAGCGCTGCTCGAAGTCTGAAGCGAAGAAACGCCGTGGAAAAGGCTGCCCGGGCGGGCTTTTCGTGATGTGCGGATATCTGGCTGAAGCCCTTGCCCCGCCGTGCCCGCGCAACCCGTCATTCCTCTGGGCCATGCGTCAGGCCGCGAAGCCGCGAGCCGTCTGTTGCAGGGGAGGATTCAACCGGTGGGGCCACTCAAGCCTTGCTCGAAAGCAGGCGGGCCATTGCGTCCTTGATTGTGTGGTCATGATAGGGTTTTGAGAAGAACATGCTGCCGCCCGGCAGACTGCTCTCTTCAAGAATAGCGTTGCCGGAGGCCACGATCAGCTTCACGGGTGGCCAGCCCTGGCTGATGTAATGGCAGAGCTTGATGCCGTCCATCGTCCCAGGCATCTGCACGTCGGTAAACACCAGATCGATGTCGTCGCGCGACTCCATGATACGAATTGCTTCATCCGCATCGCATGCCTCCAGCGCTTCGTAGCCAGCGGAAATCACCAGATCAACGGCGCCCATCCGAATAATTGCGTTGTCTTCAACCACGAGGACCACCGCCCTGCCATTGTTCATCTGCAGCTCGGATTTTGAGGGGTCGGGGCGCCGTGTCGGTTCCGGGGGCATGGAGCTTCGGAGGGCATCAGGTTCCTATGCTGCGGTCGGAAGATCGGCTTGGACACCGGCGTTGCCGCGATGACTGATTGTTACCGCGGTGCCGGGATCTGTATTTGTCGATTGAATGTCACTGAGCAGATTTCTGGCGAGTGCTTCGACAATGCCGCTGCCGAGTCCCGCCTTGGGTGCATCGATCCCGGCTGGCATGCCGATGCCATTGTCGGTGACCGAAAGCGTCCAGTCGGTGCCGGACGACCGATAGTCGATCAGGATCATGCCCGTTGCCTGATCAGGAAAAGCGTGTTTGAGGGCGTTGATCACCAGTTCCGTGACGATCAGCCCCAGGCTTACGGAAACGTCAGCGCCCACGGCGCTGTCATCGACCGTCACCGTTATCGAGAGCCGGTCCGGGTCGGGGATCATCGAGGCGCCAAGGCTTTGCGAAAGCTGCGTCAAATAGGGACGGAGCTTGACGTTGCCACCCTCCGAGATGGACAGTTGCCGCTGCAAGGCCGCGATCGACATGACCCGGTGATGGGCGTTTTGAAGGTGCCCGCGCGCTTCCTCCGACTGAACCCGGCGGGCGCTCTGCATGAGAACGCTGGCAATGATCTGCAGGCTGTTGGCCACCCGATGCTGGACTTCCTGCATCAGCAGAGCCTTGTCGCGAACGAGATCATCCTTCAGCCGGGTCTCGGCGCGCGCGTCGGTGACGTCGGATACCGCCAGCAGAAGCCGGATATTATCCATGTCGCCATCATCGAGCGTGCACGCGTTGACGACCAATTGCCTTGTCTTCTGATTGGACCGCTTGAGGTCGATTTCGTAGGCTTCGATTTGGGCTTTTCCAGATGCGGTCGCCTTCAGCAGCGAGGCAAGCGTGGGCATCGCCCATTCGCCATTTCCGAGCTCGCCGAGACGTTTACCTGGAATTGCCGCCGGGTCGATTGAAAATACCCGGCAGAACGATGCGCTCGCGGCAATGACCTTCAGGTCATCGGACAGCAGAAGCAGCGGCTCGTTCGATGATATGACCACGGCGAGAGTGCTCGCCGCTTCGATATGCACAGTAGGTTTCGTTGACATGACATGGCCCTCAAGGGCCGGAGACTCGCGGCGCGAGTCATTACTCGGTGGGAACGCCGTCTGACGCAGCCCTGAGGCTGGCGTCCAAATGCAACGTAACATGCCATGTGCATACCAGCACCATCCTATTTTTTCGCAGTTGCAGCATCACGGCGAAGATTGCTGATGCGACTTGCCGCAGTTCTTTGTCGCACCCATGCGCATTGGGATGATAAGAGGTGTTGGCCGGAGCTAGCCCGGCCAGAATCGACCCGGTCCGGATTGCGGGCCTATCCCGTCCTTGAAGTTGGAAATTGGAATCCTCCATGCATGAAAAGCAACTCACCCTGCGTCAGTTTCTGCTGCTCGAACACAGCCAGCATGCGCTGGAGAAGGATCTGATCTTTCTGCTGGAAGACATCGCGACCTCCTGCCGCATCATCTCCAACCACGTCCGCAGCGGGGCATTCGTCGGCAATCTGGGCAGCGCCGGATCAATCAATGTTCAAGGCGAAACACAAAAGCAGATGGACGTGCTGGCGGACGAGGAATTCATCCGGCACTGCTCCAACTGCGGCCGCGTGGCGGCACTGGTGTCGGAAGAGGTGGACGAGGTTTACTGGTTGAAGGCCAAACCGGAGGCCGGCGATTACCTGGTCTATTTCGACCCGCTCGACGGGTCGTCCAATCTCGACCTGAACCTGTCGGTCGGCTCGATCTTTTCGGTGGTGCGGATTGCCGAGGCTATTGACGCCGGCGACGACAGGTCGGTGCTGCTGGCCGGGCGCGAACAGATCTGCGCCGGCTATTCGGTCTATGGCCCCTCAACCTCGCTGGTGGTGACCACAGGAAACGGCGTCAACGGGTTTACCCACCAGCAGGGCACCGGCGAGTTCCGCCTGACCCATCCCGACATGAAAATTCCGGAGGAAACCAGCGAATTTGCCATCAACGCGTCGCGCTACAAGCTCTGGGATGCGCCGATCCAGCGCTATTTCGACGAGTGCATCGCCGGCAAGGATGGCCCGCGCGGCAAGACCTTCAACATGCGCTGGGTCGCCTCCATGGTGGCCGAAGTTCACCGCATCCTGACCCGCGGCGGCGTGTTCCTCTACCCGTGCGATGACGGCAACAGGGCCGATGGCGGCAAGTTGCGGCTGATGTATGAAGCCAATCCGATGGCCATGATCATCGAGCAGGCAGGCGGCGCCGCCTCCACCGGAACCGAGCGGATCATGGATGTTATACCGACAACACATCACATGCGCGTCGCCGTCATTCTGGGCTCCAGGTCCGAGGTTGCCCGGCTTGACCGGTACCACCAGGAAGCCGCCGGCGATCAGGTGTGAACCAGGACGGACACACGAGACCGGTGGATCAGGAGAGACCGGACTCCCATTCTTGGGCATAGGCGGTCAAGGCTGCTGATCCTTGCCCAGGCTGCTGTTCAGGTTGACTTGGCCCTGGCCGGGACTTTGCGGAGGCAAGCAGCGCCGCGCCGCGGCTGGTGCCGGTTCCGGCGGAGCCGGTAACACTCTGGCCGGTCGCGGCCGACAGCAATTGCATGTACGCCCGATTGGACGCCATGGCGCCTTCGACAAACAGCCTGCCACGGCTGCCGGTCAGCTGCAGACAGACGCGCGTCATCATCGCCAGATAGAAGGACGCGACGACGGCGCGCTCGCCATCGGACAGCGTGGCGGGATCGCAGCTCCACCGCGCCGGGCGGCCGGGAAACGGGCCCGATGACGGCTCGACCGATGGCCACAGCATCGCGCCCTTGCCGAGCACCGCAGTGATATCGGCCGCGCTCTGGACCTGCGAGCGTCCCTGCATCAGGCGTTCGAACTCGCGGCCGCCCATGAACCGGGCCGACGGCACCTTGTTTCCGCTGGCGCTGACATTGATCAGCGTGTCACGCAGCGGATCAAGCGAAACCTCGGCGCCGTCCACCGTCATGATTATCACCCAGGTGCCGGTGGAAATCACCGAGAAGGGCTCGTCATTGGCCAGAACATAGGGCAGCAGCGAGGCATTGGAATCGTGAATGCCGCAACAGACCGGCGTGGCTGCGGACAGGCCGGTGCGCCGGGCGATCCCGGGCAGGATGGGCCCAAGGATTTCCCCGGCCCGGCGGATCGGCGCGAACTTTTTGCGCCAGCCCAGCCTCTCGACCATGGAGGAGAATCTCGCCAGATGCGGATCCCACAAATCGGTGTGACAGCCGAGCGAGGTGACTTCATTGGCGGCAATGCCGGTCAGCCGGAACGCCCAGTATTGCGGATAGGTGACGATCCAGCGGGTGCGGTCGAAAAGCCCCGGCATGGTGGTGAACTGCCAATGCAGTTGAGCGCCCAGATTGAGCCCGGCGGGCAGCCGGGGCGAGCCGGTCTCGGCAAAACCGGGACGGATTGCATCATACTCGTGGGCCAGATCGTCGGGTCCGGCATGCTCGTAATCGAGAATGGGGGCGGCCAGCCCGCCATTACCGTCGAGCAGGGCGCCGCTAGCGCCGTGCGCGGTGATGCTGATCGCGGCGACGCCGTGCGCGGCATGGAACTCAGCAAGGTTGAGCTCGATGAAGTCCCACAATCCATCAACGTTAAAATGCGGATAGGGCGGGCCGGCGACCACGGTGTTGGGGCGGGACTGCACGGCGATTTCGTCAAGATCGTCGCCACCCACCAGCACCATTTTGGCATTGGTCTTGCCAATGTCGATGACCGCGATGTTGCCGCTGGCTGCCATCTCTCAGTCCATCTGGAAGACGGTTTGAAGCGGCACGGCCACCGGCTGGTCGCCCTCCCCGGTCTGCATCAGGTCGGCCATATAAGCCCACCATTCCTGCATGACCGGATCGAGCGGCAGCGCATCCATGCCGTGGCCGGTCTTGCGCCACAGCACTGCGAACAGGATGCCCGTCTCGGCATCGAGATGGATGGAATAGTCCGATATGCCGGCGCGCCTGAGCAGGGCTACAAGCTCGGGCCAGATCTCGTCATGGCGCTTCTTGTATTCCGTTTCACAGCCCGGATTGAGCATCATCTTGAAGGCGTATTTTTCCATGGTCAGACGACCTTGCCGCGGGTTCGAAAATTGGACCACAGGCGCGGCAGGGCGATCACCGAGATCAGCAGAATGCCGATGAAGATCGACATGACGATGCCAGGCACGTTGATCAGGCCAAAGCCGAAAGTGACCATGCCCATCACGAAGGCGGCGATGACGACGCCGGGGATGGTGCCCGACCCGCCCAGGATGCTGACCCCGCCAAGCACGACCATGGTGACAATTTCGAGCTCCCAGCCAAAAGCGATGGACGGCCGTGTCGAGCCAAGCCGGGAGGTCAGGCAGATCGCCGCGATTCCCGCCATCAGGCCGGTCAGCAGGAACAGGATGAACTTGACCCGGCCGACCCGCACGCCGGAAAACCGCGCGGCCAGAGGATTGTTGCCGATGGCGTAGACGGCGCGGCCGAAATCGGTCTTGTGCAGCAAAATGCCGTAGGCAATGGCGAGGACGGCGAACAGCACGAACTCGAAGGTGAACACCCACCAGACATAGCCCTGTCCGAAGAACGAGAACCCGGCGGGATAGCCGCGAAACGCCTGATCGCCGAGCACGATGTAGGATATGCCGCGAAACAGGCTCATCGTGCCGATCGTCGCCACGATCGAGGGCAGCCCCAGGCCCGTGACCAGGAAACCGTTGAAAGCGCCGCACAGCATGCCCACCATGAGGCCGGCCGCGACAAGTTCGGGAACGCCAAAGCCGGATTGCGCCAGATAGCCCATCGCCGTCGAGGTGAGCGCGATGATCGAGGCCACCGACAGATCGATCTCGCCCGAGATGATCAGCAAGGCCATGGCAAAGGCAATCATCGCTTTCTCGGTGAAATTGAACGTGGCATCGGACAGGTTCCAGGGGTCGAGGAAATAGGGCGAAGAGAGCGCGTTGATGATGAAAATGCCCACCGCCACCGCCAGCAACAATGTCTCCCAGCTCCTGAGATGGCGCTGAAACGGCGAGGTCAGCCGGTCCGGAATGTTCCTGTCGGGCGCGCGCGGGTCGCCTGCCAATACCTGATCGCTCATGCGAGGCGCTCCGCTTGTTTGAGAATGATGCGGCCTTTTTTCCGCTCCGAGCGGGCGTTGAAGGCGACGGCGATGATGATCGCCGCTCCGGATATGGCCAATTGCCAGAACGGCGAGATGTCGACCACCGGCAGCGCATTCTTGACGATGCCCAGAAACAGTGCGCCCAGCACCGCTCCGCCAACCGAGCCAATGCCGCCCGCAATGGAGATGCCGCCGATGACACAGGCCGCGACGACTTCCAGCTCAAAGCCGCCGGCGATGTCGACATAGGCCACCGCGTAGCGCGCCACCCACAAATAGCCGCACAATCCGGCGACGGCCCCGGAGATGATGAAGGCGAGACATCTGGTGTAGCCGACATCGATGCCGGTGTAGACAGCGGCATGGGGATTGCCGCCCACGGCAAAGAAGGCGCGGCCCAGCGGCGTGCGGGTGACCAGCACGAAGAAAGCGGCAATAGTGGCGATCGCCAGCCATGAGAGCAGCGACAGGCCGAACACATCATAACGCGGAAACGCCTTGAAGCCGGCCGTCATTTCATGGGCGTTGATCCATTCGCCATTGGAGATCAGGAAAATCAGGCCGCGGAAGATGGTGAGCGTTCCAAGCGTGACCACGATCGGCGGAAGGTCGAGCTTCCAGACCAGCACACCATTGATCGCACCAAGCATCGCGCCAAAGGCGACGGCGATCAGCAGCAGCACTGGCACCGGCACACCCGGCGCCATCATGTTGAGGGTGGCGACCACCATTCCGGTCAGGGCCAGATTGGAGGCGACCGACAGGTCGATGCAGCGCGAGACGATGACAACCATCTGGCCAAGCGCCAGCATGATCAGGATCGAGGTGTCGTTGAAGACGTTGATCAGGTTGGATGGCGCGGCGAAATCGCTGTAGCGGGTGGAGATCAGGCCGATCAGCACCAGGATGGCGGCGGCAAGAATGGCTTCACGGGATTTCAGCAGCTGTATCATGCGCCCGCTCCCAGTCCGGCGGCGGCGCGCACCAGCACTTCGGCGCTGATACCGGACCGCTCGAATTCGCCGGCGATGCGGCCGTCGCGCATGACGATGACCCGGTCGGACATGCCCATGATTTCGGGAAGCTCGGAAGACACCATGATCACCGCCAGGCCCCTGGCCGCGAGCTCGGTCATGAATTCGTGCACCGCGGCCTTGGAGCCGATGTCGATGCCCTTGGTCGGTTCATCGAGAATGATCACGCGCGGTTGTGTCGCCAGCCATTTGGCGATCACCACCTTCTGCTGGTTGCCGCCCGACAAATTGCCGATGTCCTGATCCAGCGAGGCGGCGCGCAGATCGAGCCGCGAGGTGTAGTCGCGGGTCAGTTTGAACTCCTCGGCAAGCTGCAGGAACCCTCGCCGCGAGGTCCGGCGCAGGGACGGCAGCGTGACGTTCTGGAAGATGGGAAGCCCGATCACCGCGCCCTGCTTGCCGCGATCTTCCGGCACATAGACAATGCCGCTTTCAATCGCTTCGGCGGGACTGCGGATGACCCGCACTTCGCCGGCAATCCGGATCGCCCCCTTGGATGGCCGGGTTATGCCGAACAGCGACTGCATGAACTCGCTGCGCCCTGCCCCGACCAGGCCGTAGAATCCGAGAATCTCGCCCTGCCTGAGCCTGAAGCCGATATCCTCGAACTCGGTCGGATGACAATAGCCCGCCACCGACAGGATCTCCTCGCCGAGAGGCACCTCGCGTTTGGGGAATATCTGGCCCACCGGGCGGCCGACCATCATCCGCACCAGTTCGTCTTCTGAGACATCGGTGATCAGGCCGTCGCTGACCAGTTCGCCGTCGCGGAAAACCGTGTAGCGGTCGGCGATGCGGAAGATCTCATCGAATTTGTGACTGATGAACAGGATCGCCTTGCCGTCCGCCTTTAGCCGTTCAACCAGCTCATAGAGCTCGGTGATTTCCTTGTGCGACAGCGCGGCGGTCGGTTCATCCATGATGACGACGCGGGCTTCAATCGACAGCGCCCGGGCGATTGCGACCATGTGTTTGTTGGCGATGCCGAGATCGCGCAAGCGGACGTCGGGGTCGATGTCAGCGCCAACCCGCTGCAACAGCGCCCGCGCCTGGCTGCGCAGCTTTTTCCTGTCGATCAGGCCGAACCGGGTGCGCGGTTCGTGGCCGATGAAGATGTTCTCGCCGACCGGAAGATCATCAAACAGCACCGTTTCCTGGTGGATGGCGGTGACGCCCGCGGCTGAGGCCGCATGGGCGTCGTGGAAATGCACCGGTTCGCCATCGATCGAAATGGCGCCGCCATCGGGCTGGTAAATGCCGGTGAGGATCTTGACGATGGTCGATTTGCCTGCGCCGTTTTCGCCCACCAGCGCGGTCACCTGACCGGGATACAGATCGAGCGCCACCTCCGACAGCGCCTTGACGCCGGGAAAGGTCTTGGAAACGCCGCGCAAGGACAGCAATGGCCGCAGGGTGGATCGGGCAGACGCACCTCGATCCTGAACCTGGGCGCTACTCGTATCCGCCAACATGTTCGCTGCCCCCGGAAAAATGAGTGGCAACGCCCGAAGGCGTTGCCGGTTGCGCTTCAAGTCTTCCTAGAAGATGTCCTTGAAGGCTTCGATGTTGGAGGCATCATAGACAAACGGATCGGCCATTGCGCCTTCCGTGTCCTCATTGAGCGTCAGCGAGCCCATGCGGCCCATCGGGATTTCAGCGCCCGGCGTGGCCTCGGCGCCATTGATCAGCGAATAGGCCAGCATGGTTGCGGAATAGCCCAGATCGATCGGATTCCAGATCGCGAAGGATTTCGAAGCGCCCGAGGCGATGTGGCCGGCCATTTCGGAGGGAAGTCCAAGCCCGGTGACATTGATTTCTCCGGCCTTGCCGGCGTCGGACACGGCCTGGGCCGCGGCGACAATGCCGACCGATGTCGGCGCGATGATCGCCTTGAGGTTCGGATGCGCCTTCATCAGGCCCTGGGCTTCGGTGTAGGACTTGTCGGCCTTGTCGTCGCCGTAAACCGTCGCCACCACATTGATGCCGGGATAGTTGCCCATCACCTTGTTCATTTCCTCAATCCAGGTGTTCTGGTTTGTGGAGGTGGTGGTCGCCGACAGAACCGCCACGTCGCCGCCATCGGGCAGGTTGTCGGCGGCCAGCTTGATGATCATGTTGCCGATCAGCGGATTGGACGACGGGTTGAGGTGCAGTTGCCGGCCTTCCTTGGCCACGCCGCTGTCCCAGCTGATGACCTTGATGCCGCGGTCCATCGCCTTTTTCAGCGTCGGCACCAGGGCGTCGGTGTCATTGGCGGAGACCGCGATGGCATCGACCTTCTGGGCGATCAGCGAATTGATCACTTCGATCTGGCCCTCGGCGGTGGTGTCGGTCGGACCGGTGTAGATGATCTCGACATCGCCCAGTTCCTTGGCCGCTTCCTCGGCGCCCTTGGCGGCAGCCTCGAAGAAGCCGATGCCAAGCGCCTTGACCACCAGTGCGATGCGTTTGGTCTCCGCCTGAGCTGCCGCCGTTGAGGCAAGAATGGCCACGCCGATCGTTGCCGCAGTCACAAATTTCTTCAAAATTCCCATTTCGTTTTCCTCCCTTGGTGTGACGTCCATAATTTCACGGGGCGCTTATGACGCGTCCGACGAAACTTCCTCCTGCACTGAACTGTTTTTGGCGATGATGAGTTTCACTCCGGCCAGCTCGAGCATTTTCACCGAGTGCTCCTCAATGCCGTCATCGGTGATCACGGTTGAAACCCGATCGAGGCCGCACAAGATCAGGCTTGAGCGTTTTTTGAACTTGGAGCTGTCGGCGAGCACAATCAGTTCATCGGCCTGATTGATCAGTTTCTGCTCCGCCTGGATCAGCAGCGGGTCTGCCTCCAGCAATCCCAACGGGCCGATGCCATGGGCGCCCATGAACATTTTCTGGGCGTAGAAATTCCGGGTGACGTCATTGTCGAACGGGCTCAAAATGATGTTCTGCTCGCGATAGATCGTGCCGCCGGAAACGGTCACCGTGTTCTTCGACTGCTTGAGCAAATGCTCGGCGATCGGAAACGAATTGGTGAAGACCTGCATGCGCTTGGCCGCCAGCGGATGCACCATCTGGAAGGTCGTCGTGCCGCCATTGATGATGATCGAGTCACCGTCATTGCACAGCTCGACCGCGGCCAGCGCGATGGCGCGCTTCTTGGCGACATTGATGGTCTCGTTGACCGAGAATGTGCGGCCCGCGAGGCCGACGAACTGCGGCGGGTTGATCGATTCAGCGCCACCGCGCACCCGGCGAAGCTTGTGCTGGACATGCAAGGTGGCGATGTCGCGGCGAATGGTTGCTTCGGAGGAATCGGTCAGCGCCACCATTTCAGCAACCGTGACGACCGGCTTTTCCTGAATGACGGATAGAATGATCCTGTGGCGCTCGCTCTCGTGCATGCTGTCCTCCTGACCGAAGATTTCCACCGAATTCGATCTCTGTCAATCAAAAACAATCACACTCAATCATATTGCATTGCACAATGATCGTTTTTGACGGTTTATGATTGACAACGGCGCGGCAACGGGTGTTGATTGATGGGAAATACGGCGCGCCGGTGATGACCCGGCGATGGGAGGATTGCATGTTGGAAAGAACCGAGGCCGGACGCCTGGCCAACCGTTGGGATTCCAAAACCGCTGAACCTATGAGCGAAGCCGAGCTCTTGCTCTACCGCTCCAACCTGCTGGGTGCCGACAAGCGCGTCACCAATTATGGCGGCGGCAACACCTCGGCCAAGGTCATGCAGAAGGACCCGCTGACCGGCGAAATGGTCGAGGTGCTCTGGGTCAAGGGCTCGGGCGGCGATGTCGGAACCATCAAGATGGATGGCTTCGCCACGCTCTACATGGACAAGCTCAACGCGCTCAAGCATCTCTATCGCGGCGTCGACTTCGAAGATGAGATGGTCGGCTACCTGCCGCACTGCACCTTCAACCTGAACACACGGGCGGCCTCGATCGATACGCCGTTGCATGCCTATGTGCCGCAAAAGCATGTCGATCACATGCATCCCGACGCCATCATCGCCATCGCCGCATCGGAAAACAGCCGCGAGCTGACCCGGCAGATTTTCGGCGATGACATCGGCTGGCTGCCGTGGAAACGGCCCGGCTATGAACTCGGCCTGTGGCTGGAAAAATTCTGCCTTGAGAATCCCGGCGCCAAGGGCGTCGTGCTCGAAAGCCACGGGCTGTTCACCTGGGCGGACACGGCGGAAGCCTGCTACAGCCTGACCATCGACATCATCAACCAGGCGATCGCCTGGTTCGAGAAAACCACCGCCGGCAAACAGGCCTTTGGCGGACCGGAGCACACTGCCCTGCCCGCCACCGAGCGCCGCCGCATCGCCGCAGCACTGATGCCGCGCATTCGCGGCATGGTCTCCGGCAACGCCCGCATGGTCGGCCATTTCGAGGATGGCGAAGCGGTTCTCGAATTTGTCTGCAGCCGCGACATGGAAGCGCTGGCAGCGCTTGGCACCAGTTGCCCGGACCATTTCCTGCGCACGAAAATCCGCCCGCTGGTGGTGGCGTTCGACCCCGGAAAGCCGGACCTGGACGCAACCATCGAAAGCCTGATGAGCAGCGTCGAGGCCTATCGCGACGAGTACGCGGCCTATTACGAGCGCTGCCGCCGCGACGACAGTCCCGCCATCCGGGATCCCAACGCCATCGTCTATCTGGTGCCCGGCGTCGGCATGATCACCTTCGCCAAGGACAAGGCGACGGCGCGCATTTCGGCCGAGTTCTACACCAACGCCATCAATGTCATGCGCGGCGCGTCCGGAGTTTCCACCTATTGCGGCCTGCCGGAACAGGAGGCTTTCGACATCGAATACTGGCTGCTCGAGGAAGCCAAGCTGAGCCGGATGCCCAAGCCCAAGAGCCTCGCCGGACGCATCGCCATTGTCACCGGCGGCGCCGGCGGCATCGGCTCGGCCACCGCGCGGCGGTTTCTCGACCAGGGCGCCTGCGTGGTGCTGGCCGACATCGATGAAGCGATGCTCGCCAAGACCGCCGCCGCTCTCACCGCGGAATACTCCGCCGATGTGGTTCGCACCGTCACCATGAACGTCACCGACGAAGTGGCGGTGGATCAGTCCTACGCCGAAATGGCGGTCGAATTCGGCGGCGTCGACATCGTCGTCTCCAATGCCGGGATCGCCTCCTCGGCCCCGGTCGAGGAGACTTCGCTCGAGCTGTGGAACAAGAACATGTCGATCCTGTCGACCGGCTATTTCCTGGTGTCCCGCGCCGCATTCAAGATGCTGCGGGCGCAAGACATCGGCGGCGCGATCATCTTCATCGCCTCCAAGAACGGCCTTGCCGCCTCCCCCAACGCGTCCGCCTATTGCACCGCCAAGGCCTCCGAGATCCATCTTGCCCGCTGCCTGGCGCTTGAGGGCGCGCCGATGGGGGTGCGCGTCAATGTGGTCAATCCCGATGCCGTGCTGCGCGGTTCAAAGATCTGGTCCGGCGACTGGCTGCAGGAACGCGCCGACGCCTATGGCAAGGAGACCGCCGACCTCGAGGAGCACTACCGGCAGCGGTCGCTGCTCAAACTCTCGGTGCTGCCCGAAGACATCGCGGAAGCAGCCTTCTTCCTGGCCAGCGACGCCTCGTCAAAATCCACCGGCAACATCATCAATGTCGATGCCGGCAATGTGCAGGCCTTCACCCGCTGAGCGGCAGAGATGGATGGGAGCGCAGCATGATCAAGTCATCGCTTGTCGACCAAGTGAACGAGCAAACCGCACAAGCGCTGCGCGAGGATTATGACAGCCTCGGCGCGCGGCTGGCGCGGCGCGGCATTTCGATTGACGCGATCAAGGCGGAGGTGTCGGCCTATGGTGTCGCCGTTCCATCCTGGGGCGTGGGCACCGGCGGAACCCGCTTCGCCCGGTTTCCGGGAGCGGGCGAACCGCGCCACGTCTTCGACAAGCTCGATGATTGCGGCGTCATCCACCGGTTGACCGACGCCACGCCGTCGGTGTCGCTGCATATTCCCTGGGACAAGGCGCCAACCGCGGATCTGAACGCCAAGGCGGAAGAAGCGGGCTTGCGCTTTGACGCGATGAACTCCAACACCTTTCAGGACCAGCCTGATCAGCCGCACTCCTACAAGTTCGGCTCGCTGTCCAACACAAGCGACGAGACCCGCACGCAAGCCGTCGAACACAATCTCGAATGTATCGAGATCGGCAGGGCCATCGGCTCCAAGGCGCTGACGGTGTGGATCGGCGACGGCTCCAATTTCCCCGGGCAGAGCAATTTCACCCGGCAGTTCGAGCGCTATCTGGATGCGATGAAGCGGATCTATCAGGGACTGCCGGAGGATTGGCGGATCTTCACCGAGCACAAGATGTACGAACCCGCCTTCTACTCGACGGTGGTGCAGGACTGGGGCACCAATTACATGATCGCGCAGGAACTTGGGCCCAAGGCCTTCTGCCTGGTCGATCTCGGCCACCATGCGCCGAATGTGAATATCGAGATGATCGTTGCCCGGCTGATCCAGTTCGGCAAGCTTGGCGGCTTCCACTTCAACGATTCCAAATATGGCGACGATGATCTCGACACCGGATCGATCGACCCTTACCGGCTGTTCCTGGTGTTCAACGAGCTGGTCGACGCAGCGCACCGCAAGGCGGATGGTTTCAATCCGGCGCACATGCTCGATCAATCGCACAATGTGACCGATCCGATCGAAAGCCTGATGGTCAGCGCGATGGAAGTCCAGCGCGCCTATGCCCAGGCGTTGCTGGTGGACAGAACCGCGCTTCAGGCCGCCCAGGACGGCAATGATGCGCTGATGGCCACCACCCTGCTCAAGCAGGCGTTCCGGACCGATGTCGAGCCGATCCTGGCCATGGCCCGGCTGGAAAAAGGATCGGCGATCGATCCTGTCGCGGCTTTCCGCCAGTCCGGCTATCGCGCCAAGGTGGCAAGAGAGCGGCCCGCGGTCAGTGGCGGCGGCGGCGGCATCGTTTAGCGCATTCGGGCGGCGCTTCATCGCGCCGCCCGAATGGTTGAATTGCCGATCTGGTTTCGTCCAGAGCCTCAGAGTTGAGCCGACCACTCCGCGTACCAGGCGCGAAACAGGTCATACTGGTGTTCCACATAGTTGCGCTGCGAATCCGTCAACGCGTCGGTTTCATAGAACTGCAGTTCATATTCCGCGTCCCCGGTCAGCACCATCAGATGCTTGTAGTAGAGGACCAGGTCGGCGCCTTCATCAAAGGACGACAGCACGCCCAGCGCCTCATCGAGCTGTTTGGCCTGAAGCCGCGCCCTGGCGTCGCCCGAGGCCGCTTTCTTGCACAGCGCGACAAGGTGGAGCGCTTCGCGCGGCAGCGCATTGCCGATACCGGTGATCGCGCCGGTGGCGCCGCAATTGACGAAGCCGTGGAAAACATTGGTGTCGACGCCGACCATCAGGGTCACGCTGTCATCGGCCGAGGTGATGTGCTCGGCCGCGTAGCGCAGATCCGCCGCACCGCCGAATTCCTTGAAGCCGATCAGATTGGGATGCTCATTGCGCAACGCGAAGAACAGTTCGGCGCGGGTGGCGAAGCCGTAATAGGGGCTGTTGTAGATCACCGCCGGCAATTTGGGCGCCGCCGACAGCACCGCCTTGAAATGCGCGGCCTGCGCGCCGGCTGAACTTCCGCGCGAGAGAACCCGCGGAATCACCATCAGTCCCTGCGCGCCGACTTCGGCGGCATGGGCCGCATGGGCGACCGCCGAGGCGCTGTTGATGGCGCCGGTGCCGACAACCGTGGGAACGCCGGCTTCAACCAGGCGGGCGACGCCTTCCATGCGCTGCGCATCGGTGAGCAGCGGCCAGTCGCCCATCGAACCGCAATAGACCACGCCGGACATGCCGGCTGCGACCAGTTGCGCGCCCTTGCGGACAAGTGCGTCAAAATCAGGTGTCCGGTCGGGCCGGCACGGCGTCATGAGGGCCGGTATGCAACCGGTGAAAACGGATTTGTCCATCGGGCGAGTCCTTTGTTTGCAGTGAACAGGTTTTGGAATCCGACGATCTGGGTGGGAAGCCAAGTCGACAGCAGAAGAATGAACGGCACCACCCCGCGACTCAACCGGCGTGCCTGCCTTTTTCTGGAGACACGAGAACCATAGATTATTGTATTTTTGTTGTCGACATTAAATATTCGGATGATGACACGTCTGCTCATGTCCGGGCCGGCGCGCAAACCGGTATCCGCAATGATCCAGATTTCCAATGATGCTAGAGGCTTATGTTCGCATTCAAGCGATGGTCCCGGGTGATGCTGGCCTGGATCTGCTTGACGATTTGCTCGGCGTGGGCCTGGGCGATACGGTCGGCGGCCTCGATGTCCTGCCGTTCGATCGCCGCCAGCATGTCCTCGTGCTCCTGCAGGTAAATCCGCGGCAGCTTGTCATTGTAGGAGGAATAATAGAGCCGCAGCAGCCGCCGGCCTTCATCGAGAAGGCGCTCGAAAAGCTCGGCGTAGTAGCGGTTCTTTCCGGCTTTGGCGATCTCAGCATGGAAATTGCGGTTGACCTCGATCATCGCCAGCACATCCCTGGCCTCGACGGCTTGGGTGTAGCCGTTCTGAAGCTCCCGGATCGCGGCCAATTGGTCCTCGGTCCGGTTTGCGGCCGCCAGCCGCGTGGTCACCCGGTACATCAGGGACAACGCATCGAAAAACTGCGGCAGGTTGGGGAAGTCGATCGGCGCCACGATGGTGAAGCGGTTGGGCAGGGTGACGACCAGCCCTTCCCCGGCGAGCTTGACCATCGCCTCGCGGACCGGCGTCCGCGAAATGCCAAAACGCTCCGCCAGCTTGACCTCGTCAATGGCGCTGCCGGGTTGCAGCGTCAGATTGAGGATCTCGCGCTTGAGCGTATCATAGACGGCGCCAACGCCCTGCCCGCGCTTGCGCTTCGTCTCGGGATGATCCGCCGGAACCGGCTGTTCAAGGCTCATGCTGTCTCCATACATCACTGCGGCACCGAGGAGCACTACAACTCCGCGCGGCCAAATACAATTTTCCCGCGGCCCAAATCTGGCGCGGCTGATCCGGGCCTTTTCCTGCAAGACGCCCGCCTCATTTTCAACCTGCGCGACTCGGGGGCGGCGACGCCTTGTCCGCGCCGGACAGTCGTGACATCCATTGTACCATCGTTGACTGCGGGGAGGACAAGCGCGCAATGACATCACATACCATCGATCTGTCGTCGGGATGGAGCGTGTCGAATGGCACGATGAGCGCGTCACTGCCGGTGCCGGGCGATGTGCATTCGGCCTTGCTGGATGCGGGGCTGATTGCCGATCCCTATTGGCGCGACACCGAGGTCTCGCTCGACTGGATCCATGAAAGCGAATGGGTGGCGACACAACAGTTTGACCTGGCCCGGACCGATGGCGGGCATTGGACCCTGTCATTTGACGGCATTGATTGCATCGCCGATGTAAGCCTGAACGGCGTGTTGCTCGGACGCGTCGAGAACCGGTTTCTGCGCCATGATTTCGAGGTCGGCGCAGCACTTCGCAGCGGCGAGAATTGTCTCGAAATCCGCTTCCTCTCCAATTCCACTGAAGCGGCGCGGAAAGCCGCCCGTTCGCCCTACAAGGTTCCGTTCTCAAAGGACAACAACCGGCTCCCGCATTACAATTTCCTGCGCAAGCCGCAATGCGATGCCGGTTGGGACTGGAACATCGCGCTGTCGCCGCTGGGATTATGCGGACCGGTTAGCTTGCGGCGCAATCAGGTGGCGCGGCTCGATGACGTCATGGTCCGGCAGATCCATCAGGACGGCAGCGTCAGGCTGGACATCGATTTGCATTACACCGCTTTCGCGGCCGGCAGTATCGAGGCCGGAGCCGCATGCGGCGCGCAATCAGACGTTTCGACCATTCAGGTCTGGCCAGGCAAGGGGCAGACACGGCTGAGCATCGACATCGATGATCCGGAACTGTGGTGGCCGGCGGGGCATGGATCACAACCGATGCATGATCTCGTCCTTCGCCTCGAAGAAGACACCAGAATACGCCGCATCGGGCTGCGCACAGTGGAGCTTGTCACCGACGCGGATGAAGCGGGCCATCGCTTTGCGTTCCGGGTCAATGGCCGCGAGATCTTCATGCGCGGCGCCAACTGGATCCCGGCGGATGCGCTTCCCGCGCGCGCAACGCCCGCAGTTGTTCGTGACCGGCTGACCTCGGCGGTCGAGGCCAACATGAACATGATCCGGGTCTGGGGCGGCGGGCAGTATGAACCGGACTGGTTTTACGAGATCTGCTCGGAGCTCGGATTGATGGTGTGGCAGGATTTCATGTTCGCCTGCAGTCTCTACCCGGCCGATGATCACGCCTGGCTTAACAGTGTCAGGCGCGAAGCCCGCCAGCAGATCCGGCGGCTGTCGTCGCATCCCTGCATGGCGCTGTGGTGCGGCGACAATGAAGTCATCGGCGCGCTGACCTGGTTTGAGGAAAGCCGGACCGACCGCGACCGCTATCTCGCCGTCTATGCGCGGCTCAACGCGGTGCTGGAAGAGGCGGTGGCGGAGGAAAACCCCGACATCGCCTTCTGGCCATCCTCGCCCTCGGTCGGTCCGCTCAATTTCGGCGACGGCTGGCATGACGACAGCTCGGGCGACATGCATTTCTGGGACGTGTGGCATTCGTCCAAGGATTTCGAGCACTACCGCACGGTGCGCCCTCGCTTTTGTTCCGAGTTCGGCTTTCAGTCCTTCCCGTCGAACCGCGTCATCGAGAGTTTTACCGAACCGGAAGACCGCAATGTGTCGTCCGGCGTCATGGAGGTGCATCAGCGCAATCTCGGCGGTAACAGCCGCATCGTGGAAACGCTGGCGCGCTATTTCCGCTTTCCCGAGCGGTTCGAGGACATGACCTGGCTTTCGCAGGTGAGCCAGGCCCTGGCGATGAAGACGGCGGTCGAATTCTGGCGGTCATCGAAGCCGCGCTGCATGGGCACGCTGTACTGGCAGCTCAACGACACCTGGCCGGTGGCGAGCTGGGCGTCGCTCGAATATGGCGGCGGCTGGAAGCTGGTGCACTACATGGCGCGAAGGTTCCAGGCGCCGGTGCTGGTGACCGCCCAGCCCGACGCCAATACCGGCGACATCGTGCTGTGGGCGATCAACGACACCGGCCGCGAAGTTCTGCTCGAGGTCGCCGCGCGGCGCGTATCGACCCGGGGCTCGATGGTCGAATGCGGCGCCTGGTCCTGCCCATGTCCGACCGAGCGCGCCGTCGAAATTGCCCGCCTGCCCGCCGGGGATTTCGCCGCTGATGAATTCCTGCATTTCACCTGGCAGGACGGCAGTGGCGGACACCGAGGTGGAAACGATTATCTGCTACGCCGCCCGAAAGACTACCGGTTTCAAAAACCCGACATCGAGGTGAGCGATGACGCCGGCGCCGTGACGCTGACCAGCGATGTTCCGGCGCTCTATGTCACCCATGATCACGGCGGATCCGATATCTGGTCCGACAATGGCTTCACGCTCCTGCCGGGCATTGCCAAAGTGCTCAAGCGCAGCCGCCGGCGCGGCGGGGTTCGGGGCGATGAGAGGGTCCGGTTTCTGCAGGGTTGAGACCGGTACCTGAGTGGAGTCATCCAAGGCTGGGGATAAATTTGCTTGCGGCGAAATAGCCGGGTGCAAGCTCCATTCTGCGGCTTTGCTAGTGGCTGTCAAAGCGCTATACAGCCAGCGGAATCTCCTTCCCCGGAGGCGGGCCGACCGCACAAACCGGCTGAATCAAGCGCCGCGGCACGCTTTTTGGCGAGGCGGCAGGCAAAACACGAAGAAAGTTGCGAAAAATGGGTAAGAACGCCGACATCCAGGCACGCAAGACGGACGCCATGGCGCGGGGCGTCGGCGTGATGACGCAGATCTATGCCGACCGCGCCGAGAACGCCGAAATCTGGGACGTCGAGGGCAACCGCTACATCGATTTCGCCGCCGGCATCGCGGTGGTCAACACCGGCCATCGCCATCCCAAGGTGATCGCCGCGGTGAAGGCCCAGCTCGACCGCTTCACCCACACCTGCCACCAGGTGGTGCCTTACGAGAATTATGTTCATCTGGCCGAACGGCTGAACAAGCTGGTGCCCGGCGATTTCGACAAGAAGACGATCTTCGTGACCACCGGCGCCGAAGCCGTGGAAAACGCCATCAAGATCGCCCGCGCCGCCACCGGCCGCGCGGCTGTCGTCTCCTTCTCCGGCGCCTTTCACGGCCGCACCTTCATGGGCATGGCGCTCACAGGCAAGGTGTTTCCCTACAAGGCAGGCTTTGGCGCGATGCCAAGCGACGTCTACCACGTCCCCTTCCCGGCGGCGCTGCATGGCGTCTCCGTCGAGCAATCGCTTTCAGCGCTGGAAACCCTGTTCAAGGCCGATGTCGATCCGGCCCGGGTGGCGGCGATCATCCTTGAGCCGGTGCAGGGCGAAGGCGGTTTCTACGAAGTGCCCGCGGGCTTCTTCAAATTGTTGCGCGAGATCTGTGACAAGCATGGAATCCTGTTGATCGCCGACGAGATCCAGACCGGGTTTGCCCGCACCGGCAAGATGTTCGCGATGGAACACCACGGTGTGGCGCCTGATCTGACCACCATGGCCAAGGGCCTGGCCGGCGGCTTTCCGCTGGCGGCGGTGACCGGACGCGCGAGCGTCATGGATGCGGCCAATCCCGGCGGACTGGGCGGCACCTATGGCGGCAATCCGATCGGCATCGCCGCAGCCCATGCCGTGCTCGACGTGATCGACGAGGAAGGCCTCTGCGAGCGCGCCATGCAACTGGGCAACCGGCTCAAGCAGCGGCTGCAAGCCATCCGCGAGGACGTGCCGGAGATCGTAGACATCCGTGGCCCGGGATTCATGAACGCCATCGAATTCAATGACGTCAAGACCGGCAAGCCGAGCCCTGATTTCACCAATGCCGTCAAGGCCCGCGCTCTGGAGAAGGGCCTGATCCTGCTCACCTGCGGCGTCTACGCCAATGTCATCCGCTTCCTCTCACCCGTAACCATTCAGGATGGGGTGTTCCAGGAAGCGCTGGACCTGCTTGAAGCGTCCATTCGCGAAGTCCATTCAGAATTTGGAGCCATTGCATAATGACCAACACACCTCTCGCAGACATGCTCAAAAACCCGGACCTGCTGGTCAGCGCGGCCCTGGTCGGCGGCGAATGGGTCAAGACCGGCCCCGGCGGCAAGACCTTTGACGTTCTCAACCCGTCCACCGGCGAAGTCATCACCGCGCTTCCGGATCTGGGCGTCGCCGAAACCAAGACGGCCATCGACGCCGCCTATCTGGCGCAAAAGGACTGGGCCAAAAAAACCGGCAAGGAACGCGCCGCGGTGCTGCGCAAGCTCTATGATTTGATGGTGGCCAATGCCGACGATCTGGGCGCCATCCTGACCGCCGAAATGGGCAAGCCGCTTCCCGAAGCCACGGGCGAGATTCTCTATGGCGCAAGCTTCATCGAGTGGTTCGCCGAAGAAGCCAAGCGGATCTATGGCGACGTCATTCCCGGCCATCAGCCGGACAAGCGGATCGTGGTGATCAAGCAGCCGGTCGGCGTGGTCGCCGCGATCACACCGTGGAACTTTCCCAATGCGATGATTGCGCGCAAGCTCGGGCCGGCGCTCGCCGTCGGCTGCGCCTTCATCTCCAAGCCCGCAGCCGAGACGCCGCTGTCGGCGCTGGCGATGGCCAAGCTCGCCGAAGATGCCGGTCTGCCCAAAGGCCTGCTCAGCGTCATCACCTCGAAATCGAGCGCCGCCATCGGGCAGGAATTCTGCTCCAACGACAAGGTGCGCAAGATCACCTTCACCGGCTCGACCGAAGTCGGCCGCATCCTGATGCGGCAATCGGCCGACCAGATCAAGAAGACCTCGATGGAACTCGGCGGCAACGCACCCTTCATCGTCTTCGACGACGCCGATCTCGACGCCGCTGTCGAAGGCGCGATGATTTCCAAATACCGCAACAACGGCCAGACCTGCGTCTGCGCCAACCGGATCTATGTGCAGTCGGGCGTCTATGACGCGTTTGCCGAAAAGCTCGCCAAGGCTGTCGGCAAGATGAAGATCGGCGACGGCTTTGGCGACGGCGTGACCACCGGTCCGCTGATCAGCGAGGACGCGGTCGAAAAGGTGGAAGACCACATCGCCGACGCCAAGAGCAAGGGCGCCAAGGTGCTCACCGGCGGCAAGCGCCACGACCTCGGCGGCACTTTCTTCGAGCCGACGATCCTGACCGGCGTGACCCGCGACATGAAGGTGGCGGGCGAGGAAACCTTCGGCCCGGTGGCGCCGCTGTTCAGGTTCGACACGGTGGAAGATGTGATCGAACAGGCCAATGACACCATTTTCGGCCTGGCGTCCTATTTCTACGCCAATGACCTCACCCGGGTCTGGCGGGTGGCCGAGGCGCTGGAATACGGCATGGTCGGCGTCAACACCGGCCTGATCTCGACCGAAGTGGCGCCGTTCGGCGGCGTCAAGCAATCGGGTCAGGGCCGCGAAGGCTCGAAATATGGCTGCGACGACTATCTCGAGATGAAATATATCTGCCTCGGCGGGATCTGAGACCGGCATCAATGGCCGGGGTTCGCCCCGGCCACCCCATCAGCTGCCCGGCACTGTCGGACACGCGTGAGCATTCACTCTTCCCAATCGGTGCCCGCCGGCGGCCGATCCCGGTTCTTCTCGGTTTTGATGGCCTCATCCGCTTCGGCGATATCATCCCCCGTTGGCGCAGCCGGCGGCTCGTTGCGGTCGCTGTCGGTCAAAGCGAAGCGATAGTACATCGGGAAGTGGTCGGAGCCGACGAAACGCTGCCGCTCGATCGCCACCAGCTCGAAGTCGCGCGAGTGGAAAATGTGATCAAGCGGCCAGCGCAGGAACCAGTAGCGCGCGTCAAACGTGTTGAACAGACCGCGGCCCTGGCGCGGATCGAGCAGTCCGGAAATCCTCAGAAAGCGGCGCGTGGTCCTTGACCAAGCGACATCGTTGAGATCGCCGGTGACGATCAGCGGCAATGTCTCGTCCCGCGCCTCCTCCGCCACCAGCAGGATTTCGGCGTCGCGGCCGAGCGTATCCCGGTTGGGCAGTGGCGGCTCCGGGTGAAGCGCTATGACCCGGACGTCGCGGCCGCCAGGCAACGTCACCACACAGGATATGCTGGGCACTTCCTCGTTCAGCAAAAACCGCACCTCGCTTTCGCGCAACGGGTAGCGACTGGCCAGGATCATGCCGAAGCTGTTTTCCTGGGTTTGTTCGATCACTTCAGCATAGGTCGAAAGACAGGGCCGGAGCGCGTCGCCCCAGGCGCGGTCGATTTCCATGAAGACGGCGATGTCGGGTTTGCGGTCGCGGACCAGACCGATAACGAGTTGATAATCCCGGTTGCCCTGCTTGACGTTGCAGGCGAGCACCGAGATCGTTGCCGCGCTGCTCACGTCTCCGGCAAAACGCGCGGTCTGACAGCGCCAGATTGGCGTGAAGCGCAGCACATGGACCGACTGGATGCCTATCGCGATGGCGGCCATGCCGATCGCAGCAAGGGTGGTGGGTGTGAGGTCGCCAAAAATCAGCGCTGCGGCAAGCACCAAGGCTGCAACCCCGATGGCCTGCAGCCGGCCGAAATCGAAGGATCGCACCATGCCGTGCGCAAAGGTCAACAGCGGCACCAGCGTGGCAAGCAGGCAGATTGCCGCCAAAACTACGAGAACTGCGGAAATCACGTGCGCACTCCATCAGGCGGCTGGCGGGGGCCTCCACCAAAGCACCGGTTCCGTTCTGGTTCAACTGCAGTAATTACCGCACTCCCGGATAGGGCGGCGTTTTGGCCAGGGAGGCGCGAATTGAGCTGGTATCGCAAGTATCGAGCATGGACAAATCCCTGTTTGCCGCTGCTATGGCATCATCGCGGCGCGGGAACGGCCCGGTGTAGCGGCTGCCGAACTTGTAGAACCAGCCGCCTCGCCAGGTCTCGATCTCGAACAGGTTCTCGTCCATCGTCCAATCTCCGTCATCTCAAGGTAAGACCAACGCGACATGCCGCCGCCGGTTCCGCCAGTTTCCGCGCATATCTTCAGGGCGGCCGGGGTGGGTGCCCGCCGGCCCCCTTGTAACTCACGAGGGGCGAGGAGAGAGTGACGCGGGTTCAGTTTGTCCACGTGTTGGGCGGTTGGCAGGTACCGTGGCCCCCCGATTTCCGTCATGCCGGACTTGATCCGGCATCCAGCGGCGAGCGTCCGCGAGCCCGAAGACTCATTTTTGCATGTGTCGAAGGAGTCTCTCACCGCGTGGACACGCGGTGGCTGGATCCCGGACCGGGTCCGGGATGACGGAGGAGAGTCGTCGCTACGCCCGGCCCCCTCACCAACAAAATCTGAGAGTTAGCTGCGCGAAGATCGCGATTGCCTTCGCGCGGCGACGCGCTCAGGCCTCCGTTCGCTGAAATCGATCCACTGGATCGATTTCTGGCCTTCGGCCAACGCTCCGAAGCCCCTACCCTAAAATTCCCGGCAGGTTGAGCCCGTGTTCGCGGGCGCAATCAATGGCGATGTCGTAGCCGGCGTCGGCGTGGCGCCAGACGCCGGAGGCCGGGTCGTTCCACAACACGCGTTCGAGCCGTTTTGCCGCGGCCTCGGTGCCGTCGGCGACGACGACCATGCCGGCATGCTGCGAAAATCCCATGCCGACGCCGCCGCCGTGGTGGATCGACACCCAGGTGGCGCCCGACGCGGTGTTGACAAGCGCATTCAAGAGCGGCCAGTCACTGACGGCGTCGGAGCCGTCCTGCATGGCTTCGGTCTCGCGGTTGGGGGAAGCTACGGAGCCGGAATCGAGATGATCGCGGCCGATGACGATGGGCGCTTTCAGTTCGCCCGAGGCCACCATCTCGTTGAAGGCGAGACCGGCGCGGTGGCGGTCGCCCAGGCCAATCCAGCAGATCCGCGCCGGCAGGCCCTGGAAGGCGATGCGCTCGCGCGCCATGTCGAGCCAGGCATGGAGATGGGCGTTGTCGGGGAACAACTCCTTCATCTTGGCGTCGGTCTTGTAGATGTCCTCGGGATCGCCCGACAGCGCCACCCAGCGGAACGGGCCGATGCCGCGGCAGAACAGCGGGCGGATATAGGCCGGCACGAAGCCCGGGAAAGCGAAGGCGTTTTCCAGCCCCTCGTCCTGCGCCACCTGGCGGATGTTGTTGCCGTAATCGAGCGTCGGCACGCCGGCGTTCCAGAAGTCGACCATGGCCGCGACATGGGCCTTCATCGAGGCGCGCGCGGCGGCCTCCACCGCCTTCGGGTCGCTCTCCTGCTTCTCGCGCCATTCGGCCACGGTCCAGCTCTGCGGCAGGTAGCCGTGCAGCGGGTCGTGGGCCGAGGTCTGGTCGGTGACGATGTCGGGGCGCGGGCCACCGGCCTTCATGCGGGCGGCGAGTTCGACGAAGATGTCGGCTGCGTTGCCCAAGAGGCCGACGGACTTGGCTTCGCCCGCCTTGGTCCACGCATCGATCATGGCGAGCGCCTCATCGAGCGAATGGGCCTTGGCGTCGACATAGCGGGTGCGCAGGCGGAAATCGATGCGGGTCTCGTCGCATTCGACGGCGAGACAGCAGGCGCCGGCCATGACGGCGGCGAGCGGCTGGGCGCCGCCCATGCCGCCCAGGCCTCCAGTAAGTATCCACTTACCTTTGAGATCGCCGCCGTAATGCTGGCGTCCGGCCTCGGCGAAGGTCTCGAACGTGCCCTGGACGATGCCCTGCGTGCCGATATAGATCCAGGAACCGGCGGTCATCTGGCCGTACATGGCAAGCCCGCGCTTGTCCAACTCGTTGAAATGATCCCAGTTGGCCCAGTGCGGCACCAGGTTGGAATTGGCGATCAGCACCCGCGGCGCATCGACATGGGTGCGGACCACGGCCACCGGTTTGCCGGATTGCACGACAAGCGTCTCGTCGTCGTTGAGGCTCTTGAGGCTTGCGATAATCTGGTCGAAATCCTTCCAGGTGCGCGCGGCGCGGCCGATGCCGCCATAGACCACCAGCTCATGCGGGTTTTCGGCCACATCCGGGTGCAGATTGTTCATCAGCATCCGCATCGGCGCCTCGGTGAGCCAGCTCTTGGCGGTGATCTCGGTGCCGGTGGGCGGATAGACATCACGCAGATTGTGTCTCGGATTGGTCATGAGCGGTCTCCCAGGGAAGGTGCAAGGTCGGCAAGCGAGGTGAGGATGGTCTTGAGATGGACGCGCAGGCGCTCGGCCTTGGCGGGATCGTAGTCGAACGGCAGGGTTTCGGCGGCGAGATGGGTGCTCTGCGCCAGCTCCATCTGGATGGCGTGGAGATTGTCTGCCGGCCGGCCATAGTGCCGCGTGGTCCAGCCGCCCTTGAAGCGGCCGTTAAGCACGCTCGAATAGCCTTCGGCTCCAGCGCAGATGCCGGCCACCGCCGCCTCGATAACCGGGGCGCAGGTGGCGCCATTGTTGGTGCCGATGTTGAAATCGGGCAGCGTACCGTCAAACAGGAACGGAATGTGCGAGCGGATCGAATGGCAATCGTAGAGGATGGCGACGCCGTGGATGTTTCGCACGCGAATCAGCTCGGCTTCGAGCGCCTGATGATAGGGCGCGTGCCATGCCAGCCGCCGCGCCTCGATCTCGTCGGCGTCGGGTTCTTCGAGCCACAGAGGCTCTCCGTCGAAATCGGTCATCGGCACGAGGCCGGTGGTGTTCTGGCCGGGATAGAGGCTCGCGCCGGAGGGATCGCGGTTGGCGTCGATGACGTAGCGGTGGAAATTAGCGCGCACCGTGGTGACGCCATCGATCAGCCCGTCATAGAGCCGGTCGATGTGCCAGTCGGTGTCACCGAGCGTCTGACCGAGCGGGGTCAGCCGGGCGAAGATGTCATCGGGCACGAAGGTGCCTGTGTGCGGCAGTCCCAGAACCAGCGGACCATCGCCGCGCCTGACCTCGACCGGGGTCATGCCGCTTCTCCGGCAAGCAGGGTCGCCACGTCGCACTTGCCCTGCACCCTGCCCTCGGCCACCAGCGCCGCGGCGCTGGCGATGTCGCCGGCCATGAAGCGGTCATCGGTGAGCGTGGCGATCTCCGAGCGGATCAGGCCGATCGCGCCCTGCAGCACCGGGCTGGTGACCAGCGGCGCGCGGAACTCGACGCCCTGGGCGGCGCACATCAGCTCGACGCCGATGATGACGTTCAGATTGTCGTTCATGCGCTTCAGGCGCCGCGCACCGTGGGCTGCCATGGAGACATGGTCTTCCTGGTTGGCAGACGTCGGGGTGGAATCGGTCGAGCAGGGATTGGCCAGATGCTTGTTCTCGCTCATCAAAGCGGCGGTGGTGACCTCGGCGATCATCAGGCCGGAATTGAGCCCCGGCGCCGGGGTCAGGAACGGCGGCAGGTCGAAGGACAAAGTCGGATCGACCATCAGCGCCACGCGGCGCTGGGCAATCGCGCCGATCTCGGCGATGGCAAGGGCTATCTGGTCGGCGGCAAAGGCCACCGGCTCGGCGTGAAAATTGCCGCCCGAGACGATCTTACCTTCCTTGACCAGAACCAGCGGGTTGTCTGAGACGGCATTGGCCTCGATTTCGAGCGTCTGGCCGGAGAACCGCAACAGATCAAGCGCTGCTCCCGCCACCTGCGGCTGGCAGCGGATGCAGTAGGGATCCTGCACGCGGCTGTCGCCATCGCGATGGCTCTCGCGGATCTCGGACCCGGCCATCACCGCGCGCATGGCGCGGGCAATGTCGATCTGGCCGCGATGGCCGCGAAAGGCGTGGATGCCGGCTTCGAGCGGCGCGGTCGAGCCCATGATCGCGTCAGTGGAAAGGCAGGAGGAGACGACGCTTGCCTCGAGGTTGCGGATCGCGCTGAAATAGCCGGTGAGCGCGCAGGCGGTGGAAAACTGGGTGCCATTGATCAGGCCGAGACCTTCCTTCGGGGCCAGCACGGCCGGCTCCACCCCGGCGCGCTGGAGCGCTTCGGCGGCAGGCATGCGTTCGCCATCGAGGATCGCCTCGCCTTCGCCGATCATGGCGGCAGCCATGTGCGCGAGCGGCGCGAGATCGCCCGACGCGCCGACGGAGCCCTGACTTGGAATGACGGGGGTAACGCCCTTGGCGAGCATGTCCTGGATCACCGACAGGGTCCTCCAGGTGATGCCGGAGGCGCCGCGGCCGGCCGACAGCAGCTTCAGCGCCATCATCAGCCTTGTAGTGGCCACATCCAAGTGCTCGCCGACGCCGCAGCAATGGGACAGGATGAGATTGCGTTGCAGCTGCGCGGTGTCGCCGGGCTTGATGCGGACGCTGGCGAGTTTGCCGAAGCCGGTGTTGACGCCATAGACCGCCGCGTCGCCGGCGGCTGCCTGGCGCACCAGATCAGCAGCCGCCTCGATACCCGGCAGCGCGCTGTCATCAAGCCGCACGGCAGCGCCCGTGCGCCAGATCTGTTCGAGCTCGGCGAGCGTGGCCTGGCCGGGAAAGAGCGTGAGCGTCACAATGCGCCTCCAAAAATCCGCTTCCACAGCGGGTTGTATCCAATGCGGTAAGCCAGTTCCGAAGGGTGGGAGATGTCCCAGATGGCGAGATCGGCGCGCAGGCCTGGCCTGATCCGGCCTGCATCCTCAAGACCCAGTGCACGGGCGGCATTTGTGGTGACCCCGGCCAGCGCTTCCTCCGGCGTCATGCGGAACAGGGTGCAGGCCATGTTCATGCTCAGAAGCAGCGAGGACATTGGCGAGGAGCCGGGATTGCAATCGGTGGCGACCGCCATCGGCACGCCATGGGCGCGGAAGGCCGCAATCGGCGGCGCTGTGGTTTCGCGCAGGGTGTAGAACGCGCCGGGCAGGATCACGGCGACGGTGCCGGACGCCGCCATGGCCCGGGCGTCCTGCTCGTTGGCATATTCGAGATGATCGGCGGACAGCGCGCCATAGCCGGCAGCCAGTTGCGCTCCGCCGAGATTGGACAATTGCTCGGCATGGAGTTTCACCGGAACGCCAAGTGATTTGGCATGATCGAAAACACGGGCAATCTGCTGGGGCGAGAAGGCGATGCCTTCGCAAAAGCCGTCGACCGCATCGACCAGTCCTCCCGCATGGGCCGCTTCCAGGCCCGGGATGCAGACCTCGTCGATATAGGCGTCGGCGCGGTCCTTGTATTCGGGCGGCACCGCATGGGCGCCGAGATAGCTGGTCCTGACCCGGACCGGCCTTTGGCTGGCGACCGCCCGCGCCGCGCGCAGCATTTTCAGCTCGGTGTCGATGTCGAGGCCGTAGCCGGACTTGATCTCAATGGTCGACACACCCTCGGCGATCATGGCGTCGACGCGCCTGAGCGCGCTGGCGAGCAGTTCGCTCTCGGAGGCGGCGCGGGTGGCTGCAACGGTGGAGACGATGCCGCCGCCGGCGCGGGCGATCTCTTCATAAGTTGCGCCCTCAAGCCGCATTTCAAATTCGCGGGCGCGGTTGCCGCCATGGACGATGTGTGTGTGGCAATCGATGAGCGCCGGCGTCACCACCCTGCCTTCGAGATCAAGGGTCTCAAGTTTGCGATAGTGCGATGGCAGATCGGCCTCGGACCCTGACCAGGCAATCTGTCCGGCCTCGATGACAAGCGCGCCCCGCGGCACCAGCCCATAGGCGGCACCGCCGTCCATCGTCGCCAAAACTGCATTGGTCAGAAGCATGATTTTTCCGTTGTTATGTCCGTGAGTTTGAACTATAAGTATATACATATTAATCTGTCAAGAGACATGGACCATGGCGATTGTTTGGGCCGAAAAGGCATTGCTGGAGAGTGGCTGGGCGGACCATGTCCGGGTCGGCATCGATGCCGGCGGGGAAATAATTTCGATCAAAGCCGATCAGCCGGCGGAGGGTTACCGGACCGGGATCCTGCTTCCGGCGCCGGCCAATTGCCATTCTCACGCCTTCCAGCGCGCCATGGCGGGCCTCACCGAAAGGCGCGGCCCCAATGCCTCGGATTCGTTCTGGACCTGGCGGCAGCTGATGTTCCGCTTTCTCGACCGGCTGACGCCCGAGCATGTCGAGGCAATCGCCGGTTTCGTGCAGATGGAGATGCTCGAAGCGGGCTACTCGGCCAATGTCGAATTTCATTACCTGCATCACCAACCGGGCGGCGCGCCGTATGCCAATCCGGCCGAAATGGCGGAGCGGATTGCCGCGGCCAGCGCCGTTACCGGCATCGGGCTGACGCTGCTGCCGGTGCATTACCAGTATGGCGGATGCGACAAGCGTCCGCTCGGTCCGGGGCAGATCCGCTTCGGCAACACGTTCGATGCCTACGCCGCGCTGCATGCCAAGTCAGCGGAGGCACTTGCCCACCTGCCCCCGGACAGCCGCATCGGCGTGGCGCCGCACAGTCTGCGCGCGGTGGCGGTGGAGGATTTGACCCATCACGCCGAACTTGCCGGCGCCAATCCGCTGCACATGCATCTGGCCGAACAGATTGCAGAGGTCGAGGAAATCGAGGCCGCCCATGGCAAGCGCCCGGTGGAACTGGTGCTCGACACGATGGAGCTCAACGAACGGCGCTGCTTCATCCATTGCACCCAGATGCTGCCGCATGAAACCGAAGCCCTGGCCCGGAGCGCCGCGATCGCTGGCCTCTGCCCGATCACCGAATCAAGCCTCGGCGACGGTATTTTCGACGGGGTCCGCTGGTTCGAGAGCGGCGGCACTATAGCCGTCGGGTCGGATTCCAATATCCGCATCTCGCTGTCGGAAGAACTCAGGACGCTGGATTATTCGCAGCGGCTGCGCGATCACTCCCGCGCCGCGCTGGCCACACCGGAGAAATCCACCGGCCGCCGTCTGTTTGAGGCGGTCAACGCCGGTGGCGCCGCGGCGTCGGCGCGCAACAATGGCGCGCTCGCCGTCGGCAAGCTCGCCGACATGATGGCATTGAACAGCGAGGCTGTGGATCTCATCGGCAGAACCGGCGACAGCATTCTCGATTGCTATATATTCGCCGGAGATGATCGCATGGTGGAAGATGTCTGGTCGGCCGGCCGCCACATGGTGTCAGGCGGCCGCCATGTCAGACGGGAAGCCATCGTTTCGGCCTATGCGGGTACAATGCGGCAGCTTGGAGAGGCCATTTGAGCGCAGGAGAATTCAACAGCTGGCAGACGGTGCAGGCGGAGGTGCTGCGCCGGATCAACAGCAGGGAATGGAGGCCGGGCGAGTTCATTCCAAATGAAGCCGAACTGGCGGTCGAATTCGGCTGCGCACGCGCCACCGTCAACCGGGCGCTGCGGGCGCTGGCGGAATCAGGACTGCTCGACCGCCGCCGCAAGGCCGGAACAAGGGTGGCGCTCAACCCGGTGCGCAAGGCGACGCTGGCGATTCCGGTGATCCGCTACGAGATCGAGGGCAAGGGCCAGAGCTACCGCCACACGGTGCTGTCCAAACAGCGCGCGGCGCCCCCTGCCGGGATTCGGGCGCGGATGCGGACCGAGCCCGGCGTCAAACTGATGCATTTGGTCACGCTGCATCTGGCCGATGGCAAGCCCTATGTGTTCGGCGACCGCTGGATCAACACCGAAGCCGTGCCGGGCATCGAGACTGCCGACCTCAACGCCCAAAGCGCCAATGAATGGCTGGTGGCCAATATCCCGTTCGAGGGCGGCGACTTCACGTTTTCGGCGATGACCGCGGGACCGAGGGAAGCCGAGATCCTCGCCTGCAAGGAAGGCGAAGGCCTGTTCGTCATCGAGCGCAGCACCTGGAACGCGGCGCATGTCATCACAACAGTGCGGCTGACATTCGCGCCAGGCTACCGGATGCACACGGAAATCTGACTGAGCGGGCGAAAGGCTGCTACCGGCCCTTCCAGACCGGATCGCGCTTTTCCGCGAAGGCCTTGAAGCCTTCCATATTGTCTTCCGAGCCATAGAGCGTGTCGACGGTGCGCAATTGCCGTTTCGTCACCTTGTTCATGGTGTCCTGGAATTTCTCGCCCTCGGCCTCGCGCACCACTTCCTTGATCGCGGCAAAGACCAGCGGCGGGCCGGAGGCGAGCAGTTCCGCCATCTCCCAGGCCTTGGCCATCAGTTCATCGGGTTTGTGGATCTGGTTGACGAAGCCCCAGCGGTTGGCCTCTTCAGCGTCGAGCCAGCGGCCGGTGAACAGCATTTCCATGGCGATATGATAGGGAATGCGCTTGGGCAGCTTGATCGAGGCAGCATCGGCTACCGTGCCGGATCGGATTTCCGGCAGCGCGAATGTGGCGTGTTCGGCCGCTAGGATAATGTCGCAGGAGAGCGCGATCTCGAGCCCGCCGCCGCAGCAGATGCCGTTGACCGCGCAGATGACCGGCTTGTTGAGATGGGGCAGTTCCTGCAGCCCGCCAAAACCGCCGACGCCGTAATCGCCATCGACCGCATCGCCATCAGCGGCGGCCTTGAGATCCCAGCCGGGGCAAAAGAACTTTTCCCCCGCGCCGGTCAGGATCGCCACGCGCAGATCGGGATTGTCGCGGAAATCCCGGAACACCTCGCCCAGAATGCGGCTGGTCTTCAGATCAACCGCGTTGGCCTTGGGACGGTCGAGCGTGACTTCGAGAACATGTCCGACGATGCGGGTTCTGACGGGTCCGGTCATGGCGTGGCTTCCTTTTTCATTCAATGTCATTGAGGCGGATCAGCGCATCCACCGCGATGGCGTCGCCCACCCGGGCAATCAGCGGATTGACTTCAAGCTCGACGAGCCGGTCGCTATGCGCCGTTGCATAGCTGCAAATGGCCATCACCGCATCGGTGAGGCCTTGCATGTCGGCGGCGGGCTTGCCGCGATAGCCCTCAAGCAAGCGGCCGATCCGCAAGCCCTTGAGCGCCAGCATGACCTCGCCCCGGCTGGCGGGCAAGAGCAGGTTTGCGGTGTCGGCGAGGATTTCGGTGAGCACGCCGCCCGCACCCAGTGTCAGCAGAAACGCGCCGGTCGGGTCCCGTGTGACGCCAACCAGCACTTCGGCCAAGCCGCCAACCGCCATTTCCTCGACCAGGAATTCAGAGGTGACAGGTTGCATCCGGCCCGCCGCGGCGCGAAGGCCGGGTTCATCGGAAATATTGAGGGCAACCAGACCGGCCTCGCTCTTGTGCGCCAGGCCCACCCCCTTGAGAACGACAGGGAACGACAGCGCAACGGAGTCCTCGATCAATTCATCGATGGACCGCGCCTGGATGGATCGCGGGATGCTGAGGCCAAATCCGGACAGGGCCGCTTTCGAGGCGGTCTCGCTCAGAAGCGTCGCCGGCCTCGCGGTGTCAGCCGCCAGTAGCAGCGATTGCGGATCCTGGCTCGCCAACCGCCCGGCGGCGATTGCTGCTTCTATCGCGGCGATGCCTTCGCTCATGCCATGCAGCACGGCGACGCCGCCTTCCATGAAGGCGCGGGTAAAACTCTCCGCCATGTTCTCGGGCAGGCTTGAAAGCACAGCGACGCGCGCGGCCGTTCGCGCCTTGGCGGCAAGAATCGCATCGACCGCGCATTGATAGCCCGACGGATCGCAGCGGTCGGCGCGGGGCATGTCGAGAACGAAGACGGTGAGATCGAAAGTTTCGGCCGCGGCCATGGTGAACACCCGCGCCATCCGTTCGGTGTCACCCCAGATGAAGGTGTGATAGTCGAGCGGATTGGCGATGGTGACAATCGGCCCGAGTTCAGCCTTCAGCGCCGCGCGCTGGCTGGGCTCAAAATCGGTGAAGTCGAGGCTTTTACCGCCGCTGAGATCCGCCATCAGACTGGCTTCGCCGCCCGAACAACTGACCGAGCAGATTGAAGCACCCGGAAGCGGGCCGATCACGTGCAGGAGCTTGAGCGTCTCCAGAAACACCGCGATGGTTTCGACTTCGATGATGCCGAGCCGCTTGAGCAGCGCCGACCCGGCCGCGGCATTGCCCGCGAGCGATGCGGTGTGGGTCATCGTCGCCGCGCGCGCCTTGTCGGAGCGGCCGATCTTGATGGCGACCACCGGCTTGCGCTTCGCCCGCGCCTTGGCGGCAAAGGCTTCGAGCGCACGGATATCGCCAAAGCCTTCCAGATAAAGCCCGATGGCGGTGACCCGGTCATCGTCCAATAGCGCCTCGGCGATGGCGCTGGCGCCGATCTGGGCCTGATTGCCGGCGGCCACGACATAGGTGATCGGCAGGCCGCGGGCCTGCATGGTCATGTTGATGGCGATGTTGGAGGATTGCGCGACAATCGCCACGCCACTCTCGACTCCGACCCCGCCATGCTGATCCGGCCACAGCGTGACATTGTCGAGATAGTTCAAGAGCCCATAGCAATTGGGCCCGAGAATCGGCATATCGCCCGCGGCCGCGATCAGCCGCGCCTGCAGTTCGGCGCCGCCGGCGCTTTCACCCTCGCTTTCGAGAAAACCGGAGGCAAAGCAGGTGGCCCCGCCCGCCCCCATGGCGCTCAAACGTTCGATCACCTCGATGGTGGCGTCGCGGTTGACGCCGATGAAGCTTGCGTCGGGCGCTGACGGCAGATCATCGATGGAGGCCAGGCACGGCACGCCCAAAATGTCGGCGCGCTTCGGGTTAACCGGCCAGATCTCTCCTCTAAAGCCGGATTTCTTCAGCTGTGCGACGACATTGACGGCCCAGCCGCCGCCGAACAGGGCGATGGAGCGGGGCCTCAGCAGGCGGGAGAGATCGTGTTTCATGGAGGGTTCACGCACCGAACGGCCGCAGCAATGCGCGGCTGATGATGTGGCGCTGGATCTCGGAGGTGCCTTCCCAGATGCGCTCAATGCGGGCGTCGCGCCAGATGCGTTCGAGCGGCAGTTCGTCCATCAGCCCCATGCCGCCATGGATCTGGATTGCCTCGTCGGCGACCATGGCGAGCATTTCGGTGGCCTTGAGCTTGGCCATGGCCATGTCGGCGTCGGAGGCCTCGCCGCGGTCGAATTTCCAGCCGGCCTCGAGGATCATCAGCTCGGCCGCCTTCATTTCCATCGCCATGTCGGCCAGTTTGAAGGAGACGCCCTGGAACTTGCCGATCGGCTGGCCGAATTGTTCGCGCGTCGCCGCCCATTCGACCGAATGGCGGAAGGCGCGGTCGGCGCGGCCAAGGCAGGTGGCGCCGACCTGCAGTCGGGTTGCGCCGAGCCAGGTGTTGGCGACCTCAAAGCCCTTGTGGACTTCGCCGAGCACGTTTTCGGCCGGGATGCGGCAATTGTCGAATTCAAGGATGGCGTTGGTGTAGCCGCGGTGGGAGACATTGCGATAGCCGTCGCGGACGGCGTAGCCGGGCGTGCCCTTGTCGACGAAGAAGGCGGTGATCAGCTTCTTGCGGCCGCGCGGCGTGTCCTCCTCGCCGGTGGCCATGAAGGCGATGGTGAAGTCGGCGATGTCTGCGTGGCTGATAAAATGCTTGGTGCCGTTGAGGACCCAGTCGGTTCCGTCCTGCCGGGCGCTCGCCTTCATGCCGCGCAGGTCGGAGCCGGCGCCGGGCTCGGTCATGGCCAGGCAGTCCCATTTCTCGCCTGCAACGCACGGGTCGAGATAGCGGGCGCGCTGGTCGGGCGTGCCGGCGCAGAGAATGTTGGATGGGCGCGCCACGCAGGTCCAGTGCAACGCGTAATTGGCGCGGCCGAGTTCCTTCTCATAGAGCAGCCAGGTCGGCGTATCGAGGCCGGCGCCGCCGAATTCCTCGGGGATGTTGGCGGCGTAGAGACCGGCGGCGATCGCCTTCTTCTGGATCTCGCGTACCAAGTCCATGTCGAGGTGGCCGGTGCGCTCGACCGTGGCTTCATGCGGATACAGTTCGTTCTCGACGAAGGACCGCGTGGTCTCGACGATCATCTCCTGTTCCTGGGTCAGTCCGAAATCCATAGTCTCACACCTTCGGGTCTGGGTTTTCAGTACGGCCGCCAACGGCGATCATGTGCGCCACTCAGTCGCGCATGCTGGCGGGCCTAGGCAGTTTCGACTGGGCTTCGCCGAGCGCCGTGATCTTTGCCAGAACCTCTCCCTCCGGCTCGCACGACTTGCGGGTCTCAAGCGAGACATGGACGAGAAGCTGGTTGCAGGTGGCGAGCAGTTCGCCATCCGCGATCCGCATCATCTCGTGGTAGAGCCGGAGCTTTTTGCCGCGGGCTTCGAGCACCTGCGTGCGGACATGGATGACGTCGCCGAGATGGGTTTCGTTGAGATAGCCGATCTCATTAGCGACGGTGAAATAGGACAGGCCACTATCAATATAGGCCTGATCGGCGCCGACCATCCCCATCACCACGTCGCCCGCATCGGAAAACACCTGGCCGTAGCGGCTCTCGTTCATGTGGCCGTTGTAATCCATCCAGTCGACCGGGATGACGCGCTCCAGCGTTTTGAGCGGAGCGGAGATGTCGGTCGGCAGCGGCGGCTTGTTGCGCGCGTCGTGGAGATTGAGCAATTCGCCGGCGCCCCAGTTGCGCGGCTTCAGCGCCCGCATGATCGCCACCAGATTGTCGTCGCGGATGCGCTCGAGCTCACGGATCGAATGCATGCCGGATTGGGCGTCCGACTGATCGGCGATCATGTCGGTGAGTTCCTTGGTCAGTTCCGGCACATCCATCAGCTTGGTCCAGGGCCAGGACAGGCAGGGGCCGAACTGGGCGATGAAGTGGCGCATGCCGGCTTCGCCGCCGGCAATGCGGTAGGTCTCGAACAGGCCCATCTGGGCCCAGCGCATGCCGAAGCCGTAGCGGATGACGTCGTCGATCTCCTTTGTGGTGGCGATGCCGTCCTTGACCAGCCACAGCGCCTCGCGCCAGACGGCCTCGAGGAACCGGTCGGCGATGTGGGCGTCGATTTCCTTGCGCACGATCAGCGGCTTCATGCCGATGGCTTCGAGCACCCCGGCGGCGCGCAGGAGCGTGGCCTCGACGCCGACGAGTTCGATCACCGGCAGCAGATAGACCGGGTTGAACGGGTGGGCGACGAAAATCTGTTCGGGACGCGCCGCATTCTGCTGCAGTTCGGACGGCTTGAAGCCCGATGTCGACGAGCCGATCAGCGCATCGGCGCGGCAGTGTTTCTGGATATCGGCGAGGATGATGTGCTTGATGTCGAGCCGCTCGGGCGCGCTCTCCTGAATCCAGTCGGCGTCCGCGACCGCCTCGGCGATGGACCCGGCATAGCTGAGCCTGCCTTCCTTCGGCACGCTGACATCCGAAAGTGCGGGCAAGGATCGCCGGGCGTTGGCGAGCACTTCGCCGACCTTGCGTTCGACCTCGGGATCGGGGTCGGAGACGACCACGTCCCAGCCGTTCAACAGAAAGCGGGCGGCCCAACCGCCGCCAATGACGCCGCCGCCGATGATGGCGGCCTTCCTGATTTCGCTCATGCGTTTCGCTCTCCAGCAATGGTGGAATTGGTCAGGGAAGCCCGTTCGCCGGCGCGGATGACGGCGGGGTCGTAGGCCTTGCGGGCGAACACCTGTTCGACCATGGGGCGGAAGAAGTCGATGCTCTCGTGCGGATAATCGGGATCAAAGCTCACCTGGTCCCAGCGCTCGCAGAATTCAGCGCAATCCTCGTAACAGGGATGATCCTTGTAGGCGTCCCGCGCGTCCCGGTTGCCGCCAAGGTGGTGCGCATAATAGAGCTTCTGGAAGTCGCCGTGCTTTTCCACCACCCAGGCGCATTGCTCGCGCACGAAGGGCCTCAGAATCGCCGCGGCGTATTCGTCGTGATTGTAGGGCGCGTAGATGTCGCCGATGTCATGCAGCAGGGCCGAGACCACCCAGTCGATGTCAGCGCCGTCGCGCCAGGCGCGGGTGGCCGACTGCAGCGAATGGCCGAGGCGGGTGACCTGGTAGCCCGATAGGCTCTTATCCAGATCGACCAGCGCCGCAAGCAGCCGGTCCGCTGTTTTCGACGCATAGTCGATTTCGTGGCGGGTGAGGAATTCATAGTCCTCGCGGTCGCCATCCTTCATTGCGGTGAACTTGACCTTTTCCATGATGGCCTCCCAGCCGGGGCTCAGTTCGCCAAAGGGGCGCGCTTGGTCAGGTTGAGCCGGGCGCGGACCTCGTCCGGACCGATCACCCGCGCGCCCATGTTCTCGACGATGGTGACTGCGCGCTCGACCAGCTGGGCGTTGGTGGCGAGTTCGCCCTTGCCGAGCCAGAGATTGTCCTCGAGGCCGACGCGGACATTGCCGCCGGCCAGAACCGCGGCGGCGACATAGGCCATCTGATTGCGGCCGAGCGAGAAGGCCGACCAGGTCCACTCGGCCGGAACATTGTTGACCATCGCCATGAAGGTGTTGAGATCGTCGGGCGCGCCCCAGGGCACGCCCATGCAGAGCTGAACCAGCGCGTCGGGCGCGAGCACGCCTTCCTTCACCAGTTCCTTGGCGAACCAGAGGTGGCCGGTGTCGAAGGCCTCGATCTCCGGCTTGACGCCCATCTCCGTCATCATGCCGCCCATGGCGCGCAGCATGCCGGGCGTGTTGGTCATGACGTAGTCGGCCTCGGCGAAATTCATCGTGCCGCAATCGAGCGTGCAGATCTCCGGCAGGCAGGCGCGGACATGCTCGACGCGCTCGGACGCGCCGGCCATGTCGGTGCCGACGGGCCTGAGCGGCAGCGGGCTCTCGGGATCGCCGAACACCATGTCGCCGCCCATGCCGGCGGTCAGATTGAGCACAACGTCGACTTCGGCGTCGCGGATGCGTTCGGTGACTTCGCGGTAGAGCGCGACGTCGCGGCGCGGGCTGCCGGTTTCGGGATCGCGGACATGGCAATGGACGATGGCCGCACCGGCCTTGGCGGCGTCGATGGCGGAGTTGGCGATCTGCTCGGGCGAACGCGGCACATGCGGGCTGCGGTCCTGGGTGGCGCCGGATCCGGTGACGGCGCAGGTGATGAACACCTCGCGATTCATGGTCAAGGGCATACGGTCAATCCTCCTTTTGGTCGTGATCCAATGATGACTGGCTTGCAGCGGCAGGTATTCCGTTTTACGAAGAAAACATGACACAAAGCAAAGTTCTTTCGACGATGTCAGACCTGGGCCGGCCCATCACGGTTGATCTTCTGGTGCTGCCGGGGTGCTCGCTGCTCACCCTGGCAAGCGCTGTCGAACCGTTGCGGGCCGCCAATCGACAATCCGGGCGCACGGTTTTTGACTGGCGCTTCGTCTCCGTTGACGGGGTCGCGCCGGTGACTTCTTCAAGAATCGGCTGGCCGGTATCCGGAAAACATAACGCCGCCGCGAAGTGTGATGTGCTTGCCATTGTCGCCGGTTTCGGCGCGGCCCAGATGACCGACCGCAAGCTGATTGCCCACATCTACCGCGCGGCGCGTCATGCAACCATCGTCATCGGCATTGAATCGGGCGCCTGGCTGCTGGCGCGCGCCGGGCTTCTCGACGATCACCGGGCGGCGACCCATTGGGAGGATTTCGAGGAGTTTGCCACGGCGTTCCCCAATGTCAATTTGCGGCCTGACCGTTATGTCACCGATGGGCGCTTCATCACCACGTCGGGGGCGTCTCCGACCTTCGACATGATGGTGGATCTGGTGCGGCGTGTTCTGGGTCACCCGGCGGCGCTCGACGTGGCGAGCAGCTTTGTCCATGACGATCTGCGCGCGGCGGGCGATCCGCAGGTCAATGTCACACTTGGCGACGCGAACCACGATCCGCGACTGGTGCGCTCGATCCGGATCATGGAAACCCATGTCGACGCGCCAGTCAGCATCGCGGCGATTGCCAAGCGGGTGTCGATGTCGGCGCGCGGCCTTGAGCAGCTGTTTGCCCGGCAGTTGGGGCAGACTCCAGGCGCCTATTTCCTGTCGCTCAGGCTTGCCGCGGCGCGGCGCCTGGTCAATGACACAAGGCTGACCATGACCGATATCGCGTCGCGAACGGGCTTTTCATCGCAATCCGCGCTCTCCCGCGCCTTCAGCCGCCAGTTTGGCGTCGCGCCTTCGCGCAGTCGCAAGAGCAGGTCGAGCGCGGTGTAGCCGATCAACTGCTCTTGACCGGCACCTTGGCCTCGAGCCAGCGGAAGGCCAGCACCAGAACGCCGGTCAGCATCATGTAGATCAGCGCCAAGAGCAGCAGCGGCTCGTAGGTCAGATAGGTGTCCTGCCGGACGCGCGAGATGATGGCATAGACATCCACCACCGTGATCGTCGCCACCAGCGGCGTGGCCTTGAGCTGCAGCACGGTTTCGCCGGCGAGCGTCGGCAGGGCGCGGTGAATGGCACGCGGCAGCCAGATCCGGCGGAATGCGGTCAGCGGCGACATGCCGTAGGCGCGCGCCGCCTCGAGTTCGCCCTTCGGCACTCCGGCAAAGGCCCCGCGCATCACCTCGCCCTCGTATCCGGCAAAGGACAAGGTCAGCGCCAGAACGCCATAGGGCCAGGCCGAGCGCAGATAGGGCCAGGCCCAGGATTCGCGGATCTCCGGCCAATAGGCGAACAGCGAACCGAGCCCGTAATAGAGCATCCACAATTGCAGGAGCAGCGGCGTGCCGCGGATCACCGTGCAGAAAGCGCGCGCCGGGCCTGACAACCAGAAAGGTCCCGCCGCCTGGGCCAGACCCAGCGGCACCGCGAGCAGGAACCCCAGCGCGCTGGTCAGGAACAGCAACCAAAGCGTGGTGCCGACGCCCTCGACAAGCCTGCCGGAATAGCGCGGCAGCCAGTCCCAGCGCATGTTCACCGCGGCAAAAACGATGATGCCGATGCCGATGGCGATCAGCACCAGCCGGTGCGGCTCTTTCCAGCTTCTGAGTTCCGGGCCCATCAGCGCACCGCCGGCATGCCGCGGCGGGCATGGCGCTCGATCCGGCGGATGGCGACATTGGAAACCAGCGTCACCGTCAGGTAGAGCACACCCGCTGCGAAGAAAAACAGAAAATAGGATTTGGTGGTGCCGCCAGCCTGCCGCGTCACCAGCGTCAATTCGGCGACGCCGACGACGGCGAGCAGCGCGGTATCCTTGGTGGCGATCAGCCACAGATTGGCGAGCCCCGGCACCGCATGCGGCAGCATGCCCGGCAGGGTTATGCGCCGGAGCACCTGCAGCGACGACATGCCATAGGCGCGAGCCGCTTCGATCTGACCGAACGGCACCGCCATGAAGGCGCCGCGCAAGACTTCGGTCTGATAAGCGCCCTGAACCACGCCGATAACAAAGATGCCCGCGGCCAGACCGCTGATATTCATTGGCTCGGCGCCGATCAGCGCCATGAACCGGTTGAGCGCGTCGGTGCCGGCGTAATAGAGCAACAGGATGAGAACCAGTTCCGGCACCGCGCGCACCAGCGTGGTGTAGACATCCAGCACGTCGCGAAGGATCGGTCCACCGTAGAGCTTGCCGGTGGCGCCACAGATGCCGATCAGGAAACCCAGAATATAGCCGCCCACGGCGACCTGAAGCGAGACGGCAAGGCCCCTGAGCAGCACGCCGCCCCAGCCAGGCGGCTCCAGCGCCAGCAACTCCCAGGCGGCAAAGCCGGTGATCCAGTCAAGCATGCGGGACACTCATGCAGGACCGGCGGGGCGAGCCCGCCGGTCCTGCTGAAGCGGTTGCGCCGGCAAAGCGCATATTATTTGCCGTAGATGTCGAAGTCGAAATACTTCTTCGAGAACTCGGCATAGGCGCCGTTTTCGCGGATGGCGGCGATGGCCGTGTTGAACTTTTCGCGCAGTTCGTCGTCGCCCTTGCGCAGGCCGATGCCGACGCCGGCGCCCAGGATTGCCGGGTCGTCCTCGACGGCGCCGACAATCTCGCAGCAGGCGTCGGCCTTGACGAAGGCGTCGAGCGCCAGCGAATCCGCCATGATGGCGTCAACCCGGCCGGCGGCCAGATCCTGGTTGGCTTCGTCCTGGGTCTGGTATTCCTTGATCTCGGCAGCGGCGTCGCCGAAATGCGTGGTCACATAATCCTGGTGGATGGTGGAGACCTGAACGCCGACGATCTTGCCCTTGAGGCCAGCGGCATCGGGGGTGATGCCCGAGCCCTTGGCGGTGGCGATCACCGACGGGGTATTGTAGTACTTGTCGGAGAAATCGATGGTCTTCATGCGCTCTTCGGTGATCGACATCGACCCGACGATAGCGTCGATCTTGTTTGATGTCAGCGCCGGAATGATGCCGTCCCAGGCCACCGGAGTGACCACGCAATCAAGCTTGGCCTCGGCGCAGACCGCGTTCATGAAATCGATTTCCCAACCGGTCCAGTTGCCGGCGGCATCCGGTTCGGTGAACGGCGGATAGGGCTCGGCGGCGACGCCAACCCGCACGGTCTCGGCGGACGCGGCATGGGCCACAAAAGTGAGGCCGAGCGCGGCGATGGCTGTGATGATTTTATATGTCATGGATATTCCCCTGTTCAAGAAATCGGGCTTTGCCCATTCAACCCCGGACTATTGTACAGTCGCAAGGAATTTTTGCAGACGCTCCGATTTCGGAGCGCTGTAGATGATGTCCGGCGGGCCCTCTTCCTCTATGACCCCGCCGGCCAGGAAGACAACGTGGTTGGCGACCTCACGGGCAAATTTCATCTCGTGGGTGACCAACAGCATGGTGCGGCCCTCGCGCGCCAGATCGGCGATGACGGCCAGAACTTCGCCGACCAGTTCGGGATCGAGCGCCGAAGTCGGTTCGTCAAACAGCATGACTTCCGGCTCGACCGCGAGCGCCCGGGCAATCGCTGCGCGCTGCTGCTGGCCGCCGGACAGAAACGCCGGATAGACGTCGCGCTTGTCGGACAGGCCGACGCGCTCGAGCAGTTTCTCGGCGCGCGCAATGGCCTCGTCGCGCGGCACGCCCATGACATGGACCGGCGCCTCGATGATGTTGCCCAGCACCGTCATGTGTTGCCACAGATTGAAGCTCTGGAAAACCATGGCGAGACGGGTGCGGATGCGCTGCAGCTGCCTGGTGTTGGAGGGTCTCAGGCCGCCGCGCCCGTCGGGCTGCATATCGATGGTTTCACCCTTGATGCTGATGGCGCCGCGGGTCGGCAGCTCCAGCATGTTGATGCAGCGAAGCATGGTCGACTTGCCGGAACCGGAGCCGCCGATGATGGCGACCACATCGCCGGTTTTCGCAGTCAGGGATACGCCCTTGAGAACCTCAAGCTCGCCAAATGTCTTGTGCAGGTCGGCGACCTGAACGGCTGGCGCGGATTGTCTGGCGCTGGTCCCCGCAGCGGAGTGTGGACTGCTCATACGTTCCCTTTGCTACCCCGTCTGTCGCGAAGTTGACCAATCGTGACCCTTGCGCGCTAATTAATCAAGTGTATAATTTCGGAAAATGCAATTCACCCGAACGGACCCTCCATGACATACGGATCACAATCGATGGCCGCGCCGCTGAAGCGGGTGGCCATGCGCAAGCCCGGCAAGAGCCTGCTTTCGGCCAAGGCGGCGGACTGGCACTATGGCCCCGGATTTGACGGAGCACGCGCTATCGAACAGTTCGGCGCCTTTGCCGATCTGGTGGCCTCCTGCGGCGCGGAGATCATGTGGATCGAGGACAATGGCGACGGACTTGCCGACGCGATGTTCACCCATGATCCCTCCCTGATGACCGACCATGGCGCGATCATCCTGCGCATGGGCAAGCCCGGCCGCATGGCCGAACCCGCCCTGCACGCAGCCGCCTATCAAGCCGCCGGCATTCCGATCCTGGGCGAGATCGTTGCGCCCGGATCGGTCGAGGGCGGCGATTGCGTGTGGGTCGATCACGAAACACTGGCGGTCGGCCGTGGCGTGCGGACCAATCAGGCGGGCATCGAGCAGCTGGCGGCCATGCTCGCGCCGCATGGGGTCACCGTGCTCGGCTTCGACCTTCCGCTCGGCAATGGCGCCGACGCCTGCCTGCATCTGATGTCGGTGGTCTCGCCGCTCGACGACAAGCTTGCGCTGGTCTACGCGCCGATGCTGCCCGTCGCCTTCTGGCAATTGCTCAAGGACCGCGGCTACACATTGCTCGAAGCGCCGTCGGACGAGTTCACCGCCTCCAACGGCCTCAATCTGAATGTGCTGCCGCTGACGCCGGGCGATGTGCTGATGGTCGACGGCTTTCCCAAGACCCGCGCCCTGATGGAAGACGCCAAGTGCCGCGTGCGGGTGTTCAAGGCTGACGCGCTGTGCATCCCGTGCGAAGGCGGCCCCACCTGCCTGACCCGGCCCGTGTGGCGGGAATGACCCGGCGGGTCTTTCATCATGAACCGGAAGAGGTGCGGCAAAACGATCTGATTGCCGCAACGCTCGACAGCATCGCCGAGCTGGGTCTGGCCGGGGCAACCGTGCGCGAGGTGGCCTATCGCGCCGGCGTCACGCCGGGCCTGATCCGGCGCTATTTCGACAACAAGGAAAGGCTGGTCGCCGCCGCCTACCGGAGCTTCATTTCGGACCTGACGGCCGCCGCGGCTGCCGGCTGCGGCGACGGGACCGCGCATTCACGGCTCGCCGGCCTGATCCGCGCCAGCGTCACCGCGCCCGTGGCGGACGGACGCACGCTGTCGATCTGGGCCGCCTTCATCGGCACCGTGAATTCGGATCCGGTGATGGCCGAGGCGCATCGTGAAGGCTACCAGGCGTTTCGCGATCTGATCGAGCGGCTGGTTGGCGACGTCATGGCCGAACGCGGATTGCCTGCCTCGGCACAGCATATCCGGCGGCAGGCGATCGTGCTCAACGCGCTGCTCGACGGGCTCTGGATCGAAATATCGATGGGCGGCGACGATTTTTCGCGCGTCGACGTGGTCAGGATCGCACTCGATTCAGTGGCAATCCTGCTTGGAATCGACCCGGCGGAATTCAGGGAATAACACCATGCATTATGCGGCAATCACCGAACGTCTGGCCCACACCGGCGGCGTCAAATGGGCCATCCACCAGCGCTGCCGGGAGATGAAGCGCGCAGGCGCCGACATCATCGAGCTGACGATCGGCGAACCCGATCTGCCGCCGGATCCCCGTCTCTTCGAGGTCTGCCATCAATCGATGCTGGCCGGCCGAACCGGCTATTCGAGCGGCCGTGGCGAGCCGGACCTGCTTGCGGCCCTGGCCGAGCGCTATGGCCGGCGGCGGCCAGGTGTCGACAGCAACAATGTGATGTGTTTTCCGGGCACCCAGACAGCCCTTTTCGTGACGATGATGGGTTTGACCGGTCCGGGCGACGGCGTGCTGGTCGGCGATCCGTTCTACGCCACCTATGAAGGCGTCATCGTCGCCAGCGGCGCGCACCGGCAGTCAGTTCCGCTCAGGCCGGAAAACGGTTTTCGCATGACTGCGGAAGATCTCGAAGCGTCGATCACGCCGCAGTCGCGGGTGCTGTTGCTGAATTCGCCGCATAATCCGACGGGCGCCGTGCTCGACGCGGCCGCGCTGGCGGAGATCGGGGCGGTCTGCCGCAAGCACAATCTCTGGATCGTGGCTGACGAGGTCTATGAGGAACTGGTGTTTGACGGCGCTTTCGCCTCGCCGTTCGACAATCCCGATCTCGCCGACCGCGTGGTCGCGGTCTCGTCGATCTCCAAGTCGCATGCCGCCCCGGGATTCCGCAGCGGCTGGGCCGTCGGCCCGCACACATTCTGCGAAAAGCTGTTGCCGCTTGCGGAAACAATGCTGTTTGGCAACCAGCCCTTCATCGCCGACATGACGGCATTCGCGCTCAGGTCCGACCTGCCGACATCGGCGTTGATGCGAACAGCCTATCAGCGCCGTTCCACCGTGTTTGCCGACAATCTTGAAAAGCTCGACGGCATCGTTCCGTTTCGCCCGCAGGCGGGCATGTTCATCGTGCTGGATGTGTCAGGAACCGGCCTTGACGGCGAGGCCTTCGCGTGGCGGCTCCTGGAAGCAGGCGTCGCGGTGATGCCCGGATCGTCCTTTGGCGACAGTGGCGGCAAATTGGTCCGGCTCAGCCTGACGGTAGCGGATGAGGCGGTGGAAGAAGCCTGCCGCCGCATCGCGCGCTTTGTGGAGAGCATCTGATGTCAGGTCAGTCACGCACCGTTGGAGAAGCGCTTGTCGCCATGCTGGAACAGGCCGGCGTCGATACCGTCTTTGGCATTCCCGGCGTTCACACCATCGAGCTTTATCGCGGACTGGCGGACAGTTCGATCCGCCACATCACGCCGCGCCATGAACAAGGCGCGGGCTTCATGGCGGATGGCTATGCGCGGGTGACCGGACGTCCCGGCGTGTGCATTGTCATCACCGGCCCCGGCCTGACCAACACGCTCACCGCCATGGCGCAGGCCCGCGCCGACAGCATCCCGATGCTGGTGATATCCGGGGTCAATGCGGCAGCGACACTGGGCAAGGGCCGCGGTCATCTGCATGAACTGCCCGATCAGGCCGGGCTCGCCCGCACCGTGGCGCTGTGGTCGCACACGCTGACAGATCCCGCGCAACTGGCCGATGTTCTGGCGCAGGCCTTCGCCATAATGACCAGCGGACGTCCCGGCCCGGTGCATATCGAGATCCCCACCGACATCATGAAACTGCCCGCCGGAGATCATACATTCAAAATGCCTGACGTGGTGCGCCCGCGGCCATCGTCGACAGAGCTTGCGACGGCCATTGAGATGTGCGCGAGGGCGAAAACGCCGGCAATCCTGATTGGCGGCGGCGCCGTCCGGCATGCTGCTTCGGTGCAGGACTTCGCCCGGGCGCTTGATGCGCCGGTGATCAGCACCACCAATGCCCGCGGCATCATGGCGGGCCTTGATCTCGACGCGCCGGTGAGCCCCAGTCTCGCCTGTGCGCGGGATCTGCTGATGGGCTCGGATCTGGTGCTGGCGCTCGGCACCGAACTGGGGCCAACCGATTGCGACATGTACGAGGATGGCGGCTTCGCGCTGCCGTCTAACCTGATCCGGGTCGACATCGACGCCGCCCAGTTGTCGCGCGGCGCGCAGGCGGCATTGGAGGTCCAGGCGGACCTCGGCGGCTTCCTTGCGGACATGCTCGCCAACAGGGATGCGTGGACGCAAAAGCCAAGCGGCGACGGGGCCAGGCGCAGCAAGATTGTGCGTGAACGCGCCCTATCCGAAATCGGGGCAAAGTACCGCGGGCACATAGAGCTGGTACAGGAAATCTGGCAGGCCTTGCCGGAGGCGACACTCGTCGGGGATTCGACGCAACTGGTCTATGCCGGCAACATGCATGTCGAGGCGCCGCGGGAAACCGCCTGGTTCAATTCCGCCACCGGCTTTGGCACATTGGGCTATGCGGCGCCGGCCGCGATCGGCGCGGCACTCGGCCATCCGGGCCGGCCAGCCGTGGCGCTTCTGGGCGATGGCGGGTTTCAGTTCACGCTGACCGAGCTCGGCAGCGCCCGCGATTGCGCAGCCGACGTGGCCTTCCTGGTGTGGAACAATTCCGGCTACATGGAAATCGAGACATCGATGAATTCGGCCGAGATCACCCCGATCGGCGTCACCCCTTCGGCGCCGGATTTTTCGGCCGTCGCCATCGCCTACGGACTGCCCTCGCGCCGGGTGAAAAGCAGCGCCGAGTTGATCTCGGCGCTCAAGGAGCTGCCACGCCCCTGCCTTATCGAGTATCTCGACCCTCGTTGAGTCGCGCCTCAGGCGCAAAGCGCATCGAGCAGCCTGTCCATGAACGCCTCGCCGGCGGCGAGTTGCTCAAGCGAAAGAAATTCGTCGGGCTGGTGCGCCTGGGCGATATCGCCGGGTCCGCAGACCACGGTGGAATAGCCGCGGGACTGGAACTGACTGCCTTCGGTGCCGTAGCTCACCACATGGCGGCCATTGTCGCCGGTCAGCCGGCGCGCCAGCATTTCCGCCGGACCATCGGTCTCCGGCGCCAGTGCCGGCAGCGCGAATCCGCGCGTCACGTCAATCCCGGTATCGGGGTGGATCGTTTGCATCTCGGCGGTCAATTCGGCCGCCTTGGCCTCGAAGGCCCTTGCCCAGTCGTCGGGGCTTTCTCCGGGCACGAAGCGGAACTCGATGAAGAACCGGCAATCCTTGGCGGTGATGTTGTGCGCGGTGCCGCCTTCGATCTGGCCGACATGAAGGGTGGTGAAAGGCGGCTCGAAGGGCGCCGCCAGTTCGGAGGGCGTTCGCGCGGCATTTTCCGCATTGCGCTGATTGGCCCAATCGATCAGCTTCGCCGCCTGCATGATGGCGCTGACGCCATAGGGCAGCAGCGAGGAATGCACCTCGAAGCCGCGGACATGGACATGATAGCCAAGACCGCCCTTGTGGCCGGTCACCACCCGCATCATCGTCGGTTCGCCGACAATGACTTCGCGGGCGCGCGGCAGGACGCCGAGCATGGTTTCGACCAGGTCCACGACGGCAACGCAGCCGACTTCTTCATCAAACGACAGCGCCAGTTGCAACGGACGTTTCAGCGGCCGTGTGGACGCCCGCGCCATCGCCTGCAAGGCCAATGCATCAAAGCCCTTCATGTCGCAGGCGCCGCGCCCGAACAATTTTCCGTCGCGTTCGGTCAGCGTCCAGGGATCGGTCGACCAGTCCTGGCCTTCAACCGGAACCACATCGGTGTGACCCGACAAAATGACCCCGCCATCAAGCTCGGGGCCGACCTGCGCATACAGATGCGCTTTCGCGCCGCAGGGGCTCATGATCCGCTCGGACTTGATGCCGCAATCGGTGAGAAATGATTCAACCCAGTCCACAAGCGGCAGATTGGTGTCCTTGCTGACTGTCGGGAATGAGATTAATTTTGCAAGAATTTCACGTGAACTAGAAATATTTTCCATGGTTTGGTCTCGGAAAGGTTCGAATCTTCATGAACGGGTGGATTTCCACAGTTTTGTTCTTACCGGCAATTTTTGTCCAGCGCCGGATTCTCGGCAGTTTTCGTTTCACCTCGTCCCTCAGCCCAACACTTATCATTCAAAATCCAAAAGCCCACTGGTCAACCGCAGGAAAATTGGTCAATAGTATCGTCACCGGCGATCGCGAGATCAGACCGGCAACAAAAATAACGGGAAAACATCTCCCGAGGGGTACAGTATGCCAGACACGGCCATGCCAATTCTGGATGTTCAAGGGCTTAGAACGGTTTTCCGCACCCGCGGCGGCGAAGTGCACGCGGTCAACTCGGTCGACTTCCATCTCCATCCCGGCGAATTGCTCGGCGTGGTGGGGGAAAGCGGCTCCGGAAAATCCGTGACCATGATGTCATTGCTTCGGCTGCTGCCGTCTCCGCCCGCGGAGATGCGCGACGGCAAGGTGATGTTTGACGGTCAGGATTTGCTCAAGATCAGTCCTGAACAACTGCGCAAGGTGCGCGGCTCGAAAATCGGCTTCATCTTTCAAGACCCGATGACCTCGCTCAATCCGGTCTACACCATCGGCTTCCAGCTGGCGGAACCGCTGCGGGCGCATCTGGGCATGTCCAAGCCACAGGCCCGGGCGCGGTCGATCGAGCTTTTGCAGCTCGTCGGCATTCCCGATCCGGAAAGACGGCTGAAGGATTATCCGCATCAGTTTTCGGGCGGCATGCGCCAGCGCGTGATGATCGCCATTGCGCTTGCCTGCGATCCGCAAGTGCTGATCGCCGACGAGCCGACAACGGCGCTGGACGTGACCATTCAGGCGCAAATCATCGAACTGGTGAAAGAGCTTCGCCGCAAGCTGGGGATGGCGATCATCTGGATCACGCACGACCTTGGCGTCATCGCCGGGATCGCCGACCGAGTGATGGTGATGTATGCCGGCCAGGTCGTCGAGGAAGGTCCGGTCAATGAGATTTTCAAGGATCCGCAACACCCTTACACCCAGGCCCTGCTCAAGACCGTGCCAGCTGTGCGTGGCCCGCGTGCCGAGCGGCTGCAGGTGATCGAGGGACAGCCGCCAATCATGTACGAGGCGCCAGTCGCCTGTTCGTTCCGCAACCGCTGCCAATACGCGTTCGCCAAATGCGCGATGGAAAACCCCGCACTTGTTCCGGTCTCGGCACCTGGCCACCGCGCCGCCTGCTTCCTGCTGGACAAGGTCGCAATGCCCGAGCCGGAGGCCGCCAATGGTTGATATTGAACATGGGGCGGAAGTCGAACCAGCGCGCCCGCTCGTCAAGATCCGGGATCTCAAGATGTATTTCCCGATCCATTCGGGCCTGTTCAGAACCCATGTCGGCGACGTCAAGGCGGTTGACGGCATCAGTTTCGACATCATGCCCGGCGAAACGCTTGGCCTGGTCGGCGAATCGGGATGCGGCAAATCCACGGTCGGCCGGTCGATCCTGCGGCTTTACGATGTCACCGCCGGCACCGTCGAAATCAACGGCTTCGAGATCGCCCATGTCGACCGCGACAGCCTGCGTTCGAAGCGGCCGATGATGCAGATGATCTTCCAGGATCCGCAGGCCAGTCTCAATCCGCGCATGACGGTGGCCAACATTATCGGCGAACCGCTCGACGAGCACATGAAACTCAGCCCGGAAGAACGGCTGGCGCGGATTTATGAGTTGATGGATTGGGTCGGGCTTAACCATGTCTTCGCCAAACGCTATCCGCATGAATTTTCCGGCGGCCAGCGTCAGCGCATCGGCGTCGCCCGCGCCCTGGCGCTCAATCCGAAATTCATCGTCTGCGACGAGCCGATCGCCGCACTTGATGTGTCCATTCAGGCGCAAGTGGTCAATCTGCTGGAAAATCTGCAGAAACGGTTGAACCTGACCTATCTGTTCATCAGCCATGACCTGTCGATGGTGCGCCATATCGCCGACCGTGTCGCGGTGATGTATCTGGGCCGGATTGTCGAAATCGCGTCGCGGGAAAAGCTGTTCGCCGAGCCGTTGCATCCCTACACCCAGGCCTTGCTGTCGGCGGTGCCGGAGCCCGACCCGGAATCCGAGCGGAACCGCAAGCCGATCGTGCTGCAGGGCGATGTGCCCTCGCCGGCCAACCCGCCCAAGGGCTGCAATTTTTCGACCCGATGCCCCAAAGTCATGGACATCTGCAGGCAGATTGAGCCGGGTATCTATGATTTCGGTGATGGAAGACAGGTGGCCTGCCATCTGTATTCGGAAAGCATGACAATGACCGGGGAACCAACCGCCGGCGAAACGACAAACTGAAAGTTCAACAAGGAGACAGCCATGAGACTTAAGACAATTCTGATGGGCGCCGTCGCTGCGATGGCGATTGCCCCCATCGCCCACGCCGAGCGCGGCTCGGACGGCGACGTCAAGATCATTTACTGGCAGGCGCCTTCGATCCTCAATCCGTATCTGTCGGGAGGCACCAAGGACATCGAATCTTCCTCGCTCGTCGTCGAGCCGCTGGCTCGCTTCGACGAAACAGGCAGTCTGGTTCCCTGGCTTGTTGACGAAGTGCCAACAGTTGAAAATGGCGGCGTCGCGGCTGATCTGACTTCGATCACCTGGAAGCTGAAGGAAGGCTTGCTCTGGTCGGACGGCACCCCCTTCACGTCGGCCGACGTGAAGTTTACCGCGGACTATTGCATGGCGCCCGATGGCGGCTGCGCGCAGAGCGCCAAGTTCGACGGCGTCAAGAGCATCGAGACCCCGGACGAACGGACGGTCGTGGTCACATTCACCGGACCCAAGCCTGTTCCCTATGCCGCCTTTGTCGGCGCGCAGTCGCCCATCATCCAGATGGCGCAGTTCAAGGACTGCCTTGGGGCGAAAGCCCAGGAATGCACGGCGGCCAATTTCGGCCCGATCGGCACCGGCCCGTTTGTCGTCACCGACTTCAAGCCGAATGACGTGATCATCATGAAGGCCAATGAAAACTACCGTGATCCGGCCAAGCCAGCCTTCGCGTCCGTGACCTTCAAGGGCGGCGGCGACGCCGCGGCAGCCGGTCGCGCCGTCATGGAAACCGGCGAATTTGATTATGCCTGGAACCTGCAGCTTGCACCTGACGTCATTGCCAAGATGGCTGAAGGCGGCAAGGGATCGCCGGTTTCCGGTTTCGGTACGCTGGTTGAGCGCATCGAGATGAACATGACCGATCCCTCGCCGGATCTGGCGGAAGGCGAACGCGCAACCGCCAAGCATCCGCACCCGATCCTTTCGGACTTCAAGGTGCGGCACGCGCTTTCCATGGCGATCGATCGCAACCTGCTGGTTGAAATCGGCTATGGCCAGGCCGGTCGCCCGACCTGCAACCTTGTGCCCGCTCCGGATCTCTTCGCATCGGACAACACCGGTTGCCTGACACAGGACATCGAAGGCGCCAAGGCGCTGCTCGAGGAAGCCGGCTGGACCGTTGGCGCCGATGGCGTCCGCGAAAAGGACGGCAAGAAGCTCAAGCTTCTCTATCAAAGCTCGACCAATGCCGTGCGTCAGGACTTCCAGGCCCTGATCAAGCAGTGGTGGACGGAAATCGGCGTCGAAACCGAACTCAAGAACATTGACGCATCCGTGTTCTTCGGTGGCGACCCGGCTTCCCCGGACACGTTCCAGAAGTTCTATGCGGACGTGGAAATGTACGCCAACAACTTCGACGGCACCGATCCGGAGCAGTATCTTGGCCAGTACACCTGCGAAAAGGCGCCGCGGCCTGAAACGCAGTGGCAGGGCGAGAACATCAACCGCTTCTGCGATCCGGCCTATGATGAACTGGTGGCCGAACTTGGCAGAACCGGCGAAATCTCCAAGCGCGCCGAAATCGCCAAGAAGCTCAACGACATGATCACCAAGGACACGATGACCATCGTTCCGCTGGTCGATCGCGGCCGCGTTTCGGCTCACTCCAACAGCCTCGGCGGCGTTGTGCTCAACACCTGGGATTCCGAACTCTGGAATGTCGCGGACTGGCACCGCATCAAGTAATGCAACGAACGAATGGTCCCGCTTCGGCGGGGCCATTCACTCCGTTTGCCTGTTTCCCTCGCCATACTGCTGAACCGAGGCGTCGCCGATGCTGACTTTTATTTTCCGACGATTGTTGTTGGCGATACCGACGCTTGTGCTCATCAGTCTGATCATTTTCCTGTTGCTGGATCTGGCGCCGGGCGATCCGCTGGCCGACCAGCCGCTCAGCATCCCGCCGGAAGTGCGTCAGAAAATGCGCGACGCGCTCGGGCTCGATTCGCCCGCCTATGTCCGCTACCTGCTGTGGGCAAAACAGTTTTTCTGGGTCGAACCGCTCTACTTCATCGACTGGGCAATCGGCACCAATTTCTCCGACGGCTTGCAGCGCATTGTCTCCTGGCAGTTTCGCGCGCCGGTGTTCGACATCATTGTCCAGCGCGTTCCGCAGACACTCTGGGTGGTGGGACTTGCCTATCTGGTCGGCGTGATGATCGCGCTGCCGATCGGCATCATCTCGGCCTACAAGCAGTATTCCTGGTTCGACCAGGTGGGAACTTTCGTGTCGATGATCGGATTCTCGGTGCCGCCGTTCTTCTCCGGCGTGCTGATGATCGTGTTCTTCGCCATCATGCTGCCCTGGTTTCCCTCGATTTACGACACCACGCTGGTGGTCCATGATTTCGAGAGCTTTGGCCAGCAGGTCAGGCAGATGACGTTGCCGGTGATGGTGCTGGCGCTGCAGACCACCGCGCAATTGTCGCGCTTCATGCGCGCCTCCATGCTCGACAATCTCAACCATGATTATGTCCGCACCGCCCGCGCCAAGGGCATGACCGAGAAAGTGGTGCTGCTGGTGCACGTGCTGCGCAACTCGATGATCCCGGTCGTCACCGTGATCGCGCTCGGCATCCCCTCGATCTTTGGCGGCGCCATCATCACCGAGCAGATCTTCAAGGTGAATGGGCTGGGGCAGTTGCTGATCACCGCCATCTACGCCAATGACCTGCCGATGGTGCAGACGCTGGCTTTCATCTTCGCGGTGCTGATCGTGCTGTGCAACCTCATTGCCGATGTGCTCTACGGCCTGCTTGATCCGAGGATCCGCTATGACTGATGCCCCCGTCCTTGTTCCGGCAACAGGTCCAGACACATCCGGCCGTTCGCAATGGTGGGACGTCTGGGACCAGTTCAAGACCCATAAAGGCGCTCTTTTCGGCGCGGCGGTGTTTCTGTTCATTGTGCTGGCCGTGACGCTCGGGCCGCTGGTCTGGACGCTGGAGCCAACCTTCATTGACATCAGGGCCCGCAATTCGGGGCCGACGCTGGTCCATCCGTTCGGCACCGACCAGCTGGGGCGGGACATCCTGGCGCGAATGATGGCGGGCGGACAGGTGTCCATCGCGGTTGGCCTGACGGCCATGCTGATCAGCGTGCTGCTCGGCACCCTCATCGGCGTGACGTCGGGATATTTCCGACGGCTCGACAATGTGCTGATGGGGCTGACGAACCTGTTTCTGGCGCTGCCGCTGCTGCCGCTGCTATTGGTCATGGTGATGCTTTTTCGCGAGACGCTGGCGCGCAGTTTCGGCCCCGAAATGGGTACTTTCATCCTGATCGTTTCCGCCATCGGGGTGACCAGCTGGATGCAGACCGCGCGTATTGTCCGCGGCGAGGTTCTGGCGCTCAAGGAGCGGGAATTCGTGCTGGCGGCTCGCTCCATCGGCACCCCGCCCCGGCGGATGATCCTGCGTCACGTGCTGCCCAATGTGCTGTCTCCGATCATGGTCTCGGCCACGCTCGGCATCGCCACGGCGATCATCACCGAATCCGCGCTGTCGTTCCTGGGGCTCGGCTTCCCTCCGGACTTTCCGACCTGGGGCCGCTTGCTGTTTGATGCGGTAGACTATCTGCAGCAATATCCGGAGCGGGTGTTCTGGCCTGGCCTGGCGATTTCGCTGACGGTGCTGAGCGTCAACTATATCGGCGACGGCCTTCGCGACGCACTCGATCCGCGCATCCGCGGGCGCTGAGCGGCGGGATTATTCCCTGACCGGCGCCACGTCCACCGACTGGTTGCTGGTCTGTCCGCCGGCGGTCCGCATAGCGCCGCGCACCGGCGCGACGTCGGAATAGTCGCGGCCGTAGCCGGCGACGATATGATCGGTTCCGGCGAAGGTCGCGTTGGTCGGATCATACTCCACCCAGCCGACGCCGGGGCCGCACCACGCCGACACCCAGGCATGCATGGCGTCGGCCCCTTCCAGCCGTTCCTGGCCGGGCGGTGGCAGCGTCCTGAGATAGCCGCTGACATAGCCCGACGGAATGCCGAGGCTCCTCAGCGCGATGATCATGATATGGGTGAAATCCTGGCAGACTCCATGCCGTGCCGCGAAGGCCTCGGCCGCCGGCGTGTCCACCGTGGTGGCGTCCGCGTCGAACCGCATCTCCCGGTGCAGCGCCAAGCCAAACTCCGCCACGATGTCCCCGCATTGCTGACCGGGGCGAAGACGGCTTCGGGCCCACTGCGCGATCGCCGCATCCGGTCTGGCATAGCGGGACGCCGAGAGGAAATGCAACGGCGAGCGGGCCGTCAGATCGGTCTCGGCTTCAATCATCCTGACAAGCGTGGGGAGATCGACCGAGGCCGACCCGGGTGCGGCGCCGCCTGTCACCTCGACCCTCGCCTTGAGCGCGATCACCACGCTGCTGTGCGGCTCGTTGAAGGCCATTTCGGTCAACCGGTTGCCGAAAAAATCTTCCCGGTCGGCACGCGTCGCCGGCTTCGGGTCGATATCGATGCTTCCGGCAATCAGCCGCTGGCGGCCCGCGATGACCATTGGCATGGCGCGCAGGATCTGCCGGGCGCCGGCCGCGGGCGCCTGAAAGGCGTAGTCCATGGTCATTTTGATATCGTACAGCATCGCCATCAATCGAGAAATTGAGCATGGATGATATTGGTCAATTGCCCCAGCGCCTCGCCCAGTTCGTCCAGTTTGGACTTGTCGAGGCTCTGCGGCGTATGGACGGCAAGATCAGCCTGCACCCGCAACACGGCGCGGGACAGCTCGGACAATTGCCCGTTGACATCGGCGCCGGGCAACAGGCTGACCTGATTGCGGATTTCATCGACATGAAACGCGATTGAGCGGGGATTGAGCGGATCGAGCGCCAAGAGGTCGACAACCGTGTCGCGGCTGGCGGTCACCGAATAGCGCCTGCGGTGGGTCATCACGCTGTCGCCGACTTCCACGCACAGTTCAAAGCCGCCATGCGGGCTCTTCCATTCGCCGAATGTCGCAAGCAGATCAGCCATGGCGATGGCGCGTTCAAGCGAACGGCCGATGGTGAGAAAGCGCCAGCCGCTGAAGCGGTACATGTTCTCGTGCACGAGGCCGGAAAAGCCGGTGATCTTGCGCAAGAGAACACCCATGGCGGATGCCGCGTCCTCGCCCGGCCGGACGGTGTGGCGCATCTTCTCGACCGTGCGCTCAAGGTCGGCCAGCGACGCCCAGGCATCAACCGAAAACCGGTCACGCACCTGATTGGCGGCGTTCACCGCGAAGGCAATGGTCTTATCGATCTGAGGCGGCACTCCCTCCGAGCAGTCCAGACCATGCTCTTCAAGGTGGGCTTCAAGCGCGCTCATCAGCGGCGTACCGCCCGCGGGCGTTTCGTCAAGGCGGCTCATATAGGCGCGCGTCAGCCGCATTTGTCCTTCAGCCCGCTCGACATAACGGCCGAGCCAGAACAGATTGTCGGCGGCGCGGCTCGGCAGCAATCCCGGCGAGGTGCGAACGAACACTTCTCCCGATTGCATCAGCATGGAATCCTCCGGCACCGGCTTGTCCGACACAATCCAGACATCGGCAACGGTGCCGCCGCGGCTGATCGACACCGCCGAGGAATCCTGGCCGGACGCCGCCAGCCGGGCGAAGCCGCCAGGCATCAGTTGCCAACCGTCCCGGGTGCGGGCCATGAACACCCTTATGCGCATCGGCCTTGGCTTCAGGCCTCCGTCTTCCCAGCTCGGCGTGGTCGACAGGGATACCAGTTCCTGGCCGACCAGGTTTCGTCCCTCAGCCGCCAGCCACGTGTCGAGATCGAGCCCGATCTCCGACATGTCGCCCCTCAAGACCACGCCCGGCTCGGCTTCCAGCGGCAACAGGGTGGAATTGGCGGGTCCGATCAGCATTGCCTCGGCATTGGCGCGCACATGCGCACGCTCGGCCTCGCCGCCGCACCACCAGGTGGCGATGTTGGGAACAGCGAGCGGCTTGCCATGCAGCACTTCAGACAGACGCGGCATGAACGCAAGAAAGGCGCGGCTTTCGAGAATGCCGGCGCCAAGCGCATTGATCATGGTCACGCCCTGGGAACGCACCGCGCCCAGAAGCCCGGGCGTGCCCAGATGCGAACTTGGCTCAAGCTCCAGCGGATCGGCCCAGATCGCATCAAGCCTGCGCCACAACACGCTGATCGGCTGGAGGCCGGACACCGTGCGCACCATCAGGCGGCCATCATCGACGGTCAGATCATTGCCCTCGAGCAGCATCATGCCAAGATAGCGGGCGATGTAGGCATGCTCGAAATAGGTCTCATTCATCGGACCCGGCGTCAGAATCCCGGCCCGGCTGCCTTCCTCGCGACGCAAGGCGTTGAGCCCGTCGCGGAAGGCGCGGAAAAACCCCGCCAGCCGCTCGACATTGGCGCCGCTCAGAAAGCCGGAATAGGACCGCGCCGAGGCCACGCGGTTCTCAAGCGCATAGCCGGCGCCGGAGGGGGCCTGGGTGCGGTCGCCCAGGACCCACCAGCCGCCGTCGGGCCCGCGTCCGATTTCAAAGGACAGGAAATGCAGAAAATGTCCCGATGCCGGCTTCACCCCGACCAGGGGCCGCAGCCATTCCGGATTGGAGGCGACGATGGAAGCGGGAAGATGGCCCTCGGCGACAAGACGGTTTTCGCCATAGAGATCGGCGACGATTTCCTCGAGCAGATCGGCACGCTCGGCAAGACCTTCCCCTAGGGCCTGCCATTCCTTGGCCGGCTGAATCACCGGCACCGGGCTCAGAGGCCAGTCCCGCGAGCTCTTGTCCTCGCCGTAATTGCGGACAAAAACGCCCGCGTCGCGCAGATATTGCGCCCCGCGGGCAAAGGCGCGCTCCCGCTCATCGGATTTCATTGCGTCCAGATGGGCGATCAGGCCGGCCCAGACCGGGCGGATGCTGCCGTCAGGCGCCAGCAATTCGTCAGGCACGCCGGGCAAAGGCATGTAGTCCGACAGGATCAATGGCCTTCCGGGTTTGTGGACCATTGCTGAATCAGGCACGGCTCAGATCCCCGGCTTGCGGCGCAGATCGAGCGTGAACGGAAACTCCGGATGCGGCGTTTCAGGCACCGGCATCGAGGCGCCGGGGGTGTGGCCGCGGTGTTCGAACCGGGCCAGCCGGCGCGCCTCCGCCTCGTTGCCATTGACCGGAAACGTGTCATAGCTGCGGCCGCCGGGATGGGCGACATGGTAGACGCAACCGCCCAGCGGTTTTCCCGACCAGGTGTCAAAAATATCGAAGGTCAGCGGCGCATTGACCGGCAGCACCGGATGCAGCGCCAGCGTCGGCTGCCAGGCCTTGTAGCGCACGCCACCCACGGAAGTCCCGGCCTGACCGGACTCCGCCAGCGGCACCGGACGACCGTTGCAGGCCACCACGTAGCGGGTCGGATCGGCGCATTCCAGCTTGACCTGCAACCGCTCGACGGAACTGTCGGTGTAGCGAACCGTGCCGCCGATGGCGCCGGTTTCTCCCAGCACATGCCACGGCTCCAGCGCCTGGCGCAGTTCGAGCCGGACGCCCTCATAGGTCACCTCGCCGCAGAACGGAAAGCGGAACTCGGCCTGCGCCTCGTACCATTCCGAGCGCAGATCGAATCCATGGTCGCGCAGATCGCGCAGGACATCGAGAAAATCCTGCCAGATGAAATGCGGCAGCATGAAGCGGTCATTCAAGGTCGTGCCCCAGCGGGTGAAGCGTCCCTTGGCCGGGCTTTGCCAGAAGCGGGCGACAAGCGCGCGGATCATCACCTGCTGGGCGAGGCTCATGCGCGGTTCGGGGGGCATTTCGAAGCCGCGGAATTCCACCAGCCCGAGCCGGCCGGTGGGGCCGTCGGGTGAATAGAGCTTGTCGATGCAGATTTCGGCGCGGTGGGTGTTGCCGGTGACATCGGTCAGCAGATTGCGCAGCAGCCGGTCAACCAGCCAGGGCAAGGGCTGAGTGCCTGTGTCGGGGTGCGGGATCTGCTCCAGCGCCATTTCGAGTTCATAGAGACTGTCGTGGCGGGCCTCGTCAATGCGCGGCGCCTGGCTGGTCGGGCCGATGAACAGGCCGGAAAACAGATAGGAGAGGCTGGGATGGCGCTGCCAGTGCAGGATCAGGCTTGCGAGCAGATCCGGACGGCGGAGGAACGGGCTGTCGAGCGGCGTGGCGCCGCCGACGACGACATGATTGCCGCCGCCCGTGCCGGTGTGGCGCCCGTCGATCATGAACTTGTCGGCGCCAAGACGGGTCTGGCGGGCCTCTTCGTAAACACCCTCGGTGATCGCCTTGCATTCATCCCAATCGGTGGCGGGATGAACATTGACCTCGACCACGCCGGGATCGGGCGCGACCCGGATGACGTTGAGGCGCGGATCGTGCGGCGGCCCGTAGCCCTCGATATGAACCTTCAGGCCGAGCTTGTCCGCAGCCACTTCCGCGGCCGAAACCAGTTCGAGATAATCCTCGACCTTTTCAACCGGCGGCATGAAAACGCACAGGCGGCCATCGCGCGGCTCGACCGAAATCGCCGTCCGCACCGCGCCGTCAAGGTCGCCGATCTTCTGCTCGACACGCTGCTGGGTGGCTTCCGCGGCGGTGAACTGGGCCACCGGCTGAGAAGCGGCCTGAGCCGCGCGGGAATCGGCCAGCGCATCGGCAAGCGCCGCGGCGGCCGTTGTGGAATCCGGCAGTTCGCCGCGTGGCTCGGTCGGATCGGACGGATTGACGAAAGGATAGGAGGAGGCCGGGACATGCGGCAGCGACCCGAGCGGCAGGCGGTAACCGACAGGGCTGTCGCCGGGCACCAGAAAGACATGGCCGCGCCGGGTCTTCCATTTTTCCGAGCGCCAGCCATGGCCGGCGGCTTTCGACTGCCAGCGCTGAACCGGCAGCACGAAGCCGGAGGGTGTCGCCAAGCCGCGCCCGAAAACGGTCGCTATCCGGTGCCGCTCCTCGGCGTCTTCGAGCTTGGAGTTTTCCGGCGTCACATTGTCGGGAAGATTGCCTTCCTTGATGATCCATTCCGCCGGATCCTCGTAGGCCGCGACAACATGATCGTCGGCGATCCCGAGATTGCCGGCGATGGCCGCGAGCAGTTGCTTGGCGGTCTCCGGGCTCGCCTGACCGGTGTCCTTGCCTTCTTCGGCGATGAGTTCCGGATTGTGCCAGATCGGCTTGCCATCGCGGCGCCAATAGAGCGAGAAGGTCCAGCGCGGCAAGGTTTCGCCCGGATACCATTTGCCCTGGCCGTAATGCAGGAATCCGCCCGGGGCGAAGCGGGTGCGCAAGCGTCGGATCAGCTTATCGGCGGCCTCGCGCTTTTGCGGGCCGACGGCGGCGGTGTTCCATTCCTCGCTTTCGAAGTCGTCGATCGACACGAAGGTCGGCTCCCCGCCCATGGTCAGCCGGACGTCGCCCTCTTTCAGCTTGGTGTCGATATCATGGCCGAGCGCATCAAGCGCCGCCCAGGATTCCTCATTGAAAGGTTTGGTGATGCGCGGATGCTCGGCCATCCGGTCGACGCGCATGTCGAAGGCGAACTCGACTTCGGCAAAGCTTGCGAGGCCCGATATCGGCGCCGCATTGCGAAAATGCGGCGTGGCGGCGAGCGGAATGTGGCTTTCGCCGGTCAGCAGTCCCGACGTCGGATCAAGGCCGATCCAGCCGGCGCCGGGGAGATAGACCTCGGCCCAGGCATGAAGATCGGTGAAATCATGATCCGTGCCGGCGGGTCCATCGAGCGCCACCAGATCCGGCTTGAGCTGGATCAGATAGCCCGAGACAAAGCGTGCGGCGAAGCCCAAATGCCGGAGCATCTGAACCAGCAGCCAGCTTGAATCACGGCACGAACCCTTGCCGGTCTCGAATGTTTCCTCGGGCGTCTGAACGCCCGGCTCCATGCGGATGACGTAGCCGATTTCATTGGCGAGCCGCGCATTGAGGCCAACGACAAAATCGACCGTGCCGGTCTCGTGCCGCGGGATGGTGTCCATGAACGCCGCCAAACGCGGGCCAGCCGGTTCGGGGGTTCGGTAGATCACCAGATCCGGCGCAATGTCCTCGGGATAATTGAACGGCCAGCGCTCGGCGGATTCCTCGACAAAGAAATCGAATGGATTGTAGACCGTCATGTCGGCGACCAGATCCACCTCGATTTTCAGTTCCATCACCGGATCGGGAAACACATAGCGCGCCAGCCAGTTTCCGTAGGGATCCTGCTGATAATTGACGAAATGCTGTTTTGGGCTGATCTTGAGCGAATGGGACACCACCCGTGTCCGGCTGTGCGGTGCGGGCCGCAAGCGAATGATCTGCGGACCGAGCGTCACCGGGCGATCGTATTTGTAGTGCGTGAGATGGTAAACGCTGGCCAGAATTGACATGAGGTGTATCCGTTGATCGGGCGGCCTTCCGGCGCGGCGCAGCATGCCCTGCCCGTCCGGTCATGTCCACCGCCCATGGCGCAGTGCACACCTAATCCGCCGCTGAACGACGTTCCGGAGCGGAGCGCGACGAGGCATCACGCATCGTTGATCAACCTGGTGTGCAGAGGATGGGAATATCGGCCGCAACCAGCCCGGCCACGCTGATGCCTGGCCGTAAACCGACCGATGTCAGGCGGCGAGTTCACCGACTTCGTCAAGCACCGAATCGAGGTCCAGATGGGAGATCATCTGATTGTCCTTGGCGATGATCGATGTCGTCATGCGCTGCACTTCGGTCGCGCCAACTTCGGGAACGGACTGGATCTCGTCGGCAGCCACGGTGACCATGTCGGACACATTGTCGACCAGAAGGCCCACAAGTTGCCCACGGACACTGGCGACGATGATGGCGGAGCGTTCGGTCGGCGTGATCGCCGCAAGCCCGAGCCGCAGCGCCATGTCGATCACCGGGATAACGGTTCCGCGCAGATTGATGACGCCCAGAACATGGCGCGGCACGTGAGCCAGCGGCGTCGCCGGGGTCCAGCCGCGAATTTCCCTGACCGACATGATGTTGACGCTGAACACCTGCTGGCCGAGAAAAAACGAAATGATCTTCAGACTTGAAGTCTGGTTGCGGTCCAGCGTCTGGTTCATCGCGTCCTCCATTCGAATGTGGCTGACCAGTTCCGAGCGCCGCGCCGGTCCCTGATCCGCCAATCCGGGTCAAAATCTTCAAACGGGCGGCGCCAGAACCCCCGCATGCGCCGGTAACCGGCTTGCGCAGTGTCCGGGCATCATGCCGGGAGCACTCGCCGCGTCTTGATTCAATCATGGTTTGGTTAAGAATGCGAAAATTTAATGCTGGAGAAAACAGACATTACCGGGGACAAGACAACACTGGTCGGGATCTCCCCATGTCGCGAGACCGAAAGCATCGACAGAACTAGCCGGTTTGCTCGCAGGTTCGAATGGAGCCGAGTACCTTTTCCCGTTCAATCGAAGGCAGCCTTGCCAATAAATCTGTCCGGCGCATGATTTCGACGTGTGGACTGCCGGAGCGCGTCCTGATAAACGTCCGAACTGGAAGTGTGGTTACCGGCAGGCGTGTGGCACAGCCCCCTTGCAGTCCAATTGAAAAACTCCCCTTTCCTTCGATCCCCTCCAATTTGTAGCTTTGTATGCGAGCCTGAACATCCTTCATCCGCAAGACGTCAGTGTGTGACAAGCGCGCGACATAGATCCGCTCGTCCGAATTTGGAGTTGGCGCACCGGCTACACCCGTTGACTCAGCCACCTCCAACATGAAGCGCTCGTTGACCCTTGGACCCGCCTCTCCCGCAACTGAATACGTCAACATCATCATCGCATCGCCATCTGACAGGCGAATAGTATCGGGCACGCCCAGACCAGCGCCAAAATCAGCCGGGTTTGCGGTCAACGGATCGAAACGAGCCGCCTCCATAATGCCGCCGGGCGTGACTGATAGGCAACCAGCCAGCGCGACCACCAATGATGCCAGCACCAGGAAACGTGCATACCACATCCATTTTCTCCTTGATTAATTATTGTTTCACGTTAATTTATCAACTCAATAATTTAATTCTGGAGAAACTGCAATGGATTATTTGTCGTCACTGAAGGTTGCCCGGACAAGTCGCAGATTGGTGCTTCTGCTTCGAGTGGTGATCTTTCTGGCCATAATGCTGGGGTTGGCTCTGCTTGCGGGCTCTGTGATGGCGCCGGAGCTTTTGCAGGACTGGGTGCGCGGCACCTACCCGCAAGTGGTTTTTGTAACCGATTTGCAGATCTTCCTGCTGGCGACCATCGCGGCTGTACAACTGATGCTGACTATAATTGCCTTGTGGTGGCTCGCCCGGATGTTCGACAGCGTTGCGCGGGATGAACCTTTGAGCCTTGACGCCGCTTCGCATATGCGTCGCTCCAGTCGCTGGTTTCTTGCCGCGACACTCTACGCGATGCTGGCGCAGATACTCTCAAGCCTTGTTGTGAGCATGAACCAGCCGGAAGGCGCCCGCTTCATCGCGCTGGGATTGAGCTCGAGTCATGCCAGTGGCGTTCTAGCCTCATTTGTGCTTTACGCGGTTGCGAGTATTCAGGAACTCGCGGCGCAGGTGCGCGACGATAATCGGCAGATTGTCTGAGCATGGCAATCATCGTTCGCCTCGACGTCATGCTGGCACTGAGAAAAATGCGGTCCAAGGAACTTGCCGCACGCATTGGCATTACTGAGCAAAACCTGTCCCTGCTCAAGTCAGGCAAAGTCAAAGGCCTACGTTTCGAAACGTTGGAACGGATCTGCACCGAACTTGATTGTCAGCCGGGAGATCTGTTGTCGTTTGAACCGAAACCGCCCGAGCAGGAAGATGATTAAGCTTTCGGCTTACGCTTCAGCCCGCCATCGCCAACCCGCTTAGTCGGATCGCTGAGCGGATTTTTTTCGCCCTTGCGGTGCGGCTTGGCTGGCTTTGCGTCGGATTTGAACCCGGGCTTGAAGCCATCCTTTGAGACCGGCCTGTCGCTTTTCGGCTTCTTGTCCTGGGCATAAGGCTTGTTGAAGCCGGCATCGGTCCGGACCGCTGGCTTGCCCGGCTTTGCGGGCTTGGCGTGAGCCGGCATTGGCTTCTGATAGTCCTCGGCCGGCTTGGCCCTGTCAGGTGCTGATCTTGGCGCAGGCGGCATATCATCATAGGGCCATCCGCCGGCCTTGGCGCCCGATGGCGCGTCATCGCGGCTTGCGGGCTTCTTGTCGGCATAGGCATCGTGACGCGGCGGGCGGTCATCGCGCTTCTTGCCACCGGTAAAGGGGCGCTTCTTGGCGTAATCCGGCTTTGGTCTATCGCTCTGCGCATAATCGCCACCAGTCCGCGCCGGCCGATCGCCGCGAGGACCTGGGCCAAAATCATCATCCTTCGATCTCGGTGGCCGTGGTGGCCGCGCCGAGGCTTCGGGAACGCCATCGAGACGGGTGATCGTGACATTCTTTTCAAGCGTGCGCGTCGGGCCAATGGCGGCCTCGAACTTCGCGGCAGCGGCGCCGGAAATTTCGATGTGCGTGTCGAGATCATTAATCCGGATCGAACCGATGTCGGTCTTGGTGATGTTACCGGCGCGGCAGATCATCGGCAGCAGCCAGCGCGGCTCGGCCGATTGCTTGCGGCCCAGCGACAGCGAAAACCACACCGCATTGGTGATCGGCACATGTTCGCCGCGCGGCGCGCGCTCGGGATAGGTTCCGCCCGGCGCTGCAACCGGCCCGGTGTCAATCAGTTCCTCCGGCGACGAACGGCCGGCGCGATGCAGGCGGATCAGCGCCGCCGCGACTTTCTCCGGCCCGTGCTTTTCCAGCAGGGCGGCGACCATTGCGGATTCGTCGTCGGCAATATCGGCTTCGAAAGACACGTCACCCATCAGCCGCTCATCGTCGCGGGCGAGGATTTCATCGGCGGATGGAGGGCGCGCCCAGGTGGCGGCGATGCGGGCGTCCGACAGCAGGCGTTCGGTGCGGCGGCGGGCGCTGTGCGGCACGATCAGGGCGGAGACACCCTTCCTCCCGGCGCGGCCGGTCCGGCCCGAACGGTGCAGCAAGCTCTCCGGATTCTTCGGCAGGTCGGCGTGAATGACCAGCTCAAGGTCCGGCAGATCAAGGCCGCGGGCGGCGACATCGGTCGCCACGCAGACCTTGGCCCGGCCATCGCGCAAGGCCTGCAAGGCGTGGGTACGCTCGTTCTGGCTGAGTTCGCCCGACAGCGCCACGACCGAGAAACCGCGATTGGAAAAGCGCGCGGTCAAATGGTTGACCGTGGCGCGGGTGCCGCAAAACACGATGGCGTTCTTGGCGTCATAATAGCGCAGCACGTTGATGACGGCGTGTTCGCGGTCATTGGGCGCAACCGACAGCGCCCGGTATTCAATGTCGAGATGCTGCTTCTGGTCGCCGGCGGTGGTGACGCGAACCGCCTTGGTCTGGTAGCGCTTGGCCAAGGTGGCGATGCCTTGCGGCACGGTGGCCGAAAACATCAGCGTGCGCCGCTTGTCGGGCGCCGCATCGAGAATGAACTGCAGATCATCGCGAAAGCCGAGATCGAGCATTTCATCGGCTTCGTCGAGCACGACGGCGCGCAGGGCCGACAGATCGAGCGAGCCGCGGTCGATGTGATCGCGCAACCGGCCCGGCGTTCCGACCACGATATGCGCGCCGCGCTGCAGCGTCTGGCGCTCGGTGGTCATGTTCATGCCGCCCACGCAGGTGGCGATGCGGGCGCTGGCCTCGGCATAGAGCCAGGTCAGCTCGCGCTCGACCTGCAACGCGAGTTCCCGTGTCGGCGCAATCGCCAGCGCCATCGGCGCTCCGGCGCGCGGCAGTGTTTCCTCATCGCCCAGAAGGGTCGGCGCGAGCGATATGCCGAAGGCCACCGTCTTGCCCGATCCGGTCTGCGCCGAAACCAGCAGGTCGGCGTCGCGCAGCTCTGGCGCAAGCATGCCCTCCTGCACGGGAGTGAGAGTATCATAGCCGCGTTTTGCCAGCGCCCGGGCTATCGCCGGCTGGATGGTCGCAAGGTCTGTCATGTCGGATCTTTCGGACTTCGTGTTTCAACCCGCTCATGCGGGGGCCAGGCTCGGACGATATATCCGGCAACGGCTTTGCCGCTTCATAGAGCACATTGAAGCAAGAAGAAACGGGGAAACGCAAGAAACTTGCTTCGGCCCAATCGGCCCAACCGCGCGCCAACGCCTGGTTCGCCATGCCGGCGTGGGCGGCGGCTTGGTGGAAAATTCCGCCAATGCCATCAAACCAAAGGCAAAAACAGCACAATACAGTGCCAGAGCGAGCGCCGCGTTGTAGGCCAATTTGCCGGGAGCTGCCCTCCCTCCCGCATCAGACGGCTGAAGACGAAATGCTGACAAAGGTGGTGGCTTGACGATCCCGCCTTCCTCCAAGGAACCAAGGCGGAAGTGTGGCGTTGACTGGCATGAACAAGATAGCTCTCGTCACCGCATCCATCCTCGCTCTCGGCGCAGCCTCAATTGCCGCCGACATGGACAGGTTGTCTTATATTCCTGAAGGCACACCCGTCGGCTCTCATGCCATGTCGGCATCGGCTGCGGCAATCGAAACAGGCGGAGATGAAGTCCGGGTCAGCATGATCGAGCGCAAGATCCGCCTGGTGACTTCCACTGTCCGGCCCGTCAAGTCCTGCGATGCCGCCCATTGGCCCTATTATCCGACGGACTGTCTGTCACAACCTGATCCCGCCGGTCTTTGAGCCACCGGCCGCGCCACTTCACCTTTTTCGCACGACGCCTGCGACAGTATGCAGCCCGTATAGCATCGACAGCGGACCGGCCCCTGTTGTCAGGGGCGCCGAATGCTGGTTGTTTGGGCGATGGCCTTCACGCTTCGTCAATTGCAATATTTCGTCGCCGTCGCCGCCCAGGGCACAGTCTCCGGGGCGGCGCAAAACCTGTCGATTTCCCAATCGGCGGTGACCGAGGCGATCAAGGAGCTTGAAGGTGATCTTGGGGTGGAGCTTTTTGACCGCCATTCCCGCGGACTGACGATCACCCACAAGGGCCACCAGTTCCTGCGCCACGCGACCAAGATCCTGTCCGATGTCTCCGACGCCCGGCGAACCTTCTCGGATGACAAGGAAAACCTGACCGGCACGCTCAATCTGGGGGTGACATCGCTGGTGGCAGGTTATGTTCTGTCCGACCTGCTGGCGCGCTACCGACGCGCCTTTCCGGGGGTTACCGTGTCGGCGATCGAGGACAATGGCGATTATCTCGAACATCTGCTGATCGGCGGCGAACTGGACGTGGCGGTGATCGTGATCTCGAATTTGCGCAACCGCATGGCGCTGCAAACCGAAATCCTCGAGATCTCGCCCTACCGGCTGTGGCTGCCGCTGGGTCACCGGCTGGCGTCCGCCGAAAGCATCACGGTGGCGGATGTGGCGGAGGAGCCGGTGATCATGCTGACCATCGACGAGATCGAGGAAAGCACCGCCAAACTGCTGAGCGCCATCGGCTCGCGGCCGAAGATCGCCTTCAGGACAAGGTCGGTGGAAGCGGTGCGCAGTCTGGTCGCCACCGGCGCCGGCGTGGCGCTGCTGCCCGATCTCGTCTACCGGCCCTGGTCGCTGGAAGGCGACCGGATCGAGAGCCGCGATGTGTCGGGAAGCCTGCCGATGGTTCAGGTCGGCGTCGCCTGGCGGCGCGGCAGCGAACTGACGCAAGCCGCACGCGATTTCATCGGCCTGTCGCAGGCGCAGCGGGCGATCCGCCAGCGCTAAGCGATTTCCGGAGCCGATGGCTTGTCTTGTCATATAAATCGGATAATCTTGATATATTGATGTGACGAGTGGCGTCGGCCGCCCGGCTACGCAATGGCGCGACATAAAGGACAAGCGAGCAAATCATGACCGACAAGATCTACAATGTGCTGTTTCTGTGCACCGGCAACTCCGCCCGGTCCATTCTCGCCGAAGCGATCATGAACCGGGTCGGACAAGGCCGGTTCAAGGCCTATTCGGCCGGCTCTCAGCCAAAGGGGGAGGTCCACCCCTATACGCTCGACTTGCTGCGGCAGTTGAACTTTCACACCGGGTTCGCGCGCTCGAAGGACTGGGACGAGTTCGCCCAGCCCGGCGCACCGGAATTGGATTTCGTCTTCACCGTTTGTGACAACGCGGCAAACGAAAGCTGTCCGGTCTGGCCTGGACAGCCGATGACCGCGCATTGGGGCGTGCCCGACCCTGCGGCGGCCGAAGGCACCGAGGCCGAACGGCGGCTGGCATTTACCGAAGCTTACCGGATGCTCAACACAAGGATATCGATCTTCACCAGCCTGCCCTTGGCGAGCATTGACCGCCTTGGACTGCAAAAGCGTCTTGATGCCATCGGGAAGACGTCGGACATGGACGGCGCCGCCTGAGCCGGGTCCCGCCGGCCTGATCCAAGCGACCGGAACCGATAATTCCGGCGCTTGTTTCGTTGCGGCGCCACCCGGCAGGCTGGGAGATGATACGTTATCGGTTTTTCCGATATCATAATTCTGATAAAAGAATTTGTGGTCTCAAACAGACCGTATCAGTGTTGGCTTCCGACACAGGCCTCCATTTTGGCGGCCGCCAATAAGGGGAGCTCACGCAGATGAAAAAGATCTTGAATACAGGCACGGCGATGGCGATGGCGCTTTCGGTCATGGCGCCGTCAGTTGCGTCGGCTGAAATGCTGACGGAAGTCGGGCCCGGCGAGGGTCAGGTCAATATCGTCGCATGGGCCGGCTACATCGAACGCGGCGAAACCGACAAGGCTTTCGACTGGGTCACCAAATTCGAGGAAGCGTCGGGCTGCAAGGTCAACGTCAAGACCGCCAACACATCCGACGAGATGGTGGCGCTGATGAACGAAGGCGGCTTCGATCTGGTCACCGCCTCGGGCGACGCATCGTTGCGGCTGATCGCGGGAAAACGCGTACAACCGGTCAACACCGATCTCATCCCCTCCTGGTCGACGGTCGATGACCGCCTCAAGGATGCCCCCTGGCACACGGTGGACGGCGTTCACTACGGCACGCCCTACATGTGGGGCCCGAACGTGCTGATGTACAACACCGAAACCTTCAAGGAAGCCCCCACCTCTTGGAACGTCGTGTTCGAGGAAATGGACCTGCCCGACGGCAAGACCAACAAGGGCCGCGTCCAGGCTTATGACGGCCCGATCCACATCGCCGACGCCGCGCAATATCTGATGTTCCACAAGCCGGACCTCGGCATCAAGAGCCCCTATGAGCTCAATGAAGACCAGTACAAGGCAGCGCTTGATCTGCTTCGGGTGCAGCGGACGCTCGTCGGCCGCTACTGGCATGACGCCTTCATCCAGATCGACGACTTCAAGAACGAAGGCGTGGTGGCGTCAGGCTCCTGGCCTTTCCAGGTCAATTTGCTCAAGGCCGACAAGGTGCCAGTCGCTTCGGTCATTCCGCAGGAAGGCGCCACCGGCTGGGCCGACACCACCATGATGCATGCCGAAGCCGCCAACCCGAACTGCGCCTATATGTGGATGGAGCATTCGCTGGCTTCCAACCTGCAGTCCGATCTCTCGGTCTGGTTCGGCGCCAACCCGTCTGTCCCCGCCGCCTGCACCGATGGCCGCGGCATGCAGACCGCCGAAGGCTGCACCGCCAACGGAATGGATGATTTCGAGAGGATCAACTTCTGGACCACTCCGGTGTCGAAATGCGAAAGCCAGGGCGAATGCGTGCCCTATTATCGCTGGGTCTCGGATTACATCGGCGTCATCGGCGGCCGCTGAGCCAGCCGGACCACCGAACTGAGCCAACACCTCCCTCCCCTTGCGTCTGGGGAGGGAGACTGGCGCCTCGCTCCACTATACTATCGTAATCTGCGCTCCCTTGGACCGGTGCCCCTTACGGGCACATCAGGACTGATCTGGATTTTCCATGCCGTACGCCGTCTCATTCCAACAGGTTTCACGCCACTTCGGCAGCGTTCGCGCCGTCGACGCCGTCGATCTGGAGATCGCGCCCGGCGAATTTTTCGCCATGCTCGGCCCCTCCGGATCGGGCAAAACGACATGCCTGCGGCTGATCGCCGGTTTCGAACAGCCGACGGCCGGGCATATCGAGATTTTCGGGGAGACTGCGGAAGGCGTGCCGCCCTACCGGCGCAACGTCAACACCGTGTTTCAGGACTACGCGCTGTTTCCGCACCTCAATGTGGCCGACAACGTGGCTTACGGGCAGATGATCCGCGGCGTGGGCCGGGCCGAGCGCCTGCGCGACGCCGAGGCCGCGCTCGATATGGTCAAACTGCCCGGATACGGCGCCCGCAAGACCGGGCAATTGTCCGGCGGCCAACGGCAACGGGTGGCGCTGGCCCGGGCGCTCGTCAACAAGCCCAAGGTGCTGCTGCTCGACGAACCGCTGGGCGCGCTTGACCTCAAGCTGCGCGAGCAGATGCAGGAGGAGCTCAAGGCGCTGCAAAAGGCGCTTGGCATCACCTTTGTCTTCGTCACCCATGATCAGGGGGAAGCCCTGTCGATGGCTGACCGGATCGCGGTGTTCAATGAGGGCCGGATCATGCAGACCGGCACGCCCGAAGAGATTTACCGCCGCCCAAAAACCCGTTTCGTCGCCGATTTCGTCGGCTCTTCCAATGTGCTTTCCCCCGATTTGACCAGGCAACTGGGCGGACCGGCCGAATGGTCCAGTCTCCGGCCCGAGGATATCCGCCTTGGCGCCGGAGGCGGCCATGAGGCCGAGGTCACCGGGACGAGCTTCCTTGGCAGCGCCACCCGCGTGACGCTCAATGTGGCGGGCGAGAAACTCAATGTGCTGCTGCCTTCGGGTTCGCAAGTGCCTCAACAAGGCGCGCGCATTCACTTCACATGGAACCCGGACGACCTGCATGTGATGGGAGCGGATGCATGAGCACCGCAACGCTCCAGTCCGCCGCCATTTTGCCAGGCCGCGGCGGGTTTGCCGGCGCGCTGTCGGATGCGTTCTGGCGCAATCCGAAGCTCCTGCTGTTCGTGCTGCTGACGCCACCGCTGCTGTGGCTTGGCGTCATCTATCTGGGAAGCCTGTTCGCGCTTCTGGTCCAGAGCTTCTTTTCGATTGACGAATTTTCCGGGCTGGTCAATCGGGAGTTCACGCTCAAGACCTATGGCGAACTGCTGCGCCCCTCCAATCTCGACATCATCGTCCGCACCGTCACCATGGCCGGCCTGGTGACCATCGCTTCGGCAATCATCGCCTTTCCGATCGCCTATTTCGCGGCGCGCTATGCGAAGGGACGCTGGAAGGCGGCGTTTTACCTTGGCGTGATGCTGCCCTTGTGGTCGAGCTATCTGGTCAAGGTCTATGCCTGGAAGCTGATCCTGGCCAAGGAAGGCATCCTCACCTGGGTGTTTGAAAAGCTGCATCTGACCTTCCTCATCGACGGATGGCTTGCGCTGCCGGTTGTCGGCGGCAACTCGCTGTCGGTCAGCCCGACCGGCACGTTCCTGGTTTTCGTCTATGTCTGGCTGCCGTTCATGATCCTGCCGGTGCAGGCGGCGCTTGAGCGGGTTCCCGGAAATCTGCTGGAAGCCTCCGCCGATCTTGGCGCCTCGCCGCGCCAGACATTTACCAATGTGCTGCTGCCCTTGGCGCTGCCCGGCGTGATTGCCGGGTCGATCTTCACCTTCTCGCTGACGCTGGGCGATTACATCATCCCGCAGATCATCGGCACCTCGCATTTGTTCATCGGCATGGCGGTCTACGCCCATCAGGGCACGGCGGGCAACATTCCGCTCGCCGCCGCGTTTACTGTGGTGCCGGTGGTGATCATGGGGATCTATCTGTGGCTCGCCAAACGCGCGGGAGCCTTCAATGCGCTCTGACCGTCAAAGCCGCACGCCGATGGGCCTGAAGATCGCCGCCGGCCTGGGCCTGGCCTTCCTGCACCTGCCGCTGCTTTTGATCTTCCTCTATGCGTTCACCACCGAGGACAAGAGCTACCAGTTCCCGCCTCCGGGCCTGACGCTGAAATGGTTCGCGGTAACCTGGAACCGGCCGGATGTCTGGGAAGCGCTGGGGCTGTCGGTGCGGGTCGCCACGATCTCGACCGCGGTGGCGCTGACGCTCGGCACGCTCTGCGCGGCGGCGGTGTCGCAGACCCGGTTTTTCGGGCGTGAGACGATCTCGCTCTTGGTGATCCTGCCGATTGCGCTACCGGGCATCATTACCGGCATATCGCTGCGGTCCGCCTTCAACCTCGCCGAGATCCCGTTTTCGTTCTGGACCATCGTGCTGGGCCACGCCACCTTCTGCGTCGTCGTGGTCTACAACAACGCAGTGGCGCGGTTCCGCCGGATGTCGGGTTCGCTGATCGAGGCCTCGATGGATCTGGGCGCCGACGGGTTCCAGACCTTCCGCCACGTGATCCTGCCCAATATCGGCACGGCGCTGCTGGCCGGCGGCATGCTGGCCTTCGCGCTGTCGTTTGACGAGGTGATCGTCACCACCTTTACCGCCGGCCAGCAGGCGACGCTGCCGATCTGGATGCTGGAAGAACTCGTCAGGCCGCGCCAACGCCCGGTCACCAATGTTGTGGCGATGGTGGTGGTGCTGGTCACCTTCCTGCCCATTCTTGCCGCCTATTACCTCACCCGGGACGGAGACCAGATCTCCGGACAGGGCAAATAACCTACGGGAGAAACGCCATGGACACCCAAATGCTGATCGGCAACCGCTTTGAAGCCGGCACGGAAGCGGAAGAGAAGATCTTCAACCCGCGCACCGGCGAGACCATTCTCAACCTGCCGGAAGCATCCTCGATCCAGATCGAGGCCGCGGTCAATGCCGCAGAAAAGGCATTCGCCACTTGGTCGCGCACGACGCCGGCGCAGCGGTCCGGCTACCTGCTCAAGATCGCCGACCGGATCGAAGCCGAGGCCGACGGTTTCGCAGCCCTTGAAGCGCTCAATTGCGGCAAGCCGATCAATGCGGTCAGGAACGACGAAATCCCGGCCATCGTCGATTGCTACCGGTTCTTTGCCGGCGCGGTGCGCTGCATGCCGGGCAATGCGGCCGGCGAATACATGGAGGGGCATACCTCCATGGTCCGGCGCGACCCGGTCGGGATCATTGCCTCGATCGCTCCGTGGAACTACCCGCTGATGATGATGGCGTGGAAGCTGGCGCCGGCGATCGGCGGCGGCAACACGGTCGTATTCAAACCGTCCGAGCAAACACCGCTGACCGCGCTGAAATTCGCCAAGATCCTGGCCGACATCCTGCCCGAAGGCGTGGTCAACGTCGTTCTCGGCCGCGGCGAGAGCGTCGGCAATGCGCTGATCAATCATCCCAAGATCAACATGATCTCGATCACCGGCGACGTCGCCACCGGCAAGAAGGTGCTGCAGGCAGCGGCCAAATCGGTCAAGCGCACCCATCTGGAACTGGGCGGCAAGGCGCCGGTGATCGTGTTCGACGATGCCGACATCGACGCCGTCGTGAACGGGCTGCGCGCCTTCGGCTATTACAATGCCGGGCAGGACTGCACCGCAGCCTGCCGGATCTACGCAGGACCGAAGATCTACGACAAGCTTGTGGCCGAGCTTTCGAGCGCGGTGTCGAGCATCCGCTACGACCGGTCCGACGACGGCGAGAACGAGATCGGCCCGCTGATCTCCAAACGGCAGCGCGACCGGGTGGCGAGCTTCGTCGAACGCGCCTCGGAAATGAAGCACATGGAAATCACCACCGGCGGCAAGCCGGGCGACGGAAATGGCTTTTACTATCAGCCAACGCTGATCGCCGGCGCCCTGCAATCGGACGAGATCGTCCGGCGCGAAGTCTTTGGCCCGGTGGTGTCGGTGACCCGCTTCACGGATGCCGAGGAAGCCGTCAGCTGGGCCAATGATTCCGAGTACGGCCTCGCCTCCTCGGTCTGGACCAAGGACGTCGCCAAGGCCATGCAATGCGCCGCGCGGCTGCAATATGGCTGCACCTGGATCAACACCCATTTCATGCTGGTCAACGAGATGCCGCATGGCGGCATCAAGCAGTCGGGCTATGGCAAGGACATGTCGCTCTACGCGCTTGAGGACTATACCGCTGTGCGTCACGTGATGATCGCCCACGGATAGATCTCCGCGAGCCAAAGGCAGCGGTCTTGACCGCCCCGGAGCAATGCCGCAAACCAAATTAAAGGGTGTGGCTGTCCGGAGCTGCGTGGCGCCTTTTGTCACGGCTCGCTTTCCGGCGCCCGCCTCCACATGGAAAGCGGCTGCGGCATGAACTGGGATGACATAAGGGTATTTCTGGCTGTTGCCCGGGCCGGGCAAATCCTGGCGGCGGCAAAACGGCTGGGGATCAATCACGCCACCGCGGCGCGGCGGATCACATCGCTTGAAACCGCGCTTGATGCGCAACTGGTGGTGCGCCGCACCACCGGCTGCGGCCTGACCGGCGAAGGCGAGGCCTTTCTCGCCCATGCCGAACGCATGGAAGCCGAGATGCTGGCGGCGCAAGCGAGCCTTGGCCGCTCCGACAGCGCCATTTCCGGCACCGTGAGGATCGGTGCGCCGGATGGTTTCGGGGTTTCGTTTCTGGCGCCCAGGCTTGGCGCGCTTATCGCCAAGCATCCGGATCTGAGGCTGCAACTGGTGCCGGTGCCGCACAGTTTTTCCCTGTCGCAACGCGAAGCCGACATCGCCATCACCATCGAACGTCCGGCCGAAGGCCGGCTGGTGGCGCGCAAGCTGGTTGACTATTCGCTGTCGCTCTACGCCTCACGGTCCTATCTCGCCGCACATGGCGCGCCAACGCATGCCGATGAACTCAAGCATCACCGGTTGATCAGCTATGTGGAAGACCTGATTTTTTCGCCGTCGCTGCATTTCACCCGTGACATCTCGCGCAACTGGGCGGCGCAGTTCGAGATCTCGAGCGCCACGGGGCAAACCGAAGCAGTGCGCTCAGGCGCCGGTATCGCCGTGCTGCATGATTATATCGCCGGACTTGACCCGGATCTGATCCGGTTGCTGCCGGAGCACCGCATCGAACGAACCTATTTCATGGTCTATCATGAATCCGCGCGCGACCTGGCGCGGGTGCGCGCAGTGGCCGATCACATCTCGGCGGTCGCGCAGGACCACAAGGCGCATTTCTTCCCGACCGAAAGATAACATCGCGCCGCCCATGAGGCCTGAATCTGCTGGCCAAAAAAACAAAACGCCTGCCGGGGTTAAGCCCGACAGGCGTCTTTATGTCGTCGTGATGTCAGCGCCGGTGCTTGGGAGGAGGATCCCGGTTCCGATCATCTCGACTTCTGCCATGCCAAATTGGGAGGAGGATAATTCGGCGTGGTGTTGATACCAATATGGTATGACTTATATTGCATTGCAATACGCAATTTCAAAATAATTTATCTTTTGATAAATTTACATAAGCCATTGTTATTTTTCGTGTTTTTCCGGCTGTGACACGCGCTGCGCCAGCGCCTGCATTGCAGCGCAACAAAAAACCGGAGCGCCTGCTCCGGTTTTGTCCATGCCAGACCCGGTTTTGGGTGAATCAGGCGGTTTGCAGCGCGCCCGGGCCGGGTATCGCACTGGCGGGGCATTTGCCCGCGATAATCATCCCGAGCAGATCATCCTCGGTGACATCATCGACTTTGACGGTGCCCACAAGCTGGCCGTTCTTCATCACGTTGGCCCGGTCGCACAAGAGCTTCACCTGGTGGATATCGTGATCGATCAGGAAGATGCCGATGCCTTCCGATTTCAATTGATCGATCAGTTCGGCCACCATCCGCGTCTCCTGCACGCCAAGAGCGGCTGTCGGTTCGTCCATGATCAGGATCTTGGCGTTGAAGTAGACCGCGCGCGCGATCGCGACCGATTGCCGCTGACCGCCGGAAAGCCCGGCGACGGGCGTGTGGAACCGCCGGAAGTTCGGATTGAGGCGCGCCAGGATCTTGCGGGTCTCCGCTTCCATCTGGGCGTCGTCGACGAAGCCCAGCGGCGAAACCAGTTCGCGTCCGAGGAACAGGTTCGACGCGGCGTCGAGATTGTCGGCAAGCGCCAGATACTGGTAGATCGTCTCGATCTGGTAGTTGCGCGCATCACGCGGATTGTTGATCGTCGCCTTCTGTCCGTTGATGTAGATCTCGCCGCCATCGCGCTGCAACGCGCCTGAGAGCATCTTGAGCAACACGGATTTGCCGGCGCCGTTGTGGCCGAGCACGCCCACCACTTCGCCTGGATAGAGATCGATCGTGACATGATCGACGGCCTTGATGCCGCCGAATGATTTCTGCATGTCGCGCATTTCGACGAGCGGTGAGGTCATGTCTTGTCTCCCGTCCGGCGGCGATAGACGATATCAATGAAAACGGCAAGAACGAGTACTGATCCGACCACCATGTTCTGGTAGGGCGCGTCGACGCCGACCATCGCCATGCCCGACTGCAGGCTCTGCATGATCAGCGCGCCCAGAATGGCGCCATAGATGGTGCCCAGGCCGCCGGCGAGCGCCGTGCCGCCGATCACCGCCGCTGCAATCACGCGCAATTCGTCGAGCGTACCGATGTCGTTGGAGTGGAAGGTCTGACGCGACGACGCGACAATGGCGGAAATGGCGCACAGCACGCCCATGATGGCGAAGACCTTGACCGTCAGCAGACGAGTGTTGATGCCGGCCAGTTCAGCGGCTTCCGGGTTGCCGCCGGCGGCGAAGATGTAGCGCCCGAGCCGGGTGCGCTGCGCGACCACCGTCATGATGATGGCGATGACGATCAGCACCAGCACCGAGATCGGAATGCCGTAGCCCTCGATGGTTCCTGCCGGAAGCACCTGCCCACGCGCCTCGTAGAGACGCTGAAGCCGCGCAGTCGGGATTTCGTAAGCATTCAGGATAGCCACAAGACCGAGGATCGCAGCCGCGATGATGGCGCCGATGACGAGTTCGGCCCAGATCGGCTTGACCGGAAATTCGTGCGCCACCTGGGCGCGGCGCGAGCGGAACAGGGCAAAGAACGAGACCGCGATGGCGACAGCCGCGAAGACCCAGCTCCAGGTCTCGCCCAGGGTTCCGTTGATGCCGCCGAACAGCTGAAAATTCTCATCGAGCGGACCGATCGTCTGGCCTTTGGTCAAATGCCAGGAGACATTGCGCCAGACCAGATACCCGCCCAGCGTGACGATGAAAGCCGGGATCGTCAGATAGCCAATCAACCAGCCCTGAAAGGCGCCGATGGTGAAGCCCGCCAAAATGCCGACAAGCACGGCGACCGGCATGGTCGCCGGATGATTGAGGCCGAGGCCAAGCCAGTCGGGCATCAGCCAGGTCTGGGTCATCGCCATGATGGCCGAGCACGTCGCCAGCAGCGACCCCACCGACAAATCGATGTTGCGCGTGACGATCACGAACACCATCCCCGTCGCCATGATCGCGACGGACGCGGTCTGGATCGTCAGGTTGAAGATGTTGCGCGGCGTCATGAAACGCCCGTCGGTGAGGAAATTGAAGATCAGACAGATCACGACGAAAGCGCCGATCATGCCCAACAAACGGGGATCCAGCTCAAGGGCGGAAAAGAGATTGCGCGGCTTGGGCGGCGCGCTCGCGTCAGTAGGCGTATCGGTCATGACCGTCTTCCGGATATGGTGCAAAGACTTGCCCCCACCCCGGGGGATGGGGGCAAGTCTCACACGATTTGCAGCAGAGATAGTGCCTAGTTACAGGGGGCCGGGCCGCCTGAAACGCCTTGGCACAGGCTGTCCTTGCTGATCCATCCGGCATCGACGACGGTTGCCAGATTGTCCTTGGTGATCGGAACCGGAGCAAGGAACATCGCGGTCATCGTGGTGCCGCCCGGCGAGGTCCACTCGGCGGAACCTTCGATATCGGCCATCGCGGTGCCGCCGGCCAGCTGGGCTGCGATTTCGCCGGCTGCCTTGCCGAGCGCGCGGGCGTCTTTCCAGACACTCACGGTCTGCGTGCCCTTGGCGACGCGGTTCAGCGCTGCATGGTCGCCGTCCTGACCGGAGACCGGGATGCCTTCCATGCCCTGCGCGGTGAGAGCTGCGACGACGCCGCCTGCGGTGCCGTCATTGGAAGCAACCACCGCATCGACCTTGTTGTCAGCCGCTGTCAGGATCTGTTCCATGTTGCGCTGGGCGTTGGCCGGAAGCCAGCCATCGGTGTAGGCCTCGCCAACGATCTTGATGTCGCCGGAATCGATGGCTGCCTGCAGGATTTCCTGCTGGCCGCCACGAAGGAAGTCGGCATTCGGATCGGTCGGCGACCCCTTGATCATGACGTAATTGCCCTTCGGGGCAGCGGCAAAAACCGCACGAGCCTGCATGCGCCCGACTTCGACATTGTCGAAGGTCAGGTAGAAGGCGCGGGCGTCTTCGATCAGACGGTCATAGGCGATAACCGGAATGCCTTCATCGGCGGCAGCTGTCACGGCGGGAATGATCGCCTGGGTGTCCTGCGCGAGAACGATCAGCGCGTTCACGCCCTGCGCCATCAGGCTCTCAATATCGGAAAGCTGCTTGGCTGCGGACGACTGGGCATCGGTCGACACATAGGTGTCGCCTGCCGCCTCAATGGCCGCCTTGATTGCTGCCTCGTCGGTCTTCCAGCGCTCTTCCTGGAAGTTCGACCAGGACACACCAATCACCATGTCCTTGGCGAAGGCCGCCGTCGACATGGTAAGCGCGATGGCCGATCCGGCCAGCAGATGGATAATGGATTTCATGTAGTCCTCCCAAGGAAAAAAGTTGCCGGACGGAGCCTCTCCTGCCCGACCCATGCTCAACTGCACAACCCGTTACCACGTCACGAGCTTTTTCTCGACAGTCGAGAAAATTAATGTCAGGGTTCCGCTATGCTGTCAACTCGGAGCCGCGCAGTGGGTCCACGGTTGCGCCTTCTGGCAACCTGTTCAGGCCATGTGGTGCTGTTGAAACGCCAGGGGAAGCTGCTGAAACGAAGACAGCCAGATCGGCGGGGACTTGACGCGACCCCGACCGGCAAAGGGAGAGTCATGAGGGAAACGGGCCATTAGAGCCTGTCCGTCATGAGGCGCGGAGGAGATGACCTGCCACAATGATACGGCGGCGGCGATAATGCTGACAAAGTCCAGCACCGAGCTAATTCGCCAGCAGAACCGTGCGCTGGTGCTCGCGGCGCTGCGCCGTCAAAGTGGCCAGTCACATACCGATCTCGCGGTCGAAACCGGATTGGCCTCCGCCACGGTGACGGCCATTACCCAGGATCTGGAGAGCGAGCGCGTCATCGAGCGGTCCGAGGCGGCGCCAGCGACCGGTCGCGGCCGTCCGCGGATCCTGTTCAAGCAGCGCCGCTCGGCCGCTTATGCCGCCTTTGTCCGCATATCCTCCGATGCGCTTCAATACTCGATGGTCGACTATTCGGGCACCCTGATCTACCGCATTGAAGAAAAACGCGACAACACCGACCAAACGATAGAGGCATTCACTGCCGGCATTCGCGCCACGCTCGGCAGGCTTGCCGAACGTACTGGCGTTTCGCGCGATGCGCTGAAGGCCATATCCATCTCGTCCAAAGGCCTGGTCGCCGACGACAACACCACATTGCTGTGGTCGTCTGTGCTCGGCAGCCAGCAGATCAATCTGCGGGAAACGCTCGAGCCGGACTGGCAAGCCAAGATTACCCTCAACCATGAGAGCCTGCTGGTCGCCAGCGCCTTGCACACTTCGCTGAGCCGCATGAAGGACAAGCCGGTCCCGCGCCTGGCCGCGGTGTCGCTCGGCCATTCGATCGGACTTGGGGTCGTGCATGCCGGCGCCTATGAAACGCCCCGGGCGCACGCGCCGGGATTTGGCCACATGGTTCATAGCCATGGCGGCGCGCTGTGCCGTTGCGGCTCATACGGCTGCATCGAGGCCTATGCGGGCTCATACGCCATCCTGCGCGCCGCCTTCAAGGTGCCGCCCAACACGGCTCCCGCCAATTTCGTCCCCTTCATCGAAATCGAGAAAATTGCCACCATGGCCCGGCGCGGCGACCGCATCGCGGAGTCTGCATTTCGTCAGGCCGGCACCGCGCTGGGCAACGGGCTTGCCCGGCTGATCAGCCTTCACGGCAAGATGCCGATCGTGTTTACCGGCCCAGGGGTCCGCTTTTTCGATCTTATGCGGCCAGGCATCGACCAGGGCCTGTCGGCTTCACTTGGCGTGCGGATCGAGGGCCCGCCTGACATATCGATCTCGCTTGACGAGGAACGACTTGTCTTCGAGGGGCACCTGAACCACACAATGGCGGCGATCGATCGCGACGTCATTGCACCCAAGATCATCGGACAAGGAGGAACTGCAGGATGAGTTTGGCCATGCGGGGGAGGTGGAGACGCTGCTGCGCGGCAGTCCTGGGACTGCAGCTGGGATTGATGGCGACGGCATTGGCAGGCGAACCATGGGCCGAACGCACGCAAGCGCTCGGCGCAACGGCGGACATGCCGACCGGCGTTTTGTCGCTCGGCGATCTGGAAGACCTGCGAGCTACCGGCGAGGCGCTGTTTGGAGCGGTTTTCACGACGCTCGACGGCGTCGGCCGGCCGCAGGCGACGCAGGCGATCGATCCGACACGCAGAAAGCATCCGCGCGAACAGATATTTGTTCGCACCGCAGGTCCCGATGGCGGCGCCTGCTCTTCCTGTCACAACCAGCCCGCCATCGGCGGCGCCGGCGATTTCGTCACCAACGTGTTCACCTCCGAGGGCTTCGAGAGCGCCGATTTCGATTCGCTCGATCCGCAGTTCTCCAACGAGCGTGGCTCCAACCATCTATTTGGCGCCGGCCTCGTTGAGATGCTGGCCCGGGAAATGAGCCTCGAGCTTCAGGCCATTCGCTCTGATGCTTTGTCGCAAGCCCGCGCCGCCAACGCCAAAGTCCGGCTCCCGCTTGAAAGCAAAGGGGTGGAGTTCGGCTTCATCACCGCGGAAGCCGACGGCTCGGTCAATCTCGACGAGCTTGATGGCGTTGACACCGATCTCGTCATCCGTCCCTTCAGCCAGAAAGGCGTCATGACCTCGCTGCGGCAATTCACCGTCAACGCGCTCAACCACCACCACGGCATGCAGGCCGACGAGCGTTTCGGCGCGCGGTGGACAGGGTCGGATGACTTTGATGGCGATGGCTATTCCAATGAAGTTTCCGCCGCCGATGTTTCGGCGATGGTGGCCTGGCAGGCAACGCTGCCGGCGCCGTCAAGAGTGGTTCCGGACGTGGACGGCTGGGCCGAGGCGGCGGAACGCGGCGAGGCAGCCTTCACCGAGATGGGCTGCGCCAGTTGCCACCGCCCTACCCTGCCGCTCGACAGCCTCGCATTCGCCGACCCGGGTCCGTACGATCAGGCCGGCACGCTCAATGACCGGCAAATAGGCACAACAGCCATTTACGATTTCACCTTGCTGGAGTGGGCCAGGGATCTGCCCCGGGACGATCAGGGCCGGGTGCTGGTGCCTCTGTTTGGCGACCTCAAACGCCATCTCATGACCGACAACCAGATCGAGGCGCTGGGCAATGAATTGTTGTCGCAGCGGTTCGTCGACCGCAACATCTTCCAGACCGCGGAATTGTGGGGCGTAGGGTCGACGCAACCCTATGGCCACCGCAACGATTTCAGCAGTCTCAATGACGTCATTCTCGCCCATGGCGGCGCGGGGCGCGATGCCCGCGAGGCCTACGCCGCCGCAGCTGACGCCGACAAGTCAGCTATGATCGCGTTTCTCAAGACCCTGGTGATCGTCCCATGATGCTGTTTCGCTCATTCCTGACCCTCGGCGCCATCTGCTTGGCGGCAATTGATCCGGCCATCGCCGCCGAAACCGCGTTCACGGCGGATGTGCCCATCATGAACGAGGAGGCGGCGAGCGCCGGGATCAATCACAGCTACACCGGCGGCTGGGAGTTCTTTGTCGGCGGTGGCGCCGCGAGCTTTGACTGCAACGGGGACCGGCGTCCCGATCTGGTGATCGCCGGCGGCGCGTCGCCGGCGCAATTCTATGTCAACGACAGCCAGACCGGCGGCGCGCTTGCCTTCAAGACCCTGGAGACCGGACTGGACGCCGCTGATCTTACCGGGGTCCTCGGCGCCTATCCGCTGGATATCGACAATGACAAGCACATGGATCTGGTGCTGCTCCGGCTTGGCCGCAATCTGGTGCTCAAGGGCGGTCCTGATTGCCGCTTCGAGAAGGCCAATCGCCTCTACGGAATAGACGGCGGACGGGCCTGGTCGACCGGCATGTCGGCGATCTGGGAGAAGGATCACGCATTTCCCACCATCGCGATCGGCAATTATGTCGACCGCTCGGCGCCGGGAACGCCTTTTGGAACCTGTGAACCCAACCAGCTGTTGCGATCGCACGCAGGTGATGCTCCGGACTATTCGGAGCCGCTGATGCTAGCGCCCGGCCATTGCGCGCTGTCTGTCCTGTTCACCGACTGGAACCGTTCGGGAACTGCGGATCTCAGGATCACCAATGACCGGCAGTATTATCGCGGCGGCGAGGAGCAGCTTTGGGAGATGAACGAAGGCCGCCCGCCACGGCTATATTCCGCGTCACAGGGCTGGCAACGGCTGACCATCTGGGGAATGGGAATCGCCGAAACCGATTTCGACGCCGACGGCCTGCCCGAATATGCGCTGACATCGATGGGCGACACCAAAATCCAGAAACTCGACGACGAGACCGGCGAGGACCGGCCGACCTATCGCGACATCGCCTTCGAGATGGGCGCCACCGCGCACCGGCCCTACACCGGCGGAGATTCCAAACCGTCGACCGGCTGGCACAGCCAGTTCGCCGACATCAACAATGACACCAGGACCGATCTGTTCATCGCCAAGGGCAATGTGCAGGCCATGCCGGATTTCGCCGGTTTCGACCCGGACAATCTGCTGCTTGGCGGACATGACGGCGCTTTCCACGAGAAGGGTCTGCAAGCAGGCATCGCGCTCAACGCGCGCGGGCGCGGCGCGGTCGTGGAAGACTTCAACATGGACGGCATGCTCGACCTGCTGGTTGTCAATCGCGAGCATCCGGCAAGCCTGTTTCGCAATCTCGGCGCCAAAACTTCATGGGGCCACCGGTCAATGGGCAATTGGGTGAAGATTGAACTGGACAATGGCAAGGTCAATCCATCCGCGGTCGGCGCGCTGATCTCCGTTCGCACCGGCACGCGCACCCAGACCCGTCGGATCCAGATCGGCGGCGGCCATGCCTCGGGCCAGGCCGGCTTCAAGCATGTCGGGCTCGGCGTGTCCGAACGCGCGACCATTCGGGTGCAATGGCCGGATGGCGAATGGAGCCACCCCTACCGGGTGTTCGCCAATCAGCATGTGCGGATCATCCGTGGCGAAGCCAATGCCCGCTATTGGTACCCGGCGCCGCAGTAGCGCCAACAGCCAATGCCTGTCGGGCTGGCCTGCGCAGGCCTTGCCTGGGTGGAGGAAATTGGCGGGCCTGATCGTCGCGCCGCGTTGAAAGGAAAGCGCGCCGGTCGGGCAGAATCGTGGTGCCGCGGCACCCGGTAAAGATCTACAGCGCCGCCCATCCAATTGGATGCGCAAAGGTCGCTGTAGCGCTTTGAAATAATGCATGTACGTTATCACCCAAATGAATACATTCGGGTGCGACATGCATAAGTGTCTTAAGCTGCAAGAGGATGAATACAAAGGGGGAGACGAATGCTTGGATTGATGCAGGAGTGGCCACTGCTTTGCCACAAGGTGATTGACCACGCGGCGACCTATCACGGCCAGAGGGAGGTGGTCACGCGTTCGGTGGAAGGTCCTTTCCACAGGACCAACTACGCCGGGATCCGCGCCCGCTCGCTCAAGCTGGCGCAACGGCTGGACCGCGACGGATGCCATATCGGCGACCGGATTGCGACGATGGCCTGGAACACCTGGCGGCACCTGGAAGCCTGGTACGGGATCATGGGAATCGGCGCGGTCTATCACACGCTCAATCCAAGGCTGTTTCCTGATCAGATCGCCTGGATCATGAACGACGCCGAAGACCGAATGCTGTTTGTCGACCTCACCTTTGTCAAACTGGTCGAGATGATCGCGCCGAAAGTGCCGAGCCTCGAGCGGATCGTGATCCTCACCGACGATGCGCATATGCCCGAAACGTCGCTTACGAATGCCGTTTCCTACGAGAGCTACATTGCCGAAGCGGACGGCGATTTTGCCTGGAAAGAGTTCGACGAAATAACCGCGGCGGGAATGTGCTACACATCCGGCACCACGGGCGATCCGAAAGGCGTGGTCTATTCGCACCGGTCCAATGTGCTGCATGCAATGACGGCGGTTCAGCCCGACATGCTGAACCTTTCGTCGCGCGACCGGTTGATGCCGGTGGTGCCGCTGTTTCACGCCAATGGCTGGTCCACCGCCTTCTCCGGTCCGATGTCCGGCTGCGCGATGATCATGCCCGGCGCCGGGATGGATGGCGCCTCCATCTACGAAATCCTGACGCAGGAAAAGGTCACGATCACGGCGGCGGTGCCGACGATCTGGCTGATGCTGCTGCAACACATGGAGAAGCATGGCGGCAAACTGCCGGATCTTTCCCGCGTGGTGATCGGCGGCTCGGCTTGCCCGCGTGCCATCACCAAGGCGTTCCAGGACGATTATGGCGTCGACGTGATCCATGCCTGGGGCATGACGGAAATGAGCCCGCTCGGAACATTGTGCTCGGTAAAGCCGGAATACGCCCATCTTGAAGGCGAGGAAAAACTTGATCTTCAGGTCAAGCAAGGCCATCCGCCGTTTACCGTCGAGATGAAAATCACCGACGACGAAAACAACGAGCTGCCGAGGGACGGCAAGACATTCGGCCGGCTCAAGGTCCGCGGTCCGGCAGTGTCATCTTCCTATTACAAGGGCCGTGGCGCCGGGCAATTCGATGCGCAAGGCTGGTTCGACACCGGCGACGTCGCCCATGTTGATGCGCATGGCTACATGCAGATTACCGACCGGGCCAAGGACGTGATCAAGTCAGGCGGCGAATGGATATCTTCGATCGAAATCGAAAACCTGGCGGTCGGACATCCCGATGTGGCCGAAGCCGCCGTCATCGGCGTCAGGCATCCGAAATGGGACGAGCGGCCGCTGCTGGTGATCGTGGTCAAGGATGGCCGAGCTCCGACCAAGACTTCGCTCATCGATTTCCTGGACGGAAAGATCGCCAAATGGTGGATGCCCGACGATGTGGTGTTCGTGGATGAGATTCCGCATACCGCCACCGGCAAGATCCAGAAGACCGTGTTGCGGGAGCAGCTCAAGGACTACACCCTGCCAACCACCTGACGTGGGCCACCCACCTGATGTGGCCCGCAATGCACCAAATGAGACCGGAGAGCCGTTCATGCTTCGGGCCTTATTTGGTGTGGGGCCGGACCGGTCAGCGCAGCCGCAGGCCCGATCCGGCATCAAACAGGAATGCCCGGGCCGGATCAAAGCCGGTCTTGAGCACCTCGCCTTCGCGCGCATCGCGGTTGTCGCGCATCTCGATGGTGAGCGGCAGTTCCATATGCGATCTCGAATAGGCAAAGGACGACCCGCCGAGGTGCTCGATGACATCGATCATCATCGAGAGCTGGACGCTGCCGGCGGCATCAAAATGCTCAGGCCGGATCCCGAGTTGCAGCGCAGTCCCCGCTTCGGGGTGGGGGCCGGCAATCGCCATCGGCACCTCGATCGCATCGAGATCATCAAGCCGCACGGTTAGCGTTTCGCCGCTGGAACCGGTGACTGTGGCGGGCAGGAAATTCATCCGCGGCGAACCGATGAAACCGGCAACGAAGGCATTGTCGGGATCATCATAAAGATCGAGCGGCGAGCCGGTCTGCTCGATGATGCCGGCGCGCAGCACGACGATCTTGTCGGCCAGCGTCATGGCCTCGACCTGGTCGTGGGTAACGTAGATCATGGTGGCGCCGAGTTCCTTGTGCAGCTTGGCGATCTCCAGCCGCATCTGCACCCGGAGTTCGGCATCAAGGTTGGACAGCGGCTCGTCGAAGAGGAAGACCTCCGGATGACGGACGATGGCGCGGCCGATGGCGACGCGCTGGCGCTGGCCGCCGGACAAGGCCTTCGGCTTGCGCTTGAGCAAGGGGTCTAGATGCAGGATCGAGGAGGCGCGGCCGACGCGCTGCTTGATCTCGCTTGCCGGATGGCCGGTCATTTTCAGACCGAACCCCATATTCTCCTCCACCGTCATGTGCGGATAGAGCGCATAGGACTGGAACACCATGGCGACGCCGCGGTCGGCGGGTTCGACATGGGTGACATCCTTGCCGCCGATCGACAGCGTGCCGCCGGTCGTCGCCTCCAGCCCGGCCACCAGCCTCAGAAGCGTGGACTTGCCGCAACCCGAGGGGCCGACAAAAACCGTGAACTCGCCGTCCTCGATGGTCAGATCCACGCCGTGGATGACATCGACATTGCCGAAGGATTTCTTCACTTGATGCAGTTCAAGACCTGCCATGACACTCCCTTTCCCAAACCCGGCCATGCCGGCTCCCGGCGGCCATTCGGCCGCCGCTCCCATAATCAGGTGCGCGGCCCCAACCGCGCCCCCATGTCGTCCATGATTGCACCGGCGGCATTGCGCACCAGAACCGCCCAGCTTTCGAGCAACTCCATGGAAATCCGGTAGGCCGGGCCGGTTACCGAAAGGCCGCCGACAAAACTCCTGTCCGCCGAGTATATTGGCGCGGCCACACAGCGGATGCCGGGCTCATGTTCCTCCCGGTCATAGGCATTGCCACTGGCCCGGATCACCTCGATCTCTTTCAGGAGGGCATCCGGGGTGGTCAGCGTCGAGTCGGTGAAGCGGCGAAACTTGATGGTGGCGACAACAGTGCGAAGATCGGCGTCCGGCAGCGCCGAAAGCCCCGCCTTGCCGACACCGGTGCAATAGACCGGCGATGCATTGCCGATCTGCGAATACATGCGCACCGCCTGGCGGCTTTCGACCTTGTCGAGATAGATCACTTCATTGCCGCGCAGAACGCCCAGATGCACGGTCTCGCCGGTCAGATCGTGCAGCGCGCGCAGATGCGGCTCGGCGATGACGCGGAACTGGTTGCCGGCCCAGGCCCTGGCGGCGAATTTGAGCAGGCGAATGCCGACCGAATAGGAATGGTCGCGCCCGAGCGACAGCAAACCCTCTTCGACCAGATTGGAAAGTTGCCGGTGCAACGTGCCGCGGGGCTGATCCGAGAGTGCGAGAATATCGGTGAACCGCATCGGCTGGTCGGCGGAAGCGACGATGTCGAGCACGGCTATGGCCTTGCCGAGCGTTCCAGTATCGATACGGCTGTGGGTTGGCTCACCTTCGTCCGCCCCGGCGCCGCCTTTGTCCGCGCTGTCTTCCACTTGATCCATGCCCCCTCCCGGCTCGTTCCGGCGCGCATTGCGGCTCCGGATTTCCGTTTCCTATTCCAGATGCCTGGCTCCTCCGCCGGGCTGTCATGCTTGCCGATTGAGCCGCAGCAGCGGCCCGTCGGTTTTTCTGCCTTGACATTCCCTACACCATAGATTGATAATTCTAAATAGTCAAATGTAGTTCCATTATACGGAATTTGATTTGATGCTGTCGGGGTGGTCTGGGAGGATTGCCCGCCCGGCAGGTGCAACGGCCCGCGGTCGCGTCCCGTCACCCCCGGAACGGCAGTCTGGCAACCCTTGGGAGGATAACCGAATGAAGCTTTCACACACATCAGCGCTGCTGTGCTCAGCCGCAATTGCCTTGATGGCAACGCAGGCGATGGCCCAACAGCGCACACTGAAATATTACGCCGACTTCGACCCGGCGCCGCTTGCCGCTTTCGAGGCCGCGATCCTGGAATTTGAAGCCGCCAATCCCGACATCGACGTGGTGCTGCAGAACTTCGACCACGAAGGCTACAAGACCTCGATCCGCAACTTCCTGTCGGCGGATTCACCGGATCTGGCCAACTGGTATGCCGGCAACCGCATGGCGCCCTTTGTCAATTCCGGCCAGTTCCAGGACGTTTCCGACGTCTGGACCGACAACAATCTGGGCGAGAGCCTGGCCTCGGCCAAGGGCTCGATGACCATCGACGGCAAGCAGTGGGGCGTGCCCTACACCTATTACCAGTGGGGCATCTACTACAACAAGGACGCCTACAAGCAGGCCGGCGTTGAAGTTCCTGCAACCTGGGCCGAATTCATCGACAATTGCGCCAAGTTCAAGGAAGCCGGCATCGACTGCGTGACCACCGGCACCAAGGCGCTGTGGCCCGGCGCCGGCATCTTCGACTACATGAACCTGCGCACCAACGGCTATGATTTCCACATGGAGCTCACCGCCGGCAAGGTTGCCTGGACCGACGACAAGGTGAAGAACACCTTCGCGGAATGGGCCAAGCTGGTCGAACCCGGCTACGTCACCGCCAACCACGCAGCGCTTGAGTGGCAGGACGCGGCATCGCTCCTGGTGCAGGGCAAGGCCGCCAACTATGTCATGGGCAACTTCGCCGTCGCCGTGTTCAAGGACGGCGGCATGACCAACGACACGCTGGGCTTCATGACCTACCCGGAAATCACCCCGGGCATTCCGCGCGGCGAGGAAGCCCCGACCGACACGATCCACATCCCGGCCGGCGCGAAGAATGTCGATGACGCCAAGAAGTTCCTGGCCTTCATCGCCACCGCCGACGTGCAGACCAAGCTGAACGAAGCGCTCGGACAACTGCCGATCAACAACCAGTCCAAGGTCGGCGACGATCCGTTCCTGCAGGCCGGCTTCGAAATGCTCTCGACGGCTGACGGCGGCATCGCCCAGTTCTTCGACCGCGATGCGCCGGCCGAAATGGCCAAGATCGGCATGGAAGGCTTCCAGGAGTTCATGGTCAAGCCCGAGAATGTCGACAAGATCCTCGACCGCCTCGAAAAGGCGCGCCAGCGCATCTACAAGTAAGCCAACCGGCCGGGCGGCATTATCCGCCGCCCGGTCGCACTTTGCCGCCTGATCCGGCCGGAATGCCGGTGTTATCAGGCGGTCGGCACACGGGGAGGCAGCCATGACCGGGTCAGCAACAGCGGCATCGGCCGGAACGCAAGGCGACAATCGCGGATACTGGAAACGGAATCAGCGCGGGCTCGCGCCATGGATCTTCCTGGCTCCCGGCATGGCGATGTTTTCGCTCTATGTGATCTACCCGATCATCGCCTCGATGTGGCTGAGCTTTTACGATTGGGACGGACTTGGCGCCAAGACCTGGCTCGGTTTTCAGAATTACACCGAACTCTTCGATGACGACGCCTTCTACACCTCGCTCAAGAACAACATCATCTGGCTGGCGCTCTACATGCTGGCGGTGCCTGCGGGACTTTTCGTTGCGCTGTTTTTGAACCAGACCGTGACCGGCATCCGCATCTACAAATCATTGTTCTTCTTTCCGTTCGTGATCAGCCAGGTCGTCGTCGGGCTGATCTTCTCCTGGTTCTATGCGCCGAATTTCGGCCTGTTCTACAATCTGATCGAGTGGATCACCGGCACCGGCGTCGCCGTGCTCGCCGACGACCGTTATGTCACCTATGGCATCATCGCCGCCGGTCTCTGGCCGCAAATCGCCTATTGCATGATCCTGTATCTGACCGGGCTCAACAATGTCGCGCCCGACCAGGTGGAAGCCGCACGGCTCGACGGCGCCAGGGGCTGGAAGATGCTCTGGCATGTCATCCTGCCGCAGCTGCGGCCCGCCACCTTCATCGCCGTCGTCGTCACCGTCATCGGCGCGTTGCGCTCCTTCGACCTGGTCTCGATCATGACCGATGGCGGACCCTATGGCTCCTCCCGGGTGCTGTCCTTCTACATGTACGAGCAGGCGCTGTCGGAATACGGCTATCGCATGGGCTACGGCGCGGCCATCGCGGTCATTCTCTTCGCCATCATGATGATCTTCATCTCCGGCTTCATCTGGAAGATGGTCCGTGACGAAAGGGGCGTGTGATGTTTCCGGTAGCCATAGACAAGACCTCCGCCGCCACCCAGATCCTCTACAGGATCGCGCTGCCGGTCGCACTGATCCTCTGGCTGCTGCCACTTCTTGGCGTCGCCATGACCTCGCTGAAGCCATCGAGCGATCTGGCGTCCGGCAATTATTTCGGCCTGCCGAGCTATCTCGCCTTCTCCAATTATGCCGATGTCTTCCGCAATTCGCCGATCGCCGGCTACATCCTCAATTCCTTCAAGGTGACGATCCCGACGGTGATTGGCGCGGTGGCCATCGCCTGCCTGTCCGGCTTCGCATTGGCGGTCTACCGCTTCCGCATGAACCTCTTGATCTTCTTTCTTTTCGTGGCCGGCAATTTCGTGCCGTTCCAGATCCTGATGGTACCGGTGCGCGACCTCACCGTCTCGACCGGGCTCTACAACACCATCACCGGCCTAGCGCTGTTCCACATCGCCTTCCAGTCCGGGTTCTGCACGCTGTTCATGCGCAACTTCATCAAAGGGCTTCCCTTCGAATTGATCGAGTCCGCCCGCGTCGAAGGCGTCTCCGAATTCCGCATCTTCTGGTACATCGTGCTGCCGTTGATGCGGCCAGCCATCGCGGCGCTCTCGGTACTGGTCTTCACCTTCATCTGGAACGACTATTTCTGGGCCACGGTGCTGACCACCAGCGCCGAGACCCAGCCGGTCACCGCCGGGCTCTATTCGCTCAACGGGCAATGGATCGCGCAGTGGCAGCTGGTGTCCGCCGGATCGATCATCGCCGCCATGCCGCCGGTGCTGATGTTTTTCCTGATGCAGAAGCATTTCATTGCCGGGCTGACGCTCGGGGCAACAAAGGGCTGACATGACCATCTCCGACATGCCGGATTTCACAGTGACCGACGTTGTCCGGCTTGATGGCGGCGACCGCACCACCGTCTTCGCCAGTTTCGAGCACGGCGTGCCGTGCCTGATCCATTTCGGCGCGAGCCTGCCGGCGAATGACGATCTCGCCGCGCTGGCGATTGCCACCATCCCCAATGTCAGCGCCGGGCAGATCGACCCGTTCCAGCCGCTGACGCTGTGCCCGCTGGCGATCACCGGCTGGCAAGGCCATCCCGGCATGATCCTGCAGGGCGTCGAAGGCCGCGAATATCTGGCCAATCCGAAGCTTATGCAGGTGGACGCCGACGGCGCTCACAGTGTGCGCTTCACGCTTTATGATCGCGGCAATACCGAGGGCGTAAAACTCGTCATCGCCGCCCGGCTCGATCCCGGCACTTCCATCCTGCATCTGCAGCAGACTTTGACATTGCCCGAGGGTATGAGCTGCAGCTGGCTGGCCGCACCCGCCGTGCCGGCGCCGACCGGCATGGGCCGCATCATCGATCATTCCGGCCGCTGGTGCGGCGAGTTCCGGCGCCAGGAAACCCAGTTTCGCACCGGCGCACACAGCCGCGAAAGCCGCGAAGGCCGCACCGGACATGCACATTTCCCCGGCGTGACGCTGGCGGGCAGCGCGACCGGCGAACATACGGGCGCCTGCCTTGCCGCCACGCTTTCCTGGTGCGGCGGCCACCGGATGCTGGCCGAGGAACTGCCCGACGGACGGCGACAGGTTCAGTTCGGCGTGCTTGACGATGGACTGGCCCGCGGGGAGATTGCATCTCCCGAACTGATGCTGGCCTGGTCCGGCGACGGTTTCAATGGCGTCTCACAGTGCTTTCACCGCCATCTCCGCGCCATCCAGGCGCCGGTCAATACGCGGCGCGGACGCGAGCCGCATCCGGTGCACTACAATTGCTGGGAGGCGGTCTATTTCCGCCATGACCTTCATGAGCTCAAAGCCATCGCCACACTGGCCGCCGGGCTTGGCGCCGAACGCTTCGTGCTCGACGACGGCTGGTTCCGCGGCCGCAACGACGACACTTCCAGCCTGGGCGACTGGGAGATTGATCAGGCGAAGTTCCCCGACGGACTCACGCCGCTGATTGACCATGTCCATTCGGAAGGGATGCGCTTCGGCCTCTGGTTCGAGCCTGAAATGGTCAACCGCGACAGCGACCTGTTCCGGGCCCATCCCGACTACATGCTCGGCCCCGACGATCAGCCCAGCGGCCGCAACCAGCATGTGCTCGACATGGCAAACTCGGCGGTACGGGCGCATCTGTTCGGCCAGATCGACGCGATCCTGTCCTCGCACGCGATCGACTATGTCAAATGGGACCACAACCGGCCGCTGACCGGCGGCGGCCCGGATCAGGCGCGCGGGTTCCTGACCCTGCTTGGTGACCTGGTCCGCGCCCATCCGGATGTGGATTTCGAAAGCTGCTCGTCGGGCGGCGGCCGCATCGATTTTGGCGTGCTCGAACTGGCGAGCCGGGTCTGGCTGTCGGATTCCAATGACGCGCTGGAGCGGCTTCGCATGCAGCATGAGGCCAGCCGCTGGATTGCGCCAGAAGTGCAGGGTTCGCATGTCGGCCCCCGCCATTGCCACACCTCGGGCCGGGTGTTGTCGATGTCCTTCCGCGCCTGGGTGGCGGCGCAACGGCATATGGGTTTCGAGATGGATCCGCGCGAACTCACGCCCGAGGAGGCCGAGACACTCTCGCGTGTTACAGCTTGGTGGAAAGAGAACCGTGACTTTCTGTTTTCCGGCGCGTTGTACAGGCTCGAATCCGGCGACAGCGAAGTGTTCGCGGAAATGACGGTGGACTCTCATGCAAACCGGTTCATCCTGTTTGCCGGACAGGCAGGGGCATCGGCGCAGATATTCCAGCGGCCGTTGCGGGCCGCAGGGCTTGACCCGGATGCGCTCTACGAGGTCAAACTGGTCAACCCCGAGGATGTCAGCCCCCGCGCCAACCGGCGCATTGTCAACGCATTGGCGTCTGGCGGAACCGAGCGGTTGTCGGGTGCGTTCCTGATGCACCACGGGCTGCGCCCGCCAAACGCGCAGCCAGCCTCAATGACCGTTATCGAAGGGCGCCGCATCGGCGCAGGAGACTGAAATGACCAAGCAGAGTGCCACATTTCCTGACCTCAAGGGCGCCTCGGTGCTGATCACCGGCGGCGGCTCCGGCATCGGCGCGGCGTTGACCGAAGGCTTTGCCCGGCAGGGCGCACGCGTCGCCTTCATCGACATCGCGGTTACGGCAAGCCAGGCGTTGGTGGACCGGCTCGCCGGCCAGGTCGACCACGCGCCGCTGTTCCTGCAGGCTGACCTGAGTGATCTCGGCCAGTTGCGCAATGCCTGCGCCATGGCCGATGAGGCCCATGGCGCGGTCACCATTCTGGTCTCAAATGCGGCGCTTGACGACCGCCACGAGTTTCTGGAGATCAGCGAAGCCTACTGGGACGACAACCAGGCGATCAATCTGAGGCCCGCGGCCTTTGCCGCCCAGGCGGTGACGCCGGGGATGATTGCGGCCGGTGGCGGTGCCATCATCAATTTCACCTCGACCTCCTACATGCTCAACATCGGCTCGATGCCCTCCTACACGACCGCCAAGGCCGGCATTGTCGGCCTGACCAAGGGGCTCGCCGGCCGGCTCGGCCCGCATGGCATCCGCGTCAATGCGATTGCGCCGGGCTGGGTGATGACGGAGCGGCAGAAAAAGCTCTGGGTGACCGAGGAAGGCCTCGCTGCAATGATCGAGCGTCAGTGCCTGAAGCAGGCGATCCAGCCCGAGGACATGGTGGGGCCGTGCCTGTTTCTCGCTTCCAGCGCCGCACGCATGATCACCGCACAGGTGCTGATCGCCGACGGAGGCATGATGTGAGCACGTCTCCCTTCATCGTTGCGATTGATTGGGGCACGTCGAGTTTCCGGCTTTGGCTGATGTCGCGGGACGGCACCGTGCTGGCCGAACATCGCAGTCACGAGGGCATGAGCGAGGTTGCCGAACGCGGTTTCGAGCCCGTGCTGGAAAGCCATCTGCAAATATTGGAGGCGCCGCACAATCTGCCGGTGGTCATTTGCGGCATGGCCGGGTCCCGGCAGGGCTGGGTCGAGGCCGGTTACATCGACACCCCGGCCGATCTTACGATGATCGGACAGAATGCGACGATCGTGGCCGATGCCGCGCGCAGGATCATCATCATTCCCGGTCTGGCGGCGCGAACTTTGAGCGCACCCGATGTGATGCGCGGCGAGGAAACCCAATTGCTGGGCGCCCATTTCGAGATGCCGCGCGCAAACCGCCACTGCATGCCGGGGACGCACTCGAAATGGGTCTCCATGGACGGCGCGACAGTTTCCGGGTTTGAAACCTTCATGACCGGCGAACTGTTTGCCGCAATCAGCACCAAGACCATTCTGGTTCATTCGACCGGCGGCAGTGGCGAGGTTGACGCCAATGATCCGGCCTTCCTCACCGGAGTGCGGGATGGCTGGACCCGGCCGGAGAAAACCACGCATCATCTGTTTTCAATCCGTGCCGGGCACTTGCTCTACAATCACGGCCCGGATGAAAACAGGGCGCGGCTCTCCGGCTTGCTGATCGGAACCGAACTCGCCGGCGCCGGCGTGCGTGGCGGCGAACAGATCGGCCTGGTGGCGAGCGGGGAGTTGCAGCGGCTTTATCACGCCGCGCTCTCGGAATGCGGCGTCAACGCCCGCATCATTGATGCGGATGTCGCCGTCCGGCGAGGCCTGATGGAATCCTGGCATCAATTTTCCAACACAAGCGGAGATCGCAAGCAAGCATGATACGGATCAAATTCCCCTTGATGAAGCGCAGCCTGGTGGCAATCCTGCGCGGCATCAGGCCTGACGAGACTGCCGCTATCATCGACGGCCTGGTCGAAGCCGGATTCACCGCGATCGAGATCCCGCTCAATTCGCCCGACCCGTTCCGGTCGATTGAGATCGCCGTCAATCGGGCGCCGAAAGACGTGCTGATCGGCGCGGGCACGGTGTTGACCATCGAGGATGTCGATCGGCTCAATGGCGTGGGCGGACGGCTGATGGTCAGCCCCAATGTCAACAGGCAAGTGATTGCCCACGCCGCATCGCAAGGGATGGTGACGATGCCGGGCGTGTTCACGCCGACAGAAGCGCTTGCGGCATGCGCGGCGGGCGCGTCGGCGCTGAAATTCTTTCCGGCCAGCGTGCTCGGCCCGTCCGGCATCAACGCCATCCGTGCAATCCTGCCCAGGGATGTTCCGGTTGGCGCGGTCGGCGGTGTCTCAAACGAGGATTTCGCAGCCTATGCCAAGGTCGGGGTTCGCACCTTCGGGCTCGGTTCAAGCCTTTACAAGGCCGGGATGGATGCGAACGAGGTGGCGCGGCGTGGCGTCGCGGCAATCGAGGCATTTGATGCGCTTGCGGAGGTGGAGCTTTGACCGGCAACAAGATCACCTATTCGGGCTCGATAGTGAACGCACAGGCCAGCATGCTTGGCGAAGGGCCGACCTATGACCCACAGACCGACACGGCCTGGTGGTTCGATATCGTCGGGCGGAAACTGTTTGAATACTCGCTCGGTTCAGACACCGCCAAAATCCATGACCTGCCGGTGATGGCCAGCGTCCTGGCGCGGGTTGATGGCGAGCGGCAGGTGATTGCCACCGAAACGGGGCTCTATCTGCGTCATCGCGCGACGGGCGAGATGGAATTGATCACGCAGATCGAGGCAGACAATGTTGTTACTCGCTCCAATGACGGGCGCGTTCACCCTTGCGGAGCGTTGTGGTTTGGCACCATGGGAAAGAACGCTGAACCGGGCGCTGGCACGATCTACCACGTGGCGCGCGGCGTGGTCACACCGCTTTATGAAACCATCTCCATCCCCAATGCGATCTGCTTCTCGCCCGATGGGGCCATTGCCTATTTCGCTGACACGGCGGAGGACAAACTGATGCGCGTGGCAATCGACCCGGCGACCGCACTGCCCGTCGGCCAACCGTCGATACTCGTCGATCACCGCGGCAAGGGCGGACTTGACGGCGCGGTGTGCGATCAGGACGGCGTGATCTGGAATGCGCGCTGGGGGGCGGGTTGCATCGACGCCTATTCGCCACAAGGCAAGCGCTTGATGACACTTGACGTGCCTGCGAGCCAGACCAGTTGCCCGGCCTTTGTCGGCGCCAGTGCCGAGCGGCTGATGGTGACCACCGCACGGCAAGGCCTGTCGGCGGATCAACTCGCCAAAGATCCCAATGCCGGTTCGACCTTCCTGCTCGACCATAAGGTCAAGGGCCGGTTCGAGCCGGATTACATCCTCTGACTTTCAAGAGTACGGCAAATGCAGCGAACGCTTGGTGTGTGCTATTACCCCGAACATTGGCCCGAAACCCAGTGGGCCGAAGACGCCGCGCGCATGGCCGGTCTCGGACTGACCTTTGTCCGCATCGGCGAATTCGCCTGGTCGCGGCTGGAACCGCGCCGCGGGCAATTCGAATTCGACTGGCTGAAACGCGCCATCGACACGCTGCACACGGCAGGCCTGAAGGTGGTGCTGGGCACGCCAACGGCGACGCCGCCGAAATGGCTGGTGGACGAGATGCCGGACATGCTGCCGGTTGGCGCCGACGGAGCGGTGCGCAAGTTCGGCTCGCGCCGGCACTATGATTTTTCCCATGACGGCTATCATGAGGAATCCAAGCGGATCACGCTGGCGCTGGCCAAGGCCTTTGGCGCGCATCCGGGCGTGGCAGCCTGGCAGACCGACAATGAGTATGATTGCCACAACACAACGCTGTCTTATTCGCTGGCCGCCCGCAGCGGGTTCCAGGCCTGGCTGCAGCAGAAATACCAGTCGCCGGAGGCGCTGAACCGTGCCTGGGGCAATGTTTTCTGGTCGATGGAAATTGCCGATTTCAGCGAAATCGAGTTGCCGAACCTGACGGTGACCGAGGTCAATCCGGCGCATGTGATGGATTTCCGCCGCTACGCCTCGGACCGGGTGGTGCGTTTCAACCGGGCCCAGGCCGACATCATCCGGGCGCACTCGCCGGGCCGCGACGTGATCCACAATTTCATGGGCCGGACAATGGCCTTCGATCATTTCGCCGTTGGCGCGGATCTCGATGTTTCCAGCTGGGATTCCTATCCGCTGGGATTTCTGGAAGACCGCTCGGACCAGGGCGATGCATGGAAACGGCAATTCGTCCGCGCCGGCGATCCGGACTTCCAGGCGTTTCACCATGATCTCTACCGCGCCACCTCGAAGGGGCGCTGGTGGGTGATGGAGCAGCAGCCCGGTCCGGTGAACTGGGCGCCGCACAACCCGGCGCCGCGCGACGGCATGGTACGGCTGTGGAGCTGGGAGGCCTTCGCCCATGGCGCCGAAACGGTGAGCTATTTCCGCTGGCGCCAGGCGCCTTTCGCCCAGGAACAGATGCATGCGGGGCTGCTGCGGCCGGATTCCACCGAGGCCGAAGGCTTTGCCGAGGCGGCACGGGTGGCTGCCGAGCTTGAAACGCTGGAGGGCGAGATCGACCCGCGCCCCGGCAAGGCCGATGTGGCGATCGTCTTTGATTATCCCTCCGCCTGGGCCTGGGAGATCCAGCCGCAGGGCCGCGAGTTCGACTATTTCCGGCTGGTGTTCGACTTCTACCGGTCCTTGCGACGGCTGGGCCTGTCGGTCGATATCGTACCGGCCAGCGCGCCGGAACTTGACGGCTACCACCTCGCGCTGATCCCCGGCCTGTTCGCCTGGACGCCGGAGCTGGTCGCGGCCATCCGGGGATTTGACGGTCAGTTGCTGATCGGCCCACGGTCCGGCTCGAAGACACAGGATTTCGCAATTCCCGACGGGTTGCCCCCTGCCCTGCCGAAGGACCTGCTCCACCTGCGCGTGAGTCGGGTTGAATCGCTCAGGGCCGATACGCCGGTCCGCGTCTCCGGCGGCGCGACGTTCCAGTTCTGGCGCGAATTCCTCGAGGCGGGAGCGGATGTCGAAACTGTGCTATCCGCGGAGGACGGCGTGCCGGCACTCGTCAGACAGGGCAGCCTCCATTATCTCGGCGGCTGGCCCGATCAGGAGCTGATGCGGGATGTCCTGCAGCGCCTGGCTGCCGACGCGGGCCTGGCGACCAAAGCTCTCCCCGACGGCGTGCGGCTCCGGCGGCATGGAAGCCATGTGTTCGCGTTCAATTACGGGGAAGTAAGCTTCGACCTGGCGGAACTGGGCTGGACCGGCGCGCCGCTGCTGGGCGAACTCGTGCTGGAGCCGTCGGGGGTTGCGGTCATGGCGGTGGAGCGGGCGGGGTATTGACGGCGCAGGTGCATTTGGCAAGATCCGGATAAGAAACCCATTTGCTTAGTTCCGGAAGACCGTGGAGCCGGCCATGTCAAATTCGTCGACTATCATGACTGACCTGCTGCCCAATCCGCATCCCGGTGACATTCTGATCGAGGATTTCCTCAAACCGATGGGAATAAGTCAGAATGCGCTGGCCCGCGCGGTTCATGTGCCGCCGCGGCGGATCAATGAGATCGTGCTGGGGAAGCGTGCGGTTTCAGCGGACACGGATTTGAGGCTTGCGCGGTTTTTCGGAATGTCTGAAGGTTTCTTTTTAGGACTTCAGGCTGATTTCGATATGATGGAGCGGCGAAGGGTGATCGGCGACGAGCTGAAACAAATCGAGCCATACGCCGCTTGAGTCACTTGTCGGTCTTCGGCTTGCACAGAGCGCCGGAAACCCATTGTCAACCTCTGTTCACGGCATCAATTCGAGCGCGAGCGATCTGGAACAGCTCGTCTTTGGTCTTCCGGCCTGTTCCGCTTTCCAGCCCTTCGTCCACAAAGCGCTGCATGGCGGCGACCTTTTCGGAGCGTTCCTCGTCTTTGTGGATCAGGTCCGGCATCTCAAATATCCTTCATCAGCCGCAGCGCATCATAGATCGCCGCATGGGTATTCCGCGCCGCCACCGCGTCGCCGATGCGGAACAGCTGGAAGCCGCTTGAGCCTTCCTTCGAGATAAAATCCGGTCCGCCGTCCAGCGTTTGCGGCTTGCCCGCGATAAAGGCCTCATAATCGACCTGCCCGAGATTGCCTGAGTGCGGCTTCAAATCGAAATAGAGCTCGTCCAGCGGCAGGGTGCCGTGGTTGATGACGATCTGGTCGAAATGCCGGGTCTTGGCGAGATCCATGTAATCGCTGCCGATAATGGCCTTGAGGCGGTTGCCGTCGCGCTCGACCGAGGTCAGGCGATAGGTCACGGTGAAGGTCACGTCCTTGTCCTGCAGCGCGCGCATATAAGGCACCAGGTTCATCGCCATGACGTCCGGGGCGAAGCTGCGGTCGGGCGTCATGATCTCGACGCTGGCGCCGGCCTGGGCGGCCACTTCCGCCGCCTGCAGCCCGGCATGGTCGCCGGCATCGTCATAAATCAGGACGGACTTGCCCGGTTTGATATCGCCCGAGATCAGGTCCCAGCTCGAGATCACGAGGTCATTGCCCGCTTCCAGCACCTCGGTGTGCGGAAGGCCGCCGGTGGCGATGATCACCACGTCCGGATTTTCAGCAATCACGTCCCCGGATTCGGCCCAATTGTTGAAGCGGAACTCGACATCGCGCGCGGCGCATTGCGCCATGCGCCACTCGATGATGCCGATCATCTCCTTGCGGCGCTGGTTCTGCGCCGTGAGCCGGATCTGCCCGCCGGGTTCCGGCTGCGCCTCGAACACCGTCACCTGATGCCCGCGTTCCGCCGCGACGCGCGCGGCCTCCAGCCCCGCCGGCCCGGCGCCGATGATCACAACCCGCTTCTTCGTGTCTGCCGGCGCTATCGTGTGCGGCATGGTGAGTTCGCGGCCGGTGGCGGGATTGTGGATGCACAGTGCGTCGCCGGCCTGGTAGATCCGGTCGAGGCAATAGGTGGCGCCGACACAGGGCCTAATATCATGCTCGCGGCCCTCCATGATCTTTCTGACCAGATGCGGATCAGCCATGTGGGCGCGGGTCATGCCGACCATGTCGAGCTTGCCAGAGGCAATGGCGTGACGCGCGGTGGCGACATCGGGAATGCGGGCGGCGTGGAAGGTCGGCATGCCGACCTCGGCGCGAATGCGGCCGGCGAAATCGAGATGCGGCGCTGACTTCATGCCCTGCACTGGAATCACGTCGGTCATCGCCGGATCGGTGTGGATCTGGCCGCGGATGACGTTAAGAAAATCGACATGGCCACTGTCCTTGAACATGTGGCCGATGGCGATGCCTTCGTCTTCGCTGAGGCCGCCCTTGGCGGTCTCGTCGGCGGTGTAGCGCACGCCGACGAGCAGCTTGTCGCCGACCCGCGCCTTGATCGCGGCAACCACTTCGAGCGCGAAACGGGCGCGGTTCTCCAAGCTGCCGCCATAGGGGCCGTCGAGTTCATTGGTCAGCGGCGACATGAACTGGTCCATCAGATGGCCGTAACATTCAAGCTCGACGCCATCGAGACCGGCTTCAGCCATACGCTCGGCGGCGTCGGCATAGTCCGTGATCACCCGGGCGATGTCCCAGTCTTCCATCTTCTTCGGGAAGGCCCGGTGCGCCGGTTCGCGCTGATGGCTGGTCGACAGCGCCGGCAGCCAGTCGCCCTTGTTCCAGTGGGTGCGGCGGCCAAGATGGGTGAGCTGGATCATCACGGCGCAGCCATGGCCGTGGCATTCATCGGTGAGCTTCCTCATCCAGCCGACGACCTCGTCCTTGTAGGCCAGCACATTGTTGAACACCGGCGGGCTGTCTTTTGACACTGCGGCGGAGCCCGCGGTCATGGTCATGGCAATGCCCGCCCTGGCGCGTTCGACATGATAGGCGCGGTAGCGGTCCTTGGGCATGCCGTCTTCGGGATAGGCCGGTTCATGACTGGTGGTCATGATGCGATTCTTCAGCGTCAAATGCTTGAGCTGATAGGGCTGCAGCAGCGGATCGTTCACGGTCGTCATATTCTTCTCATTCCCACGATCTTATCAGTACCATGCGTCGGCCATCTCCGCTTTCGTTCTCTCGACAAAATCCACAAGCGCCTCGTCAAGCGCTTCATCCATCGCTGGCGGCTGGTAATCGGCCAGCATCTGTTTCCAGCGCAGATTGGCGCGCGAGGCCGCATCGGTTTGTCCCGCGATTTCCCATTTTTCGTAAGGTTCATTGTCGGCGATGCGGGAATCCCAGAAGGCCGTCTGGTAGTTTTCCATGGTGTGGGCGCATCCGAGGAAATGCTTGCCGACGCCCACCTCGGCAAACGCGTCAAGCGCCAGCGTGTTGTCGTCGACCACGACACCGGCGAGATAGGAGTGCAACGCGCCGCAGAAATCTGAATCCATGACAAATTTCTCGTAAGACATCGACAACAGGCCATCGAGGAATCCTGCCGCATGCAGGATGAAATTTGCCCCGCAATGCACCGCCGACAGCATCGACATGGTGCCTTCGTTCATCGCCTGCGCATCGGGCAGTTTTGAGTTGGAGAAATTTCCGGCGCAGCGCAGAGGCAGGTTCAGCCGGCGCGCCAACTGTCCGATCACCATCGAGCCGATGGCGGGTTCCGGCGTCCCGAAGGTCGGGGAACCCGTCCTGAGCGACATCGACGAGAGGAAATTGCCAAAGATCACCGGCGCGCCCTTGCGTTCCAGCTGGGTCAGCGCGCAGCCGGCCATGGTTTCTGCGAGCGACTGCGCGATGGCGCCGGCATTGGTGACAGGGCCCATGGCGCCGCCCAGGATGAAGGGTACGATGACGGCTGCCTGGTTGGACCGCGCATAGGCGCGCAGCGCATGGGTCATGGTGCCGTCCCAGACAAGCGGCGAGTTGACGTTGACATTGCCGAGGATCACGCAGTTCTGGTCGACGAACTCACGTCCGAACACGATCCTGGCCATCTCGATGGAGTCCTCGGCGCGGCTTTCAGCCGTCACCGAGCCCATGAAGCAGCGGTCGGAATACTTGAGGTGCGCATAAACCATGTCGAGATGGCGCTTGTTGACCGGCACATCGACCGGCTCGCATATCGTGCCGCCGGAATGGTGCAGCCAGGGGCTCGCTTGCGCCAGCTTGATGAAATTGCGGAAATCCTCGATCGTGCCGTAGCGGCGGCCCTTGTCGAGATCCATCACGAAGGGGGAGCCGTAAGCAGGCGCAAAGACAACGCTCTTGCCGCCGATCTCCACGCTGTTGGCGGGATTGCGCGCATGCTGGGTGAAGCTCGAAGGCGCCGATTTCAGGATTTCGCGCAGCATTCCCGGCTCGAACTTCACCAGATGACCATCAACCTTCGCGCCGGCCGACCGCCAGAGCTGCAGGGCGACCGGATCGTCCCGGAATTCAATTCCGATTTCGGCCAGGATCCGGTCAGCCGCAGCCTCGATCCGGAGCAGGTTTTCCTCGCCCAGGATGTCGTAGGTCGGGATGTTGCGGATAATGTAAGGGACCGAGAGGTGCGGAGGCGCAGCATCGTGACTGGACGATCTGCGGCCATCACGACCGCCGGTCCGTTCCCGTTTGCGCCCCGCTGAAGCCTTCGGTTCGATTGTTTCTGCGGTGTCCATGACAAACCCTCCGAAGCCTCAATCTAGAAGCAGAAAAAGAGGCTGTAACGCTGGAAAATTCCATGCCATTGAATAAGGTGAGCTTATGGATAATCTTCGCAACCTGTTGCCGTCGGCGGGCAATCTGATCGTTTTTGAAGCGGCCGGGCGGCAGCTCAGCTTCACCAGGGCCGCGCACGAACTGGGGATGACACAGGCTGCGGTCAGTTATGCGATCCGGTCGCTCGAAAGCCAGCTTGGCACGCCGCTGTTTCATCGCGCCCATCGTGCCGTGTCGCTGACCGAAGCCGGCCGGCGGTTTCACTCCGACGTGACGCTTGGCCTGAGCCATATCCGCAAATCCGCGGAGGATATTCGCGCCCGGGGCCGCGCAAACAGCGTCACCCTGGCGACTTCGACTGCCTTTGCCTCACTCTGGATGCTGCCACGGCTGCACCGGCTGCGCGACGACCTGCCTGACGTTGATCTCAGAATCCAGACTTCCGACAGGGATCTCGACATCCGCAATGAGTCCATCGAACTCGGCGTGCGTGGCGGCCGCCCGGAGGATTGGCCTGACTATGACAGCGCGCTGATCGCGCCCGAGGTGATTGAGGCAGTGGCCAGCGCCGCCTATCTGGAACGACATGGCGTGCCCGAAAGCGTCGCTCATCTCACCCAGCACAGGCTGATCCATCTGGAGGAGCCGTTTCGCAGCGCGTGCGATTGGAAGCAGTGGTTCCTGAGCGCCGGGGTCAACGGCATCACGGCGAACCGTGGACTGGCGATCAATGACTATGTGCTGGTGATCCAGGCGGTGATGGAGGGGCAAGGCGTTGCGCTGAGCTGGCGGCATCTGACCGACCGGCTTGTGGTGTCAGGCTTGCTGCGAAAGGTCACCGATCACCGGCTGGAAACCGGAGCCGCTTTCCATGTGATCTGGCCGAAAGCCCGGCCGCTGACGCCCCAGGCCGGAATGGTTCTTGACTGGCTTATAAAGGAAGGACGCGGGATCAGCGATTAACGCCAAAGGGGGTGGCCGGATTGCTGCCGGCTTTGCCCTCAGCTTCAATCAGTTCCATGGCGGCGGCCGCGTCGACAGCCTTGCCATAGAGCCAGCCCTGACCGGTCTTGCAGCCAAGTTCCCTGAGTTTTTCCGCCTGCTCCTCGGTTTCGATGCCTTCAGCGATAACCTTGAGATTGAGCCCTTCGCACATGGCCAGGATCGCGCGCACAATATGCTCGGCTGATTTGTCCACGGTGATTTCGCTGATAAAACTCTGGTCAATCTTGACCTTGTTGAAAGCGAAATCGCGCAACCGCCCCAAGCTTGACTGACCCGTGCCAAAATCATCGAGCGAGACCCGGATTCCAACACTGCGCAGTTCGTTGACCACCTTGGCGGCGATTTCAGGATCGCTCATCATGGCGGTTTCGGTGATTTCCAACTCAAGACGGCGGGGATCGAGGCCAACACGATTGATGATGGCCAGGACATTGAAGGCGGTTGCCGGGTCAACCAATTGCGCGGAAGAAAGATTAAAGGAAAGGAACAGGTCGGACGGCCAATGCTTGGCTGATTCCGCCGCTTTCTTGAGCAAGGTCTCGGTCAGTGAATCTATGAAGCCGCGCTCCTCGGCGAGCGGTATGAAAAGACTTGGCGACACGAAGCCCAGTTCCCGGTCGGTCCAGCGCGCCAGGGCTTCAAAGCCCTGGATGGACCCATCGGCCAGATTGACGATCGGCTGGAAGTGGACCTCCACCTCATCGGCAATGATCGCCCGGCGCAGCGCCTGCTCGATCTGCGTGCCGCGCCGCATTTCTTCAGCGATTTCCTCGGAATAGACCGTGATCTGCCCGCGCCCGCGGCGCTTGGACCGGTACAATGCCGTATCGGCGCTCTTGAGCAACTCGGCGAACTGCTCGCCGGCAAAGGGATAGACCGCAAACCCGAACGAAGCGGACAGGCGCACGTTGCGGTCACCGAGATCATAAGGCGCCGACAATACGTCCTTGAACATCCGGCCGATTTTTTCGGCGCTCCTTTTCTCAAACACCAGCGGCAGGACAAATGCAAACTCGTCGCTTTCGATGCGGGCGACAAATCCGCCATCCGGCAAGCAGGCACGCAGTCTGTGCGCCACCTGGCACAGTATCTCATCTCCGGCGGCGTGGCCGAAAAGATCGTTGATCGGTTTGAATCCGTCGATATTGGCGATGCCGATGGTGAACGGCGCCGGATCATCCGCACGTTCGGCGGCCAGTTTTCGGATTTTGTCCATGAGCCTGCGGCGGTTGCCCAGCCCTGTCAAAGGGTCCGTATAAGCAACCGCTTTTGGATTGAGTGACACCGTATCCATGTGTTCGATTTCTGGGGTCATCAAGAAAAGCTGTTCCGCCCGTATGATAGTGCTCCGAACATGCCGCAGATGTCTTAATATTATCCTATTGATGGACAGGTGGTGATCCCATGAACGGATTTATGGCAACGGCTGGAATCAGCCGGCCGCCAAGGCGCTTTGCGGGCTGCCAATCCATTTCTCGATGATTGATTCCAGCTTCTCCGGGCTTACCGGCTTGGACAAGTAATCGTCCATACCCGCGGCGAAGCAGCGCTCCCGGTCACCAGTCATGGCATGGGCGGTCACGGCGATGATGGGGACATGAGCGCAATCTTCGCCTCCGGCCAATTCGGCATCGCGAATAGCCTGCGTGGCCTGCAATCCGTTCATTCCCGGCATGGAAATATCCATCAGGATGAGATCGGGCACTGCGGCCTGCCAGGCAGCAACCGCCTCATGCCCGTTGGACACAATGCGAAATCCCACTCCGATCGCCTCAAGGATCTGCTCGAAAACAATCTGATTGACGTCATTGTCTTCCGCGACAAGCACCCGTATGCGGCTGCGCAGCGAGTTGGCAGCCTGGTTCCGGTCAGGCTCGATCAAGTCTCCGGCCAGACTTTGGGGTGATTGTTTTGGCGCTGCCCGCGGGACCAGTTCGACCGGAGCTTGTGACTGTTTCAATGACGCGGCCGGTTCCGGCGGCGCCGCCGCCTCGGCCAGCTTTCGCTCGACAGCGCTTTTGAGAATGCCATGCTTCCCCTGAAGGGACACACCCGAGAGAGATTTCGCCATCCCAACGCTCACTTCCACATCGCTGATCGTGAGCTTCATGGACAGGGCTGCGTCGAGGAAGGCACGAACTTCATCCGCGTTGGCAATCGCCACGGCATCAGAGCCTGCCTTCTTCAGTTCAGTCACGCGGACCGCGGAGCGCTGACGGTCTTCATCCACGACAAGAACACGGCCCACGGGTCCGGCAAGCAGCACGGAAGCAGCCGGCTTTTCGAACCATCTGGCGGCCTTGCGCGAATCCTTGTCGTACCTTGTTGTGGATTCGGGTTGATAGGTTCCCTTTTCCAGAAAGGCGCTGACATCGTCGAAAGAGATCGTGACGTAGTAATTCCCCGGCGTCCCTGAACGGCGGACGCGGGTGATGGCATGCATGACGCTGCCATCCGCCCGGTAAATATCCTCGGTGGCCTGATAGGGGACTCCCGTCTCAAGCACGGCGCCTTCGATGTTCTCGAACCGGGCAGCAAGTTGAGGCGCCACCAGTTCGCCTGCGGTCCGGCCCAGGACATGTTTGGGGTGCAACCCCGGAATCCGGCAAAAGGCATCATTGACGACGACATAACGAAGCTTGGAATCCTTCACCATCACCGGGTTGGCCAGATTGTTGAGGATATGCTGGGCGAGTTCGGCCTGATGCCGTATCCGGGCCAATTCCGCCTCCTGGTGTTTCTGATCCGTGACATCGGCAATCGTGGCGATCAGAATTCCATCGGCCATTCGCCGCTTGCGCAGCCGGACCCAGCGTCCATCGGCGAGCCGTTCGACACTGTCATACCGTTCGCGCCAATGAACCGCGATCCGCTCGGCAATCCAGTCCTCGCGCGAAATATGGCGTGGCTTTCCGTTGAATGAACCGAGTACCTGGGCGCCGGCGTCAAAGGTCGCGCTGAAGAGATCCCGAAGCCGCGCGCCGGGCGCGAGCAGATCGGGAGAAACGTCAAAGAAACGCAGAAATTGAGAGCTGGCGGCAATCAGCCTGTCATTGCGATCATAGATCATGATGGCAATATCGAGCGCCAGAGCCAGCCCCTCGATGGTCTTGGCTTCGCAGGAGCGTATTTGAATGCCGCTTTCGCTCAATGCCATTTCACTTCTATCCGATTCAGGAACATGTGGCCGGGAATTGATCTGGCGCGCACTGCACCGCTCCCTGGCATTATTTTGACCAACCCAGGCGGGTTCGGAGCAGGTTCCCCTTCGAACAACCGTCAGACAACGTGAACGGACTATCGCATTGGAGAGTTAAGCCACGATTAACCACAAAAGGGTGATCAACGGAAAATCCCGCGGCGGAACCTTGTGCGCCTGCTCAGAAGAGCCGGCGCGGACCGTTGGACACAGATTTACCGCCTCCAAAGCGCCACCAAACATTGCGCTCGGCGCCGAATCCCTCAACATGGCCTTATGCGCATTCATCAACTGCCAGAAACCCTGATCAACCAGATCGCCGCCGGTGAAGTCATCGAGCGGCCGGCCAGTGTTGTGAAGGAGCTTGTCGAAAACGCCATCGACGCCGGGGCGCACAGGATTGAAATCGCCACGGCGGCCGGCGGCAAGGCGCTTGTCCGGGTTATCGACGATGGTCTTGGCATGGACGCCGATGATCTCGCTCTCGCCGTGCGCCGCCATTGCACCTCCAAGATCGACCAGCGGCTTGATGAGATCCGCACGCTCGGGTTTCGTGGCGAGGCTCTGCCGTCGATCGGTTCGGTGGCGCGGCTGACGCTGAGGTCGCGTCCGAAACATGCACCGCACGCCCATGAAGTCACGCTGGCGGGCGGCGTTCCAACACCGCTCAAACCGGCTGCGGCCAATCAGGGAACCACGGTCGAGGTTCGCGACCTGTTTTTCGCGACACCTGCACGGTTGAAATTTCTCAAATCCGATCGGGCTGAAACCGCGGCGATCACCGAAGTCGTGCGGCGCATCGCCATCGCCTTTCCCTCCGTACGTTTCACATTGTCGGGGCCGGATCGCTCGACACTGGACCTGCCCTCGACCGGAGACGACCGGTTGGCGCGCATCGCCCAGGTGCTGGGCGATGAATTCGCCGCCAATATGATTTCAGTTGACGCCATGCGTGAAGAGGTTGGCCTTTCTGGCCATGTCGGACTGCCAACCTGGAACAAGGCAAATTCGCTGTCGCAATATGCCTTCGTCAATGGGCGGCCGGTTCAGGACAAGCAGATCCTCTCGGCCATTCGCGCGGCCTATTCCGACACATTGCCGCGCGGCCGCTATCCGGTGGCGGTGTTGTGGATCACGCTTGATCCGGCGCTGGTGGATGTCAATGTGCACCCGGCGAAGGCCGATGTCAGGTTCCGGGATCCAGGACTGGTCAGAGGCCTTATCATCGGCGCGATCCGGCAGACATTGACCGCCGAAGGCGATCGCGCTTCCCCAACGGCGGGGGTCAGCCTGGCGCAGGCCTTCAGGTCAGGCGAAAGTGTCCGGGATGGCGCCACGGGTTCCGGGTGGAATCGCAGCGGTTTTGGCGGGTTGGCCCGGCCGCCCGCAAACGCAGGATGGCAGATGGATCAGTCGCCCTCACGGTCGCTCAACGCCGCCGGACCGGGTTTTGGCGAACAGGACCAACCCGGCATCGCCGGCGCGGCGCTGCCCTCGGCGAGGGCGGGCGATCTGGAAAATGACCAGGCCGCCATTGCCCACCCGCTTGGCGCGGCGCGGACACAGATTCACGAGAATTACATCATCGCCCAGACCCGCGACGGGCTGGTGCTGGTCGACCAGCACGCGGCGCACGAGCGGCTGGTGTTCGAGCGTTTGAAAACAGCGCTGCGGGCCGGGAACGTCCCGTCGCAGATCCTGCTGTTGCCCGAGATCATCGACCTGCCGGAAGATGATTGCGACCGCCTCGCCGAGCGCGCCTCCGATCTCGCGGAATTCGGTCTGGTGCTCGAGCGGTTCGGACCGGGCGCGATTGCCGTTCGGGAAACGCCGTCCATGCTGGGCGACACGGATGTGACCGGCCTGATTCGCGATCTCGCCGATGAGATTGCCGAATGGGACAGCGCCGGCGGTCTGCGCGACCGGTTGGAGGCCGTGGCCTCGACGATGGCCTGCCATGGATCGGTGCGGTCCGGGCGGCGATTGATGCCGGAGGAAATGAACGCGCTGTTGCGTGAAATGGAGCGCACGCCCGGTTCAGGCCAATGCAATCACGGACGCCCGACCTATATTGAGTTGAAACTCACCGATATCGAGAAACTGTTTTCTCGCCGCTGACCAATGGCCAGCCTCAATCTTGCATTTCGGATGCCGAAGCGGCATAGAACAACAGTGAACCAGACGGGAGCAGTCCGGCATGAACCGCTTTGAAGGCCCCGGCGATCGCCCGGCTAAAATACGCTACCTGGATGGGGATTTTCAGATCCTCACCCCGGGCAACCATGTGGTGTGCGCGGTCACCGGCAAGATCATTCCGATCGAAGAGCTGAAATACTGGAGCGTGGCGCGGCAGGAGCCTTATGTCGACGTTCATGCGTCAGTGGCGGCCGATCAACGCGCCGGTCTGTTGCCAAGCCGGTCGTAACGCAGGTTCAGGCGCTGGTGCGCCGCCGTTTGAACGCCGTCACCGCCGCGTCAATGATAGCGCCGGGAACATCTGGACTGTCAAAGACCATTTCAACTTTCAAAACGGCGGTTTTCTTGACGAGATCAAGCGCTCGTCCATGCCCTGCCAACAGGCGGGCATAATCCTTTTCCGTGGTGATCAGATTAAGGCCATACAATTCGGCCTCCGCCATGAGATCGTTGATCTCATCATCGCTGAAAGGATGATGGTCGGAAAATCCCTGACGGCGCGCCAACCGGACATGGGCCTCTTCAAGCGTTGCAAAAAACTTCTCGGGATCGCCAATGGCGGCAAAGGCCAGGCAGTTGCGATCCCTGAACTGGGCGGCATTTCGCGGCTGAAGACGGGCCAGATGGATCGGCTTGGCGGCCCGCGCCGCCAGCCGGATCATCGGATCGGCGCCATTTCCCTCACCCACCACGATCAGCGCATCGGCATGACGGATCTGGTCGAGGATCGGCGCGCGCACCGGGCCGGCGGGCAACACACAGCCGTTGCCGACGCCGCGGCGGGCGTCCACCACCAGCAAGGCCTGGTCGAAAACCAGCCTGGCGCTTTGAAATCCGTCATCCATGATGATCAGATCCGCGCCATGGCGAACCAGCAGATCGGCGCCTTCAACCCGGTTTGCCGACACCACCGTCAGCGCCTTGGCAGCGAGAAGCATCGGCTCATCGCCTACAAGACGTGCGGTGTCCCTGGCCGGATCGACCACGGTCGCGTGACGCACTCCGCCGCCATAGCCCCGCGACAGGAAACCAGGCTTGAAGCCGCGGGCAATCGCCGTGTCGGCCAAGGCCAGCGCAGTGGGCGTCTTGCCGGATCCGCCGACGGTGAAATTGCCGACACAGATGACCGGCGCTGCAACGGCCTTGCGCACGCGGCGATCCAGGATACGGCGCGCCACACGGCCATAGACCCAACCAAGAGGAGATAACAGCGCGGACTGGATTCCGGCTGATTGCCACCAGAACGGAGGAGCCTCACTTACCACTGCCCGCCTGCCCGGTTCTCCGTATTCTCGTTTTCGCGCGGCAGCAGCCGGGCTTTGACGGTTAAGGGATTGATATAGGGTTCAAGCGCGCGAATGGTGGCCTTGAGAGCGCCGCGCATGTCGCGCAAGGTCTTCTCGCCGCCCTCCGCCATGAGTTTGCGAGCCTGCGGATTGGACAACAGGAAGTGCACGCCCTTGGCCAGCATCTCGCCGTCCTTGACAAACCGCGCGCCGCCATTCTTGATCAGCTTGGCATAGCTTTCGCGGAAATTCTCCACATTGCTGCCCGACAGCACCGAACAGCCGAGCATGGCCGGTTCGAGCGGGTTTTGCCCGCCGCCGCCCTTCAGCGACTTTCCGACAAAGGCAATCTCGGTCAGGTTGAGATACAGTCCCATCTCGCCGATGGTGTCGCCAAGAAACACGTCGGTCGCAGGCTCAATCCTGTCATCGCGCGAACGGCGCGCAACCGTCAGACCTCTCGCCACCAGCATGGCTTCGATGGCGTCGGCGCGGTCAGGGTGCCGGGGAACCAGAATGGTCAGCTGTTTGTGGCGTGGCTTGAGCGCACGATGCACCGCCGCGACAATCTCGTCCTCGCCCTCGAATGTCGAAATCGCCGCCCAGGTTGGCCTGTCGCCGATCTGTGTTTTCAGTCTCAACAGTTCATCGGCGTCCCAGGGCGGGGCAGTCGTATCCACCTTGAGATTGCCCGACACGCTGACCGGCCTTGCTCCGAGCGCCAGGAACCGCTCCGCGTCGAGATCCGACTGGGCAATGACGTGGGAGAGGTTTTCAAACAGGGCGTCGGCGAGACTTGGCCGCTTGCTCCATCGCGCGAATGAGCGGTCCGACAGGCGCCCGTTGACCAGCACCTGCGGCGTTCGTCTGACACCCAGTTCAAGGATGGTCATCGGCCAGATTTCGGACTCCGCAATGATCGCCAGGTCCGGCTTCCAATGATCGAGGAAACGGGAAACCGCGGGCTTGAGGTCTAGCGGCACATATTGGTGAATCACGCTGTCGCCAAGCCGCTCGCGCGCCACGCCGGCTGAGGTGACTGTTCCGGTGGTCAGCACAACCGAGATGCCGCGCCGCCGCACTTCCTTGATCAAGGGAACCACAGCCGAGGTTTCGCCGACACTGGCCGCGTGGAACCAGACAAGAGGTCCAATCGGCCTTTCGATATCGGAACGGCCATACCGCTCCTTGCGGCGGGCGCGCTCCTCCTTGCCCTTGGCGGCGCGGATGGCCAGATAGGGTCCGAGAAGGGGATACATGGCAGCCCCGAACCAGCGGTAGCCGACCAGCGCCGCACGTGCCCAGCCGCGGCTCATGCGCGCGCCTCGACCGCGCGATTGGCTTCTTCGGTGACGCGATTGAGTTCAGCGGTGACCAGTGCGCGCTTCTCGGCCATCTCTTCCTTTCCGGCCTTGGCGGAAACATAAATGGGCGGAGCGAGCCGCACGCTGCGGGCGCCAAACGGCAAATTGATGGTGGTCTTGTCCCAGGTTTTCTCAAGCACATGGCGGCGGCTGGTCGCCAGCGCCATCGGCACAATCGGCCGGCCTGAAATTCGCGCCAGGGCGACGATCCCCTCGCCGGCCATGCGCGCCTCGCCCTTGGAAATATCGGCAATCATGACGACGCTGACGCCACGCCGCAGCGCGTCGCGCATGGCAAAGAGTGCCCTGACGCCGCCTTTTCCCGCGACCATGCGGGCCTCGCGCCCGCCCGAGCCGCGAATGACTTCATATCCGGCCCGCTCGATCACCCGCGCATTGATCTCGGCATCGGTGCTGCGAGACACCAGTGAGGTGAATTTCCGGTCGCGCGGTCCGGCATAGGGAATAAGCAGATGCTGCCCATGCCACAACGCGAAGATCGCCGGCCAATGCCCTTCAAGCAACGCTTCCCCATCCGTGGAGGTTCCGTTGTCGCGATTGGTTCGCCAGATCGCAGCGAGCGCCCAGTGGATCACGGCCGAACCGGCGCGCTGGACCCAGTCTGATTGCAACAGTTTCTTGCCCAGACGGCGTCGGATCATCTTCTCGCTGAGCTGATTGAGCCTTGGCGCGGCCTCGGCGTCCGGTTTGGTCATCTTGTCTTTCGTCCGAGCCCTAAGACGCGGTTTTGCTGTCGTCGCGCGGATCAAGCATCCGGTGCATATGTACGATGAAATACCGCATATGGGCATTGTCCACGGTCATTTGCGCCTTCGACTTCCAGGCCTGATGGGCCGATGCATAATCAGGAAATATTCCAACGATGTCGAGCGCATCCAGATCCCTGAAGTCCATGGACTCCAGGCTCTTGAGTTCGCCGCCAAACACGAGGTGTAAAAGCTGTTTCTTTTCGCCATCAGCCATGGTGTCGCTCCACGAATACACGGTGCTGTCAATCAAGGCGCGGTTTGAGGCAATTCCGGAGAAAGGTCAATGCCCGTCGGCAGGCTGCAACAATCCGAGCAGACCCGGCATCTGTTCACGCGACGCCGCGACCAATAACCCCCGCGACGGATCGGGGGCGTTGTAGACCATCCGCCCGCCGGTCCTGTCGACAAGGATATGACCGGTTTCAGCCAGCATTGAATCGGCCGCGGCCAGATCCCATTCGCTGGAGCGCGGCCGGATGTAGAGGCCGTCCAGGCTCCCCTGCGCCACCGCCGCCACCCTGAGCGCCAGAGAGGGACCTCCGGCGACCTTCTCCAGACTGTCCTGCGCGCCGGGCCGCATTTCCCTGGCGACCACATCGGGAACGGCCACGCGCAAAGGCATTTCCGGCTGGTTGCCACGACCCGCAACGAGTCGGACACCATTGAGAAACGCGCCGCCGCCCAGGTGGGCCAACCAGACTTCGCCGCGTGCAGGCGCCGCCAGCACGCCGGCGACGGGTTTTCCATCCTCGACAAGAGCGATGCTGACGCACCAGTCCGGCCGGCCCGAGACATAGGCGCGGGTGCCGTCAATCGGATCGATGATGAAGACACGGCGGTGGGAGAGCCGTTGCTCGGTATCCTCCGCCTCCTCGGACAGCCAGCCATAGTCGGGCCTGGCCGCGAGCAGAAATTTCCGGAGCAACAGGTCGATGGCAATGTCGGCTTCGCTGACCGGGGATCTGCCCTCGTTCTTGTACCAGACTTCCGGATCCTTGCGGAAATGCGACATGGCGATATCGGCTGCCAGACGCGAGCCTTCAAGCATCAGCGCCAGATCGTCGGCATGTTCCCTAGTCGCCTGCAAGCGTCATGCCTTCCACCGCAATGGTGGGCGCCGCCACCGCGTATTTGGGGTCAATGTCATTGGCAAGAACCATGCGCTTGAACATGTCCTTGAGATTTGAGGCGATGGTGACTTCGGAGACCGGGAAGGTCAATTCCCCATTCTCGATCCAGAAACCGGAGGCGCCGCGGCTGTATTCGCCGGTGATGGCGTTGACGCCCTGTCCAATCAGTTCAGTGACATAAAAGCCGTTGCCGACAGAGGCGATCAGCTCTTTCGGCGTCTGCGGACCCGGATTGACGATGACATTGCTGGAGGATGGTCCACCCCGGCCGGCCCGGCCGTTGCTTTTCAATCCCAGTTCACGCGCCACCGACGTGCTGAGATACCATTGCTGCAGCACGCCGCCCTCGACCATGGTCAAAGGCCCCACCGAGACGCCTTCGCCGTCAAAGGGCCGCGACCCCGATCCGCGGCGAACGAAGGGATCATCCACCAGCGTTAGGCCATCGATCGCCACCTGCTTGCCCATCATGTCCTTGAGAAAACTGGTCTTGCGGGCAACGGCCGCGCCATTGATGGCCGACACCAGATGACCGATCAGGCCGCGCGCCACCCTGGGATCGAAAACCACGGTCACGTTCGAAGCGGTCTTGACCTTGCGCGGATTGATCTTGGCGACCGCCCGTTCACCGGCGCGGCGGCCGATCTCTGCGGCGTCATCGAGATCAGCCAGGAAAACCCGGCTGTCGAAATCATAGTCGCGTTCCATCTTGACGCCCTCGCCGGCAATCACGCTGACCGACGTCGAAAATCCGGATCTCTCATAGGCGCCCGAGAAACCATGCGACGTGGCGAGCACCATGCCGTACAGCCCGGATCCCGCCCCGGCGCCAATCGAACTCGCCACGCCCGGAACGCCCAGTGCGGCGGCCTCGGCGGCGGTCGCGGCCTCGATCAGGGAACTCGCCGCAAGCTCGGTGGAATCAAACAGATCCAGATCGGGCCAGGTCATGGCCAGCATCCCGGCGTCGGCAAGACAGGCATGCGGATCTTCCGGAGAGACTCGCGCCATGGCGACGGCGCGGGTTGCAAGGGCTTCCTCATCGGCGCCCTGCCCGGCCTGCACGGTTGCAACTTTCTGCCCGACAAACACCCGAAGGCTGAAGTCATCCGATTCGGACGATTCGGTATTTTCCACCTGGCCATTGCGCACGGACGCGGACCGCGACCGGCGGCGCACCACCACAGCGTCCGCCTGATCGGCGCCGGCGGCGCGGGCGCGCCCGATAAGTCGCTCGGCTGTCGCCAGCAAGCCTTCGGATTGTTTGGATTTGCTCATGTTTTTTGGCCTTTCGCTTGGCTCTCATGTATTGTCCCGACGGTCAAGCATCAAGCCCATCATGGTCCCGGCGGACCCGAATCAAAAAGGAGCGCCTGAATGGTCGCAGCGGAAGCCAACCTTTACACGGAAGGCCTGGTCCTGCTGTGCGGAGCCATCGTCGCCGCTCCCTTGTTCAAGAAAATCGGGTTGGGGACCGTGCTCGGCTACCTTGCAGCCGGCATCGTGATCGGCCCGCTGCTGCGTCTTATCACCGATGGCGAGGAGATCCTGCATTTTGCAGAGCTCGGCGTGGTGCTGCTGCTGTTCATCATCGGGCTGGAGCTCAAGCCGTCGCGGCTGTGGCAATTGCGCCGTGACATATTCGGTCTCGGGCTGACCCAGGTTGTGGTTTCGGCGCTGGTTCTGTTTGCGGCAACGTTGGCCTTCGGCGGGCAATCCTGGGCGGCGGCGGTGGTGATCGGCTTCGGCCTGGCGCTGTCATCCACCGCCTTTGGCATACAGATCCTTGAAGAGCGCGGCGATCTCAACACCAGATACGGCCAGCAATCATTTTCGATCCTGTTGTTCCAGGATCTTGCCATCGTGCCGATCCTGGCGCTGGTGCCGCTCGTTGCGCCGGCGGCCACGGAGGACGGCGGATCACTCCTCAACGAGATCGCCATCACCGTCGCCGCGATCGCCGCTCTGCTTGTCGCAGGGCGCTATCTGCTCAATCCGCTGTTCCAGCTGATTGCCGGAACCGGGGCCAAGGAGGCCATGATTGCGGCGGCGCTGTTTGTCGTGCTCGGTTCGGGAACGCTGATGCAGGTTGCCGGCCTGTCGATGGCGCTGGGCGCCTTCATCGCCGGCGTGATGCTGGCCGAATCCTCCTATCGGCATGAACTCGAAGCCGATATCGAGCCCTTTCGCGGCATTCTTCTCGGGCTGTTTTTCATGGCGGTGGGCCTGTCGCTCGATCTGGCGGTGATCGCGGACAATTTCCTGGTGATTGCGGTTGCCGTGCCGGTTCTGATGGGCATCAAGGCGCTGGTGATTTACGCCGCCTGCCGGGTTTTCGGCTCAACCCACAACACCAGCGTCCAGATCGCCGGACTGTTGCCACAGGGCGGCGAATTCGGGTTTGTCATCTTCAGTGCCGCCGCGGCCGCCGGTGTTTTCGCCCAGGCCACGGCCTCGCTGCTGGTGGCGATTGTCACCCTGTCGATGGCGCTGACCCCGTTGGCGGCGCTGCTGGCAAAGCGGCTGATGCATGCCGCGGCGGACGAGCAAATGGACGAGGATTTCGCCGGCGCGGGCGCCGACGTGCTGATGATCGGGTTTTCGCGGTTCGGTCAGATCGCTTCGCAAATACTGCTTGCCGGCGGTTCGGACGTCACCATCATCGACCATTCGGCGGACCGGATCCGCTCGGCCTCCAAGTTCGGATTCAAGATTTATTTCGGCGACGGCACGCGCAAGGATGTGCTGGTCGCCGCCGGCATCAAACGGGCGAAGCTTGTCGCTGTGTGCACCCACAAGCAGGAGATCACCGACAAGATCGTCGACCTGATCCAGGCCGAATTTCCCACCGCCCGCATTTTCGCCCGCGCTTATGACAGGGTCCACACCTTGTCGTTGCGGGCCAGGGGCGTGGATTACGAGGCGCGGGAAACATTTGAATCCGGCATGCTGTTCGGACGCAAGACATTGGAGGCGCTTGGCACATCGGAAGACCAGGCGCTCGAGATCAGCCATGACGTCCGCCGCCGCGACGAGGAACGGCTGGCGATGCAGGCGGTGGAAGGTATTCTGGCGGGGCAGGATAAATTGCACACGCGCCCTGTTACTCCGGAGCCCCTGATCAAGCCCAAGCGCGAATCCGAACGTCTGGACAAACCGCTCAAACCGGATCAAACCTTGTCCGATCCAGCGTGACCACCAGTATGGAAGAACAATCATGACGCCGTTCCACCTTGCCTTCCCGATTCGCGACATCGAAGAGACCCGTCACTTCTATGGCGATCTGCTCGGTTGCCCGATGGGACGTTTCACCGACAGCTGGATCGATTTCGATCTTTTCGGCCACCAGATGTCGGGCCATGTCCGCCCGGACGCAGGCAAAAGCGCCGATTCCGGCGCGGTGGACGGGCATTCGGTGCCGATTCCGCATTTTGGCGCCGTGCTTCAGATGGAGGAATGGAAGGCGCTGGCCGCGAAACTGGAAAATGCAGACGAAGCCATCGACTGGATCATGAAGCCGACCTTGCGGTTCGAGGGGCTACCGGGCGAGCAGGCAACCCTGTTCATCCGCGACCCGTCCGGAAACGCTCTGGAATTCAAGGGATTTGTCGATCTGGGGCAAGTCTTCGCCGCGTGACCGGGGCCAAGCCACAGGCGGCCACCGAGGCCGCGTCGCCAGCACGCCGGGGACCGGCGATATTTGTCACCGGCTCGACCATGCGGCATGTGGTGACCATGACCGCGACCGGTTCGGTCGGGCTGGTGGCCATCTTTATCGTCGATGCGCTCAACCTGTTTTACATTTCGCTGCTCGGGCAGCAGGAACTCGCCGCGGCGATCGGCTATGCCGGGACGCTGTTGTTCTTCACCACCTCGATCGCCATCGGCCTCTCGATTGCGGCAACCGCGTTGACCGCCCGCGCGCTTGGTCGCGACGAACGGCAAGAGGCCCGGGAGATTGCCGGCGCTTCGATCGCCTATATGCTGATCCTGATGATCGCCACCGTGGCTGTGATCTATCCGTTTCTGGGCAGCCTTGTGCGCATGATGGGCGCCCAGGGCCGGACCGCGGAACTGGCGACGGAATTCATGCAGATCCTGCTGCCGTCATTGCCGGTTCTCGGCGCCGGTATGTGCATGGGCGCCTTGCTGCGCGCCGTCGGTGACGCCAAACGCGCCATGTATGTGACGCTCGGCGCGGGAGCGCTCACCGCCGTTCTCGATCCGGTGTTCATTTTCGGCTTCGACCTTGGCATCCACGGCGCAGCCATCGCCACGGTGATCTCGCGTTTCGCTCTGGTCGGCATCGGGCTCTATGCGCTTATCCGGGTGCACAATCTCATCGCCATGCCATCAAAAGCCGCTATCGCCCGCGAGGTCCGGCCATTTCTGGCAATCGGACTGCCGGCGCTTATGACTCAGATCGCCACGCCCGTCGGCAACACCTACGTCACCATGACGATGGCGCAGCACGGAGACGCGGCTGTGGCCGGCTGGGCCGTGGTCGGACGGCTGATTCCGGTCGCATTCGGGGCCTTGTTCGCGCTGTCGGGGGCGGTCGGCCCGATCCTCGGGCAGAATTACGGCGCCAAGCGCTATGACCGGCTGATTTCGACCCTGCGCGACAGTCTTGTCTTCATCCTGATCTACACAGTGGTCGCCTGGGCGCTGCTGGCGCTGTTCCGCAATCAGATCGCCGATCTGTTTGGCGCGGTCGGCGCCGCGCGCGAGGTCATCGTGTTCTTCTGCCTGTTTGTGGCGGGCAGCTTCATCTTCAACGGCATGCTGTTTGTCGCCAACGCGGCGTTCAACAATCTCGGCTTTGCGCTTTATTCGACGGTGTTCAACTGGGGCCGTTCGACCCTTGGCGTGATCCCGTTTGTCTGGCTCGGATCGCTCTGGTACGGGGCCGCCGGCGCGCTAGCCGGTTATGGTTTCGGCGCGGTGGTGTTCGGCCTTGCCGCCGTCATTGTCAGTTTCCGGGTGATCTCGAAAATCGGAGACAGCGATGGCGGCGGCGGAGACATGACCCCGCTTTCGGCGCCGCCAGCGGCACAATCGGCCTTCACCAGCGGCAAGGCGTCCACACTGTAAAGTTCAGCATGTCATTATCGCAAAACCGCCGCACACTTTCGCGCGACATGCATCAGCTCTTGTCGAAAAAGGCGAATGCAGCGTCAAGGTCCCGTTTGAGCTGTTCCGCAACGCCTTGAGATTCAGCGAGAATTTCCTTGGCCTTGAGGAAATCCAGAACGCGGAATTGATGAACTTCGGGCCTGAGAAGAATGTGCGGCGGGTGCGCCTTGCGCTTCATCTCGATGATCGACTGCATCATCAACTGGTTGGCGCCGAACATCATGTCGATTGTGGACGGCACTTGACCCGGCGTCCCCGACGGCAGGCCGACCACGTCGACGCCGATGATGATGTCGGCCAAACCGCTCAACTGATCGAAAGGCACCGGATTGAAGATGCCGCCGTCGATCATGATCCTGTCGTCGAGCGTCACCGGCCGGAATACAGCCGGGATCGCGGCGGAGGCGGCGATTGCGGACCGCAGATCGCCTTCGCTGCACACCACTTCACAATGGCTGTAGTAGTCAGTGACCATGATCTTGGTGGGGATCTTGAGATCCTCGAACCGGCGCGCCACGCTGTCGGGCAGGAAGGCCTCGAGAATGCGCTCGATATTGAATTGCCCCAGCCGAAGTCCGCCCTCCATGGCGTCCTTGACGCCGCGCGGGCGCGCCGCCTTCCAGAGCCGGCCAATAGCGTTTGACCGCTTTCCCACGGTGGCCAAGGTATGACTGCGGATGTCTTCCCCGGACAGTCCCGAGGCCATCGACGCCCCCATGATCGCGCCAATCGACGACCCCGATATCGCCACGGGTTGAATGCCCATGGCGTTGAGGGTCTCGATAATGTGAATGTGGGCGATGCCGCGCGCGCCGCCGCCGCCAAATGCGACCGCCACAGTCGGGCTGGAAGATCTGACCGGGAGAACTGGTGGCGCGGTTGGGGCGTCAGACATTGTCGGGACCGCTTTCGCTGATATCGGCGTCCGGCGCTTCAGCGCCGGACCGGCCTGTTGCACCATAACGGAAAAAGCGCATCACGGTGTCACCAAATGCGCGGCTTTCCAGCAGCTCAAACGCCGCTCCCGGATCAGGCGACGCGGCGGCCTCTTCTTCGAGCACAACCAGCGCGCCGTCGCCAAGCCAGCCGCCGCGGGCGGCGGACGCGAGCGCGCGGTCGCCCAGTCCCCTTCCATAGGGCGGATCGGCGAAGACCAGATCGAACTGGCCCATCGTGCCGCAGGCCCCGAGCTTGGTGGCGTCGCGGCGAAACAATCGCGCACGGCCCTGCAGGCCGAGCGTCTCGATATTGTTCTGGATCAAGCCGCGGCCTTCGACACCGCTTTCCACAAACAAGGCGGAGCGGCAGCCGCGTGACAGCGCCTCAAGCCCCAGCGCGCCGGTGCCGGCGAACAGGTCAAGCACCCGCGTGCCGGCGAGCGCCGCGGCATAGCCATGGCTCAGGATGTTGAACAGGCTTTCGCGGCTGCGGTCGGTGGTGGGCCGGATCGACTGGGTTTTCGGTGCGGCAAGGCTCCTGCCGCGGAATTCACCGCCGACGATCCGCACCGGGTCCACGTCCCTTGCCGGAGGCCGGCTTGCCACCGCGGTTTTCGCCCGCGGGCTTTGCCGATTGCGGCTTGCCTGGACCCTTGCCGAAACTCTTGCCAGGGCCCTTCGCAGGCCCATCGAATGACTTGCCGCCGCCTGGTTTGCCGAATGGCTTCATGCCGGGCTTGCCACCGGGCTTCTTGAAGTCCCGCGGAGGCCGCGCCTCATCGCCGTCACCCGAAGGGCGCGGCTTGGAGCGGGCCTTGGGGAAGCTGCCGCGGCGGGTGTCGGCGCGCTGATCGGCGCGGGCGGGCCTGCCTGCCGGGCGTTCGCCTTCGCCCTTTTTCTCGTCCGCGACCGGGCGCGCGCCTGGCGCCATCCACACATTGGTGGCGCGGCTGCGCTGAACAAAGCTGCGCTTGGCCGGCTTTGCCCCCGGTTCCTCATTGCGTCCGCGTCCGGGCTTTTCAGCAACCGGCGCGCCGAACGGCTTGCGTTCGCCGCGCTCCCGGTCAGGCCCGCGATCGCGATCGCGTCCAAAATCCTTGCCGTCGCGCGGTGGCCGTCCCGGCTTGGTGTCGAGACGCGCCCTGGCGCGCTCGGTCTTTTCCGAGCTCGATATCCATTCGCGCTGCGCCGGTTTGGCCGGCGCCTTGGGCTTGGCTTCGGGCTTTGGCGGCGGCAGATGCTCGCTCAGCGGCGCCTCGAAATTGGCGCCCGATTCCTCGATCATGCGTTCGCCAAGCTGCTCGCGCAGGATCCGGCTCTTGATCTCGAAGACGTCGCCCTCGCGAATATCGCCAAGCTGGAACGGCCCGAAGGAGATCCGGATCAACCGGTTGACGTCCAGGCCGAGCGCGCCCAGCACATTCTTGATCTCGCGGTTCTTGCCTTCGCGCAGACCCATGGTGATCCAGACATTGTGGCCCTGCTTGCGATCCAGCGTCGCCTCGATGGCGCCGTAGAGAACGCCGTCGACGGCGATCCCGTCCTTGAGTTCGTCAAGCCGGGCCTGATCGATGTCGCCATAGGCGCGGACGCGGTAACGGCGCAGCCAGCCGGTTTGCGGCAGTTCCAGCGTCCGGGCAAGGCCGCCATCATTGGTGAGCAGCAGCAATCCCTCGGTGTTGATGTCGAGCCGGCCGACCGTGAGAACGCGCGGCAAATGCTTGGGCAGAGTGTCGAACACGGTCTGGCGGCCCTCGGGGTCGCGGTTGGTGGTCACCAGACCCACCGGCTTGTAATAGATCCAGAGCCGGGTGCGCTCGATGCCGCCGATCTCTTCGCCGTCAACCTCAATGCGGTCCGACAACGATACCACGACGGCCGGAGTCTCGAGAATCTTGCCGTTGACCTTGATCCGGCCCTCGGCGACCATCCGTTCGACATCGCGACGCGAAGCCACGCCGGCGCGGGCCAGGATCTTGGCGATACGGCCGCTGTCGGTCGCGGGCTCGGAAATCTCCGGCGCGGTCTTGCGGGGCGGCGCCTTGCCCGGCGTTGCCGTGTCGGATTGCGGTTTGCCGCGTTTGGGCTTGTCTTGTTCTGTCATTTGTTGTTTGCCTGCCTTTACAGCACCGGGCGTTGATTGGGACGCGCAAAAGTCGCTGTAGCATAATTGATGTCCGCATAGGCCTGTCTTCAAACCGGTTTCGATTTAAAAGACTATGCGCTTAAAACGCTGTCTATCAGGTTGGGCGGGCGGGGTTAAGGGTTTTCATGGGTTCGGATGCGTCATGATCAGCAAGGGTTACATGGACTTGGCGCTTGCTGAGGCGCGGGCCGCCGCCACACGCGGCGAAGTGCCTATAGGCGCCGTCGTGGTTCGCGACGGCGTGGTGGTTTCGCGCGCCGGCAACCGGACCCGCGAACTCAACGACGTGACCGCCCATGCCGAGATTCTCGCCATCCGGCAAGCCGCTGAAAGCCTTGGGTCCGAGCGGCTGACTGACGCCGACCTTTATGTCACGCTGGAGCCATGCACCATGTGCGCGGCGGCGATTTCATTTGCCCGATTGCGGCGGCTTTATTTCGGCGCCGAAGACGAAAAGGGCGGCGCCGTGACGAGCGGCGTGCGGTTCTTCAACCAATCCACCTGCCACCACAGGCCAGAAATCTATCCCGGCATGGCGTCCAGCGACGCCATGCATCTGCTCAGGGATTTCTTCAGGGATCGCCGCTAAACCAGGCTTTTACCAGGGCCACCAGGTTCGTTTTCCAGTGCCCGCCTTTTTGGCTTCGGCAATCCGCCGACGTTCCTTGACGCGCTCGGGCTCGCCGAGATCGCCCACCGGCGCCGTTTCAGCCGGCTGGCGGTAGGTGAGCGGTGGATCTGACAAATAGCGGCGGCGATCGGAATAAGCGCCTTGCTGGATTTTCCGCGCCTGCTGATATTGCTCGCGCTGTTTTGCTTGGCTCATGACCTGTCCCGGGGTCGGTGGCCCGTCAGCCGCACGTCCGGCAACCGGCACGCCGGGTCCGCTTGACGCAGCAACCCGGGTTGCCAGGGGCGAGTTGTAGTTCGCGCCGCCTGCATCGGCCTCCGCGATCAGCCGCTTGCGGGTTTCCTCAGGCGATTCCACCCATACCGGATTGTTTTCGGCAACATTCTGCTGTGGCGTAGGAAGGCTCGCCGTATTGGTCGGCTTCACAATGGCGGGGCGCGGCTTGTACTCGATGCCTGCTCCCTTGTTGGGATTGCCGATTGAAGCGATGTTGCCAAGATCATCCAGCAATTGCCCGGTCGAGGTCTTGTCGGTGCCATAGGTCGGGCCCATACAGCCCGACACTGTCAGGCTGGCGGCAATGAGTGCGCCTATGGTCACGCTGGCGCGATACTCAGTCTTCATTGTCATGCGCGGGGTCCCGTCTCTGGACAGTCACTTTAAATTCAAACTGCTTGTCGTCGCACAATCCGGCCATTTTCAGGCAGGCCGGACGTATTCAGCCAGGGTTTTATCGGATCGATGCGGCAAGGGCAATTGATCCTGCGAAAATTGCCATGGATGAACAAGACCACCCGCCGGGTTCGCGACATTGCGAACCCGGCGGGTCTTCAGAACCGGCCCAGCGCCTTGAGTTCCTGCAGGGCGGCGGCATCGCGAGCGGACACATCCGGGAAATCCGGATCGGACCCGACATCGCCGGTGATCCGCCAGGAGCGGGCGCATTTCACCCCCTCGGCAAGTGCGGGCACGACGGCAACGGCGCTGACCTCGTCGATCCGGAACGCATCGTCAGGTCCCGCGGTGGTTTCGACCTGCACCCCTGAGGTGATGCAGATTTCGGCGAAATCGCTGTCGCCGATCGCCTCGACCAGCGCCGGATCGGTGATGTAGACAATCGGCGCCGCCTCGAGCGACGAGCCGATGCGCTTTTCACGGCGCTCGATTTCCAGCGCGCCGGTGACAACGCGCCGCACGGTGCGGATCTTTTTCCACTTGGCCGCAAGCGCGTCATCGCGCCAGCCGGCGGGAACCTCGGGGAACTGTTCGAGATGCACCGACTCGGCGTCCGGATTGTGAGACAGCCATGCCTCTTCCATGGTGAAAGGCAGCATCGGCGCCAGCCATGTCACCAGGCACTCGAAGATTTTGCCGATCACCTGCAATGAGGCTTTCCGGCGCAGGCTCGACGGTGCATCGCAATAGAGCGCATCCTTGCGGATATCGAAATAGAACGCCGAGAGTTCGATGTTGGCGAAATCGGTGAGCGCGCGGGAAATGCGCTTGAAATCGAAATTGTCGTAGCCGGTGCGCACCAGCGCATCCAGTTCGGACAGCCGGTGCAGCATCAGCCGTTCGAGTTCAGGCATGTCGGCGGGCGCGATCGGCTCGCCGGCATCATGCGCCAGCGTGCCGAGCATCCAGCGGATGGTGTTGCGCAGCTTGCGATAGGCATCGATGTTGGTCTTGATCACCGTCTTGCCGAGACGCTGATCCTCCCAGTAATCAGTGTTCATCACCCACAGGCGCAGGATATCGGCGCCCGATTCCTTCATGACATCCTGCGGGAACACCTGGTTGTTGAGTGACTTCGACATCTTGCGGCCGTCCTCGGCCATGGTGAAGCCATGGGTGATCACCGCGTCATAGGGCGCGCGGCCGCGGGTGGCGCAGCTTTCCAGGAGCGAGGAATGGAACCAGCCGCGGTGCTGGTCTGAGCCTTCGAGATAGACATCCGCCGGCCATTTGAGATCCGGGCGGTCCTCCAGCGTGAAGACATGGGTGCAGCCCGAATCGAACCAGACATCGAGAATGTCGGTGACCTGGATCCATTTCGGATCGCTCGCGAGATTGCCGAGGAAACGTTCGCGCGCGCCTTCCGCAAACCAGGCGTCGGCGCCCTCCTGCTCGAAAGCTTCGAGAATGCGGGCATTGACCGCCTCGTCATCCAGCAGGTTGCCATCAACATCGGCGAAGACGCAGATCGGCACGCCCCAGGCGCGCTGGCGCGACAGCACCCAGTCGGGCCGGTCCTCGATCATGCCGCGCAGCCGGTTCTGCCCGGCGGCGGGCACGAAACGGGTGTCCTCGATGCCCTTGAGCGCGCGCGACCTGAGCGTCGTGCCGTCGCCGAAATCCTTGTCCATGTAGACAAACCATTGCGGCGTGTTGCGGAAGATGATCGGCTTCTTGGAGCGCCAGGAATGCGGGTAGTCATGCTTGAGCCGGCCGCGGGCGAAGAGATTGCCGGCTGCGATCAACGCCTTGATGACCGCATCATTGGCGTCGCCCTTCTTGCCGTGATCGTCGATCACCCGCGCAGCGCCGCCTTCGCGGTCGGGTCCGAGGCCGGGGACGTCCTTGGTGTAGAACCCGGCGTCATCGACGGTGAACGGGATGGCTGACGAGATGCCGCGCGCCTCGATGTCGCGGGCGGCGTCCATCCAGGCCTCGAAGTCCTCGCGGCCATGGCCGGGCGCCGTATGGACAAAGCCGGTGCCGGCGTCGTCGGTGACATGATCGCCGGCGATCAATGGGACGGCGAAGTTGTAGCCGCCGCCGAGGCCCTTGAGCGGGTGGGCGCAGGTGATCGCGGCAAGTTCGTCAGCGGACACATCCCGAAGCCGCTTGAATTCGAGCTTGGCCTTGGCGAAGCACTCCTCGGCCAGCGCATCGGCGAAGATCAGCTTCTCCCCGGTTTGCGGGCCGAAATCGTTCTCCGCCGCCGTGACCTCGTAGAGGCCATAGGCGATCCGGGTTGAGAACGAAATGCCCCGGTTTCCGGGGATGGTCCAAGGGGTGGTGGTCCAGATGACGACGGAGGCCGACTTGAGCTCTTCAAAATAGGCTCTGACCGCATCAGGGCTTGAATTTTCGCCCTGTTTTTCCAAAAGTGCCGCGATGGCTTCGAGTTGGTCGGTGTAACCTTCAGAGCGGACATCCACCACCGGAAACTTCACCCAGATCGTGTCGCTCTCGTAAGGCTGGTACTCGACCTCGGCTTCGGCGAGCGCGGTGCGTTCGACCACCGACCACATGATCGGCTTGGAGCCACGATAGAGCTGCCCGGACTTGGCGATTTTCAACAGTTCGCCGGCGATCCGCGCTTCCGAATGGAAATCCATGGTCTTGTAGGGCTTGTCGAAATCGCCCTCGATGCCGAGCCGCTTGAATTCTTCCGACTGCACCGAAACCCAATGCTCGGCATAGGCGCGGCATTCCTTGCGGAACTCGATCATCGCCGCCGGCTCCTTGAGGTCGGGCTTCTCGCGGCCCTTGGAGCGGTAATTCTCCTCCTCGATCTTCCATTCGATCGGCAGGCCGTGGCAATCCCAGCCCGGAACATAGTTGGAATCAAAGCCGCGCATCTGGAACGAGCGGGTGATCACATCTTTCAGGATCTTGTTGAGGGCGTGGCCGATATGGATGTTGCCATTGGCATAAGGCGGGCCGTCATGGAGCACATATTTCGGGCGTCCGGCGGAGGTTGACCGCAGCCTGTCGTAGAGCCGCATCTCCTGCCAGCGGGCGACCAGCTCCGGCTCCTTCTGCGGCAGGCCGCCGCGCATCGGGAAATCGGTCTCAGGCAGATAGAGCGTCTTGGAGTAGTCCAGCGTGTCGTTGGTGTCGGTCATGGTGTCGCAATCTTCTGGGCCGATGGCCCGTGGTAGACGTTGTATCGGAGAATTCGGAAGCGGGCGCGGGATCACGCCAAAATGCCCGGTCTCCAGCGAGCCCTGCTCAGCGGGAAACCGGGACCATAATTCGTATTGGCGGAGAGCCAGTTATCCGGACAACCGTGGTCATGACGGGGCTTTTATCAAGCTCTGCAATTTCAGGGAAGCGCAAAGTGCATCATTGTCAATTCCGCCAGATGCCCTAATAATTCCCCAATCAGCCAAGAACGGCTGTCACTTTTCGCCCGACGGTAAACATGATTGGCGCCGATAAATCAGACCGTGCTTTGCGGCTCTTACGAATACACGATCACACCGCGCGCGTATTCGGCTCGGAGGAAAAGGCCAATCGCTGGCTGTGCAAGCCCTGCCGGGCTCTCGATGGCGCCATCCCTCTGGACCTGCTGGCATCGGAAACCGGCGGGCAAATTGTCAAATCCGAACTGCACGCGATTGATCACGGCATGTTTGCCTGAGCATGCAGATCTGACGGATCAGTAACTACGCCGGCCTGTAAAACCACCGCCAGAGTTCTTGTCGGAACGAGACCAGCTAGCGTCCGAGCCGCTGATAGATCAGCTGGCGCATCAGCGCTGTCACCAGTCTGGGGAACACCCGGCCGGCAGCCGCGAAAAGGCGGTTGCGGGCGCCCGGGATCGAATTTTTCCGGCCGGCAAGCGCGTCCGCCATGATCAGACTTGCCGCCAGATCCGGCTCCATCCGTTTGCTGGCGTCGGCGCCTGGTGGGGTATGGATTTCGGCATGACTGGTGCGCAGGGGGCCGGGAAAGGCCACCGTGATCGTCACGCCTTTGGATCTGGCCACCTTGCGCATGCTCCTGGCATAGATCGCCAGCGCATCCTGGGAGGCTGCATAACTGGCGGCGCCCGGATAACCGGTGAAATGCGACATCGAGGAGACAAACACCATCGCCGCTCCGGGCGTGAATGCATTGGCCTCCATCAGGCGAGCCGCAATCACCATGGGCGCCTCGGCGTTGACGCGCAGCAGATCGATATGCGCCTGTGCGTCCATATCCTCAAATCGCCCCGTGACATCGATCCCGGAATTGAGAACGACCAGATCAAATGGCCCGGCACCCACAAGTCCGGGTACGACCAGATCTAGCGCGTCTCGGCTGGTCAGATCACATTGAATAAAGTCAACCTGGCCGTCGACCGATTGGGGTGGATCGCGATCCAGCAGCACAACGGCATATTCCCTGGCCAAGAGCCAGCGGACGATCGCCGCGCCGAGCCCGGCGCTGCCTCCGGTGACAAGCGCGCGCCTTGACGCGGGGCTCACAGCCGTCTCCCGGTAAAGGCGCCGCCATTGAGATAGCGCACCCAGGACAAGGTGACGGGTGACCGGCGCCCGGCGATGGCGGAGGCCATCATCGCCGCCACATCATCCGCCTCCAGGAAAAGCGACCGCATGCGGCCGGGGTCATAGCCGGCCTTGTCGTGGATGCCGGTTTTCGCCGAACCCGGATGCAGCACCTGAACCGAGGCCTGGCCCTTCCATTCGGAGCGGAGCGACCTGGCCAGGCCGTGCAATCCGGCCTTGGACGCGGCATAGGCCGGAATTGTCGCCGAGCCCGAATGAACCACGGAGCCGATCAGGGTCAGAGTTCCGCGGGATTTCTTGAGCAACGGGAACAGCGCTTGCGCCTGCAGGATCGCCGCCAGCAGATTGACGTCGAGGGTCTGGCGGATGGCCGCGGTGCTGTCGATGCCTTCGCGCGGCGCAATCGCGATCCCGGCATTGAGCACGGCATTGTCGAGACTGTCCCAGCCGAAATCGGAAACGCCCCTTGCCAGGGCCTCCGCCGATAGCGCCGGCTCACTCTGGTCGGCCACGACATAGCCGGCGCCGGTTGGCAGTGTTCCGGCTACGTCAGCTTGAGATTTCCGGCCAGAGAGCAGCAGAGCATGACGGCTCGACAGTTTCTTGGCCAGCGCCAGGCCCAGACCGGAATTTCCTCCGGTGATGAGAATGCGGCGCGGCTTGGCGCCGATCATCCAGCGGGTCCGAATGTGATGGCCGCGTCGAGCGGCGACAGCGGCGTCAGATTGGCCAGCACGGCGCGCGCCTCGGCCTCGTCGCGTTTCATCTGCGCCACCAGTCCATCCAGTCCATCGAATTTCTCTTCGCCACGAAGCCTTGAAACAAACGAGACTGTGCAGGTCTCACCGTAGAGATCGCCGGAGAAATCGAACAGGAAGGTTTCAAGCAGCATTGCCGCACCGTCTTCAGCAACAGTTGGGCGGCGGCCAAAACTCGCCACGCCATCGTGAACCGTTCCGTCGGCTCTGCGGAACCGGACAGCGTAGATCCCCAGCGCCAACGCCGTTTCCGGCGGAAGCGACATGTTCGCGGTCGGATAGCCCAGCGTGCGGCCAAGTTTCGCGCCGTGAAGCACTTCGGCGGAGACCGTGTAACGATAGCCGAGAAATCCCGCCGCCTCCGCGACATCGCCCTGCGCCAGCGCTTCGCGGATGCGGCTTGAGGAAACCAGTTCGGCATTTTCATCCTGGAATTGCTCGACCAGGGTCACGCCGAATCCGTATCTTTCGCCGGCCTTCATCAGAAAATCGGGGTTGCCTTCCCTGCCCTTGCCGAAATGAAAATCATAGCCGGTGACGACATGGCGCACACCCAGCTGTCCGCACAGGATCCCGGCGACGAAATCCTCGGCGCCCTGGGCGGCAAAACCCTTGTCAAAGGACTGCTCCACCACGGCATCGAAACCCAGATGCCCAAGGATGGCGGCTTTCATCGGCGCCGGCGTCAAGCGGAAGACCGGTTGGTCGGGACGGAATACGGTGCGCGGATGCGGCTCGAAGGTGAGCACGACAGCCGCGGCAGCCGATGCATGAGCGGCTTCGATGGCACGGGCCAGAACCGCCTGATGACCACGATGAACCCCGTCAAAATTGCCAATGGCCACGACGCCGCCCTTCAGCTCGCCGGCAAAGCCTTCGACATCATGAAACCGTCGCGCCATCGTGTTCCTCACCTCGTGCCGCTCAGGCAAGCCATTCCATCCAGTAGGCCGGGGCAACCCCTGCCGCATCGAGGAAAGTGTTCAGCCGCGCCTCGTCGGTGGCGCGGCCAACGACATATTGGCGCGCATGGATGCCGCGGGCGATGAAGATGGCATCGATGCCATTGTCGAGCGCGCCGCGAATATCGGTGGTGACGCCATCGCCGATGGCCAGGGTGCGATCGAGATCGACATTTCCCCGAAGCGCGCGGGCGCGCGCCATCGCCTCTTTATATATCGGCGCATGCGGTTTGCCGGCGATCCGGGTTTCGCCGCCAAGCTGCACGTAGATATCAGCCAGCGCGCCGGCACAGGGGACCAGACGGTCGCCGCGCTCAACCTCACGATCCGGATTGGCGCAGATCAATGGCAGTCCGCGGGCCTGCAAACCGGCAAGCATGTCCCGGTAATCTTCGGCGGTCTCCGTTTCGTCGTCAAACAGGCCGGTGCAGAGCACCGCGTCGGCGGCATCGGGCTCGACAAGATCGATATCCAGCCCCGCAACCAGCGGCATGTCGCGCACGGGCCCGAGAAAATAGATGGCGCGCGGCGCATCCTGAACCAGCCGCCGGGTCACGTCGCCCGAGGTCACAATGTCATCCCAGCAGTCCGGATCGACGCCGATCGTGTCAAACTGGCGGATCACACCGTCAGCGGGCCGTGGAGAATTGGTGATCAATATGACTGTCTGGCCCCGTTGCCGCGCGGCCTTCAGAGCTTCGATCGACAATAGAAACGGGTTGACGCCGTTATGGATGACGCCCCATACATCGCACAACAGCACGTCGGCGCGATCGGTCAGCTGATCAAGGTTGGTAATCCTGCGTGGCATAGGTGGGCGGTTCCCTTCGGCCCCACGATGTCGCCCAGCTTGCCTCCGAATACAAGACCCCGGCCATATTTTGCCAATTGAACGGCGCGATATCGGTCCTGAATGCGCTCCGATCTCTTGACTCTTTCCAACCACACCCCTATCTCGGCCCTGCTAGCACTCTACAGAGGTGAGTGCCAGTTTCATCTCCGTGAGGCCCATACGGGGCCTCAGCCGCTTCTGTCATTCGATCAAGGAATTTAGACAATGGCAAAAACCAAGTTCCGTCCGCTCCACGACCGCGTTGTCGTTCGTCGTGTTGAGTCCGAAGAAAAAACAAAAGGCGGGATCATCATTCCGGATACCGCCAAGGAAAAGCCGCAGGAAGGCGAAATCATCGCCGTTGGCTCAGGCATCCGCGACGAAGCCGGCAAGCTTGTGCCGCTCGACGTCAAGACCGGCGACCGCGTGCTGTTCGGCAAATGGTCCGGCACCGAAATCAAGCTTGATGGCGAAGACCTTCTGATCATGAAGGAAAGCGACGTCATGGGCATTCTCGGCTAAGCCGAACAACTGCTCACTCACATCCAATCTGCCTCAACACGATGGGCCCCAGGCCCGGGAGTTAAGTTAAATGGCTGCTAAAGAAGTTAAATTCGGTCGTACCGCCCGCGAGAAAATGCTCCGCGGCGTCGACATCCTCGCCGATGCGGTGAAGGTGACGCTGGGCCCCAAGGGCCGTAACGTCATCATCGACAAGTCGTTCGGCGCTCCGCGCATCACCAAGGACGGCGTCACCGTCGCCAAGGAAATCGAACTGGAAGACAAGTTCGAGAACATGGGCGCGCAGATGGTGCGCGAAGTCGCATCCAAGACCAACGACATCGCTGGCGACGGCACCACCACGGCAACCGTGCTGGCCCAGTCGATCGTCCGCGAAGGTGGCAAGGCTGTTGCCGCCGGCATGAACCCGATGGACCTCAAGCGCGGCATCGACCTGGCCGTGACCGAAGTCATCGCCATGCTTCAGAAGAAGGCCAAGAAGATCAAGACCTCGGCTGAAGTCGAACAGGTCGGCACGATCTCGGCCAACGGCGAAAGCCAGATCGGCAAGGACATTGCCGAAGCCATGCAGAAGGTCGGCAACGAAGGTGTCATCACCGTCGAAGAAGCCAAGACCGCTGAAAGCGAACTCGAAGTCGTCGAAGGCATGCAGTTCGATCGCGGCTACCTGTCGCCTTACTTCGTGACCAACCCCGACAAAATGGTTGCGGAACTCGAAGACGTCTACATCCTTCTCCATGAGAAGAAGCTCTCGAACCTTCAGGCCATGCTGCCTGTGCTCGAAGCCGTGGTGCAGACCTCCAAGCCGCTGCTCATCATCTCGGAAGATGTTGAAGGCGAAGCTCTTGCAACGCTGGTGGTCAACAAGCTGCGTGGCGGCCTGAAGATTGCCGCCGTCAAGGCTCCCGGCTTCGGCGATCGCCGCAAGGCAATGCTCGAAGACATCGCCATCCTGACCGGCGGTCAGGTGATTTCCGAAGACATCGGCATCAAGCTCGAAAACGTGACCCTCGAAATGCTGGGCCGCGCCAAGAAGGTGTCGATCACCAAGGAAACCACCACCATCGTTGATGGCGCTGGCAAGAAGAAGGAAATCGAAGGCCGGATCACACAGATCAAGGCTCAGATCGAAGAAACTTCTTCGGACTACGACAAGGAAAAGCTGCAGGAACGCCTGGCCAAGCTGGCTGGTGGCGTTGCCATCATCCGCGTTGGCGGTGCAACCGAGACGGAAGTCAAGGAACGCAAGGACCGCGTCGACGACGCGCTCAACGCAACCCGCGCTGCCGTTCAGGAAGGCATCGTTGCCGGTGGCGGCACCGCGCTGCTGCGCGCTTCGGTCGCCATCACCGTCAAGGGTGTGAACGCCGACCAGGAAGCCGGCATCAACATCATCCGTCGTGCGCTGCAGTCTCCCTGCCGCCAGATCGCGGAAAATGCTGGTGACGAAGCTTCCATCGTCGTGGGCAAGATCCTCGACCAGAAGAGCGACACCTTCGGCTACAACGCCCAGACCGGTGAATATGGCGACATGATCACCATGGGTATCGTTGACCCGGTCAAGGTTGTCCGCACAGCACTTCAGGATGCGGCCTCGATCGCCGGCCTGCTGATCACCACCGAAGCCATGATCGCCGAAGTTCCGAAGAAGGACTCCGGCGGCGGCGGCGGCATGCCCGACATGGGTGGCATGGGCGGCATGGGCGGCATGATGTAATCAGGCGTCAGCCTTTGCTGAGAACACTTAAAAGGCGGTCTCAGGACCGCCTTTTTCATTGCGCCAGAAGCAGAATGAACAAGACCCGGAAAGTCAGACGAGCTGTTTGTTGCCAACCATGTAACTCGGGGGCCGGTTGATGGATTTGCCGTTAACTGAATATGGAATGCTGGTTTGATTTAAAGGCGAATAGCGACTATTTGACAGATCGCAACCCCCTGCGATTGCATTGCGCCGGTATGACGCCAATAGCTGATCTCCCGATATTTTCCGGACCGGGAGATGTTTGTAAGATCAGTTATTCTATTATACACAGGCGCACCGGGCAGCACATGAGGCGCGTCTCGGGCAGGCAGGGAAAATGCACATGCTCGAATTCATCTGGCATTGCCGAGGCAAATATTGTTCAAGATTACAAAAGCGGACAGCATAGCAGGATTTGTCGGGCAGCCGCAGGGCTTCGTCGCGCCGGATCACGAACTGCTTTCACATTACTGCCAGATTGAGAGCTGGACAGCCGATCTATCGACCGGCGTCTTTCACCTCGGCCCCGCAGCCAGGCACCATCACGGACTTGCCGAAACGGGCGATTTCGGGCTGTTCAATCTGATGCAATGCTATGATCCCCAATACCGCCAGCATGTGCTGGAGCTTTACGAGGTGGCGGCCATGAGCCCCTCGTCGTTCTGTTTCTCCACCACGATCATTCACCAGGATCGAAGCCAGGTTCCGGTGATGTGTATCGGCGAATCCTCCAATTTTTCCGATGACGGAGGCGGAGCCATCAATGGCGTGTTCGTCTTCCCGACGTTCAGATTGAACGGGTCGGCGCAACCCTACGCTCAGTAGGCGATGCTCACACCTCGTTCGATCTGACCCCCCGGCTCGGTCACACCCTGAGATAGCCGCGCCCCAAACGGGCGGCGGAGCCGATCCATATGTCGAGCAAAATAAATGTGAACAATTCGTTCATCATTGTTCACCTTTTCGCGCGCGTCAAATGCGGCTAGGGCTTCCGTCAGATCGAAATCAGGAAACCTCCATGTCAACGAACCTCATACTTCTTATCGCCCGCGTCCTGCTGAGCATCATGTTCATTTCCGCGGGTTTCAGCAAACTGGGCGCCGTCGAAGGCACGACCGGCTATATTGCGAGCCTCGGCCTGCCTGTTCCCGGCGTCACCGTCTGGCTGACAATCGCGCTTGAAATCCTCGGTGGCATCGCCATCCTGGTCGGGTTTTTCACCCGCTATGCGGCTTGGGCGCTGGCGGCGTTCTGCGTGCTTGCCGGTTTTCTCGCCCACTACCAGCCGGCTGACCAGATGCAGATGATCATCTTCATGAAGAACATCGCCATCGCCGGCGGCTTCCTGGCGCTGGTCGCCGCGGGCCCCGGCGCCTGGTCGATCGACGCCCGCCGCTCGGCTGCCTGAAGACAAGCCGACCCAGAATATCAGGCCCAATCCGAAGCCCGGCGTGTCACCACGCCGGGTTTTTTCTGTTTGAACGGTTCGGGGTCAAGATCCCGGCAGAGCGCGCCCAAACTCTTCGAGCCTGCGCAAAACCACTCAAGCGGCGGCGGCGCGAACTGCCTTGAGGATCGCCGCCATGCGCGGATCCTGATCATGTCCGGGCTTGCGGGCGCGGACCAGGCAGGCCTCGGATCTCAGGATCACGCCATCGGAGAGAACCCGCAAATGGTTTGCCTTCAGCGTCGAACCGGTGGTGGTGATGTCGACGATGATGTCAGCGGCGCCGGATGCCGGCGCGCCTTCGGTGGCGCCGAGGCTCTCGACAATCCGGTAAAGCTGGATGCCATGGCGGGTGGAGAAGAAATTCTGCGTCAGCCGCCAGTATTTGGTGGCGATCGCCAGCCTGCGGCCATGGCGGGCGCGGAAATCGGCGGCGACATCGCCGAGATCGGCCATCGAGTCGACATCCTTCCAGATATCGGGCACGGCTACCACCACATCGGCATTGCCGAAGCCGAGCCGGGCGGCAATCTCCACCCGCTCATCGGCGCGCGGCAGGCTTTCGCGCACCAGATCCTCGCCGGTGACGCCGAGATCAACGGCGCCGGCGCCGAGTTCGCGGGCGATTTCGGAGGCTGACAGGAACGCCACTTCGACGCCTTCGAGCCCGTCGATGCGGCCGCGATAGCTGCGGTCATTGCCGATGGCGGAGATGGCGAGCCCGGCGCGGTCGAAGACCGCGAGCGCGTCGTCCTTCATCCGGCCCTTGGATGGCAGCGCGATGGTCAGCGTCATGGCCTGGTCCTCAGGGTTTCAATCCGGTCGAGCCAGAGCGAGAAGCCGACAGCGGGAATCGGCTGGCGCGCGCCGAGCAGCGTCATCAGCCGGTCGTAGCGGCCGCCACCGGCGAGCACCGGGCCGCCCTCGCCCGCCGAGATCTCGAACACCAGGCCGGTGTAGTAATCGAGCGGACGGCCGAAGGCCGCGCGCCAGCTTATCGCCGCGAGCTCTTCGCCGCGGTCCGACAGGGCCTGAAGCCGGGCCTCGAACTGCTGGCGGGCCGCGACGATATCGAGCCCGGCGTGCCGGGCGAAATCCGAGAGAGTCTGGGCGGCGCGATCAAGCCGCACGTCGAGCGCCAGGAACGACTTCAATGCATCGAGCGATGCCGGCGGCAGGCGCGTGGCGTCGAGCGCCTGTTTGTCCATCAGCCGGGCGGTGATTTCGGCCGGCGTGCGGCTGGCATGGGTGGAATAGCCGGTGGCTTGCATGACGCTTTCGATATGGGCTTCAAGCCCGAGGGCGTCGCCGCTGGCGAGCAGGCCCGCGACGGACGGATCGGGTGCGGCGGACGCATCCGGACTGGCCAGCCGCGCGATCATGGCGTTCAGCGCCGCTTCATTGCCAAAGGCATGGATCAACCGCTTCTGCCAGCCCGAGGGAAGCCCCAGACCGGCGACGACCGCTTCAAACACCGACTGGTCGCCCAGCGTGATGGCCAGATCCTGGTTTGGCGCAACACCTGCGATCAAGGCGCGGGCTTCCGACAGGGAGCGGGCGTCGGCGCGGGCCTCGTCGGGTTCGCCCAGATCCTCGACACCGGCCTGATAGAACTCATTGCCGCCCTCGCGGCGCTGGCGGAACACCTGGCCGAGATAGGAATAGCGTCGCGGCGTGGCGAGATTTTCGGCGATATGGGCGCGGCAGACCGGAATGGTGAATTCGGGCCGGAGGCAGAGGCTTTCGCCGGTCTCGGATTCGGTCAGGAAGATGCGGCGGCGCAGATCCTCGCCGGCCATGTCGAGAAACGGCTCGGCCGGCTGGATCACCGGAATGTCGACCAGCGGCGCGCCACAGGCGTCCAGCGCGCGGGCGAGTTCGGCTGAGAAAACGGGGGCTCCAAACTGGGTCATAGGGCGTCCCCTAAACCTGAAAAAGCCCCCTCCCCAACCCCTCCCCACAAGGGGGAGGGGCTTAACCCGGCTCGTCCTTTAGGTGTATTCCTCGGGCTTCGTTCGATGGCTGCTGGCTTTCCTGGACTGGATTTGCGACGGAATAGCCCCTCCCCCTTGTGGGGAGGGGTTGGGGAGGGGGCTTTCTTTTTATGAGAAAAACAGGTTCCCATCTCACACATCCCGGGCATCGGAGGCCTGTTCGGCGAGGATGCGTTTGACGGTGATGACCAGATCAGCCTCGTCGACCAGATGCTCGCCGGCCTTGGCCTCGCGCCATTCGGCGTTGTCGGTGATGGTCTCGGCGATGCGCTTGCCCTCGATCAGGTCCTTGACGATGATTTTGCCCGCCTCTTTCTCGTTCCCGCCCTGAATGATGGCGATAGGCGAACCACGGCGGTCGGCATAGCGCAACTGCTTGGGGAAATCCTTGGGATTGCCCTGGAACAGCTCTACCGGGATGGTGGGTCCGAGCGGCTGGTTGTTTTCATCGAGCGGGTTGAGCTCGGTGCGCAATTCCTGCGCCATCCTGGCGTAATCACCAACGCGGTCGCGGTCCATGATGGTAATGAGGATCGGACCCGAGGCGGCCTCGCCAGAAATCTTGCCGAGATTTTTCAACGCTGTCATCAGCCGCGAGACGCCGATGGAAAACCCCGTCGCCGGCACCGGCTGGCCCATGAAGCGCGACACCAGCCCATCGTAACGGCCACCGCCGCCGACCGAGCCGAACTGCACCTTCTGGCCCTTCTCATTGGTGACATCGAACAAGAGCTCGGCCTCGAAGACCGGACCGGTGTAATACTCGAGACCTCGGACGACGGAGGGGTCGATCATTACCCTGTCTGAATCATACCCGCCTGCTTTTGCGATTTCGCTGATTTGACCAAGCTCACTAAAACCTTCTGAGAGTTTCTTGGAATTATCAACTGTATGCTCCAAGAAATCGGCAACTTTATCTCCCATTGCTGCTCCCCTCGGTATCGAAACAAATCTGATGATTGTTTCGATCTGCCAGGCTCCCAACCCAGCCCCCGGGGTGAAATCGCCCTCATCCACCTTGCCGCCATCCCAGCGCCCTTTGCCGAGCAGCAGCTTCACGCCCTCGATGCCGAACTTGTCGAGCTTGTCGATTGCGCGCAGCACGGTCAGCCGCTTGCCGGCATTCTCCTCGCCAGCAAGGCCGATGGCTTCCATCACCCCATCCAGCACCTTGCGATTGTTCACCCGGATCACGTAATCCCCGCGCTCAATGCCCAGCGCTTCCATGGTGTCGGCCATCATCATGCACATTTCGGCATCCGCCGAGACGCCGGGCGCGCCGACGATGTCGGCGTCGAACTGCATGAACTGGCGGAAGCGGCCGGGACCGGGCTTTTCGTTGCGGAACACCCAGCCTGAGCGATAGGTGCGGTAGGGCAGCTGGATGTCGTTGAAATTTTCCGCCACATGGCGCGCCAAGGGTGCGGTCAGGTCATAGCGCAGCGAGAGCCATTGATCGTCATCGTCCTGAAACGAGAACACGCCCTCATTGGGCCGGTCCTGGTCGGGCAGGAATTTTCCCAGCGCGTCGGTGTATTCGACAAAGGGGGTTTCCACCGGCTCGAAACCGAAGCGCTCATAGACCTGACGGATCTTGCCCATCATCTGGTCGGTGGCGCGGATATCGCCGGGCGACCGGTCGGGAAAACCGCGCGCCAGGCGGGCTTTCAGTTTCTGGGGCTTCTTCTGCTTCTTGTCGGACATGAAAAAGGGCCTGCGGATGGAGAAACGCTGTGGTGCGCTTCTCCTAGCCGACAGGCCCTTTTGCCGCAAGGCTTGGGTGCTGTTGCAGGTGGGCCAATAGTCAGACCTTCCCCTCATCCTGGCCTAACAGGATCCGGCCGCCTCAATAGTAAGGCGAGCGGCATTCCCGGCGTGGCCCGTGATAGGGCTGGAACGAGTTGGTCCGCGCGTCATAGGACCGGTACTTGTTGTGGCACCAGTTGACATGCTGGGGATTGATATAGCCCGGGCGCACATTGCCGCTGTTGCCCTGGGTGATGGCGCCACCGATGATCGCGCCGAGAGCGAAGGCTGCCGGCGGGAACCAGTAGCCGTTGTACCGGCGGTAGCCGGTACGCGGCTGCCGGTAGCCGGGATGGCCATTGTAATAGACGCGGTTCTTGTCGCGGTAAAAGCCGCTTCTCGGGTCGTGAACCTGCACGACATCGGAACTGCCGGCAATCTCAACGATCGGCTTTTGCAGCGGGGCGGCGGATGCAGGCATGATCATGGCCAGGCAGAAAGACGCCGAGACCAATGTGCTGATAGCAGTCTTGAGCATTTTAGTTTCCTCACGGTGGATTGCGACAACGATCACTTTAACTGCTCAACGCGTTGCGCAATGGATGGTTCCAATCATAGCACTTCCATTGCAGTGGGGAAGCCGTTGCGAACCGGAACAGCTGTCGACAAGCGACGAAAAAGCGGAGATAGGTGATGGGTACGGACTTCACATTTCCCATTCGCTCACGAAAGCAGGCCACCTCTTGCGCCTCGTTCTCATCACCGCCCTGACCATGATCGCATTTGCCGCCAATTCGGTTCTCGGCCGCATGGCGATCGGATCCGGCGAGACGCCGCTGATCGATCCGGCGAGCTATTCCGCGGTCAGGCTGGCAAGCGGCGCGCTGATGCTCTGGGTGCTGGTCGCCGCCACGGGTGGAGCGCGCGGCGGCAAGGCGCTGCCCCGGTCAGGCTCATGGACATCGGCTCTTGCCCTGTTCGTCTATGCGGTGGCGTTTTCCTACGCCTATGTGGCGCTCGACACCGGCATGGGCGCGTTGATCCTGTTTGCCTGCGTGCAAGCCACCATGATCGGCTGGAGCCTGAAGGAGGGCGACCGGCCATCCTGGCTTGAGTGGCTGGGTCTGATCACCGCCTTCGGCGCGTTTGTCTGGCTGGTCTCGCCGGGCCTGTCGGCGCCCGATCCGCTGGCGGCAAGCGCCATGGCGCTGTCGGGCATCGCCTGGGGCGTCTATTCGCTGCGTGGCCGGGGCCTGCCCGATCCGCTCAAGGCGACCGCCGACAACTTTTTGCGCTCGGTGGCCTTCCTGATCCCGCTTGGCCTGATCATTCTCATTGCCCAGGCGCCGGTGCATATGAGCCCGCGGGGCCTGTTGCTCGCCATATTGTCCGGCGCGGTCACCTCGGGGCTTGGTTACGCGCTGTGGTACCGGGTGCTCAGGCAGATCGGCGCGACCCTGGGCGCGATCGTGCAATTGACGGCGCCGGTGATCGCGACCGCCGGCGGTACGCTGTTTCTGGCCGAGAGCTGGACATTGCGGCTCATCGTCTCCTCGCTCTTTATTCTCGGCGGCGTCGCGGTGGCCATCATCGCCAAGCAGAGACGTGTCTAGCGCTAGCCTGTTTTCGCCCGCTTACGCAGCTTGTAGGTGAGCGCCAGGCCGATGCAATGCGACAGCGCATCCATGTCAACCGTCCCGCCGGCCTCAACCACGATGGCCCGGGTGCCTTCATAGCTGAGCGTTTCCGGGTAGAGCGCGCGAAATTCCTCGACCAGATTTGTGTGGCAGATGAACATCAGCGCCAGATCGCCGTCCTTGCCGTGTCCGATCCGTATTGAACTGCCGACATTGCGTTTCACCGGGGCAAAACTCGGCTCGCCCCATTTGAGGCTTTCCTGCAACGGCCCGATCCCTGGCGTCCGCGCCGCGACGTCATGGATCAGAGCCTTCAGGTCATCGGGCGTCATGCCGGGCGCACCAGCGCGTTTCGCGCCGCCTCGATTTCCGCCCGGCAGCAACAGCCCTCGAGATGGTCATTGACCAGTCCCATCGCCTGCATGAAGGCGTAGACCGTGGTCGGACCGACGAAGCTCCAGCCGCGTTTCTTCAGATCCCTGGAAATCCGGGTGGAGACGGCGGTGGTGGGATTGGCGGTCAGCGTGGCGTAGTCGACGGTTTCCGGCCGCTCGCCGGGACCGGGTTCATGGCTCCAGAAATAGGCCGCAAGCGAGCCGAACTCGTCGACCATCTCGATGGCGCGGTTGGCATTGTTGATGGTCGAGACGATCTTGCCGCGATGGCGGACAATGCCCTTGTCGGCCAGCAGGCGTTCGATGTCAGCTTCGCCGAACAGCGCCACCTTGCGGAAATCGAAGCCTGAAAAACCGGCGCGGAAATTCTCGCGCTTGCGCAGGATGGTGAGCCAGGACAGGCCCGACTGGAAGCCTTCGAGACAGATCTTCTCGAACAGGCGGATATCATCGGTGACCGGCCTGCCCCATTCGGCGTCATGATAGGCGAGATAATCCGGCAGCGTGCCGGGCCAGAAGCAGCGCGTGCGGCCATCCTCGCCGGTGATCAGGCCGTTCTCATGCGCCATCGTCGAGCTCTTTCGTCATGGTTAATCGGGAATCGGCGGCAATTAAGCGGTCGTTCACCGCGTTTGGCAAGGCGGCGATAACCCTAAGCGGAGGTTTCCGGTCAAACCGGCATTTCATCGACCCGGATTCACCAATTGATACCACCCAGGCCCCAGCATGGGCCTTGCATTCAGGGCCAGCGGCGCAAACCGGCGGTGGCGCCCTGTTCAAATCAGACGAAAAATATGGGGTCCGTCCGATGAAAAAACTTGCTCTTCTTGTCCTGTCAGGCGCTGCCGTGAGCCTCGCCTCCATCACAGCGCCGGCGATCGCGGGCGAACGCTATGGTCAGCGCCCGCCGGTGGTGCTCAGCCCGGATCTGACAGCCCCCTGGCTGCTGCAGCTTGGCGGCCAGGCCGCGCCGCGTGGCGGCGTGGTCTACCGGACCCAGCCGAGGGCGGTGCAGACGCCGGGTTACCAGGTGCGGACGCTCAGGACCGAACCGCGCCGGGTGACCAATGTGGCCTTGGCCGCGCCGCGGGCCAAACCCGCGCCGGCCCGGCAGATCGATCCGCAATTCCTGCCGCAGACGGTGGCCTATGACGGCAACCAGAAGCCGGGCACGATCATCATCGACACCAGCGAGCGGCATCTCTATCATGTCCTGGGTGACGGCCAGGCGCGGCGCTACGGTGTTGGCGTCGGCAAGGAAGGGCACGCCTGGAGCGGCACCGAGAAAATCAGCCGCAAGGCGGAATGGCCGGATTGGCGTCCGCCGGCGGAAATGATCAAGCGGGTGCGCGAAAAGGAAGGCCGGGTTCTGCCGGTGCACATGGCCGGCGGTCCGGAAAACCCGCTGGGCGCGCGGGCGCTTTATCTGGGATCGACGCTGTACCGCATCCACGGCACCAACCAGCCCTGGACCATCGGTCAGGCGGTGTCATCGGGCTGCATCCGCATGCGCAACGAAGATGTGACGGAACTGTACGAGCGCGTGCAGGTGGGCGCCAAGGTCATCGTGATGTAACCGAAGATCTGTCCCCGGACAATCAAGAAACCCGGCCCGGCGATACCGCTGAAGCCGGGTTTTTTGTGTCCGGATCGAAGATCCATCACCTTTTTTTGACCTTGGCAACAGTTGATCCCCTGAAAAACGATGGTACCTTTATGAACAGGGGCCGAAGCACGAACGAGGGGACACCATGACACTTCCACGCCATTCAACCCGTTTCGCCATCATTGCGGCGAGCGCCATGGGGCTGTTGATCGCACCGGCCTTGCCGGAGGCATCAGCCATGCCGCGCGGCGCAGCGCCGGTCATCGAATCGGCTCTGCCGGTGGTGCAGGTGGCGCAGTCGAAAAAACCGAAACCGGAATTCTGGCGCAAAAAGGTCCGGCTTCAGACCAACGAAAATCCCGGCACCATCATCATCGATACCAGCAGCAAATATCTCTATTATGTTGAAGGCAACAACCGCGCCACGCGCTATGGCGTCGGCGTCGGCCGCGAAGGATTCGGCTGGTCGGGAACCGTCAAAGTGGGCCGCAAGGCCGAGTGGCCCGATTGGCGCCCGCCGGCGACAATGATTGCGCGCGAACGCGCCAAAGGCCGCAAGATCCCTGCCTACATGAAAGGCGGCCCCAACAACCCGCTCGGCGCGCGGGCGCTCTATCTCTACAAGGGCGGGCGCGACACCATCTTCCGCATTCACGGCACCAACCAGCCCTGGACCATCGGCCAGAACATGTCGTCAGGCTGCATAAGAATGATGAATGAGGATGTCATGGATCTCTACAAGCGCGCCGGCGTCGGCTCCAAGGTCATCGTGATCGGACCCAATGGCAAGGGCGCCAAGAATCTCTACACCGATCGCGGCATGGATTTCTTCGGTTCGCTGTTTGGCGGCTGAGGCGTAATTCAGCCACCCATGCAAAAAGCGGCGTCTCCGGACGCCGCTTTTTTTCTGCGGAACTCAGCATCGCCGCACCTATTCGGCGGCTTCCAGCTTCACCGTTTTTTGTGGCGCGTGCGGCAAACCCGCAGGCCTGTCGCCGCCATAGACCCAATCGAGCAGTTCCACCGTATGGATGATCGGGATGTCGGTGCCGCCGGCGATCTGGGTCATGCAGCCGATATTGCCGGTGGCGATCAGGTCGGGCCTGGTCCGCTCGATGTTTTTCACCTTGCGGTCGCGCAATGTGCGGGCGATCTCGGGCTGCATGATGTTGTAGGTGCCCGCCGAGCCGCAGCACAAATGCCCCTCCGGCGGATCCTTGACGGTGAACCCCGCCGCCTTGAGCAGCGCCTTGGGCTGCACGGTGATTTTCTGGCCATGCTGCATCGAACAGGCCGAATGATAGGCCACGACCAGATCAGCCCCATTGACCGGCGGCGGCATCTCGATGCTGGCGAGATATTCGGTGATGTCCTTGGCCAGCGCCGACACGCGCGCCGCTTTGTCCGCGTAAGCCGGGTCCTCACGCAGCATGTAGCCGTAATCCTTGATTGTGGTGCCGCAGCCCGATGCGGTGATGATGATGGCGTCAAGGCCACCATTGTCGAACACCCGGGTCCAGGCGTCGACATTGTTGCGGGCGTCGTCGAGCGCCGCGTGCTCGCGGCCCATGTGGTGCACCAGCGCGCCGCAACAGCCCTCACCTTCGGGTACGACCACCTCGACGCCGATGCGATTTAACAGCCTGATCGTCGCCTCGTTGATGCCGGGCTTGAGCACCGGCTGGGCGCAGCCGGTGAGGATGGCGACGCGGCCGCGTTTCGTGCCGGCGGAGGCATGGGATCCGGGCCTGGCGTATGTCGAGGCCTGCGGCACCGAGGCGGGCGCGAGCTGCAGCATCGCCGCCAACGGGCGCAACGGCTTGATGGCGGAAAACAGCGGTGCGAAGGGCCGGCCGAGCCGGGCGGCGTAGAGCGAGGCGCGGAAGCGGGCCGGATAGGGCAGCACCAGCGCCAACAGGCCGCGGATCAACCGGTCGGCGAGCGGCCGCTGGTAGGTCTTCTCGATATGGGCGCGGGCATGGTCGACCAGATGCATGTAATTGACGCCCGAGGGGCATGTGGTCATGCAGGCCAGACACGACAGGCAGCGGTCGATATGGGTGACCACCTGCTCGTCGGCGGGCCGGTTGTTCTCAAGCATATCCTTGATCAGATAGATCCGGCCGCGCGGGCTGTCGAGCTCATTGCCAAGCGTCACATAGGTCGGACAGGTGGCGGTGCAGAAGCCGCAATGAACGCATTTCCTCAGAATCTTCTCGGATTCGGCGACACCGGGATCCTTCAGCTGCTCGGCGGTGAAATTGGTCTGCATGTCGCTCAGTCCTCGGGTCTTTCAATCTCTGCGCCGGAGCCCGCCACCCTGTTGGCGGGCTCGCCTCATGGCCAGGCCTGAGGCGGTGGCGCTCAGAGCATCCAGCTTTGCGGATTATCGATGGGTTCGTTGCGTCCGAGTTTTTGAAGCCCGATCACGGTGCGGACGATGATCCAGATGGCAACCAAGAGCATCGTCAACATGCCGATGATCACGACAAACAGCACCGCGCTGACCAGCGCGCCGAGCACGCCGATCCAGAAGGTGCGGATCACCCAGGTGTAATGCGTTTCAAGCCAGGGTTCCGACTTGCCCCGATTGAGATGAGCCAGCACGATGCCGACGATGCCGGAAATCCCGATGAAGAAACTAGCCAGATAGAGGATATAAATGACCTGGAGATTGGTTTTGCCGGGCTCAAGCCAGCGATCGGTCTGACGGGGTTCAGGCGCCTGGTCTGGATTGCTCATTGCATGCTCCTTTGTTCTGAAAGGGGTTTTCGACCCCGGCACCCTATCACATGGTTTCGGTCATGCGACCGGGATTGAGCACGCCGCTCGGATCGAACTGGTCCTTGATCCGCCGCGTCAGCGCCTCCAGCGCCCTGGGCTGCGGCTCGAACACCGGCACGCTCGCCCGGATCGCCGCACTGGCCCGGACCAGCGTCGCATGGCCTCCGCCGAGCGCCTTGATATACTGGCGGATCAAACCGGCTTCCGGATCGGCTTCCATGCAGAGCCAGACCAGCCCGCCCTGCCAATCATAAAAGGCATCGACACCGGTTTTGAGCCGCAACGCCGCCACCAGTTGATGCCCGGCGCTTGGCGCGACCGAGACCCGCCAGACCGGTTTCATACTTGCTCCCGCAAAGGGTTTGACATCGCGGATGTCGCGCCAGAGATCGTGCGAAGCTGCCTGATCCAACACCGTAACGTTGCCGCGCCGGCTCATTTCCGCGACCAGTCGTGTGGTGCGCACCTCAACCGATGGAGTGAGTCCCTCAAGCCGCAGAATCGTCACCGGCCCGCCCGTCAGACGGCCCCCCGCCACCTTGTGAATGACGCTTTCGGGCAGATGCGCCGCCCCCGACACTTCGACTGACATCGCCATCGCCGCTGCCATGGCCTCGGCGGCTTGTGCGTCATTGAGGCCGGACACGACAATCGACACCGCGGTTTCGGGCTTCGGCAGCACTTTGAAAATGACTTCCGAGAGCACGCCGAGCGTGCCCCATGACCCCGCCAGCAGTTTGACCAGATCCAGGCCGGTGACATTCTTCATCACCCGGCCGCCGCTCTTGACGATCTCGCCGGTGCCATTGACGAAACGGACGCCGAGCAGGCTGTCGCGCGCTGCACCCGCCAGGATGCGCCGGGGACCCGAATTGTTTGCCGCGAATACTCCGCCGATGCTCGGCTCGCCGGTGGCGCCAAGCAGCGGACGGTAGTCGATCGGTTCGAAGGTCAGCATCTGGTTGTTGGCCGCCAGCGCCGCCTCAATCTCGGCCAGCGGGGTGCCGGCGCGCGCCGCCATCACCAGTTCGGAAGGGTCGTAATTGGTGATTCCGGTGAGCCTTGCCAGCGACAGGGTGGACGCCGATTGCACCGGCCGGCCAAAGGTCAGCTTTGTGCCGCCGCCCCTCACCTCGATCGTCAGACCGGCGGCATTGGCCCCGGCCACGATGCGCGCAACCTCTTCCTCGGTTTCCGGGTACTCGATGTCCATCACGTTCATGCCGCTGTTTTCCGTGCGCTCTGGTTGCCCGGCTGACTGCCGTTCCGGCCATCGAGCGGAAATACCTTTGAGGGATTGAGGATCCATTTCGGATCGAAGGCGGCGCGCACCCGCATCTGCTGGCCCAGATCCGCATCGGAATATTGATGCCGCATCAGATCGCGCTTTTCGATGCCGACGCCATGTTCGCCGGTCAGGCAGCCGCCGGCGTCGACGCAGAGTTTGAGAATGTCGTTGCCGGCCATCTCGGCTTTGCGGCTTTCCTCGGGATCATTGGCGTCAAACAGAATGAGCGGATGCATGTTGCCGTCGCCGGCATGAAACACATTGGCGACCCGCAATCCGTACCGGTCGGTGATCTCGCTGGTCTTGGCCAGCACATAGGACAATTGCCCGAGCGGCACGGTGCCGTCCATGCAGATGTAGTCTGCAATCCGCCCGGTGGCGCCGAACGCCGATTTCCGGCCCTTCCAGATCAGCGCCGCTTCCAGCGCGGACTGGCTTTCCCTGATGGTCTTGACGCCGTGCTTGCGGGCAATGGCGATGATGCGTTCGAGCATCGCATCCATTTCGGCGTCCGAGCCCTCGACCTCGACGATCAGCAGCGCCTCGACATCCATCGGATAGCCGGCATGGGCGAAAGCTTCACAGATTTCGATGGCCGGCTTGTCCATGAACTCGATGGCGACCGGAATGATTCCGGATCCGATAATGTCGGTGACGCAGGCGCCGGCGGTTTCGGAGGAGTCAAAACCGAACAACACCGGCCGTGCGCCTTCGGGCTTGGCAATCAGCCTTACGGTCGCTTCTGTGACAATGCCGAGTTGTCCTTCGGAGCCGCAAATCAGGCCGAGCAAGTCATAGCCCGCCGAATCGAGCGCCTTGCCGCCAATGTCGACGATGGAGCCATCGAACATGACCATCCTGACGCCCAACAGATTGTTGGTGGTCACGCCATATTTGAGGCAATGGGCGCCACCGGAATTCATGCCGATATTGCCGCCGATGGTGCAGGCCAATTGCGAACTCGGATCGGGTGCATAGAAAAAACCGTCGGCATCCACCGCCTGGCTGATCGAAATATTGGTGACGCCGGCCTGGACCACGGCGGCGCGGTTGGGAAAATCCATTTCCAGGATCCGGTTCATCTTTGAAACGCCGATGACAATGGCATCTTCCTGCGGGATCGCGCCGCCCGAGAGCGAAGTGCCGGCGCCGCGCGGGATCACCGGAATGGCATTGTCATTGCAATATTTCAAGACGGCCGAAACCTGGGCGGTGGTTTCGGGAAGCACCACCGCCAACGGCATGCGCCGGTAGGAGACAAAGGCATCGGTGTCGAAAGGCACCAACTCGCGTTCATCCGTGATCAGGCAGGATTCCGGAAGCAGCCCGGCAAGGTCGGCGATGATCGCCGGACGACGCGCCATGACAGCTTTGTCAGGCTCCAGAAAGGCGATCAGGTCCGTCATGGCTTCCTCCTCGATATTGCGCGACGTCACTCCTGAACCGGGGCATCACTGCAACTGGTATTTTTAATTTACCATTTTGTCCGATGACGGGCAACCTGAATTCCAGTGCTGTTTCGAGCCGAAAAATGGTCAGCGGAAGCGATTCCGGTCGCCATCGAGCGCAAAGCAAATCAAAACGTGCATAAACAGGCTGCGACAGCGGCTGATCATTCCTCACCAAATTGAATGCAATTATTGGCGGAAGCAACGTCTAAATGGCCGGTTGCAAACTAGAGGCAGGATAATTTCCTCAGATTGGATATAAATATTGACCAGCTTTCCCGCACCTTGGTACGGTCCCGGTGAGGAGACATCGGGAAACGGCCATGGCCACGGACATTTTCGCACGAATTGCACACAGCCGGACATCTGATGAAGTGGTTCATCAGCTCGAGACGCTTGTGCTTGAGGGCATCTTGCGGGTCGGCGACCGGCTTCCCGGCGAGCGCGAGCTTGCCAAGCAATTCGATGTCTCGCGGCCGATCCTGCGCGAAGCGCTCAAGGTGCTTGAAGGGCGCGGCCTGCTGACCACCCAGCACGGCGGCGGCACATTCGTCGCCGACGTCATTGGCCAGGTTTTCACGAGGCCGGTGATGGAGCTGATTACGCGGCATCAGAAGGCGACATTCGACTACCTTGAATACCGCCGCGAGATGGAAGGCATTACCGCCGAGTTCGCCGCGCGGCGGGCCACCGAGGCGGACAAGGCGCTGTTGACCCGCATCGTCACCAAAATGAAGACGGCGCACCAGAAGGACGATTTCGAGGAAGAAGCGGAAATCGATGTCGAGTTCCACAGCGCCATCGGCGAGTGCGCGCACAACATCATCCTGCTTCATACGCTGCGCTCCTGCTACAGGCTTCTGGCGGAGGGCGTGTTTTACAACCGGGCCATGGTCTACAATCTGCCGGGCGCGCGCGATCAGTTGCTGGCGCAACATCTGGCCATCTATCGGGCCGTGATGGCGGGCGACCCGGAAGAAGGCCGCCAGGCGGCCCAGGCCCATATCGATTTCGTCGCCAGGGCGATGACGGATGCCGAGCGCTCGGGTGACTGGGAGCGTGTGTCAAAGCTTCGCCTGCAACAGCGCGCTCCCGACCTGTCGGGCGCCAAGAAGACAGCCAAACTGAAACGATCGGAGGCGGCAGAGTAATGACGTTGAATGAACCGAAGGTTGCCGGGCAGCCGCGTGTGGGACTTTTTGCGACCTGTCTGGTCGATCTTTTCAGGCCCTCGGTCGGCTTTGCCAGCGTCAAGCTGTTGCAGGACGCAGGCTGCGAGGTGCATGTGCCGATCGCGCAGACCTGCTGCGGCCAACCCGCCTACAACACCGGTGACAAAGCGGATACGCGGGCGATCGCCGAACAGGTGATCGAGGCCTTCGAGGGCTTTGATTTCATCGTCGCGCCGTCGGGCTCCTGCGCTGCAATGCTGAAGAAACATTATCCCGGCCTGTTTGAGGGCGATGCCCTTTGGGAAGACCGGGCCAAGGCATTCTCCGGCAAGTGCCACGAACTGATCTCGTTCCTCACCGACGTGATGATGGTGCGCGACACCGGAGCCAGGCTCGACGCCAAGGTGACCTATCACGATTCCTGTTCGGGCCTGCGCGAGCTCGGCATCCAAGAGCAGCCACGCAAGCTGCTCGCCAATGTCAACGGCGTTGAAGTACATGAAATGGCGGATTCGGATGTCTGTTGCGGTTTTGGCGGAACTTTCTGTGTGAAATATTCCGACATTTCCAATGCCATCGTCACCAAGAAGGTCGGCAATATCGATGCATCCGGCGCCGACCTGCTGCTGGCCGGCGATCTCGGCTGCCTGATGAACATGGCAGGCAAACTCAAGCGCCAGGGATCCGATGTCGAGGTGCGCCATGTCGCCGAAGTGCTCGCGGGCATGACCAGCCAGCCGCCGATCGCCGGCAGCGGCAAATGAGTTTTCCGGGAGAACGCAGATGGAACTGACATCGAACAAGTTCAAGGAAAACGCCGCCAGGGCGCTGGTCGATCTGCAACTGCAGAAGGCGCTCGGCAATGTCGAGAAGGGCTTCATCGGCAAGCGGCAAAAATCCGTCGACGCCCTGCCGGAATTCGATGCGCTTCGCGACAATGCCCGCGACATCAAGAACCATGTGCTTGCGCATCTCGACCTTTATCTTGAGGAATACGAGCGCAAGGTGCTTGCTGCAGGCGGTCACGTGCATTGGGCCGAAACCGCCGAAGATGCCCGCCGCATCGTGCTCGAGATCTGCCAAAAGGCGGGCGCCCGCACGGTGACCAAGGGCAAGTCGATGATCACCGAGGAGATCGCGCTCAACGATCACCTCGAAGCCAACGGCATCGAGCCGGTGGAAACCGATCTGGGCGAATACATCATCCAGCTGCGCGGCGAACATCCGAGCCACATCATCGCGCCGGCGGTGCATCTCAACAAGGAGCAGGTCGAAAGCGATTTTCGCCGGGTGCACACGCATCTGCCCGAGGGCCGCGACCTGTCCGAACCGGTCTCCTTGCTCAGTGAAGCCCGCGAGGTGCTGCGCCAGCGCTATTTCGCCGCCGATGTCGGCATCACCGGGGCGAACTTTCTGATCGCCGAGACCGGCACCTCGGTGATCGTCACCAATGAGGGCAATGGCGACCTGACCCAGACACTCGGCAAGGTACATGTGGTCGTCGCCTCGATCGAGAAAATCGTGCCGACGCTGGAGGACACCGCGCAGATTCTGCGGGTGCTGGCGCGCTCGGCCACCGGCCAGGACATGAGCGTCTACACCACCTTCTCCACCGGTCCCAAGCGCGCCGACGACCCGGACGGGCCGGATGAATATCATGTGGTGCTGCTCGACAATGGCCGCTCGGCCATGCTCGGCACCGAGTACCAGGACATGCTGCGCTGCATCCGTTGCGGCGCCTGCATGAACCATTGCCCGGTCTATCACGCGGTCGGCGGCCACGCTTACGGCTCGGTCTATCCCGGACCGATGGGCGCGGTGCTGACTCCGTCGCTCAACGGCATCGACGAGACCGGGCAATTGCCCAACGCCTCGACCTTCTGCGGCCGCTGCGAGGCGGTGTGTCCGATGCGGATTCCGTTGCCCAAGATGATGCGGCACTGGCGCGAGCGCGAGTTCGAGCGCAATCTGACGCCGCTGACCGCGCGCTATGGGCTGAAAGCCTGGGCCTTCTTCGCCAAGCGGCCAAGGCTCTACCGCCTCGCCGCCTCGTTCGGCATGCCGTTGCTGTCGCTGATGGGCGGATCTTCGCGGCGCTTCCATTCGCTGCCTTTCGCGGGCGGCTGGACCCGCCACCGCGACCTGCCCGCGCCGGAGGGCCGCACCTTCCTGCAGGCCTGGGCGCAGCGTGAAACGCAGAAACAGGAGGCGGGACAATGAGCGCGCGCGACACGGTGCTGGGCAAGATCCGCGCGTCGATGCGGGTACCGGCTTCCGATGACGACCGGAAGAGGACTGTCGCGGCGCGGCTGGCGGAAGCGCCCAGAGGCATCATTCCGCAAAGGGCAAAGCTGCCGAAGGCCGGGCAGTTGGAGCTGTTTTGCGCGATGGCTTCGCAATTCGGCGCAACGGTGACACGGGTCAGTGACTACAAGGATGTTCCCGCCGAAGTCTCCACCTATCTGCGTGCCCGCAACCTGCCGGCGGCGATCCGGATCGGCGCCGACAAGCGCCTGAAGACAGCCGGATGGGCATCGGAGAAGACCCTCGAGGTGCGCCACGGCGCGTCGGATGGCGGTGACCTGGCCGGCGTCAGCCATGCCATGGCGGGTGTTGCGGAGACCGGCACGCTGGCGCTGCTCTCGGGTCCGGACAATCCGACCACGATCAATTTTTTGCCCGAACACCATATCGTGGTGCTGAAGGCTGCCGACATCACCGGCGACATGGAAAGCGTCTGGACCATGCTGCGCATGACCCAGGGCAAGGGCGAAATGCCCCGGGCAGTCAATCTGGTGACCGGGCCGTCGCGCTCCGGCGACATCGAACAAACCATCCTGCTCGGTGCGCATGGGCCCCGGGCGGTGCATATCATTGTGGTGACGTAGGGTCACCGACCGGCGCTTGACGTCGCGCCAATTTTGGCAATAGCTCGGTTCAGGATCACCTGAATTCCGGAGCAACCTGTCATGCCCGTCTCACCCGAACATTTCGCCGCCTTCGTCGTCGCCAGCGTCATTTTGCTGGTCATTCCAGGACCGACCATCATCATGGTCATCACCCAGGCGCTCGCGCATGGCCGCAGAGTAGCGCTTGCAAGCGTGATCGGCGTCGGGCTTGGCGATCTGGTGGCGACGTCGCTGTCGATCGCCGGCGCGGGCGCGCTGCTGGCCGCTTCGGCCTCGCTGTTTCAGGCACTGAAATTCATTGGCGCCGCCTATCTGATCTGGATCGGCTACAAGATGTGGCGGACCCCGGTGAACATTCCCGACATGTCGGCAGCCGATGTACCAACCGCTGCAGGCCGGCCCGCCGTCATTTTCCGCGATTCGTTTCTGATCACCGCGCTCAATCCGAAGGGCATCCTGTTCTTCGTGGCCTTCGTGCCGCAGTTCATCGATCCTGCCCAGCCCTATGCGCCGCAAGCGGCAATCTATGTGCTGACCTTCACGTTGCTCGGCATACTCAATGCCGCGATGTTTGCCTTCGCGGCCGCCGGCGCCCGACAGACCATCCGCCGGCCGCGGGTGTTGAAGGTGGCCATGCGCACCGGCGGGTCGCTGTTGATGATGGCCGGGCTGGCCGCGGCATTGACCCGGCGGGCGGGCTGAATTTGCTAGCGGCTTGATCTTGGGACCGGCTTGGGCAAGAAGACAGGCATGCGCGCCAATTACAAACTGCAACGGCTCTATCTCGACGTCCCGCTCGCTTCCGGCGGGCTGGTGGCGCTTGGCAAGGACCAGGCGCATTATCTGCTGACGGTGCTGCGGCTGGATGATGGCGCGCAGGTTCTGGTTTTCAACGGACGCGAAGGCGAGTTTGGCGCGACGCTGCGGCCGCAAGGCAGGAAATCGGCCAATCTCGAAATCGGCGCGCAGACCCGCGAGCAGGCTCCGCAATCAAGGCTCGATTTCCTGTTCGCGCCGCTGAAGGTCGGACGGCTCGAATATCTCGTGCAAAAAGCCACGGAAATGGGCGTCCGCAAGATCACGCCGGTGTTCACCGACCATACCCAGTTGCACAAGGTCAATGGCCCAAGGCTTGAAGCCAACATTCTCGAAGCCGCCGAGCAATGTGGCAACCTCGCCATCCCCGAACTGGGCGAGGCCACCAGGCTGGAGGCGCTGCTTGGCGGATGGGACCCGGCGCGCCGGATTATCTTTTGCAATGAAAGCCAGGCCGGCAACAATCCGACAGCCCTATTGTCGGCGATCACCGAGCGCGATCTGGCGCTTCTGGTGGGACCTGAGGGCGGGTTTTCCGAGCGGGAAAGGGAAATGCTGACCACCCTGCCCTTTGTCACGCCGATTCCGCTTGGACCGCGCATTCTGCGTGCAGATACGGCCGCGGTGGCAGCCTTGACCGCGGTGCAGATGACGATCGGTGACTGGTAGAATTGCGCAAACGCCTCACATCAAACTTCTTTGATCCATCGATCAGGGATTTTCGCTTGCATGGCGGACCGGTTCCGGTCCAAGCAGCATGATGATGCGTGGTTTGGGACCGCGGCAATGATCAGACGATAAAGGGCCGGATATGGCGCGCGACACCATCGATGATACCCCGATCAGCACAACCCAGGAGTTGGCGGACTGGATGGCCGCGGGCTGCAAGCCGAAGGAAAAATGGCGCATCGGCACCGAGCACGAAAAATTCGTGTTCTACACCGGATCCCACCAGCCGGTGCCCTATGAGGGCAAGCGATCGATCCGGGCCCTGCTTGAAGGCATGGCGATGATGCTCGGCTGGGAGCCGATCATGGATGCCGGCAAGATCATTGGTTTGGTGGAGCCCACCGGCGCCGGCGCGATCAGCCTCGAGCCGGGCGGGCAGTTCGAGCTCTCCGGCGCGCCGCTTGAAACCATTCACCAGACCTGCCGCGAATCAAACGCGCATCTGGCGCAGTTGCAGGAAATCGCCGCTCCTTTGGGCATCGGATTCCTCGGCATCGGCGGAAGCCCGGCGTGGTCTCTGGCCGACACGCCAAAAATGCCCAAATCGCGCTATGACATCATGACCCGCTACATGCCGAAGGTCGGCAGCCAGGGGCTCGACATGATGTACCGGACCTGCACGATTCAGGTCAATCTCGACTTCTCTTCGGAAGCCGACATGCGGCGCAAAATGCAGCTTGGCATGAAGCTGCAGCCGCTGGCGACCGCGCTGTTTGCGGCATCGCCCTTTACCGAAGGCAAGCCCAACGGCCTGGTCTCCTGGCGCGGCGACATCTGGCGCGACACCGACAACCAGCGCTCGGGGCAGTTGCCTTTCGTGTACTCCGATGATTTCAGCTTCATCGATTATGTCGAGTGGGCGCTCGATGTGCCGATGTATTTCGTGCTGCGCGACGGCCGTTATCATGAGGCCACTCATGTCACCTTCCGCCAGTTCATGAATGGCGCGCTGAAGGGCGAACTGGACCAGCCGATGCCGACCATCGGCGACTGGACCAACCATCTGGGCACCCTGTTTCCCGATGCAAGGCTGAAGCGGTTCATCGAAATGCGCGGCGCCGATGGCGGACCGTGGCGGCGAATCTGCGCCTTGCCGGCATTCTGGGTCGGGTTGCTCTATGATGAGAGCGCCATCGGAGAAGCGCTTGAGCTTGTCCGCGACTGGAGCCTCGATGACGTCAACGTCCTGCGCGACACCACGCCGCGCGACGGTTTGAACGCCAGGATCAACGGCCATTCGCTGCGCGACATCGGCCGCGCGGTGCTTGGCATCTCCCGGCGCGGCCTGATCAACCGGGCGTGCCTGAATTCCGAAGGCAATGACGAGAGCCATTTTCTCGCACCGCTGGAGGAAACCATCGCCCGCGGCACGACGCTGGCCGAAGAGATGCTGGCGCTTTACCACGGCCGCTGGAAGGGCGACGTTGATCCGGTGTTTACGGATTACGCGTTTTAAAGCGGCCGGCCATAGCGGCTCCGACGAGGCGAAAGCAGCAGCCCTAGGCAGGCCCGTTGCGCCGGTATAGTCTTCTCCAAAGCCTTCCGGCGAGTGAGGAGACACGTCCAATGATGCCGCTTTACGACATGATGACGAATGCCCAGAATGGTGACGCCATGCGCGCCATGGCCAAGCAGTTCGGCTTGAACGAAAGCCAGATGGATCAGGCCATGGCAGCCCTGATGCCGGCGTTTTCCGCGGGCCTGAAGCGCAACGCTTCAAACCCGATGGACATGTCCAATTTTCTGTCCGCATTGGCGGGCGGCAATCATGCGCAGTATTTCGAGAACATGCAGACGGCCTTCAGCCCGCAAGGCAGGGAGGAAGGCAACGGCATATTGGGTCATCTGTTCGGATCCAAGGAGGTCAGCCGCGCAGTCGCGGCCCAGGCGGAAGCCGCGACCGGCATCGGCCAGGAGATTTACAAGCAGATGCTACCGGTGCTTGCAGCCTCAATCATGGGCGGCCTGTTCAAGCAGTCAACCGGGCAGATGCAAGCCAATGCGATGGGCGGTTCCAATCCGATTGGCGACCTGATCACCGAAATGATGCGGCAGGGCATGGGCGGCGGGAAAGCCAAGCCGGCGCCGCAGGCCTCGCCAATGGACAATCCGTTGGGGCAAATTCTCGAGGGCATGTTTGGCGGGGCCCCGAAGAGCGCCCCCAAGCAAGACGCAGGAAATCCGTTTGGCGACAATCCGCTCGGCCAGATCTTTCAGGACATGCTGGGCGGCGGACAGGGGCGACAGGCGCCGGAGCCGCAACAGCAGCCAGACCCGGACACCATGCCGTCAGGCCGCAAGCGCAATCCCTATGATGATCTGTTCGGCAAGATGTTTGAGTCCGGCCGCGAAGTGCAGAAGGGCTACCAGAAGAACATGGAATCGATTTTCGACCAGTATCTTCAGGGCATGAAACGCTGATGCATGTTGGCGCAAAAAGCCCGGCCGCGCTGACTCGGGAGAGTCCGTGCGCGGCCAGGTAAAGGCGGGATACAGGGCAGTATCCCGCAGGGGACCTCTAGAATGGCTCAGCGATAGGCGTTTTGCCGCGCGCGGCGCGCCAGTTCAGCCGTCGGATCAGCCGTGAAGGGTACGGATCTGCCGTGGCGCAGATCATCGCGCGTCAAGCCGATATCGGCCAGATCATGATCGGAAAGCTGTTCCAGTTTGCCGACCAGGCGTCGATTGAGCAGCACGCGGACCAGATCCGCCACCTTGCCGGAGGCGGCGTGCAGGGCGTTCAGGAAAGCCGGGACAAGGCTCGTGGAGCGAGCAGGCGTCCGGGCAGCAGCATGACTGCGGGCGTTCATTGTCTTCATCCTTGATAAAATCACGCCGTTTCAAATTCGGGCCGGCGCAAAACCCAACTTGCGAATTCTGTTTCTCAAAAAACGATTGATCATACCAGCGAATGTTTTTAATCTTTATCATCAGAACTATTGATAGGAGCCTGAGATGCCCGCGCCACTCGATATCGATCAGCTGCAGACCTTCGTGGCTATTGTCGACACTGGCAGTTTCACGCGTGCCGCGGACAAGGTGTTCAAGACACAAAGCGCGGTCTCGATGCAGATGCGGCGTCTTGAGGAACGTGTCGGCAAGACGTTGTTCATCCGCGATGGCCGGCTCAACCGGCTCAGCGAGGACGGCGAGCGGATGCTGGGATATGCACGGCGGATCATTCGGCTCAACAATGAGACCATTGCCGCCTTTGATGACCATCAGCTGGAGGGCCTGATCCGGATCGGCACGCCCGATGATTATGCTGACCGCTATATGCCCGGCATCATCGCCCGCTTCGCCAAGACCAATCCGAATGTCGAGCTCTATATCGAGTGCGAGCCTTCTTCCGAGCTGGCGGCCAGGCTGGCGCGCGGCGAGCTCGATGTCGCATTGGTCACCCACAATCCGCGCGAACGGACATCGGAGGTGGTGCGCACCGAGCCGCTCTATTGGGTCACGTCGATGAACCATAATGTGCACGAGGACGCGGTGGTTCCGCTCGCCGTCGGCCGGCGCTCGTGCAACTGGCGGAACATTGCCTGCACCGCGCTTGATTCGGCCGGCCGCGACTATCAAGTGCTGTTCACCAGCTGGTCGGCCACCGTTGTCGCCTCGGCGGTGCTGTCAGGGCTTGCGGTCTCGCTGCTGCCGGAATGCGCGGTCCGGCCCGGGATGCGAATCCTGTCGCCGGCGGATGGCTTCCCGGCGCTTCAACCAGCCCAGATCGGACTGATGAAACGTCCGGGCGCGCCCGCTGCCCTGGTCAACGCCATTTGCGGACACATCGCGGCCAGCCTCGACAACATCACGCCAGTGGGCTCGGAGGACAAACCAATGTCGGGGTCTTCGTCGCGCAGGGATCTCAGAGGTCGTCCCGATATCGCGGCCGTGCCGGCCTGGTAGGCGTCTACCCTGCCGGCTTTCGCCTTCAGGCTATGTGAATGGCGAGTAACGCCCACTGCACGAGATTGATGACGAAACTCAAGATAAACAGGCGGCGACGGATTTTTACCCGATTGCTGGTGACATGCACATAGGAATGGGCCGCGCGCGCCAGCACAAACGCCCAGGCAACGGCGACAGCGGCCACGCCTGCGCCGCCGGTGACAAACAGCGACAGGCAGGCGGCGTAAAACAGCACAGGCAGTTCGAACTGATTGGACAGGTTGCGGGCAGCGGTGGCGCTTGGCTCCGGCTCGATCGAGGGCACCTTGAAGTCCGACGGCTTGGCGGCGCCGGCCTTGACCGCGCCGATGCGGCGCGACGAGACGATGAGGTAAATCACATAGGTCAACAGGACCTGGGCGAGGACCGGCCAGAATATTGCGGTGGATGAGGTCATGATTTCGGACACCTGAACTTGCGGAAACGAGCATCCCTAGACCGTGACCGGACAGCACACAAGCCATGCTTGTCCCAAGTGTTCAACCGTCCGCCGCAGGCTGCTCACTCCTACTTCGCCAACAGCTGATCCAGAGCGCGGCAATCAGCCCGAACGCGATGGCGACGCTGGTGAATTTGGAGATCGTGAGAACCCGCAGCACGAACACAAGCTGCTCGTTGAACGCCACTCTGAGCGCATTCGGCCCGAAGATGGCATCGGCGACGGCGTTTTCAACAAAGTCACAGCCGAGATAGGTAAACGCCAGGGCGAGAACCAGACCCAGCCCGACACGGACCATAAGCGGGGTTTCCGCGTGCTTCCCGCGCGCGTAAAGGGCGGCAAAGGCGCAGAAGCCGAGACTGGCGGTCAGCAATGGCGGAAATATCAGATCCGAACCCGCGTGCAAAGCCTGGTAGGCTGAGGCAGCACTTTGCCGCTCCTGTTCCTGCGCAACCGCCAGATCATTGGAGAAAGCCGTATGCAATGCGCGGGCGCCTGCCTCGTTATAGCCCAGCGGAAGCTGATCCGGCAGCTTCATTCCGCCAAGCAACGCGCTGATCGCAGGCACTTCAACAGCGGCCATGTAAACGAACAGCCCGGCTGTGAGCGCACACAACAGCCGGCCGGGCCACAACCGCTTCATTACATCGCGCCAGGATAGTTGGGGCTTTCCCTTGTGATGGTGACATCGTGGGTATGGCTTTCGCGCAAGCCGGCCCCGGAGATGCGGACAAAGGTCGCCCGTTCATGGAAGCTCTTGAGATCGGCCGCGCCGACATAGCCCATGGCCGCCTTGAGACCACCGGCGAGCTGATGCAGCACGCCGGATACTGGACCCTTGAAGGGAACCTGACCCTCGATGCCTTCCGGCACCAGCTTGAGGGTATCGCGAACCTCGGCCTGGAAATAGCGATCCGCCGAGCCCCGCGCCATGGCGCCGACCGATCCCATGCCACGATAGGCCTTGAAGGAACGTCCCTGATGCAAATAGACCTCGCCAGGACTTTCGTCGGTGCCCGCGAGCAAGGATCCGATCATCACCGCAGACGCGCCGGCGGCGATGGCCTTGGCCAGGTCGCCGGAATATTTGATGCCGCCATCGGCGATCACCGGAATGCCGTGTTTCTGCGCTTCATCAACGGCGCTCATGATGGCCGACAGCTGTGGCACGCCGACGCCGGCCACGATGCGGGTGGTGCAGATCGAACCCGGTCCGATGCCGACCTTGACGGCGTCTGCGCCGGCATCGATGAGAGCCCTTGTGCCCTCGGCGGTGGCCACGTTGCCGGCCAGAATGCGCACCGAGTTGGAGAGTTTCTTGGCGCGGGTGACCGCGTCAAGCACCCGTTGCGAGTGACCATGCGCGGTGTCGATGACCAGCAGATCAACGCCGGCGGCAATCAGCCGTTCGGCGCGCTCGAACCCGTCGTCGCCCACGGAGGTGGCTGCGGCGGCGCGCAACCGTCCCTGCTCGTCCTTGGAGGCATGCGGATTGAGCTGGGTTTTCTCGATATCCTTGACGGTGATCAAGCCAACGCAGCGGCCTTCGCCGTCGATCACGACCAGCTTTTCGATGCGGTGGCTGTGCAGCAGCCGCTTGGCTTCCGTCTGGTCGACGCTTTCCTTGACCGTGACCAGATTTTCATGGGTCATCAACTCGCGGATCTTCTGATCCGGATTGGATGCGAAACGGACATCGCGGTTGGTGAGAATGCCGACCAGGTGCCCCGGTTCGCTGGGCCGGCCGCGATGCTCGACAACCGGAATGCCTGATATGCCGTGCGCCTTCATCAGGCCAAGCGCTTCCGACAGCGGCGCATCGGGGCCGATGGTCACAGGGTTGACCACCATTCCGCTTTCGAATTTCTTGACCTGGTGGACCTGTTCGGCCTGCTCTTCCGGGGTGAGATTTCGATGAATGACGCCGATGCCGCCAGCCTGCGCCATGGCGATGGCAAGCCGCGCTTCGGTGACCGTGTCCATGGCCGACGAGATAATGGGGAGATTGAGATCAAAGTCGCGGGCAATGCGGGTGGCGATGTTGGCCTGTCCCGGCATCACTTCGGAATGACCGGGTTGCAACAACACGTCATCGAAAGTCAGCGCTTCAACGCCTGTTATGGTTTGAATAATGGTCGCCATCGCCTGTCGGGTCCGTTCGTTCGGGGCCGCCCGAGCCGGGCCGCCCGGTGCTGTTTCGGGTCTTTGCGTTGGCAGCGGCAAGTACCATGCTTCCGTCGCATGTGAAAGAGCGGGAATGCGTTTGGTCACCGAATTTCGCCGCGGCGCACACTTTGCGGGCTGCGGGGTGGACTGTGGGCAACAGAAAGCCCGGGCATCGCAATACCCGGGCTCCGGCGTCGGCGTGGAAACGACAGTCTCCTAGAGATCCAGCTGATAGGTCTCGGGGATGAAACGGTAGCCTTCGCCGGCTTTTTCAACATATCCCACCGACGGAAACGGCATATGGTAGCCAACAAAGGCCAGCCGGTCGGTTGCGACCATGTCGAACACCGCCTTCCGGGTCGTTGCCGCCATGGCCTTGTCGGTATCGAAGGCGACTTCCCAATCCGGCCGTTGCAGCGACAGAACAAAATGATTGGCCGAATCAGCTGTCAGCATCAGCTTGCGCCCGCCCGATTCGAGGCCATAGATCATGTGGCCCGGCGTGTGGCCGAAAGCAGCCATGGCGGTGATGCCGGAAACCACCGATTCGCCGTCGCCGATGAAGCTCATCTTGTCAGCCAGCGGAACAACCTTGCCGACAACGCCCTTGTGACCGTTTTCTGCGCCTGTGCCGATACGGTCTTCCGATGACCAGAAGTCATATTCGGTCTGCCCGGTGACATAGCGCGCATTGGGAAACGCGGGCGCGCCCGATTCCATCAGTCCGCCGATATGATCGCCGTGCAGATGGGTCAGCACCACCACCGTGACCTGTTCGGGCGTGTAGCCCGAGGCCTTGAGGTTGGACAGCGTCCGGCCGACGCCGCCTTCCCGTCCGCCTTCGCCATTGCCGGTGTCGAACAGGATCAGGTCGGTCCCAGTGTTGACCAGCGTCGGCGCGAAGGTGAACTGCATCTTGTCGACCGGCAGGTAATTGCTCTCAAGCAGCGCGCTGACCTCTTCCTCGGTTTGGTTGGTGCCGAAGATTTTTTGCGGACCGGGAACGATCCTGTGCCCGTCGGACAGGACCGTGATTTCAAATTCGCCGAGCGAAAACCGCTTGTACGCCGCCGGCATGGTGGCCGACATCGGCACCTCGGCCTGGGCGGCGCGAACCAGGATTTGCGGAGCGGCGAGTGAGGTAAGACCGGCCGTCGCCAGTTTGAACATCGAGCGTCTGGTGAATTGCATCGTGAACTCCCTCCAAATTATTGTGCACCCGGAAAAGCTAGCGCAGCTTGCTGGCGCGGCAATGACAAACGCGATAATTGGCATTGACAATGCGTCAATCAAACCGGAACGTTGGCCTTTCCAGACAGCAGCCAACCCCCCGTCCGGCCCTTTGCCCGGCGGAACGGAAATCCCCAGAAAATGCCCTACCGCCGCAACGGATACCCTAAGTGAACCGCGCAATTCCGCTTGTTCTGGCCATTGCCCTGTTCATGGAGCAAATGGATTCCACCGTTATCGCCACCGCATTGCCGGCGATCGCCAGCGATATCGGGACCAGCCCTGTTGCGCTCAAGCTCGCGCTGACCGCCTATCTGGTGGCTCTTGCGGTGTTCATCCCGATCTCCGGATGGATGGCCGACCGGTTCGGCGCGCGGCGGATTTTCGCAATCGCGATTGGGGTGTTCATGGCGGGATCGATCGCCTGCGCGGTCTCCGCGAACCTGATGGAGTTCGTCCTCTCCCGGTTCCTGCAGGGCATGGGTGGCGCGATGATGACGCCGGTCGGCCGGCTGGTGCTGCTGCGGTCGACGGAAAAATCGCAACTGGTCAACGCCATGGCATGGCTGACCATTCCGGCGCTGGTCGGGCCGCTCGTCGGTCCGCCGGTCGGCGGCTTCCTCACCACATTCCTGACCTGGCACTGGATATTCCTGATCAACATTCCGATCGGCATCGCCGGCATTGTGTTCGCGCTGACGGTTCTGCCCGAGGACGCCGTGCGTCCGCGCGCCAAGGTTGACTGGACAGGTTTCATGCTTTCCGGCGCCTCGGCCTCGGGCATCGTCTTCGGACTGTCGGTGATCAGCCTTCCGGTGCTGCCGCCGGTCTGGGGCATCGCGGCGACGATGGGCGGCATCCTGTGCTTTTTCGTCTATCTGGCGCATGCGCGGGTTCATCCCAATCCGCTGCTCGATCCAAAGCTTTTCCGCAACCGGACTTTTGCGCTGTCGCTGATGGGCGGCAACCTGTTTCGCATCGGCGCCGGCGCGGTGCCGTTCCTGCTGCCTCTGATGCTGCAACTGGGTTTCGGCATGACGCCGTTCCGGTCCGGCATGATCACCTTTATCTCGGCTGCCGGGGCGATCATGATGAAGTTCATCATTCAGCGTGTTCTCAGGTTCGGCGGATTCCGCCGCATCCTGCTGCTTGCGGCCGGGGGCTCCGCGCTGTCGATCGCGGTCAACGGATTTTTCACCCCGGCGACACCGGTGGCGCTGATCATGCTGATCCTGTTTTTTGCCGGCCTGGTCCGGTCGATGTTCTTCACATCGGCCAACGCGCTGATCTTCTCCGAAATCACCGAGGAGACCGCGGCCCAGGCGACCGTGATCGCTTCGGCATTGCAGCAGGTCTCGATCGCGGTGGGGGTGGCGCTGGCAGGCGGCATTCTCGACATTGTCAGCACATTGAACGGCGGTGAATTGACCCTCGACGCGTTTCACACCGCTTTCTTCGCCGTCGCGGCGATCACCGGCTTCGCCATCCTGCCGTTCCTGGCGCTGCCGCCGGATGCCGGTCAGTCCGTCTCCGGACATGGTCTCACCCGCGCCGGGGCCCGCGCCGCTTCACCCGTCCGCCAGTGAACCGCCCAAGTGGCGGCCCTTGAAGCCTTTGGCGAGAACAAACATCTCCACCGATTCCGCCCGCGACGACGGCGGTTTGATGTGCACGACGGATTTGAAATTCTGCTTGAGCAGTGTCAGCAGATCGTTCTCGGTGCCGCCCTGAAAGGTCTTGGCGAGAAAATGACCGCCGGGCGTGAGCACCTCGATGGCAAAATGCGCAGCCACCTCGCACAGATACATGGTTCTGAGGTGATCGGTGCGCTGGTGACCCGTGGTCGGCGCCGCCATGTCGGACAGCACCACGTCCGGAGCCCCTCCGAGCGCGTCCTTGAGCGCCTGCGGCGCGGCCTCGTCGAGGAAATCCATCTGCAGGAACTTGACGCCCGCCAGGCCGTCCATCTCCAGAAAGTCGATGGCCACCACCTTGGGGTCGGCATCGGTGGAATCGGTGACTTGAGCGGAAATCTGCGACCAGCCGCCCGGGGCCGCGCCCAGGTCGATGATCCGCTTGGCGTTGTCGAGAATCTTGTGCTTGGCGTCAATTTCCAGCAGCTTGTAGACGGCGCGCGAACGATAGCCTTCCTGCTTGGCCTGCTGCACATAGGGATCGTTGAGATGCCGTTCGATCCAGCGCCGTGACGATGCCTTGAGCTTGCTCTTGCGCTTCACCTTCTGGCCGAGCTTGCGTCCGGTGGGTCCTGTTGGAGGACGGGTCATTGCGGTTCCCCCGGGTTCGAGCGATGGTTGCGATAGCGGAAATTGCGGCCGCTGCGGCGCCAGGCGCCATCAGAGGCCATCATCTCGTTGAGCAGTCCTTCCCGCAGCCCCCTGTCGGCGACGCGCATGCGCTCGGATGGCCAGCGCTTGCGGATTGACTGCAGGATGGCGCAACCGGCGAGAACCAGGTCGGCCCGATCCGCCCCGATGCAGGGATTGGCGGCGCGGGCGTCGAAATCCCAGGACAGGAGCCGGTCGAGCATGCGATCGACATCGCCATTGGAGAGCCAGAGCCCGTCAACCTTGCGGCGATCATAGCGGGGCAAATCAAGATGCAGGCCGGCCAGCGTGGTCACTGTGCCTGAAGTGCCGAGCAAGTGGATCCGGCCGTCGGCGAGACCCGAAAATGCCGGCAGCGGCGGCGGCGTGAAGGCGGCCAGCATCGTATCGACTTCGGCCACCATTGCGGCGAACACCTCCGCCGTCACCAGACGCCCGCCATGCCGTTCCGACAGGGTGACGACGCCAACCGGCAGCGAGGTCCAGGCCTTGATGTGATCGGCCAGACGGTTCGAGCGATTATCGGTCAGGTCGATCATGGCGATTTCCGAGGAGCCTCCGCCGATATCGAACAGCACCAGGCCGTCGGTGTCGCGGCCGACCAGCGACGAGCATCCGGCCACCGCCAACCGGGCTTCGGTCTCGCGGGTGACAACCTCAAGCTCAAGGCCGGTCTCGGCCTCGACCCGATCAAGAAAATCAGAGCCATTGCGCGCCGAGCGGCAGGCTTCGGTGGCGATCAGGCGGTGGCGCCGGACCGGGCGGTTTTTCAGTTTTCCGGCGCAGATCTTCAACGCTTCGACGGCGCGGTCCATTGCGTCGTCGGACAATGTGCCGGTTGCGTCCAGACCCTCGCCGAGCCTGACGATGCGGGAAAACGCATCGACGACGCGAAACTGGCCGGGCCGCGTCGGCTGGGCGATCAACAGCCGGCAATTGTTGGTGCCCAGATCAAGCGCCGCATAGAGATCATCGGCTGGCCGCCGTACCGGCGGCGACGCCATCGCGGCTACCCCACCGGCGGCATGGACGCCCGATGCAGGGCTTGCTGCGGGATTGTGGGCCGAACCATTGGCATGCGACGTCTGCCGCGCCTGCCCCGGCGCCTTTTGTGGCGCCAGAGGCCGCCCCTGAATCTCGCGTCCGGATTTGCGCCGCCGGCGACGGCCCTTTTTCTCGCCTGGCGCGGGCGCGGCGACGACCGCCTGCGCCTTTTCAGCCGGCTGCCCGGCATCCGCTGCGGCTTCGGCCGGGCGCGCGGATTTGCGGCGGCGCCGTCTCCGGCGTCCAGTCGGCTCCGCGCCGGTTTCCTTGGCGGATTTACTGGCGGGGGTGGCGGATATACCGGCGGGTGCTCGTTCCGATGGCGGGCCATCGGACACCGAGCCCGGGGTCACGGTTTCTCCGCGTCCCTGTTCCACGCCATCCGTCGCTGCCTCAAAGGCGCGTCCAGATGACCTTTCACCTGCCAGTGATCCCCCCGCGTTTGGCGTTTCGCCGTCCCGAAGGTCTTTCACGGTCTGTCCTGTCATGCGCGGCGGGCCAATTGCCTCGAGTCGCGCGTCACGGTTTGCTGTTGAGGCAAGATTAGCAAAGCAGCGGACATAACGCAAAATTCTTTTTGGACCCGGATCGGAGCCGCGGACGGATACGGATCCCTGGACCCAAGCTTATTTCCGTGCGTTCCCTGGAAAGGTGGTTCCGGCCATGGAACAATCATTGCCGAACTTTGCGCGGAAAATTGCTGAGACTGCGTTTGCATCCGTGAGGTTTATTGGTTATAAGCCGCCGCGTCGCCCGGGAAATATCCGGTCCGGCCATCGTTGGGGAATAGGTTAACGGTAGACCCACGGACTCTGACTCCGTTAGTCCTGGTTCGAATCCAGGTTCCCCAGCCAGTATCTTTTTCCATTTAAAAATCAATCAGTTAGGCAATCAATCATATCGACAACCGGAACAGTTTTCCGGTGCACTCACCCGGACCAGTTCGGCGCGTCGGTCAGCCCGCGCCATCAACCGCCTTGCAGGCCTGTGGTGCTTTGGGGGCCCGATCGGTGCGATTCAGTGACGATCACCTTCATTGGCTATAAAAGTCCCGATCGGTTCTTTTTGGTCCAATTCGCCTGCGAATGGGCTTAAATCGTCCCGAGAGGGATGATCCATGTCTCAGATAGCCTGGCACTCGGCCAATTAATTCGCACGGAAAGAAAGCGTCAGCAACTGCCCCAGGAACAGCTTGCAGCCGTCGCAGGCGTCGGCGTGCGGTTCGTGCGTGAGTTGGAGAGCGGCAAGGAGAGCTGTCGCCTTGAGCTGGCTCTGGCCGTGCTCCGGACACTCGGCTTGACCGTGAGTGTTGCGGCCCGCGGGGCGAACTCATGAGCCGCTCGCCGGACGTCTATCTGAAGGACCGGAAGGCGGGTGAACTCATGCAGGCGGCGAGGGCTCGCTCACCTTCATCTATGAAGGAACGCCGGGCATTCAAGCGGTGACAACCGCTCCAGGGCCAACATGAGGGTGAGGGTCAGATTGTCGGCCCTGAGGTCGTCGTCCGGCTCCGGAACCGGGTCCGGTGGCCACCTGCCGATATAGGTCTCTCGGGATCCGAGCATGATGCGATATGCGGGATGACCGCCAGCAACGGGAAACGCTTGCGAGATATGACGACAAATTCCCGTATCCAAGGTAATGCTTGACACTGCAGACCGGGCCATTGACGCCGCCTTTCCCGGCTCAGGACAACATGATGAATGGCATGACAGACTCCGCCCCGTCCGCTGGCGGACCGAAAATCGCTCTTGTGACCGACTGGTTCGCGCCCCGGCGCGGCGGCATTGAAGCGCAATTGCTGGGCCTCGGCCAGGCGCTCAAACGCGAGGGGGCCGAGGTGACGGTGATCACCAGCCTGCCCGGTCCCGCCATGGTCGAGGGGATCGATGTCGTGCGGATGGACTGCCCGCTGCTGCCCGGCGCGCAGATCGCCGTGCCGTGGCGATTGAAGGCCAGGCTCTCGGATCTTCTGCGCTCCGGCGATTTCGACATCGTCCATGCGCATCCGAGCATCGTCGCGCCTGTATGTCTGGCCGGCGTGCAGGCGGCCCGCGCGCTTGGCCTGCCATCGCTTGTCACCTTTCATTCGTCGATGGCAAGCCTGCCTCATGCGCTTGGCGCGGCGAACAGGGCGTTCCGCTGGACGGAGGGAAATATCACGCTGTCGGCTGTCAGTCGGACCATTGCCGACCAGATCGCCGGCATCGATCCGACGCGCGAACCGATCGTGCTGCCCAACGGCTTCGATGACAGCTTCTGGCAGGCCGGGTCGCACGTCGTGCCCGCCGCCCCGGGCGAGCCGTTTGCCGTCGCCACGGCGATGCGGCTGCAGGCGACCAAGCGGCCCCGGGCGCTGCTCAGGGTTTTCGCCCAGGCGCGGGACCTGGCCGCATCCGACAATGTCGGGCTGCATCTCACCATCGCCGGAGACGGCAGCCATGCGACCCGGATGAAGCGCGAGGCGTCCAGGCTTGGTCTCGACGACTGTGTCACATTCGCCGGCTGGCTGGACCGGACGCGGATGAGGGCGCTGTATGCCCGGTCCCAGGCCTTCTTCCTGCCGTCGACGAAGGAAGCCTTCGGAATTGCCGCCCTGGAGGCGCGCGCCTGCGGCCTGCCGGTGATCGCCCGCTCAGGCACGGGAACAACCGAATATCTCAAGGATGGCGAGGATGGCGTTCTAGCCGACAGTGACGACGCCATGGCGCGCGCCCTGGCGCAGATTGCCGTACAACGCGAGGCCTGGTCGCGACTTGCGGGTCCACGCCCTTCCCTTTCCCGGTTCGGCTGGAACCGGATCGCTTCCCGCCACCTGGAGATCTACCGCTCGATGCTCGCCTTGGGAGCGTGACCGGAAAGCGCCGAGAAGTCGCGGACCAGCCTGAAATTCGCACCACGGTGCTTGAAAAAACGGATGGCGCCGCGAAAGCATTCGAGCGCCGGGTCGCCGGTCTTGAAGCGGCAATCATAGCGCAGCCGGGTCGACGTCAAATCCACGAATTCCCAGGGGTGGACAAACAGCGTGACCGGTGTTTTCAGCGCCGCAAGCCAAGGGTTGCGAATGATTTCCGGCAGGCGGAGCACGCTTGAGGTCACCGATGCGGCCAGTCGCGCAGGGCCGCCTTCCTCGCGCGACATCGGCTGCTGGTGCTTGTAGCGGGCGCGCGATGCGTCAACCGAGATGCCATCATCCGTCAGGATCGGCAGGAACCGCTCCTGGAACCTAAGATAAGGCGCGCGAAACGATGTGACCGGGGCAAAGCCGCGCAGAATAGTATTGGTGACGACGATCTCGCGGCGCGCCGTATCTTCGTCCATGGTCAGGAACGAATTGTGCGAATAGCCGTGACAGGCCAATTCGTGACCGGCCGCCACAATGGCGCGAATGCAGTCCGGATGGTTTTCCGCCGTGGCTCCCGTGGTGAAGAACGTGCCGGGCACGCCTTCCTCGGCAAAAATCTCCATCAGCCGCGGCATGCCTTCGACGATGCCGCGCCAGGTCCACAGGTAAGGCGGGCAATCGGGCTCCACATCGACCGTCAGATAGACATCGGGGCGGTGCTGATCCGCCGCAGTCGGTTCCGGATGCGCCATCTGTTCACAACACCCCGAAATAGACCGCCGCCAGCAGCACCGCCGCCGCGTAGCCTGCCGCGAGAATGTCATCGGCGATGACCGCGAACCCGCTGGTGCCGGAGCGGTCGGGGACATTGACCGGCCAGGGTTTCCAGATATCGAACAGGCGAAACAGGAAAAAAGCGGCGATCCAGGCCTCCCACGACAATGGCGCGGCCTCCAGGGTGAGGCTCATGCCGAGGGTTTCGTCGATGACGATGGAATTGTGGTCATGCTTGCCAAGATCGGCGCCCGTGCGCGAAGAAGCGATCGACGCGAGGATGATGAGAGCGATGTAGACGACGGCCCTCAGCCCGGGTGAAATCTGAAAAAGCGCCGCATAGAGCGCGAAGCCGCCAATGGCGCCTGCCGTACCTGGTGCCACGCGGGACAATCCGAGCCCGAATGACAGCGCCAGCATCTGGTGGGGCGAGCGCACCATCGACGCCCAGTCCGGCATCACCGCGGGCCGAGGCAATGGCTCCACCGGGAGCCTCGTCTTAACCGGGACGGTCATTGCTTCGCCGCGCCCGGCAGCGACGCACCCGCGTCACGCAGCATGAAATAGGCGCGAACGAAGCGCTGCAGGGCGGTGAAATGGGTCATCACGGCCAACATCCACAATGCCATGGGCAGGAACCATGGCAGGACCGGCGCGCCGATGAGGCCCGTGCACAGGATGAACAGCCGGGTCGGCTTTTCCAGCAAGTCGCCCCAGCCCTTGTTCGCGACAGGAATTTCGATCGCCACCCTGGCCTTGGCGTAGCTGGTGAGCATGGAGCCCGAGAAGATCAGGAAACTGACCAGCCATTCATCGAGCACATAGGCGATGGCCAGATAGATCGCAACTTCCTCGTACCGGTCGATCATGGCGTCCAGATAGCCGCCGAAAAGCGATGACGTGCCCTGGTGGCGCGCCACCAGACCGTCAAGCGTGTCAAACAGCAAGGCAGCGATGAGGCCGGACCCGAACCAGAGACTGTTGCCGGACCAGACGAACAGGGCGCAATTGAAGACGACCAGCAAAAGCCCGATCGTGGTGATCTGGTTGGGGCTGATCCCGGTGTCCGAGACCAGAGCGACGAACCCGCGGCCATATCCGACCGCGGCCTTGACCACCGCCGGCCGCTCGCCGCGCGGGCCGCCGGTCTTGCGCGCGGTTGACCGCTCCCGGGCGGGCCGGCCCCAATAGACGGCAATGCTCGCCAACGACACCGCCAGACCGATACCATAATACCAACCGGCGAAGGTAAACGTCGCGTCGTCCATCTGGAAGAACTGTTGAATGGTTTCGAGCATTCCGATACTACCCTGTCGAAGTCCAGATCCGCGGACCGTGAGGCACTTTGCCATACAGTGCGTCGAACCGGAAATATTTGCGCGGCGCAATCAACAGGCCAATGCCGGACCACATTTCGATGATTCCCAGATTGCTTTCACAAACTTGGAAATCCGTCGATCTGTCCGGCGAGGCCGCGCGTTGCCGCGATAGTTGGCTGCGTCACAATCCCGGTCTGACCTACCGGCTCCATGACGACAGCGCAAGCCGCGCCGTGGTTCATGACGTGGCGCCCGAGCATATCGACGCCTATGATGCATTGCCCTTCGCCGTCATGCGCGCCGACATCTATCGCTACGCCGTGATTTACAGGGATGGCGGGATCTATGCGGACATCGACATGGAGGCCCTCAAGCCCCTCCCCGACACGCTTTTCACTCCGTCCTGCCTTGTGGCGCAGGAAGCCAGGCTGACGCGGCGCCGGATGAGGGAATTGGGCTATCCGGCGCCCGTCCAGATAGCCAATTGCATTTTCGCCGCGCGTCGGGGCTACCCGATGTTTCTCGCGGCAATCCGGCGCGCCTTCGCGCTGATCCAAGCGACCGCCTCGATCTCGATTGCCGATGTCGAGGATCTGACCGGACCACGCATGTTGACGCGGCTGTTCTTCGAGGAAGATTGGCCGGGGATGGCGGTAGCCCCCAATGTGGTGCTGATGGCGCCGTTGAATTATCCGGACCTGTGGCCGCTCAACGCCGCGATGTACAGCCGCCACAGGACCCATGGGACATGGAAGGGCGCTGGCGGGATCACCCGGCTGTCCCGCCTCTGGATCGAACGCAACCGGCTGGTCAACCCGTTCCCGTCACGGCTTGTTGTCGACAGGAAGGCCTATCTCGACGCGCTGATCCCGGAATCAGCCGGATGACGCTCCGAACCGTTTCCCGCAATATTGCCCGCGCCGCCGCCCGGTTCAAAAATGCCTCGGCCGGCGAAATCGCCGCCATGTACTGGCGGGCGGCCCGGCTGCAATTCGCGGCAGGCGCGCCTTCGCGCGCGATCACTCGCTCCGACACCCGGCCTGAGCGCGTCGTGATATCGCTGACGACAATCCCGGCGCGGGCGCGGCATATCCGGCCCGCCCTGCTCAGCCTGCTCGACCAGGACGAACCCGCCGACCGGATCCTGCTCAATTATCCCGTGGCCTCGTTGCGCACCGGCGCGCCCTACCCCGATCCCACCACGCTCGACCTGCCCGCAGGCGTCGATCTGGTGCGCTGCACCGACAGCGGGCCATCGACCAAGCTGTTGCCGGCAATAGGCGCGGAACCCCATGCACTCATCATCGTCGCCGATGACGATGTGATCTATCCGCGCGATTTCGTCGCAACCCTGCTGGCCGCGCACAGGAGCGAGCCCGCCACCGCCTGGGGATATCGCGGCGTTGCGCTGAACCGGCCTGCACCGTTCGCCGAGCTGTCCCATATCTTCGCCAGCGCTATTGATGCGCCGCAAGTGGCGGACATCCTGTTCGGCACGTGGGGATACGCGGTCACTGCCGACATGTTCAATGAGGGCGTTTTCAACTATCCGGGTGTTGATGACGCCGTCCGGTGGGTCGACGACGTCTGGATTTCGGGCCATCTTGCGCGGGGCGGGGTGCCGCGCAAAATTGTGACTTCCTTGCTGTTTCCAGTCGAATCCCTCACGGTCATGCGTCAGGCACTGACCAGTGGCATCAACCGGTCGGGCGAAAATGATGAAATCGCGATCGCGGCCTTCGGTGATGACTGGTCCAGACCGAACAAAGGCACATGAAGGAGATAGGGCAATGATCAAACTGGCCTTTGCTAGTTTTGGAAGACCGGCCCCGCAAGGCCTGCGCGGAAGAACGCACGCAGTTGTCTGGCTGCTCTCGGCGGCTTTCCTCACAGTCTCGGCGGTCATACTTATTGTCCTGAATTTCTTTTCGTTGCCGACCGGAACATTCATCAATTTCATCGGCCGCGAGGGCGTCCGTTTCAGGTTTCTCAGGCTGTTTGGCGCCGTTCCGGCCATCGCGGTGACACTGCCGGTCCTGATGGGATACGCGCTCTGGCACCAATCCCGGAGCCACGGCCTGTTGACCATGGTCTGGCCAATGGCGGCCGTCTGGGCGCTCGGCGCCGTTCTCATCGTGGTGCTGGCCCTGTGGGCGAAAACCGGATCCGAAGCGCAGCGAGGATCGGCTAGAGCCAATCATCTTTAGATGGAATCGTTTGGACGCCGGAATTTCGTGATCTGGCTAGGAGCGTGAGGCGACGCGGCGCGAGCGCCGTTAGCCTCGCGCGACGCTGTCCAGAGCGCGAAAGACCAAGTTCAGTCGATTGCAATCGATGGTTCCTGGTCAATTTGCCAGGCTTGGACGTCTTTTCCGCGCCAGCGTCGTCAAAATCCTCGCACGATGCGCTGCATCGCGCTTGCGGTTTTTCCTAGCTGGCACGAAAAATCCTGTCCACCAAACCGCTTCCAGCTAAAGATGATTGGCTCTAGCCGGCAAGAGTGACATCAGCGACGCCGGTGACGCCCTCACCCCGCCGATAGATGAAAACCCGCAGGTCGGCCGCGTGCATCGCGCTTCCAAGCGCCTTCTCCGAGATCGCAAACCCGATGCTTTCGCCCACCGGATGGGGCGATACGAACCGCACGCGCAGTGCGCGGATCCGGTATCCGGCGCTCATCGCCGCCAGCGCGGGCTCCAGCAGTCCCGCCAGCAAGGCGCCGGGGATGACTGTCGTTTCGAGCCCTGCCCGGATGGCGCATTGCTCGTCAACATGCAGCGGATTGGCGTCCCCGGCCAGGGTGACATAGCGGGTGACCTCGCCTTGCCTGACCGGCCGGGTTTCGAACCGCCGCAGGTCCTCGCCCTTTGCAGCGCGGGACAATTCCAGCGGCTTGAGGCGCGCCAAGGCGCTGGCGCCGACCCAGCGGAGCCGCGCCATGACGGTGACGGCCCCGGTGTCCGCGGCAGTGGACAGGCTCGCCGTCATGGCGACTTCGTTTGACTCCGCTCCACTGTTGTCCACACTGGCGTCAACAGTGAATGACTGTCCGGCAGCAAGGCTGCGGTGCGTCTCCAGGGCGAGACTTTCGTGAATCAGGATGTGACCAGGCCTGTCCTTGCCGCCCGCCATCAGGTCCAGGCCGATGCTATCGCCCCCGGCATTCCGCAACGCCATCAGAGGCGAAATGAACGGCGCTTCATCCGGCGCTGCTTCCGCGCCGGCAATTGCTGACAGGAGCGCGGCCAATTGCGCGCAACTCTCCGGCGGCAGCCCGCCGGGCACCGAAAGACGCCATATACCACTCGTCAATGAAAAGCTTCCGGAAGAGCAATCACGAGGGACGCATTGATGCCGCCAAAGGCAAAGGAGTTCGACAAGGCCGCCGGGGCGGCAAAGGCGCGGGCAGAGCCGTGAACGGGGAGGAAACCGATCTTCGGATCCTCGCCGAGGAAGTTGAGCGTGGGTGGCGCCAACTGGGCGCGCAGCGCCTCGAGCGTGACGATGAATTCGAGCGCGCCGCCCGCCCCCAGCGCATGGCCATGGACCGGCTTGGTCGAGGACACAAGCACATCGTCAAATTTCGCGCCGAATACTGCGCGCATGGCGCTGGTCTCGGCGACGTCGTTGGCGATCGTGCCGGTGCCATGGGCATTGACATAGCCGATATCGGACAGGGCCAGGCCGGCATTGTCCAGCGCCTGCTGCATGCAGGCCCGGGAGCCGGCCGGATCCGGGCGCAGCAGGTCATTGGCGTCGCTGGTCGTGCCGTAGCCGGCCATGACCGCCAGGATCGGCGCGCCGCGCGCCCTGGCGGATTCCTCGGTTTCCAGCACCACGATTCCAGCGCCGTCGCCCAGAACCATGCCGTCGCGATCTTTCGAGAACGGGCGGCATTTGGTGCTGGTCATCACATGCAAGGCTTCCCAGGCAGCAAAAGTCGCATCGACAAGCAATGCTTCGGCGCCGCCCGCCAGGCACCGGTCGGCAAGCCCGGCGGCGACCAACTGGGCGCCCAGTCCGATGGACTGCGCCGCCGACGAACAGGCCGTGGACACACAATAAAGCGGGCCTGTAGCCTTCATGTCCATGGCGATCCAGGATGCCGCGGCATTGGTCATGATCTTGGGTATGGAGAAAGGATCTGCGCGCTTCTCGGGCGCCGTGGCTAAACTGTGGTAATTTATGTCGAGCGTTTGCGCGCCGCCGAAACCCGATCCCACGACAACGCTGCAGCGCGGGCCGAAATCCGACGGTTCAAGACCGGCCTGGTCGACCGCCTCGCGCGCGGCGGCAAGTGCCGCCATCGCGATCCGGTCCTGGAAACGCGGATTGCCGGAGAGCGCCAATTCGTCCCAGACCTCGCGCGGCACCGGCGCCGCATGTTTGACGTTCTGGCGCAGGATGCGCGGAAAAATCGTTTCCCGCACGCCGCTGTCACCGTCGCGCGCGGCATGCCACAGCGCCTCCCGTCCCAGGCCGCAGGCAGATACCGCGCCCACACCGGTAATGACGACGCGCCTCAAGATACTTTCGCCCCGGACGCTTTCCCGGCCTCGATATTGGCCGTAATCATGTTCAACAGATCGCGCACCGTCTTGGCCTCAGCCAATTGCTCGTCGACCGAGATATAGACGCCATATTTTTCCTCGATCGCCATCAGCACCATCAGATAATCGGCCGATTCAATCGACAGAGACTCCAGCGTGGCATCGGGCTTGAGCAATTCGCGATCGACAAGGGCTTCCTTCGCGACGATATCGAGCAGTTCGTCTTCAATATTCATTTCCAGAAACACCCCTTGCGTATTACCGAGACCCCGGTATTCCCTCTTGTTGACACATGCTGAAACCTGTTTCAACAACCCCTGGGTCGCCGAGGGATGCAAATTTGTTAAAGTTCGTAACAATCTTCCGTACCGCGGTGTTTTTTCTCGTCATTGCGCTGCTCTCCCTGCCGTTCGCGCTGGTTTTCCCGCTGTACCGCTTTCGTCTTGCTTCCGATCATCTCGCCAACCGGGTGATCAACCTCTATCTGCAGATGTTCCTGGTTGCGCTCAGGTGGCTGTGCGGCGTCACCTGGGAAGTCCGCGCCGCGGAAAACATCCCGCACGCCTCCTGCCTGCTGGCTTCACAGCATCAGTCATTCTGGGAGAACATGTTTTTTCCGTATATTTTCGGCAATCCGGCGTTTTTCGCGAAGAAGGAAATCTTCAGCTATCCCTTCGCCGGAACGCTGGTGCGGCGCAACGGCCACATCTTCACCGACAGGACCGGCGACCTGACCGCCGCGCGCGACGCAATCGACAAGGCGGTGGCGATCTCGAAAACCGGACGCAACATCCTGATCTATCCCGCCGGAACCCGGCATGGCCGGGGACACGACACAATGAAATCAGGCGTGGGACTTCTCTATACCCGCCTCAATACGCCTTGTGTCCCGATCCGGCTGAACACCGGAGACGTCTGGCCAGCCGGGTCCTGGCTGAAATATCCCGGGCACATCATCATCGATGTGCTGCCGCCCATACCCGCCGGGCTCGACCGCCTGGAATTCATGCAGCTTCTGGCTCAACAACTTGACCTGAAGCCGCCGAAGAATGCCGGCCTCGCAGCGGTGACCTGAGGCGTGTCGCGATCTTTGGCCCGTTTCCTACGCTTTATACCCTTGTCTTGTCGTGTGTCTCGGACCACAAGCCGGAATCCCGGTTTCGGGGAGATGTCTTAGAGCCAATCATCTTTAGATGGAATCGTTTGAACGCCGGGATTTCGTGATCTGGCTAGGAGCGGGAGGCGACGCGGCGCGAGCGCCGTTAGCCTCGCGCGACGCAGTCCAGAGCGCGAAAGACCAAGTTCAGACGATTACAATGGTTCTTTCTTCGCTAAACACCCGTGTTCGCCAGGCTTGGACGTCTTTTCCGCGCCAGCGTCGTCAAAATCCTCGCACGATGCGCTGCATCGCGCTTGCGGTTTTTCCTAGCTGACGCGGAAAATCCTGTCCATCAAATCGCTTCCAGCTAAAGATGATTGGCTCTAGCGAAGGGTATCGCGGTTGCGGATGATCCTGAGCAGGGCGGCGAAGGAGGCAAGCAGCAGCACCGGCATCACCAGGCTGGCGACAACAGGCGGGAGAATGTGGTTTTCCGCCGCAACGGCTGACAGCCGCGCCATGAAATAGGCAACATAGCCGGAAAACAGGGCCAGCACGGTGGCCGCAGCCAATCCGGCGATATCAAGCGCCAAAGCGAAAATCGCGCCAAGGGTTATAGCGGTCAATCCGGGCAACAGGCATTGCAGCGACCGGATGACCATCCATTCGCGATACTTGGGATGATCATCAGGCAAGGCCGTGTCGCGCGCCAATGCGACAAGATCGGCCATCGGCACATATTTCGGGTGGATCCCCCGGTATTCCAGCCATAACGGACTGATCGACACACCCGCCCGCGCCGCGTCGACATGGGAATGGGTGCTGGCTGCCGGAGCCGCGGGCTCCCCCGCCTCGCCCCGGCCGATCGTCCAGATTGCGGCATCCCGCATCATCCAGTCGGACTTGCCGGGGGACGAACTTTCAAGGAATTTCGCTTCGGCAATGCGCTCGAGCGCTCCTTCCGTGGTGAAGAAATACAGCGTGGCGTCCGTGAAGACCGGACCGGATCCGCCGGAAATCACCGCCTGCATGGTGATATCTCCAAAGGCCAGCCACTCCTGTCGGGGCTGGCGCTTCCTGGCGTAGCTCCAGCCGTAATCCCCCAGTCCTTCCACGCTGAGGGTCATGAAGGCATGGGGCCTGACGTAATTGTCGAGGACAAACACGAACGGAACGGACCCGATCGCCACGACGAGCAAGGCGCTCGTGCGACGGATGAATGGCATGCCGACGGTGCGCACCATGGTCAGCCGGCCCGAATGCGCATGCGCGGCCTCGGCCCAGGTGACGCCAAGCAGAAAAGTGATGGGAAATGCCTGGGTGCCGTTGTCCAGCACCCGCAAGGCGATATAGGCCGACGTTCGCGCGAGCCCTATCAGATAGCCCGCCTGTACCTGATCGGCCCAGACCCGCGAGATTTCGGGCGATACATTGATCGCGGTGATCGCCGCTGTTACCGACAGCCAGCACACCAGGATGAACCAGAGATAATGGCCGATCATGAAACGGCAGAACACGCCAGGTCGCAGGCGGGTCATCCACGCCGCCCCGCCGATCTCGGATCCGGCGCTCATGCCCTTGCAAACCCGGGCATCAGCAGCCTGCTTCGCATGGCATTGAAGGCGATCAGGATCGATGCAAAGCAAAGCGCCGCTGCCATCAGCACCGCCACCCAGAATCCCGCGGCGCCGGGAAGGAACTCGGGGACAAGGAAGCCCGAACTGGCAGCCACGCTGATCAGCATGACCACGGCAATCGCGCCGGGCAGCACCGCGAAGCGGTTGCGATAAGACGTCAGGGCGACGGCCGCGACGGCAATGGCCGCGGCAAGGACGCTTGTCAGCCCCAGCAGCAGGATCTTCGCGGCATCCCTGACATCGGCGCCAGAACGGAACCGCCCGTTGTCATCGAGGCCCAGCAAATCATGCAACGGCCTTTCGTTGTGCTGGACGCCGAGCGCTCCCCCGACGAGGGAATTGAGGGGAAACAGCATGGCGGATTTGCCGACTTCGATGACGGTCAGGTTCAGCCGGCCCGAGGCATCGGCGCAGACGCGGCAATCGTCGGGGCTTACCGGATCCGGACCGATGGGCGGGACCACGGGAGGATTGAAATCATAGATCCTCGCCGAACAGAAATTCACGATCAGGTCCCCCCGGGACGCCAGCAGATTCGAGCAATCCGATATGATCAGGCGCTCAAGCCTTTCATTGTCGAATTCAAACATCCGCAATGCCCTTTCACCGTCGGATCTGCGGTCGGAGACATGGAAAACCTTGTTTCCGTCATAGGTGAACTGTCCGTTCTGCGGTCCTTCCGACACGAACCCGGCAACGGCCGCGATGCTCTCGCTACGGTAGGCGTAGGCAGCCGCCGGCTTGAGATAGCCCGAAATGAACACCGATACTCCAAAGAACAGGCTGGATACCAGGCACACGAGCACCACGACCGGGCGCACATCGCTGCCCGCCGCCGCCAGCGTCAGGAACTCCCTGCCCTCGCGTTTGTACAGCAAAACGAAATAGACGGACACAAGCACCGAGACCGGAATGATGAAATCGGCGACTTCGGGAAGCGCGAACACGAACAGCCTGGAGAAGGCCGTCAGCGACACGTCGTACTCGATGGCCGTGCGCAAGACGGAGTCAAATTGTTCGATGGCGAAGACGACGATCAAGACCGCGTAGACGAGAACATAGAGATTGAAGATCTGGCCAATGGATCGGGTGAGATATTTCATGGCCACATCTCAGAAAATATTCCACGCAAGTGTGTTTCGTCCGAATGCGGACGAATATCCACCACGACTACAAGGCCCTGTTTTCACTCGGGAACACCGCGCTCAGCGCAGGACTCCCGGCGACCTGCGATGAAGGCCCGCTGGCGAGGATGGCTCCGTCGTCAATGATATTCACTTTGTCGGCAAGCGCAAATACGGTTCGCGCCTTGTGATCGGTCAGCAATATCCCGACCCCGGTGCGCGACAGCTGCCGCAAAAGCCCGCAGATCATGTCGACATTGATCGGATCCAATTTGGCGAAGGGCTCGTCGAGCAGCAGGAAGTTCGGGCGCGCGCACATGGCGAAGCCGATCTCGACCAGCTTGCGCTGCCCGCCCGAGAGGCTGCCCACCTTGGCGGAGAGAAAGCTGTCGATGAGGAAGGTCCTTGCGATCACCGACAAGGCGCGCGCGGCCTCCTCCCCGCTGACGCCGCGCGCTTCCAGCCCGATGGCCAGATTGTCGCGCGTCGACAATGACAGGAAGAGGTCGGGCGACTGCTGCACATAGCCCACCCCAAGGCGCGCGCGCGCATCTATCCCCAATGCCGTGATGTCCTTTCCGTCAAGCACAACCACCCCGTCATCGGGGCGGTCGACGCCGGTGAGGATGCGAAACACCGTGGTCTTGCCGGCCCCGGAAGGGCCGAGCAGACCGGTGATCTCGCCACGGTCGATGCGCAGGCTAATCCCGTTCAACACATCCCGTCGCGCATAGGATTTGCGCAGCGCCAAGCCGCCGAAACTAGCGGTTTCCGGCTTGGCGTCAGTCATTCTTTCCCGCGTAGATCTGAATCCGCTCAAACGCCACCGAATCGTCCATCTGGACCGGCGGATGCTTGAAGAGATAGGCGCAAATATCCGGAATAGCGCCGCAATCCTTGCGATCGAGCGCGATTCGGGCGCACCGGATCGCGGCCATCGCCATCACAGCGGCATTGGGCGAATCCTCGACATCAAGCCGCATTTCGACATTCACCGGGGCGCCGCCGAAAAGCCGCCCCTCCAACCGGATGAAGGCTACCTTGCGATCATTGAGCCAAGGCACATAGTCCGACGGGCCGACACGCAAATCATTATCCTGAAAGCGTTTGCGCGCCGCTGATTGCACCGATTCTGTCTTCGATACGCGTTTTGTCGCCAGCCGCCCCGATTCGAGCATGTTGAGGAAATCCGTGTTGCCGCCGGTGTTAAGCTGGTACGAACGGTCGAGCTCTGCGCCCCTGTTCTTGAAGAGATTGACCAGGGCCCGGTGCACGATCGTGGCGCCCACTTGCGCCTTGATGTCATCGCCCAGCACCGGCAGACCGGCCTCGGCAAAACGCTGCGACCAGACCGGATTGCTGGCGACAAGGATGGGAATGGCATTGACCAAGGCGACCCCAGCTTCCAGCGCGCATTCGGCATAGAACTCGGTCGCCGCCTGCGAGCCGACCGGCAAGAAGTTGATCGCCACCTCCGCTCCGCTTTCGCGCAGCATGGCAATCAGCTCTTCGCGGGTCGCCTCACCGCTGTCGACCGGTTCAAAGCTGAACTCCGGATCGCTTTCGCGCATCGACAGCGACACGCCGTCAAGCACCGCGCCGGTCACCACGATCACATTGTCGAACAACGGCTCGGGGTGGAAAATCATGGTATTGTTGGGAAGGGCGAAAACCGCACGCGAGAGCGGTTGCCCGACCTTTCGCCGGTCGATATCGACCGCCATGACGATTTCAATGTCTCCGGGTTTATAGCCGCCCAGTTGCGGGAAAAGCACTCCTTGCGCTTCATCGCCGTGCGCCCGGCAATAGCTGATGCCCTGAACAAGTGAACTGGCGCAATTACCAACACCAAATATTGCTGTCTTGATCAAATCCCTACCCGATCGTGCATAGTTCGTCGAGGCAGATCCGCACGGCGGAATTACCGCGCGATGGCGCCGTCGACGTCAGTTTCGCCCCTGTATATCGATTTCATGACAAGCCCAACCTTACCAGACCTGACAGGTGAAGAGACCACATCCAGGAACAGCGCTTCCTCGCGCCAATCCAGATGAACATGGCTATGCTGTGTGCCTTCAATGATCGAAGGAGCGATGGAATATCGCCCCGGGGGCAGATAGGGCATGACAAACGACAGCTTCGCTTCAAAAACCTGACCTGGCAATACGGACAAGGGATTATCCTTATAGGTCAAATAGGTATTGTCACCAAAGAGATTCTGTCCGTCCGATTGGCGGAAAATGAAGCCGGCGATTGGGCAATCGATTCTGCGTGTCGCTCTGGCCCGGATGTGGAGCGTGACCGGTGATCCGCCGGTGACGGACTGGCAAAGTGTGGATCCGCTGGAGGATATGAAACAATCCTCGATGAGGCAACCGCCGAATCCGTGGCGGGGTGCATCGCCGGAAAATCGCGAAATGCTGATCCGGTTGCTTGCGCCCCAGTAGGGGTCCTGTCCGCCGACGGCCGGGTCGTTGATTTCGCCGGCGTCCGCGTCCCCGGTTCGGTCTGGCGGGCCTGAAAGGCTGTAGATCGAATCCACATAGGATTTCATTACCTTGGTCGCCACGCCGTCTTCCATCTTGCGGCCGGCTTCCAGCCAGCAGGCGCGTTTGCAGAGCGCCGTGACGGCGCCAGGATCGTGCGACACGAACACGATGGTGCCGCCGCCGTTCATAAAGCCATGCATGAAGCGTTGGCATTTTTTCTGGAATGCGCTGTCGCCGACACCCAGGATTTCATCGACGATGAGGATGGCGGCATCGACATGAGCCGAGACCGCGAAGGCCAGCCGCGCATACATTCCGCTGGAATACTCGTGCAATGGCCGGTCGAAGTACAGGCCGATGTCGGCGAATTCCTCGATGCTGTCCATGCGCGCGGCGATGGTTGGCGCATCGAGCCCGTGGGCCGCGGCGGAAAGACGCACATTCTCGCGGCCGGTGAAAGCCGGATTGAACCCGGCTCCCAGTTCAAGCATGGCACTTATCCGGCCCCGCGTCTTCACCGTGCCGGATGTCGGCCGCATCGTGCCGCACAGGATCTGCAACAGTGTCGACTTGCCCGAGCCGTTGCGGCCGACGATACCGATTGCCTCGCCCCCACGGACGTCGAGATCCACATCCCGCAATGCCCAGAATGCATTTTCAGCGCCGGTTCCGGCAAAGGTCCGCCACAACCGTGAAAGCTGGCCGCGACCGCGGTCGAAGCTCTTGCTGACGCCGCGTGCCTCAATCATGATCCCATCGCTCGTCATGAGGCCGCATCCAGGATGCCGATCTCGGCTCCGGCGAGCGGAACATTCGCCAGGCCCGACGAAATGTGACGCGAAACCACCTGAAACGAAACGGCGACATCGAGCCGGTCGATGCAGGTATCGGGGGCGCTGCCGGCTTCGAACACCGCCACATCGATCGCATAGGCGCCCGACGGCAAGAAGGGCAGACGAAATTCGAAACTCATCGATCCCGATTCCGGGGCTTCTGCGGCGGGTCCGGCTTCCTCGAACGCGTCGAAAACGCCTGAGCTGTCGCGATAGGCCACGATCTGGCTCATCGGATCGCGCAATGCGAAAGCGGCGCATGGGGACTTCGCGCCGACGCTCCATTCGATGCAGAGCGTCAGCATCTCGCCACCGGCCAACATCGTGGCGTCGCTGCCGCCCCTGGTCAGGCTGACCCGCGCGATGGCCCCTTGCCGCAACCGCCTGCAATCGCTGTCGAAGTCGTGCCAAGACCCGCCGCTTGCGCTCTCGCCGGGCCCGGATTCGGCTGAGGGATCCAGAGGCAGCGCTTCCGGCCCCAGACCACCGCTCGACAGGAATTCCGCGCCCTCGTCTGCGGTGCGCGCGGTGGCGCGGTGATAGGCATGGACAACTTCCTTGGGATGGCCGGCGGCCGCGATGGCGCCATCGTCGATCCAGAAGGCGCGGTTGCACAAGGCCAGCACTGCGGCTTCATTGTGGGAGACGAACAGCACAATCCTGTCGCGGGCGAAATTGCGCAGGAACCGCATCGATTTCTGCTGGAACCGCACATCCCCGACGCCGAGAATTTCATCCACGATCAGAATATCGGCGTCGCAATGGGCGCAGACGGAAAAGGCCAGCCGGGCGAACATACCGCTGGAATACTCGCGCGTTGGCCGATCCATGAAATCGCCGACGCCGGAAAATTCGATGATCGCCGGCATCTTTTCGCCTATCTGGCGCGGACTCAGCCCGTAGGCGGCGGCGCACAGCCGGGCATTCTCGAGACCGGTGAAATCCGGATTGAACCCGGCGCCGAGTTCCAGAAGGGCGGCGACGCGGCCGACAATTTCGAGCGTGCCCGTCGAGGGCGACCTGGTGCCCGCCAGGATTTCCAGAAGCGTCGACTTTCCGGCGCCGTTGCGCCCGATGATGCCTATAAAATCGCCGGGCCGCGCCTCCATGCTGAAATCGCGCAACGCCCATTTCTGCCTGGGCGCATGACGTCCGAACATCACCGCGCTCAGCGCCGCCGTCGGACGGTCATGCAAATCATAGACCTTGCCAAGGTCGCGCGCGCTGATCCGGATCTCAGATGACATCGGCAAACCCTGTGCGGGCCCTTTGGAAAAAGCCGAACCCTGCGGAAAACACGGCGATCGCCGCGACCCAGTAGAGCGCGTATCCCTGCCAATCGATTCCCTGATTGAAAAACAGCAGACCGCGCAGCGTTTCCAGGACCCATGTCAGTGGGTTGGCCCAGAACAGGGCGCGAAAATTTTCCGGCACCTGTTCAACCGAGTAGAAGATGGGGCTGACGAACATCAGCACCGGCCCGATGGCCAGCAGCAGTTGGTTGAGGTCGCGAACATAGGTCCCCACGGCGGAGATGAACCAGGCCAGCCCGGCGCACAGCACGACGAGAGGCGCGATCACCAGCGGAGCAGCCAGCATCCCGACCGGAAACCGGCCGAGGACCAGCACCAGGAACACGGTCAGCAGCGTGGCGCTCGCCGCGAGCTTGAAGGCTGCGGTTCCGACCAGGATCCAGTCGAGAACCTCGACGGGGAAGACGATCTTGGTCACATATGTCTTGTTGGCCCGTATGTATTCCGGTGCGCGGGTGATGATCTCCATGAAAAAGCTGAACACCATCAGGCCGGTGAAGTAGATCAGGGGCACTTCCAGCGAGGAATCGGTCTTCGACACCCACGCCGACTGGAGCACGACACCGAACACAAAGGTGTAAATCGCCACCAGAACCAGCGGCGTCAGGATGATCCAGCCGATCCCCAGGACGCTGCCGCGGACGCTGGACTGGATGTCACGCAACAGCAATTGCCAGAACAGCTCGCGATTGGAAAAAAGGGGCCGAAAAGGAGCAAACAGCCTTGTCATGCAAAACCCTGTCTGTACGACATCAACACGCGCAATCCGGCACCCCGAGGGCTCGCGGTTATCACCCGGGCTCCCCGTCCTCTTATCACTTCGCGCGGGTTTTATCAGGTTAGTCTTGTGAATGGAAATTACATTCCGTATGGCTGGTGAATTCGGGGCGTGGATCAGTTGCATGGAAGTCGGACGGAGACAGAAACGTATCTGGATCGATACCGATGATTTTATACGCATGTTCGACTGGGCGATCACACCGACCGGCATCGGGCGCGTGCAGATGGAACTGGTGCCGCGACTGGCGCAGGCTTTCCCGGACCGGGTGTCGCTATGCCGGATCGGTCGGGCGGGCCAACCGGTAACGGCCGTCAGGCTTGATGAGATCGACCGGCTTGTCCGGGGCAATGAGTTCTGTCTTACCAACGGGCGCGAGCGCCGGTCGCTGGTGCGACTGGTGCAAACCGGACGGTTTGCCGCACGCTACGCCGAAGCGTTTGCCGCCGCATTGACCGGCAACAGGGCCGCCCGGGAATTCGCGAACAAAGTCAGGCCAGGGGATGTGATCGTCAATTTCGGCGCATCCTGGGAGCATCCCGATTTCGACCGGGAGATACTCAAGCTGAAGGCCAGCCACGGGGTGCGGTTCGCCTTGCTGGTTCACGACATATTGCCGGTCACCCATCCGCAATTCGTGTCTCCTGACCACATTCCCAATTTCAAGCGCTGGCTCGAGGGCATGTCGCGGTCCTGGGATCTGGTCATGACGCCGTCGCATGCGTCGGCGAATGCCTTGACCGGATATCTCAAGGAACAGGGTTTGCCGGTGCCTCCCATCCATCCCATTCCCTTTGGCGCCGGATTTCGCCCTTCGGTCCAACGGACCGCGCCGCGCCGGCAGATCGAGGAGCCTTACGTTCTGTATGTGTCGACGATCGAAGTGCGCAAGAACCACATGCTTCTGGCGCGGGTATGGAAGAGGCTGATCGCCAAACACGGAGCCGGGAATGTCCCGACCTTGGCCTTCGCCGGCAAACTCGGCTGGGAAATCGACGACCTGCGCGCCGAGATGGCGGAGACCGCACATCTTGGCGGCAAGATCCGCATTCTCGAATATCTATCGGATGCCGAGATCCGCATGGCCTATGATGACTGCCTGTTCACAGCCTTCCCCAGCCTGTGCGAAGGCTGGGGCCTGCCGGTTTCCGAGAGCCTGGCTCACGGAAAGTTCTGCGTCGCCTCCAATGCGACATCGATTCCCGAGGCCGGCGGACGGTTTGTCGATTATTTCAATCCGGGCGACGAGGACCACGCCTTCGAACTGATCGAGCGGGCGATTTTCGATACGGCCTATCGCAAGAACCGCGAGAATGAAATCATCCAGAACTACGCCCGGACGACATGGATGCAGACGGCGGAGGCCGTCGCCGCGATGCTGACATGCGCGGAAAGGGTCGCGGCGCAGTGAGAACCCTGGTCATCGTCAACCCCACGGCGGGCAGCGGCAAGGCAGCCGCGCGATGGCCCTCGATCGCCGCGCAACTGACCCGTGCGACAGGTCGCTTCAACCATGTTTTCACCGAAGCGCCGAACCACGCGACAGCGCTTGCCAGCCGGGCCGCCCGGGAAGGCATGGAGCGGATCATCGCCGTTGGCGGCGACGGCACCGCCAATGAAGTGGCCAATGGCATTCTCGCCTGCCGCGACACTGACGCGGAACTGCCGCGGCTGGGCGTAATCCCGTGCGGGACAGGATCGGATTTCTGCCGGTCCCTGGGCCTGAAACCGGATTCCGCGGCGGCCGTCGCGCGCATTGCCTCCGGCGCCACGCGCATGATCGACGTCGGCCTCGCGCAGTATACCTGCATGTCGGGCGCCGTTGTGCCTCGCCATTTCATCAACATTGCCACGTTCGGCTTGTCCGGGCAGATCTCCTGCAATCTCAACAACCGCGTCAAGGCCTCGGTGCTGCCCGGTCCGGTGCGCTATCTGACAGGGACATTGCGTGCGCTCGCCAGTTACCGACCGCCGCGCATGCGCATCACGATTGACGGCAAGGCCATCGAGCGCGGCGTCTATTTCGCCGCAGTTGCCAATGCACGGTATTTCGGCGGCGGCATGCACATCGCACCGGCCGCCCTGCTTGACGACGGTTTGTTCGACGTCGTCATTCTCGACGCCATTTCAAAATGGCAGCTGGCCCGCAAGATCGGCGGAGTCTATCGCGGCACGCATGTCAACGAACCCGAAATCACGCTCTTGCGCGGCAGCCATGTCGTCGCGGAGATGGTGATCGGCGAGGACGCCACGATGGGCCTGCTGGATCTCGACGGCGAACATCCCGGCATGCTGCGCGCCGAGTTCCGCGTCCTGCCCAGGGCGTTGCGCCTTTCGATGTAGCGTCAGCAGGGCGACAGCGGGCTGGCCGGTGCGCGCCGTTGATTGATCAACAGAAAGCGCGCGGCTTCCAGGCCTCCCAAGGCCAGGATGACGTGCCCGGCTTCAATCGAGAACCGGCGCCCGCCCGGCCCGCTGAAGTGAGTCGCCGCACCAGTCCCCCGCAAGTCACTCTTGGCGGCTTCGGTTAGGACAACGGCTTTTTCACCTTAGCGGTCCATTTCTTTTATATCCTATGTCGCTTGTGATCCAGACCCTGTGTTGCGCCAGTTCCCGGGAACCCGCTTGCTGTTGGTGTTTTCGCCCGCTCTTCAATAGCGCTCGACCGTGCCGTCTGTCGTTAGGAAAAGCCGGTCATGCGGTTTGAATGCCCGGTTGAAGAAACTTGCCGCCGGATCGAGATCAGGGACCGAAATGCCGGCCAGATCCAGCATGCTGGCCGCGAGGTCCGCCGTCGTGACCGGTTTGCGGGCGTTGATGCCGATGGCTTCAACGCGATCCTTCCCGGCGTCACGGGTCAAACCCGGCAGCCAGACCAGAAGCGGGATCTGACCGTCTTGGCGGCGGAACCCCTTGAAGCCATGTCCCTTTTGCATTTGCTCGTCATCATAAAGGCGCTGGCCATGGTCGGAGAAAAAAACCACTGAACCATGGGACCCGGCGGCGTCATGACGCCGGATGATCTCGGAAAGCAACCAGTCGGTATAAAGGATTGTCCGGTCATACTGATCGATCACCTCGGCTTCCGTCTCGCCGATACCCTTGTAGGCATGGGCTTGCCGGACCGGAATGTCCGGCTTGCCCAGCATCATTCCCTCCGGATAGCGCTGCGGGTAATTGGTGTGGCTTCCAAGCGTATGTAGGATGATCAGCTTGCGCGGTGCGTCATCCTTGAGCGCGCGTTCAAGCTCCGGCAGCATTTCGCCATCCAGAACCGTGTTCCAGAACCCGTAATTGGTTGGAACGACCACGTCGGCCTCGCCCATGATCAAGGCAAGCTGGTTGCCGACCGCGTTGCGATGGGTGCCCTGATTGGAGATCCACCAGGACTTGTAGCCAGCTTCGCGGAAGGCGGTCACAAACGAACGGGTCTCGTAGAAACGGTCTGGCGTTTCAGGTGTGGCAAAGGAAAACGACAGAGGCAGGCTGCGGCTGGTTGTCGAGGCCGGGCTGGCGGCGTCGAGGAACACATACAGCCCCTCCAGATCCGTTAGGCGGGGATTGGTAGGCCGTTGATAGCCGTAAAGGCTCCAGTTGGCGGAGCGGGAGGATTCCCCTATCACTACGATGTGGGTCTCTGCTTCGGGCCGCCCGGGTTCCAACCTGGCGCCAAACAGATGGCGATTGCGTATGCCCCCAAGCTCCTCCAGTTCCTTCCGTTCGCCCAATGCGGCGAGGAGACCCGACAAAGTGTGCGTCAGCGGATTGACTCCAAGGCTTGCCGCCAATTGGTCGGCGATCCGGGTCGGCAGAATGACGTCGCGCTTGCTGCCGGCGACCGCAAGACTTGCAGTCAGCATCACCGTGGGCAGCAAGACGGCAATCACGGCCATCATCAGCTTCTGACGAAAGGGAAACCTGTCCAGCCGCATCTTGGCGAAGGCCAGCACGACAAAGAGGAGAAGGACCAGCATGCCTCCCGCAATAACTTCGGCATGGCTTCCCACGAACTCGCGCGCCTCCGCGGGATTGACATAGAGAACCGACTCCAACGCTCCCAGCGAAACCAGTCCCCCGAAAGCCATTATGTGCACAATATCGATCAGGTTCATGATCAAAACCGGAACAGCAATCGCCAGAACCAGGAAAACCGGCTTGATCATCAGGCAAAGGGCGAAGAAGAAACTGACCGAGACCGCAAGCGACAGCAGATTTGTCAGGTCCGGATACTTCCAGACATAGATCGCCGAAGGTGCGGCAAGAAACACGGCCAGAAACAGGCAGACCGCCATGAATGGCAGCCAATACCCGATCTTGGCCCATCCAGAATACGGACAAGCTGTGTTCCGCAAAGTCCCCTATCTCCATGCCAAGGCTAGAGTATCCTGCGTTGAGGCGGAACCGCCCGGCGCAGACAAGACACCCTAGATTCAAAGAGTTAGAACATCCTTTGTGCCTCCAAGTGGACGCACGGCGCTCTAGATTATGACCGTCTGGCGTCAGATAAGCAGGTGCGCGAGAAAACTGTCAACCGGCATTCCCAATTTGGATCGCCTTGTGCCATTAGAGACTACCACCCATCCGGAAGGAAGCTCCTGGCGCCATGTTGATCTGGCGCCATGTCCTGTGGCGCTGACTTGCGCCGGCCGGTTATTGCAACGCCGCGATGCGATCGAATTCGCGGTCACAGGGTAGACAGGGTCGCTGCAACCAATTCAACGACCTGCTCCAGCTCGCCGCTGGTGTTGATTTGGGTCCAGGTCACAGGCCCGGTCCCACGCTTGAGTTGCGCGTGCAACACATCGGCATCCGCATCGGAGGCGTCTGCCGTGCGGGTGGCGATACGGCGTTCGAGCGTGGCAGGATCGGAATTCAACCAGATGCCGTCGAACGGGACGCGCAAACGCGCGGCAAGTTCAGCGACGGCTTCGCGATCAGCCTCGGAGAGGAAGGTTGCGTCGATGATGACGCTGTGCCGGGCAAGCAGGATCTGCTCCGCCTCCTCCAATAACCGGGCGTAGATATTCCTGTTGGCTTCGGACCGATACGCTTCTTCGGGCAGCCGGTCCAATGGCTCGACACCAAACACCGCCTTGCGCTCCAGATCGCTGCGCAGGTGGACAGCTCCGGGAGACGGTCCCAGGCTCGGAGCGATACGAACGGCAATGGTGGTCTTGCCAGAACCGGAGAGTCCCCCGACAGCCACCAGCCTTGGCGGCAAGGGGGTGAGGAAATCAATGGCCTGCTCAAGATAACTCCGTGCGTCACGGGCGATATCGCCGGCGACAGCGCCGGACATGGTTTGCACCGCAACCATGGAGCGGATCGCGGCGCGAATGCTCAAGAACAGCGGCAAAGTGGCGAGCCCGGCGAAATCCCGCGATTTCAAAAGATAGCTGTTCTGCAAGACATTGGCCTGCCCGGTCAGTCCCCGGTGCAGCAGGTCCATCACCAGGAAGGCGAAATCGTAAAAGACATCGCATGTCCCGAGCCGTTCGTCGAACTCGAGCGCGTCAAAGGGCACCGGCTGGCCCTCAATCAAGACCAGGTTTTTCAGATGCAGATCGCTGTGGCACCGGCGCACGCGCCCTTCGCCGGACCGTTGCGATAGAAGTGAAGCGATGTCACTGAAAATTCGATCCGTTCGCCTGAAATACACCGCCAGCCTTTGCTGGCCCAGGGTCGTTTCCATGCAGGCAAAGGCCTCACGCAATTCTTCGATGATCTCGCCAATCAGAACCGCGCCATCGGACGGGCGCCTCTCGGCGGCGGCGTGGAGATCGGCGATGACGTGGCCCAGCCTTTCGGCAAGATCGTTCGTCAGTTTTCCGGCGTCGGCGATACAGGTCAACTCGTCCTCGCGGCGAAACCTGTGCATCCGCAGGGCATATTCCACCGGTTTTCCCTTGCCGTCCAGGGCGAGCCGGCCTGGCCCCTCGCGGGTGATCTTCACCACCCGATCATAGATCGCAGGCGCCGCCGGGGCGTTCAGGGCGAGTTCATGCGCGATAACCTTCCGGCGGGCATCGAGGGTGCTGAAGTCGAGGTAGTTGTATTTCACCGCGCGCTTGATCTTGAACGCCCAATTGCCGGCGAGAAACACGTAAGCCGAGTGCGTTGTGATCATTTCGACCGGTGCATCGACCCCAAAGGTTTCCGGATCGCTTAGAAATTTCACAACTTCCGTCTGATCGCCCGGATCTGAATTCATCGCATTATCGCCCCGGCCAGGGCATTCGTCACCTCTTGCATGAATCGACAATCCCCATTTGCGTTTCCTCTTTTCAGCTTGAGTCTGATAGGCGCGCCGGTCAAGCCGCGTTTTCGCCGCAGCGGCTTTTCAAGGCGGAGCGCAGGGACAAGGTCGATGATTATGCGCGCTGACGACAATGGCATTGGCATTCTCGCCCACGGTTCTGACCGGACGGGATCAGATCACTAAGGCGGAATTGGGCTGGTTCCCCTTTCAAAACCATGGCGGTTGAATTCCGAACCTCATCGAGGTTGCGTTGGAGCCAAAATCGGACGCCGACAATGGGTCAATCTTCAATGCCGTTTGACAACCATCAGACGCATCGACCGGATTCAGATATTCAAGAGGGTCGCGGCGTTGTCACGACAGATCTTGCGTCGTTCCTCATTGCTCAGCGGCGCTGCCTCAATCCAGTCACCGGCCTCTTCCGGACGCTCGAACGGATAATCTACCGAGAACATGATCCTTGTATCGCCGACCATATCGAGCGCACATCGAAGCGGTGCGTCCGCGCACATGCCGGATGTCGTCATCCAGATATTGCGTTTGAAATAGTCCGAAGGCTTCATCTGCAGCCGCATGCCGCCACGGTTGGAAATTTCCCACCGGCTGTCGAGCCGCCAGAGAAGGTAAGGCAGCGTCTCTCCGAGATGACCGAGTACAAGGCGAGCGCCGGGATAGCGGTCAAATGTGCCGGAGAAAACCAGCCGGAGGGCATGTGTCGCGGTTTCGACAGTCCAGCTCCATACCGGCCCCCACAGTTCCGGATGATCGTTGTACATCTGGACCTGCTCGGCCGGATTGTTCGGATGGATATAGACAGGCACCTGCAGATCGGACACGCGCTCCCAGAACGGCGCATAGCGGTCGTCATCAAGATAGGTTCCGCCGGTCTGACCATTGATCATGGCGCCTTGCATGCCAAGTTCGCGCACGCAGCGTTCCAGTTCGTCAGCCGCCGCTGCCGGATCCTGCATGGCCAGATGCGCAAAGCCGCCATAGCGGTCCGGCTGCTTTGATATCTCGTTTGCGAGAAAATCATTGATCTGCCTTGCCCGGCGCGTCGCGGTGTCCGTGCGTTTTTCCGCCTGCACACCCGGACCCGCCAAGGACAGGATCGATTTTTCAATGCCAATCCGCTCCATTGCCGCAAGGCGTTGCTCGCCGAAATCCTCGAGAGCCTCGCGCGCCTTGCCAAACAGCGCCGGGCTGATATTGACCGCCGTCTTCGCCCAGTAATCGACGAAGTCGGGGTGCATGAAGTGCTCTTCCAGAGCGATTTTGGGGGTAAGCGCAGGCATGGAGTCTCCATTATCCAGATTGGCGCGGTCAGTTGCCGCGTAAGCTCGGCGAAGTCACAGCAAAGCCACCATCAGCATGATTGCTGGCGGGCGCGAGTTCCATAACGAGACGCAAAGCGCTGCGTTCAGGCATTTCCCGGATTTGTTCCAAGACATTGTTTTCCCGTGGTATGGCGTTCCTTGGCTTCGCCCATTCCGATCACAGTTCGAATATCTTTTTCTCGGTTCTGTGCAGGCAATCGCTGACGCCGGTGGACGTGATCAGATAATTGTCGCAGATCACCGCAAACACCCGGCCATCGTCATAACCGGGATGGACGGCGAGACACATGCCCTCGGCAAGCGGCATGGTCTCGTCCCTGCGGATCAGCGGACGCTCCACCATTTCGCAGCCCTGGCCATGGGCGTAGAGACGAATCTCCGGCGGCAGTCCCCGCGCCTGCATCCAGTCATCATGGGACTGCGCGATTGCGGCAGGGTGCGCACCTGGTTTCATCAATGACAGGGTATGGTCCTGTGCGGCCTTCACATTGGCAAAGGCTGCATGCAGATGATCCTGCGCCGTGCCCAGGACCATGGTGCGCGCAATCTCCAGATAAAGACCACCCGGCCCGTTGACCTCGATCAGCAGCGACATGTGATCCCCAGCGCTCAACTGGCGGGTCTGGAAGTGCCGCCCCATGAACCGGGATGGCTGCCCTTGCGGAGCCGACAGACCCAGATGGATGCCCTGATCGCTGCCCAGCCTGCGCCCGACAGCTTCGGCATGGGTTGCGACATCGCGGTCGGTCACGCCCGGACGGATGAAATCGCAAACCTCCGCGAAAACCCTGTCCTGCAGGTCCGCCGTCTTGCGGATGAGCGCAATTTCCTCAGCACTCCTGATTGCCTTTACCTGGTCAAGACGATCCGATGCGTCGATGGTATCGAACCCGTCCTTGAGTGCGGCCATCATGCCGTAGGGAAAGGCCTGCGGGCACAGCACGCCCAATCGCTTCGCGCCGGCATCCCGCAATCCGCCAACCAGAAGCCCGGTATCGTAGTCGACCGTGTAGTGAATGGAATGGAATGACGGCGTGCCCAGAATTCGCCCCACCCCACGCGCGCCGTGATCCTCGGGCGCGGGGACCCGATCCGTGCCGAATGCGCCCATTTCCACCACAAGCATCGGACGGTCGCGAAAGAACACGACAGTCCGCGGATAGCCGTTGAGGGCTGGCACATCGGTGAACCAGCGCACATAACCGCCAATCCAATCCTCCCTTGCATGCATGACCAGGGCATCCAGATGCTCCACATCAAGGATAGTCCGGGCCAGCGCCCAGCGACGCTCCAGCTCTGAATTCGAAATTGGTGAGATAGTCATGTGTCCAGTCTGCCTTTCAACGCGGCCACTCCACCGGAAGCGAATGCCTTCATGTTCGCGATCACGATCGGCAGCGCCTGCTCATGGTAAATGTCGGATGCGCCGCCGATGTGCGGGGTAACGATCAGGTTGGGAAGATCCCAAACAGCGGCCTCCGGAACCAAGGGGGAATGAGCAAAGACATCAAGCGCCGCGCCGGCGATGCCCCCCGATTTAAGGCTTTCGGCAAGTGCCGCCTCGTCGACACAGCCACCACGTGCGATGTTGACGAGATAGGCGGACGGCTTCATTGCGCCGAGCACCTCGGCATTGACGATGTGATGGGTGGCTTCGCTGTAGGGCGTCAGAACGATCAGGAAATCGGCTTCGGCCGCGGCATCAACCAGGGCGCTGCGCGGATAGACCTTATCAATGCCGGGCGCGGACCTGCGCCCGCCGGAAACGCCGGTCACGCGCATGCCGAAGGCGCCAAGCACACCGGCCAGATGTCCGGCGATGGCGCCAAGACCAACGATGCAGGCCGTCTTCCCGGCAAGCAATGGCTGTGGCCACCGTTCCCAGACATGCGCCTTCTGATTCTCCAGCATCCTCGGGAAACGGCGCAGCAAGGCCAGCATGTGCAGGACCGCCAGTTCACTCATTTGCGGACCATGGATGCCACTGCAATTGGTGATGGCCACGCCCTTGAGGCTCAGCAGATTGTCAACGCCCGTGGTCAGAGCCTGGATCCAGGTTAATTTGGGCATTTTGGCAAGAAGTTCCGGCTTCAGGTAGGGCGCCAGTCCGACCAGAACCTCGGCATCAGGCGCAAGTGCAATGGCCTGATCCAGATCGACCGCGGCATCAAAGGTCATCTCCGGCACCGCTTCCGCCAGCCGCTCGGCATAAAATTCGGCCTGATTGTCAATAATCAATACGGTCACAATTCACCTCAGTACAAGATCGAAGGAAGCCACAGCGCCAGCGACGGAAACACAAACATCAGCACGATGAGGATGATCGGTGCGATCAGGAACGGGATGATGCCACGGTAAAGGTCCCGCATCGGCAGATCTTTCACCTGCGCGCGAATGATGAAAAGATTCATCCCAACCGGCGGGGTGATGAGTCCGAGTTCGACGAGAACCGCAACCAGAACGCCGAACCAGATCGGGTCAAAACCGTAACCGGTAACAACGGGAAGGAACACCGGCACCGTGATCAGCACCATCCCGAGCCCTTCAAGGAAACACCCGAGAACGATGTAAATGAGGATGATCAGCGTCATGATGGCCCAGGCGTTGAGATCCGCTTGATTGGCCAAAGCCAGAAGCGTGTCGGGCAATCGGGTCTGGACAACGAAATTGGCAAAGAGTGTGGCGCCGATGATGATCATGAACAGCGCACATGAAACCAGGACGCTGGCCTTTATGCTGCGGATCAATTGGTCAAGGTTCAGGGTCCGGTTGATGAAGCCGAGGAGGATGGCGCCGAATGCACCGACCGATGCGGCTTCAGTCGGGCTGAATATGCCGGCGTAGATGCCACCGATCGTCAGGGCAAACAGCAACACGAACTGCCAGGGCCCGACCAGCGCCATGAGACGCTCGCGCACGGAAGCGGACACCTCGATCGGCGCTGCTCCCGCGCGCCGCGCGATCAACAGCGCAATGACCACATAGAGAAGCAGCAAGACGATTCCGGGCAGCATGGACGCAGCGAACAGCCGCGCAACACTGGTTTCGGTTATGGATCCGTAGATGACGAGAATGATCGAAGGCGGAATCAGGATGCCAAGCGATCCGCCCGCCGCGACGGATGCCGCGGAATAGCTCGGCCTGTAACCCGCGCGTCCCATTTCCGGCATCGCTATGCGGGTCATGCTGGCGGCTGTCGCAACCGAACTGCCGCAGATGGCTCCGAACGCGCCCGATGCCGCAATGGAAGCCACCGCCAGTCCTCCGCGCAAACCGGACAGAACAACGCGCGCGGCATTGAACAGATCCGCTGACATCCGGGAGCCGCTGGCGACTTCACCCATGAGTATGAACAACGGGATGACCGAAAGATTGTAGCCCGACGCCACGTCAAAGATCGTGGTCCCGGTCAGGAATTTCGACGACATCAATCCATTGAGCGCCCAGTTGCCGCAGATCCCGATAATGGCAAGCGCAATCCAGACCGGCTGCCGAAGGAACAGCATTACCAGCATCAGGCCAATGCCACTGAGCCCAAGTGCAAAGGAGCTCATAGCCCGCCCTCCTCGGTCGGGGCGTGGTTCGTGTTAGCTGAGGATGTACGGAGTTGTATGAGATAGCCCCAGAATATGCCGGTCATTCCAAGGAACGCAACCAGCCAAAGAGACCATTGCGGCACACCGAGCTCCAAAGAGCGGTCGCCGTATCGCCAGGCGTCCATCGCCGGGCCGATCATCGCCCATCCGCTGAAGATAAAAAGGCTGACGCCAAGCCCCGCAGCAACCAGCGAGAGCAACCGCAACGCCCATGACGGAAGGAAGCTGTCAATCAGGTCGATCAGGATCTCGCCCCTGCGGGCGACGACCGGCGCCATGCCGAACATCACCATGACAAGGAGCGCGATGCCGACCACGTCGTAGGTGCCGCGAACAGGTGTATTGAACACCGTGCGCAGCACGACATCAGCGACCACGACCAGCATCATGAGCACCAATCCGCCACCCGCGATGGCGAGCATTGCATTGGTCACCCTGTCGTATTCAGCCGATTTTGGGGGCATCGCAGGCTCTTTCCTTTGCATATTGAGCGACCCGCCGTGATTGGCGGGTCGCAGCTTTCATCACTTGGTATAGGCGGCGACAAAATCGGCGGCGTTGCCGCCAACTGCGTCAATCGCGCCCGTGACAATGCTCTTGAACTCACCTTGAAGGGTAGCGAGCATCTCATCATTGAGTTCGATGATGTTTACACCACCATCGACCATGTATTGCCGTCCGGCGCTTTCGCCTTGGTCCCAGCGCGCGCCATACCATTCGCCACGGTCAGGGCCGGTGGTGTCGGAAACCGCTTGCTGCATCGCCGGCGTCAGGCGATCCCAGGCCGCGTTCGACATCACCAGAGCAAAGGTTGCCGAGGCGAGGCCCGGCTCCATCGAGTATTGCGTCACGGGTGCAAAGTCGAAGGCCTGTGTCGCTTCGAACGGGAAAGACGCGGCGTCGACGACGCCTTTGCCCATCGCATCCGCGGACTCCGCCGGCGGCACTGGTACCGGCGAAGCGCCCATCGCCTCGATCATCTGCTGCCAAATCGTGCCGGCATAGCGAATGCGCAGGCCCTTGACTGCATCAAGGTCGCTCGGGTCGGTTTTCGCGAAATGCAGCTTCAGCGGCGGCGTCACCGCCATCCAGAGAATGCGGGTGCCCTCGTGTTCCGCCGCGAGATAGTCGGGCGCCAGCTCTGTCAAACGGCGCGAGGTAATCGCGCTTTCCTTGCCTGCTGACGGAAAGGTCAGCGGCAACCCGGCAAGTTCCGTCGTCGGGAATCGTCCCGGCGTCGCACCGTGCAGGATGATCGCAATATCCGCTCCACCCGAGCGCACCAGATCGAACTGGCGCGGCGGCGGTCCAAGCTGCCCCGCAGGGAAGATTTCGACTTTCAGCTCACCACCCGTTTTTTCGCTCAGTTCCTCACCCCAGGCCTGGATCGCCTTGTTGAAGGTGTGCATCGGCGGCAGGAAACTCGATACCTTGAGTGTTTCCGCCATGGCGGGAGCTCCCAACCCGCTCGCGACCAGTGCACCAATTGTAACCAATTGAAGTAATTTCATTACTTTCTCTCCCTGATAGCGTGAGGTCAAAACCCCACCTTATCCCCGCCCTTCAGGCCGAGGATTTCACGTGCCTCGTCCGGGGACGCGACTTCGCACCCCAGATCTTCGACAATTCGACGTATCTTCTGAACTTGCTCGGCGTTGCTCCGGGCCAGCTGGCCACGCCCGATCAACAGGCTGTCTTCCAGCCCCACACGCACATTACCGCCCATCTGGCTGGCAGTTGTAGCGAGCGGCATTTGCGCACCGCCGGCTCCCAGAACCGACCACCTGTAATCGTCTCCAAACAGCCGGTCCGCGGTGCGCTTCATGAAGATGAGATTGTCCACTTCCGGCCCGATCCCGCCAAGGATGCCGAAGATGAACTGGAGGAAGATCGGCGCCTTGAACAGGCCGATATCCATGCAGAATTTCAGATTGTAGAGATGACCGACATCGTAGCACTCGTGCTCGAACTTGATGCCGTGCGGCGCCAGCTGGGTGGCCGCATTGCGGATGTCGGCAAAGGTGTTGCGGAAAATGTAGGTGTCCGAATTGGCGATATAGTCCTTTTCCCAGTCGAACTTGAAGGTCTCATAGCGATCAGCCAACGGGTGAAAGGAGAAATTCATGCTGCCCATGTTCATCGAGCACATCTCGGGGCTGAAGGTCAGCGCAGGCGTAATCCGCTCCTCGATGGTGTTCTTCAGGCTGCCGCCGGTGGAAATATTGATGACGGCATCGGTCGATTGCTTGATGCGGGGCAGAAAGGCCGCGAAATGCGCCGGATCGATGGAAACGCCTCCGTCCTCGGGCCGGCGTGCATGCAAATGCAGGATCGAGGCGCCGGCTTCCGCGGCAGCTATGGCCTGCTCCGCAATGTCATCGGCGGTGTAGGGCAACGCATCCGACATTGTCGGGGTGTGAATTGCGCCGGTCACGGCGCAGGTGATGATCGTCTTTGGTTTCTTGGCCATGTCTAGGTTCCTTTCTCAGAAAGTCCGCGCACCCGCTGGCTCAGCGGAAACAATTCAATGCCGCGACGTCCGCGCACCAACCCCCACAGCCCATTGGGTGTTTTCAGCATGATCAGAATGGCGACGAATCCCAGCGCGATCAGATAGATCGTTCCAAAATCGGCAAGTGTCTCGCGCAGGGCAAAGAACACAAGCGTCCCGATGATGGGGCCCTCGATCGTCCCGATCCCGCCAATGACAACGATGAAGATGACAAAGGCGGTCCAGTCATTCGTGGAGAACGCCGCATCCGGCGAAATCCGCAGCTTTTGCAGGAAGATCAGCGCGCCGGTCAGGGTCGTCAGTCCGGCAGTCACCACATAGACCAGAAACTTCGTGCGCCAGACATCTATGCCCAGGGAACTTGCAGCCAGCTCATTGTCGCGGATCGCCGTCAGGGCAACACCCTGCCGCGACCGCAGGAAGAAGAACACAGCGCCAACCACAACAACCACAAGCCCCAGGGCAAACCAGTAAGCCAGGGCTTCGCGCCCATCCCTGCCCGACGCCAGGTCCTTGACGATTGCGGTTGTCAGGGATGTCCCGGACCCGCCTCCGAGCGCGGAAACCTGTGCGAAGGAAAGACGGAAGACCTCGGCGACAACCCACGTCCCGATGGCAAAATAGGCGCCTCGCAGACGGAAGATCAGAAACGCGATCGGCGCTGAGATCGCGGCGCCGAGAACCATCGCAACAGGGAAAGCGATGAAGGGAGACATGCCCCACAACATCGTCGCGGCAAAGAAGACATAACCACCCAAACCGACATAGGCCTGTTGACCTACCGACACCAACCCGGCGTAACCGGCCAGAAGGTTCCACAGTGTCGCAAGCGACATGTAGAGAAAAATTTCGCCAAAGAGACGGAGATCGGCGCGCCCGGCCCACCAGGGCGCCGCAGCCATCACGACAACAATCAGCGCAAGCATCACCATTGCCATCGTGGACAGACGGGTTGCGCGCGAGACCTTGAGAGTATCCATCAATCCATCCTCGGGAATAGGCCACGTGGACGAACCGCGAGGATCAGCAGAAAGACGAGATGGCCGGCGAGTATCTGATAGCCGGGATGGATCTTGGCGCCGACGGTCTGCGCAATACCGAGGATCACGCCGCCGCAAAGAGTGCCCCACAGATTTCCCAGTCCGCCGATGATCACGGCTTCAAAGCCAAAGATCAGCCGGGAGCCGCCCACCGCGGGGTCAAACGAAGTCCGTATTCCCAAGAAGACGCCGGCAACGGCAGTGACCGCCAGGGACAGCGCCATCGCCATCCCGAACACATGCGCGCGGTTCAGTCCCATCAGTTGAGCGATGTCCTGGCGGTCGGAGGTTGCCCGGAAAGCCCGTCCCAGCGCAGTCCGGTAAAATATCCACTGCAACGCCGCGATCACCACAACCGCTGTAACAAAGACGATCAGCGGCATCACCCCGACCGTTATCGGCCCAAACGGGACGGCAGCGGTCTCGATGGCCCCTGCGTTCAGTTTCTGAGGATCTGCCGAGTAGCCGACCAGCAGCGCGTTCTGGATGATGACCGACAGTCCGAAAGTCACCAGCAGTGGCGGCAAGATGTCTTCGCCCATCGTGCGGTTAAGGATGAGACGCTGCATGAGATAGCCCAGCAGCGCCATCAGCGGAACGACCAGGACAAGCGACAAAAGAGGATTGAGGCCAAGTGCTGCCGAGATTGTCAGAGTCACATAGGCGGAAAGGACGATGAGATCACCGTGCGCGATATTGACCAGCCGCATGACGCCAAAGATGAGACTCAAGCCGGCTGCGAACAACGCATAGAGCCCGCCGAGCAACGTCCCCTGAACAATGGCATTCACCCAATCCATTGCGTCAGATCCCAAAATACGCGCGGCTGATTTCTTCCCGCGTCACTGCTTCTGAATATCCCTCAAGCGACACCCTGCCCTCTTGCAGACAGGTCACCCGCGACGAGACCGATAGCGCCTTGGCGATGTCCTGCTCGACCACGATCACGGTCAGTCCTTCACTGACGATCCCGGGCAACGCCGCGTAGATCGACTTGATCACCACGGGCGCGAGACCAAGGCTGATCTCGTCCATCATCATCAAAACCGGATTCGACATCAGCGCGCGACCGATCGCCACCATCTGTTGCTGGCCGCCCGAGAGCAATGTCGAGGGCTGGTTGCGGCGTTCCTCGAGAACGGGGAAAAGGTCGTAAATGCGCCGCAGTGTCCAGGGCCCCTTGCGTCCGGTCTGGCCCCCGATGATCAGATTCTCTTCAACCGAAAGCGACGCGAAAAGCAGCCTTCCCTCTGGAACCAGCGCAATGCCGAGCGCGGCTATCTGGTCGGCCCGCAATGCACCGATCGGCTGGCCTTTCCAGCAGATTGCTTCATGGCGGTTTTTCAACAGGCCGGAAACCGAACGCATCAGCGTTGTCTTGCCGGCGCCGTTTGCGCCGATGATCGCGATGACTTCACCTTCGTGGACGGTCAGATCGACACCGTACAGGGCCTGGAAATCGCCATAGTGGGAATCGAGCCTTGAAATGGAGAGCACCGGTTCAGGCATCAGCTTCGATCCCCAGATAGATTTCCCGCACTTCATTGCTTTCCATGACGGTTTTCGGATTGCCCTCGGCGATCTTTTTGCCGAAGTCGATGACGATCAGCCGGTCCACGACCGCCAGAAGCGCATGAACAACATGCTCGATCCAGACAATGGAAATACCCGTGTTGCGAAGCGCCTTGATTGTATCGATCAGGGCGTGGCATTCGTTTTCGGTGAGCCCGCCCGCAATTTCATCCAGCAGCAACACCCGCGGCCTGGCACACATGGCCCTGGCGAGTTCCAGCCGCTTGCGGTCAAGCAATGTCAGGCCCCCAGCCAGGACATTGGCCTTTTTCACGAGGCCCGTGCGCTCCAGCACGTCCAGACTGGTTGCTTCCGCCTTCCGGGATGAAAGGCCAGCACCATGCGTGGCTGCCACATAGGCGTTTTCATAAACGGTCATGCCGCCGAAAGGCTGCGGAACCTGAAAACTGCGTGAGATCCCCGCGCGGCAGCGACGCGCCGCGGACCAGCTGGTAATGTCCTTGCCGTCGTAATGGATTGTTCCGCCATCAACCGGCAGCGTCCCTGTGGCGAGGTTGAACATGGAGGTCTTCCCGGCCCCGTTGGGGCCGAGAACGCCGAGAGCCTCGCCTTCGGCCAGGCTCCAGCTCTGGTCGTCGGCCACAATGATGGACCCGAAGGCTTTCTTGACACCTGATAGTTCCAGGATCGCCATGATCGCCTTAGCCGAGCAACAGGAGTTCGCCGGTCACCGGAATTTCCGGTGCGGTGGAATTGGTGACGATTTTGAGATCGATGCCTTCACCCTCTTTTTGCCACTGTCCCGCCACCAGCGGTGTCTTGGTGACATTCCTGACGGGTCCGTTTGCCCAGTTCACGGGGCCGACAATCGTATTGACATTCGTGCCCGCGATCGCAGCAATGATGGCCGCCGGATCTTCGAGATCCTCGCAGCGCCCGACCACATCGGCAACCACCTCAAACAGCGCATGCTTGAAGCCGATCGGCTGAGTCCACGGACGCCCGGTCGCCTCGGTATAGCCACCGGCAAGATCAGCGGCGGATGCGCCGGTCAACGAGGAAGAGAACGGATGGGAGGGCGACCACCAGACTTCGGACGACAAGCCAATCCCACGCTCGCCCAGCCCCTGGATCACGCTCGGAAACAACAGAGCCTTGCCGATGGTGACAATTTTCGGCGCGAAGCCCTGCTGTGCGGCCTGGCTCCAGAATGTGCCAAAATCCGGCGGGATCATATTGCCGGTCACGATCTCGCAGCCCGCCTCCTTGAAAGCGGCGATCTGGTTTGAGAAGTCATCCGTCATCGGCTGGTAGCGGCCAGGGTCGGTCAGAGTGAAGCCCGCAGCAGCCAGCGGCTTTGGCAGGCCGAGTTCAGCATCGCCCCAGGCATTGCCGTCGGCATCGTTCGGAAACAGTCCGCCGACCTTCTTGGTGACCCCGGACTTGTCCCACATGGCGAGAAACGCGCCGATAACATCTTCGAGGCCCCAGAAGAAATGATAGGTATTCTGAAAGCCCTCGGCCGGATTCCCGCCGCGCCCGAAGAAATAGGGCTGCCAGGGACAGTCAGTCGTGATGCACGGAACATCGTTCAGTTCAGCCTGATCCGAGACAGGATTGACCGTATCGGGCGTTGAAGCCGCAACGATGATATCGACTTCGTCGGACAGGATCAGTTCGCTGGCGACCTCGGCCGCGCGGTTCGGGTTGGATTGGCTGTCCTTCGAAATGATCTCGATGGTCCAGGCCTTGCCGTTGTTCTCGATTCCGGCGGAAAATTTCTTGGCGATCGCTTCAAGAATATAGTCATCCGCTTCGGCAAATCCTGCCAGGGGTCCGGTTCGCGGACTGACATGGCCAATCTTCAATGACGGCGCCTGGGCGTAGGCCCGGGTTGTCCGGAGTATGGCCGGCGCGGCCAACAACGACGCTGCACCGGTAATGAATTGGCGGCGATTTGTCTTGAACTTGATCATGATCACTCCTCCCTGAAGCGTTGATGACGAACAGTCGATAGGCCCCTATTTTTCGAGAATTCCCTCCAGCTTGCGCAAATGGGTGATGACACGATTGCGCACCTTGTCGGCCTCCTCCGGCGTCCATTTGCGAAAACCCTCGCCTGATTTCATTCCCAGTTTTCCGTCGGCGACGAGTCGTTCAAGGTAAGGTGACGGCCCCTTTCGGTCCTCCAGATCGGCAAGGACTGTCTGGTGAATGTCGAGCGTCAGGTCTGTGCCCACCAGATCTGCGTTTTCCAGCGGCCCCAGAACCGACAAGCGCCGCCCAAAACACGATTTCACCACCGTATCGACCGACTCGGCGTCACAGATACCGCGTTCGACAAGACTGATGGCTTCACGCCACAGCGCATGTTGCAGCCGATTGCCGATAAAGCCGGGCACATCCTTTTCGACGCGCACCGGTGTCTTTCCCGCGTCTGCAAGCAGTTCCATCATCCGGGCAATGGCTGCTTCACCGGTCCACTCTGTGCGAATGACCTCCACCAGCGGAATCATGTGGGGCGGGTTCCACCAATGGGTTCCGAGCGCCCGATCGCGATTCCTGAGACCACTCATGATCTCCGTGATGGGCATCACAGATGTATTGGAGGCAAAAATGCAGTCTTGCGTTGCATATGCCTCCACTTCGGCGAAAATCTGCTGCTTGAGGGTGAGCTTCTCAGGCGCCGCTTCGAAGACCACAAACGCATCCGACACAGCGCCTTCGATGGAACTCGCAACCGAGATCAGCTGCAATATTGCATCAATCCGGTCAGCGCTTTCCCCCATCAGCTCAAGGCTTTGCGATACTCGGGCCGGGAGCGCTGAGCGCGCCTCCGGCACTGGATCCGTGACGACCACCTGATGTCCTGCACGCGCAAGCGTCAATGCAATGCCGTGCCCCATGAGGCCGGCTCCGATGATTGCGATATGCGGGTGCTTGGTCATGATCATCCCGCCGTATAGCCGCCGTCGGCATAAAGGATGTGGCCTGTGTAAAAATCGGACGCCTTTGATGATAGGAACAGCAAGGGCCCCGCCAGATCTTCGGGCTCCCCAAGACGGCCTTTCGGCACGCGCGCCAGGAAGCCGGCTCGGACTGCCTTGGCATTGTCATCGTCCTCGAACATCCACTGGGTCAGCGGCGAACGGAAGACGGTAGGCGCGATCGCATTGACCGTGATGCCGGAAGGACCGAGTTCACAGCCAAGAGCCTTGGTGATGCCATCAACGGCCGATTTCGAGGCGCAATAAGCCGTGTAGCCGGCCGGATGCCCCAGCAATCCACGCGCCGAACTGACAAGCACGATCTTGCCGCCGGTGTTTTGCACCTTCATCAGCTTCGTTGCCGCACGCGCCATCAACCAGCTTTGCGTCACATTGGCATCCATCACCGACAAGAAGGTTTCAGGCTCCATCTCATCGATCTTGGCGACCTTGTTCATACCCGAAGCCACCACAAGGATATCCAGCGAGCCGAACGCCTCTTCGGCCTTTGCCACCAAACCGGCGCATGCATCCTCGCTGTCGGGGCGGGCATTGACCTCAAGTACGTCTGCGCCGCCGTCACGGCATTCCTTAGCAATGTCAGCCAAAGCCCCTGCATTGCCGGCTGCCAGAACAAGCTTGCAGCCCGCGCCTGCGAGAACCCGCGCGGCGACCATTCCGAAGGCGCCAGATGCGCCGGTGATCAAGGCAACCTTGCCCTTGACGTCAAACATGCCGAGTGGATTTGAGATCGACATGGCTTATTTCTCCGCGGGATAAGGGATGACGACCAGCATTTTGCATACGTGATTGGTCTTGTTCTCAATCCGTCGCACCTGACCGGGCGGGATCGTGCAACTGTCCATGGCTTTCAAGACATCGGACTTGCCGTCCCACTCAATGGTCATTTCGCCTTCAAGAACGACATAGACCTTCTCGAAAGGTGTTGAATCAGGCCCTGCGCCGCCGCCGGGTAGAAACTGGCTGAACCCGATCCACTGATTGGCCGGTCCGCCGTCCTCAAAGCCTTGCAACCGCAATCCGTGAACGCCCCAATGGTTTGGCGCCTCGTAGCTTTGGGCATCCTCAATTCGTTTGATCAGCACCGGTTTTCCTCCCTGACTTGCAATGAATTCAGCGGCGCAGCCTGACGGCTGCGCCATTTGGCGGGATCAGAATTCACGCCCGTCTTCAATGCGGTAGGATTGATCCTTGTCGATCATCGCCACCAGGCGGATGATGCAACCGTCACCGCGATCCCAGTTCCAGGGGAAGAAGGCGAATGTGCAGCGCTTGCCCGTGACGGCATCCAGGTCGCCGCCAACATTCTCAATCCCGAGAATACCGGCCTTGAACAGAATATTGTGCACCGGCTCCCACTCCGGGAACGCCTCTTTCCAGCCGATGCCGCCCGACCATTCCAGATATTCCTGTTCAAGGTGCGGAAGCAGCGGGCCATTGCGCTGGGGTCCGATCGCGGTTGCCAGCGGGTGATCATTGGCCTGGGTGTCATGTCCGACAACCTTGACGCCTTTTTCCACCATCCAGTGAGCCGCCGACGGCACGAGGCCGGGACAGTAGGCGAAGTAATCGCCGTCTTCATAATCGTGATGCCAGCCGGTGTTGATGATCAGGACGTCACCTTTTCGGATCTCGTGGCCGCAGGCTTTTTCCAGATCATCGCCAGTGATTTGCTCCCACTTTTTCTTGGGAATGGAGACGACAATGCCGGTGCCGAAGAAATGCGGGAGCGGCACTTCATCGATAAAAGGCGTGCCCTGAACCACGTGTGCCGGCGCGTCGATATGCGTGGTCGCATGCATCGTCGTGGTGATGCGCTGACTGAGCACGCCTGACTTAGCCATGTAGTGAATACGCTCGATCTTGGTGTCTTGAAAATAGGGCCAATTGGGGTTCTGAAAACCGAAACGATGGCTGAGATTGTAGAAATCAATCCCCATCATATTGTCGGTATTTCCCTGGAACTCGATTCCGCGAACTTTCACCATGACGCACTCCTCCGTGTTCGCGAACAGCCTCTGAGGCGTCGCGCTAAAACTGTCTAAACGAGTTGGATGTTCCTCCCATCCACTGTGGATAATGATGCACGGGAGCCAGATATCGGTCAATTTTTTTCTTGCATTGTGAGCAGGTTGTATCGCATCGTGATACGCATACAGTAGCAGGAGGAAACAGAATGGCGGCTTATGAACCTGGCGTGAAAAGCAAGGCCGGGGGGCGCAACGGCATTCAGGTGATATCGCGTGCGGCTGCAATCTTGAGGGTGTTGCGCGATCAACCCCAGGGGCTCTCGCTTGCGCAGATCGCAGAGCGTGTCGATCTCGCCCGTTCAACGGTTCAAAGGATCGTTGCCGCCCTGCAAACCGAGCGGCTGATCATAACCATCGGCAATGGCGGCATCCGTCTGGGCCCCGAAATCACCGCTCTGGCAGAAGCAACCAAAGTCAGCGTTGTTGAATTCTGCCGGCCTTTTCTGCTCGACATCACACGCGCAACCGGAGAAACGGCTGATCTCTCGGTCCTGCAAGGTCACCAGTTGATATTTCTCGATCAGGTCGCCGGCACCCACCGCCTGCGAGCGATATCAGCGGTGGGCGACAAATTCCCGTTGACCGACACGGCCAACGGCCGTGCGATCCTGGCGGCGATGAGCTTCGAGGATGCCGAGCAATACGCCCTCATGGAATGGGATCTTGCCGGAAAATGTGGTGATTGGGCTGACTTGAGGGAAAAGCTCGTTACCACTGGAAAGACCGGCCTGGCCTATGACATTGATGAACACACCGTGGGCATTTCGGCCATCGGTATTGCATTTACGGACTGGATCGGTGTGCCGCACGCCATTTCGGTGCCAATTCCGAGCACTCGCTTTGATGGACAACGGCAACGCGTGCAAGCTGCCCTGCTTGAAGCGAAAGCAAAGGTTACGAAGGCCATCCGTGCAACGTAAACGGCCAGCTTCTATCCATGGCCGGATTTGTTCTCGAACAGGCAAGCCCAAGACGGATCAGGAACCTAAGGACAAGTGACCGGCAAAGCACCCGCATTCCAGACACGCGCGTGTCTGGAGTGAGAAAGACTGGCCGCTATCGCAGAATCAGGCATGTCACTCTCGCGGCAATGCACATAGGTCGGCTTCACGGTAAAATGATCACCTGTCATGGGTACGCTGCCGATGGCGATGGACAGGCCGGAGGGCAAAGCTTATATTGAATTCATGTTCTCGCGGATTGTCACCATCCTTGCCATGCTTACGATTGCTTTCGTTACGATGGTGACTTCTGCGCATGCGGCACGCATGAGTGCCGGATTGAACGGCGCCGTGCATACCATCGAGATGATGCAGGCTCATAGCACCAGCGACCTGCCCTGCGGCGGGACTGAACCTTGTAGCTCAGCAGACTCCGGGATCTGCGACTTTGTTTGCGCGGGTCTTTCGGCCTACCTGCTCTCGCCAGTCGCGGACGCCGGTAGAGATGCCGGGCCAGGCAGCCATGACCTGCCTTCCGGTGCAACCCTTGCCAGCCGGATGCCCGGCCTGAGCGAACGCCCTCCCAAACTCCGTCTCCTCTGATTCCGTCCGGGCCAAGGCCCGCGGCGCGCCATCGGTTTTTTTGCTAACGGGATGGGAAGTCCCGAGGAGACGATTATGAACACCCTTTCACGCCGCGGCTTTCTCGCCGCAAGCGCGACGGCGATCGCCGCCGCCCACCTGCCGCGCATTGCCTTCGCACAATCCGCGGCGCCACTTGCCTTGTCAGCCGCAACCCGCACGCTCGACATCGATGGTCGTGCGGCAACCGTCTTCGGCCTTGCCGGTCCCGGCGGCCAGGGCCTGACCTTTGATCCTGGACAGAGGTTCCGTGTCGATCTGACCAACAATCTCGACGTCAGCACGATCATCCACTGGCATGGCCAGATCCCCCCTAACGAGCAGGATGGCGTTCCGGACATGCCGATGCCCCTTCTCGCCCCGGGAGAGACGCGTTCTTATGATTACGAGACGCGGCCGGGCACCCACTGGATGCACAGCCATGTGCCGATCCAGGAGATGCGGTTGCTCGCGGCGCCGCTGATCGTGCGGTCTGCGGAAGACCTGCGCGCCGACCGGCAGGAAGTGGTGCTTCTCCTGCACGACTTCTCGTTCAAGGCGCCCGAGGAGGTTCTGGAGGAGATCGCCGGCGGCGCGGACCATGGCGACGCCACCGCCGCGCCGGGCATGCAAGGCATGGGCAACATGCCGGGTATGGATCACGGCACCATGGGCGGCATGGCCATGGACCTGAACGATTACAACTGGGACGCCTATCTCGCCAATGACCGCACACTGACCGACCCCGAAGTGGTGCAGGTCGAGCGCGGCGGGCGCATCCAATTGCGGGTGATCAACGCCTCTGCCGCGACGGTGTTCTGGATCGACACCGGTGCGGCGCAGAGCCGGCTGGTCGCAGTGGACGGGCACGCCGTGCAGCCGCTGTCAGGTTCGCGCTTCGGCCTGGCGATGGGTCAGCGCCTGGATCTCGAGATCGATCTGCCAAGCGAAGGCGGCGCCTGGCCTGTCCTGGCGTTGAGGGAGGGCGCGCGCGAGCGCACCGGCCTGATCCTCGCCACGCCGGGCGCAGAGATCGGACGAATTGACGTCGTGGCGGAGTCCGCGGCGCCCGCCTTCGACACCGATCTTGCGCAGGAGTCACGCCTGATCGCGCTCAACGCCCTGCCGGACAGGCCGGTCGACCGCCGCCAGATGCTGATGCTGGCGGGCTCGATGCAGCCCTATGTCTGGACCATCAATGGCGCAGTCTGGGGCCAGCATCAGCCCGTTGCCGCCCGCGGCGGCGAGCGTGTCGTGCTGTCATTCCACAACATGTCGATGATGGGCCACCCGATGCATCTGCACGGCCATGCATTCCAGGTCGTCGGCCTCAACGGCCATCGCGCCGCCGGTGCGCTGCGCGACACGGTCTACGTGCCGCCCATGTCCATGGTCGATGTCGCGCTCGATGCCGGCGAGGCGGCGCACTGGATGCTGCATTGCCATCACATGCCGCACCTCGCCTCGGGAATGATGACCGAATTCGCAGTCACCGCTTCGACCTGATCCCAGACGGGGCGCTCGTTTCGGGCGCCCCGTTTGCCACCCTCTCGATCAGTCCTGCGTATTTGTTCCGACGCACCGCAGGGATTGAACGAGCGCAATCCGCTGGAACAGTAATGATTGGAGGAAGTTATGATGAATGGAAGCGAAATGGGATACGGGATGGGCTTCGGCTGGATCGCATGGATCCTGGTCCTTGTTGTCCTGATCTTGGCGATAGCCGCTTTGGCAAAATATCTTCGGAAATAATCGAAAGGACTTCATGATGACCTATACGATCAATCGAATGATAACCGGCGCGGGGATCGATGACATCGAGACCCGCACACGCGAAGCGCTGGCGAACCAGGGCTTCGGTGTGCTGACCGAGATCGACGTCAAGGCGACGATGAAAAAGAAGCTCGATATCGAGATGCCGGGCTATCGCATTCTCGGCGCCTGCAATCCAAAGATGGCGCATCAGGCGATCGGGATCGAGCCGCGGGTTGGCGCCATGCTGCCCTGCAATGTCATCCTGCGCGAGGTCGAGGGCGGCGTGGAAGTCAGTGCTATTGATCCGGTGGCGTCGATGCAGGCGATCGACAACGCCGATTTGACTGCCGTCGCCGGTCAGGTCCGCGACCTTATGGCGAAGGCCGTCGAGGCGATATGAAATGACCCTGCGAACCGGCCTCCTCGCGGCGATGGCGATCCTCGGGATCGCGCTGCTCGGTGCCTGGCTGTTGGCGCCTTCGGTGTTCACCGAGGCGCGCGGACTGATGGATGGTGAGCGTCTCGAGATGCTGGTCGCGCGCGCCGGGTTCTGGGGTCCGGTTCTGATCGTCACGCTCATGACCGTCGCCGTCGTGGCCAGCCCGATCCCCAGCGCACCGATCGCGCTGGCTGCAGGCGCCGCCTACGGACATGTCTGGGGGACGGTGCAGGTGGTGATCGGCGCCGAGCTTGGGGCGCTGATCGCGTTCGGCCTTGCGCGGGTTCTGGGGCATGATGTCTTGCGGCGGGCGTTCGGCTCCCGGGTCGATGCCGGGCTGCTCGGATCGCAAACCGCATTGACGGCGACGGTCTTTGCCAGCCGTCTGATGCCTTTCGTGTCCTTCGACATGATCAGCTACGCGGCGGGATTGAGCCGCCTCCACGCCTGGCGTTTCGCACTTGCGACGCTGGCCGGCATCGTTCCTGCGAGCTTCCTGCTCGCTCATGTCGGCGGCGAGGCTGCGAGTGGAGACTTTGGACGCGCGACATGGGCGGTGCTCGGCCTCGGGCTTGTCACGGGATTGCCGCTGTTGTGGGTGGCGACACGACAAAAACCGGAAAAGCAAAAATGATGACGAATGATTGCGAGAAGAACAGCATCACGCTGCTGGGGCGGCAGCCATGGGGACGGGCGTGATGATCGGCGCTGGCATCTTCGCGTTGACTCGTCAGATTGCCGGGCTTGCGGAGTCCTGAATCGGCATATCAGTCTCTGGTTGAAGCCCGGCATATCAATTCCACCGGCGAGAGGGTTTCTGGCGGGGGCGCTGCGCCGTCCTCAAGCCAGGCCAGTACGGTTTCCGCGCAGGTCTGGCCAAATCGCGCGATCCCGCAACTGACCGAGGTCAGCGCGGGCCAGACTTGCGCACAATCCTCGATATCGTCGAAACCGACGACCATCAGATCAGCCCCGACCCGGCGCCCGATCTCGGCGCAGCCGGACAGCAGGCCCAGCGCAACCAGACAGCCCGGTGGGATCCGGCCGGCAAGGTGTCCGGCCTCGTTCCGGCCCTAGGATACGGTTCCGCGCGCATCCACCGGCACCCGGGCCAGTTCGCCGTTCATTTTCATGAGCCAGGCCTCGTCAAACAGGTTGGAGACAACGCAGACATGGTTGGGGATCACCAGGATGCGTTGGCCGATCTGGTAGATGTCAGCGGGGCCGTGGTGGAGCACGCCATGCTCCTCGCTGAGCGAGACGATCGCGGTATCGCTGGAGCCCGCCACATGACCAAAGCCTTCGAGTCCCAACAGATCGGAGGTCAGGCTCTTGGACCCGGCGTCGATCACCGCGCGGCCAGGCGCGGGCGTGCTGACGACGGTGGCGAGAACGCCGAGTGCGCAATCCTGCCAGCCGCAGGCGCCGCGGGCGACCAGCGAGCGGTCATTGTAGATATAGGTGCCGGCCCGGTATTCGGTGAAAACGCCAAGCGGCGCGGCACTGGCCATATCCGGCGAGCCGCCGGTGGTGATGACGGGGCAGTCGAGGCCGGCTGCGGCCAGTTTGCCAACGGCTTCGGTCATGAAAAGTGCTGCGGCTTGCGCGCCGCCGACGGCGGGATAGGTCATCAACCCGCCAAAGCTGAGCCCCGGGCTTGAAGCGATGATGGCGGCGAGATCGCAGGCCGCCTGCGGGGTCTGCACACCGCAACGGCCGGCGCCAGTGTCACATTCGACCAGCACATCAAGCGACCGCCCGGCATCGGCAAAGGCGGCGCTCAAGCCGGCGACGGTGGCGACGCTGTCGGCGGTCACGGCAAGCCGCTTCACCCGGCCCGCCAGCCGGCGCAGACGCTCTAGCTTTCCGGCGCCGACAATGTTGAAGGTGATCAGGATATCATCAAGGCCGCCGTCAGCCATGACCTCAGCCTCGCCGATCTTCTGGCAATTGATACCTGCGGCGCCGGCCTCGATCTGGGCACGGGCGAAGGCCACCATCTTGTGGGTCTTGATGTGCGGCCGCAGCGCCAGCCCGGCAGCGTCGCAATGGGCCTGCAGCGCGCGGATATTATTAAGCGCGATGGCCTCGTCAATGACGATGCACGGCGTGTCCAGGTCTCCGAAAGTGTCAGCCGAGAGCATTGTGCGGATCCTCCACCCGCGGCCAGATGGCGCGCGTCAGGTGCTTGTAGTCGTTGGTGACGGGATTGTTCGGATAGGGACCGTCGATGGCAACATAGAGGATTTCGCTGGCGATGTGCGAGAACGCCTCCTGGAAATGATTGGTCGATTTTACCGCCAACACCGACTTGGCAAGCGGATCGATGCCGAAATTGGAAAAAATGTCGGGGTTGAATACCTGCGAGCGGACGGTGTTGAGGATGACGTCGATGCCGCCAACCTCGATCCATACCGAGGCGCCGAGCGGCACCACACTGTCGCCGAAGCTCTGCAGCGCGGCGGCGCAGGTCTTGCGTACGATCACCTCTGCATCAAGCGGCTCACCGCTGCCCGCCGACATCTTGCCGCCGAAACGGAGTTGCAGCCGGGCGCCCTCTCCGGCCGAGATGCAGGTGCGCACGGCGATCGGATCCCAGATTGATGCCAGAGCCGCGTTCTTGATGCCGCGTTTGAGCATGGCGCGCAGCAGAACCGTGGAATCGCCGGGAACGCCGCCACCGGGATTGTCCCAGACATCTGCGATCACCACCGGGCCGTCGCTGATCGCCGCGGCCCGGTCGAGCGCCTGCTCGGGGCTGAGGAATTCCGGCCTGGTACTGCCGCGAAAGCTGAACAGTTCCTCGCCGAGCTTTCGGGCTAGAGTGTTGGCGAGATCAGGATCATTGTCAGTGATCACGATCACCTTGGTGCCGAGGTCGGGGACGTCGCCCGCCATGAAGCCGTGGATCACCGAGATGGACAGGATGCCGGGCTGCTTTTCGAGCTGCCGCAGGCGGTCGACGAAGTCGCGCATCGGTTGCCGCGACGTGGGCAAGAGTTCGATCATGCGGCAGTCATATACCGCGATCGTCGGTCTGACTTCGCCCGCAAGGGTGCGGTTGGCAAGCTCCACCAGCCGCTCGCCGGTTTCGACGAAATCAGTATGCGGAAATTCCTTGAACACCGTGACAATGTCGAGATTGTCGATGCGGCGCTGGCTGAGATGGCTGTGCGGATCGAAGGTCGCCCCGATCAGGGTGTCGGGGCCGACGACGCCACGCACAGCCTCAAGCAGCTCGCCTTCGCAATCGAGGCAATCCTGCGCCACCATGGCGCCATGCAGGCCGAGCAGCACGGCGTCAAGCGGCAGCGCGGCGCGGATCTCGCCGAGCAACTGGTCGCGCAGCAATTGCCAGGTCCGGCTGTTGACGAGGCCGCCGGGCTCGGCCCAGGTGGCGGTGCCCTCGATCACGCCCCAGCCGTAGGCATAGGCGCGGGCGCGGGCGGCGGGAAAGACGGCGCTGCACAGGGTCGGTGTCAGCGGATGCTCTCCGGGCGGCGCGTAAAAACTGTCCTTGAAGTCCTGGAAGTCAGTCCTGAGCGGGGAGAAGGTGTTGGTCTCGGTGGCGAGCGAGCCGACAAACACCCGTTTGGCATTGGTTTTCATGCGTGGTCTTTCTGCAGTTCGGCAATGTGATGGCAGGCGCTGAAGTGCTCATTGCCAAGCGGCTGCGCCAGAGGCTGGGCCGAGCGGCAGATGTCGGTGGCGAACTTGCAGCGCGGATGGAAAGCGCAACCCGATGGTGGCGAGGCCGCGTTGGCCGGTTCGCCCAGATCCTCCACCCGCTTGCGCCCGGGGACGATGCGCGGGATCGAGGACAGCAGCAGTCTCGTATAGGGATGGGACGGCCGCTCGAAAATGTCGGCGCGGGAGCCGATCTCGACAATCCGGCCCAGATACATCACCGCCACCCGGTCGCTGACATGGCGGACAACACCGAGATCATGGCTGATGAACAGCATCGAAACACCGCTGTCGCGCTGCAGGTCCTTGATCAGGTTGAGCACCTGCGCCTGGATCGAAACATCGAGCGCCGAGACCGCCTCGTCGGCGATCACAAGCCGCGGCTTGAGGATCATCACCCTTGCAATGCCGATGCGCTGGCGCTGGCCGCCGGAAAATTCATGCGGAAAGCGCTCCATGACCTGAGGGTCGAGACCGACCAGCTGCAGCGTTTCGGCGATCAGGGCGCGGGCCTCGGTGCGGTTCTTCGCAAGCCCGTGGATGCGCAGCGGCTCGGCCAGCGTCTGTTCGATGGTCAGCCGCGGATTGAGCGAGGCGAAGGGATCCTGGAAGATCATCTGGATCTCGCGGCGCAGCGGCCGGAAGGCCGACTGGCTCAGCGACAGGATCTCGCGGCCATCAAGCCTGGCGGTGCCGCCGGATGCGGTTTCGAGCCGCGTCAGTGTCCGGCCCACTGTCGACTTGCCGCAACCGGATTCGCCAACGAGGCTCAACACTTCGCCGGCGCGGATGGAAAAACTGACGCCGTCAACCGCTTTCAGCACGCGCCGGCCCGAGCCGAAAGGCCGGGCCGTGCCCAAGGCGAAATGGGTCTTGAGGTCTTCGACCTGCAACAGGGGGGCGGCGCTCATGCTTGATCCTCGCCGGGGAAATGGCAGCGGGCGAAATGGCTCGGGCTGACCGCTATCGCCACCGGATCAATGTCGGAGCAGATCGGGCGGGCGCGGCCGCAACGCGGATGGAAGGCACAGCCGTCGAGCTTCTCGCCAAGCATCGGAACGCGGCTCGGGATTGCCTCAAGGCGTTCGACCTCGCGGTCGGAGACCGGAATCGACGCCATCAGGCCGCGTGTGTAAGGATGGGCCATGGTTGAAAAGAGTTCATCGGCGGGCGCGGTCTCGATGATCTTGCCCCAATACATCACCGCGACATCGTCACAGGTTTCGGCAATGACGCCAAGATCGTGCGAGATCAGCATGATGGCCATGCCGGTCTCGTCCTGCAGCTCCTTCAACAGGTCGAGAATGCGGGCCTGCACGGTGACGTCGAGCGCTGTCGTCGGCTCGTCGGCGATCAACAGCTTCGGGTCGCAGGCGAGCGCCATGGCGATCATCACCCGCTGGCGCATGCCGCCGGAAAGCTGATGCGGGAAGCTGTCGACCCGGCCTTCCGGATCGGGGATGCGAACCAGACGCAGCAGTTCGATCGCCCGCTCACGCGCCTGGGCTTTCGAGACCTTGCGGTGCTGCAAGATGGATTCGGCGATCTGCTCGCCCACCCGGTAGACCGGATTGAGGCTGGTCATCGGCTCCTGAAAGATCATCGCCATATCGGCGCCCATGATGGCCCGGCGCCGCTCGGCGGGCAGCGTCAGCATGTCCTGACCATCAAACAGGATCGAGCCCGAGGTGATGCGCACCTGGCTTCCCTCCAGAAGGCCCATGATGGCGAGAGAGGTCAGGCTCTTGCCGCACCCCGATTCACCGACGATGCCCAGCGTCTTGCCCGCCTCGACAGTGAACGAGACGCCGTGGACGACCGGCACCAGCTGGCCACCGACTGCAACGGCGATGGCGAGGTCTTTGACTTCCAGCAGGGCCATCAATCAAACTCCCGCGATATCGTCTTTGAAGCGTGGATCCATGCTGTCGCGCATGGCGTCGCCGACCATGTTCATCGAAAACACCGACAGGATGATGAGCAGGCCCGGGAAGATCAGCAGCCAGGGCGCGCGGGTGACATAGATCCGCGATTCCGACAGCATGTTGCCCCAGCTCGGCACTTCCGGCGGCAGGCCGAGGCCGAGAAAATCGAGCGCCGCCGCCTGCAGCTGGGCGAAGGCGAAGATGAAGCTTGCCTGCACCAGCAGCGGTGAAATCAGGTTGGGCAGGATGTGCCGGAACAGGATCGAGGAATGGCCGGCGCCCGAGCAGATGGCGGCGTCGATGAAAACCTCGCGCTTGAGCTTGAGCGTCATGCCGAACAGGATCCGCGCCGTCGTGGTGGCATAAACGATGCCGATGACGATAATGGTGTTGGTCACGCTGCGCTCGAGCAGCGTCATCAGAACCAGCGCCAGCAGCAGCGCGGGAAAGGCCATCAGCACGTCGATGCCACGCATGAGAAAATTGCCGAGACGGATGAAATAGGCCGATAGCATGCCGATCAGGCCGCCGGTGGCGAGCGCGAAGACGACGCTGCCGACGCCGATGAACATGGTCATCCGGGCGCCATAGAGGCTGCGCGAAAACGTGTCGCGGCCGTAATGATCCGTGCCGAAGAGATGCGGCCAACCGGGCTCGGCCAGGCGGTTGACGGGGTCGATGTCGAGCGGGTCGAACGGCACGATCAACGGCGCCGCGACGGCTGCGAACAGAACCAGGCACAGCCAGATCAAGCCGATCGTGGCCATGGTGCGTCCGCGAAAAATGCTTCGGACGGTTTGAAGGGAACTCATTTCAGCGACACTCTCGGATCGAGCCAGGCATAGGCGAGGTCGACGATCAGGTTAATGACCATGTAAAGACAGACGATCACCAGGATGACCCCCTGGATGACCGGATAATCCCGCCGCAGGATCGACTGGACCACCAGCCGCCCGACACCGGGAAGCGAGAACACCGTCTCGGTGACCACCGCTTCCGAGATCAGCGCGGCAAAGGTGAAACCGAAGGCGGCGGCGACCGAGATCAGCGCGTTGCGGAACACGTGCTTGATCGCCACCCGGGCCGGGTGCAGCCCCTTGGCGCGCGCCGTGCGGACATGGTCCTCGCGCTGCACATCGAGCATCGAGGCGCGCACCAGCCGGATGATCAACGCCGCGTTGGGGGCGGCAAGGGTCATGCTCGGCAGCAGCAGATAGCGCAGATTGAGAAGTCCGCCCTCATCATGGATGGAGGGAAAACCGGAACTCGGAAACCAGCCGAGCCAGACCGCGAAGATCAAGATGAGATAGAGCCCGAGCCAGAAGGTCGGCACCGAGGCGAACAGCATGGCGCCGCCGGAGGCGAGCTGGTCCACCCAGGTGCCGTGCCGGGTCGCCGACAGCACGCCGATGGGGATGCCGAGCAGGATGATCCAGACCATCGTCAGCAGCGCCAGCAGGATGGAGGTCTCGGCGCCGCCGGCGATGACCTCCATCACCGGGGTGCGGAAGAACACCGATGTGCCGAAATCGCCTTGCAGCGCGTTTCCGAGCCAGATGAAATATTGGACGTAGATGGGCCGGTCGAGGCCCATCTCCCGCGACAGCCGGGCCACATCCTCGGGCGTGGCGGAATCGCCAAGCAGGATTGCAGCCGGATCGCCGGGAATGAGATGGACGAAGAGGAAGACCAGGACGGACGCGGCCAGCAAGGTCGGAACCAGGGCCAGAAGCCGTTTGAATGTGTATGCGAGCATGGGATGACCAGGTTTTCCGGTGGAGAACCCCTCCCCGCATCACTGCGGAGAGGGATCGGCAGTCTGTCAGGTTACTTGGAAACGTTCCAGAAGCTGGGCCAGATCAGGGTGGCGTCCGCCAGTCCCTTGAGCGCCGGCGAGGCAATATTATAGGTGTAGACGTCGCCGGTCTTCATGGTTGGAACCTGCTCGTAGATCAGCGCCTGGATCTCGGCCCAGATCTTCTCACGCTCTGCCGGATCGGAGGAAGCGGTGAACTTTGCCTTCAGTTCGGCCTTTTCCGGGGTCGCCCACCAGCCCGGATAGCTGTCGTTCATCACCGAGATCAGGATCGGATCGGGCACGAAGCCGTGGTGGGTGAAGAACATGTCCCACTGGTCGGCCTTGCCGCGCTTGTCGATCAACGTCGCCCAGTCATAGACCTGAAGGTCGATGTTGAAACCGGCCTGGGCCAGTTGCTTGGTGTAGACGATCGCCGAATCGTAGTGGAACGGATAGTTGGTCGAGACCATGAACTTGATCGGCTCGCCATCGTAACCGGCTTCCTTGGCCATCGCCTTGGCCGCTTCCGCATCACCCTTGGAGAATGCCTCGGCGCCCGCTTCGGTGTACCAGACATTGCCCTTCGGCATGAACGAGCCGTTGGCGCTCCACAACTGGTCGGGGCCGATGGAAACCTGCAGCGCGGGAACCTTGTCGATGGCCATCTGGATGGCGCGGCGCAAGGCGAAATTTTCCTTGAGCGGGCCTTCCTGCGAGTTCAGGAATACCAGTCCGAACAGCGGACTGCCATTGACGATGGTCTTGACCGAGGCGTCGGCATCGAGATCGGCGAACAAGTCGCCGGGGATGCTTTCGGCATAGTCATAGTCGCCGGCGCGGACGCCGGCAACGCGGGTGCCGACATCGGAAACCGGAATGAAGCGCAGCGTGTCGAATTCGGCAACGCGCTTGCCGCCATAGCCATCCGGCTCGCCCTCGGGAGAGCTGTAGCCGTCAAAGCGGACCAGCTCGACATAACGGTTGGGCTCCCAGCTGGCGAACTTGTAAGGGCCGGTGCCGATGTAGTTCTCGGGTGCGATCGGCTCCTTGCCGGCGCCCTCGAGCACGGAAGCGGGATAGATCGCCGGGCCGCCATTGATGAAGGCCATCAGGTTCTTCCAGGGACCGAAAGGCTCTTTGAGCTTGATGGTGATTTCGTGATCGCCGGTCGCCTCGACGCTGTCGACATTGTCAAACAGCAGCGCGCCGCGGGACCCGAACTCGCCCCAGCGCTTGAGCGAAGCCAGCACATCGGCCGACGTCATCGGGTCGCCATTGTGGAAGCTCACGCCCTGGCGCAGCGTGATGGTGATGGTCTTGCCATCGGCGCTGGTCTCGTCGCCGGCGGCCAGAAGCGGCACCGGCGCGTTGGACGAATTGAAGGTGTAGAGACCCTCGAACATGTGGTGCGCGATGGTCGTCGCCAGATCCGAGGTGATGACCTGCTGGTCAAGGCTCGGCGGCTCGCCGACCGTGGCATAGCGCAGCATGCCGTCCGCCATCGCGGAACCGGAGATGGTCAGCAACGCGCCCGCCATCACCGCAGATTTCAACCAGGTCTTGAGTTTCATTGTCATTCCCCTTGTTTTAAGTCATTCGCTGGATCTGCCAGCGCCGCCGAAACAGCGCCTCCATGAAAGAAATTTACATTTCATACGATTGACGTCAAATGAAAATTGCTTGCCGCTCATATTCCGGGTAGTTTGACGTAAGTTTTTTCCAAAAATGGAGTCCCCATGCCAGATACAACTTCCCGGATCACCCGCTACGAAACCGCCGACCCGGCTGCCGGCGGGCAGCGCAGACCCTTTGCCAAGGCGGTTCGCGCCGGCGACTTCATCTATGTCTCCGGGCAGGTGCCGGCGCTGGATGGCGAGATCGTTACCAGTGGGATTATCGGCCAGACCGAACAGGTGATGGCCAACATCATCAGTGTGCTGGCGCTTGCCGGCTGCGGGCTGGAACATGTGGTCAAGGTCAATGTCTGGCTTGATGATCCGCGCGATTTCTCCAGCTTCAACAGCGTGTTTGAAAAATACTTTCTCGACAATCCGCCCGCCCGTTCAACCGTGCAGTCATCGCTTATGGTCGACGCCAAGGTGGAAATGGATGTAATAGCATTCAATCCGTTATAGGCAGGGCTCGCGCGGCATGAACAAGGTCATCGACATAATCCTGCAGATGCGGCGACTCGACGGCGAGTTGCCCAAGCGCGAGCAGCGAGTGGCCGATTTCGTGCTGGAGAATCTCGAGCAGATCTCCTATCTGCGCCAGTCCGACATCGCCAAGGCATCGGGCGTCTCCGACGCCACCGTCAACCGTTTCTGCATCTCGCTGGGCTGCGAGGGGTTCCGCGACTTCAAGATCCGGCTGACCCAGAGCGTGGCGGTAAGCCTGCAGTATCTGGGCGGGCCCGGCGATGAGAACTCTGTCTCCGATCAGCTGGTGGTGCAGGTCTTCGGCGCCCTGGTCGACACGCTCAACCTAGTGCGCTCTCAGCTTGACAGCGAGGCGATTGAAGCCGCCATCAGCCTGCTTGCCGGCGCCCGGCGGATCGCCTTTTTCGGCGTTGGCGGCGGCTCGGCCAATGTGGCGCGCGAAGGCGCCAACCGGTTTTTCCGGCTCGGCGTCCCCGCCGAAGCTCATGCCGACGGCTATTTTCAGCGAATGCTGGCCTCGACGCTGGAAAAGGGCGATCTGGTGTTCGCCATTTCCCAGAGCGGCTCGCCTGCGGAACTGCTCGACAGCGTGGCGATCGCCAAGCAATACGGCGTCAAGTCGATCAGCCTGACCAAGCGCGGCTCGGAGCTGGCGCGCGCCACCGATGTGTCGATCGAAATAGACATTCCGGAGGATCACGACATCTACAAGCCGTCCGCCTCGCGTCTTGCCTATATCGCCATCATCGACGTGCTGGCCGCCGGCACCGCCCGCCGCCGGCCCGAACAGGTCAAGGAATATCTCCGACGCATCCGCACCTCGCTGGTGCCGCTATCGAGCGATCCGGGCCCCAAGCCTATCGGCGACTAGAAGCGCCAAGGTCCGCGCCGATCTGGTCAGAGCCGTCCGGTGAGAACCAGAATCAGAAGGATGATGACCAGAACGCCGATCACGCCGATCCCGCCATGTCCGAAGCCGTAGCCATATCCGCCGAAGCGACCGCTAAAGCCCCCGAGGAGGAAGATGACGAGAATGATTAGAAGAATTGTACCAAGCGACATGGGATTACCTCCAATGGCAGGACTCTGCCGACTTATTGACCAAGACCCGGCGCCAACATGGCTGGCACCGAACCGGTTTGGCTAGTTTCCGTCTATCTTGACGCCTTGCTCGCCAATTTCTATGTCGATGCCGCTCTGGCTTTCCTGGTAATACAGGTAGCCCACGACAAGGACGACCGCGGCTAGCAAGCCGACAATCAAATATAGCATACCACGACTCATTGCGTCCGACCTTTCATGCTCCCGATAACGGAGCGTAACCTTGAAGTAATATCCGCAACTCCAGAATTACGGTGCGAACACGGAAAACCGCATCGCCACGCCCTGAGATCTATTCTCCGCGGAGCGTATCCTTCAGTCCGCCAACTGCGTTCTGAACTCCGCCCTCGATCTTGTCGGCCTTCCCTTCTGTCTCAAGCTTGGCGTCGCCAACCGCCTTGCCGACGGCCTCCTTGATCTTACCCTTGATCACCTTCGCCGAACCGACCACCCGATCCTTGTCCATCACGCTCTCCTTTCGAGACCCATGAAACTGTAAGTGATATTGGAGATGTTCCCAGAATTTGCATTGATCAATATCAAGCCCGGGGAGACGCTGATATCAGGCGCCGCAAAGCCAATCTAACTTGAATCTATTGCTGCGGCCTTGGATTGATCGAGTCTGGCCTTGGCCTGGTCTTGAGTTGCCCTGATCTGCTTCTTCACCTGCTCGATGTCTTTCCGGATCGCTGCCCGGTCCTCGGCGGCGCCTTGTTTCAGATCATCTTCAAGCGCTTTCAGATCTGCCTCGAAGCGGCGCTTTCGAATACATGTCCCAGGTCGCCATGAAGAGTGCGGCGACCAGTGGCCCGATCACGAAGCCGTTTATGCCGAAGATGGCGATGCCGCCGAGAGTTGACACCAGCACCACATAGCTCGGCATCTTGACATCGCTGCCGACCAGGAGCGGTCGCAGGATATTGTCGATCGTGCTGATGACCAGGACGCCAAAGGCCACGAGGACGATGGCCTCCCATACTGATCCAGCCAGCAGCAGGTAAATCGCGGCCGGCGCCCAGACCAGGCCGGCGCCGAGCACGGGCAGCAGGGACAGCACGGCCATGAGCGCCGCCCACAGGATCGGCGAGCCCACGCCCAGGATCCAGAAAATCAACCCGCCCAGCATCCCCTGCACCAAAGCCACCACGAGATCGCCCTTGAGCACGCCGTGGACCGTCGCCATGAAGGCGCTGGCCAGAGCCTGCTGTTGCTCCGGCGGCAGCGGAATGGCGCGCCTGGCATGGGCGAGCAGCGTCTCCCCGTCCCGCAGCAGGTAGAACAGCAAATACAGCATGACGAAGACACCGAGAAGGAAGTCCACCGTCACCTGGCCGAAGCTAACCGCGTGGCGCGCAATGAACTCCCAGCCTTGAGCCAGGCCGCTGAGCAACCTGTCCCGCAAGGTCGGGAGGCCAGGCAACTCTAACCGGGTGAGCCAGTTCGCAATCCATTCCGGCAGCGAGGATCGGAGTTCCGAGATCGAACGCTGCAGATCAAGCTCTCCCGACTGGAAGCGTTCGACCAGGGCGGATATCTCCTGGAAGAGAACGCCTGCGAGCAAGGTGAGCGGGAAGACAACCAGGATCGCGATCAGCAGAACAGTCGCGCTGGCGGCCGCGTTTCGCCATGCCGGCATCCGCGCGAGCAGCGCCTGATGCCAGGAAGAGAAGCTGATCGCGAGCAGCACCGCCCACAGGATCGCGCCGGCGAACGGCGACAGAATCCAGATGAACGCAATTGAAACCGCCACGAGCACGAATGCGAAGATGACGGTTGTTCGTTTGCTGGAGCGAGCACTCATACATTGATCCGCCTGAACGCGCGCGCACCGATCCCGGAGGCTGCCGATGGATGCCGCGCAAGACTGCGCGGCAGTTGGGCGATAATGGCATGCAAAACCAAAGAACTAAAGTGCGCCACCCGAATCGGATCTGTTGCAACGCGCTTGAGGGTTTTACCTGGATTGTCTTCGTGATGCACGCGCAGCACCATCTGGCCAAAATGAGGAGCTCTTTTGACCTCTCGGCGCGTGGCGACGCCGGAGAAGCAGAACGCCGACGATCAAAGTGCGCGCTGCGGTGAGCATCGACCAGGGAAAACCATTCCCGGCGCCCAGAACATCGCGACAAGCCCGACGATGCCGCTGAACAGGAATATCCAGCCGATATGGATATCGGCGCCAGCGAGGCCGGTCTCGCGATGTCATGCCCCAATTGGGGAGTGCCGGTGCCTTGCTTCTGTATCCGCGGCAAGCATCGGCCCAAGCTTGCACCAAAACCACCTTTTTCCGGCTGATATCAATGCCCGCCACTGTCGCGGATCCTCGATCTGTCATCGTGAAACTGGCTCAACCCATGTTCCTCCGACAAGGCCCGATACGGCTCTGATTCCCCATATGGGGAATCCGCACCGGGACGGGATTTTCCTATGGTTTGCAGGTCTGATGTCGGACGGGGGCATCCGCATGATCCGGCCAAGGCTCAGTGAAACTTGCCAGGCTTGGCTTGAGCAATTGACAGGTCACCACCGCACGGGAAGAATAAGCATCATTGTCAATGACTTCGCAAATTCGGTTCGCTGGCAAGGAGTCTTACGATTGAAGGCAATATCGCGACAGGGGCTGCCATGATGATTGCCAGATTGGTGTTTCCGCTGCTCTTTGCCCTGTCATCGGCGTTGCCTGCGAGTGCTCTGGAAATCTACCGCAACAGCGTCCGGTACGACATTATAGCAAGGCTGCCAGGCGGCGCGGACTACATCGTCGATGGCGTTGACCGGAAATTTTCCCTGCCCGGCGTCAGCGGCAATCTGCGCCTGATCCAGGATGAGTATTCCTCCTGTGAAAGCCTGGTCGATGAGCGCCGGCAGAACTGGATCAAATACGGCTTCACCCTTTCCTATGGCCGCCATGTCAGCCGGAGCGAATGCTCGATCACCATCGAGAGCGCGGCGGAGAGCAAGGCCATTTCCTCCTATTATGTGCGGGTCGACCGGTGCGGCTGTTATGCGGCGCTGCACCTGAGCTATTCGACTGAAGATCGCAGTCCATTCATGGCCGCTGCGCCTGAAATCGTGGGGTCTCTGCGCAGCAACAATTCCGGCCGCGCCGGACCCGACTATCCTGACATGGCCGGGCTGCCGGTGGCCGCCATTGAACCGGCGCCGCGGCTTAAGATCATCGCGGGCCCGCCTGAGGCAACTGTCGTCGAACCCGCCACGCCAGCGCTTGCAACGCGGGAACTCGCTCCCGGTGAAGGTCTCGAGCGCCTATCGAAAGCGCTTGCCTCGTTCTCGTGCCTTTCCAGGGAAAGCCGGTTGAGACCGAGGGAAACCGCGATCATTGCGCTCTCCGCCTGGTCCGGACAAAGCATCCGCACGCTTGGAAGGCAATCAGGGCGGCCGGATTTCGCCGACTTGCTGCTCGAGACCTTTGATTTCAAAGAACTCAGTGAGCGAGCTGCAGCTGCCGCCGACGCGGTCATCCTGGCGCAATCCGGCATGATTGACACCATCGAGCGGGACGCCGACACGTATGGAGACCGGTTGTGCCCGATCCTCAACACCGGCTTGCCGCAATATCTGTCCTATCTTGTGCAGCAGCAGTCCGAATTCCAGTCTGTTTTTCATGCTTCGCTAGCCGCCGCTCAACGTCTCATGGCGCTGCATGAGTGCTCGGATGCTGAAATCGACGGCGCGTTTGGTCCGGCGAGCCGCGCCAACTGGAACAAGATGCTCGCGGCGCTTGGATTGCCCACCCGTGATGACACTTATACGCCGGGCGTCAGCGATATCGCCCAGGTGGCCAGCATCAAGGTAACCGCTGCGGCCTGTGATCCCTCACCTGATCCTGGCGGGCTTGCGGTCAGTCCGCTTGATTTCCTCGGTGAGGCTGGTGGAGGCGCTTCCTGGCTTGAAATCATCAATGACGATGTTTCCGCCACCATGGATGAGATCGCGCGCGCGGGTGAGTGGACTCCCTGGCAAACGCGGTTGGCGCTTCGCCTGTTCTCCACGGGCCACGACGAAAACAGCGACACCCGCGAACGGCTGCTCGTGGCGCTGTACGAGAATGGCGTCGGTGTAGCCGTCAATCGCCAGGCCGCTCGGCATTGGCGGTCGAAGACCAAGGGCAGCCAGTCACCTTATTCTCTCTATCTGGCGGCGCTCGCCGATCCGTCCCGGATCAAGGAAGCGGTCGGGGCGCTTTCCGCCAGCGGTTATCCGGAATATGAAAGCCAGTCACGCGTGCCCTCGGGCCCGTTGCAGATTCCCGGCGCGGCCGAGATCAGCATCGCCGAATATGCCGATCTGGCGCACCTGGCGACGCTGGTGATGCGATATCCCCAGGCGCTGGACGAGGTGATCAGCACTGCCAAGGCGCCCTATCTGTTCAAGCTGGCCGAACGCCTGCTCGAAGGCGCCAGCATCGACGGCAAGGGTGCTGAACAAGCCGCCATTCTGCTGGAGGCCGCCGCTGATCAGGGCGCCGACTATGCCGCATCACGGCTTGCCTTCATGCTCCAATATGGTTTGGGCGCACCAGCCGACCGGCAAAAGGCGCGACAATTCGCGGAAATGGCGGCGCGCGCCAAGGATCCGTTCGCGCTCTATCAATTGGCCCGCCTGGACGAGCAAGACCAACCCGGCAATCCCAAACCAGCGCTCGCCGCTTATGAGCGGCTGTTCAAGGCAATTGATACACAAGACAACTACTTCATGCCCGGGCTCGTGACCAACCGGATCATGAACGGAAGCGTCGCTCTCACCTCGATCGACGGCGAGAAACTGGTCGGCAAATACGGATTGACGGACGGGACGATCTACATGTGCACCGATTGCGGCGGGGTTGTCGATCTGCCCCAGGCCGCGCGTCTGCTGCGCCAGACGCACCCCGACAGAGTTGATTTTTACCGAAAGGACAAAATTTTCCAGCTTTTCCAACTGATCACGGAGCATCCGGAACTGGCGAAATCGAAGGATGAGGCACAGCAACTGCTGACGGGCGGGATTACGCCGCCCGAAGACGGTTCAAGCCTTCCATTCGGATCTCAAAGCGACATCCGCTCCATCCTCGGCGCGGCAATCATGACGGCCGGCGGCATGATGGACAAGGCGCAGGTCCCATCAGCCATCGCTGATCTGCTTGACCGGATTTGCAGCGACGAGACTATCCGGAACTATTTCTGCGAGACCGCGGCTAACTCACTCGCTTCGGGGCGTTTTGGCGGGCCTCTGGTCGCACCAGGCATCGCCCGGCTCAAGCAGGAGGATTCCATCTACCTCATCGATGTTCTGGCGGCCTTCGGTGATTTCAAGGGCGCGCTCGACCAGGCCTTGCGGTTGGAGCAGAAGTCTCGATCGTCTTTTCCGTTCGGCGTCCTTGAGGCCGGGGCCGCCCCGGTATTCCGCCGGCTGCTGACCCACCGGTCGCTGGCTGACATGGATGGCCTGCCCGAGGGGCTTGAGGATTTGTTGCGGTTTCACGCCCGCCATGACGACACCACCGCCCGTCAGTACCTTGAACTCATTGCCGCCCCGCGCGCGGCGCCGGATCCGTCGGTCCGCCGCGACCTCGATGAGACATCCGCCGCCTTTGAACGGGCCAAGGCCCGCGGCGGATTGAGCCGGGCGCTTGTCAATGCGGCGCGGGAATATTCCCGGGCGCTCGAGGACAAGGGCCAGCGCGAGCAATCGCTGCGGATGGAACTGACGGCGCTTGCCGCCGAAATGCAACTCGATGAAATCGACGCCTTCGGCCAGGCGGCCTATGGCTCGCCGCCGCTTGACGCCGCGCTCACCGGCGTCTGCCATCTTTCAAGGGCCAGCGAGCGGGCCTTTGCGCTTGGCGCGGACAATGTGGCGCTGGTGCTCGCCAAGGACGCCATCAACCGGCTGCAGATCATTCGTGGCGAGTTGTCCGACGTGCCCGAAAGGCTGCAGGCATGTTTCCGCGATCTGGTGTCGGACAATTACCGCTGGCTGGCGGACCTGCTTGTCCGTCAGGACCGGCTCGGCGAAGCGCAGGTCGTGCTTGGGCTGCTCAAGGATTACGAGACCTTCCAGTTTACCGGCCGCGACCAGGAGTTCGCCGGACAGGCATTCGCGCAATTGGCCTATTCACCCCAGGAGCAGGCGCTCAGGACGGCTCTGGCGGCCCTTGCGCCGCCGGCGATACCCGAGGCGCGCCGGGCCGCACAACTGCGCGCCCAGAGCACCCTGAAACAGCTGACCTCCGCGCAAGCCAGGGAGCTGGCGGCGATCGAAGAGAGGCTTGCGCTGGCGAGAACCGCTCATGAGAGCGGGCTTGATCACATCCTCGGGGCGGCGGGCGCCATTGTGCAGACCGAAGAGGCCGGCTTTCAAGTGGGCCTCGGGCCGATCGACAAATTTGTCGAACGCAATCGGCGGGAACAGGCCGCGGCGCTGCATTATCTGGTCCTGCCCGACCGGCTCAACATTATCGTGACCACCCGTGACAAGAGCACGAGCCATATCGTTACCGAATGGCAAGGCGAGCCATTTCGCGAAGCGCGGATGAATCACGAGATTGCTGAGTTGCACAAGGCGCTCAGTGATCCGGAGCTTGATCCGCTGCCCAGGAGCCGGGAACTTTACGACTTGCTGCTCGCGCCTGTGGCCGAGGATCTGCGGCAATCCGATTCCAGACTGCTGTTGTTGTCACTCGACAAGCGGCTGCGCTACCTGCCGTTCGGCGCGCTCAACAATGGAAGCCGGTTCCTCGTCCAGGATTACGAGACCTCGATCCTGACCAACAACGGCCATGAAGTCACCGGCTTGAAGGTCACCGGCGCGCCATTCGCAGCGCTCGGCATGACCCAGGAAACCGTTGACTTCGTCGCTCTTCCTGGTGTCGCCGTCGAACTCGATGGCATCGTCAAAGGCGAGGACGGATTCGGCCTGTTCGATGGCAGCGTCAAAATGGACGCCGCTTTTGATCGTCCAGCCCTTGGCGCGGCGCTGCAGATCGGGGCGCCGACCCCGTCCGGCGTCGGCATCGTGCATGTCTCGTCGCACTTTGCGCTCGGTGAAACCGACCAGGATTCCTTCCTGCTGTTGGGCACTGGCGAACATCTGACGCTCAACGACATCAAGCTGGACCGGGCGGCGTTTGATTTCGAGCATGTCGAGTTGCTGACCTTGTCGGCCTGCACCACCGGCTTTGCCAATCCGGGCCGCGACGGCCGTGAAATCGACAGCCTGGCCAAGATCACCAGCGACCGCGGCGCCAAATCGACGCTGGCCAGCCTCTGGCCGGTGGCCGACAGCGCCACCGCCATCCTGATGCAGCGGTTCTACGAATTGCGCGAACTCGGCGACATGTCCAAGGCGCAAGCACTCGCCTATGCCCAGCGGGAGTTCATTGACGGACTGATCGGGTCGCCCGATCACCTGCGAACCCGCAGCGTGGTGTTCCAGACCGCCGTTCGAACCGGGGAACGCTTCCAGGAGAATGCGTCAGGCATTGATCTTGGCTTCGCCCATCCGTTCTACTGGGCTCCATTTGTACTGACAGGCAATTGGCGATGAGAAAAGACCGGATCATTTTTAAGACGCCGCGGCATTGTCTGCGGGCAGCTATCACCGGGGCGGCGATTTGTGCGCTTGCTTTGAGCCCGGCTGGCGCCGCTGGAATCATGGAGGCTGCCGGCACCTGTTATGGCGCTTCTTTCAGCCGCGAAAGCGGTCCGATCCGGGATGTGACAGCTCGCTTCACCTCCTACCGGGAGGACGTCGGCGACCAGACCGAAAAAGCGCTGGTGAGCCTGCAAATGACCGAATGGGATGTGCCAAATCAGACCTTCGGGATCACGATAATATGCGCGTTTACTGACAAGAGCATCCATTGCAGCAACGATTGCGATGGCGGCGATGCCATCCTCGCCAGGTCAGCGACCGGTCAGCTTTATTTTCATTCCGACAATTTGCGCTATGATTCCGTGGGTGGTGACGCGACTCTGCTCGCGCTCAACGATGCGGATGGCCGCCACATGGACGGACTGTTTGTGATGACCGAACGCCCCGGGGACAGCCAGTGCCAGGCAGTGGGCGACGATCTGTTTGTCACCATGCAGGCAGGAGACATTTCCAACCGCGTCGTCGACATCGAACAGAAACTTCAGCGGCTCGGGCAGTTCCTGGAGTATCCCGATGTGGTGTTCGATGATGCGACGCGGGATGCCGTTACGAGCTTCCAGCGCCAGTATGGGCTGACTACTTCGGGTGTCGTGGATCAAACCACCGCGGCGCTGCTGGCCAATCTGATGCAATCGGGAGCAGGTGGATGCTGAGTAGCTGTGACCCGATAATCAAACATGAAACGGGGGGAACGACGACATGATGGAGCAATCAGATCGGATCATCCACATGCTCTATGAGGCGGCGGCCGAGGGCGAGGGCTGGTTTGAGGCGGCATGTGCCATCGGCGATGAGGTTGGCGCCGGCCCGGTCCACATGCTGCTGTCGTCGCTGGAAACCGGACAGGAATATGTCAATCTGCTCGCGCGCGGCAATCCCGGCTTCGCCGCTGAGTATCTAGACCATTACGCGCCCACCGATTTTCGGGTGCCGCGGGTGCTGGCGCACCGTCCCGGCACCTATATCGACGAGCGCGAATATGTGACGGCGGAAGAGGCCAGGAGCAGCCCGCTGCATCAGGATTTCCTGCCGCGCCAGGAGATCTTCAACATATGCGGCTCTAATATGAGCCATGACGGATGCATCGGCTGGTTCGGCCTGTCGACGCGTGGGCCCAACCATGAGTTCGATGACCGGCAGCGCGCGTTTCTGGGCGTCCTGTCCGCTCACCTCTTCCGCGCCATGAAGCTCCACCGCAACCGACTGGATCTGATTGCGGCGCGCGATTTGGCGACGCAGACGCTGGATCTGCTCAACACCGCAATCGTGCTTCTGACCGGATCGAGGGTTGTGGACGCGAACTCCGCCTTCACGCGTCTGCTGGAGGACAGGTTTTTCCTGCTGCGCACCGACGCCTTGACCTGCGCCTATCCTAATCAGGCCGCCAGGCTGAGCCAGTATCTGGGGCGGACAGGCGACGGCGGCAACGAGGATTGCCTGGTGTTGCGCCATCCCGCCAGTGGCGCGACCTATCTTGTGCAGAGCCGCGACCTGTTTTCACCACTGGCCGGACGTCGCCGGCCCTTGGCTCACCAGACCGTTTCGATCCTGAAACTGGACCTTGAAGAAGAGCCTGAGCTCGAAGACGTCATGGCGTTTTGCGGCGGCTATGACATCAGCAGCGCGGAGGCGATGGTGGTGCGGGCTGTCTTGTCGTCTCAGCATCTGGGGGAATTTGCCGAAAGCCGCGGAATCCGTCTCGACACAGCGCACAAGCAACTCAAATCCGCCATGCGCAAGATCGGCGCGAGCAGCCAGAAAAAGATCTTCCAGGCCTTCGAACGGTACCGGCTTATCAGCCGGCGGGCCGGATAGCCGGGAAGCCCCGGAATGCCGGACATTCATCACCGCTTCATTCGCCATTCCCCAGTTGGGGGATGGCCGTACCGAGGGCTGAAGCTATTCTTTTCATGCGCGAAAGTGCCCATACGGAGCATGTTTGACCGGATCGGTCGGTCACGCTCGCCGACGGCATTGATCGTGGAGGGAATGGCTCTACAGGGAACACCACATGAGGATTGAAAACGCGCGCGGCGAAGGTCTGGCAATCGCTGACGCCTGGTGCCCGCCTGGCAGATCCTGGATCACTTGGGGAACCGGTCCGTGGGCATAATCCTCATTGTCCTGGCATGCCTGATCGCCGTGCTGTTGTCAGTGCCAGCCGCAAGCCATACCGGTCTGGCAACATGGTTCTCGATCGCCTCGGCATCGAGCGCTTTTGTGGCCATGGCGGTCAATCAATATCTGGCGACGCGGCCAAAATACCTTGAACCGCTTTTTGGCGGCCTGGACCGGATTTACCGCGCTCATAAATGGACCGGCATCGCTGCCCTTGCGCTGATCCTGGTACATTATTTTGTCACCCCCAACTTCAAGGGCAAGCTGCTCACCACCGGTCTCAATCAACTGGCGCAGGATTTTGGCGAGATCGGGTTTTACGGCTTGATCGTTCTCGGCGGCATTTCGATCGTCAAACGCTTGCCAAAGATACCGGGCGAATTCCCCTATCATGTCTGGCGGCAGTTGCACCGGTTCATCGGTCTGTTTTTCATCGCCATCGCCATCCACTTCAATTTCATCAAACGCCCTTTCGATGGCACTGCCTGGCTGGCGATCTATCTCAATATCTTCGCCGCAATCGGCGTCGCGAGCTATATCCAGACGCAGCTGCGCGCGCTGTTGCGCCGCCGCGCCTACAAGGTCGTCGCCGTCACCAGGGCCGGCGGCGCCACTCTGGTGACGGCTGAACCCGGTGGCCGGCCGATCAAGGCCAGACCCGGACAGTTCGCCTTCATTTCCGCAAACCGCCCCGGCCTGCGCGAGCCGCACCCTTTCACCATTGCCGGCCACGAGACCGGAAACGACGGCGTGACCCGCCTGACCTTCGCCATCAAGCCGTTGGGCGATTTCACCGGGCGGCTGCGTGATCGACTTGAGCCGGGCGATACGCTGATGGTCGAAGGCGGCTATGGCCATTTCACGGCGCAGCGTGGCGGAGAGCGCCAGCTCTGGGTGGCCGGCGGAATTGGCGTGACGCCATTCCTGGCGATGGCCCGCTCGATTGCCGGGATGACCGGCAAGAAGGTGCATCTCTATTACTGTGTCCGCGATGCCGACGAGGCCATAGGTCTTGAACATCTCGACGAGGCCGGAACGCATCCGCATTTCAGCTACACGCTGCATCGCTCCAGCACCGACGGCCGGGTCAACGCCGAGGTGATGAAGGCCGGCGCCGGCTTCGATCTTGACGGGGCGGATCTCTGGTATTGCGGACCCGCCGCCATGCGCAAGGCGATCGTCAGCGGATTCAAGGACATCGGCGTCAAGCTGGCACGGGTGGAATTTGAGCGCTTCGAGTTCCGTTGAGCGCGGGTTTGAAATAAGCGGCCCCGGCCGGGCATCGGGTTAAGGAAGAGGACTGAACATGCAAGACCAAGACCGATCGCCACATGCGGGCCTGACTGCACTTTGCGGTCTGTTCATGGGAATGGCGGTCGCCGCCATGCCCGGCACGGCGTCAGCCAGGGATCTGTTCGGGGCGGAAGCTTTCTCAACCTATGCCGGCGATCCGGACAACGGCCGCTATCTGGCCAATGCCGCGGGCTGTCTCGGTTGCCACGCCTCCGCCAATGATGCGGGCAACCCTGCCGGCGGCGCCCGCATCGACAGCTATACCGGCACGGTGTTTGTGCCCAACATCACCAGCCATCCCAATGGCGTCGGCGGCTTTTCCAATGCCGACTACCTCAATGCCGTCATCAACGGCATTTCGCCTGACGGACGGCATTACCTGCCGATGTATCCCTACGGCGCCTATGCGGGCATGAAGCCGGAGGATGTGCTCGACATCAAGGCCTATATCGCCACGCTGGCGCCGTCCGACAACAAGCCGCCGGCACACGAGATCTCGTTTCCCTACAACACCAATTTCTTCTGGGCGATGTGGAAGCGCGGCAATTTCGACACGCCGGCGTTCCAGCCCGGCGACGAAACGCAGATGAGCCGGGGACGCTACCTGGCTGAAAATGTCGGCGCCTGCGGTGAATGTCACACGCCGCGAACGATGGATTATGGCCTTGACACCAAGCGGCCGCTGCAAGGCGAAATCGCGCTCACCGGCGATGCCGCCCCGGCGATCACTCCTGATGTCATTGCCTCCGCCGGATCGCAGAGTTTCGTGGAAAATTTCCTTGAAAATGGCACCCGCCTGTCGGGCAGTGCCTTTGCCTCAACCATCAAGACCCACATGACGGAGGGGCTCGGCCTGCTCACCGAGGATGACCGGTTGGCATTGACTGCCTACCTCACCGGCCAGAAGCAGGTGCCCGAAAAGCCGGAGATGGAAACCGAGGCCAGTTGCAAGGCGGACGCGCCCGGCGGCCCCGTCCCGGCCAGCGGCCTGGCCGCCGCCGCTGACGATTTTGTCGGGCGATATTGCCGCAACTGCCACGGCGCCGGCCAGAGCGCGCAAGGCAGCTTCCCGGCAGGCGATCTCAATTCGATCGCCCGCAACGCGGCATTCGTCACACCGGGCGACCGCAGCCGGTCCGTGCTCTACACCAGCGTCGCCAGCGGACGCATGCCCTATGGCTCCAAACCTTCAGTTGAAGAGGTGGAGGCGCTTGGCGGGTGGATCGATTCCCTTGGCGGGGAAGAATTCGCTGCCGCCTCCAAGGCCGCCAAGCCGAAACGGATGCGTGAGATCATCGGCTGGCAGGCGGAAACCCAAGCCGCGGCGAGCGACATCGCCGCAATCAGCGAAGGCGATCGTCCGTTCATGCGCTATTTTAGCTATCGCCAGCTGCATGACGGCTATTTTCCCTGCGAGACGGAAAAGGTCTTTGCCAGCCGGATGGAACTGTTCTCCGCCGGGTTCAACAAGGCGTTGAACTCGGTCTCGCTCGGCCCAGTGCCAATTGTGCCGACACCGGTCGAAACCGGCGACGGTACGCTTGTCAGGGTCGATCTGCGCGATCTCGGCTGGGAAACCGGCAAGTGGGACATGCTCGCCGCCAAATATCCCTATGGCTACAGTCCCGCCAGCAACGCCAATCTCAAGGCACTGGCGATTGATACACGGACAGATCTGCCGGTGATGCGCACCGGCTGGTTCATGGCAAACGCGCTGCAGCCCGAAAACTATCACACCCTGATGGATCTGACAGAAAACATCCGCGATCTCGAACACCGCATCGGTGTGGACGTGGACCGCAACATTGACGCCAAACGCGTTGTCCGCGCCGGATTCGAGGAAGGCGCCTCCGGGGTCTCCGATCACAATCGCATGCTTGAACGGCATGACGCCGCCAATGGCGGTTACTACTGGAAATCCTACGATTTCGCCGGCAGCAGAGGATTGCAAAGCCTGCGTCTGCATCCGCATGGTCCAGCGGAACTGGAGCCGCTGCCCGAAGAGCTTGTCTCGTTTCATCATGATGGCGGCGAGATGATCTTCTCCCTGCCCAACGGCCTGCAGGGCTACTACCTGTCCGATCACAAGGGGCAGAGGATTGATCGCGGACCGACACAAATCGTGTCGTTTCGCGAGCGCCCGATCGGCAAGGGCATCGAGGTCATCAATGCGCGATCCTGCGTCAGTTGTCATTCCGACGGCATGATCGCCAAGCGCGACCAGATGCGGCATTCGATCGAGATTTCACCGAATTTCAGCATCGCCCAGCGTGATATTCTGTTGCAGATGTACCCGCCGCAGGATCAGCTCGACGCCTATTTCGAGCGTGACCGGGCCGCGTTCATCAAGGCGCTGCAAAGCATAGGCGCCACCGAAAAAGCGCCGGATGGCTCGCTCAAGAGCCGGTCCGGACCCGGCGGCGCGGAGATCATCACCTGGTTTGCCGACGTCCATGAGGATGACCTTGATGCCGATCAGCTGGCGGCCGAGTTCGGCATGACGCCAGACGAGTTCACCACCGCCATCACACGCATCAAGGAACCGCATGTGGTCAGGCTGGCGCTTGACTGGATCACGCAGTTGAAAGGCGGCTCGAAAATTCCGCGTTTCGAAGTCGAGGAGCAATACGCCGCCTTCGTCGAGCCGCTGATGAACCTCAAGCCGCTCAATTATTCCGGAGGCGGATATTCCGGACTGCCGGAATACAAGGATCCGGAATACCGCGACGACGGCTACAAGGCTCAGGAGACCGGCGGCAAGCTCGAGCTTGCCATCGACGTGGCGGCGACCGATGTCAATGTGAATGACCATTTGTCCTTCACCGTTACCGCCAACAAGGCCTGCGAATTGCAGATCTTCTATGTCGAAACCGACGGCATCGTCGAGGTGATCCCGCAGGAAATGATTGGCGCCGCCTATCTCGAACCCGGCGTCGGCCGCAGGATTCCGGATGTCGAGGTGGGGGACCTGATCTTCGACACCCAGGGCTACCACGAGTCGCTCGTGCTGTTCTGCCAGGAGGGCGGTCTCGGCGACAAGCGGATGACGGCGGAAGATGCCCGCAAGATGATCGCGTCGAGCACCGAAAAACCGACGCGCGGACTGATGATAAAGATGCACGAGAAGAAGAAGGCCGACGAGGCGCGCCTGCCCGATGCCCAGAAAGGCAGATCGGCGTTGCATCTGGTCACGTTCAACGTGCGCGACCACTAGGCGGGAGATGGCCATGCAGAGAAGCCAAAAGAAATCGGGATTCGCGATTGGCAGGCAAGTTGTTTGTGTTCGTCACCTTGCCCTTTCCGCGATCTTTCTTGTCTGGCCACTGCAAGCTGGCGTGGCGGAGGCGGGCCAGCGGATTGCCCTGGTCATTGGCAATGGCGGCTATCTGAACACATCTCAGCTCCCCAATCCGCCAGCGGACGCGGAACTGATGGAGCGAACGCTCGGCGAAGCGGGGTTTGAGGTGCAGCGGCTGACCGATGCCGGCCAGTCGGATATGAAGCGGGCTATGCTCGATTTCGGCAGGGCCCTGCGCGGCCCCGATGTTGAAGCCGGGCTGTTCTACTACGCCGGACACGGCGTGCAGGTGAACGGCGAGAATTATCTCGTTCCAGTTGATGCGCAAATATCCAGCGATGACGAAATCGATCTTGAGGCCATCAACATAAACGATTTCCTGGCGGTGATGAATTCGTCCAACAGTTTCATTAACATCGTCATTCTCGATGCCTGCCGCAACAATCCCTTCGCCCGCTCTTTCCGCTCCGTTTCGCGCGGGCTTGCGCCCGTTGACGCTCCGAAGGGAACGCTGATTGCTTATTCCACCGCGCCCGGCGATGTGGCGCTCGACGGCGACGGCAGCAACTCGCCCTACACACTTGCGCTGTCGCGGGCGATCACCAACGGAAAAGGTCGTACCGTGGAATCGGTGTTCAAAACCGCGCGACGCAACGTGCTTTCCGAAACGGAAGACCGCCAGGTGCCCTGGGAAACCAGTTCGGTGACCGGCGATTTCTATTTTGTTCCGGACAATTCCAAGGCCGCCCAACCCACCCCTACACAACCCGCCCCGACACAGCCCGCCCCAACACAGCCCGCTCTGGAATGGCTGCACTATGTGAACGGGAGGTATGGAACCAGCGCCGATATTCCGGGAGAGTTTCTCGCTGATCCTCCGCCGGCAAACGGCGACGGCCAGCGCTTCACAAGCCCTTTGGGCGGGACAATTTCAGTCTTTGGCGCGATAAATTTTACCGGTGGAGGACTCAACAACTATCGCGGATTTCTGAAGGAAACGATGGAAAGCGATGGCTGGAAACTAACTTACACACCCGCCGGGCCAAATTGGTTTGTGCTCTCGGGCGTCAAAGGTAGTGAGATTGCCTATGTGCGCGCCGAACAACCGAAGGGCTGCGCCAGTGATATTATCCACCAAATCGACTTCCGATATCCGACCCGTGATGGCAAAGCTTGGGAGCCTATTGTCAAGAAAGGCACCGCTTCACTCCAAGGTCCGTGCAAGCAATGATGCCAATTTTTGGGCTGGCACAAAGGATAGGAAATTTTGTTTGCATCATATCACAGACACACGGAACGAAGGAGGACCGATCGGATGATCAATTTCAAGAGGAGAGCGCGGGGCGCCGTGTTACCCCTGCTTGCGCTGCTTGGAGGGATATGGCTGATGGGCTCGTCGCAGGCCGGCGCCCAGGATCTCAATGCGAGTGACATCGTCCGCAGCCTCAGCGTTTCCAAGAAACCGAGGACGCGTTCGCTCGGCAAGCAGGAGGGCGGCGCGCCGGCCTATTCGGCCGAGGAGAAAAGCCTGATCCAGTCCATCCCGACCCGTGGCCTGAAGGTTGAGATGAAGCAGGAGATCGGCAAGATCATCGACGTCCGCAAGCCGCCCCGGCTCGATATCGAGATCCAGTTCGATTTCAACTCGGACGCGATCACTTCGGGCTCCGTTCCGGATCTCAATGCGCTCGGCACAGCGCTGATCGACCCGTCGCTGTCAGGCTCGCGCATCATCCTCAACGGCCATACCGACGCCAAGGGTTCGAATGACTACAATCTCGACCTCTCGGAACGGCGGGCGGTGTCGGTGCGCCACTATCTGCTGGAGCATTTCCCCATCGAGGACACAAGACTGATCGCCATCGGCTTTGGCGAAGAGCGGCTGAAGAACAATCATGACCCGGAAGCCGCCGAAAACCGGCGGGTCGAGATCGTCAACATGGGAGGCTGAAGCGGGTCGAGGTCGCCGCTGTCGGCCTTGGGCCGGAAATCCCAATTCAAACTTTCGATCAGGAGAGCCGAATGGCTGTCAATCCCTCAATCCTGTCGGCGTTGCTGCGCCTGCTTTTCATGCTTGCCTTTGCGTCCTTGCTGTTTTCGGTGACCGCCGATGCGCTGGAGCTCACCCGCAACGGCAAGAGCTACAACTTCGATGTGAAGCTGCCCCAGGGGGTGGCGTTCAAGGCGCGGGGCGTTGACCGGGTGCTTAGTTACAAGGGTGTGGATATCAGCGTCAGGTTGATCCAGGACACTTACGAAAACTGCCAGCAACTCGTCGACGAGCGGGTAAACAGGATGGGGTCGCGGGACTATTTCATCAGCGGAAGTTGGGGCTCGTTGTTGATTTCGCCCAAGGAATGCCGGTTGGCGCTGCAGGGAAAAGAAGCAACTATAGAATCAACCTACACCTACCTCGAAATCTGCAAATGCTATGCGGCAATGCATGTGAGCGCTCCCAATGGCGAAGGCCCCGGGAGCGCCGGTGCCTTGGTCAGCTCGCTGGCGAAAGCTCTCTCCAGCCGGCCCGAGATGCCGCGGGACGCCACGGCGGCGGAACTGATCGACCCGGACTGGAGGGAGGCATTCGACATTTTCAGGAAAAGAAACCTGTCGGGGCAGCTCGCCTATGATATCTATTCGCAGAGTACGGCCTTTGCGCTCCAGACAGAGCGCGAGGGCAAGGCCGTCCTGAGCTATCTTTCCGGCCTGTTCGGGGTGAGCGAATATGACATCCAGAACGATTTCGTAGGCGGCATGGACTGGATCTTCGATGTCGAGACCGGGGCCGAGCTCTACGGCATGTCGCCGCAAGGCATCGCCCGCTCGATTTCATCCTGCTACCGCAAGGGCAATCCGGCCGAGCATTGCACACTGAACTACCATCAGGAGATGGGTTGCCGCATGACGCCGAAATGGGTGAAGCTGTGCAGCACGCCCTTCAGACTCCGCTTCAGAGGAATTTACGACCTGTGCTGGGGCGAGCCGCGCGGCGACATGCCGATGCTGCCGGTGGTCAAGGAGAATGCCGAGCGCACGGTGCAATTGCCGAACGCGGGGGAAGGCGGGCAGGTCCAGATCGCCAAGCTGGCACAGGAGCCCGTCAAGGCGGCGATTCCCGACTGCGACGACAATGACTGGCGCAGCTTCTATGCCGAAGGCGGCAATGAGGGCATTCCTCCGGGGCTGCTGCCATGAGCCGGCTTTTGCATGCACTGTTACTTTTGCTGGCGTTCACCGGCGCAACACCGGCCCTGGCCCAGTCTGGCATCTTCCAGGATGCGGGCAAGCGGGTGGCGTTGGTGATCGGCGCATCGGACTACCGGCATGTACCGGCGCTCGCCAACCCCTCCAACGACGCGCGTATCATCGCCGATGCCTTGGCCGCTTTGCGCTTTGACGTGATCCGGGTCGATAGCCCGTCCCGGAGCGAACTCCTTGAGGCCCGGCAGGCATTTCTGGACCGGCTCGATGGCAGCGACATCGCCTTCTTCTACTATGCCGGACACGCCATCCAGATCGGCAATGTCAATTACCTCATCCCCGTCGACGCCGAACTCGGCACGCGCGACGATGTGGCGGCGAACTTCATCGACCTGTCCGGCATCGTCAACGAGATGGATGCGCGCGCCAAGACCAAGATCGTCGTGCTCGACGCCTGCCGGGACAATCCGTTCGAGGCCGAGCTTGCCGAGGCTCTGGCCGGCCAGCCGGACGCGCCCGCGGTCAAGCGCGGCCTGGCGGTGATCAAGCGGGCCGACACGCTTGAAAAACCCGATGATGAAGGCGAGGGATTCAACACCTATGGCAGCATCATCGCCTTCGCCGCGGCGCCGGGAACGACCGCCACCGACGGCGACGGCGTCAACAGCCCCTACACCGCGGCGCTGGCTGTCGAACTTGCAAAGCCGGGCGTGGAGGTCGGGCAGATGTTTCGCGCCGCCGCCGCCAATGTGGTGCGCGAGACTGCAGGAGTCCAGCAACCCGAATATCTGGTGCGGCTCACCGATGAGGTATTCTTTTCACGGCCGCAGCCGTCCGATTGCGATTACTTCGCTGTCGCGCCCTACAACCAGGTCGGTATTCCCGGCGTCGAGTTCGACGCCATCAAGCCGGCGCGCGCCATTGCCGCCTGCGAGGAAGCGCTGGCCGCCGACCCGGAACACCCGCGTTACCTGCACAATCTCGGCCGGGCCTATGACGCGGCTGCTGATTATGCCCGCGCCGTCGACTACTACCGGAAATCTTCCGAGCGCGGCTATGTGCCGGCGTTCAGCACGCTTGGGGTGATGAACATCAACGGTCAAGGCACCAAACAGGACTTCGTCGAGGGGGTGCGGCTGCTCAAGCACGCCGCAGGGCTCGGCTACCGGCTTGCCAAGGTCGGGTTGCGCAACCAGGATTTCACGGTGCTTTTCGGGACCGAGGAGTACAAGGCGCTGCAATCGGCGCTGAAGCAGGCCGGCTATTACAACGGCGCGATCGACGGTGCGTTCGGCAAGGGATCCAAGGCCGCGCTCGAAGCCTTCCAGAAGGCCGAGGCATTGAGCATCAATGGCGCAACCCTCGAGACGCTCGATCGTCTGTCCCTGCTGGACATCATCCCGCACTATGAACTCAATTGATGTTCTTTGCCCGGGTTTAAAGCCTAAAATGGCGCTTCCCCGCGGTTCCATTAACCCGGCGGGAAGGCGCGCGAGGGTCCGCCGATAATTGCTATTTTCGGCTTGGCTGGAGGGGCGCTGGCGGCAGCAACGGTTGTTTATCGCTAAAATTTCAAACCGCTGGGGATGGTCTTCCCGTTTCGCCGCGAACTCCGCATGAAATCGCGCCAGCTATGGGGGCCCTCATCCTTGCAATAGGGGACCTTGGACTGGGCGACCTTCTTTTTTGCCGTTTTCCCGGCTGGTTTGGCGCCCGGCAACATCACCGATTTTTCGTTTTTGTAGCCACCCCCCACAAGTACCGGGAGATCGCCCCGCGGTTCCCAGAAGCAAAGGTCGCCAATCATGCCGTCCGTGCCGGGATCCAGATAGGCGCGGCAAATAATTTGCCAGCTCTTGGTCATCCGGCACCCCAATTCCTGATGGAAGTTGAGCTTGCACGATTTCCAATATTTATCCGCCTGATAACAAGTAGAGAGATTTCTGGCGAATTCCTGGGGGCTTGCCGCGTGCAGCGGATAGCCCGTTTCCATGTCATAGGCCCATAGAGGACCCGCGGCGGGTCCGTTCTTGACCTTGTTCACGCTGGTTCCGTACATCTTTGCGAGAAGCGTGGCGTAGCGGTCGAGCAAGTCTCTCGGACCCAGGCTTATGTGAGCGCTGTCCTGGAGAAGCGCATGGACCTGCGAGGCTGAAAAACCCCTCTTCTTGAAGATCCCGATCGCTTCGATCCAATCCTCATCGAACCCGTCCTTACGGACGGTCTTTTGGGCCTTGCTGCTGGAAGCGCGACGGAGCGCGAGGTTTATCGGCGCGGAGACCTTCTCATGGCGATCCATCAGTTTAAGGGGATAGGAGAAGTGAACCGCGGCGTAACACGCGCAAATGTCCATCCAGATATAGTGAGAGATGATGTGCTCATTCGTGTCACTGTTCCATTGATGAAGCTGGCATTCGCGCTTGGTCAGAACGGCGCTCTCGTCGTCTGAATCATATCCCTTCTTGCCAACCCTGACCCTGCGTTCGTAGACCAATGCCTTACAGTCGGGATAGGTGTCCTGGATCATCCGCAAGTTGATGGTAACGCCGTTGACTTTCGCCTTCCGGTCAACACCGGAACTCTGGAACCTGGCGCCGCCGGGAAGTGGCACATCGACTTGATACCTCGTACCATTTCGCGACAGTTCCAGCGCGTGCGATCCGTTGCAGGCGAACAGCAATCCGATCACCGCGAAAAAATGACATGCCAGCATTCGGCCAGGGCGGAGGTTCATGGCGGGATAATCCTTCCGATTAACTCTGTCTCGAACACAAAGTAATGTCGGGGAATTAGCCGTACATTCCCCAGCCGGGGGATAAAGCGGTCCACTCGGCGCCTGCTGGATCAGGCGATCTGGCTGATGATGTCGACGGAAGATCAAGCGAGACGCGATAGAACTCATCCTGCAGGACAAGTCCCGTCACGGCGGCTCATGATGAGACGATCAACTCGTCGCCTGCTTGATCGATGGCGCGGACCATTGCGCCCGGGAACTGCAGCGCGAGATCGCGCAATTGGGTTGAGTTGAGCATGACACCAGCGGTGGAGAGGCCATCAGCCATCGCAGCGGAGCGGTGAATGATGCTGACCCGTTGCCAGGACATCGCGGCAGGCAAGCCGGTTACCGGATTGAGAATGTGTCCGCTGGCACCGGCGCCAAACATTGTTCCATTCGGGCTTGAGGTCGCGACCGCTTTGTCGCGCAAATAAACCAGTGTGTCAGGATCACCGTCTTCGTGGTTGGCAAGACCAACCGGCCAGTCGCCGCCAGTCGGCGATCCCCCAACCGCGGCAATTTCGCCAACTGAAACAAGCCCCGCCCGGAGGCCATGCGACACCAGAAGCTTGACGATCTTGTCGGTGATGAAGCCTTGCGCAATCCCGTTGAAGGTCAAGCCGCCACCCGGCGCAAGCCGGACCAGATCCGATGAAACCTCCACCTTGGACCAGCCGACAACCGCACGTGCGGCCGTGATCGCCTCAGGGTCCGGTGCGCCGCCGGCGCGCGCATAGGCCGCCCAGAGCGGCTGGATGCTGGGATCGAACAATCCACCGCTGGCATGATGGATTGCTGACACCAGAGACAACAGTTCAATCATATCGGCGCCGGGCTGGCGCAACAGTCCGTTCGCATTGAGCCGGGCCAGGGCGCTGTCGGTTCGATACAGGCTGAAAACCTGCTCGAGCCGTTCGATTTCCGCCCGCGCCAGGGTGAGCAGGTTTTCGGCCTCGCTTGACGGCAGTCCCACCAGTCGAAGATCGGCATGGGCGCCAAGCGCAATCCCCTGCCAGCGGGCTCCGGCGCTTTCGGCGGCATTTGCATGGCCCGCGCCCAGGACGCAGCCTGCGGTAATGGCGATGAAACGGCGGCGGTTGAGGTTCATTGGATCGCTCCTGTAACCGGATTGGCGGTTTCCTGATCGAGACCGGTGGGGCCGAGAACATAGGCGTCGGGGATCTCGGCCAGCCGGACCACCATTCCGCCATTCTCCGTCGCGAATGCGGATGCGCTTTCTTCCACGCCAAACGGGATGACTTCCGGCGTTCCCATGCCGCCGGTTTTCTGCGACCCGATCACGAACCAGGCCCGTTCGGCGTCGATCCATGTGTCGTTGCCGGGAAAGTCCCAGTTCTCCGCCTTGCCCATGTCATTGACATACACAACCGCGATTTGCTGGTGCTCCTCGGGCGAGCGGATGAAGGCAATTCCATCGCGAACCTGGCTGAACCAGATTGGGTGCAGGTTGCCGGCCAGGTGAATCTGGGCTTTTGGCCCGGTATGCTCCAGGATCGTCATGTTGCAATAATGCCCGACAGCTTCCTCCGACAACGCAACCGGTTCCGGCGCCGCGATCTCAGTCCGTGGATCGTTGCAGGCGGCGAGGGACAGGGCGAGCACGCAGAGTGCAGCAAATCTGAGAGCGATGGTCATGGCCGAACCCTGTTCAATATCATGGTTGAAATCCCGAGCGCCGTAACCGCCCAGATGACCGGACTGAACATCGCCCAGACGCCGGACAAAGGTGTGGCCGAGCCAACTGCGCCTCCAAGATTGCCGCCGGTCGCGGCGACATTGATGGCGCTCATGTTGTAAAGGCGGAACGCATCGGCCGGATTGAAGACAAGCAGCCACGGAAAGATGCTGTGCGCAAACACGCCGTCCCGGCTTGCCAGCAGTCCCCCGAGCAACGCCAGATCGTAAAGGACAACCGCAAACAGCCAGATCGCAACGGCGAGCGCCGCCGCGGTTCCGGTCTGGCGCACGCTGGCGCTGGCAATGTAGCCAATGGCGACGAATGTCGCGCCCAGCACGATGCTGCTGGCGATTAGGCGGCCAACGCCCAGCAGTGCCGCCAAATCGCCTCCGCCACTGGCGTAAAAGGCGACGAGCCCAGCAATTCCGTAGCCGCTTATCACGGCGACGCTGAGAACGAAGACATGTCCCAGGAATTTGCCCAGCAGCACCCCGCCGCGGGACACCGGGCTCGCCAGAACCAGTTGCAATGTGCCGCGGTCGATTTCACCGGCAATGGCGTCGAAGGAGAGAAGCAGCGCGATCAGCGGAACCAGATACACCGAAAGCGTGGACAGGCTGGCGACCACCACCGTGACCGCGTCGGTTTTCACCTCACCGGTAGGCGCGCTGCCAAGCAGAACCAGAATGAGCGCGAACACCAGCAGGATCAGGGATGACAGGATGATCCAGCGGTTGCGCAGGCCAATCCGGATTTCGGTTGCGGCAATGGTCAGGACGCCATTCATCACTTTTCACTCCGCATGTCTGGTTCCGGGCCCAAATTGGAGAAATGGCGGTAGATCTCATCAAGCGTCGGCGGCGTCATGTCGACATCCTCGACGCGCGGTCCAAGGCTGCTGATCTTGCTCAGCGTCGCCATCTTGGCGCTTCTGGGACAGAGCAACTCCACCGAAGCGCAGTTGAGCCGCTTGCCGCCAATCAGCGCAAAAACCTCGTCCACCGCATCCGCCGATGCGCGGACCCGGATCCTGATCGGCAGATCAGCCTCCTGCTGGAGTGCCGCGAGCGGGCCGTTGGCGACCAGTTCGCCATTGCGCAGGATCGCAACCCGGTCGGTCTTGGCCTCCAACTCGCTCAGGCCATGGGAAGACAACAGCACCGAACCGCCTTGCCGCGCGACATCGGCCGTCAGTTCGTAAAAATGCTGCCGTGAAATCGGATCAAGGCCGGAGGTTGGCTCGTCGAGCAACAGAAGCCCCGGCCGGCCCACCAGAGCCTGTGCGAGTCCGAGACGCTGGCGCATTCCCTTCGAGTAGGTGGCCACCCGACGATCGGCGGCGTCCAGGAGATCCACCTTCCGCAGCACCGCTTGCACTTCATCGGCTGGCGCACCTTTGAGTTTGGCATAGAAGCGAACGATTTCCCTTCCGGTCAGCATTTTCGGAAACATCACCTGCTCGGGCAGATAGGAGACAATTCGGCGGGCCGGGTTGCTGCCCGGCGTGTGGCCATCAATTGAGATTGTTCCAGCAGTTGGCTTGATGAAACCAAGAATGAGCCGGAACAGCGTGGTTTTGCCAGCGCCATTATGGCCGAGCAGCGCCACTTGCTCGCCTGGCGCCACGTCGATAGAGACATCGGTCAAGGCGGTGACCGCCTTGAACTTCATGCCTACATTCCGGGCCGTGATGATCTCGTTCATGGTCGCAAGTCTTTCCAGATGCGCGCCGTCCCCGGCAATACATGGGGCCGCATCAATGGCTGGTCGTCGACAATCCCGCCGGGCAGCAGCGCCGGAAATTCCTTTTGAGCCCAGCGCACGAGTTGCACCGCCGGACTGCCAAGCAGCAGTTTCGCCGATGGTTGGGTCCAAAGCACCTGATCCATCGCGTCGTTGGGATGGAAGACCTGGTCGGCGATGCCGTCGCCGTTGACGTCATAGGCAGCATGATCGCTCCAGTAATTTCCGGACCAGACGTGATCCCTGGTGCTGACAAACTTGATCTGGGTGCGATTGCCGACAAAGGCGTTGCCGGAAATCTCGTTGTCCGCTGATCCGCCGGTGAAATGGATGCCGATAGCACAACCTTCGATGCGGTTGCCGCTGATGATGTTCTTGTTGGCGTTGTAGACAAAGAGGCATTTTTCGCCGCCGCCGACCACGGCGTTGCCTTCGATGACGGCGTTGTTGGCGTAATTGAGCATGATGCCGTGATCGCGGTCATCAAGCGAGACGTTGTCGCGCATGGTCACGCGTTTTGAAAACATGATGGCGTAGCCAAGATGGTTGCCAATCGAGATGTTTCCGGAAACTTCGCTGTCATCGGCATTCATGTAGTGAATGGCGAAGCGCAGTTCCTCGAAGCGATTGTTGGTGAATGTATTCTTGCGGCTGGTGTTGACAAAAATTCCGTCCCGGCCCTTGAGGATCGTGTTGCCTGACACCGTGGCGCCCGGTGCGTTCCAGACATAGACGCCGTTGCCGCGCCGGTTCATCAGCCGGTCGTCCCTGCCAATGATCGTATTGTTTTCAACCAGCGCATCGCGGGCGCCATGGATGTCGACCCCATAGAGATTGCCTTCGATATGGCTGTCGCGAACGATGGCGCGGGTGGCTTTCTTGGTCATCTGCACGCCGCTGTCGATGGTCTGATGCGACGACCCCGATCCAGTCAGTTTCAACCCGTCGATGATCACGTCGCTCGCATCAACGGTGATGACAGACCCCGTGCCCGTGCCGATCACATGGGCCTTGCCGCCGCCGTCAAGTTCAATCGGCTTGGTCAGGACAAGGCTGCCCTGATAGGTCCCGTCAGCCAAAATCAGGCGGTCGCCGGGCTGCGCCGTTTCGACCGCCCGCACCAGTGCATCCGGACCTGGCTCGACGCGGATATCGGCGGAATGCGCCGACCCCGCGAGGAGGGTGGTTCCGAAGAGTACTGCGAATGTGCGGGCGGTCAGGTTCATGTGCGCATGGCCTCAAGCGTTACGTGGTTCAACGAGCATGCGTCCACGCATTTCCATGTGCAGGGCATGGCAGAACCACTGGCAGTAGAACCAGTGAACGCCCGGACGGTTCGCGGTAAAGGTGACCGATGCGGTCGCCTGCGGCGCCACTTCCATCGCAATTCCGTAGTTGGAAATGCTGAAGCCATGGGTCACATCGTCAACATCGTCGAGGTTGGTGACGTAAACCGTGACTTCCTGACCCTGCTTGACCGTGAACTTCTCCAGGCCAAACTGCGGAGCAACCGAGGTCATGTAGACGCGTACCTTGTCGCCGTCCACGATGACGACGTCGTCATAATCAAGGTCAACGCCATCGGCCTTCGCTTGGGCGTAGGCGTCAACGAACACCTTGTCATCGCGGGACCAGACATTGACTGGATTGACGATGTCCGCACGCACAAGGCACACATCATGTGGTTCGGCAAAGGTCGGTCCGTCGTGCACCACCTTCATCTCATCGGTCGAGATATCGATGATCTGCTCGTTTTCAGGCTTCAGCGGACCAACGTTCAGGAACCGATCCTTGGAGAACTTATTGAGCGAGATCAGCCAGTTACCGTCCGCCTCCTTGGTTTCGCCCATCGTGGTATGGTTGTGGCCCGGCTGATAATGCACATCAACCTTCGAGACGATCGGATCCACATCTTCTCCGGCGAAGGCGCGGATGGCCTTGTCAATGTCCCATTTGACCATCTGACTGTCGAGGAACAGCGTCGTATAGGCGAAGCCTTTGCCGTCGAACGCAGTGTGAAGCGGACCAAGCCCCAGTTCCGGTTCGGCGACGATGCAGGACCGCGGATCGGCGTCTTCCTCGAACAGTGCATCAACCTTGGTCACATCAATAACCGAAACCGTCGGCGACAGTTTCCCGTTGATCATGATGTGCACACCGTCAGGCGCGGTGTTGACGCCATGCGGGCTGTTGGGGATCGGGATGTATCGTGTGTACTTTTTGTTCTGGCCCTTGCGACCGTCGATGACCGGCACGCCGTTGAGAATCTGCACGTCGCCGGCGGCAACGCCTTCCTCGATGGCCTTCAGGTTGAACACGACCACATGATCGAGTTCGCTCTCGGTCATTTCGGCAAGGTTCATGCCCATTTCCGAGTTGTAGCTCGATGAGAAGGCGTATTTGCCCTGATAGTCGCAATCGGTGTTGTCGAGGTTGCCCGACACGATGACCTGCCAGGACACCGTCATCTCGTCGCCATCAATGGCGGTAAAAATGTTCACATATTGCGACGGATCATCCAGAATTGTGCCGTCATTGACCAGCGGCGCTTCATGCTCTCCATTGGCGAAGACGTAGCCGGTACGCGGAAACTTTTGCGGCCGCATGCCGTGGATATCCTGCGCATTCGGGATTTCGATGATCTTGTCGCATTTCATCACGTCGCAGCGAACTCGGGCTACACGGGTGTTCGCCTTGTCCTGCATGAACAGGTAACGACCGTCATAGGTGCCGTCGGTGAACGACATATGCGGATGGTGAAGGTCGCCATTGTCATAGGTCTTCATACCCTTGGCCGCCAGAAACGCCTTGGTCTCTTCAGTCAGACCTTCGGTGAGCACTTTCAGGCTTTCATTGGTCTGGCCCCAGCCAGTCGCCGAGCAGCGATTGAAAACCGGCACGCGCATCAGTTCGCGCATCGACGGGAATCCGAGAATGCGCAACTCGCCGGTCTGGCCGGATGACCAGAAGCCGTAATAGGGGTCGAGTTCGCCCGGCTCAAAGCTCAGTTTTGGCGTTGCCGCCTGTGCCTTGGTGACAAGCGCGCCACTAATAAGACTAGCACCCATCCCTGAACCGGCCAGAACCGCGCCGCTGGCGGTGGCGGTCATCAGGCTTCGGCGGGACAGGCCTTTCCTCTTGGTTTCTTCGGCTGACATAAGCTATCTCCTTTTAAGTAGTTTACTGTGATGTCGGGTTGGTTCCCACAAGCGGTTGGCCTGATCCGCCGGAAACCGGGGAAATCGGATCGAGACGGTTTTGCTTGCGGAATTTTTCGCGCTTCGTGGCCTTCTTGATGCACACGGGGCATTTGCTGTCGCTCTGGTAGAGCACCTGGCAGTGAAGGCACTGAACACATTCATTGGGATTGATATTGCCCTCGGGATGGATGGCCTGGACGGGGCACTCCTTGGCGCAGCGCTGGCACGGATCGCCGCATTCCTTGTAGCGCCTGAGCCAGTCGAACATCCGCATCCGCGCCGGGATCGCCAGCGCAGCACCTAGTGGGCACAGATAGCGGCAGTAGAAGCGCTCGATGAACAGGCCAGCGCCGAGGAGGACGACGACGAACAGAATATACGGCCAGCCGCGCTGGAATTTCAGGATGATCGCGGTCTTGAAGGGCTCGATTTCCGCATAGCGTTCGGCCATTTCCAGCGAATAGAGCGACAGGCCGAACAGACCGAGGAAGATCATGTACTTGACCGGCCACAGACGCTCATGCAGGCCCCAGGGCACCTCATATTGCGGAATTTTGAAGACACGCGCGATCTTGTTGGTCAGTTCCTGAAGCGCGCCGAACGGGCACAGCCAGCCGCAATAGACACCGCGGCCCCAGAACAACAGCGACGCCGCCACCGAGAACCAGAGGATGAAGACCAGCGGATCCATCAGGAAGGCCGACCATGAAAAGTTCGTCGTCACCGCCGAGAAGAAGGCGAGCACATTGACCACCGACAATTGCCCGTTGGCGTACCAGCCCAGCGCCACAAGCGTGAATGTCAGGAAGCCGATGCGGAACCAGTAGGTGAAGCGTTCATGCCGCGTCACCTGCATCTGGAAGAAGAATACCCCGGTCAGCAGCATGAGCGCCGCCATCAGCACCACGACTTCGACGCGTTTTTGCAGCCAGATCCGTTTCCACAGATGGCTCAGTTCACCGGTATCGGAGGTGGCGACTTCGCTCTGGACCTGCGGGTTGGCGACGGTCTGGGTTTCAGTCGCGAGTTTTTCGGTATGGCGGTCCGGGATCCTGTATCCCAGATCAACGGTGATGAACGCCTTGTCGATGGCGCCAACCACACGCTGAACCAGCAATTGCAGTCGGAACGGTTCAGTCGGATCAAATCCGCTGTCGGCCGGAATTTTGAAAATATCCAGTTCCGTGAAGGACGGCGCATCATCAGTCGCCAACCGGCCCAGACGTTTGTGCTGCTTGTCGTGGAAGCGAACGGCGACATCGCCCTGAATGAGTTGGATCCGGTCGAAGATGCCGCCGCGCACATAACCCGATCCCTTGAAGGAGTATTTGCCCCGCCCCATCACCAGAATGGCTTGTTCGCCTTCGCCGAGCCAGCCTTGGAACTTGGCGTATTCAGCCGCTCCCAGAAGCGACATGCCGATTTCCGGCGCGCTGATCAGCGCTATCTGCATGTCGATAAAGATATCTTCCGGCGCGCCTTTTTCAGGACGCTTGACGGCGCGCGGATCGCCTGCCTCTTCAAAGGCGCTGTTGACCTGCCCGACGTCAAGGCGCAACGCCCGGATGGATCCGTCGCCTGCCAGCGTTTGCCAGTCGGAAACCGGGATCTCGCCATCACCCGGATTTATCAGAGATTTGGTCGGCCCCGTGCGGGCCAATTCCGGCGCTAGACCGCCCAGTCCCAGGGACCGCGCGACCTTGATGCCGGCCCGGACAATTGAATCATCAATGACCATGATCGTTACGGTAGCGCCGGACACGATATCAAGATCATGCGCCGAACCGCCGGCCGCGGCCTCGGCAATAAGATCCATTCCGGCATATTTTTCGGTTACGGCCTTGATCTTCGAATCGGGAATGCCGATCAGAACAATGGGTTCGGAGTGCTTCACCAGGCGGACGCCCGTGACCTGCGCCTTGAGATCAACGCCCATGACGGTGTGAATGGGCTTGCCCGAATAGCCGGTGGTGGTGACGAAGTCCGAGGTCAGGAAGACATACCCGACCACCTGTCCATCCTTGAGCGCCTCTATCACCGGTATATCGGTAAGCAGTTTTCCGAATTCAGTCGCTTCCGGGACGATTTCCTCGACACTCAGACCGTCCAGGAACTTTGTGACCAACGGCTCGCTTCGCGCCAGATTGACGCTCAACAGCAGGTTTGCGATCACCGCAAGCACCATCATTGCAAGGTTGCGATTGCTGTTTGGCTTGGGCATCATTTCCGCATTCACCTGGTTTCCGTCGGTTGACATTTATCAATCAAATAGCGGCGAGACTTTGATTTAGAACAATTCCCATCCTCATTGAGGGTATTTTCTTTCTATTAATATGTAACATTGCAAATTTACAATCCCTTTCATCAGCTATATATTCTCACTTTTGTAGTTTAAATTCGTTTATATAAGTATATACATGTATATATTTATCCAATTATATAGTTACTATGTTTTCATGATGTATTACATGACCAACTGACCAACTTTCTGGCTTTTTCTCATCGCCCACCCGGAAACCGGAGGAACGTCCGCGATCGCCGGATCGGCATGGATTCTTGAAGCCGACACCCTTCATGAAACATTCTCTCCGGATTGCCTTGAAGTCGCGATATGGCTATCAGACTGGCAGTCCGCGTCTTTGCATTTTCGCAAACTGGAGAGTGCTGTTGAGCCGTCTTGATGCTTCCCTTCTCACTGATCTACCGCCCTTTGCAGGACTGAGCCGGGAGGCGCTTGACGACATGCTTGCGCGTGCCGTTTCCTCCCGGCACGCAAAGGATGCCTATATCTTCCGGGAAGGTGAGGAAGCGCACTCCTTCTTTCTGCTCCTTGATGGCTATGTGCGGGTGGTCAAGGTGACCGCGGTAGGGGAACAGGTCATCGTCCGCTACATCGCGACTGGTGAGCTACTCGGCATCGCCAAAGCCATAGGACGGGACACCTATCCGGCAAATGCCGTGGCCGCCGCCGATTGCGTCGTGCTGGCTTGGCCGTCACACACTTGGGAAAGCATTGTTGCGGCACATCCGGGATTTGCCACCAATACCTATGCGATGGTCGGAAAAAGGTTGCTCGACACCCAGGAACGGGTCATCGAACTGGCCACCGAAAGGGTCGAACAGCGGGTTGCAAACGCGGTTCTCAACCTTGCCCGCCAGACCGGGCGCAAGACGGACGACGGTATCCTGATTGATTTCCTGATCTCCCGGCAAGACATTTCCGAGATGACCGGGACGACGCTGCATACAGTATCCCGCCTGCTCAGCGGTTGGGACTCAAAAGGCTGGATCAAGAGCGGCCGTCAGAGGATTACCCTGATTGAGGGGCACAAATTGATGACGCTGGCATCCGCGCGGGACTGAAGTGCCGGCTTGGGCTCAGACCGCGACCGCTATAACGCTGACGCAGTCCCCCGGCTTGACCAGTCCCGGCACATGCCGCGCCGTCAATATGCCGCCCATTTTGGCATGGATTTCCCAGGGCGCCGCACCGGTGCGGGTCACCGGATAGATCCGCGCGATGACCGAGCCTTTGGTCACCGTATCGCCGAGGTCGACGAGAAGTTCGATCAGACCGCCCTCTTCCGCGAAACAGAAACAGTCGCCATCCGGCATGTCGAGCCATTGCGTCGGCTGGGGGTCGATTTCGCCAGCCATGATCCCGCAGGCCTTCAGCACGTTGGATACCCCGCGCTTGGCGATCATCACGCTGGTGGCGGTGGCGGTGCCAGCCCCGCCAATCTCGGTGGTGATGAAAGTCTTGCCCATTTCCTCGGCGGCGGTGTCGTACATGCCGACGGCATCGATCTCCAGCATCTTCATCGAGAACGGCGCGCCGAAGGCCTCGACGAACTCGAATGACTTTGCCTCCTGAAACTTGTCGGGCAGGATATGCGCGGCGCAGAACGGCAGGAAGTCGAGCGTTTTTCCGCCTGAATGGAAATCCAGCACAATGTCGGCCATCGGCAGCAGCACGCGCTGGAAATAATCAGCGATTCTTTCCGTCATCGTCCCGTCCGGCCGGCCCGGAAAGCTGCGATTCATATTGCCCTTGTCGATGGGAGAGGTGCGCGTGCCGGCGGTAAAGGCCGGATAGTTCATGGCGGGAATGATGATCACCCGGCCGTTGACGTCTTCCGGCTTGAGCGAGCGGGCCAGATCGAAAAGGGCAATCGGCCCTTCATATTCATCGCCATGATTGCCACCGGTCAACAACGCCGTTTGCCCGATGCCATTCTTGATGACCGTGAGCGGCACCATGACCGACCCCCAGGCGGAATCATCGCGGCTGAAAGGCAGGCGCAGGAAACCGTGCTGCACCCCATCCGCCATCAGATCGACGGTGGGGGTCACAGGGGACGGGCGCTGGGTCGTCATCAGATCCATCGTGTCAATCCTTCACGACAAGCTTGCGCGGCACATTGGCAAGGCATTCGACCCCGGTCTCGGTGATCAGAATGCTCTCGGTGGTCTCGAAACCCATGTCCTCGAGCCACAGGCCGGTCATGAAATGGAAGGTCATGCCCGGCTCCAGCACGGTCTTGTCGCCGGGACGCAGGCTCATCGTCCGCTCGCCCCAGTCCGGCGGATAGGACAGGCCGATCGGATAGCCGGTGCGGTTATCCTTGACGATGCCGTGTTTCTTGAGCACCGCGAAGAACGCGTTGGCGATGTCCTCGCAAGTGTTACCGGGGCGTGCCATCGACAGCCCCGCCTCCATGCCTTCGGTCGTGGCCATTTCGGCGTCGAGGAAGGCCTGCGTCGGCTTGCCCAGGAAGACCGTGCGCGACAGCGGCACGTGATAGCGGTTGTAGCAGCCGGCGATCTCGAAAAAGGTCCCCTCGCCCTTTTTCATCGGCCGGTCGTCCCAGGTGAGATGCGGCGCCGACGCCTCGACGCCCGAGGGCAGCAGGGGGACGATCGCCGGATAATCGCCGCCGATGCGCCCGTCCGGGCCCTCGACGCCGCGGGTGCCGACGTCATAGATTTCCGCCACGAGATCGCACTTGCGCATGCCCACCTCGATCTTGTCGAAGATCCGCGCATGCATCGCCTCGACGATGCGCGCGGCATTGCGCATGTATTTGATCTCGGTCTCGCTCTTGACCGCGCGCTGCCAGTTCACCAGCGCCGTCGCATCGACGAAGCGGGCGTTGGGGAGATGCTTGACGAGTGAGGCGAATGCGGCGGCCGAGAACCAGTAATTGTCCATCTCCACCCCGATCGTCAGCTTGCCAAAGCCCTTGTCGCTCAGGATGCCCGAAAGGTAATCCATCGGATGACGTTCGGTCGACTGCACATAATGGTCCGGATAGCCGATGATGTTGCCGTGCTGCAGGTAGGTCGTCAGCTTGGCGCCGTTGCCGTCCTGACCGCGGCCGAACCAGATCGGTTCGCCCGACGGGGGCACAATCACCGCCTGATGCACGTAGAACGACCAGCCATCATAACCGGTAAGCCAGTTCATGTTGGACGGATCGCTGACGATCAGCAGATCAATCCCCTTTGCTTCCATCGACCGGCGGGTCTTGGCGAGCCGCGCCTCGTATTCAGCAAGTGTAAACTTGAGGTTGGGTTGTGTCATTTGGGTCCTCGTTGGCAGGTCCTGCCGGTGTCAGCTTTCGAAAATGGTTCCCGCCCCGGCCGCCACGGCGCGGTCATGGGCGAGCGATGCAATCGCGGTGTCCTGGATGCCGGTCCCGGTCAGATCCGCGACGGTAATTTGACCGGCATCGGTGCGGCCGGTCTTTTGCCCCGCGACAATCTGGCCGAGCTCGGCAAAGTCCGCATTCTCAGGGACCACCCCCGCCGCAATGGCATGGTGAAGTTCACCCAATCGCCGTGTCTGGCTGAGGCTGTCGGCAACATAGAGCCCGGCCCTGCCGATCAGCGCCGGGTCGAGTTCGTTCTTGTGTTCGGCATCCGAGCCCATGGCGGTGACGTGCTGGCCCGGCTCGAGCCACTCCGCCTTCAGGATCGGCGTGGCGGAAGGCGTCGTCGTCACGATGATGTCGGCGCCGGCGACGGCCGCCTCGGGATCGGCAAAAGCCTTTACCGGGATGCCGAGTTCCGCTGTCAATTCAACCGCCAGCGCTTTCGCCTTTGCATTGTCCCGCGCCCAGATCCGCGCCTCGCGGATCGGCCGCACCAGCATCAGCGCCTTCAACTGCAGGCGCGATTGCATGCCTGCGCCGAAGATCGCGGCAATGCCCGCGTCCGTGCGCGATAGATATTTGGCGGCGACCGCGCCGGCCGCGGCCGTCCGCATGTCGGTCAGGTAACCATTGTCGAGCAGCAGCGCCTGAACCAGGCCGGTGCGGCTCGACATCAGCACCATCATGCCGTTGGTGCTGGGCAGCCCGATCTTTGGATTGTCGAAGAAACCCGGGCTGATCTTGATCGCGAAGCCCTCGATTCCGGGGACATAGGCCGCTTTCACATCGACCTCGCCACGATGTTCGAGAATGTCGAGACGCAGGATCGGCGGCATCGCCACGGGTTTCGTCGCCAGGGCATGAAAGGCGTTCTCGATGCAGGCCACCACCTCCGCGTCGAGTGCCACGAGCGCCCTCAAATCCTTCTCTGTCAGGAGTGTCATCCGGGTCATGCGGCGACCTCCGCCATGGAGTCATTCCCGCCATTGATCACATGCCGGTGCTGAACCATGTCGACATTGCGTCCGGACAGGATGAGCGCCACCGGCCCGTCGATTGCCTTGATCTTGCCGGCAAGCAGGGCGGCAATTCCAACCGCGCCGGCGCCTTCGATGATCTCGCGTTCCTGCCCGTAGGCATGACGCATGCCGGCGGCGATTTCGTCCTCGCTCAGGAGAACGATGTCGTCGAGCAGATCGCGGCACATGGCGAAGGTCACCTTGTTGTCGAGCCCGATGCCGCCACCCAGCGAATCGGCGAGACTCTGGAACTCCTCAACCAACACCGGAGACCCGGCCCCGATGCTGGCTTTCATGGCGGCGCCACGCTCCATGGTGACGCCGATGACGCGAACCTTCGGCTTGAGCGCCTTGACGGCCGCGGCCACTCCGGCCGCCAGCCCGCCGCCGGAAAGGGGCACAAGGACGACAGAAACGTCCGGCATGTCCTCGACGAGTTCCAGTCCCAGCGTGCCCTGTCCCGCGACCACGGCGGGATCATCGAAAGGCGGCACCATCACCAATCCGTCCTCCCGGACCAACCGGTCCACCTCTTCCTGGGCCTCGTCCTGTGACTTGCCGATGATGCGGACATGGGCGCCCAGGCGGCGGATTTCGTCGACCTTATTCTTTAGCACCAGCCGCGACATGCAGATGGTGGCCACCGAACCCTCCGCCCTGGCCGCATGGGCGAGCGCCCGGCCATGATTGCCGGTCGACGCGGCGACCACGCCGCGCGCACGCTCATCCGGCTGTAGCGTGAGAACCGCATTGGTGGCGCCGCGCAGTTTGAAAGCGCCGGTTGTCTGGTGGTGTTCCAGCTTGAGGCCGACGGGAACGCCGCACAGTGCTGTCAACGAGGCCGAATTGACGAAGGGCGTGCGCAAAATGCGGCCGGAGATGCGCCGCGCCGCGGCTTCGATGTCGGCAAGTGTCACGGGGTGATCTGCGAGGGACATTGTCTATTCCCCCGGCAGCTCAAGCGTCATCAGCCTTCCGAGCTGAGGCCGTGATCCAGTGTCGCCGCAAAGCCTCAGGCAGGCCCAGGCCGTCGCCAAATTGCTGGTGACGACCGGTTTGCCGGTAGCCGCTTCAACCTCGGCGGCCACGCCTGCCGCCCGCACGGCGGTGCAGGAAATGAACAGCGCATCGGACTGCGGTGCCACGGCTTCCCGCGCGAAAGCGACAATCTCATCCGGCGCAATCCGCGCCATCTCCCGGTCATCGGTCAGGCCAAGGCAGGTGAACCGGTCGATGGCAAAGCCGAGATCGGTGAAGTACGCAGCCATCGAACGGCTGGTCTCGACCGTATAGGGCGTCAGGATCGAGATCCGCTTCGCGCCGAACGCGGTGAGAGCTTTGGCGGCAGCAGCGGTCGGCGTCACCACGCTGGCCTCCGGCTTCGCTGCCTTGATCGCCGCCTCGATATGACGGTCGCCGATGACGACCGATGCGGAGGTGCAGGAATACATCACCACATCCAGTTTCTCGTCCGGCAAAATCAGTTGCGCCGCCTCCGTCATCGACGGTTGCATGGCGCGCAGATTTTCCGGCGTCACCGGATTGGCGTAGGGAATGCGCGTGACATAGACGCCGATGCGATCGCTCGCGACCATGCGGGCAAAATCGGATTCGGTGGTGTGGTCCGTCGCCAGAATTATAAGACCTATCCGCTTGTCGTGAGGGCGGTCATCGAGGCGCGGCGATCGTGACGCGAGCACTATGGGGGCGGCCTGCTGCATCACCGCTCATCCACACGCGAATAGCGCGCTTCCAGCTTGCGCAGGAAGAAGACCGAGATCAGGCTGATGACCAGGAAGAACACGCCGACCAGCGTCATCGGCTCGATGTAGCGGTAATTGCTGTTGGCGATGCTTTTTGCCTGGTTCATCAGTTCGAGCACCGTTATCGCCGACAAGAGCGGCGTCTCCTTGAACATGGCGATGATGTAATTGGCGAGCGCCGGAATCATCGGCGGGATCGCTTGTGGCAGGATGACATGGATCCAGGCCTGGCGCGTTGTCAGGTTGGTGGCCTTGGCCGCCTCCCACTGGCCACGCGGCACGTTCTCGATGCCGCCCCGATAGACCTCGGAAATATAAGTGCCATAGTGAATGCCGAGACCGATGACGCCGGCCACCAGCGCGGGCAGCCGGATCCCTATGTCCGGCAGGACAAAGAACAGGAAATAGAGCTGCACAAGCAGCGGCGTGCCGCGAATGAATTCAACGATGAACCCGGTCACCCGTGCAATCGGCCTTGGCGCTGTCATGCGCAGGACTGCAAAGACGAGCCCAATAACCAGGGCGACCGCCGCCCCAAGTATGGTCGCAAGAATGGTGATCTTGAAGCCTTGCAGCAGTGTCGGCATGATCTGCCAGACGAAATCCCAATCCCATTCCATCGCTTAAGCCCTCACCCCATCCAGACCGCGCGTCACACGGTGCTCCAGCCAGCGCATGCCGCGAGATATCACCCAGGCCATGGCAAAATAGAGCACCAGGATCGTCACAAACGGGATCAGCGTGCTGCCGGTCTGGGCCCGCACCACCTGCGCCTGAAACGTCATGTCATTGAGCGAAATCAGCGAGACGACAGCGGTTCCCTTCAACAATTCGATCGCGTTGTTGCCGAAGGTCGGCAACATCAGCGGCAGCGCCTGCGGCAGGATGACATGCCGCATTGCCTGACGCCGCGTCAGATTGAGTGCAACGCAGGCCTCGCGCTGTTCGCGTCCGATTGCCTTGATGGCGCCGCGCACCACCTCGGCTCCGTAGGCGCCGACATTGAGGCCCAGCGCCAGCACGCCCGCCTGCATCGGCGAAAGCGTGATGCCGGCAAAGGGCAGCACGAAATAGGCCCAGAACAATTGTACGAAGATCGAGGTGCCGCGAAAGAATTCGATATAGGTGGTGGCCAGCATCCGGATCGCCATGAAGCGGCTGACACGGCCCAGTCCGGCTGCGAAAGCTGCAACCACGGCAAGGGCACAGCCCATCACCGTCAGCTGCAGCGTCACCAGCGCGCCTTGCAGGATAAGTCCTATATAGCCGGACCAGTCGATCATGATCATTGGGTTCCGTTGCGAAAAAACATCAGAGCGCTCGCCATCAAGCGATCCGGCCGGCACTCTCCCCCCGGCCCGCGGGGGGAGAATGTTTGGTCAGGCATGGGGCCGGTTATTGCGGCGCGCACAGCTTTTCGCGTGAAGTCGACATAGCCGCTGCCGCCGAGAAGCCGTAGGGCTCGATGATCTTGGCGAATTCGCCCGATTCCTTCATCTTGGCGAGTTCGACATCAAAGGCGTCGCGCAGGGATTCGTCGCCCTTCTTGAAGGCTGCTCCATCGCAATAGACCGGCGCGCCGATGACCGGCGCCACGACCTCAAGGTTCGGATCCTGCGCCTTGGCCAGCAGGTCGTTGATCGACAGGACCGGCAGCGAATAGACATCGATGCGGCCATCCTGCAGCATCTTGATGCCGCTCTGGCCATCCGGCACGACAATCACGCGGTCGCGCGGAACTCCGGCTTCAAGCGCCAGCTTTTCCTCGGTGCCGCCACCGGGAGCACCGATCGTGGCATCAGGATTGTCGGCAATGTCCTTGTAGCTGGTGAGGCCGAGCGGGTTGCCCTTTTTCAGCGCGAATGCTTCGGCATCGCAGAGAATCGGCTCCGAATAGGCAACGGCTGCACAGCGTTCCGGCTTCATGAACAGGCCGGCGGTGATCGCATCGTGACGACCGGCCTGCAGGCCCGGAATCATCGCGCCATATTCGGAGATAGAGGCGGCCACGTCTTCCACGCCCAGGCGCTTGAAAATTTCGCGCGCGACATCCGGGGCGGCGCCGGAAACCTTGCCGTCGGCGCCGACAGCCGTGAACGGCGGCTCATTGGCAATGGCGATGCGGGCAAAGCCCTGCTCCTTGAGTTCCTCAAGCTTGTTTTCATCCGCCGCCGCGGGCGCGGTCCAACTTGCTGCCAGAACCGCTACGCTGGCGGCCATTGTAAGGTAATGTCTCATCTTCATTGTTCCCACTCCATTGCTTGTTGGTAATTGTGTCAGAGCATTCTCCTGGGCCGTCTGCCCTAGACGCGGTGCCCCGCCGCTATGATCTTGCGCAAGAAGGCCTGGGTGCGCTCCTGCTTTGGATGGCTGAAAATATCATCCGGCTTTCCCTCCTCGACGATCTTGCCCCGATCGAAGAACAACACCCGGTCGGCAAAGTCGTGCGCAAAGCCCATCTCATGGGTGACGAGCAGCATCGTCATGTCGGTTTCTTCGGCAAGTTTGCGCATCACGTTCAACACTTCCTCGACCAGTTCCGGATCGAGTGCGGAGGTGACTTCATCAAACAGCATGATCTTCGGTGACAGCGCCAGCGCCCGCGCGATCGCAACGCGTTGCTTTTGCCCGCCGGACAGCTGGGACGGCATGCTTTTCGCCTTGTCGGCGAGCCCGACCATGTCGAGCAGCACCATGGCGTTTTTCTCCGCGTCTGCGCGCGGCACGCCCTTCGTCAGCATCGGGGCAAGCGTCACATTGTCGAGCACGCATTTGTGCGGAAACAGATTGAAGTGCTGAAACACCATGCCGATTTTTTCGCGCATCGTGTGCAGATGGCGCTCATCGGCTGGCACCAACGCACCCGCCTTCTCCATGTGAAAGAGCTGGCCTCCATCCACCTCGATCTGGCCGCCATTGATGTGTTCAAGCGTCATCAGAATGCGCAGGATGGTCGTCTTGCCGGATCCGGAGGGACCGATTAGCGCCAGCTTTTCACCCGGCATTACATTCATCGAAAGGCCGTCAAGCACGGTCAGGCGACCGAAGCTCTTGGTGATGTTGTCAATGCGGATGATCGGCGCAGTCATTCGTGTCTCTCCCCTTTGAGACCGGGCATGACCAACGATGACGGCGACTTTAAATCATGTCAATGTCAATAATAATATCAGTACAATTTTTGTCAAACCGGCTTTTTTTCCGCCAAGCGGGTCAAATTGCAAGCAACGGCGCTTCGGGGACGCCGAGCGACAGCGACGCGATAATGCCGAGCCCGGCGCGCAATTCTTCCTCGGTGGTTGATCCAAGCGAGATCCGCACTGACGGCCGCCACCCGGAATCGGTGATGCGGAAGGAGGAGCCCGGCGCTATCGCCACCCCGTGCAAGCGCGCCTGGGAGACGAACCCCTCCTCCGTATGGCCGGCAGGCAGATGCAGCCAGACATGCAGGCTTTGCGGATGCGACCGGTAATCCAGACCGGCAAGCTTCTCATCGGCAATGGCATGCCGCGCCGTCAGGGCCTTTCGCTGCCATGCGACGAGTTCGAGCGCGGTCCCGTCGCTCACCCAGCGGGTGGCAATCTCGGCGATCGCCGGCGTCGCCATCCAGTTGGAAACCAAATGCCTGTTGGTCACGGCTGAAACATAACGGTCCGGCGCCGCCAGATAGCCGATCCTCAGGCCGGGCACGGTGATCTTGGTGAAACTGGTGACGTAGAACGTGCGTTCGGGCGCAAAGGCGGCAATCGGTGGCGCCCGCCCCTCGACCAGTGGCCCCAGCACATCATTCTCGATGATCGCGATGTCGTGCCTGCGGGCCACCTCGGCAAGTGCTGCGCGCCGTTTCGCGCTCATCAGCGTGGCCATCGGATTGATCACTGAGGGCTGCAGGAACACGGCGCGAATGACGCCATTGCGGCACGCCGCGTCAAGCGCCTCCGGAATCATGCCGTCCTCGTCGATCGGCAAGCCTTCCAGATGCAGACCCAGATAGGTCGACAACGGCATCAGGGTGTGATGGCTGATGGCCTCGGCGGCGATGGTGGAGCCGGGCAGCGCGGCGCTCATGACCGCCACGGTCATGGCCGGCGTCGCGCCATTGGTGATGCTGATATTGAGCGGGGAGACATCCAGCCCGCATTTGGCCAGCCACTCGGCGGCAACCTTGCGATGCAGCGGAAAGACCATGTTCGGACGGAAGGACAGCGCCGAACTCGACGGCAGGTTCTCTCCCAGCCAGGTGAAGGCTTCGCGCATCCGGTCGAGATGGATCTGCTCGCAAACCGGCTTCAGGATCGACAGGTCGATCAATTCACCCAACCGTTCCGGCAGATAGGGCGGCTCCGGCTCACGCGCCTGGGTCTGAACGAAACTGCCGCGACCGACCTCCCCCGCAATCAAACCGCGACGAATCAACTCGTCATAGGCCCGGCTGACCGTCTGGACCGAGAGATCGAGATCTTCCGCCAGACGCCGATGCGTCGGCAATCGATCGCCATTGGAGAGCATCCCCTCCCGGATCGCGCGCGCGAATTGTTCAGCCAGCGAGAGATAGGCCGGGCGGCGGAGTTGCAGAGGATCGGGATGCCAGTTTGTCATGATATGAGAGTGCTAAATATCATCTCAATTGACAATGTAAAAATGCGTCCTCATTGTCGATTTCCAGCAATTGATATGATTGACCAGACGCGGGAGCACCTCGGCATGAAACTCGACGCGATCGATCTCCGGATCCTGTCGGCCGTTCAGGCCGATGGCCGCATCACCAAACTGGCGCTGGCGGAAAAGGCAGGCCTGTCGCCAACGCCCTGCTGGATGCGGCTGCGAAAACTGGAAAAAGCCGGCATCATCGCCGGCTATCACGCCCGCGTTGACGTCCGCTGCGTTGCTCCCGTGGCAAGCGTGATGATGGAGGTCACGCTCACCAATCACCGTCAAGTCGATTTCGATCGCTTCGAGCGCGTGGTCGCCGCCACGCCCGAAATCACCGCCTGCTGGTCGGTCGGCGGCGGCGTCGACTATATCCTGAAAATCATGGCCTCCGACATCGATGCCTATCAGCGTCTGGTCGACGGTCTGTTGGATCGTGAACTCGGCATAGACCGCTACTTCACCTACATCGTGACCAAGACGGTCAAGGAGGAGACGGTTCTGCCGCTTGCGGCGCTACTGCCTGAGCCGCGATAGACAATCTCTCCGGATTGCCCGGCCAATTCAGACCATATCTCTGCCTCTCTTGATCAGAACAGACAATCTCTCGCGGCCTTCATGGCACTCTCTTCGCAACAACTTGTGAGGAGATCCGGAGATGAATGCAGTTTTTGCCCGCGCCGCATTCCATGACGGCCTCAAGCGCCTTTGCGACCGCCAGTTGTTGCGGCAACTTGGCTATGTCGACGGGCGGTGGATGGCCGGCCATGACGGCAAGGCCTTTGAAGTTACCGACCCGGCCACCGGCGCCACGCTCGCCTGGGTCGCTAGCCTGGGCGCGGACGAAACCGCACAGGCTATTTCAGCCGCTGACGATGCATTCAAGTCCTGGGCAGACCTTCTACCGCAGCAACGGGCGACGACCTTGCGCAAATGGCATGAACTCATTGTTGCGGCGCGCGAGGACCTGGCGCTCATCATGACGCTGGAACAAGGCAAGCCGCTGGCGGAATCCCTGGGCGAGATCGACTATGCCGCCTCCTTCATCGAATGGTATGCGGAGGAGGGCAAGCGTCTCAACGCCGAGAGCGTGACCAGCCACCTGCCCGGCGCCGAGATGATCGTGCGGCGGGAAGCCCTTGGAGTCGTCGGCATCGTGACGCCCTGGAACTTCCCGCTGGCAATGATCACGCGCAAGGCAGCCGCCGCACTTGCCGCGGGATGCACCGCCGTCGTGCATCCATCCTCGGACACCCCGCTTTCAGCCTTGGCGCTCGCCGAACTTGGTGAACGGGCGGGCCTGCCTGCCGGCGTTTTCAATGTGGTTACCGGCGATGCCGCCACCATCGTTGGCAGCCTTTGTGACGATGCCCGTGTGCGGGCGATGAGCTTCACCGGGTCGACCGGCATCGGCAAACTGATCGCCGCCCAGTGCGCGCCGACGATGAAGCGCCTGGTGATGGAACTGGGCGGTCACGCGCCGCTGATCGTCTTTGCGGATGCCGACATCGACAAGGCCGTGGACATCGCGATGAGCGCAAAATTCGCCACATCCGGACAGGATTGTCTCGCCGCCAACCGGATTTACGTTCAACGCCCGATTTACGCGCCATTCTGCAAGGTCTTCGCGCAGAAGATCGCCGAACTGAAGACCGGATCCGGCCTTGAGGACGGAACCGACATCGGCCCGCTGATGCATGAGCGTGCGATCGAAAAACTCGAGGCCCAGGTCACCGACGCCATCTCCCAAGGCGCAAGGCTCACAGTTGGCGGCGGGCGCCACAAGGCCGGGCCCTTGTTTTTCCAGCCGACGCTGCTGACCGATGTTCCCGACACCGCGCTGATCATGCGCGAGGAGACCTTTGGGCCGGTCGCCGCCGTCACGGCATTCGACAGCGAGGACGAGGTGACAGCCCGCGCCAATGACAGTGAGTATGGGCTCGTGGCTTACCTGGTCACCGAAAACGGCGCCCGGCAGCTGCGCCTTTCGCGGGCTCTCGAATACGGTATGGTGGCGGTCAACAGGGTCAAGATCACCGGCGCCCCCATTCCCTTCGGCGGCTGGAAACAGTCCGGCCTCGGCCGCGAGGGCTCTCGCCACGGCATGGAAGCCTTCACCGAACTCAAATATCTCTGCATCGACACCGCCGCCTGAACAGGCCGCCCGACCTCACCAAAAGGAAATACCATGCTCGACCAAAGCAACGAACTCACCGCCTGGGACCGGGACCACTTCTTCCATCCGTCCACCCATATGGGCATGCATGCGCGCGGCGAAACGCCGACCCGCGTGATTGCCGGCGGCGAAGGCGTCTACATCACCGATACAAATGGCAAGACAAGCCTGGACGCATTTGCCGGACTTTATTGCGTCAATGTGGGCTATGGCCGCCAGAAGATCGCTGATGCCATCGCCGCGCAGGCCAAGAACCTCGCCTATTACCACGCCTATGTCGGCCACGGCACCGAAGCATCGATCACGCTTTCCAAGATGATCATCGACCGCGCGCCGGAAGGCATGAGCCGCGTCTATTTCGGCCTCTCCGGCTCGGACGCCAACGAGACCAACATCAAGCTGATCTGGTACTACAACAACGTCCTCGGCCGTCCGGACAAAAAGAAGATCATCTCGCGCTGGCGCGGCTATCATGGCTCCGGCGTCATGACCGGGTCGATGACCGGCCTCGAGCTGTTTCACAACGCCTTCGACCTGCCGCGCGCACCGATCCTGCACACCGAGGCACCCTATTATTTCCGCAGATCCGATCGCTCCATGAGCGAGGAGCAGTTTGCGCAGGACTGCGCCGACAAGCTGGAGGAAATGATCCTGGCGGAAGGCCCGGACACGATCGCCGCCTTCATCGGCGAGCCGATCCTGGGAACCGGCGGCATCGTTCCGCCGCCGCAGAGCTACTGGCAGAAAATCCAAGCCGTGCTCGACAAGTACGACATCCTGCTCGTCGCCGACGAAGTGGTGACAGGGTTCGGCCGCCTTGGCACCATGTTCGGCTCCGACCACTACGGCATGAAGCCCGATCTGATCACCATCGCCAAGGGGCTGACCTCAGCCTATGCGCCTCTGTCGGGCACCATCGTCTCCGACAGGATGTGGCAGGTGCTGGTGCAGGGGTCGGACCAGATGGGGGCGCTCGGCCATGGCTGGACCTATTCCGCCCATCCAATCTGTGCCGCCGCCGGGGTGGCCAATCTCGAACTGATCGACGAACTCGGCCTTGTTGAAAATGCGGGCGAGACCGGCGCTTATTTCCGCGCGGAGCTCGCCAAGGCCGTCGGCGGCCACAAACATGTCGGCGAGGTTCGCGGCGACGGCATGATGGCGGCCGTCGAATTTGTCGAGGACCGCGACGACCGCGCCTTCTTCGATCCGGCCAGGAAGATCGGACCGCAAATTGCCGCAGCGCTTGCCGAGCGCGGCGTCATCGGCCGGGCGATGCCGCAAGGCGACATTTTGGGCTTCGCCCCGCCGCTCTGCCTCACCCGCGAAGAAGCCGATATCGTCGTCAAGGCGGCGGCGGAAGCAATCGAGCAGGTGTTCGAAAGGCTGTGAGACCATAACGTCCGGCTGAACCGTCAAACCTGGAGATCTGCCCTCATGGCTGGGCAGGTCTCCGCCTGTATTCCGCTGCAGGCCACCGAAGCGGAGCCTGAACGACATTGACTATGGCGCAGACAGCCGACAGGCTGGGCTCGGAGTGTGAGACGATTTCGAGTGAGGAAGCTGCCGATGGCGGATCTAAGCCTGTTTGACCTGAGCGGGCGCACGGCGCTGATTACCGGCTCATCCCAGGGCATCGGCCATGCGCTCGCCGCGGGCCTCGCCAAGGCCGGCGCAAATCTGGTGCTGAACGGGCGCGATGAAGCGAAACTGGCCGATGCCGCGGCCCGGCTGGCAGGTACCTGCGCATCCATCCACCAGCTAGCCTTTGACGTCACCGACCATGCGGCGGCCCGCACGGCGATCGACGCGTTCGAAGCCTCCGTGGGCGCCATCGACATTTGCGTCAACAATGCCGGCATGCAGCATCGCGCGCCACTTGAGGAATTTCCCGCCGATGCGTTCGAGCGGCTGATGCGCACAAATGTCCATTCGGTCTTCAATGTCGGACAGGCCGTCGCACGCCACATGATTGGGCGCGGCCATGGCAAGATCATCAACATCGCCTCGGCGCAATCTGCGCTGGCCCGCCCTTCGATCGCGCCCTACACCGCCACCAAGGGCGCCGTCGCCAATCTGACGAAGGGCATGGCCACCGACTGGGCCCGTCACGGTCTGCAATGCAACGCCATCGCGCCGGGCTATTTCGACACTCCGCTCAACGCCGCCCTGGTCGCTGACCCGGATTTCAGCGCCTGGCTCGAAAAGCGCACGCCGGCCGGCCGCTGGGGCCGGGTCGATGAACTCGCCGGCGCCTGTATATTCCTGGCATCCGACGCCTCATCCTTCGTCAACGGCCATACGCTCTATGTCGATGGCGGCATCACCGTGTCGCTCTGATGGCCCGGCGCTTTGTCATCATGGGCGTTGCGGGCTGTGGCAAGACCAGCGTCGGCGAGAGCTTGTCGCGGCTGACCGGGATAGCATTCATCGACGGTGACGCGCTGCATCCGAAAGCCAATGTCGACAAGATGTCGGCTGGCGTCCCCCTGACCGACGAGGATCGCTGGCCCTGGCTTGAAGCCATTGGCCGTGAGTTCGCCAAGAGCCAAGCCCCGCTGATCATCGGATGCTCGGCGCTCAAGCGCAGCTATCGCGACAAGATCCGGCACCATGCCGGAGCGATGGTGAGCTTCGTTCACCTCAGCGGTAGCCGCGACATCATCAGCCAGCGCATGGGGGAGCGCGAGAATCACTTCATGCCGCTGACCCTGCTTGACAGCCAGTTTGCGGCGCTGGAGCCCCCAGGCATTGATGAGCAGTCGATAACCATCGACATCGATCAGCCGCTTGACGCCATCGTCGCGCAGGCGGCGCGGCATCTGGCCGGACCGTCCGCAGCGGCCGGACGAAGCGCAAAAGACGCTTTGTAGAGATTCTACTTCTGATCCGGCAGTTCGCCCACAAGGATCGCCCGGAAATCATTGACATTGGTTCCGGTCGGGCCAGTGACGAACAGATCCCCGATCGCGTTGAAGGCGCCCCAGGCGTCGTTGGACGAGAGACTTGCCAGCGGATCGAGACCCTGGGTTCTCAGTCGCCCGGCGGTGGAACCATCGGCGAAGGCGCCGGCATTGTCCTCAGAGCCGTCAATCCCATCGGTGTCGGCGGCGAGCGCCGCGATCGCCGCAACGCCATCAATGGCGGAGGCCAGGGACAACAGGAACTCGGTGTTGCGCCCACCCCTGCCCTTGCCGCGCAAGGTCACGGTTGTTTCGCCGCCGGAGAGAATGACCACCGGCTTGGTGAAGGGCCGGTCGCGGCCAGCCACTTCCCGGGCGATTGCGGCATGAACCAGCCCGACATCACGCGCCTCGCCCTCGATTGCGTCGGACAGGATCACCGCATCAACGCCGGCGCGCCTGGCCATGTCGGCGGCGGCCTCGAGCGATAGTCCGGCGGATGCAATGATTCGGACTTCGTTTTTCGCAAACACCGGATCATCCGGACGCGGCGGCAGATCCTTGCCGCTCCGCAAATGCTCGCGAATATTCTCGGGCAACGCGATGGCGCGCGCGGCGATCATCGCCTCGACTTGCGCCAAAGTCACCGCATCGGGAATTGTCGGGCCAGAAGCGACCTGGCAGGCTTCATCGCCGGGCACGTCGGACACCACCAGCGACACCACTTTCGCAGGCCACGCTGCGGCGGCCAGCCTGCCGCCCTTGATCCGGCTTGCGTGCTTTCTGATGGCGTTCATCACCCCGATCGGCGCGCCGGAAGCAAGCAGCACCCGGTTGAGGTCCTGCTCGTCGGCAAGCGTCAGCCCTTCAGGCGGGGCTGGCAGCAAGGCCGAGCCGCCGCCGCAGATGAGAGCCACGACGAGATCATCTCCGCTGAGACCGGAGACTGTGGCAAACAGCGCTTCAGAGGCTGCCAATCCGGCGCTGTCGGGCACAGGGTGGCTGGATTCAAGCACTTTGATCGTCTTGCAAGGCGCAGCATAGCCGTAGCGGGTGACCACCGTGCCGCTGAGCGGACCGTCCCATAGATCTTCAAACGCAGCCGCTAGCTGTGCGGCGCCCTTGCCGGCGCCGACGACCACAGTCCGGCCTTTGGGCTTTTGCGGCAACGCATCCATCAGCGCGCGTTTCGGATCGGCGCGCAGCACCGCGGCCTCAAACAAGCCGGCCAGGAAATCTCGTTTACGGGGATCAATCACGCTTCAATATCACACACAAACACGCCATCCACGCCGCCTTCGAGCCTTGCCACGAGTTCAGCGCCTGTGGCTTGATCAACACTGTTATCAAGATCGGCATTTCGGCCTGTTTCATCAGCGAAGTCAAACCGGAACATGTCATTTAAGCCGCGCATCAGGCGGTCAGACATAATGCGGTGCTTCCGGCATGCTGTTCTCGTCGCAAGACGTGTAGCTGCAACAGGCCGCAAACCCTACCCTGCTCATCCTCTGCGCTCGGAGGCGAAAGAGCCCGGAGACGGCGGGAACACCACCGTCTTGTTGCCATTGACAAAAACCCGGCCGTGAATATGGGCGTGAATGGCCCTAGCCAGCACCTGCGCCTCGACATCGCGCCCGAGAGATACATAGTCTTCCGCCGACTGCGCATGCGTGACCCGGATCGTGTCCTGCTCGATGATCGGGCCTTCATCCAGGTCCGCCGTGACATAATGCGAGGTGGCGCCGATCAGTTTGACGCCGCGCTCGAAGGCTTGCTTGTAGGGGTTGGCGCCCTTGAAGGAGGGCAGAAACGAATGGTGGATGTTGATGATCCGCCCGGACATTTTCTGGCACATCTCGTCGGAGAGAATTTGCATGTAGCGCGCCAGCACAATCAATTCCGCGCCGGTCTCTTCAACGACCTGCATGATGCGCGCTTCCGCGTCCGGCTTGTTTGCCTTCGTCACCTTGATGCAGTGAAACGGGATGTCGTGGTTTACCACCAGCTTCTGATAGTCCATGTGGTTGGAGACGACGGCGGCGATATCCACCGGCAAGCCGCCTATCCGCCACCGGTAGAGCAGGTCGTTGAGGCAGTGGCCGAAGCCGGACACCATGATGACAACCTTGCGCTTGACCGATTCGTCAAAAAACTCGGCTTCCATGTCGAAGCCGCGCGACACCGGTTCAAACGCGCTGATGAGATCATCGAGGCTCCGGCCATCTTCCGACCTGAAACTCATGCGCATGAAGAAATTGCCGGTTTCCACATCATCGAACTGGGCGCTGTCGGTGATGTTGCATCCCTGCTCTGCCAGAAAAGTGGATATGGCGGCGACGATACCCCGCCTGGACTGGCATTGAACGCGAAGGGCGAAACTTGTCATGTCATTCCTGTCTTTCTTTTGTCGCGCGAAATGGGTTGGCGCCGGGGCGGCCTCTGTTTTCAGATGGTGTCCAGCCGCACCGGCAAGCCGCTCCTTGCGGATCGCGTCGCGGCCTCAGCCATGGCAACCGCTTTGACAAACGCATCGCATTCCATCGCATAGGCCGGCACGTCCCGTTGCAGGAAAAAAGCATTGCCTTGTCCGTCGATAGCTTGGCTCGAATTGCACCAAAGGACTGTTATTGGCTGGCCAGCCGATTTGCCAGATTAAATTTGCCCTTGCAGCAGAAAGACCTCGGCCGCAGTAAACCGTCGAACGTCTGATCGTCGAGGGGGACGCCGTGCTTTACAGCGGCAAGGGACAACTGCCCTCCCAGATCCGGTCCGCAAAAATCCGTCCGCCCGGAAGCGACCCGGAGCGGGTACGCCAACAAGCCTTACGCGGTGGCTTTGCGCCAGGATCTGGCGCACTGGCCGGCCACCAGCGACACCATGAACGTGCTTGCCTTTGTCAACCGGCACGATCCTGCCTTTTGCGATTTTGACGCTGAGGCAGACGGAGCGCCGGATCCGTTCTCAATGCCAATACGCCCGAAGAGCTGGCCGAGGCGGAAAGCTATCTCGCCGCACCTGGGGCTTGATTTTGCCCGTCCTCGGCATCTCCGGATGAACACCCCGTCGGACCTGGCTTGAAGCGGCCGGAACGGCCGCGCCAGCGCCGCGTCACGACCGCGGCGGCGGCCTCAGGTCGGTCCGGAGACAAAGGCGATGGCCGCGGGCGGATCATCCATGTCCGGCGCCAGCGTCAGGCTCAGCCGCCCGCGCAACAACCGCTCGCCATGGCCGATGGTGAAGCCGGTATATCTCGGCCGGTTGCTGTCGGCCTTCATCTGCTCGATGAGATCAATCAGCGGCGATTCAAGCGTGAGCTTGAGATTGCTCAGCGCCGCGACCGTGTCGAGGCCGGTAAACCGGGTCTGCAGATACATCAGGAAGGCGCTGTTTTGGAACAGGATCTTCTTGTCGACCGAGATGATGAAGGCCGGAACCGGACAGGCGGCGATGATGGTTTTCGAATTGAACCGGCCGATCCTGGCGCGCAGGCTGTCATATTGAGCCAGCAGCCGCCGCATGACGGAGGCGCGCACGAGCGAACTCAGGCCGCTGTCGCCGGTCTTGCCGACATGCAGCCGCGAAATGTAATCCGCAACCGAGACGCCATCGGCCCGGGTCACGTCCTCGAGCGCCGTCCAGAACACACGTTCGAGACGGAAACCCCTGCGCTTGCCCCCCGTGTTGATTGCCCGGAAGTGCGGCTTGAGTTGTTCCGGGTCATACATAAAATCACGCCTTCTTCTTCAAAGCTGGGCAGTTATCGGTTCGATTTAGGCTGGACACCATGGGGTCAGGGCTCATCGGTCATCGGCCCTCATCGCTCGGTCAAGGCTTCGTAGCGGGCTTTGCTGATCGGTTTCAGCAGGTAATCGAGCACGGTCATTTCGCCGGTCAGGATTTCCACCGAGGCAATCAGACGGGCCGGATCGCATGCTTGACCTCGGCCCGGCGGGCGCCGCCGTCAAACAGGGTCTGCGTGAAGGTCAGCCCGACATCGGCCGAATCCAGGCTGTCATCCTGCGTACCAAGCCGGCGACGGCCCGGGCTGTCCAGCTTGCGCCCGCCCGCCGACGCCTCAAGATCAAGGGTCGGCAGATACAGGCCGCGCGCCTGCCGCAGCTCAAACTCCACCGCCTCGCGATTCTCCGCCGAAGACAGGATTTCCGGATTGGACTTCAGCGCTTCCCCAACCGCTTCCTTCAACGTCAAGGCGCTCGCCGGACCAAGCGAAAGCGCGCTCACGGCAACGCTCAGGCAAATCGCCCTCAAAGCCAACCCATACATCGTCACCCCACTCAATTCAGCCCCATAACTTCATAACAGGTTGTTTTATAGAGAGAGTCAAGCTTCAGCGCGGGTCAAGTTCTTGATCGCCGCAGACAATTGAGACGTCGCATCAGGAGTTTGTTAACGAAAATTGATAAAACCGCTTGCCTGTTCCATTCAGGGTTGTCGCCAATATGATCGCGGGACAGGAAGTTCACCGTTTGGCCTTATACAATAGTTCAACATCCTTCCTCCAACTGTTCTCGGCTCGAGCACAATGCACATTTTTTCGCCATGACCATTAATTTGGCAAAAGCCGATTGACATGAGGCAAGAACCGCATTTTATTTTGTCTAGACAAATGCGGAGCAATGCTCCCAGGTCGCCAGTAATCCACGCGCCGGTGAGGCGGCAATCCAAAAGGAAGCAAACGACATGAAACTCAAATCCCTCCTGACCACCGCCATGGCCGGCCTGATTGGCCTGGCTACGCTGGGTGCGGCGCAAGCCGAGGACGTTCTTGACAAGGTCAAGGCCGCAGGCGTTCTCAAAGTCGGCACCGAAACCGCCTTTGCTCCGTTTGATTTCATCGACGCCGGTGAACATGTCGGCCTCAATATCGATCTCTTCGCCGAAATCGGCAAGGAACTGGGCGTCACCATCGAATGGGTGACGCTGCCATGGGATGGCATGTTTCCGGGCCTGGAATCGGGCAAGTTCGACATGGTGGCGGGCCCCGCCACCATCACCAATGCCCGCATGGAGCGCTTCCGCTTCACGGCTCCGATCGCGGAAGCCACGGTCGCGCTTCTGAAAAAGGCTGGCGACGACACGATCACCAAGCCTGAAGACATTGCCGGCAAGGCAGTCGGTTCGGGCAAGGCGACCGCGCAGCTGGCCCAGCTCGTCGAGTTCGGCGCGACCCTGCCAAGCCCGGTTGAAGCAAAGGAATATGTCAGCTTCAACGAAGCCTATGCCGATCTTGCCGCCGGCCGCGTGGTCGCGGTGGCGAACTCGTTCCCCAACATTGCCTATGTCGCGCAGCAGCGCCCCGAAACATTCGCACTCATTGAGCCGCCTTTTGGGGTGAAGACCTATTTCGGCTTCCCCGGCCGTCCTGATCCTGAATATGCAACGCTGATGGACGCCATCGACGCGGCGCTGGCCACCATCAAGGCAGATGGCCGGCTGGGCGCCATCCAGAAAAAATGGTTTGGCGTAGAATTCGATACGCCTGACAAGATCACCAAAGCCGCGATCTGATTAGCTGGACCCGCGCAACCGGCCCGCTGCGCCATTCATTGGCTAGAAAGCCCGTTGCGCGGGCGCCACATTGGGTTATCTCCCACACAGCACTATGGTTCAGGCGGCTCAGGCCACATCTGACGCACGAGGAAAGGTCCGTTCATGTCATGGAAGCTGTTCTGGCTTCTGGTTGAAGCCGCGAGGCTGACCATCCTCCTCAGCGTCATCTCCGTCAGCATCGGATTTCTGCTGTCATCGCTGGTCTGCGCGGCAGTCATGTCGACACATCGTTCGGCCCGGATCGCCGGAAAACTGTTTGTCAGTTTCTTTCGCGGAACACCGCTGCTGGTGCAGCTTTTGCTGATCTATTACCTGCTGCCGCAAATCGGGTTGAACGTGCCAAGCGAAGTGGCGGCCATTGTCGGCATGTCGTTGTGCACGGCCGCCTATCAGGCGGAGATCCTGCGCGGCGGATTTTCAAGTGTGCCGAGGGGGCTTATCGAAGCCGCCAACATGTGCGGCTTCTCGAAATTCGCCATTTTCCGCCGCATCCGCCTGCCAATCGCCGTCCAGCTGACCATCCCCGCCTTGATCAGCGAAGCGATCATGATGCTCAAATCCTCGTCGCTCGTCTCGGTGGTGGGCGTGGTTGAATTGTCGCGCATGGCGCAGGATCTGGCCGCAAGCACCTATCGGCCGCTCGAGCTGTTTGCCGCCGCCGGGCTGATCTATCTCATCATCAATCTCGTGGTGGCGGGCTTCGGCCTGCAGCTTGAAAAGCGCATGCAGTGGGGAAGGACATGACGTTCGATCTCGATCTCATCGTGCTTTATCTGCCCGACATTGTCCGCGCCCTGGGCGTCACCATTCTGCTGTGGCTGGCTGGCTCGGCGCTCGGACTCCTGGTCGGGTTTCTGATCGCGGTGGCCCGGCGCTACGGTCCACGCTGGCTTGACTGGGCGCTTTTGGCACCGGTCGAACTGATCCGCGGCACGCCGTTTCTGGTGCAGATTTTCCTGCTCTATTATGGCGGCCCGTTCATTGGCCTGTCGCTCGACAGCATCACGGCAGGTCTTCTCGGCCTGACAATCTATGGGGCGGCCTACTATTCCGAACTATGGCGCAGCGGCTTTGTCGCCATCCCGAAAGGTCATGTCGAGGCGGCGCAGTGCGTGGGGCTCAACCGCACGCAAACCCTGCGGCGGATCATCCTGCCGGAAATGACCATGCTGTTGCTGCCATCGATGGTCAACATGACCATTCTCATGCTGAAGGAGACCGCCATTCTTTCGATTATTTCCGTGCCGGAACTGACGCTCGCCGTCAGCGCGCTCGGCACCAAATACTATGCTTTCGTCGAGGGTTTTGCGATTCTGGCGCTGGTTTACTGGGCCCTGGTCGAGGCCTGCAGCGCCCTCGGGCGCTACGCTGAAAGCCGTCTTTCCAAATACAGGTTTGCCGTATCATGAGTGCCAAGCCCGCCATCAAGGTTGAAAAACTGGTCAAGCGCTTTGGCAAGACCACGGTTCTCGAAGGCATTGATCTGGCCGTGGAACGGGGGCAGGTGACCTGCCTGATCGGCCCGTCAGGTTCGGGCAAAAGCACGCTGCTGCGCTGCATCGCCCTGCTCGAAGAAGCAAATGAAGGCTTCATCGAAATCAACGGCGAACCTCTGGGGTTTGCCAGCGGCCCCAATGGCGAGCGGGTTCGCCTGCCTTCCTCGGAAACCCAGAAAGTGCGCGCCCACATTGGAATGGTGTTTCAGCAATTCAATCTCTGGCCGCACATGACCGCGCTCGGCAATGTCACTGAAGCCTTGGTCACCGTACGCCGGATGCTGCGGAAGGACGCCGAGCAACGCGCCATGACGCAATTGTCAAACGTTGGCCTGAGCGACCGCGCCGGCCATTATCCCAGCGAATTGTCCGGAGGCCAGCAACAGCGCGTGGCGATCGCCCGCGCCCTGGCGCTCGATCCCGACATCATGCTGTTTGACGAGCCGACATCCTCGCTGGATCCCGAGCTTACCGGCGAGGTACTGGCGGTCATGCGCGACCTGGCCGAGAGCGGCATGACGATGCTGGTGGTCACCCATGAGATCGGCTTTGCCGCCTCCGTCGGCTCGAAAATCGTGTTTCTGGACCAGGGAAAGCTGATTGTTGAAGGCAAGCCGGAAGAGGTGTTCGGCAAGCCCCGTCACGAGCGGATTGACCAGTTTCTCGACACCTATCTCGACCGCGGCGCCGCGACGCTGCTTTGAGCGGCGATCAGCTTCTCACGCGATCAGGAGGCGAGCGGGAAAGCACCGGCAGGATGCGTTGCTTGATGTGACATTGCCTGCTGACAATGCGACAATAGAGGCTCGGACAAGCGAGGATGACTGCAATGTTTGTGAAAAATGCCTGGTACGTGGCGGCACTCGATCACGAGATCGGCCGCAGCCTGACACAGGTCCGCATTCTGGGTGAAAACGTGCTGCTCTACCGGCGCCAGGATGGCGTGGCGATCGCGCTCGAAGACGCCTGCCCGCACCGCAAGCTGCCGCTGTCGATGGGCCGGCTTCTGGGCGACGAGGTTGAATGCGGCTACCACGGCTTGCGATTTGATTGCGCCGGCGTCTGCACGCGGGTTCCCGGCGCCGAACGCATTCCCCATGTCGCAAAGGTGCGGGCCTATCCGCTGGTCGAGCGCTACGGCATGTTGTGGATCTGGCCAGGCGACACGGCGCTTGCAGATCCCGCCAAGATCTTCCGAATCGAGCAGTGGGACAATCCCGATTGGGGCAAGAGCCGCGGCGACGCCATGAGTGTTGACTGCAACTATCTCTACATCACCGACAATCTGCTCGACCCCTCCCACGTTGCCTGGGTTCATCCCTCCTCGTTTGGCAACGCCGCCTGTGAGGACGTGCCGGTGAACACCCGTGAAACCGAAGACGGCGTGGTGGTGTCGCGCTGGATGATGGATGTCGACGTCGCGCCGTTCTACGCGCCTTTTGTCAAGTTCAGCGGCCGCGCCGACCGCGAACAGCATTACGAGGTCCGCTATCCCTGTCACGCCATCATCCGGGCGGTGTTCGTGCCCGCCGGAACCGGCGGACCCGGCAAGCCGCTGCATGAGGATGTATTTCTCATGGACAGCTTCAATTTCATGACGCCGATTGACGAAAAGCGGTCGCGCTATTTCTGGTTCCAGATGCGCAATTTCGCGCCCGGGGATGAAGAGGTCTCGGCGCAGTTCGGCAGCGCGGTTCAGGCGGCTTTCGAGGAAGACCGCATTGTTCTCAATGCCGTGCAGATAGGCATGGACACCAAGACCACGCCAAACCTCAACTTGAAGATCGACAAGGGGCCGATCCGGTTCCGCCAGCATATTCAACGCATGGTCGACGCCGAAAACCAGATCCAGCAGGCGGCGGAGTAAGCCGCCGCCTCGCTGCAAGGCCGGTGGTTTTGCGCTTATCCGGCGCGCCTTTGGCCGGCCGCACTCGCCAGGATGCACAGCAGCTCGAACATGATCGAGATCCCGAGCCAGGCCGTGCCGCCGGAGGCGTCAAAGGGCGGCGAGACTTCCACCAGATCGGCGCCGATGACATTGACGCCCACCAGTTCGCGCACCACCTGAATCGCCTGGAAAGAGTTCGGCCCACCCACTTCCGGCGTTCCGGTGCCCGGCGCGAAGGCCGGATCGACAAAATCGATATCGTAGGACACATAGGCCGGCGCCTGGCCGACAATCTCGCGCGCCTCCGTCATCACATCTTCGACGCCGCGGGCGAAAAACTCCTCGATGGTGATCAGCCTTATGCCAACGGAGCGGGCGAAATCCTTGTCCTCGGTGTCGTAGGATGTGCCGCGAATGCCGATCTGAACCACCCTTTTCGGGTTCAGAAGTCCTTCCTCGACCGCGCGCCGGAACGGCGTGCCGTGGGTGTATTTGGAGCCGTTGAAATAGCTGTCGAACAAATCCGTATGGCTGTCGAAATGGATCATCCCGACGGGCGCATCCGAAGCCAGTCCGCGCAGGATCGGCAGCGTACACAGATGATCGCCACCGGCGGTCAGCGGCACAATCCCGGCGGCTTTCACCCGCGCATAGTAATCTGAGAACCGCTGCAGCGAATCCATCAGATCCGCCGGATTGGGCGCAACATCGCCAAGATCGGCGCAATTGGCCAGTTCGAACGGCCGTACGCCGGTGGCCCCGTTTCCGGCCCGTATCATGGTCGAGAGATCGCGCAACTGGCGCGGCCCATGGCGGGGGCCCGGCCGATTGGTGGTGCCGCCATCCCAGGGCGCCCCGATCAATCCGATGGCGACATCCTTGATGCGCGGATCATCCAGCGGCACATGCGGCAGCCGCATGAAGGTGGCGATACCGGCAAATCGCGGCAGGTCAAAACCCGATACAGGATGGAAAAACGGATCGCTCATATTGTCTCCGGAAGGTGGTTCGATGGTCCAATGCGGCGGATTTGAGAAGACCCTGCCGCGGCGGATTTGTACAGGCGTTTGCAACTCAACCGGCCGCAACGATTTGGAAATCACACGCATTCAGACTTTCTGGTTGTCGATATAGGCGTCCAGCCTGTCAGGGTCGAAAATAGTGCCATCGAAAAAGCCGTCGGGACCGAGATAGAGAAATTGCGAGGAGGCCCCGACCGCAATGGTCCGTTGCAACGCGCCTTCCACCTTGGAATTGGCCGACGGCACCGGAACGCCGATTTCGCTGAGCACGGTGCGATAGATATCAGGCCGGTAGCTTCGGCGCGCCGTCTCCGCATGGGCGGCGGAATGGGTGACATAACCCCAGCGAACCATCTGCGAATAGAACCAGAGCGCGTGGCTCTGCCACGGAAAGGTCGCCGCCCGGCCGTGCGGCTGGAAGAAATCAGGGGACGCGGCTGAACCCGCTTCGCCCAGAATGGACCCGTCAAGCGCCGGAAGAATGACGCCGGCGGGTTGGCCGAGATATTTGGGCGAGCTCAACAAATTCGCCAATTCAATATGGTTGGACGGCTGACCGCACCATTCGGCGGCGCGATAGAGCGCACGCAACAGGGCATGAAGCGTCGGAGCATTCTGCTCCGCCCAATCCTCGCGGACCGCCAGCACTTTCTCGGGACTGGAGGCCCAGATCGAGGATTTGGTGGTGATGATCCGGCCCGCCCCCTGAATGACGCCGACGGTGTTCCACGGCTCCCCGACGCAATAGCCGTCGATCTGTCCGGAAGCCAAGGCGTCAGCCATCAAGGGCGGCGGCAGGATGACAATCTCGATGTCCTCATCCGGCGCGATGCCGGATGCGGCAAGCCAATAGCGCAATTCGAAATTATGCCCGGAAAATGGATGCACCACGCCAAACTGAAGCGGCTTGCGGGCTTCAGCCCTTCCGGCCCTTACAACCCTGGCCAGGGCATGGCCGGCAGCCTTGGCATCCATCATCTCGAATGCCCCGCCCTGCCGCATTCTCTCAAGCAAGGCGGAACTGACGGTGATGGCGTTGCCGCCCAGGCCAAGCGCCATCGGCGCGATCAAGCGGCAGTCAAACGGCGTCAGACCCAGATTGGAGGCGATCGGCATTGGCGCCAGAGCGTGGGAGATCTCGAACTGGCCGACGGCCAGCTTGTCACGGACATTGGCCCAGGATGTCTCCCGGACAAGATTGAGCGCGATGCCCTCGGCTTCGGCAAATCCGTGTTCCCGGGCGGCGATCAGGATCGCGCTGTCGGTCAGCGGAAGAAATCCGGCGCTCAACTCTATCATCATTCAGTCCCCTCATTGCCAAGCAGCCCCGCCGACATCACCAGGCTTTCCGCCACGTCGACGATCTTGCGGTTGCCGTTCATCGCCGCCTTGCGCAACAGCTTGTAGGCCGTGTCCTCATCGACCCCGCGCGACTTCATGATCAGCCCCTTGGCCTGTTCAACCACCTTGCGCTGCTCGAGAGCCCCGCGCGCCTCCTCAAGCTCGCGCTCAAGCCTGGAGAACGCATTGAACCGGCTGATGGCCATATCGAGGATGCTCTTGACCCGCTCCTGGCGCAGGCCATCCACCACATAGGCGGACACCCCGGCATCGATGGCAGATTGCATCGCCTCCTTATCGGAGCGGTCAACGAACATCGCGATCGGCCGTTTCACCGCCCGCGACAATTGAAACATGTTTTCCAGCATGTCGCGGTTGGGGTTTTCCAGATTGATGACAATCACATCCGGCTCATGCAAAGCGATTTTTGCCGCAATGCCGCTCATTTCGCTGATGACCATCACTTGAGTGTGCCCGGCAGCGGACAGCCCCGCTTCGATGATCGAAGCGCGGGTCGGATTCTCATCTATGATCAGGACGGACGGAAGAGTTTCGGCCATGCCGGCATTTTGCGCGTTTGCAAAACTTGTGCAATGCACAAAATACCGGTTTCAGAATATTTGGCGCGCCGGCTCAGGCCGGTTCCGGGCTCTCCCAACAAGTCCTGCGTGCCTGATCATGCGCCCGTCTCACCGAATTTAATGACGCAGTGCGCCTTCAATGTTTCCGGAAACAGGCTTATAGCGGGCGGCAAGCGCGCGCGATGGCCGGCGCAGGGAAGAGGAGTTGATTGCATGACCAAGACAGCGTCACCGGTGGATCCTGAAGGTCTCATGGAATTTTCGGTGGTCTTCACCGATCGCTCCCTCAATCACATGTCGAAGTCGTTTCAAACCGTCATGAACGATCTCAACGCCATGCTTTGCGAGGTCTATTCCGCGGAGGCGGCGGTGATTGTTCCCGGTGGCGGGACATTCGCGATGGAGGCGGTTGCCCGCCAGTTTGGCGCCGATGCGAAGGTGCTGGTCATCCGCAATGGCTGGTTTTCCTATCGCTGGACGCAGATTTTCGACACGGGTGACATTGCATCGGAGTCAACCGTGATCAAGGCCACGCAGACAGGCAACGAGAGCACCTCGCCTTTTGCGCCGCAATCGCTGGAGGTGATCACCGCCAAAATCCGCGAGCAGCGCCCGAACATCGTGTTCGCCCCGCATGTGGAAACGTCTTCCGGCGTGATCCTTCCGGATGATTATCTCAAGGCCATCGCCGAAGCGGCCCATGATGTTGGCGCCCTGTTCGTGCTTGATTGCATTGCCTCGGGATGCATCTGGGTTGACATGAAAGCCACCGGCGTCGATGTGCTGATCTCCGCGCCGCAAAAGGGCTGGAGCGCCTCACCTTCGGCCGGGCTTGTCATGCTTGGCGCCCGCGCGCTGGAGCGGCTGGGCGAGACCAAGAGTTCGAGCTTTTCGCTGGATCTGCGCAAATGGCACGACATCATGCAGGCCTATGTGGCTGGCGGGCATGCCTATCATTCGACGATGCCGACCGATGCGCTTGTGGTGCTGCGGGACCGTATGATCGAAACCCGAGACTTCGGCTTCGATCTCGCCCGTGACCGGCAGTGGGAGCTTGGCCGCAAGGTGCGGGCGTTGCTGGCCGGCCAAGGGTTCAGATCCGTCGCGGCGCCGGGATTTGAGGCGCCGGGCGTTGTCGTCAGCTACACCAAGGACCCCGAATTCCAGAACGGCAAGAAGTTCCTGGCCCAGGGCATGCAGATTGCCGCCGGCGTCCCGCTCATGTGCGACGAACCCGCCGATTTCCGGACCTTCCGCATCGGATTGTTCGGCCTCGACAAGCTCGGCGATGTCGACGGCACGGTGGCCAAGCTGGAAAATGTTCTAGAAACACTTGCAGCCGCCTGACTTCAAAACCGGAAACAGCCAAAAGCATTTGGCAGCATTGAGCCACCGCGCAGCGAGTTGACTGCGCGGTGGTTCATCAGTTTGATCGTCAGGCTTTGCCGACGCTCTGGCGCTGTGTGCCCAGACCCTCGACGCCGAGTTCTATTGTCTCGCCACCCTTCAGATAGGTCTGCGGCTTCTGCCCCATGCCGACGCCCGGTGGCGTTCCGGTTGAGATCACATCGCCGGGCTGCAGGCTCATGAACTGGCTGACATAGCTGACAATATGGGCGACGCCAAAGACCATGGTCCTGGTCGAGCCATCCTGATAGCGATGTCCGTCAACCTCGAGCCAGAGTTTGAGATCCTGAGGATCGGCGACCTCGTCGCGCGTCACCAGCCATGGTCCGATCGGGCCGAAGGTGTCGCAGCCCTTGCCCTTGTCCCAGGTGCCGCTGCGTTCGATCTGGAACTCACGTTCCGACACGTCGTTGACGACGCAGTAGCCGGCCACATGATCGAGCGCATCAGCCTCATCGATATAGACGCCGCCCTTGCCGATGATGACGCCGAGTTCGACTTCCCAGTCGGTCTTGACCGAATTGCGCGGGATCAGAACGGTGTCGTTGGGGCCGCAGACGGCGCTTGTCGCCTTCATGAAGATGACCGGTTCCTTGGGCACCTGCGCGCCGGTTTCGGCGGCGTGGTCGGAGTAGTTGAGCCCGATGCAGATGAACTTGCCGACGTGACCGACGCAAGCGCCAATCCTGTCCGCTTCCAGTTCCGGCAAAGTCGCCGGATCGATCGCGGCGATCCTGGCCAGGCTTTCGGGCAGAAGCGCATCACCGGCGATATCGCCTATAACCGCCGACAGGTCGCGGGGGTTTCCGGCGGCATCAAGAATGGCAGGCTTTTCCTGTCCGGGTGCGCCAATGCGAAGCAATTTCATGTCATGGTATCCTTGTGTCTCTCAAGTCCGATCAGGCGGCGGCAATCCCGGCCGGCGTGACCCTGTGCAGCGCTATTGATAACGGTTTCGGTCCGATTGAAAAGCCCGGCGCTTCGGACAATGCCCGCGAATATTTGGCGGCAATTGCCTGCCCTCACCCACGCGGAGGTCATTTGACCGGCCTGAATTCGTGTTTGAACATTGCATTTCCATGTGGAAGGATCGGCGCAGTCTCCGGGTTTCGGGACGCCGGCTTGAGAGGAGGCAGCAGCATGATTGTCGACACCCATCTGCATGTGATTGATCTCTCCGCGCTGGATTACCCGTGGCTTGCCGGGAAGCCGGAGCTGAACCGTCCGTGGTCCTACCGGGCCTACGCGCTTGAAGCGCGCCGCGCCGGGATCACGCGCGCGTTGCACATGGAGGTCGACGTCGCGCCGGACCGCATCGAAGACGAAACCGGCATGGTCGCAACCCTGGCTGCGCAGCCTGACAGTCTGATCGCCGGAGCGATCGCGTCCTGCCGGCCCGAGGATCAGGGATTTACCGCCTATCTGGAGCGCCAGCGGGCAAATCCGTTGGTCAAGGGTTTGCGGCGCGTGCTGCACGTCATGCCTGACTCGCTTTCGGAACAGCCGCTGTTCCGCGAAAACATCGCGCGCCTATCAGGCACTGGCCTGAGCTTCGATCTCTGTGTGCTGCCGCGCCAGTTGCCGCAAGCGGTTGCCTTGGCCGACCTCGCGCCAGACGTGCATTTCATCCTTGATCACTGCGGCGTTCCCGACATCAAGAGCGACGCAAGCCAGCCATGGCGCACCCACATCGCCGAGATCGCGAAACGCCCGAATGTGACCGCCAAGATTTCCGGCGTCGTCGCCTATGCCGACCCCGAAAGCTGGATCGCCGACACCTTGCGGCCATGGGTCGAGCACACGATCTGCAGTTTTGGATGGGACCGGGTGGTCTGGGGCAGCGATTGGCCGGTCTGCACGCTGGGCGGCGGGCTTCTGGCCTGGGTGGCGGCCACACACGCGCTCCTGGAGGGCGCGAGCCCGGATGAAAAGCGCAAACTTCTGCGTGGCAACGCCGAACGGATCTGGTCTCTTTGAAGTTCCGCCAAAGCCGCCGCCGGCGGGCGGATCGGGCCTGAAGGTTTCACCCGCGGACCGGCGCCCGCGGGAGCGCCGGACTTGAAAGATTCTACCGGCGATGCAATAAGATTCACCGTGGAGTGGCTCATTTATAGTTAAACCGGGAGTTTTATTCTTGACCCTAACAAATCTCATGGCGACCCGTCGCGCGGCGATCCTGGCAGCGGGCTTGGCCCTGTCAATGCCGGCAGCTTTTGCACAAACCACCGATCGTCCGACTGCGGCTGCGCAGACGCCGAAGAACAATTGGGCAGTCAATTGCGGCACGGGCGAAACCGCCGAGGGGCCGCTGGTCTGTCAAATGATGCAGAATGTTGTTGTTCAGGAAACCAATCAGCGGCTTCTCACCGTTGTCGTGCGCCCACAGAAGGATTCCGCCAATCACACCCTGACCCTGGCATTGCCGCATGGCGTTGATTTTCTCAAGGGCGTCGATGTGCAGGTCGATGACAAAGAATCCTTCAACGTCCCGGTTCAGACAAGCAGCGCCCAGGGCGCTTTTTCGAACCTTCCGATCAGCGACGAATTGCTGGCTCAGCTGAAAGCCGGTACGGCGATCAAATTCAATTTTCAAGCCGTGTCGGGACAGACCTTCGCGGTGCCGATCAGCCTGATCGGCTTTTCAACGGCCTATGATAAACTGTCCGCCGGCTGAGCATCATGGCTGGCGACATCAAGGGCGGGTTCAAGGACCAGAACTTTTTCGAAAGAAGCATCGTTCTGGACGGCTCGTCCTTCGTCAATTGCGTGTTTTCCAGATGCACCATGGTCTATTCCGGCGGCGAGATCCCGGCGATGTCTGGATGCCGGTTTGACGATTGCACATGGCAGTTCGGTGGTGACGCGGCCAACACCATCGCCTTTCTCTCCGGCATGTACCGGGGCGGCTTCGACCGGTTGATTGAATCGACGTTTCACGAAATACGGCGCGGCGCGATGATCAGCCGAGCCCCCGAGCCGGCCGGGGCGACAACCGCAGCCTCAACCGCGGCCCGGTTTCTCAAGCCCTTGCGGATTTTCCGGATCCCGAAACAGGAGCAGTGATCAAAATGACTGACCTGACCGCCGACACATTCGATCCGCTGGACGGCGGGATTTTCACGGTGATGGCGGTAGCGCCGGTGCAGCAGCTTCGGTTGATCGAGATCTCGCGCAAGGGCCAGGGTGAGCGCGCGGGTGGCTCGTTCTCGCTGCTGTGGCAATCGGACACTCGGCTGGTGTTGCCGCAAGGCAGCTATGTGCTGAACAATGACAGCCTGGGCGATATCGAACTGTTCATCGTGCCCGTCGGCCGGGCTGGCGATGGCGTGCACTACGAGGCGGTTTTCGCCTGAACCATCATCCGGGAAAGCCCCGAGCCTGCAACAGTCCGCTATGGCTTGTCCGGCGCGGGCGGCCGCCATATGAGCAAATCGTAGACGCCTTTGTCCTCGACCGTCTCAAACCCGAGGCGTTTGTAAAGCCGCATCGCCGGATTGGTCTTTTCGACATGAATGCTGAGCGCTTTTGAGCTTGCCGCTGCTTCATCCATGACATCGGCCAGCAATGCCGCGCCCATCCCCTGCCCCCGCGCATCTGGCATCAGGGCAATATCGATGATCCGGTGTTCTCTCGGCCAGTGCTCGAGGTAAAGCCGCCCGACGGGCTGTCCGGCCCGTTCGATGATCAGCCACATGGCATCCGGATAGTGCTTGAGATAGTGACTGTGCTGGGCCTGGAACTGCATCTCCAGAAACGCGGCCTTCTCATCGTCGCTCCAGGGCGCCGGCGCCAACTCTTCCTCGCGCGTGGAGGCGTAAAGCCTTGAGAGGAAACCCGTGTCTTCTGGCGAGATGGCGCGGAATGTCAGCCCAAGAGCCGCAGCCCGCTGATACCGAGGGATCACGGAACCGGTCGCTCCGTGATCATGAGTATCGGACTTGGCGCCCACCGGCGTCAGCTGCGCGACGGATAAATTCCCACAAGCGCTATGCAGTAATTGCAAACCATGCTCGGTTGCATGTTGTTATGCGATAAATTTCCTCCAGTCTGCCCCACCTGGCCGCCGGTCAGATCAACCTTGACAGAATTTGCATTCATCGTCACTTCCGTGCCCGAAGTCGCGTAAGCATCATCGACGGCGGCAAGATAATTCCCGGCGGGCGAAGATTCGCCGCCACCCTGGCTAACGGCATGCAGTGTCCCGTTTCCGGTTACTCCGGTCAGCGCATGTGTATGCGCCGGCATTTCCATTATGGTCAGAGTGACTGTTTCCGTGCCCAGTCTTTCGCCAACCCGGTAAGTGGAGCCCCCGGGCATCTGCCCATGCGACAAAGCCGCACGTCCGCGCAAATCCGGCAGCGCGAACGTCGTGATGCCGTCACCGCCATAATTCGTGCCCAACAAGGAAAACAGGGATGAATTTTGGCTGATGCCCATGAGTTGCCCGGCACAGAATGCCCAGCCCCTTGGTGCAAAGTCAAACCCAAACAAACGTATTTCACCGACAAATGGCTCAGACATGCGCTTTCTCCCAAAATTATATTTCGTAACGAAGCATATAAATGAACTGAAATCAATTTATATTTGCAATATTATATTCTATATTTTAATATTAAAGTATTTTTTCAATATGTATAATAAAGCAAATCTTATATATTTATTTATTCATGCAATTAACCAGATATATCCCTGCATTTGCGACGCTACCCCATCAAGGAAGAGTACAGACGACATTCCCAGTGATTGTTCCGGTTGACGCAACACCAGCCGTGTTGTTGGCGGCGCCAAGTGCAGCCACATCGGCCTGGCTGATGAGCAGCAAACCGCCAGCTGTATTATCGAGATTGAAGGAATCTCCGCCCAGACCGAAGGCCGGCGGGCCACCAACTCCATCGCTGTTGCCGGTGGCATTCAGGCAAGCAGTCGCTGTCGCAGTGCTGACCTGGAGATAAATTCCGGACCCGGTGGTAACCGCGCCAACAATATTGTTGGTGACCGTCGCCTGCAGATTCGAGGTGCCTTCTGCCTCGAGCCGTATTGCCTCAGTTGCCGACGAAGTCACTGTATTGTTGGAGATCAGAACCCTCATTTGGGCGCCGTCGAAGGTTCGGATATCAATCCCTTCACCAGTCGGGTTGGACGCGATTATGTTGTTGTCGAGCGTTACGGACGTCGTGCCGGTACCGCCCTGGTCAATTTCAATGAGACCGAACGTACTGTCGCCACTGTCGACGGTGTTGTTGGCGATAACTGCCATGCCGCTGCCATCGTCCCACTCGATCTCGACGAACTGCGCGCCAATGTTCGAGGCAACTGTCACGCCACTCACATTGACATTGAGCGTCGATCCGGCGGTCGTGGTTTCGGCAAATACGGCGTCGTTGCCGACATCAAACTGTACATTCGCCGTAGTCAGAACGAATGCGTTGAGCACACCACCGTCATTCTGTAGATCAATACCCCGATCATCGGAACGGATGGTGCCGCCATTGATGGTCAGGCTGCCGCTGGTATCGTCAATCAGAATGGCCGCGCCTGTCGGATTGGTGCCGGCAACTGTGAACGAGGCATAGGTGAGATCAAGCGTCGTGCTGGCCATGGTCAGCGCATTGACGCCGGGGCTCGTCACCGTGTGAGAGCCGAGACGGTAGGTGCCGCCATGGGTGGCGCCAAACGCCTGGGCGCTGATGCCGGACTGGGTCGAGGTCACGCCGGAATAGTCGTAATCGCCCGAGGTGGCCGTGAACTCGAAAGCGCGGCTGCCCGCTGTCGCCACGTCGACAGTGCCGCTGACATTGATGTCGGTGTTGATGCCGGTCGCGTCGATGCCGTTGCCTGTGGTGGTATCGATGTTGACATTGGCAAAAGTGATGCTGGCGCCGTTGTTGCCGTTGAGCGTGATGGCGTCATTGGCGCCGGTGTTGAGCGTGGTGGCGCCGTTGAACTGGATGGCGCCGCCGGTGTTGCCGGTGATACTGATGCCCGTTCCGCCGGTACCGGCGACGGTGTTGGAGAACGTCACCGTGCCACCTGTCCGCCCGGCAATGTCGATGAGCGCGCCGGTGGCGTTGGTGATGCTTGCCACTGTGGTGACGTTGCCGGAACCGGCGTTGATCCGCACCGCCGCCCCGGTCGACGTGTCGATGGTGCCGCCATTGATATTGATGGCGTTGGTGTTGCCGGCGATGTCGATACCGTCGCCAGCGGCGTTGTCGATATTGACCGTGGCGATGGTGACCACGCCATTGGCGCCGTCCAGCCTTATGCCATCGCCGCCGGTGTTGTTGATCGTCGCACCGGCAAAGTTGAACGTTGCCGACGATCCGCCGGAAATTTCGATGCCGTCGCTCGTGCCGCCCGAGGTGCTGTTGACGGTCACGGCCCCGCCATTGAACGTGGCCCCATCGACATTGATCAGGCTGATGGCGTCGGCGACCACCGTTCCCGACGCCGCCAGCGTGTCGAAAGCAACGCCGCCGGCGCCGACGATGACGCCGTTCCAGCCGAGAATCTGGCCGGACGTCGTGTTGATCGAAGTATTTGTGCCGGTGATCGACATCGTTCCGCCGCCGGACGCCAGAAAGCCCGCGCCGGACGTGGTGGCGAGACCGAGGTCGCCCGAGAAGTTGTAGGTCCCCGTCGATGCGATCGTGATCGCGTTCGCAGTGCTCGTGCTGGCGCTGATGGCGGCGGAAATCGCGTGAATGCCGCCGGTGCCGCCATTCGACGCGAACGCAGCCGCGGCATTGTTCTGCGTGATCGAGCCGCCGAAGGTGAGTGCGGTAATGTTCGAGCTGTCGATGTTGAAGGCGGCGCCGGTCGGGCTGGTGATATTGGTGTTGGTGAAGGTGAACCCAGCGCTTGAGCCGTTGACGATGTCGACGCCGGCATCGCCGCCATTCAGCGTCACCGTGCCGTTGAAGCTGTAGGAACTGCCGTCGGCGTTGTCGAACTGCAGGCCGGTGCCGTTGGTGGCGTTGATCGCGCCGGAATAGGCCAGGCTGCCGGTATGGCCGCCCGACACGCTGACGGCGGCCGCATTGGCTGTCTGGGACAGCGACGAGCCGGCGCCGAAGCTGACCGCCGCGCTGCCGCCGGCGATATTGATGCCGGTGCTCGAACCGCCGGTGATCGTCGCAGTGCCGAGCGAGAAGCTGCCCGAGGAATTGGAGACGAGCACGCCCGCGTCCGTGGCGCCGGAAATATTGAGTGTGGCGATCGTCACCGCGTTGGAGCCGGCGCCGACGCCGGTGACCACGTCGAAAGTGACCCCGGTTGTGCCGGAACCGGTCGAGCTTACCGTACCGAATGTCAGATCGGTCGCAAGCGGATCAAGGAACAGCGCCGCGCCGGTGGTGGTGTCGATTGTGCCGGAGCCGCCGCCGGTGAGCTGGAAATCGGTGCCTGCGCCCTTGGTATCGACCGACAGGCCGGTGCCGCCGGTGTTGAAGATGTTCAGCGTCGAAATGTCGACATCGCCGATGGCATTGTTGAAGGTCAGGCCGTTGCCCAAGACGCGGGCGCTCGTCGACTGGCCGATCTGCAGCGCGCCGAAGGCGACCTGGTCGGAGGACGCGGCCGTGGTGCCGATGACGGTCGTGTCCGCGTCGAAGGTGACGTTGTCGAACAGCACGCCGCCGCCCGTGCCGTTGCCGATCACGGTGACGCCGGAGAAGCCGGTGACGACGGTGGAATTCTGCGTCGCGGAGATGCTGTCGCCGTTGACGGCGACCGTCGCGCCCGCCGAGCCGCTTTCCGCTGTGGTGGTGCCGCTGACGCCGAGACGCAGGATGTTCGCGGTCGCCGCAGTGACGGTTTCGATGGCTCTGCCCGTCGTGTGGATCTCGTTGGCGCCGGACAGCGACACGGTCACGGTTCCGCTGCCGGCGCTCTGGTTGATGAAGATGCCGCGCCCGCCGACATCGTTGGTGTCGCCGTCGGATCCGATGGTCAGCCCGGCGATCGACAGGGTATGGGCGGCGTTGGTGGTGTGGTTGTACTGGATGGCATCGCCGGTGACGGCGACGTCGGCTCCGACGGTGACGTTCGTCAGGGACGCAATGATGTTCTGGAGCTGGACCGCGTCGTCGGTGGTATTGTCGACGGTCAGGCCGGTGATGGTGAGCGAGCCGGTCGCGTTATCGTCGCTGCCGAAGACGCCGAAGACCGCCTGATTGATGTCGATATTCGTGAGGCTGACGGCGTTGTCGTTGTTCTGAACCAGCAGGCCGGTGGTGAAGGCGGAAATCGCGACGCCGGACAGGTTCGTCGTGGCGGCTGCCACGGAACTGGAAATGGTGACGCCAGTGCCGCCGCTCGACGTCACTGCCGCATTCGTCAGCGACACGACGCCCGTCGCCGCGGTGGCGCCGAAGCTGACGGCGGTGCCGCTCGCCGAAAGCTGGGACTGTGTGGTCGCATTGCCGATTTGCGCGGACCCGCCGACGCCGCTGGCCGCGATCGCCGTCGTCGGAGCGGTGGTCGCGCCGATGTTGACGACGCTGTCGGCCGAAGCCGCCGATGCGATGTTGACCGTGCCGGCGGTGTGGGACAACAGGATGCCGTTCGCACCGCCGTCGATCGACAGACCGCTGAGCGAATTGCTTGTCCCGTTACCGATGGCGATCGTCGCTCCGGTGTTGGCGCCGGAAATGTTCAGGCCGGTGCCGCCGGTTCCCAGATCGATGTCGGCGGAAGTCAGCGTGAAACTGCCGGCGCCGGTAACCGCATTGAGGTCGATGGCGAAGCCCGTATGGCCGTCGAGATCGGCCGAGCCGATGGCAATGCCGTTGCCGCCGGAGGTGGTCACCGTGTCGATGTCGATGCCGGCGTTGGCGCCGCCGCTCGCCGCCGTGATCGTGGCAAAGGTGATGCCGCCGGCGCCGACGCTCAGGTTCGAAAGGCCGAGCGCCGTCGCCCCGCTGGTGACCAGGCTGTTGGTCGATCCCGCCACGCCAAGCGTGGGACCGTCGGCGACGAGGCCCGCGCCGGCGGTCGCATTGATGCTCAGACCGGCGAAACTCACCGACCCGCCGGTGCCCGCAAGGTTGACCGCGGTTCCGGCGGCATTGTTGAACGCCGTGGTCGAGCCGATGTCGACCGCGCCGAAGCTGAGCGCGCCGCCGGTCTGCCCGGTGACCTCGATGACGCTGTCGCCCGTCGCGCCCTGCGAGGAGACCGCCGCAAAGCCGATCGTGCCGCCGGTCTGGCCGTCAATGTCGATGACATTGGCCGTATTGTTGGCCGTGGTGATGGCGGTGCTGATCGTCACATCGCGCGCGCCACCGCCGATTGCCACCACTGTGCCGGTGGTGCCGTCGATGTCGGAGGCCGCGTCGACGGTCACGGCAGCGGTGGAGGCTGCGCCGGAATCGATGCTGAGCGCCGTGCCGGCATTGGTTCCGAACAGGTCCACATCGGTCAGCGCCACGGTCGAGCTGTTGTTGTTGAGCATAACGGCCGCAGCGCCTGCGCCAACATTGCTGATCTCGACATTGTTGATGGTGACGGGGCTCGCTGCCCCGGTGCCGTCGACACGGATCACGGCATCGCCGGCGCCAAGCCCCGTGGCGTCGAACACGGTGTTCTGGATGGTTGATCCGCCGCCGCCGGCGGCCGTCGCAACCACCGACGTCGCGCCGGCAAAGGTGTTGCTGGCGATAACCGAGTCTTGCGTGACCGTGCCGCCGATAACGCCAAAGTTGGCCTCGATATTTACCGGCTTCACCATCCCAAACGCAATGGACGTGCCGTCGTCAAAGCCGTTGAGCGATTGACCGGCCTTGAGCGTGAAGCCGTCAACGCCGCCGGCCGCCAGATCGATGGTCCCGAAGCCGGAATGGGCGACGAAGACGAAAGTCTGGTCGCCATCGGCAAGCGCCTCGGCTGCGTCAACCGTGATGGTTGTCAGGCTCGCGCTCAGTCCATGGGTGCCCGCGTTGATTATTCCGCCGGTTTCGCTGACAAACACAGCCGCGTTCGAGACCGCCGGAAGATTGGCGCTGTCGCCGGCGCCAAAGGCCACATCGTTGAAATCGAAACTCGACGCGCCGAGCGTGCCGCCGCCGGCATCGACCGTAAACGCCCCGGCCTGCCCGTTGACGTTGATTGACGAGCCGGTATCGCCGTCCTCGCCGTCGCCGAAAGCGAATTGCACGGCGGCCGTGGAATCGATCACCACGCCACGATGCAGATCGGTGATCGAACTCGAAGGGCCTCCGGCCGGATTGACCTGGCTGCCAAGATTGACGAACTGGTTGCCCAATACTCCGGTCAGATCGACGCCGATGGAATCGGTGGAGGTGTTGGGGCCGCTGATGGCAACGGATTCGAAACTCACGGTTCCGCCGAGCGTCGCGCCGTTGAAGTCGATACCCTTCTGGCTGGCCGCGGCGCCGACATTGGTAATCGTGGTGGCGCCGAAGCTGATGGCGCCTGCGCCAATGCCCGCGAAGTCGATGCCGGCGGAAGCGGCTCCCGCGCCCATGGTGACATTGGTCACGCCAAACTGGATGGCCGACGTATTGCCGGCGAGTTGAATCCCGTTGCCGGCCGCGCCGGACACCGTGGTTGTTCCGGTGACCGTGAACGCGCCGCCGGTGATGTCGACCAGCGCGACGCCAGCGCCGGCGCTGCCGGTGGAGGAGACCGAGGACAGATTGACGCCGCCGCCGCCGATCGCCAGTCCGTCGAGCGCCACCGCCTGGCCGGTCGTCGCCGCCACCGAGCCGGCGGTGACGGTCAGGCTGCCGCCATTCGCGGCGGACAGGGCGGTCTGGCCTGCCGTCGCGATGTCGAGATCGGCGAAGGTGACGGCGGAGGCCTGGCCGTTGTTGTCGATCGAGACACCGGCGCCGGCGCCGAGCGCCGTCACCGTGCCGAGGTCGACCGTCCCGGCAAAGGCGATCGTCTCGGCGCCCGTCGCGCCGGAGACGACGATGCCGCCGGCGCCCGCGCTCTGCGAGGCGATCGTGCCGAAATGGCTGAACGTGCCGCCAATGCGGCCGGTGATGGAGACCGCCGTGCCGGCGGTGTTGGCGATAGAGCTGGCCGCGTCGAAACTGAAGGCGGCGTCGCCGCCCGAGATCGACAACGCGCCGCCGCCGGCGATGTCGACATTGGTCGCCGTCACCGTGCCCTGCGCATCGGTGAAGGCAAAGCCCGCCGCCGCGCCGGTGATCGCGATGTTGGTCAGCGTCGTCGTTCCGGTCGCGTTGACGATCTGGAAGGCCGTGCCGGTGGCGTTCGCGCTCGTCACGTTTTGTATCGTCGTCCCGGCGGCGTTGACGAGCACGTCCGAGCTGTTGCCGGAGAAGGTCACGCCACTGATCGTCGTGCCGGTCGAGGGTGTGATCTCAATGCCGACCGTCGCGAAGTTGCGGATCGTCGCGTTCGCGATTGTCGTGTTGGTCGCGCCGGCGCCATTGTCCTTGATGCCGCGCGCCGCCGTACCGCCGCCCTCCAGGATCAGCCCGGCGATGCGGTTGCCGGACGCGCCGAGGGTGACGACGTTCTCTCCGGCTCCGGTCGTCAGCGTTGCCGCGCCATTGCCGGTCGGATCGTTGATGATGACGCTCGAGGCCGACAGCAGGATCGTCGACGGCGCGGTGAAGTTCACCGTCGCCGCCTGGCTGCCGCCGGCGCCGTCGCCGAAGCCGAGCAGCTGGACGTTGTCGAGCAGGTTCAGCGTGTCATTGGCGTTGCTGCCGGCCGCGGTGATGGCGGCGCCATTGTCAATCATGATGATGATGTCGCCCGCGGCGATCGCCGCCTCGGCCGCCGCCAGCGTCATCGGATTGCCGCTGTCGGAGCCCGAGCCGTCGCCGCCGCCGGTGGCGCCGTCGGAATCGACGAAATAGATCGCGCCGGTGCCGAAACCGTTGCCCGGGCTTCCAGTGAAGGCGACGTCCTGGAAATCATAGGTGCCGGCGACCGGCGCCGCCGCCGCGTCGATCGCCACCGTCGCGTCGATCGTCGAACCGGTGTCGGTGCCGCTTTCGCCGTCGCCGAAGGTGAAGTCGGCGTGTGTCGCGGCGTTGAGGAAGACGCCGGTATGGACGCCGGCGATCGAACTGGATTCGCCGCCGACCGCCGCGTCGCCGAGCCGCACCACCTGCCCGCCCGTCGTGCCGCGCAGGTCGATGGCGATCGTGCCCGTCGCCGAGGTGCTGGTGACGTCGAAATCCTCCGCCGTGACAGCGGCGTTGAGCGTCGCGCCGGACAGATCGAAGGCGGTCGTGTTGTCGCTGCCGAGCGCGACGGCGAGGTCGGCGAAGGAAATCGCGCCGTCGATCGTGCCGGAAATGTCGATCCCGGTGTTCCCGGATATCGCCGGGATGAATGTGCCGGAGACCACCGGCGTGGCGTGCGGGGTGTTGATCACCGTCTCGCCGAAACTGATCGCACCGCTGGTCGAGGCGATGCGGATCGAATCCTCGACCGTGTCGGAGATCGTCGTCGTGCCGCTGACGGTGAAGGTGCCGCTGTTGCCGTTGAGGTTGATGCCGACCGTGGAGCCGCCGGTCGTGGTGTTGGCGGCCGGCGCGGAGGCGATGGTGACATCGCCGAAGCCGAAGCTGCCGGCCGAATTGAGAACCGATATGCCGGTACGGGTTGTTCGCAAATAGAACCCGCCACCGACATCTGTGAATGTCTCCGGCGCGGTGATGGTCGTTGCACCGGTAACAGCGAAGGACCCGGCGAACTGGTTTGCGCTGAGGCCGGTGCTCAGTGTCAGGCTGGACAGCGTGATGTCGCCATTGACCGTGCCACCGCCGGTGCCGAGCCGCACGCTGCCGGCGGTGATGTCGCCATCGGCGATGCCGACCGTCAGGCCCGGACTGCCGCTGCCAAGCGACAGTCCGAAATTCACCGCGTTGGCGGTGTAGTTGGCGAAGTCGATGCGACCGCTGTTCGCGCCGGCGGTGCTGTCGAAGAAGATGCCGTGGGCGACCGACTGCCCCGGCGTGCCGGCGGTGAAGGTGCCGCCGTCGACGGCCTGGATGCCGGCGGTGGAAATATCCGCGTCGAAGGTGACGCCCTGGAACATCACGCCATTGCCGAACAGCGCCGGATCGAAGGAGGTGGCATCTCCGAGGAGCGTGTTGTTGGCGAAGTTTGTGACGGTCGCGAGGCCGTTGTTGGCGATCAGCCGGACGCCGCTGTCCTCGGTCTGGAAGGTCGAGTTGGAGATCGACACCACGGCGCTGTCGTCGCCGCTTGTCGTCACGACGATGCCATGCTCGGTCGGTCCGATGGTGGTGCCCGAGGCGTCGTGGGTGATGGTCAGGTTGTCGACGATCAGGCTGAGCGACCGGGTGGCGCCGCCGTCGTTCTGGATGACGTCGAAACTGTTGAAGCTGGCGCTGCTGGCAAGGGTCGCCAGCGTGCCGCCATTGACGGTGACGGAACCGTCGAGATTCCGCAGCAGCACCGACGTCATATCGGAATTGCTGGTGTTGAGCTGGTCGAAGGAGACGTCGACATTCACACCGTCGAGATTGAGCGCCCGGCCCGCCGTCGACGTGATGCTCTCGTCGCCGGCGCTTGCCGCCACCGAGATGGTGCCGCCGCCGGTGGCGCTGAAGCCCGTGCCGGTGGTGGTGTCGATGTCGAGGCCGCCGGTGAAATTGATATTCGAATTGACGATGTCGATGGCGTTGCCGGTGGTGGTGGCGACAACCGTGTTGTCGAAGGTCGACGCTGCGCCGGTGAGCGAGTTGAGGTCGATGCCCTGTCCGGCGACGTTCTGAACCGTCAGCCCGGTCGACATGATCGTGGCAGCACCGGTGGCGGTCAGTCCGGCGCCGGCGGCGGCGTTCTCGAGAATGAAATCCTGCAGATTGACCGTGCCGGAAGCCGCCAGCGTCTCGCCGGCTCCGCCGGTCCGCGTCAGGATCGCCGCGCCATTGCTGGTGGGGTCGGTGATGGTGACGCCGCCGCTAGGCACGCCGGAGAAAATGGCCGGAATGACCAGGCCGCCGTCGGTGAAGGTGCGGCCATTGCCGAACGAGGCCATGGTCTGGCCATCGGCCAATGTGAAGCCGTCGATGTCATCAATCGCGGCGCCGTCATTGATCAGAATAAAGGTTGTGCCGGTGGCGACAATCGCATCGGCGGTGGCCACACTGGCGCGGTTGTCGACATCGGAGCCTGAGAAATCGCCGGTGGCGGTGGCGGCGACGAACACCAGATCATCCCCGGCGCTGGCGGTAAAGTCGAGCGTGCCGGTGAAGTTGACGTCGTCGAAATCATAAGACCCGAGCGTCACCGTCGAGCCGCCCGATATCGCCGTGGTGGCCGAGATCGAACTCAGTCTGTCGGTGGCGCCCTCGCCGTCGCCAAAGATGAATGTGGCGTTCGAGGCGGCGGAGAACTGCACGCCGATCCCCACCCCGGCAATGGTAGCGCTCTGCCCCCCGGCATCGCTGTCGCCGAGCCGGATTGTGCCGGTTCCGGTCGTGCCCGACAGGTTGACGCCGGTGGTGCCGGTGGCCGAGGTCGAGGTCAGGTCGAAATCCGTCGCCGTCACATCGGCGTTGATCACCGCGCCGGACAGATCAATCCCGGTGGCATTGGCGCTTTGCAGCGCGATGTCGAGATTCGCAAAGCTGACCGCGCCACTGGTGGCGCCGGCAAAATCGACGCCCGCCGCGGCGTTCGTCATTGTAAGCGTGGTCGCGCCGTTGAAGTTGACGGCGGCGCTGTTGCCAATGAGCTGGATGGCGTTGCCGGCCGAGCCGGAAACCGTGGTCGCGCCGGACACCGAGAAGCCGCCGCCGCTCACGCCATTGATGTCGATGCCGCTGCCGGCGCTGCCGGTTGACGAAATGCTGTCAAAACTCACCCCGCCTGCGCCAAGGATGACACCGTTGAGATTGAGCGCCTGGCCCGCCGTCGACGTGATGCTCTCGTCGCCGGCCGTCGCCGCCACCGAGATTGTGCCGCCGCCGGTGGCGCTGAAGCCGGTGCCGGCGGTGGTGGCGATGTCGAGCCCGCCGGTGAAGCTGACCGTCGCGCCGGTATTGCCGGCCAGGTCGACAGCGGCAGATGTCGAGGTGTTCGCCGTTACCTGGCCACCGAAAGTCACCGAACCGCCGGTGTTGTTGGAGAGCGAGACCGCAGTGGCGGCGTTGTTCTGGGTGATCGTTCCGTTGTAATTCACCGTGGCGGCGCTGCCGGTCACGGTGAACGCCATGCCGGTCGGCGATACTATTGCCGTATCGGCGCCGAACGCAAACGTGCCGGCCGAGCCGCCCAGAATATCGATGCCGGCATCGCCGCCATTGAGATTTGACGGCCCGTTGAAATTGTAGGCGCCGTCCGCATTGTTGAATTGCAGACCCGCGCCGCTCCCGGCGCTGATCGCCGCATCCGACGTCAGGGTGCCGGAATGTCCGTTGAGCACTTCAACGGTGGCGCCGGCGCCGGATTGAGCCATGGACGAATTGCTGTCAAACGTAGCATTGAGCGACCCGCCATCAATGCTCAGGCTGGTCCCGCCATCGCTCGTCACGTCAACATTGTTGAAGCTGGCATTGCCAGTCAGGTTGCTCAGAACCAGGCCCGGGTTGGCGCCAGTGCTCAGGATTGAATCGGTGACCGAGATCGCGGCCGCCGAATTGGCAAAATTCAGGCCGCCATCCAGCGTCCTGACGTCATTGACCGTGACCGAGCCTGAAAAGCCGCTACCGGTGACACCCGTCGCCGAATTGGTGGTCAGGCCCGCGAGCCGTGTGTCGGCGAAATGACCGATATTGATGCCGGTAACTATCGGCCGCCCGCCAAGGCTGGTGATGATCAACACGCTGCTGGCTGAATCGGGGAGAACCAGCGTGGCGCTGCCGCTATCGCCCGCGCCAATCACCCGCTGGCGATCATTGTTGAGCGCGAACACGCTGCCGATCGGACCAGTGGCGTCCACCGGCACAAATGTGTCGCCGGCGCCGGCAAGACCCTGCGCGGTGACAAATTCGCAGGCATTGGCGACACTGGAGCAATCCGCGGCGCCCTGCGCCGTGTTGGCGACGAAGAAAGCCTGAAGGCTTTCACCGCTCGCCACATCCGTGACCGGCGCCAATGTCTGCGTCGATCCGGCCTGCACCACCGGCGTGACGATGTCATCGTCACGATACACCCGCCGGGTCATCAGCCGGTCGAGACCGCTCAGTTGCCGCTCGGCCTGAACCGAATCGCTGACGCCGCCGATCGGCATTCGCAACCGGACAATGCCGCTGGCCTCGGTGCCGCGCACCTTGTCGGTGCGGATTTCGCCGCCAAAACTGAGCTTTGCGCCATCCAGTCCGAAGGGATCGTCAATCTCCACCTCGGCGCGGAAGCGTGGGCCTTCCACCAGGGTGCTTCCGCGTTCAAACCGGAAATAGCCGGCGTTCAGCCTGATGGCTGCTTCGGAAAAATCAATCTTGACGCCTGCCTCGACATCAAAGCCGGGCAACGCCCGCTCAACCAGATTCGTGCCGGTATTGACGATATTGAAGCCGTCGAGCGCGATGCTCCCGCCTGTCGTGCCAACCACATATTGTGTTGAAGACGGCAAATAGGCATTGGCGCGGAATTCCAGATGCTCGGTGATCAGCTCGGCGCCAAAGGTGCCCTGGTAGAACATGTTGTCGTAAGCCGAGTGGCGCGCGTCAACAAACCCGTAAACTCCGAAAATGGCATCGGTTCCGAAAAACCCGCCGGGCACGATCTGCCGGTAGCCGATGCCGAAATTGCCCTCCTGCACATCATCGGTCCAGGCCGACGCGCGCAAATCGGCAAACAGCATCGAATCGCTGTTCTGCACCAAGGGCGCGAACAGGTTGACTTGCCCCATGCTGCGGCTGCCGGGCGCGGCGGTGAACTCCACATGAGGACGCCACTTTTTGCCGCCGGCAAGGCCATCTATCCCGGGAACAAATTTCCGGTCGCCAGCCGTTGCCGCGCCATAGGACTGGTCCAGAAGAACCCCGAGATTGTGATTCATATCCTGCTGCGAGACACCATAGCTGGCCCCGGCGGTTTTCAGCGATGAGGCCTTCGCGGGTCGGGAAATCCGGGCGGCCTCCGGCTTTTTGGCCGAGTCGCCATCATTGCGCAGATTTTTCCACGGGTCCCTTGCCTCAGCAACCGTGGTCAACCCGGCCGAAATGGTGGCAAGGGTAGCGGTCAGACACGAAGAGCATGCGAGCCTGTTTCGAAAATGAAACACATTCCCCCCTGGCGAACACCTGGGCGTCCGAAGGATTTATCAACAAAGCACTACCTCTATTTTCATTGATCATATCTTGCATTTGAGTTCAAGCCTCAATCCAGACTTGCAATCACGGGAACTGGAATCTGTTACCATAATGCTACATACTTCAAGTATATAATTCAGTTTCGACCCTCAGAATTTGAAACGTCGCGGTTAGGATTTCGATGGATGCATCTCGTCCGCAATGCAATTGCATGGCTCGAGTCGATGCCATGAACTGGACTCATGTCCAATTCCTTGTTTTGAATCAATTGTCGTTCTCAATTCAAATTCTAGAAGCAAAGCTATCCGAATATTTTTCCAAATGCGCAATATAATCCACTGTTTAACTTTCCAAGTTTGCATAATCGGCAGACCGTCCGCGCCTGCCCAGTGACCATTCCGGCGCCGCCCACTCGTGTCATGCAACCGCCAGTAATTTCCCCTGATGAAACGGTTGACCATCTCAAATCTCGTCACTCGGCGGCGGCAAGCGCGCGTCACACCATTTCCAAAACTTCTGTAAGAGCACGGTTGGCGCCTAAGATCTCGCGGCCGGGCGCGGCGCGACAAAGCGCTCCAGCCGAACCAGATGGGTTCGACTGGCGCGCTTTGGCTCCTTGATTCTGGATGTCGTTATGGCAACACCGCCGCACGGCTTTGCGCAACAACCACGCCGCGGATTGCCAGGCTTACAAGGTCGCGGCGCCGCCATCCTCGATCGAAGCGGTATCAGCGGAGAGGGTTTCAAGCGCGCGATCGAGCAGGGCGAGATCGTCTCCGGTTTCATTGTCATCGACCATCGCGCTCTCTGTCGCGGCGCGCATTTCCGAACGTGCATTCACGCGCATGGTCTCGAGCAATTTGATCTTCTCGTCCCTGGGGAGCATGTCGTCATCGAGAATGTTTTGAATATCCGTCTTCAAGTCCTGATGTGCCATGATGTGTATCCTTGTTGTCCGCGGAGCCCGTCGCCAGCCGGCTGGACTGTGTCTAGACCAATGCGGCACCGCGGCGTTTGTTCCCTGCCACGCGATCTCCGGCCATCCCGCGGACCGGATCATTACAGAATACTCTAGCGCCGGGCCGACGGGCGGCGCGATGAAAGGATCAGATTGGTCTCGCTTGAAGTGATGCCGTCCAGGTTGCGGATGCGCACCAGGGTGTCGTCAAGTTGCTGCAGCGTATCGGTCGCCAGTTCAATGATCAGATCCCAGCGGCCATTGGTGGAATGCACCGCCTGCACGGCCGGAAAGCCCTGCAATTGCGCCATGATCCGTTCGGTCCCCCGCCCCTCGATGCAGATCAGGGTCAGCCCCCGCACCGGTGCGGCGGTGACGTCAGCCCGGGTCAGCACGGAAAAGCCGGCGATCTCGCCGCTGGCCACGAGACGTTCGATACGGCTGCGCACGGTGGCGCGAGCCAGTTTCAGCTTCCCGGCGAGATCGGAAATCGTGGCCCGCCCATCGCGCCGCAACGCGGCGATCAGCCGAACGTCGATATCATCCAAAGTTGGCATTGTTTTCTATCGATCTGGTTTGTTGATGTTTCGATTTGATCATAAATGGTTAAATCGCTTACGCAAAGAGCCAAGCTCTGCCGTCCGGTGACCTCGGACCCCGGCCACATAAACGGACGCCAAACCGGGGCAATTTGCCAAATTGGAAAATCAGAGCGCCACAAGTGCTGCTTTGGCCATCGGAACGATAAAATTTCCCATTCAAACCGCCATCCGCCTCTGCGAGGGCTTGTTTGAAGCGAGGGAAACCGATGAACCAACATTGTATTCTGGTGGGCGCGCCCGTCGACAGCGGCCAATCCAATCCGGGTTGCCTGATGGGACCGGCGTCCTACCGTGTGGCCGGCCTGGCCGTAACGCTGGCGGACCTCGGCTGCACGGTCGATGACCGCGGCGATGTCGCGCCGCCTGTGCCGGAAGCCGCCAGCAGCTCCAATCCGGCGGTGCATCACCTGCCGGAGACAATTGCCTGGGTCAACGCGCTCGCCGCGGCCGCCGAGGCGGCGATGGCGGCGGGATTTCCGATATTTCTGGGCGGCGATCACAGCCTGTCGCTTGGCAGCGTGGCGGGCGTTGCGGCCCACGCCAGCAAGCAAGGCAGGCCGTTGTTTGTGCTCTGGCTTGACGCACACAGCGATTTTCACACGCCGATGACCACAAAATCCGGCAATCTGCATGGCACGCCGGTCGCCTATATCGCCGGATGCAGCGGCTTTGACGCCTTCCCGCCGTTTCCCGATCCGGTGCCGGTGGAGCGGATCTGCCTGTTCGGCATCCGCTCGGTCGATCCGGACGAACGCGCGGCGCTGCGCGATCATGCGCTCACGCCGGTCGACATGCGCGAACTCGACGAACGCGGTTTTGTCGCCCCGCTCACGGGCTTTCTCGATCAGGTTCGGCAGGCCAACGGCCTGTTGCATGTTTCGCTCGACGTGGATTTCCTCGATCCTTCGATTGCGCCGGCAGTCGGCACCATGGTGCCCGGCGGCGCGACCTTCCGCGAAGCCCATCTGGTGATGGAGATGCTGCATGAATCGCGGCTTGTCAGCTCACTCGACCTGGTCGAACTCAACCCGTTCCTCGACGAACGCGGCCGCACTGCGCGATTGATGGTCGACCTCACCGCAAGCCTGATGGGCCGCAAGGTGTTTGACCGGGTCAATCTTGGTCTTTGAAGTTCGAAACCGCCGCCAACCCCATTTCCGGAGACTGCCAATGACCCCTCCTTCCCATCTGGCCTTCGTGCCGTTCATCAGCGTCGAGAACATGATGCGGCTGGTGCATTCCATCGGCGTCGAGACCGTGCTCACGGAACTGGCCGACGCGATCGAGCATGATTTCACCCGCTGGCAACTGTTCGACAAGACCCCTCGGTTCGGCTGCCATTCGGAGACAGGGGTGATCGAGCTGATGCCGACTTCGGATGGCGAGTTCTACGGCTTCAAATATGTCAACGGCCACCCGTCCAACACCAAGCAGGGCCTGCAGACAGTGACCGCCTTCGGGCTGCTCGCCGATGTGGCTTCGGGCTATCCGGTGCTGCTGTCGGAAATGACCATGCTGACTGCGCTCAGAACCGCGGCGACGTCCTCCATGGCGGCGCGGCATCTGGCGCCAAAGGGCGCGAAAGTCATGGCGGTGATCGGCAATGGCGCACAGTCCGAATTCCAGGCGCTGGCTTTCAAGGCCGTCGTCGGCATCGAGGAAGTCCGGCTCTATGACATCGATGCAGGCGCCACCGCCAAATGCGCCCGCAATCTTGCTGGCTCGGGCCTGAAAGTCACCGCCTGCCGGTCGTCGCAGGAAGCCATGGAGGGCGCCCAGATTGTCACCACCTGCACCGCCGACAAGCAATTCGCCACCATCCTCACCGACAACATGATCGGCGACGGCATCCACATCAACGCCATCGGCGGCGATTGCCCCGGCAAGACCGAACTGCACAAGGATATTCTTTTGCGTTCCCAGATCTTCGTCGAATATCCGCCGCAGACCCGCATCGAGGGCGAGATCCAGCAAATGCCCGAGGACTTTCCGGTGACCGAGCTGTGGCAGGTGATCACCGGCCAGGCGGAAGGCCGCACATCGGCGTCCCAGATCACCCTGTTTGACGGTGTCGGCTTTGCCATCGAGGATTTCTCGGCGTTGAAATATGTCTATGACCGGGCGCTGAAGACGGGGCATTTCCTGCAGCTCGACATGATCGCCGACCCGGACGATCCGCGCGACCTGTTCGGCATGCTCGCGCGTGCCGGTGAAGCGGTCTGAGGACCAGGCCGGGGTCTGACAAAGCTTTCTTGCGGCTTGGCGAATGGAGCGGCAGAGGCTAAAGCAGGCCTATGGAACCCGCCGCATCCGAAATCGCGCCCATTCGCCTGCTTGTCGACGCCGACGCCTGTCCGGTGCGCGAGGAATGCGTCAAGGTGGCGCTGCGCCACGGCATCAAGGTGACCTTCGTCTCCAACAGCTTTTTCCGGATCGAGGCCGATCCGCTGGTGGAACGCGAAATCGTGCCCGGCAATTTTGACGCCGCCGATGACCGCATCGTCGAACATGTGACCAGGCGCGCCGTGGTGGTGACCGCCGACATCCTGCTGGCCGAGCGCTGCCTGAAGGCCGAAGCCGCCGCAGTGATGAGCCATACCGGCAAACCGTTCACCCATGATTCGATCGGCATGGCGGTGGCGACACGGTCGATCATGGCGGATCTGAGGGCCGGCGGCGCGCAGACGGGCGGCCCGGCGCCGTTTGTCCGCGCCGACCGGTCACGCTTCCTCTCGGCGCTTGATCTGGCGCTGGTCCGGTTGAAGCGCCACGGATGATCGGTCACTCCGCGGCGGGCATTTTCATCCCACGCAAGTTAATGGGCCTCGGCTTCTGTTTTTTCTCGACAATCGGCCAACCGCGCGGTCAACTGGCGTGGAAACTCAACGGGGGATGTGACCATGGCCTATGTCGACACGCTCAAGACATTTGTGCGTGTTTATGAACTCGGCAGCATGTCGGCTGCCGCGCGCGACCTGCGCGTTTCGGCCGCTGTCTCCTCAAGCCGCATCTCGGATCTGGAAAAGAGCCTCGGCGTGCGGCTGTTCAACCGCACCACCCGCAGCCTGCGCGCCACCGCACACGGCGAATTGTTCTACAAGGGCGCGATCAAGATCCTCGACACCATCCGCGAGGTCGAAGGCGGCATCGCCGAAATCACCGCCCAGCCGAAAGGGACGTTGTTCATTTCCGCGCCGCTGGCGCTCGGCAAGAGACTGGTGGCGCCGCTGATCCCGTGTTTCAAGGCGGACTATCCCGACATCAATGTCCGGCTCAGGCTGTCCGACCGCAAGGTCGACATTGCGCAGGAAGGTCTCGACGCAGCTTTCGTGCTTGGCCCATTGCCCGATTCCGACCTGCGGGTGCGGGCGATCCACGCGTTCGAGCGCGTGCTGGTCGCCTCCCCCGGCTATGTCAAAAAACACGGCAATCCGAGGGACGGCGAGGCGATCATCGCGGATGGGCACAAATGCCTGCTGCTGCGCTATCCCGGCGCGACCGAGTTTTACTGGAACCTTCTGGTCGATGGCGAGGTCCGCGGATTTCACCCGGAAGGGTCGCTCGAAAGCGATGATGGCGATGTGCTGACCGCCTGGGCGCTTGCCGATTGCGGCATCGCCAGCAAGACCCGTTATGACGTCGCAAGCCATCTCGATGCAGGCACCCTGGTTGAAGTGGCGACCGCCACGCCGCCAACGCCGCAACCGTTCTCCTGTCTTTATCCGCACAAGCGGTTGCAGGACCCGAAGGTGAAACTGTTCATCGATCACGTGATCAAGGGCATCCGCGCCGAGATAGACCGGACGGCGGCTGCAACATCTTCAGGCAAAATTTGAAAGCGGAATGCATTGTATTGGCTTACTGTAGGCATGAAGATCCGGATGTTCTGATCCGGACGGTCTTTTGCCAGGAGTTGTATCATGAGTAAGCAAGCACCGGCTGAGCTTCCCGGTTTTGCACGCAATTCCGTCAACCTTGCTTCGGCAGGGCTTGGCGCCAGGGGCATCTTTGTCACCGACGAGTTTTTCGCGCCGCTTGAGCGCATGCTGGACGATCAGCCGGCCGTGTTCATCGAAGACAAATTTGACGACAACGGCAAATGGATGGACGGCTGGGAAAGCCGCCGCAAGCGGGTTCTGGGTCATGATATCGCCATCATCCGACTGGCGGTGGCTGGCCGTATCGACGGCTTTGATGTCGACACTTCGCATTTCACCGGCAACTATCCGCCAGCCGCGCGCATTGAGGCCTGCAATGTCGCGGGCGATCCTGATGACGCCACGGTGTGGACCGAGGTGCTTTCGACATCGCCGCTGGGGCCGAGCGCGCATCATTACCTGGCCTCGCAATCAACCGAAGTTTTCACCCATGTGCGGCTGCACATCTATCCCGATGGCGGCGTGGCGCGGCTTCGCGTCTATGGCCAGCCATTCCTGGACCGCTCGCGCGCCGGCGACGGCGACATCGAATTGTCCGCCTCGCTCAATGGCGGCCGGATCATCGGCTTTTCCGACGCGCATTATGGCTCCTATCACCGGCTGCTGGCGCCTGGCCGTGGCGTCAACATGGGCGACGGCTGGGAGACCAGCCGCAGACGCGTTCCCGGCAATGAATGGATCGTCATCGCGCTGGGCGCGCGCGGCGTGATTTCGCAGGCCATCGTCGACACTGCCTATTTCAAGGGCAATTTTCCCGACACCTGCTCCATCCAGGCCGCCGATATGAGCGAATTCGGCACCGACGCGGGCGACGCCATCATCACCGCCTCGATGTTCTGGCCCGAACTGATCGCGCAGCACAAATTGCAGGCCGATCATGTCCATGATCTGTCCGCTCAGGTGCGCGATATCGGGCCGGTCACGCATGTGCGGCTCAACATTTTCCCCGATGGCGGCGTCAGCCGGCTGAAACTGTCCGGGCGTCTAGCCTAGTGGTCTGACCCAAACAGATGGTCCCCATCTGTTTCGAAAAGTCAGCCCACAAGCTATTTGTCGGGTCGGGCGATTTGTCCTGACAGATGGGAACCATCTGTCAGGATCGCACCACCAGATCGGGATATGCCAATGAGATGGCACAGCTTTTGCCTTAGAGGAGGCAGAGCGCATGACATGGACAAGTGGCGTTGGCAGGGTCGTCCCGATCAGCGAAAGTCAGACTTGACTGGCATGTGAGTCGGCGCGCGGCAATGGGGGGCAGCGGGCCGGCGTGACAAGCGCCCCTGAGGGAAAAGGACGAACCCAATGGCCGACACTTCACTTGGAACCGCGGAACAATTGCGGGATCCGAACTATACACCGCCGCTCGCCAAAGCCATACCGCTCGGCATTCAACATGTTCTGGCGATGTTTGTCTCCAACGTCACCCCAGCCATCATCGTGGCGGGCGCCGCCGGCATCGGTTTCGGCTCCGACCAAGGCGCGCTCGGCTTTCCCGACATGACCTACATGATCCAGATGTCGATGCTGTTCGCCGGCATCGCGACCCTGTTCCAGACCATCGGCATGGGTCCGGTCGGCGCTCGGCTGCCGATCGTCCAGGGCACCAGTTTCGCGTTCGTCCCGGTGATGATCCCGGCGGTGGCTGGTCTCGGGGCCAATGGACTGGCCGGATTGATGACCGGCGTCATGATCGGCGGCGTGTTCCATTTCTGCCTCGGCTTTGTCGTCGGGCGCATTCGCTACGCCCTGCCGCCGCTGGTCACCGGGCTGATCGTGCTGATGATCGGACTGGCTCTGGTCAAGGTCGGCGTGCAATACGCCGCCGGCGGCGTGCCGCTGATGGGCAAGCCCGAATTCGGCAGCCTGGCGATGTGGGTGCCGGCGCTGGTGGTGATTGTCGTCACCCTGGCGATCAAGTTCTTCGCGCGTGGTTTCGCCGCCGTCGCCGCGGTGCTGATCGGCATTCTGGTGGGCTATGTCGTGGCGCTGATGATGGGGCAGGTCAGTTTCGGCAATCTGGCGCGGGCGAGCTATTTCGCGCCGCCGATCCCGTTCAAATGGGGCTTTGAATTCAACTTCGCCATCGTTCTCGGGATGTGCTTCATGGCCATTGTTTCGGCCATCGAGACTGTCGGCGACACCAGCGGCATCACCAAGGGTGGCGCCGGCCGCGAAGCCACCGACAAGGAAATCGAGGGCGCCACCTTCGCCGACGGTCTGGGCACCGCGGTCGCCGGTGTCTTTGGCGGCCTGCCCAACACGTCGTTTTCGCAGAATGTCGGGCTGGTCGCCATGACCGGCGTGATGAGCCGTCACGTGGTGACCATCGGCGCCCTGTTCCTCATCATCTGCGGCTTCATTCCGAAAATCGGCGCGATTATCAACACCGTGCCGATCAACGTGCTTGGCGGCGGCGTGATCGTGATGTTCGGCATGGTCTGCGCGGCGGGCGTCAACATGCTGTCCGACGTCAACTGGAACCGGCGCAACATGGTGATCTTCGCCACGGCACTGTCGATCAGCCTCGGGCTGCAGCTGGTGCCGGAAGCGCTGCAGCATCTTGGCAAGACCGCACAGATCCTGCTGACCAGTGGCCTGCTGCCCGCGGCGCTGATCGCCATCGCGCTCAATCTGGCCCTGCCGGAAGATCTCGACGACTGAGGCCGGCGAAAGCCATGCTCACAAAAACGCCCCCGGTTCTGATAGGCCGGGGGCGCAATGTTTGAGGCAGGGGCCGCCGGTTTCAGGCTGCGTTCTGAGCGGCCTGCCGGATCGCGGCGATGTTGCTGGCCCAGTCGGCCTCGCCTGCGCCGTTGAAGATCGCGGAGCCCGCCACCAGAACGTCGGCGCCGGCGGCGACCACCAGCGGCGCGGTTACCGGCGTGACGCCGCCGTCGATCTCGATGTGGATCGGCCGGTCGCCGATCATCTTTTTGACCCGCGCTACCTTGTCGACCACAGACGGGATGAAGGCCTGGCCTCCGAAGCCGGGGTTGACCGTCATCAAGAGCACCAGATCGAGCCGGTCGAGCACATATTCGATGACGCTTTCAGGCGTCGAGGGATTGAGCGACACGCCGGCCTTCTTGCCGAGCGAGCGGATTGCCTGCAGCGAGCGGTCGAGATGTTTGGTCGCTTCCGCATGCACCGTGATGATGTCGCAGCCGGCCTCGGCGAAGGCCTCGAGATAGGGATCGCAGGGTTCGATCATCAGATGGCAGTCAAACACCGCCGTGGTGCGCGGGCGGACGGCCTTGATGATGCCGGGGCCGAAGGTGATGTTGGGGACGAAATGGCCGTCCATCACATCAAGATGGATCCAGTCGGCGCCGGCGCGCAGGACGCCTTCGATGTCATCGCCGAGGCGCGAAAAATCAGCCGACAGGATGGACGGGGCGATCAGCACGGGACGGGTCACGGCGGGTTCCTTGAGGTTGGGGCGCTGGCGGCCCGGATCATCCGATGCGGTTTGCCCGATCTGACGCGCAAAGGTCAAGCGGCGCATTGATCCAGCCTGTGCAAAGCCCATATCCGGCTTGCCCGAATCATGTCGGGGCGGGCAGTCTGCGGCAGCAAGAGTCAGGAGCCTTTGATGACGAGACCGCCGATCAGCCATTCCATCGTGTTTACCTACACCGACGATCTGGAACGCGGTTCGCGCTTTTTCCGGGAGGTGATGGAGCTCGATTTCGTCGTCGACCAGGGCGCCTGCCACATCTACCGGCTGACGCCCTTGAGCTATATCGGCGTCTGCAACCTGCCTGACCGACCTCGGGGAACCGCCGGGGTGACACTGACCATCGTGTCGCCGGATGTCGACGGCTGGCGCGATTTCCTTGAAGCCAAGGGCGTGACCTATCTGAGCGGCCCCGAGCACAGCGACGAGTTCGGCGTCTACAGCTCGCTGTTTCATTCGCCGGATGGCTACCGGGTCGAGATCCAGAGCTTTGACGATCCGGACTGGGACACGAGGATCGTTCCGGTCTGATCAGAAGCGGATCGGTTCGCGGGTCATTTCCAGATGCAATTTGTCGCCGCTCCAGGGATTGGCCTCGCAGACCGCCTCGTCAAGCTCGACGCCGAGCCCCGGCTCACTCGATGGAATGACGTAGCCATCGTCCCATTCGATCTTCTTGGTGAGCACTTCGGCGTGGAAGCCGTCCCAGGTCTTGATCGATTCCAGCACCAGGAAATTCGGCAGCGTCGCGGCGACCTGGATGTTGGCGGCGGCGACCAGCGGTCCGCAATAGCAATGCGGCGCGATCTGGATGCCGAAGGCCTCGGCCATGCCGGCAATCTTCTTGGTCTCCAGCAGCCCGCCGGACCGGCCCAGATTGGGCTGCAGGATGGCCGCGGCGCGGGCCTCGATGACGCGGGCGAATTCGTGCTTGGTCACCAGCCGCTCTCCAGTAGCAATAGGGATCGAGGTGGCCCTCGCCACCTCGGCCATGGCTGCAATCTGATCCGGCGGCACCGGCTCCTCGAACCACAGCGGATCGGCGGCCTCGATGGCGCGGGCCATGCGGATGGCGCCGGCGGCGGTGAACTGGCCGTGGGTGCCGAACAGGATGTCGGCGCGCGTGCCGACGGCGTCGCGCACGGCGCGGACCATGCGGGCGGAGAGATCGATGTCAGTGAGCAGCGGCTGGTGGCCCCCCTGCACCCGGTAGGGGCCGGCGGGATCAAACTTGACGGCGGTAAAGCCCTGGCGCACGGCCTCAATCGCGGCGGCGGCGGCGAGATCCGGGTCATTGTAGACGTTTTTCGGGCTGTCGGTGGACAGCGGATCGACGCTGCCGGTGGCGGGATAGAGATAGGTGTAGGACCGCAAGCCCTCATGCACCCGGCCGCCAAGCAATTTGTGCACCGGCTGGCCCGCCTCCTTGCCGATGATGTCCCAGCAGGCCATCTCCAGCGCCGAGCAGCAGGCCATCATGGTCATGTCCGGGCGTTGCGAAAAGCCCGAGGAGTAGCAGAGCCTGAAGAAGGTCTCGATGTCGTGCGGATCGCGCCCGACGAGATAGCGCGCCGCCACATCCTCCATCAGCTTCGCGGTCAGATGCGGATCGAACGCCGCGTCATAGGCTTCTCCATAGCCCACCACACCGCCATCCGTCGTCAATTTGACAAACAGGAAATAGCGGCCTCCAGTCTGCGGGGGTGGATTGGCGACCACAAAGGTCTGGACATCCGTGATTTTCATACTGCTGCCGGCTCCTGTTCAGATTTGCCGCACTCGATCAGGATTCAGGCCTGAAATCCAGTCCTGCCTGCGACAGGCAAACAAACAGGCCACGACGCCGGCCTGCACGCCGAAGACAATCATTGGCGGCAGGTATCGGGGACAAGCATGGGGCAAGCTTGGCCTGACAGGGTGGGTCAAGCAAAGGCCTCATGCGAAGAAACCAGATGATCCAACTTTCCATCTGCCTGCCCACCCGCAACAGGCAGAGCTACTGTATCGAAACAATCCGCGCGCTCGCCGAGAGTGACCGCGCGGACTTTGAAGTCATTGTCGGCGACAATTCCGATGACGGTTCGGTGCTGGCCGACTTCTTTTCGCAGGATTTCCACGATCCCCGCTTCCGCCTGATCGGACCTGAAGACACTGTCCTGCCGATGGTCGACAATTGGGAACGGCTGGCCGGCCTTGCCACGGGCCGCTGGGTCTCGGTGATCGGCGACGATGATTATCTCGATCCCAAACTCGTGCTGATGCTCAAATATTATGAGCGGCTCTACCCCGAAGTTGAATCCGTCAGCTGGTCCCGGATGCATTTCAACTGGCCCGACAACCGGCCAAGCCCGGCGCTCTCGGTGGTGCCGGTCAGCCATGAAACTCTTGTTGCCGTTAAATCCAACGTCCAGGACCGGCTCTACCGTTGGTCAGAGGGTACGCGCCGCCCCGCCGCAGGTTTCGGCGCCTATCACGGCGCGATCCGGAAATCGCTGATGGAACGCATCAAGCGCAAATATGGCGGCCGCTATTTCGAGCATCCCGTGGTCGATTTTGAAAGCGCCTGCAAGACCGTCCGTGAAGCCCGCCTGCTCATTCATTGCCAGCGGCCACTCTCCGTGCTTGGCGCCTGCGCGGCTTCCAACTCGGCCGGCACACGGTCGCAAAAGACGCTGATGGATCGTGTCGCGACCTTCAAGAAGGAAGCCGCCGGCAAGGTCGACATGGACGACCCGGGGTTTCCATTTCCCTTGAGCGACAAGGGCGCTTCGATCTGTGCATCGATTGCGTCGACAACATCCTGGTTCTGCCGCACCTATGGAATTGATCTGACCGGGTTTCCCGAGAACTTTGCCCGCGCGGCAGTGGATGAAATGCGCAATGTGCATTCCGAACAGGAGTACGATGACAAGAAGGCATACTTCGAGCGTGGTTTTGATACCTGGGAAGGCGGGAAATGGCGTGCGTGCTTCAAACCCGGGCCGTTCCAGAGCTATCGTTCGGTCGGTGACATGTGCGGCGTGTTCAAGGATTACCTCTATGTAAGCGAGGACGCGGATCCATCGCGAACGCCGGCCGAGTTTTACCGCTTCGGCGAGCACGCCATCCTGCCGGTCGAGCATGTTGCCTCCGGCGCCCGGGCCTTCGCACGATGACCCGCTTGACCATCTGCATTCCGACGCGCAACCGCCAGACCTACGCCATCGATGCGGTGCGTCACATGCTGGCCTCGACGCGCGACGATTTCGAAATCCTGATCGGAGACAATTCCGACGACGCAGCACCCTTGGCGGAATTCGTCGCCGAGATCGGCGACAAAAGGGTGCGTCTGTTGCCGCCCGAGGACAAGCCGCTGTCGCTACGATCCAACTGGGAGCGGATGCCGCAGCATGCGCGCGGCGAATGGGTCAGTTTCATCGGCGATGACGACTATCTCGATCCGGACCTGTGCGAAGCATTGCGCGTCGCCAGCGCCCGCGTGCCCAGTGTCGATGCCTTCAGCTGGGGCCAGTCCTATTTCATCTGGCCGGAAGCCAGGCCGGACCGCGAAATCACCAAGATCCCGACCGGAAGCCATCTGATCCACATGGAGAAGAAGGATCTGATGCGCAAGATGTTCTTCTGGGAAGCCGCCAGGGACCGTCCGGCCTGCCCGTTCGGTGTCTATCACGGCGCGCTCAAGAAAGACCTGATGGACCGGATCCGCGACGCTTTCTCGAATCGCTATTTCGAGCATCCCAATGCCGACTATGACAGCATCTGCAAAACAGTGATGATGGCCGATGCCTGCATCTACTGGGAGCGGCCGCTTTCGGTGATGGGATCCTGCAAGGCCTCCAACAGCGCCGGTCTGCGCAATGAGACGATCGGTGCGGCCCGGCTCAAGACCTTTCGCGAGGAAAATGACGGCGAGATTGAAGCGGCCAATTTTCCGTTTCCGATCGAGCTCGGCATCACCGCGGCGGTCGCCCATACAATCGAGTGGTTCAAACAGCGCTACGGCATCGAGCTGAACGGCTGGGAAGAGGGTTTCATCAAGGCCTGCGCCGGAGACTGCGAGAGCCAGAGCGACCGCGCCCGGTTTGACGAGAAAAAGGCGGCCTATGCCACAGCCATCAAGGAATGGGGCGGAACAGCCGCGCTCAAGCAATTCAATCCCGTCTACCGCTACCGTGCCGATGTGCCAAAATTCATGGGTCACGCGCAGGGTCACCTCAATTTCGATATGGCGATCGGCAACGCCCGCACGGCGGCGGAGTTTTACAAGATCATTAACGGCATGCTTTTCCCGGTGCGGCTTCTGGAAGGCCGCCTGAGCGAGGCCTGACACATGTTCCGCTGGCGTCACCGCGCCATGGGGACCTCTCGAGGATCACGGCGATGCAGTTGAACCAGGCACAAGTGGAGGACTTCGCGCAAAACGGTTTCCTGGTCATTCAGGATTTCTATGATGCCGCCGACATTATGGCCGTACAGAAGGGCATTCACGCCATCATCGGCGCGGTCATGGCCCGGCACGGCATGGCTGACACAAGGCCGGCATTCTCGGCTGCGACCTTTGACGCCGGCTACATGGATCTGATTGCGGCCAACCGCGGCTGGGGCGGCGAGGTCTATGACCTGGTCAAGGAAATTCCGGCCTTCAACCGGCTGATCGCGCACGCATCGCATGAAGAGTTGATGCGGCAATTGCGCCCCGGCGCGGTGCCGGGCCTGGCTGCTGGCGGTTCAGGCATCCGCATCGACAATCCCAATGAGGACAAGTTCCGGGCGATGTGGCATCAGGAGTATCCGGCTCAGCTCAAAAGCCCCGACGGGCTGGTGTTCTGGTCGCCGCTGGTCAAGGTGACGCCGGATCTCGGGCCGGTGATGTTCTGTCCGGGTTCGCACCGCGAAGGCCCGCTTGCTGTTTGCCATGCCGATCCGGAAAACGCCGGCCGCAGCGGCGCCTATGCGCTCAGGCTCGCCGGCGAGGATAAATTGCTGGCACGCTATCAACAAGTCGCCCCATTGTCCGCACCAGGCGATCTCGTCATCCTGGATTTTCTCGTGCTGCACGCCTCGGGCTACAATCGAAGCGAGCGACCGCGCTGGTCAATGCAGTTCAGATATTACAATCTGGCCAATCCGACGGGGCAGAGCCACGGCTGGAAGGGCTCCTTTGCCGCCGGGATCGATTTCCGCTCAATCCATCCCGAACTGTTTCAGGACTAACCCCATGAACGAGATCATAGCCAAACCCTGTCCGGTCTGCGGCGCAGAGAAAACCGAACTCATCTACAATTCCGGCACCACAATCAGTTTGAATTCAAACTACAAGCTGCATCCGGGCCGCAAGTTTGTCTATATCTGCGAGACCTGCGGACACCTGGCTGGCAATGACCTGGAGGACGCTGCTTCGTTTTATGAATCCGACTATCAGTTTCTCTTGGACAAGGATGAAGAAGACCAGCTTTACGAAGTGGTGGGCGAGCGCCGGATCTACAGGGCCGACCACCAGATGACAGTGCTGGAGGAAAAACTGGTGCTTGAACCGGGCCTTGCCGTGCTGGATTATGGCTGCGCCAAGGCGGTGATGGCCAACAAACTCGTCCTTGCGCATCCTCGCCTCGACATGCATCTGTTCGATGTCAGCAGCGCCTACAAAGCGTTTTGGGACCGCTTCGTCGCCAGCGACCGTCAGGCCATGTATGAAACACCGCCGGAATGGCAGGGGCGTTTCGATCTGGTGACTTCATTCTTCGCCTTCGAGCACATTTCCGATCCGCGCAAGGCGATTGCCCATGTCGCCCAAATGCTCAAGCCGGGCGGACAGGTCTATCTGATCGTACCGGATGTTTTCGGCAACGCCGGCGACCTCATCGTTGTGGACCACGTCAACCACTTTACCAAAAGTTCGCTGACATGGCTGCTGAAAGACGCCGGCTTTGGGGACATCGACATTGATGCGGACGCTCATCGCGGAGCATTGGTGGCGCGAGCCCGGAAAGGCGCGGCGCCACGGATGGAACCCGATTGGAAAACAGAAATAGAAGCGGTTCTGACCAAGGCTCATTCGCTTTCGGCGCACTGGGAACACATGAGGAAAGCGCTCCAGCCGGACCGGGCCGAAGCGCCCGTCGGGCAAACGGCTGCCATATATGGGTCCGGCATATATGGCGCATTCATCCATACCAATCTGCCTGATCCCAGTGTCGTTTCCTGCTTCCTTGATCAGAGCCAGTGGCGGCAGGGAAGGACCCTATTTGACACGCCAATCATCGCCCCCGATGATCTGCCTGCTCATGTCGATACAGTTTACGTGGGTCTCAATCCGAAAATCGCGCACGGCGTCATGGAGGTTCAACCCTGGTTTGGCCGCAGCGGATTGCGCATTGTTTATCTCGAATGAACCTCGCGCCGAGCCAGCCCAATCGTCAAATCGAGCTGCGTCCCTGGCGGGAAGCCGATCTCCCGCTCATGATGCAATTGCGCAATGACGTAGCCCTGCAGGCTCAACTGCTGGCGACCGCGCGTGGCAGCGACATGGCGGCGGTGCGCGCCTGGCTCGCCCGCCGCGGCAGCGGCGCGGATCGGGTTTTCCTGGTCATCGCCGAGCCCGCCACCGATGCGGCGATGGGCTATCTCCAGACCGAGGCCGAGCAAGGGCAACCGGGCACATGGCGTTTCGGGATTTGTCTCAATGGTCCGTTTCAGGGCGCTGGACGGGGCTCCGCGGCCCTCGTGGCGCTTGAACGCCTGCTCAGCCGCGATTTCAATGCGCGGCGGCTGATCCTCGACGTCGACCGTGACAATGACGTGGCCATCCGCTGCTATCGGCGACTTGGCTACGACGCGCTCGGCGAAGCGTCACGGCAGGTACTGGTGTGTGGCGAGTTGCGCGACGTGGTCGGCATGGCAAAAACGATCGGCAATAGCGAGACCAGTCCATGAGGGTGGTGATCAGCCAGTCCATGTATTTTCCCTGGGTGGGCATGCTGGAGCAGATACGCCTTGCCGACGTGTTCATTCATTATGACGATGTGCAGTTTTCCAAGGGCAGCTTCAGCAACCGGGTTCAGGTCAAGATGCCCGGCGGGATGGCCTGGATGACCGCGCCGCTGCAGAATTTGCGGCTTGGACAGATGATTGACGAGGTGCGCCTGCAGCCCTCGCCAGACTGGCGTCAGCGTCATCTGGCCATGCTCGCGCATAGTCTTGACGGTGCACCCCATGCCGGCGATGCGCTCGCACTGGCGGAATCCGTCATCACGGGCGGTCACGAGACAGTTTCGGAGCTGGCCCGCGAAAGCATGCTGGCCCTATGCCGGTATTTTGGCCTCGATACCGGAACGCGATTTGCCGATTCGCGGGATTTCGGCATCGGTGGATCGGGCAGCGACCGGGTGCTGGCGCTGGTCAAGGCCGTTGGCGGCCGCGATTACATCACCGGGCATGGCGCCCGGAATTACCTCGATCACGAGCATTTCGAAGCCGAAGGCGTGTCGGTGTCCTACATGGACTACCAAAGGACGCCCTATCCACAATTGCATGGCGCGTTCACAGCCCATGTGACGGCGCTGGATCTGGTGGCCAATTGCGGCGCCAACGGCTTGGCGGCAATCGCGTCACAGACGCGGAACTGGAAGGAATTTATCGATGGACCCTCATGAAGCATTCCGCGCCGAAGTGGAGAAAAACATCGACGGCCTCGTCGCTGATACCGATCTGCAGGCGCTGTCGCGGACCTGGGTCCGCGAGATCGCGCCGCACAACTGGGCCTATAATTTCAGCTGGCTGGGCCGGCCAGCGATCCAGTTCCCGAATGACGCCTGGGCGTTGCAGGAACTGGTCTGGAGCGTTCGCCCCGACCTGATCATCGAGACCGGCATCGCCCATGGCGGATCGCTGACCTATTCGGCTTCGCTCATGGCGCTTCTCGACCTCTGCGATGCGACGGAACGGGGCGAAATGCTCGATCCACGCAATCCGGCGCGCAAGGTGCTTGGCATCGATATAGATATTCGCGCCCACAATCGCGCCGCCATCGAGGCGCACCCGCTGTTCCCGCGCATCGAGATGATCGAAGGCTCCAGCATCACGCAGGAAACGATCACGAAGGTCCGCGAATTCGCATCTGGTTACAAGCGGATCCTGGTTTGCCTCGATTCCAACCACACCCATGATCATGTCCTGGCCGAACTTGAGGCCTATGCGCCGCTGGTGTCGCCGGGCAGCTATTGCATCGTCTTCGACACGCTGGTCGAGGACATGCCGGAGCGGCTGTCCGAGGGACGACCATGGGGTCCGGGCAACAGCCCGAAATCAGCGGTTCACGCGTTCCTCAAGGATAATGCCGGCTTCGAGATCGACAATCGCATCGACAAGAAGCTGCTGATTACCGTCGCGCCGGACGGATTTCTCAAGCGGATTGGCTGATGCATGTCATGTTGATATCGCAAAACCGCCGCACACTTTTATGCGGCATCGGCCAGACTGCGCTAAAATAAGGCACAAGACGGCGTGACTTCCCCGGTTTTTACGGTTCTCAACAGGGGAAACCGGGAAAATCACCAGGAACACCCCACTTTAATCGATTTAAAAACTGAAAGCGGCAAATGATGACATTTTTGTTGTTTTTGCCCCAAAAAAACACGCTATAGAAACAGCAGGGGAAAGAGGGTGCGCTTGAAGCACCCCCCATAAAAGACAAGAGGGACAACGGCCTCATGGAGTATTTTCTTCAGCAGCTTATCAATGGGCTCACCTTGGGTTCCATTTATGGGCTCATCGCCATCGGCTACACGATGGTCTACGGCATCATCGGCATGATCAATTTCGCCCATGGCGACATTTTCATGGTGGGATCGTTCATCGCGCTCGCGACATTCCTGGCGCTGATCGCGCTCGGCATTTCGGCATTGCCGCTGATCCTGTTCATTACCCTGCTTGTGTCCATGCTTTTTACCTCCGCCTGGGGCTGGACGGTGGAACGCCTGGCCTACCGGCCCTTGCGCGGATCGTTCCGGCTGGCGCCGCTGATCACCGCCATCGGCATGTCGATCGTGTTGCAGAACTTCGTTCAGATCACGCAGGGCGCGCGGGTCAAGCCGCTGCCGCCGCAGATCCAGGGCGGCGTCACCCTGATCGAGGGCGTGACCGAGAACGGCACCATCGCGGTGCAGCTGTCCTACATGCAGATGATCATTATCTTCACCACGCTGGCGTTGATGATCGGATTCTCGCTGCTGATCTCCAAGACATCGCTCGGCCGTTCACAGCGGGCCTGCGAGCAGGACCAGAAAATGGCGGCGCTGCTCGGCGTCAATGTCGATCGGACGATCTCGCTGACCTTCGTCATGGGCGCGGCTCTGGCCGCCGTGGCCGGCTTCATGTTCCTGCTGCTTTACGGGGTGATCGATTTCTACATCGGCTTCCTGGCCGGCGTGAAGGCCTTCACCGCGGCGGTGCTGGGCGGCATCGGCTCCCTGCCTGGCGCCATGCTCGGCGGCTTGCTGATCGGTCTCATTGAAGTGTTCTGGTCGGGTTATTTCTCGGTTGAGTACAAGGACGTCGCCGCGTTCTCGATCCTGGTGATCGTCCTGATCTTCATGCCGTCCGGCCTGTTGGGTAAACCCGAAGTCGAGAAAGTCTAATGGCTGCCGCTCCGAATTCCGGCCTGATGGCCGACTCCGTCAAGGACGCCGCGATAGCAGCACTCCTTGTCGCCGTACTGGGGTTTTTCTTCTTTGCCCTTCGAACCGACATCGGCACCGGCGGTCTCGACCTGACCTACCGCTGGGGCATGTGGTTCACCGCTATCGCGATCGTGTTTGCCGGCCGGCTGCTGCTCAACCTGTTTGTCTTCAAGACGGCCAAGCCGGTCACCAGCGGCATCACGATCACCGTTCCCGCCGCGCTGACCACTGTCGTCGGCCGGTTCCTCGGGCCTGTTCTGCTGCTCATGGCGGTTGGTTTGCCCTTCATCGTCATGGTGCTGTTTCCCGATCGCGACCGTCAGTTCATCGACCTTGCAATCCTGATCATGACCTATGTCATGCTCGGCTGGGGTTTGAACATCGTGGTCGGCCTCGCAGGCCTGCTCGACCTTGGATATGTCGCCTTCTACGCCGTCGGCGCCTATTCCTTTGCGCTGATGGCGCAGTATCTCAACATCGGCTTCTGGACAGCGCTGCCGCTGGCCGGACTTCTGGCGGCCACATGGGGCATCATTCTCGGCTTCCCGGTGCTCCGGTTGCGGGGCGATTATCTTGCCATCGTGACGCTGGCGTTCGGCGAAATCATCCGGGTGGTGCTGCTCAACTGGTATGATTTCACCGGCGGTCCGGACGGGATTTCCGGGATTCCGAAGCCGAGCTTCTTTGGCCTGGACTTTTCCAGGACCGGCGGTTTCGCCGAATATTTCGGCCTCGACTACTCGACGATCCACCGCTTCATCTACCTCTATTACATCATCCTCGCCCTGGCGCTGATCACCAACTTCGTCACGCTGCGGCTGCGCAAGCTGCCGATCGGCCGGGCTTGGGAAGCGCTTCGGGAGGACGAGATTGCCTGCCGCTCACTTGGCATCAACACCACCAACACCAAGCTGACCGCGTTCTCGATCGGCGCCATGTTTGCCGGATTCGCCGGATCGTTCTTCGCCACACGGCAGGGCTTCATCTCGCCGGAAAGCTTCACCTTCCTTGAATCGGCGATCATTCTGGCGATCGTGGTTCTGGGTGGCCTCGGCTCCCAGATCGGCGTCGTCATCGCCTCGGTGGTGATGATCGGCGGCATCGAGTTGCTCAGGAACCTGGGTTTCCTCAAGGAGGTATTCGGGCCGGATTTCGAACCCACACAATACCGCATGCTGATTTTCGGCCTCGCCATGGTGCTCATCATGGTGTGGAAACCGCGTGGCATCATTTCAAGCCGCAACCCTTCCGCGGTCTACAAGGAACGCAAGAAGATCAGCTCGGACATGGTCGCTCAAGGTGAGGGCCACTGATGGAACCCGCAATGAAAACCACCCCCACGCAGAACTGGGACACCAATGTGGTGCTGTCGGTTGAGCACCTGACCATGCGCTTCGGCGGACTGCTTGCCGTCAATGATCTCAGCTTCAATGTCGGCCGCGGCGACATCACCGCCTTGATCGGCCCGAACGGCGCCGGCAAGACCACCGTGTTCAACTGCGTCACCGGGTTTTACAAGCCGACCGAAGGCCGTATCGTCATGCGGCACGGAAAAGGCTTCCAGTCGGAAAAAATCGAAGCGCTGACCCGCACCGGGCGTCAATTCAACGATGATGGCGACGACCGGGTGTTCCTGCTCGAGCGGATGCCGGATTTCGAGATTTCCAAACGCGCCAAGGTTGCTCGCACGTTCCAGAACATTCGCCTGTTCGGCGGAATGACGGCGCTGGAAAACCTTCTGGTGGCGCAACACAATCCTTTGATGCTTGCCTCGATGATGACGATTGGCGGCATCTTCAATCTGCCCGGCTACAAAAAGGCCCGGGCCGAGGCGATCGATTTCGCCGCCTACTGGCTTGAGAAGACCGGCCTGATCGAGCGGGCCGACGATCCGGCCGCGGACCTGCCCTATGGCGATCAGCGGCGGCTTGAGATCGCCCGCGCCATGTGCACGCGCCCGCATCTGTTGTGTCTTGACGAGCCGGCGGCCGGCCTCAATCCGCGCGAATCCACCGAGCTCAATAATTTGCTGCAATATATCCGCAAGGACCACGGCACCTCGATCCTGCTGATCGAGCACGACATGGGCGTGGTCATGGAGATATCGGATCACGTCGTCGTGCTCGACTATGGCGAGAAGATTTCCGATGGCAGCGCCGATCAGGTGAAGAATGATCCCAGAGTGATCTCGGCCTATCTCGGCGTGGATGAGGACGAGGTCGCGGCGGTGGAGGCAATGATCGAAATGCCGCCATCCGAAAGGACTCCGATACCGGCAAAACCGGCAGCGTCGAAGGCGAAGAAAAAACCGGGCAAGAACGGCAAGGGAGGCAAGTCATGAGTGACGGCGAAAACCTCCTGACCATCCGTGGCGTCGAAACCTATTACGGCAAGATCGTCGCGCTGCGCGGCGTTGACGTCGATGTCAAAAAGGGCGAGATCGTGACCCTGATCGGGGCCAATGGCGCCGGCAAATCGACCCTGATGATGACGATCTGCGGCAGCCCGCGGGCCCGCGCCGGCGAGATTGTCTTTGACGGCGAAGACATCACCCGCATGCCGACCCATGAAATCATCCGGAAGGGCATCGCCCAGTCTCCGGAAGGGCGCCGCATTTTTGGCCGCATGACCGTCCTGGAAAATCTCCAGATGGGTGCGCAGCTGGTGTCCGATGAGCATTTCGAGGAAGATCTCAGGCGGGTCTACGACCTGTTTCCGCGGCTCAAGGAGCGCGCCGGGCAACGTGGCGGAACGCTGTCGGGCGGGGAACAGCAGATGCTGGCCATCGCGCGGGCGCTGATGAGCCGTCCAAAGCTCTTGCTGCTCGACGAGCCGTCGCTGGGTCTCGCGCCGCTGATCGTCAAGCAGATCTTCGAGATCATCCGGGAACTCAACACCAACGAGGGGCTGACCGTGTTCCTCGTCGAACAGAATGCGTTCCACGCGCTCAAACTCGCCCACCGCGGCTATGTGATGGTCAATGGCAACATCACCCTGTCCGGGACGGGCGCCGAATTGCTCAAACGCGATGAAGTTCGCGCCGCCTATCTTGAAGGCGGAGCCCACTAACCGGAGTAAGACATGGAAAACGGCCTCTTATGGGAAGTCTCCATCGCCGAGTTCATCTTCGTCACGATGATCCTTGGCGGCGGCACCGCCTGGATGACCGGACGGGCGGTGGCGCAGACCTGGCGGACCCCGCTGCAGCTGGCGTGGTACATGGTGATTTTGAACCTGGCGGTCCGCTTCATCCACTTCGCGCTGTTTAATGGCACGCTGTTGTCGATCCATTATTTCGTGGTCGATCTCCTGGTCATCACGGTTTTCGCGTTTCTCGGCATGCGCTTCACGCGCGCCGGGCAAATCGCCGGGCAATACAGTTTCGCCTTCGTCCGTTCAGGCCCGTTCGGCTGGCGGCAGAAGGGCAATTAACCGCACGGTCAAGCGGCTTGAATTGCCATCTAAAAAGGTCTGTATTTATTCGAAGAGATCGGCTTAGATGGTTGCATACGGGGCATGACGCCCCCCACACCGGCGCCGAACACTGTCTGCGCCTGGCACCGGTGGCAGGAAACGAACAGGCGCTACTGGGAGTTAACATGAAGAAGATTCTACTGGCCGGAGCCGCGCTTGGCTTCGCAATGTCCTCAGCCTCGGCTGAAATCGTTATTGCGACCGCTGGTCCGATGACCGGCCAATACGCATCCTTTGGGGAACAGATGAAAACCGGCGCCGAACAGGCCGTCGCCGACATTAACGCCGCTGGCGGCGTCAATGGTGAAATGCTGAAGCTTGAAATCGGCGATGACGCCTGCGATCCGAAGCAGGCCGTTGCCGTCGCCAACCAGTTCGCCGGCAGCGGCGTGGTGTTCGTGGCAGGTCACTTCTGCTCGGGCTCCTCGATCCCGGCATCGGCGGTTTATTCCGACGAAGGCATCATCCAGATTTCGCCGGCCTCGACCAACCCGGCTTTCACCGATGAACGTCCGGGCGGCGCCGATGGCGGCATCTACCGCGTTTGCGGCCGTGACGACCAGCAGGGCGAAACCGCTGCTGCCTATCTGAAGGAAAATTTCGCAGGCAAGAAGATTGCCTTCGTCCACGACAAGACCGCCTACGGCAAGGGCCTTGCCGACGCCACCAAGGGTTCGTTTGAAGCCGCTGGCGGCACCGCGGCCATGTATGAAGCCTACACCGCAGGCGAGAAGGACTACTCCGCTCTCGTCTCGAAGATGAAGCAGGAAGCCATCGACGTGCTTTACGTCGGCGGTTACCACACCGAAGCTGGCCTGATGGCGCGCCAGATGAAGGAACAGGGCATGTCCACTGTTCTGATTTCGGGCGATGCACTGGTCACCGACGAGTACTGGGCCATCACCGGCGATGCCGGCGAAGGCACCCTGATGACATTCTCGCCGGACCCGACCAAGCGGGAAGGCGCAGCTGCCGTCGTCAAGGCACTGCAGGATGCCGGCAAGACCACCGAAGGCTACGTGCTGTACACCTATGCGGCCATCCAGGCCTATGCACAGGCTGTCACCGCCGCCGGATCGACCGAGTATGACGCGGTCCGCCAGGCCCTCAATGCAGGTGACTTCAACACCGTTCTTGGCGACCTGGCCTTCGACGACAAGGGCGACGTTTCGCTTCCGGGCTACGTGTTCTACCGCTGGTCGGACGGCAAGTACGCCGAAATCGAATAGTCCTTCAGGTTAGCTGACTGACTGGGCCCCGGCGTGAAAGCGCCGGGGCTTATACATTGAAGGCCGGAACATCGGATATGATGTTCCGGCCTTGTTTGTCTTGAGGGTGGTTGCAACACCGTCGAGACGATGCGCAGAGCGGTTGGTCCTTGCCGGGCCTGAACTTTCGTTCGTAAAAAAGCAGAACCCTCTGCGCATTTCGAGGCTTCGTCGAACCGTTGAGAGAGCTTTACGCTCGCGTATAAGGGAGACAATACCTCATGACCTATACTAGCCGTTTTGTCGGCATCGACATATCGAAATCCTCATTCGACATCTGTGTTCTTCCCGAGGCGCGCTTTGAAAGCTTTGCCAATGATGGTGTTGGGATCGCCAGGTTCCTGGCCTTTCTCGCCGGACTGGACGGCATCGAGCGTCTGGTGTTGGAGCCGACCGGTGGCTATGAACGCGGCCTTGTCGATGCCCTGCTGGCCGCAGACCTGCCTGTAGCCAGGGTCAATGCCAAACAAATCAGACAGTTCGCGCGCGCCTGCGGCCGGCTGTCGAAGACGGACAGGATCGATGCCTTCGTCCTTGCCGATTACGCCAGACGCATGGAAAGCAAGGTTCTAAGGCCCTCTTCACCCGCGCAGGCGACGCTGATCGAGCTCGTGTCGCGCTACAGGCAGCTATCCCACATGATCGTGCAGGAAAAGAACCGGCGGGAGAAGGCCAATTCAAAGGCAGATGCCAGAGCAAGGGCATGGATCGAGGAGACATTGGCATTCCTGCTGGCGCAGCGTCAGGCGGTGGTCGAAGCGATGGAAGCCTGTCTCGCCTGCGACGAAGATCTGAACCTCAAGGTGAAGGTCCTCATGTCGCTCAAGGGCATCGGGCTCAGAACCGCCTGCGTCCTGATGGCCGGACTTCCCGAACTCGGCACGATGAACAAAGCCCAGATCGCAAAGCTCGTCGGCGTCGCGCCGATCAATCGCGACAGCGGGCAGATGCGGGGCAAAAGGATGATCGCAGGGGGACGAAAGCCGATACGAGACGCGCTCTACGTCGCAGCCTTGCCGGCTATTCGTTTCGATCCGCACATGAAGTCCGTCTTCGAACGACTGAAGGCCAAGGGCAAGCCTGGAAAGGTCGCCCTCGTCGCTGTCATGCGCAGGATGATCATAATTCTCAATGCTAGAATGCGTGATCATCGCGCAACGGTGCTTGACCCTTAACACCGTTGCTTTTTTTGTGTTCGCGTATGAACGCGCCAGACGGTTCTGGCGCTTCAAAGGCGGGGCGCATGCTGCCGCCCCAGCCACTACCACCAACGGGGAGGTCTGAAAGACCCGGTGTAGGTCGAGCCCATTCTCAATTAACTTTTTGGTTGAATGAATGCTTCAACCCTGTTAATTATACCGCATGGTTGAACGAGAATCGAACAACATGGACGATATCTTCCAAGCTTTGAGCGATGGCACAAGGCGGGCGATGCTGCGTCACCTCGCGAAGGGTGAGTTGACGATCGGCGAACTGTCCGAGCCCTTTCCGATGTCGCTCGCTGCAGCATCGAAGCACATTCGGGTCCTTGAAAAGGCCGGCCTTATCCGTCGTGAGATCCGATGGCGCACCCATATCTGCCACCTCGAAGCGGCGCCTCTCAAGCAGGCGGTCAAAGAATTGGCGTTCTACGAGCGGTTCTGGATATCCCGTCTGGACACCCTGGAGCGTCTGCTGCGAGAGGACCATGCGGAGCCCGTTCGACCCTCGGCATTCAAACCATCGGAAGGAGACGAGGGATGACACAGCGAGACGACATCGACGCGTTCGCCACGATGATCGATGGCTCTACGCTGGTCATCCAACGTTGGCTTCCCGGGCCAGTGGAAAGGGTCTGGAGCTTCCTGACCGACGACGATCTCCGCCGAAAATGGTTGGCCGCCGGGGAAATGGAACTCGTTGCCGGCGCGTCGCTGGAACTCGTCTGGCGCAACGACACCCTGAGCGACGCTGCCGACTCCCGCCCTTCTGGATTCGCCGAGGAACAGCGCATGCAAAGCCGCGTCATCGCGGTCGAACCGATGCGAACGCTGACGATCGCGTGGGGAGAAGGCGCGGTCACCTTCACGTTGAAGGAAAAAGGCGAGCGGGTCCTGTTGACGATCACGCATTGCGGCCTCGACGACCCGGCCTCACGGCGGATGATCGCGGGCGGGTGGCACATGCATCTCGACATACTTTTCGCCGTGAGATCCGGCACGCAACCGGCCTCCTTTTGGTCCGGGTGGACGAAACTTCAGGCCATTTACGACACCCGCATTTCCAAATGATCAAGGAAAGAGAGACCATGGAACTGGAAAACAAGACTGCATTGATCTTTGGTGGCAGCGGTGCAATCGGCAGCGCGGTGGGACATGCTCTCGCGCGCCAAGGAGCGCATGTCCATCTGGGCGCGCGAACCGAGGATCGCTTGGACACCGTGGCACGCGCGATCCGTGCGGAAGCCGGAACGGCCGACACGTTTGAAGTCGATGTCCTCAATGAACAGGCAACTTTGGATCAGACCGCGCGACTGGCCGAGCGTATTGGGGGCATAGATATCGTCGTTAACACCACGAGCTTCATGCACGATCAGGGCAAGGAGATCGGCGAACTGTCGCTGGCCGAATTCATGCAGGGCATAACTCCCTTCATGATCTCGCTCTTCAACATTTCCAAGGCGGTCGCTCCTCATATGGGTGGTGCACGCGGCGGAACGATCATCACAGTCGTAGCCCCGGCCAGTCGCATGGCTGCCCCTGGACATCTTGGCCACATCGTCGGATGTGCTGGCATCGAAGCCTTTGCAAAGGCGCTCGCAAGCGAGCTTGGTCCCCAGAATGTGCGCGTGCTCTGCCTGCGCTCCCATGCGATCGTCGATGCGGTCGTGGCCGGCTCCTATACCGGAAAGCTGTTTGCACCAAAAGCTCAGGCCATGGGTCTCTCGGTGCAAGACTGGCTTGCGGGTGCGGCCCAGGGCACAATGCTGAAGCGTCTGCCGACCCTTTCGCAGGTGGCCGAAACTGTTGCTTTCCTCGCTTCACATCATGCAGGCGCGATGACCGGGTCCGTCATCAACATGACCGCCGGCCTGGCGACAGAGTGAACAGACGACCGTGATCGCGCGGAACCGTCGACGCATTTGACCTTTGCGGAAGGGGTGTTAAAAATATCCCGTTGCAGCGGCGGAATACGGCGGACCTCAAGCACCAGTTCAGGGGTCACTTCCCGCTGGTGATTTCCAGATCCGCCGTGACCGAGCTCTTCACCACCAGTTCGGCGTTCGGGATGTCGTTGGACATGGCGCGGGCGAGTGCATCCTGCGGACTGAGGCCCTGGGCGAGCCAGCGGCCGACCAGGCGCTCGCGCAATTCTTCAAGCGGCGCGGCAAGCATCACCGTGAGGTCGAACAGCTCGGCCATCTGCGCCCAGGGCGCTTCCGGCAGCAAGAGATAATTGCCCTCGGCGATCAGGAACCGGTGGTCCGCCGTGATGATGCTGCCGCCGGCGCGCGCCAGATCCAGTGAGCGGTCGAACACCGGCACGGCGATGTCGCGATCCTGTTCCTCGCGCAGCCGCTTGAGCAGTGCCGCATAGCCGTCTGCATCGAAGGTGAAGGGCGCCCCCTTGCGTGCGAGCATGCCGCGCGCTTCAAGCACCGCGTTGTCGAGATGAAAACCGTCCATGGGAACGATGGCGGCACCCTGTCCGCGCCGGTCGAATTCAGCGACGAGGGCTTCGGACAGCGTCGACTTGCCCGCGCCCGGCGGACCTGCGAGCGCCATGATGAAGCGCCGGCTCGCGCCTGCCCTGGCAAGCGCCATCTCCGCCAGATATGCGGCGTTGGCTTCAAGACGCATCGCGGCTTCAGGCTGCCATGGCTTCTTGCGGCGGCTCCTTGGCCCCGGTCATGAAGGCAACGGCGTCTGACATGGTGAAATCCTTCGGATTGATGACACAGAGCCGTTTGCCGAGCCGGTGCACATGGATCCTGTCGGCCACTTCGAACACATGCGGCATGTTGTGCGAGATCAGGATGATCGGAATGCCGCGCGAGCGCACATCGAGGATCAGTTCCAGCACCCGTCTGCTCTCCTTGACGCCCAGGGCCGCTGTCGGCTCATCGAGGATGATGACCTTGGATCCGAAGGCCGCCGCGCGCGCCACGGCCACGCCCTGACGCTGGCCGCCCGAGAGGGTCTCGACCGCCTGGTTGATGTTCTGGATGGTCAACAGGCCAAGCTCATTGAGCTTTTCACGGGCGAAGGCATCCATCGCCTTGTGATCGAGCTGCCGCATCACCGAGCCGAGAAAGCCGGGTTTGCGCAATTCGCGGCCCATGAACAAATTGTCGGTGATCGACAGCGCCGGCGACATGGCAAGTGTCTGGTAGACGGTTTCAATGCCGGCATGGCGGCCTTCCAGCGGCGTCTGGAACCTGATTTCCTTGCCGTCGAGCCAGATCTTGCCTTCGTCCGGAACCGCCGCCCCCGAGATGGCCTTGATCAGGGTTGATTTGCCGGCGCCATTGTCGCCGATGACAGCGAGGATTTCGCCGTGGTGAAGGTCGAAATCGCAATTGTCGAGCGCCACCACGCGGCCATAGCGTTTGACGAGATTGCGTCCTTTGAGAATGGGTTCCATCAGACTGACACCTTTCTGATCCACTGGTCCACGGTGACGGCGGCAATGATGAGAACGCCGATGAGCAGGTAGGTCCATTGCGCATCGGCGCCAAGCAATCTCAGGCCGAGCGAAAAGACGCCGACGATCAGCGCGCCGAACAGCATGCCCATGATCGAGCCACGGCCGCCAAACAGCGATATGCCTCCGATCACCACGGCGGTGATGGATTCAATGTTGCCCAGTTGCCCCGAAGTCGGCGAGACCGACCCGATGCGGCCGATCAGGGCCCAGCCGGCAAAGGCGCAGATCAGGCCCGAGAGCATGTAGACCGAAATCAGCGTTCGCTTGACCTGAACCCCGGCCAGTTCCGCCGCTTCCGGATCGTCGCCAACCGCATAGACATGGCGCCCCCAGGCGGTCTGCTTGAGCACATAGGCCATGACCAGGACCAGCAGCACCATGAAGATCACGCCATAGGTGAAGATGGCGCCGCCGACGGCGATCTTGTTGCCGAAAAACTGCAGCAATGGCGCCTGATCGGCAATGTCCTGGGCGCGAATGGTCTCATTGGCCGAAAAGAGGAAGTTGGTGGCCAGCACGATCTGCCACATGCCGAGGGTGACGATGAAGGGCGGCAGTTTCATCACCGCAACCAGAAAGCCGTTGATGTAACCGCAGAAGGTTCCGCAGGCGATGCCGGCAAGCACCGCGACTTCGACCGGCAGTCCGTAGCGGAACGAGGCAAGTCCCATCACCACCGACGACAGCACCATGATCGCGCCGACCGACAGATCGATGCCGGCGGTCAGGATCACCAGCGACTGGGCGACGCCGAGAATGCCGACGATCTGCACCTGCTGCAGGATCAGCGTGAGGGCGAAGGGCGAGAAGAATTTCTGGCCCAACAGCAGGCCAAAGACCAGGATCGAGCCAACCAGAACGATGGCCGGCACCATCCAGGGGGTCTGGTGCAAGGCATGCTGAAGCTTCTTGATGGCGCCCTGGTCATGGGTCGCGAAGGCGGCGACGGCGGTCGGACTTGCGGCCGCGGCTTTCTCAAATTCCTGCGTATTGGACATGGTTCCTCCCCAACGTCACACGGCATGGATTGTCAGCCTTGCGTGCGGCTTCTTTCAAGCCCGGCATGGCGGCATTTTGCAATGAGGCGGCCCCTAAAGCCGCCCCATCACTGTTTACCTGTAACAGCGGGCAATCAACCCCAGCAGCGGTCCATGCCTTCGGCGACGGAGATCGACTCGACGCCATCGGCGGGCTTGTCGGTGACAAGCGCCACGCCGGTGTCGAAGAAATCCTTGCCTTCGGTCGGCGCGGGCTTGGTGCCGTCCTTGGCCCAGGCGGCGATGGCTTCGATGCCGAGCGAGGCCATCAGCAGCGGATATTGCTGCGAAGTGGCGCCGATGACGCCATCCTTGACATTGGCCACGCCCGGGCAACCGCCATCGACAGAGACGATCAGCACGTCGCCTTCGCGGCCGATGGCCTTGAGCGCCTCATAGGCGCCGGCGGCGGCAGGCTCGTTGATGGTGTAGACGACATTGATCATCGGGTCCTTGGCGAGCAGATTTTCCATCGCCTTGCGCCCACCCTCTTCGTTGCCGGCGGTGACGTCGTTGCCGACAATGCGAGCGTCATCTTCGTCGCCCCATTTGGCCGGGTCCTTGACGTCGATGCCGAAGCCGGTGAGGAAGCCCTGGTCGCGCAGCACGCCGACGGTGGGTTGGCTGACGGCCAGATCCAGCATGGCGATCCTGGCGTTGGCGGCTTCGGCGCCAAGCGTCGCGGCGGCCCATTTGCCAATCAATTCGCCGGCCAGGAAATTGTCGGTGGCGAAGGTGGCGTCAGCGGCGTCGATCGGATCGAGCGGCGTATCGAGCGCGATCACCACAAGGCCGGCATCGCGGGCCTGCTTGACCGCCGACACAATGGACGAGGTATCCGACGCTGTGATCAGGATGCCCTTGGCGCCATCGGCGATGCAGGTCTCGATCGCGGCGACCTGGGTTTCGTGGTCGCCATCGACCTTGCCCGCGTAGGATTTCAGCGAGACGCCGAGCTCCGCGGCCTTGGCTTCAGCGCCTTCCTTCATCTTGACGAAGAACGGATTGGTGTCGGTCTTGGTGATGAGGCAGGCGCCAATGCCGTGGCTGGCGGCATAGGCAGGCGCGGTGGCCAAGGCGCCAAAGGCGGCGGCTGCGAGCAGCGCGGTCTTGAATGTGGATTTCGACATTATTTGATCCTCCCGGGATTGATCTTGCAGGTCAGTCTGCATGCGCGGCGAACGGAAATCCTCTCTCCCTTTCTCCGCGTCATCCCTAAAACACCACAGATCGGCGGCGTCTGTCAATAAATAAATCAATCTTATTTAGTTATTGACCAAGGGCTGTCATTGCGCCATTGTTTTGCTAAGGAACGGCCGTGCTTGGCAACGGACGTCGGGAGGAAACAGACAGGTGCCGCGCGACCCCCACACTGGCGTTGACCGCCCCGGCCCGGCGATCCAATCGCTCAGAGGATCGAACCAGAGCGGGCTGCGCGCCTATAACCAGCGCCTGGTGCTGAGCCTTGTCTATGCGCATGGAAACCTGACCAAGACCGACATTGCGCGCATGACCGGGCTTTCGGCGCAAACCGGTTCGGTGATCATGCGCGAGCTCGAAGCCGAGGACCTGATCGTCAAGGGCGAACCAGTCCGCGGCAAGGTGGGACAACCCTCGGTTCCGCTTTCGATCAATCCCGATGGCGCCTTTTTCCTTGGCCTGAAGGTCGGGCGGCGCAGCGCCGAGCTCATTCTCGTCAATTTTCTCGGCCAACCGCGGGCGACCTTGCGCAAAAGCTATCCCTGGCCGACGCCGCCGCTGATCATCGATTTCGTCCGCGACGGTGTCGCCGGGATGCTCTCCGCCTTGCCTGCAAAATTTCGGGATCGCGTCGCCGGGCTCGGCATCGCCACGCCGTTCGAATTGTGGAACTGGACCGAGCAGGCCGACGCGCCGCGCCAGGAGATGGATCAGTGGCGCGGCTGTGATCTCAGGGCCGAACTGGCGCAAATCTGCGACATGCCGGTCTATCTGCAGAACGACGCCACGGCGGCCTGCGCGGCGGAGCTGGTGTTCGGCAAGCATCCCGGGCTCAGCGACTATCTCTATCTCTATATCGGCACCTTTGTTGGCGGCGGCGTGGTGCTCAATGGCAGCATCTATTCCGGCCGAACCGGCAATGCCGGAGCGCTGGGTCCGTTGCCGGTCGCCGGGCCTGGTGGCAAACCGGTGCAACTGCTCGACCGGGCGTCGATCATGTTGCTCGAGCGCATGCTCAAATCCGCCGGCCGGGATCCCTCGCCGCTGTGGAACAGCCCTGACCATTGGGAAGGGTTTGAGGATCTTGCCGAGGAATGGATCGGCATCGTTGCGCGTGGCCTGGCCCAGGCGATCGTCTCGGCGGCCGCGATCATCGATTTCGAACATGTCATCATCGATGGCGGCCTGCCGGTCGATGTCAGGGCGAAAATTGTCGGGGCGACACGGCAAGAGGTCAGCCACTATGACCTGCGCGGACTTGAAGTGCCCTCCATCCTGCCGGGAACCGTGGGGCACCTCGCTCGCGCGCTTGGCGCCGCCAGCCTGCCGCTGTTCGACAAATATCTGATCGACCGCAACGCCCGCCTGGGCGGGGCCTGACCGGTTTACCCACGCACATCATGAAAACGGAATGAGCACGGAGCGAACCGGCATTCCGCCGCGGCGCCCTCGACGCCCGGCGCCTTTTTGCGAATGATTTGCAGGAGCATTGACATGCCCGGAAATGCGGATAGATTGCAATTGCAAATCATTCGCAGGAGTTATGTGTGCGGTTTCTGACAGTTCTCGGTTTTATCATCACGCTCATCCTCGGCCCGGCGTCGCCGGCGCTGGCGCGGATCAAGGTCCTGACCTCGTTCACGGTCTTCGCCGACATGGCCCGCAATGTCGCGGGCGAGCATGCGGAGGTGGTCTCGATCACCAAGGAGGGCGCGGAAATCCATATGTTCCGGCCGACACCCGGAGACATCAAGCGCGGATTGGGCGCCAATGTTGTGTTGTGGAACGGTCTCGGGCTCGAGACCTGGTTCGAGCGCTATCTGGAAAATCTCGGCGATGTGAAGGCCTATGTCCTGTCCGATGGCGTCGAGCCGATCATGATCGCCGAAGGCGCCTATGAGGGCCGGGCCAATCCGCATGCCTGGATGTCGCCCGGCAATGCGATGATCTATATCGACAACATCGTTGCCGCCCTTTCGGACACCGATCCGGACAATGCGGCTGCCTACGCCGCCAATGGTGAAAGCTACAAGGCCGAGATCACCGCGACCTTCGAGCCGATCCGGGCAGCGCTCGCGGAGCTGCCGGAAAGCCGGCGCTGGCTGGTTTCGAGCGAAGCGGCGTTTTCCTATCTGGCTGTCGATTTCGGCCTCAAGGAGGCCGCCATCTGGGCCATCAACGCCGACAGCCAGGGATCGCCGCAACAGGTGCGCCGCATCATCGACCTGATCAATGACAATCAGATCCCGGTGATCTTTTCCGAAAGCACGGTCTCGCCGAAGCCGGCCGAGCAGGTGGCGCGGGAAACCGGCATCGCCTATGGTGGCGTCTTGTATGTGGACTCGCTGTCGACTCCCGACGGCCCGGTGCCGACATATCTTGATCTGCTCAAGGTGACGTCGCAGACCATCGTAACAGGATTGACGGCCCAGCCATGAACCTCGCAGCACCCATTCAAACCCAGGCCGCAGGTTCCGGTGGTCTCGACGTCCGCGACGTCACCGTGATTTACCGCAATGGCAACCGTGCGCTCGACGGCGCCGAATTCTCCGTTCCAAAAGGTTCGATCACGGCGCTTGTCGGGATCAACGGCAGCGGCAAATCAACACTGTTCAAGGCGCTGATGGGGTTCGTTCCGCTGGCCAGCGGCCAGATCAGCATCATGGGGCTTTCGGTGCACGACGCGCTCAGGCAGAACCTGGTGGCCTATGTGCCGCAGAGCGAGGAGATCGACTGGTCGTTTCCGGTGCTGGTCGAGGACGTGGTGATGATGGGCCGCTACGGCCACATGAATTTCCTCCGCATGACCCGCCCGCAGGACCGCGTCGCCGTCGACGACGCGCTGAACCGGGTCGGCATGAGCGAGTTCCGCAAGCGCCAGATCGGCGAATTGTCCGGCGGCCAGAAAAAGCGCGTCTTCCTTGCCCGCGCGCTGGCGCAGGAAGGCCAGGTCATCCTGCTCGACGAGCCGTTCACCGGCGTCGACGTGACCACCGAAACCCAGATCATCGAATTGTTGAAGGATCTTCGTGCGGAAGGCCGGGTGATGCTGGTCTCGACCCATAATCTCGGCAGCGTGCCCGAATTCTGCGACCGGGCGGTGCTGATCAACCGCCGCATTCTGGCCGAGGGCCCGACCAGCGAGGTGTTCACGCACACCAATCTGCAGAAGGCTTTCGGCGGCGTGCTCCGGCACTTCGTGCTCGGCGGACAGGATCTGCATGATGATGACGACCGCAGGCAGGTGACGGTTCTGACCGATGACGAGCGGCCCTTCGTCATCTACGGGGAGCAGGAACGCAAGGCCCGCAAGGCCACCAGCAAGGTCAAGGACACATGAGCCTGCTGCTTGAACCCTTTACCTATGGCTACATGGTCAACGCCATGTGGGTGTCGGCGCTGACCGGAGCGATCTGCGCCTTTCTGTCGTGCTATCTGATGCTCAAGGGCTGGTCGCTGATCGGCGACGCGCTGTCGCACTCGATCGTGCCCGGCGTCGCCGGCGCCTACATGCTCGGCCTGCCGTTTGCCGCCGGCGCGTTTCTGGCCGGCGGCCTGGCCGCGGCCGCCATGCTTGCCATCAAGGCGCGAACCCGGCTGCGCGAGGACGCCATCATCGGCATGATCTTCGTCTCCTTCTTCGCGCTCGGTCTGTTCATGGTGTCGATCTCGCCGACGCCGATCAACGTGCAGACCATCGTGCTCGGCAATGTGCTGGCGATCACGCCGGCCGACACCATGCAACTGCTCATCATCGGCGTGATCACGCTCACGGTGCTGTCGGTGATCTGGAAGGATCTGATGCTGGTGTTCTTTGATGAAAGCCATGCCCGCGCCATCGGCATCCGCGCCACGGCGCTGAAGGCGGTGTTCTTCACCCTGCTGGCCGCGTCGACGGTGGCTGCGATGCAGACCGTCGGCGCCTTTCTGGTGATCGCGCTGGTGGTGACGCCGGGGGCGACGGCCTATCTGTTGACTGACCGGTTCCCCAGGCTGATCGTGATTGCGGTGGCGATCGGATCGATCACCTCCTTTGTCGGGGTCTATCTGAGCTATTTCCTCGATGGCGCCACCGGCGGCGTGGTGATCATGCTGCAGACCTCCCTGTTCCTGCTGGCGTTCCTGTTCGCGCCCCGGCACGGGCTCTTTGCCCAGCGCGCCAAGGCGCGCGGCGCGCAGATCGAAGCGGGAGCGGCATGATGGACGCCTTTGTTGATTTTTTCGTCGACCCGTTCCGTTTCGCCTATATGCAGAAGGCGTTTCTGATCACTTTCCTGATTGCCATGCCGATGGCGGCGATGAGCTCGCTGATGGTGCTCAAGGGCTGGTCGCTGCTGGGCGACGCCATGAGCCATGCGGTGCTGCCCGGCATCGTTCTCGCTTACATCGCCGGCCTGCCGCTGGTGATCGGCGCCTTCGCCGCGGGCCTGTTCTGCGCGGTCGCCACCGGCTGGCTCAACGCCAACAGCCGCGTCAAGGAAGACACGGTGATGGGCATCGTGTTTTCAGGCATGTTCGGTCTCGGCATCGTGCTGCATGTCAGCGTTCGCTCCAGCCTGCATCTCGACCATATTCTTTTCGGCGACATGCTGGGCGTCAGCTGGTCGGACATTGGCGCGACTGCGCTGCTGGCGGGCCTGTGCGGCGCATTTCTGATGTCAAAATGGCGCGATCTGGTGGCCCAGGCTTTTGACGAGATGCATGCGCGCGCCATCGGCCTTCGCACCGGCTGGCTGCATTACGGCCTGCTGACGGCCATCGCGCTGATGATCGTCGCCAGCCTCAAGGCCGTCGGCATCATCCTGTCGATCGCGCTCTTGGTCGCCCCCGGCGCCATCGCCTTCCTGGTCGCCCGGACATTTGCCGGCATGATCAGCGTGGCCGTCGGCTCCGTGGTGCTGAGCGCGCTCCTCGGCATCTTCATGAGCTATCACATCGACAGCGAACCGGCGCCGACCATGGTGTTGGCGATGACCGGCTTGTTCATTGTGGCGTTGGTGGTGAGCCAGGTGAGGGATTTGCGGATGCGGCGGTTGGCCGGGGGATAACGCCTTTCGCGCCCGCCCCCTACATCTCTAAAAACCTGTCCGGCATCGCCTGCAAATCCGTCGCATCCGGCTTGGCGCCGGCGGCTGTCAGCATGGCGTGGATCTGGCCGCGGTGGTGGGTCTGGTGGTTGAACAGCTGGACCGCCACCATCTTTTTCGGCCTTGAGGCAGTGCGGCCGCTCAGGCCGGAATGCCAGGTCAGGTCGCCTTCGAACCAGTCGGGCGGAACCCGGCGCGCCCAATCCAGGATCTGCCGGTCAAGCGCCACGCGATCCACTTGGAACTGCTCCCAGGTTTCGATCAGCGCCGTCGAGTCGGTTCTGTAGTTTGCCGGCGGGTCCCGGTCCTCGAAGCGGCTGAGCCAGATCCCGTCGCCCCACAACAGGTGGGAGAATGTTTTCTCGATCGAGCAGAAGAAGGCGCCCCGGTCGGCCTGCCTCGCGGCCTGGTCAAGCCCGCTTGCGGCCGTAATCAGGTTTTCATTCTGCCACATGTTGTAGCGCGCCATCAGCAGCACATAGTCTCGACTTGCCATGATAACCGTCCTCCGGGCTCGATGGATCGCCGGCATAGTGTTCCAGCGTCACGAGCCGATCAAGCCTAACCGCACAGCTGTCATCGCGCGCATTGCAAAGACAACAGCGCTCAAAGCCCCTCATTGACAGGCTCTGGTGAGCTCCCCCCGGCCAGCTTCCGGCGCCTGCCAGGCCGGGAATCCGGGATGGTGGAGCACCCTGCAGGGCTGCCCTGGCTTCTGCCTGCCTCCATCGGAGTGGGAGTGAAGGCAGTGTTGACCGAGATGCCATCGACGTCCTCACCGCTTCTACCCGTTAGCACAGGATTAACTTTGCCAGCAGAAAAACGACGCTAAATCAACTATTTACCTCTCAGTTTTCGGAAAAACAATTGCTCGCCTCTACCCCCGGCTGTACTCTGGCTGCGAAGCGTATCGATCGGAGTTGATCGGCTTCGCGCCTGCACCTTGACATAAACACATCGCCTATCTGCGGGCGAGGCAACTTTGGATACATGAGACAATGCCCGACAGGACCACGCGCGCCGGTGATCAGAGATGTTCGCGGTTTTTTCTGACCTGTCTGCTGGGTTCACTGCTGCTGGTTGCTCCCGCATCGGCACAGGAAATGGATCTCGGCAGCTACCTGACCAGCGTGCGCGACAGGGCCGGTTTGCCCGCACTTGCAGCGGCAGTGGTCAAGGACGGAATCATCGTTGCTGCCGCAGCAGTCGGAACACGTATCCTGGGCAAGGATCTTCCCGTCACGATCGACGACCGGTTCCATATCGGCTCGAACACCAAATCCATGACGGCGACCTTGGCCGGGATGATGGTCGACGAGGGCAAATTGCGGTGGGACTCCCGGGTCGGCGACATCCTCGGCGCCAATGCGAAAGGCATGAGTCAAAGTCTGGCCGACGCCACACTAGAACAACTTCTGTCCCACTCAAGCGGCATTCCCGGCGACGACGACACCATCCTCGAGCTTTACTTCAGCGCCGACGCCTTTGAATACAACCTGACCGACCTGCGCCGTCACCTGCTGGATCAGTGGAAAGAGAACGAGATCGCGGTCCCTGAAGGCTCGCCGTTCCAATACTCGAATCTCGGCTACGTCATTGCCGGAATGATGATCGAGACCGCCGCGGATATACCGTGGGAGCAACTGATGCACGAACGTATCTTCATGCCCCTGGAGATGAACACGGCGGGGCTTGGGGCACAGGCAACCTACGGATTGATCGATGCGCCGGTCGGGCACAGGATCGAGGCTGACGGAAGCGTGACACCAATGCTCTGGGGACCTGCAGCCGATGTGCCGCAGGTCATCGCGCCGGCTGGCAACGCACACATGTCCATCATCGATTACGCGAAATGGGCCGGGTGGAATGCCCGCAGCGGCGCACGTCAGCCGGCGCTCGTGTCTCCGCAGACGTTCACCTATATCCACACCGCCAAGGTCCAGACACCCGCGAGGGACAATCCGCCGCCAGGGACTCCCAGCACGGGCAGCTACGGACTTGGCTGGGGTGTCGTGACGTTTGAATGGGCAGACGGACCCCTTCTGACCCACAACGGATCGAATTCAATGAACCTCGCCAAGATCGTCCTCGATCCGGCCCGGGATCTCGCCGTTGTCGTCACGACGAATTTCCCCGGAGCCAAGGCCGACGCCGCAGCGGGCGAAGTCATTCAACATCTTTACTCAGCCTACATTCGATGAATTGCAGCCCCGATTGCTTGCGCAGTCCGGTCAGATAACGAAGCCACTCAAGGAGATTAATCATGTGTGAAGTGTGTTCAAAAACAAGCATCAGCCGTCGCGGCCTGTTCGCGGGCGGCCTGGCTCTTGCCATGTCGGCAGCGTCCTCCGCTTCCCCGGCCTTCGCCCAATCCAGCGAAGCGGCGCCAACCACGCCAGATGAGGCGCTTCAACGCCTCATCGGCGGCAATGCGCGCTATGTAGCGAACACAGCGATCAACACCGATCACTCGGCCGGTCGGGCCGCGCGCTCAATGGGGCAACAGCCTTTCGCGGCAATCGTTGCCTGTGCCGACTCCCGGGTTGTTCCGGAATTGATCTTCGACCAGGGACCGGGCGACCTCTTCGTCATCCGCGTTGCCGGTAATTTCATCAATGACGACGGTCTGGCAAGCCTCGAGTATGGCGCTGCGGTACTCGGCATCAAGACGATTGTCGTTCTCGGGCATACCTCCTGCGGCGCGGTCGGCGCGACGATCAAGGCGATCGAGGACCGGACCCTGCCGCCCGGGCATCTTCCACATCTGGTCAACGCGATCCGGCCCGCCGTCTACGACGTCCTGTCCGAAAACCCGAGTGACCTGCTGGCTGCCGCGACGGCGCAGAACGCAAGGCTCAATGCTCAAAGGGCAACCACGGCGGATCCGATCCTTTCCGATTTCCATGCATCAGGCAAGATAAAGTCCGTCGCCGGAATCTATGACATCGCCACCGGAAAAGTGGACCTTCTCTAGCAAGCGGGCCTGCCTGGCCCGGGCGGACAAAAAATCCGTCCGGGCACAGGCAAGTCCGGCTTCCAGTCCTCTCGCGGCCAGGGGCAAGTTCCCGTCCGGACAGGCCAGGAAGTGGAGGCTGCGCCGGTCATCCCCATCGGCTTCCGGACCATCGGCTTCCGGGGTCATTTCTGCATTCGTACAGCTCTCGACGACACGTTGCTCTCCGTCTTCACTGCAAGCCGACGGGATGCATCGCTGCGGATCCTCTCTTCCTGCTGGCAATCGCCGGCGCTGACCGCTCCCCCCTTGCCTTCCCCCCGCGATTCGGCCTAGATACCCGCACCCCGTTGGGAGAAACCGGAGCGATCCGGTGCCGAAGGAGCAACCGCCCCGGAAACTCTCAGGCAAAAGGACCAACGGGTCAGGACGGACTCTGGAGAATGGCGCCGCTAGCGTCTGCCGAAGGGATAACAATCTCAGGCAAAAGGACAGAGGGGGCTATTTCGAAGGCGTCTGACGCCTGGAGATTGGCCCGTGCGCGGTTGACACCGGCACCCAGACGGAGACTGCAGCGTGGACACCACAGCTGACCTTCTAAAGACCCCGCTTCATTCCCTGCATCTTGAACTTGGCGCCCGCATGGCCGGATTTGCCGGTTACGACATGCCGATCCAGTACCCGATGGGGGTGATGAAAGAGCATCTCTACACCCGCTCGGCGGCGGGCCTGTTCGATGTTTCGCATATGGGGCAGATCCTGATCCGCGCCAAAAGCGGCAACGTCGCCGACGCCGCCCTGGCGCTTGAAAGCCTGACGCCGGTCGATGTGGCGGATCTCAAGCCGGGACGCCAACGCTACGGGCTGTTCACCAATGCGGACGGTGGCCTGGAGGACGATTTCATGGTCGCCAACCGCGGCGACCATCTCTATCTGGTGGTCAACGCGGCTTGCAAGCATGCAGATCTTGCCCGTCTTGAAGCCGCGCTTTCCGGCACCTGCGAGGTCGAGGCCCAGTTTGATCGCGGCCTGATCGCGCTGCAGGGACCGGAGGCCGAAAGCGCGCTCGCGGCCTACGATCCCGATGCCGAAGAGATGCTGTTCATGGACGTGCGCGAGCTCGAGATCGCCGGCGTCACGGCAATTGTCTCCCGCTCGGGCTATACCGGCGAGGATGGCTACGAGATCTCGCTTCCGGCGGAAGAGACCGACCGCATTGCCCGGCTCTTGCTGTCTGATGACCGGATCGCGCCGATCGGCCTTGGCGCGCGCGATTCGCTCCGGCTCGAAGCGGGCTTGTGCCTTTACGGCCACGACATCGACGAGACCACCACGCCGGTTGAAGCGGGTCTCAAATGGGCGATCCAGAAGATCCGCCGCAAGGGCGGGGCGCGCGAAGGCGGCTTCCCCGGCGCCGGCGTCATTCTCGCCCAGTTCGAAAGCGGCGCGTCGCGCACCCGCGTCGGCCTGCAGCCCGAGGGCAAGGCCCCGGTCCGGGCCGGCTCGGAACTGTTCGAAAAGGAAACCGGCGGCGAGGCCATTGGAGCCGTCACCTCCGGCGGCTTCGGCCCCAGCGCCGGCGCGCCCGTCGCCATGGGCTATGTGCCGTCAGCGCTTTCGGCCGCCGGCACCAAACTCTACGCCGAAGTTCGCGGCAAGCGGCTTGAAATCACCGTCGCCGCCCTGCCCTTTGTCCCCTCCACCTACAAACGCTAAGCCCTGACAGGAACACCGCCATGATCAAATTCACCGAAGACCATGAATGGCTCAAGATCGAGGGCGATGTCGCCACCGTCGGCATCACCGAACATGCCGCCGAACAATTGGGCGACCTGGTGTTCGTCGAGCTGCCCGAGCCGGGCGCCCGGCTCGACAAGGGCGGCACGGCGGCGACCGTGGAATCGGTCAAGGCCGCGTCCGATGTCTACTGCCCGCTCGCGGGCGAGATCATCGAGGTCAACCAGGCCATCGTCGACGATCCGTCGCTGGTCAATTCCGACCCGGCGGGCGCCGGCTGGTTCTTCAAGCTGAAACTCGATGACGCCACTTCCGCCAGCGAGCTGATGGATGAAACCGCCTACCAAGCAATGATTGGCTGACCATGACCATCACCCTGACCGACTACGATCCTTACGACTTCGCCAACCGTCGCCACATCGGGCCGTCGCCGGCTGAGATTTCCGACATGCTCAAGGTGGTCGGCGCCGCGTCGCTGGACGCGCTGATTGACGAGACCGTGCCCGGTTCGATCCGCCAGAAGACGCCGCTCGCCTTTGGCGATCCGATGAGCGAGCGCGAGGTACTCGATCATCTGCGCGCCACCGCGAAGAAGAACACGGTGATGGTCTCGCTGATCGGCCAGGGCTATCATGGCACCATCATGCCGCCGGTGATCCAGCGCACCATCCTGGAGAACCCGGCCTGGTACACCGCCTACACGCCCTACCAGCCGGAGATCAGCCAGGGCCGGCTGGAAGCGCTCTTGAACTTCCAGACCATGGTCGCCGATCTCACCGGCCTCGACATCGCCAACGCCTCGCTGCTCGATGAGGCGACGGCTGCTGCCGAAGCCATGGCGATGGCCGAGCGGGCGTCGAAATCCAAACAAACCGCGTTCTTTGTCGATCATCACTGCCACAAGCAGACCATCGACGTGATCCGCACGCGCGCCGAGCCGCTCGGCTGGGAGGTCATTGTCGGCGATCCGTTTGCCGATCTTGATCCCGCGGCGGTGTTCGGCGCCATTTTCCAGTATCCCGGCACCTATGGCCATGTGCATGATTTCACCGACCTGATCGCGACGCTACACGAACACAATGCCATCGCCGTGGTCGCCGCCGACCCCTTGTCGCTGACGCTGCTCAAATCTCCCGGCGAAATGGGCGCCGATATCGCCATTGGCTCGATGCAGCGTTTCGGCGTGCCGGTCGGCTATGGCGGGCCGCATGCGGCCTATATGGCGGTCAAGGACGCCTACAAGCGCTCGATGCCCGGACGTCTGGTCGGCGTCACGGTGGACGCGCGCGGCAACCAGGCCTACCGGCTGGCGCTGCAGACGCGCGAGCAGCATATCCGCCGCGAGAAGGCCACGTCCAACATCTGCACCGCGCAGGTGCTGCTGGCCGTCATCGCCTCGATGTACGCGGTGTTTCACGGGCCTGTCGGGCTCAAGGCCATCGCCGGGCGAGTTCACATCAAGGCCGCGACGCTGGCCAAGGGCCTCAGGCAGCTGGGTTTCGATCTCGATCCCGAAGTCTTCTTCGACACGATGAGCGTGGACGTCGGCTCCCGTCAGGCCGAGATCCTCGAGGCGGCGCGGCGCGAAGGCATCAATCTGCGCCAGATCGGCGACGACCGCATCGGCATCGCGCTCGACGAGGTTTCGCGGCCGGCGACCGTGGAAGCGGTGTGGCGGGCCTTCGGCGGAGACCTCAAGTTCAAGGATCTGCAGGCAGGGCCGGTCATCCCCGATGCACTGGCGCGGAAGTCGCCCTATCTCGAGCATCCGATCTTTCACATGAACCGCGCCGAAAGCGAGATGACCCGCTACATCAGGCGGTTGTCGGACAAGGATCTGGCGCTGGACCGCACCATGATTCCGCTCGGCTCGTGCACCATGAAGCTCAATGCGACGGCGGAAATGCTGTCGATCACCTGGCCGGAATTCGCCGACATCCATCCGTTCGCGCCCGCCGACCAGGCTCTGGGTTACAAGGAGATGATCGATGATCTGTCCGACAAGCTGTGCCTGATCACCGGCTATGACGCGATCTCGATGCAGCCCAACTCCGGCGCGCAAGGCGAATTTGCCGGGCTGATGACAATCCGCGCCTTCCACCGGGCCAATGGTGAGGGCCACCGCCATGTCTGCCTGATCCCGACCTCGGCGCACGGCACCAACCCGGCCTCGGCGCAGATGGCCGGCATGAGCGTCGTCACTGTCGGCACCCGCGAGAACGGCGATATCGATCTCGATGATTTCCGCGCCAAAGCCGAACTGCATGCAGACAATCTGGCCGCCTGCATGATCACCTATCCCTCCACCCACGGCGTGTTCGAGGAGACGGCGAGCGAAGTCTGTGCCATCACCCACAGCCATGGCGGCCAGGTCTATCTCGACGGCGCCAATCTCAACGCGCTGGTGGGGCTGGCGCGGCCGGGCGACATCGGCGCCGATGTCAGCCACCTCAATCTGCACAAGACCTTCTGCATTCCGCATGGCGGCGGTGGGCCGGGCATGGGGCCGATCGGGGTGAAATCGCACCTGAAGCCTTATCTGCCCGGTCACTCAGAGACCGACGGCAAGCCCGGCGCGGTGTCCGCGGCGCCGTTTGGGTCGGCCTCGATCCTGCCGATCTCCTGGGCCTATTGCCTGATGATGGGCGGCGAAGGCCTGACCCAGGCCACCAGGATCGCGATCCTCAACGCCAACTACATCGCGGCACGACTGAAGGGCGCCTATGACGTGCTTTACACCTCGTCAAAAGGCCGGGTGGCGCATGAGTGCATCCTCGACACGCGGCCGCTGGTGGCGAGCGCCGGCGTCACCGTCGACGACGTCGCCAAGCGGCTGATCGATTGCGGCTTCCACGCCCCGACGATGAGTTGGCCGGTGGCCGGCACGCTGATGATCGAGCCGACGGAATCCGAGGTCAAGGCCGAGCTCGACCGGTTCTGCGCGGCGATGCTCGCCATTCGCGCGGAAGCGCAGGCGATCGAGGACGGGGAGATGGACCGGGACAACAATCCGCTCAAGAACGCGCCGCACACGATCGAGGATCTGGTCGGTCCCTGGGACCGGCCCTATGACCGCGAGGCCGCCTGCTTTCCGGCGGGCGCCATGCGCAACGCCAAGTATTTCGCCCCGGTCAACCGGGTCGACAATGTCTATGGCGACCGCCATCTGGTCTGCTCCTGTCCGCCGATGTCGGACTACGCCGAAGCGGCGGAATAGGCCGGACACGCCGGAGGCGCGTTGCGCCGCCTCCGGCCCCGGTTGATGACTGTGCCGCGACCGGCCTGGCGGCCCGACTGTCGGCGCCGCGGTCGCGCCTTCTGCGACATTCCTGCCCGGTTAAGAAATCATGGCCGAAGACTACATTCTTTTAACCTTACCATAATTTATGGCTGCCTTGGCATGGTTCGCCGCCCGTAACAGGGCGCCTGCCTGACAAAAAAGCAGCGTCGAGACTTGATGAATGAATATTCATTCATTATATGGTTTTTTGAGAAGAAGCAGGCTGGGAACCGGGTTTGGCGGTCTGTGCATCCATGCCTGACAGTTTCAACTGTAGTTTTCAAGGATCGCCGCATTGGACACTCATGCAGTCGACATCGCCAGTCAACGCGCATCGGACATTCTGGACAAGGTGAAATCGGTTTTCGCCTCGAACGGTTTCGACGGCGCGTCCATGCAGGATCTGGCGCAGGCCACGCAGATGAGCGTCGGAAACTTCTACCGCTATTTTTCCTCCAAGGACGCCATTGTCACCGCTCTTGTCAAACGGGACCTGACGCAGATCGAGTCGGTGTTCGATTCCGTCAAGGCCGCGTCGGATCCAGGCGCGGTGTTCATGCAGCTGCTGCGCTTCAGGATCGAAACGATGCCGTGTGAAGACGCCGCCCTGTGGAGCGAAGTGCAGGCGGCCTCGCACAGGTCTCCGGAAATCGCCGCGCTGATGCGCGCCATGGACGAAACCGTTCGCACCAATATTGTCGAAGCACTCGTTCGCATTCACGGCGATGACAGCGCTCAGGCACGGGCGGCCTTCGGGACACGCGCGCATCTGGTGATGCTGATTGTCCATGGCTTTGCCCAGCGCAAATTCTGCGCCCGCGAGGCCATGACGCCTGATGAATCCGCGGCCCTTGCGGAGCTCGCGCTCGCGACGCTGCACCAGACAATCTTCGCCTCCCCCTGCCAACCCGCCGTATGACCGGATCCACGATGCGCCCTCACCTTGCCCTCTTGCTCGCAATCCCGCTTTTTCTGGCCGCTGGCATGCCCGCCGGCGCCGCCGAGACCGAGAAACCCACATCGTCCGGCGCCCTGCCCCCGGCAATTGTTGCCGTGCGGGCCGCGGAAGCCGCAATCACCGACCGGGTTCTGTCCAACGGCATGATCACGGCGGTCGAGGAAGTTCTGGTTGCGCCACAGGTCGAAGGGCTGGCTATCGAGAGCCTGCAAGCCGATGTCGGTGACCGGGTCGAGGCGGGATCGGTGCTGGCCACGCTGTCCAAGGACCAGTTGATCCTGCAGCGCAGCCAGCTTGACGCCAATCGCGCCAAGGCACTTGCGTCCATCGCCCAGCTTGGCGCGCAGCTCGCAGAAGTTCAGTCCGCGACGCAGGAAACGGTCAAGACCGCCGAACGCGCCAGGCAGCTGGCGGCGCAGGGCACCTATTCGACGGTCCAGGCCGAGCAGGCCGAAGCGCAGGCCACTGCCGCGCTGGCGCAGGTTCGCTCGGTTGAGGAATCAATCAAGGCCGCCGAAGCCGACATCCCCCTAATCGACGCGCAGGTGAAGGACGTCGACCTCAGATTGGCGCGCACCGAAGTCAAGGCGCCGGTTTCCGGCATCATCTCGGCGCGCGCCGCGCGGGTCGGCGCCATCGCCGGCGCCGCCAGCCCCTTGTTCACGATGATCAAGGACGGAGAGCTGGAAATGCGGGCCGATATCGCGGAAGCCGACATGCACCGGATCGCCGAAGGCCAGGCCGTGAAGATCCATCTCATCGGCGCCGCCGAGCCTGTCGCCGGGAAGATCAGACTGATCGAACCGACGCTGAACACGACGACACGGCTGGGCCTGGCCCGGATCGAAATCGAGGATGGCGCGGATCTGCGCGCCGGCATGTTCGCCGATGCGGACATCATCGTGGCTGAACGCAAGGCGCTCACGGTTCCGGTGACGTCGGTCAATATGGGCCGCGATGGCGCCGATGTTCTCAAGATCGAAAACGGCATCGCCACCCGCACGCCGGTTGTTCCCGGCATCCGCGAGGGCGGCATTGTCGAGATCATCGAGGGGCTTTCGCCCGGCGATCTGATTGTCGCCAAGGCCGGCGCCTTCGTGCGCGACGGCGACCGGATCAGTCCGGTGGAAGAAACCGACAGCGGCCCGGTCGCCGCAATCACCGAGTGAGGCACCTGAGATGAATTTTTCCGCCTGGGCCATTCGCAATCCGATCGCGCCACTCCTCGGATTCGTCCTGTTGACGATTGTCGGCATCCAATCCTTCTTCGCCCTGCCGATCACCCGGTTCCCCAATATCGACGTGCCAATCGTGGCAATCACCGTGGCGCAGTCCGGCGCCGCTCCATCGGAGCTGGAAGCGCAGGTCACCAAGGAAATCGAGGATGCGGTGGCGGGCATCACCGGCGTCGATGACATCTCCTCCACCGTGTCCGACGGCATATCCACCACCAGCGTAATCTTCCGGATGGAAGTGCCGACCGACCAGGCGGTTCAGGACGTCAAGGACGCGATCGACCGGGTGCGCGGCGATCTGCCGGCCTCGGTGGAAGAACCGATCGTCACCCGCGTCGATGTCGAGGGGCAGGCCATCATGACCTTTGCGGTCAGTGCCCCGGACATGACGCTTGAGGAAGCCTCCTGGTTTGTCGACGACACCATCAAGCGGGCGCTGCAGGGCCAGCCCGGCGTCGGCAAGGTCGATCGCTATGGCGGCGCCGACAGGGAAATCCGCATTGAACTCGATCCGGCGCGGCTTGATTCCTATGGCATCACAGCCACCGACGTGAACCAGCAGCTTCGGGCGACCAACGCCAATCTCGGCGGCGGGCGCGGCGAAATCGGCGCCCGCGAACAGGCGATCCGGACACTCGGCGACGCCGAGGACGCCGCGGCGCTGGCCAATACCACCATCGCCCTGACCAATGGCCGCCATGTCCGGCTCAGCGATCTGGGTGTCATTCGCGACACCTATGAGGAGCTGAGATCCTTTGGACGCTTCAATGGCGACCAGGTTGTCGCCTTCGCGGTTTTCCGCTCCAAGGGCGCCAGCGAAATTTCCGTCTCTGAAGTGGTGACCGAGGCGCTGGATGAGATCAGGGCGGATTACCCCAATGTCGAGCTGGTTCCTGTCGACGACACGGTATTCTACACCTACGGCAATTATGAATCGGCGCTGCACACGCTGGTTGAAGGCGCGCTGCTCGCGGTTCTGGTGGTGTTCCTGTTTTTGAGAAACTGGCGCGCAACCCTGATTGCAGCCGTGGCCTTGCCGCTGTCGGCGATCCCGACCTTCTATGTGATGGAACTGCTCGGCTTCTCGCTCAACCTGGTGAGCCTGCTCGCCATCACGCTCGCCACTGGCATTCTGGTCGATGACGCGATCGTCGAGGTGGAGAACATCTCGCGCCATATCCGCATGGGAAAGACGCCCTACCGGGCCGCCGTCGAAGCCGCCGACGAGATCGGGCTGGCGGTGATCGCCACCACCTTCACCATCATTGCGGTGTTCGTGCCGGTCTCCTTCATGCCGGGCATTCCGGGGCAATATTTCATCCAGTTCGGCATGACCGTGGCCGTGGCGGTGATGTTCTCGCTGTTGGTGGCGCGGCTGATCACGCCGATGATGGCAGCCTATCTGATGCGCGACAGCGACGCCCATGAAGAGGCCGAGGGCGGCGGCCGGGTCATGCGCGGTTACACCTGGTTCATCACCAGGACGCTCCGCTGGCGCTACACCACGCTGCTCGCCGCGATCGGATCACTGATGGTGGCCGTGTATTTCATGGCGCAGGTGCCGGGCTCGTTCATGCCGCCGGAAGACGTTTCGCGCGTCAGCATCAGCGTCGAACTTCCGCCCGGCTCGACGCTGGCCGATACCGACGCCACCACGCTGGCGATGCACGACATCATCGAGGATGTGGAAGGTGTGGAGAGCGTGTTCATCCTGGGCGGCACGTCGCCCAAGGGCGAACTCGATATCCGCCGCGCCTCGGTCTCGGTCATGCTCGAAAAAATCGAGCACTCCATTCTCAAGAAGGTCGTCAACGGTCTCGCCGGCGCGGTTCCGTTCGTGTCCGATTACCTGCCGCGCATGGAAGTTCTCGGCCGGGTTCGCACCCAGGCGGAAATCGAAACCGAGATCTTCGACAAGCTGGCCGTCATTCCCGATATCCGCGCCTACAAGCTCAATGACCGTGGCGAACGCGATCTTTCCTACAATGTGATCTCCACCGATGACGCGGCCATCGACCGCGCAGTGGCGATCCTCGAGCCGAAACTCAAGGCTGAAACCGTGCTGTCGAGCGTCAGCGTGTCGGGCTCGCTGCCGCGTCCTGAAGTCCAGATCCGTCCCCGGCTCGAGGAAGCCGCGCGGCTGGGCGTCACCACGGCTCAGATCGCCGAGACAGTGCGGGTTGCCACCATCGGCGACGTCGATGCGGCGCTGGCCAAGATCTCGCTCGACAACCGCCAGATCCCGATCCGCGTGCAGCTCGATCCGGTCTACCGGACTGATATCGACCGGATTGGAAACCTGCGCGTCCAGGCCTCGAATGGCGCTGTGGTGCCGCTCAAGACAGTGGCCGACATCGTCATCACGCAGGGCCCCTCCACCATCAACCGTTTCAACCGCGAGCGGCAGGCGACGATCGGCGCCAGCCTGCCGATCGGCGTGGCGCTTGATACCGCCAAGAACCGGTTCAACGAGATTGTCAGTTCGACCGAATTGCCCGCCGGCGTCCAGGTGCTGGAATCGGGCGATGCGGAAGTCCAGAACGAGTTGATGGACAGCTTCCTCAACGCCATGCTGATGGGGCTTCTGCTGGTGCTCACCGTGCTGATCCTGTTGTTCAAGGACGTGATCCAGCCGTTTACCATCCTGTTTTCGCTGCCGCTCGCCATCGGCGGCGTCGCGGCGGGGCTGATCCTGACCAACAACTCGCTGTCGATGCCGGTGCTGATCGGCATCCTGATGCTGATGGGGATCGTCACCAAGAACGCCATCCTTCTGGTCGATTTCGCCGTCGAACTGATCCGGTCAGGCCGCGACCGGGTCGAGGCAATGATCGAAGCTGGCCAGAAACGCGCCCGGCCGATCGTCATGACCTCCATCGCCATGTCGGCGGGCATGTTGCCCAGCGCGCTCGGTGTCGGCGAGGGCGGCTCGTTCCGCGCTCCGATGGCGATCGCGGTGATCGGCGGCATCATCGTCTCGACGGTGCTCAGCCTCGTCGTGGTGCCGTCCTTCTTCCTGATCATGGATGATCTGTCGCGGATTCTGGGCCGGATTTTCGGCCGCCTCATCGGCCCGAAGGAAGACGAGATCGAAATCATGGAACCCGAGGCGATGACCGTCGCCATCGGAGAGTCCGCCGGAGAGATCGCGGACTTGCGCGACCGGCTGGCGCGGCTCGAGAACCAGACCGGACGGACGCCGCCAACGCTGGTGGTGTCGCAGCAAGCCGCCGAGTGACAAATGGCCGGGGCTGTTTCAGCAGCCCCGGCATATCTGCGCCGTCAAACGCCCAGAAATTCGGTTTCGATGTTGCGTGTCAGCTGGGCCGGCGTGCCGGTCCACACGCTTTCGCCGCGAGCCAGGATGACGCAGCGGTCGGCCACCGCGCGGAGTTCCGAAAACGCCTTGTCGATCACCAGGATGGATTGACCGCCCTGCTTGAGCCTGGCGATCGCAGCCCAGATTTCCTGCCGCACCACCGGCGCCAGCCCTTCGGTCGCCTCGTCGAGAATGAGCAGCCGCGGATTGGTCATCAGCGCCCGGGCAATCGCCAGCATCTGCTGTTCGCCGCCCGAAAGCGTGGCGGCGCGTTGGCTCATCCGTTCGCCCAGCCGCGGGAAAAGCCCGGTCGCCGTCTCGAGGCTCCATGCGCCGGGCCGGGCCGAAGCCATCAGGTTTTCGGAAACCGTCAGGCTTGCAAAACACCTTCTGCCTTCAGGCGCCAGCCCGATGCCGAGCCGGGCAGCCTGGAACGACGGCAGCGGCGCCAGATCCTTCCCGTCGAACCTGATCTCGCCGCGCGTGGTCCTGAGCATCCGAGTGATGGCGCGCACGGTCGTCGTCTTGCCCATGCCGTTGCGGCCCATCAGCGCCACCAGTTCGCCCTCGGCAATCTCCAGATCGACACCAAACAGCGCCTGCGATGCGCCGTAGAAGGCCTGCAGGCCGCGCACTTGCAGAAGACTCATGCCTGGTCCTCCCCGAGATAGGCGGCGCGGACTTCCGGATGGGTGCGGATCTCGTCGGCCTTGCCCCGGGCGATGATCCGGCCGGCAACCAGCACCGAGATCCGGTTTGCGAGCTGGAACACGGCGTCCATGTCATGTTCGATCAGCAGAATCGGCGCCTCGGTGCGCAGCTGGTCGAGAAACCCGATCAGCCGGCTGGAGCCTTCCTGGCCGAGACCGGCCATCGGTTCGTCCATCAGGAAGATGCGTGGCCGCATCGCCAAGGCCATGGCGATTTCCAGAAGCCGCTTTTCGCCATGCGAGAGTTCGCTGACGCGGACCCCGGACCGGTCGCTCAGGCCGACGCGGTCGAGCGCCTGTTCGGCCTCGCTGATCAGTTCCTTGTCGCGGTTGACCTGGCGGATGAAGCCAAACACCGAGCGGCGGCGCGCCTGGGCGGCGAACATCACATTTCCGCGCGCCGAAAATTCCGGGATCAGCGAGGACACCTGAAAGGTGCGGGTGAGGCCAAGCCGGGCGCGGGCCGGCTGGTCGAGGCCGGCGATATCGCGTCCATCAAAGCGGATGGAACCGGCGTCGGCGGCGAGTTCGCCGGCGACAAGCTTGATTAGGCTCGATTTGCCCGCGCCGTTCGGTCCGATCAGGGCGTGGATCTCACCGGGCACAAGATCGAGGTCGACGCTGTCGGTGACCTTCAGGGCGCCGAAAGACTTGGTCAGTCCGGACAGCGACAGCACCGGTTCAATCATGGCGTGCCCTCCCCGCCACCAGGCCGATGAAGCCGCCGCGCGCAAACAGCACGACGGCGAGTAGTGCTGCGCCGAGGAAAAACTGCCAATGGGTGGTGAAGCTGCCGAACAGATGCTCGAACAACACGAACAGGCAGGCGCCAACCACCGGGCCGAACAGCCGGGCGACGCCGCCCAGAATGATGAACACCATGATCTCGCCGGAGAGATGCCAGGATATCATCGAGGGGCTGACAAAGCGGTTGAGATCGGCATAGAGCGCGCCGGCGAGCCCGGTCACCATGCCGGAAATGACGAAGGCCGCGAGCCGGATCCGGTAGGGCGACAGACCGAGTGCCGCGACCCGCCCCTCATTCTGCCTTACCGCCTGCAGGGCCATGCCGAAGCGCGCGCCGGTCATCCGCCACTGTGCGAGCAGAACCACCATCAGCACCGCGTAACAGAGCAGGAAAAAGTCGAGCGGCTTGAGCGTGTTGATGCCGGGGAAGGAGTTGCGGACATAGATCGACAGCCCGTCCTCGCCGCCATAGGCGGGCCAGGAGATGGCGAAATAATAGATCATCTGGGCAAAGGCGAGCGTGATCATGATGAAATAGACGCCCGATGTCCTGAGGCTGAGCGCACCGATCACCAGCGCCGCCAGACCGCTGACAATCACCGCCACCAGCCACAGCACCAGCATCTGGTTGGTGCCGTTGATCACAAACGGCGCGGTCATCAACGGCTCGTAATTCTGGTGATGGCTGGCAATGATGCCCACCGCATAGCCGCCGAGGCCGAAAAACGCGGCGTGGCCGAAGGACACCAGCCCGCCGAGCCCCAGCGCAATGTTGAGGCCGACGCCGGCCAGCGCCAGGATGGTGGCGCGGGTGGCCAGCGTGACCAGAAACGGCTCTTCGGCGAAATGCGCCACCAGCGGCCCGCCGAGCAGGATCAGCGCCAGCACGATGTTGAGACGATGTTCAGTGATCAGGTCACGCATTGGCGGGAAACAACCCCTTTGGCTTGAACACCAGCACGGCGGCCATCAGCAGATAGATCAGCATCGAGGCCAGCGCCGAGCCGACGCCGCGGGCGGCCGACGCCTCCATCACATTCGCCAGCAAAGTCGGCAGCAGGAAGCGGCCCATGGTGTCGACCAGCCCGACAATCAGGGCTGCCACCAGGGCGCCGCGAATGGAACCGATGCCGCCAATGACGATGACGACGAAAGCGAGGATGAGGACAGGCTCGCCCATGCCGATCTGCACCGACTGGATGGCGCCGATCAAGGCGCCGGCAAATCCGGCGAGTGCCGCGCCGAGCGCGAACACCACGGTGTAGAGAAAGCGGATATCGACGCCGAGCGCCGCGATCATTTCGCGGTCGGCTTCACCGGCGCGGATCTGCATGCCGAGCCTTGTGCGGCTGATCAGCAGTCCAAGACCAATGGCGACGATCAGGCCGGCGACGATGATCGCCAGCCGGTAGGCCGGATAGGGCAAGCCGCCGGGCAGCATCACCGGACCGGAGAGGAAAGCCGGAGGATCGAGATAGAGCGGGAAGGAGCCGAAGACAAAGCGGACGCCTTCGGAAAACATCAGCACCAGGGCGAATGTCGCCAGCACCTGATCAAGGTGATCGCGGTCATAGAGCCTGCGGATCACCACGATCTCGACCAGCGCGCCGAGCGCCGCGGCGGCGACCAGGCTTGCAATCAGGCCGATCCAGAACGATCCAGTCCAGGCGGCAACGGCGGCGCAGACGAAGCCGCCGACCATGAACAGCGAGCCATGGGCGAGATTGATCAGTCCCATGACGCCGAAGATCAGGGTCAGGCCGGCCGCCATCAGGAACAGCATGACGCCGAGCTGCAGACCGTTGAGGATTTGCTCGAGAAAAAGGGCGACAGTCATTGTCTACCGGGCTCGCACGAGTGCAAGGAAGTGGACCGGGCGGAGCATGAAGCTTCCGCCCGGCAATGACGGCAGATGATCACATCTTGCAATCGGCGGCGTAGGCGTCGCCATGGTCTTCGAGTGCGACGCCGACCAGCTTGTTGGTGTAGACGTCGCCTTCCTTGACCACTTCGCGGACATAGATGTCCTGGATCGGGTGGTTGTTGGGACCGAACTTGAAATCGCCGCGGGTCGACTTGAAATTGGCTGCCTTCAGGGCTGCGCGGAACGCATCCTTGTCGGAAATCGAAGCCGCATCCATGGCCGAGATCAAGAGGTTGGCGGTGTCGAAACCCTGGCTCGAATAGAGCGAGGGCAGACGGTTGTATTCAGCCTGATAGCTCTCGACGAAGGCCTTGTTGGTTTCGTTGTCGAGATCCTTGGACCATTGCGAGGTATTCTTGACGCCAAGGGCGGCATCGCCGACGGCCTGGAGAATGTTCTGGTCGAAGGAGAAAGCGGGTCCGAGCAGCGGGATTTCCACGCCGGCGCCGGCATATTGCTTCATGAAGGCGATGCCCATGCCGCCGGGCAGGAAGAAGAACACGCTGTCGGCGCCGGAGGCGCGGATTTCGGCGATTTCGGCGGCGTAATCGGTCTGGCCGAGCTGGGTGTAGAGTTCGTTGGCGATCTCACCCTTGAAGAAGCGCTTGAAGCCGGTCAGCGCATCCTTGCCGGCCGGATAGTTCGGGGCCAGGATGAAGCTCTTCTTGAAGCCTGCAGTCGTGGCATAGGCGCCCATGCCTTCATGCAGGTTGTCGTTCTGCCAGGCGATGTTGAAGTAATTCTCGTTGCAACCCGCGCCGGCAAGCGCCGAAGGGCCTGCGTTCGGCGAGAGATAAATCGTGCCCTGCGCCACGGCGCCCGGAATGACCGCCATGGCGAGGTTGGACCAGATGATGCCGGTCATCACGTCGACCTTGTCGGACTGGAGCAGCTTGTCGGACAGCTGCACCGCGAGATCCGGCTTCTGGGCGTCATCTTCGATGATGAGTTCGATGTCGGTGCGGCCCGACTGCTTGACCGCCAGCTGAAAGCCGTCGCGCACGTCGATGCCCAGCGATGCGCCACCGCCCGACAATGTCGTGATCATGCCGACCTTGACAGGTTCGGCGGCCGAAATCGCCACGCCCGCCATCAGCGACGCAGCCGTCGCCAATCCCAAAAATGTCTTCTTCATTGGATTTCCTCTCCGTGTTTGATGCACCATCAGCCTTGTTCCGGCAGCCTTGTACCGGCCCGTTGAATGCAACATAGTTCCCTGCTGACGGCTATTGTCCGCCATTGGCTGTGACCTTAACAGCCGGATTGAAGAATTCCAGTGTTTTTTTAAGCTTAAAGTAATTCGCCGCCAATTGTCTCTTGCGCCGGGCGCGCGGGCATGGTTCCAAGGTGGGGACTGGGAAGCTTACCCAGGGACACAGGGAGACAGGCGATGCAGTGTTTTTTCGTGGAGTTTCAATGCAAGCTCGGCAAGGCCTATTCGGTCGCCGATGAAATCGCCAACCGCGAAATTGCCTCCGAGATTTACTCGGTCAGTGGTCAATTCGACCTGATGGCGAAATTCTATATCGACGATGATGTCGATATCGGCCGGTTCGTGGCGGAAAAAATCCACACCGTTCCGGACATCGAACGAACCCACACCATCCTGACATTCAAGGCATTCTGAGAGGCAAGGCGCTCTGAGCGGGCGAGGCGTTCTGGCGGGACAAGTCGGGCTGAGCGGGCAAGGCGGCCCAGTCCAGTGTGAATGCCAGCATTACGGTCCGTCTTCGAAAGGGAAATGGTACGATTGGGTGGGCTCGAACCACCGACCTCCGGATCCACAATCCGGCGCTCTAACCAACTGAGCTACAACCGCACGCCAGCGACGATGAAACATGTTCATCCGCTCTATTGTCGCTGACATACGGCGGGCAAGGCGTTTTTGCAAGAGGCATTGAGCCTGTTTTGCCGATTTCAGACCTGCCTGGTCCACAGCAAAAGGCCGGACGCGAGGGTCCGGCCTTTGAACATTTCGGTCTGGCAGGGAAATCAGGCTACCTTGATTTCGTCCATGGCCTTTTCGGCAACGGCCTTGACCGGCTTGGAAACTTCTTCGGCCACCTTCTTTGCGGCTTCCTGCATGATCTTGGCCTGATCGACCATCATTTCGGACTGCTTGCGGAAGAAGCTGGTCTGAAGTTCGATCATCTGGGCGACGGTCTTGACGCCGAGCAGGGCTTCCATGTGCGACAGCGAATGCTCGACATTGCCGCGCGCCGCGTCAATTGCCTTGAGGCTCAGTTCAACGGTGCCGGCCTGGGCGTTTTCGAGCGTCGCTTCGATCGCCTTGGTGGCCTCTTCGGAAACGGTCTTGACCTTGGCATAGGCTTCCTTGGTCTGGCTGAGCGACTTGTCAGCCATTTCACGGTATCCGTCGGACATCTGGGTCATGTCGAATGTCGGGAATTCGAATACGTCTGCCGAGGTTGTTGCTTTCTTGGTCGCCATGTCACTTCTCCTTGAAGGGGTTGGGAAGGATGTGGGACCGTCGTGGCCCCGTTCTTGATTTCCGAGCAACCATAGCATAGCTTATGGTGCGTTGCAATATATATTGTGCAACGCACCATGCGTTAACCGTTTATTGACAAAAACCCTTTGTCACGATGGCCTTTGCTGGACCCGCGACGGCGTCAAAGCTATTAATAAAACCTTAATACGCCCCTATATGGGGGCAAATCCCGGCCGAAACTGGAAGTCCGACCATGCAGGCTCACCATTATCCGTTCATCGATCTGGCCGTCCACGCGTCGGTCCGGAGCCGCTTTGCCAATGGCGACGCGGTGGCGGTGCTGAGCCCTGACCTGGACGAGGTGTTGTGGGCCAATGGCGCGGCGGCCAATCTGCTCGGATTCACCAGCATCTACGATGTTCTGGATGAAGGCTTCGGCGGTCAACCCGCAACCAAACGGCAAATCGAAAGCGCGCTTAGCCTGTTGCGCCGCACCGGCAAGCCGCAGAATTTCATGATGCGGGCGAGCAGCGGATTCTCGCGGTCCATGGCTGCGGCGAGTCTTGAGGATTTCATTTTGCCCGATGGCGCCCCTGCCCTGCTTTTGACCAGCAGCAATGCCGGCAAGATCATGGCGCCGGGGGCCCGCGCCAGACAGATCATTGCCGGCTTTGAAGGCACGGGGACGCATGTCGCGGTGCTCGACCAGGATGGCCGGGTTCTGGCCGCGTCCAGCACCTTTGACGCCATCGGCCTGGCCGGCAGCGATATCGGCCGGATGATCGCCGATGTCGCCGATGCCGACGACCGTCTGGTCAAACGCATGACGGACGCGCGCAGCGGACCGATGCCCACCGCGATTGGAAGACTGGCGGATGAGCCGGTCCTGCATCTGCTGTTTGCCGTCGAACCCGCGACAGCGGACAATGTTGAAGCCGAGGATGGTGCGGACCCGGTTGACGCGCCCGAGCCAGAAGCGCCCGACCACAAGGAAGCGCCGGTCCCTGTGCATCTGTCGGGCGAGGCGGACCTGTCCGGCCCTGCAGACCAGCCTGGCAGCGAACAGCCTGACGAGGCATTGCCCGCGGACCCATCCGCCGAGATGAGCGATGACGACGACGGACTGACGGCGCAGGACGAAGATGAGGCCTCCATCGGCGCGGAAGACGAGACTGACGAGGATAAGCTGACCGGCGATCCTGGCGTGCAAGCAGAGCCCGTCCTGCAGCAGTTCAAATTCGATACCAGCCGTATCCGCGACGAACTCAACGCGCGCCTTGAGAAGGCCGATCAAGCCGAGGATGTGCCGCAGCCCTTTGCCGATGCACGAGGGCTCGATGTCGCTCACCTGACGGGCGACGATGGCGGTGAAGGCACAGCAGCAGCCGAAACGCCCGGCGAGCCGGCGGACGAGACCGGAGAACATGCCGCCGGCGCGGAAGCTGAAGTCGAAACCAGCGCCGAGGCCGGTCTTCCAGTCACGGAAGCTGCCGGCGGCGCGCCCGGATTCCGGTTTGATCCGGAAGGCAAACCGGTCCGCTTCGTCTGGAAAATCAACCGTGACGGTGAATTCAGCGAGATCTCGCCCGAGTTCGCCCTGGCTGTCGGTCCGCATTCCGCCGATGTCATCGGGCGGACATTCCCGGATCTGGCGCGGGTGTTCAACCTCGATCCGGACCATGTCATCACTGATCTGCTCAATCGCCGCGACACCTGGTCGGGAAAGACGGTTTACTGGCCGATCCAGGGCACCGGCCTGGTCACGCCGGTGGATCTGGCGGCCTTGCCGACCTACACCCGCGACCGCAGTTTTGACGGTTTCCGCGGCTTCGGGATTGTCCGGACCGGAGAGACCCGCCAGGACCCCGAAGCCTTGGGCCTGGCGTTGTCGCCCGCCGCGCCATCGCGCGCCGAGCCCGAAACCGATCGCCTGAGCACCGGGGATGAAGCCAGTCTCGAGATGCAGGATCTGCAGCAGGACATCGAGGAGCTCGCCCGGATGGACGGCGCGGAAGCCGAAGCCACGGATGGCCAGGACACCCCGGAAGAGATCACCGCCTCTGGTGAGACGCCCGCTGCTGAGGAGGCCGGCGCGGACGAAGCTGGTGACGACGACGGGGCTGACGCTGGCGACCCATTCCAGGGTGAGCGCCCGGCGCTTCAACTCGTCGAGACCCCGATGCGGCGCGACAGCGACAAGATCATCAATCTGGAAACACGCCGAAGCCGCCCCCGCGAGAGCCTTTCCCCCGGCGAACAGGCGGCCTTCCGGGAAATCGGCGTCCGCCTCAGCGAAACCTCGGCGCGTCAGTCCGGCGCCGATGACGATGCCGCCGGGCAGGACGCCAATTCCCCGGAACCCCGCCGGACTTTCGGCAGCCGCCAGACGCCGTTGACCGGCGACCAGACCGGCACCCGCGATTTCGAAATCAGCGCCGACGGCGATCAATCCGCCGAACCGGCCGTGCCGTCACGCTCCGGCCCCGACGCAGGCCATGCCGAAGCCGATGACGCAGTGTCCGAAAAGGATGCGTCCGCCCCCGGCCCCACTTTCAAATCCGCGGCACCGGCAGCCATGCAACTGCCGTCGGCCTTTGCGCTGCCGGCGCGGCAGGTCATGCAGACCGGTCTCAATCCCGGCTTTATCGACGCCATTCCCGTGGCGCTTCTGGTGCAGGCGGGCGATACGCTGATCCACGCCAATTCGGAGTTCTTTGAACTCACCGGCTATGGCTCGCTCGATGAACTGGCGGCGCGCGGCGGCCTGGATCATCTGCTCGACCGCCCGTCGGAAGACGAACCGGCGATCGACGGCGCCATGCTGGTCCGGCAGGCCGATGGCGGCGCCCGCATGGTCACCGCGCGGTTGCGCTCGGTGAACTGGCGCGATGGCCATGCCCTGCTTCTGGCCTTGTCGCCGATCGACACCACCACGGCGGCGATTGTCGTCGATGCAGCCGCATCCGGGCAGGAAGGCCAGCCCGGCTCCGATGAAGCGGTTGAAGACAATACCTTGAAAATCGAGGCCGAGGAGCTTCGCTCGATCCTCGAAACGGCAACCGACGGCGTCGTCATTCTCGACCATGACGGCACCATCCGCTCGATGAACGGGTCGGCCTGCGCCTTGTTCAACTATGACGAAACCGAGACCCAGAAACAGCCATTCGCCATGCTGTTCGCGCATGAAAGCCAGCGCGCGGTGATGGATTATGTCAACGGACTTGCCGAACACGGGGTTTCCAGCGTGCTCAATGACGGGCGCGAAGTGATCGGGCGCGAAGCCGCCGGCGGGTTCCTGCCATTGTTCATGACCATCGGCCGGCTGTCGGGCTCCAACGGCTATTGCGCCGTGCTGCGCGACATCACCCAGTGGAAGCGGACCGAGGAGGAGCTGCGCACCGCCAAGCGCGCGGCCGAGACCGCGAACTCGCACAAGACCGATTTCCTTGCCCGCGTCAGCCACGAGATCCGCACGCCGCTCAATGCCATCATCGGATTTTCCGAAATGATGGTGGAGGAGCGTTTCGGGCCGATCGGCAGCCCGCGCTATCTCGAATACGCCCATGATATCGGCAATTCCGGCAAGCATGTGCTCGACATCGTCAATGACCTGCTCGACATTTCGAAGATCGAAGCGGGACAGGTGCAAATGGAGTTTGTCTCGGTTTCGCTCAACGACCATCTTGCCGAAAGCGTTTCCCTGCTGCAGCCCATGGCCAATAGCCAGCGGGTGATCATCCGTACCAGCCTGTCGGCAAGCGTGCCGGAAGTGGTCGCCGACCGCCGCTCGGTCAAGCAGATCGCGCTCAACCTGTTGTCCAACGCCATCCGCTACACACCGTCGGGCGGACAGATCGTGGTTTCGACATCCTATGAACCTTCCGGCAATGTCGTCATTCGCATCCGCGATACCGGCATCGGGATGAACCGCAAGGAGCTCGAGCAGGCGATGAAACCGTTCGGTCAGGTCGGTCCCGGACCACGGCAGCGTGGCGAGGGCACCGGACTTGGCCTGCCGCTGACAAAGGCCATGGTCGAGGCCAATCGCGCCCAGTTCGACATCGTCTCGGCGCCGGGCGAAGGAACGCTCGTCTCCATCGCATTCCCGCCGCAGCGGGTGCTGGCCGATTGAAGCATAAAAAAACGGGGACCATTGCGGATCCCCGTTGTGAATTGGAACTGTGCTAACCAACAAGTGGAAAAAGAAACCACCCAAAGTTGACGTGATTAATGCGCCAAATCTCTTACCGGGTCCTTGCCGACTTCGCTAAAATCTTACCAATTGGTTATACGTCGCCGAAACTGGTTAAATTGTTGGTCAGATTTGGTTAACCATGATGGGCCACGGAACTGAAGCGCTTCGCATCGAAACGGGTTCGGGCGTTGCGCTTTGGCTCCTTGTCGCATGCCTTAGCTTTGCAGTTCCTCAAGTCCCGCAAACAGATCGAGCGCTTCCGGGTTGGCCAGCGCCTCCTGGTTCTTCACCGGCCTTCCATGGACGATGTCGCGCACCGCGAGCTCGACGATCTTGCCTGATTTCGTCCTTGGAATGTCGCTGACCGCGATGATCCTGGCCGGCACATGCCGGGGCGAAGCGCCGGTGCGGATCCGGGCGCGGATCCTGGACTGTAGATCCTCGTCCAGTTGAACGCCGTCTGCCAGACGGACAAACAATATGACGCGGACATCGTCCTCCCAGTCCTGGCCGATGCAGATGGCTTCGGCCACCTCCTCCATCTGTTCGACCTGGTTGTAGATCTCCGCCGTGCCGATGCGCACGCCGCCGGGGTTGAGCGTCGCATCCGAGCGGCCGTGGATGATGATGCCGTTATGAGCGGTCCATTCGGCAAAATCGCCATGGGTCCAGACATTGGGAAACCGCGTGAAATAGGCCGCCATGTATTTCTCGTCACCGGGATCGTTCCAGAAGCCGATCGGCATCGCCGGAAACGGCTTTGTGCAAACCAGTTCGCCCTTCGCGCCGACGATGGGCTGGCCGTCCTCGTCCCAGACATCGACGGCCATGCCCAGGCCCGGCCCCTGGATCTCGCCGCGCCAGACCGGCAGCGCTGGATTGCCGAGGACAAAGCAGGAGACGATATCGGTGCCGCCTGAAATCGAGGCCAGGTGCACATCCGGCTTGATGCCTTCATAGACAAAGCTGAAGCCTTCCGGCGACAGCGGCGATCCGGTCGAGGTCAGCAGCCTGAGCTTCGACAGATCATGGGTCCTGGCCGGCTCCAGCCCGGCCTTGCGCACGGCGTCGATGAATTTCGCCGAGGTTCCCAACACCGCAAAGCGCTCTTCGGCGGCATAATCGAAAATCACGTTGCCGTCGGGATAGAAGGGCGAGCCGTCATAGAGGCACAGCGTCGCGCCCACCGCCAGCCCGGACGCCAGCCAGTTCCACATCATCCATCCGCAGGTGGTGAAATAGAACAAGCGGTCGCCGGGATTGAGCCCGCAATGCAGACGCTGCTCCTTGAGATGCTGCAGCAATGTGCCGCCGGCCGAATGCACGATGCATTTCGGGATGCCGGTGGTGCCGGAGGAAAACAGGATGTAGAGCGGATGCGAGAAAGGCAGTTTCTCATAGACAATGGGTGCGGCCGCATGACCGGCGACGAAGCCGGCAAGCGTGACGGCGCCGCCCACGGCGGCGGCGACGGTCTCGGCATCGTCGAGCAGCGGGACGATCACGGTGGCGTTCGGCTTGAGCGCGGCGGAAATCTCGGTGAGCTTGGCGGTCACCTCCTGACGCTTGCCATTGTACCAGTAACCGTCACACGAGATGAACAGTTTTGGTTCGATCTGGCCAAACCGGTCGAGCACGCCGCGAACGCCGAAATCGGGCGAACAGGACGACCAGATCGCACCGATCGAGGCGCAAGCCAGCATGAAGGCGATGGTTTCGGGCATGTTCGGCATCATCGCCGCGACACGGTCGCCCTTGCCCACGCCATGAGCCCGGAAGGCCTGTTGCAGGCGCGACACCAGCGCGGACAACTCGTCCCAGCTCATTGCGCCGCGCGCCTTGTCTTCCGCCCGAAACAGGATCGCGGGCTCGTCGCCGGTGCGGCTCAACAGGTTCTCGGCGAAGTTCAATTCCGCATCGGGAAAGAACCGGGCGCCAGGCATGGCGTCGCCATTGTCGATGATGCGATCGCCCTTGACGCCGCGCACCTCGCAAAAATCCCACAGCAATGACCAGAAGCCTTCGCGGTCGGTGATCGACCATTGCTGCAGCTTGAGCGGATCTGAAAGCGATTGCCCCGCCCGCTCACCGGCAAGCCTGGCGAACGCCATCCAGGGGCTCTTCTGCAGCTGCTGCGGGTTCGGGGTCCAAAGCGGCGTATCGGTCATCTCATGCTCCTGCGGGGGTGTGCGGCACGGCCGCCACAGCGCCCGTCTGGATTGGACCTGACTTAGCATTGGCGCGGCGCGATGCAAACACACCATGAGACCGCCATCCCCAATGTAAGCCGTGCTCTCCATTTGCATTCGCCGCCGCCAGGCTTTAACCAGAGCATCGGGACTGTGGCCAGGGAGCATGGGTTTGAATTTCAGCATCGCGCAATGGCCGATGGGACGTGGGGTGATCGCGGTGGTCATCGCGCTGCTCATCGTCTTGCTGGCCATTGCCGCGAGCTTGCCGCTGGCCGTTTCAAGCGGGGTGGTCCGCGACCGGCTGGAGCGCGACATCAGCGCCTGGGCCGGCCATGCGGTGTCGCTGGGCGATGCGCCGTCGATCGATTTCTGGCCGACGCCGACGATCAAGCTCGACAATGTCGAAATCCGGCCGGCGACATTCGCCGATGGCGATCCGATCCTGCGCGCCGACAGCATCGTCGCCAATTTCAACCTGTTCTCGGCGGTTCGCGGCGCGCCCAGTTTTTCCGAATTCCGGCTGATCCGGCCCTCCTTCAATGTCGAATTGTATCCGGACGCAACGTCGAACTGGTCGTCTTCCACTGGAGACCTCGCCGCGGGCATAGCCGCCGCGGTGGCCCGGGATCTGGCGCTCAAGGCCGGCGCCGAGATCCCGGCGTCAGCGGTCATTCCGGAGTCGGCCGCGCTCGGCACAGTCACCATCGAGGACGGCACCATCCGCTGGATCCGCGATCCAGGCGTCGACGCCGAGAAGCTGACCGCCATCAACGGCACCGTGGCCTGGACCGCACCGACGGCCCTCGCGCGGGCCAACATCACCGCCATTTTTCGCGGCGAGCAGCTGACATTGACCGCCTCGACCTCGGCCCCGCTGCTTCTGCTCGGCGGCCGCACGGCGCCGGTCGACCTCAAGGTGGCGTCGGCGCCGCTGAACCTGGATTTCAAGGGGTCGGCAAGCCTGGGGTCGGATGTGTTCGTCGCCGGCGCGTTGCAATTCAAGAGCGCATCGGTGCGCCGCGCGCTGGAATGGTCCGGCGCCGACATCAAGCCGGGCGAGGCGCTGGGCGCGCTTGACCTGTCGGCCAAAATCACCGCCGGGCAATCCAAGGCCAAGCTTGATGACCTGATCATCATGATCGACCGCAACCGCGGCATCGGCGTGCTTGACGTTGCCTTTCGCGACCAGGAGCCGCCGCTGGTTGCCGGCACGCTGGCGTTCAACACGCTCGATATCGCCTCGTTCCTGCAGGCCTTCACGCCGCTGCCGGCCGCCGGCAAGGACATTGCCTCGACCATCGACACCCGTTTCCTGCGCGAGATCGGCCTGGATCTGCGGCTGTCGGCGCAGTCGGCGAGTTTCGGCCCGGTGGCGCTGACCAATCTGGCGGCGGCGGCCAGGGTGGAACAGGGACGCGCGAATTTCGACGTCGGCGACGCCACCGCCTATGGCGGCAGCCTGATTGGCCGCATCGCGCTGTCCGAACAGGGCGTGGATGGCGGCTTCAAGGTGCAATTGTCGGCGCAGAACACCAATTTTGGCGGGCTTTTCGACGCCGTTGGCATGACCGGTCCGTTGCCGCGCGGCATCGGCTCGCTTGACCTGGAAGTGACCTCGCCCTATCCGACCTGGGCCACGGCGATGTCGGATCTGACCGGCAAGATCGATCTCTCCGTGGGCAACGGCATCGTGCCCGGCCTGAACCTTCAGAAGTTCCGGGAACTGGCCCGGACCGAGCGGTTTTTCGGCCTGCAGCAACTGGGCGAAGGTTCCGGTTTCGCCTTTGAGAGCGCTCGCTTTGAAGCATCGATCTCCAATGGCGAGGCCAAGCTGAAGACCGCCGAACTGATCGGCCCTCAGCAGATGATTACGCTGTCAGGGGTGATTCCCTATTCCCGATCGAGCCTCGCCATAGCCGGGGTGCTCGGACCAAGGCGGCCTGCGGTCGGGGAGTCGGCTGTCAGTTCAGGCGCGGCCCCGGCGGCGCTGCGGTTCTTTGTCGGCGGTTCCTGGCCGCAACCGGTGTTCTCCCCGGTCACGCCGTAAATTGGCTCCGTTATTTCAAAGTTCTACAGCGTCCTTTGCGCATCCGATTGGCTGCGCGGCGCTGCAGGCTTGCGAAGTTTGACGTATTTGGCGACAATCCGCCAGTTGGGTGCTTCGGGCAGATTTCCGAAGCGGATAGGGGCGCAACATGCTGCGGGTGATTTCGGCACTTGTCAAAATCGGACTGGCCTCGCTGATCACCGGCGCGGTGCTGTCGGCGCTCAATCTTTCCGCCGCCGAGCTGCTGGCTGAAATCGGATTGACGCCGGAGCGGATTTTCGCGCTCCTGCAGGAGGGCGCCGCCTGGGCGATCCCCAACATCGTGCTCGGCTCGATGGTGATCGTGCCGATCTGGTTCGTCACCTATTTGTTGCGGCCGCCCAGGAACTGAGAATTCCCGCTCACTTTTCGGCAAACGCCGCCTGCTCGTCCCGCTGGCGCCTGACTTCCCGGCTCTTGTTGAGGACCGACGCAATGATGACGCCTATCGCCACGGTGCCGATCAGCAAGGTGCAGACGGCGTTGATTTCGGGCGTCACGCCCAACCGCACCTGGCTGTAGATTTTCATCGGCAGGGTGGTGGCGCCCGGTCCGGAGGTGAAGCTGGCAATCACCAGATCATCAAGCGACAGCGTGAAGGCGAGCATCCATCCGGAGATCACCGCCGGCAGGATCACCGGCAGGGTGATCTGCATGAAGGTTGTCACCGGACCGGCGCCCAGATCCATCGCGGCTTCTTCGAGCGAGCGGTCGAAACTCATCAGCCGCGACTGCACCACCACAGCGACGAAACACATGGAGAAGGTGATGTGGGCGAGCGTCACGGTCCAGAAGCCGCGGCCGAAATCCACCGCGACAAACAGCAGGAGCAGCGACAATCCGGTGATCACCTCCGGCATCACCAGCGGCGCGAAGACCATGCCGGAAAACAGGATGCGGCCCTTGAACCGCGTGTAGCGGGTCAACGCCAGGGCCGCCAACGTGCCCAGAACCGTGGCGAAACTGGCCGACACCAGCCCGACCCTCAGCGTCACCCAGGCGGCGTCCATCAGGCCCTGATTGTTGAACAGCTCGCGATACCATTTGACCGAGAAACCGGTCCAGACCGTGACCAGCCGGGATTCGTTGAAGGAGTAGATCACCAACAGCACGATCGGCAAATAGAGGAAGGCAAAGCCAAACACCACCGAGGAAATGTTGAAGCGCGACCAGCTTGTGTTCATCGGTTTGACCTCACTGTCCGCTCTCCTGGGCTTTGGCCTGCGCCTGCTGGAAGATCATGATCGGCACCACCAGGATCAGCAGCAACAGCACCGCCACGGCCGAGGACACCGGCCAGTCGCGGTTGTTGAAGAACTCGCTCCACAGCGTCTTGCCGATCATCAGGGTGCGCGAGCCGCCGAGCAGATCGGGGATGACGAACTCGCCCACCGCCGGAATGAAGACCAGCAGGCAGCCGGCGACGACGCCCGGAATGGCGAGCGGAAAGGTGATTTTCCAGAATGCGGTGATCGGCGGGCAGCCGAGATCCTGCGCCGCCTCGATCAGCGTGTAATCCATCTTTTCCAGCGCCGAGTAGATCGGCAGCACCATGAACGGCAGATAGGAATAGACAATGCCGATATAGACTGCGGTGTTGGTGTTGAGGATGATCAGCGGCTCGTCGATGAGGCCCAAGGCCATGAGAAACTGGTTGAGCAGACCTTCGGGCTTCAGGATCCCGATCCAGGCGTAGACGCGGATCAGGAAGCTGGTCCAGAACGGCAGGATGACCAGCATCAGCAGCGTCGGCCGCAGCGAGACCGGGGCCCGCGCCATGCCATAGGCCAGCGGAAACCCGATCAGCAAGGTCAGCACGGTGGAGATGAAGGCGATGGTGATCGAGGAAATATAGGCGTTGATGTAGAGCGCATCCTCGGTCAGCCACACATAGTTGGAAAAGCTGAACTGCTTGAACGCGGCAATCAGGCCGGAAATGCCGTCAGCCATGTCGATCGTCGGCGCATAGGGCGGCATCGCCATCATCGGCTGGGACAGCGAGATTTTCAGAACGATGCCGAACGGCACCAGGAAGAAAATCAACAGCCAGGCATAGGGGATGATGATGACCAGGCGGCGGGTGAAGGCGGAGATGATTTTCACAGGGAAGCCCTCACCGACATGACAATGGCGCGGAGCAGAAGCAGCGCGATCACGATGGCAAGCGCGAAGAAAACCATGCTGCCATGGAGTTCGATCAGCCGCGGCGCGGCAATCAGGGTGGCCAGAAAACCGAGGGTCGAAATCGTCACATAGGCCGCGAAGTTCTGCTGCTGGACCGGGTATGGCTTTACAAATACACCGTGCGTCCGGGTCAGGCTCAACGCGTAGACGGAGATGCCCAGATAGCTGATGAAAACCAGCGCGAGTTCAGGACGCCGCAGCAGCAGCACCGCTGCGGTTGTCAACGCCATGACAATCGCCGCGACGCCATTCGCCTTGAAGCTTCTCGCCAGGTCGGCTTGGTCGGCATGCACAATGTGCTCCATAACCATTCCCTCAACTGCTCAGCACGACGCCGCTGTCGGCATCGAACGAGACCCAGATCTCTTCGTCATAGCTGATCGGGTCCTCGACGGTGCGGGCCGCGTTCAGCAGCGAGGCCTTGACGACATCGCCGTTCTTGAGCTTGACGTGAAACACCGTCATGTCGCCGAGATAGCCGATGTCCCACACTTCGCCCGAGGCAGCGTTGACGCCGCCGTCGGGCCTTGTCCGGGAGACGCGGAGCTTTTCCGGCCTTATGGCGAAACTGGCTTTCTGGCCGGCCTGCAACGCAGTGTGGGATTCAGACCTGATCACCATGCCGTCAGGAGTTTCGATGTTGACCACGCCGCCATTGGCGCTGGTGACCTCGCCGCGGAACAGATTGATGTCGCCGATGAAGCTGGCGACGAATTCCGAATTCGGCGCCTCATAGATTTCAACCGGTGTTCCAATCTGGACGATGCAGCCAAGATCCATCACCGCGATGCGGTCAGCCATGGTCATGGCTTCTTCCTGGTCATGGGTGACCACCACGAAGGTCAGGCCGAGTTCCTGCTGCAGGTCCATCAGTTCGAACTGGGTTTCCTCGCGCAGCTTCTTGTCGAGCGCGCCGAGCGGCTCATCGAGCAACAGCACTTTCGGGCGTTTGGCGATGGAGCGCGCCAGCGCCACGCGCTGCCGCTGCCCGCCCGAGAGCTGATGCGGCTTGCGATTGCCGAACTGATCGAGCTTGACCAGCTTGAGCATGTTGTTGACGCGGTCGTCGATTTCGGATTTGGCCATGCCGTCTTGCTTGAGGCCGAAGGCGATGTTCTTTTCCACGCTCATATGCGGAAACAGTGCATAGGACTGGAACATCATGTTGACCGGCCGCCGGTAGGGCGGAACCCCGGCCATGCTCTCGCCATCGAGCAGGATCTCTCCGTGGGTCGGATTTTCAAAGCCGGCGAGCATGCGCAGAAGCGTCGACTTGCCGCAGCCGGAGCCGCCGAGCAGCGCGAAAAATTCTCTCTGAAAAATGTGCAGCGTCAGGTCTTTGACCGCGACAAAATCGCCAAATTTCTTGGTGATGTTTTCAAAGGCGATGTAGGGCTTCTGGCTGGGATCATTCCAAGGTTCAAAACTGCGTCTGATGCTGCCCAGAGATTTCATGATCAATTGTCCCCATGATCAATCCAAATGAAAACCCCCGGCCTGTTGCCGGGCCGGGGGTGAAGTTTGCGTCACTGACCGGTGACGACCTTGGTCCAGGTCCGGGTCATGACGCGCTGGGTGCGCTGATCCTTGGGTGAGGTGGTGTAAAGCCGGCCAACCGTTTCCTCGTCGGGATAGATGGCGGTGTCGCCGATCACGTCCTCGTTGAGAAACGGTTTGGAAGCCGCGTTGCCGTTGGCGTAGTAGACATAGTTGGACGCCTTCGCCATGACTTCCGGCTTCATGATGTAGTTGAGGAATTCATGCGCTTCCTCGACATGGGTGGCGTCGCCCGGAATCGCCATGTTGTCGAACCACATCAGCGCGCCTTCCTTGGGGATGACATATTCGATGGTGACGCCCTGCGCGGCTTCGGCGGCGCGGTCGCGCGCCTGCAGGATGTCACCGGACCAGCCGACGGCCAGACAGATGTCGCCATTGGCCAGCGCATTGATATATTCCGACGAGTGGAATTTCTTCACGCTCGGCCGGATGGTGAGCAGCAACTCCTCGGCCTTGGCGATGTCTTCCGGCGCATTGGAATCAGGATCCAGGCCGAGATAGTTGAGCGCCGCCGGGACGATCTCCTCCGCCGTGTCGAGCATGTAGACGCCGCAATCGGCAAGCTTGGCGATGTTGCCGGGGTCGAACACGATGTTCCAGGAGTTGAGCGGCACGTCGCCGAGCCGTTCCTTGACCTTGGTGACATCAATGCCGAGCCCGGTGGTGCCCCACATGTAGTTGATGGCGTGCTCGTTGCCGGGATCGTATTTTTCAAGCCGCGCGCTGATGGCCGGATCCATGTTGACCAGATTGGGAAGCTTGGACTTGTCGAGCTTTTGGAAAACGCCGGCCTGGATCTGGCGGGCGAGGAAGGTGCCGGTCGGCACCACGACATCATAACCGGTGGAGCCGGCGAGCAATTTGGTTTCCAGGACTTCGTTGGAATCGAACACGTCGTAGACAACCTTGATGCCGGTCTCCTTGGTGAAGTCCTCGAGAATGGACTCGTCAATATAATCGGACCAATTGTAGACGTTGACGACGCGTTCCTGGGCGGTGGCAAGCACGGTCGATGCGGCGAGCATGACGGCCGCTGAGATTAGGCGGGTTTTCAGGGTCATTCCTGTTCCTCTCGTTTTCTGATCTGGTCACCTGCACGGCTGGACAGCCTTCGCCGGGGACGTCCGCGTCCCTGCCTTGGGCGGCAATGTGCGGCGGATGAGCTAACTTTAGGCGGAATCTCCGGTTGCACAAGTGGTCATCAGGTCATTTCCTGATTATGCGCCGCGCCAAATGCTGCAACGCATTTTAGCGAAGCCCGCGGCCCATGGACACAGTCCCCCGGACAATCCGGGCTGACGCCTTGGCTATTGAAAATCGAAGGCCGACAGGCCGGTGACCATCTCGTCTAGTCCCAACGGGCGGGTGATCGGCGGTTCGGCGCGGGCCAGGCAGCCGGAGCGCTCGCACAGCCGGCAGGCCGGTCCGACCGGGATCGTCACCGGGCGCGGCGTCTTGTCCGCCGTCATCGGCAAGGCCTCGCCGTAGACGATTTCATCGCGAAAGCCGATGTCGCAGCCAAGCAGGATGGCGGTGCGGCGCGGCCGTTCGGAAAACGCCCCCTGCGGCCCTTCCAGCGTTCGTGAAATGGTGAGGAACTCGGCGCCGCCGGGCAGTTCCACCGCTTCGACGAGAACTTGGGCGGGGTGCGAAAATGCCGCATGGATCGACAGTTTCGGACAACCGCCGCCAAACCGCTGTTGCGGAAAGCCCTGGGCGCCGGCGCGGCGGAAACGGTGGCCCGCCACATCGACCTCCAGCATGAAGAACGGAACCCCCTGCAGACTGGGCCGGCACAGCGTTGTGACCCGGTTGGCGGCCTGTTCGAACGAGACGCCGAAGCGCGACTTGAGCACATCGATGTCATAACGGGCGCGCTGGGCTGCGGCATGGAACGGCTGATAGGGCATCATCAAGGCATGGGCGGCATAGCGCGCCAGCTCGAAGCGGGCGATGCGGCGGGCCTCGTCGCTCGACAGCTTGAGCGCATTGATGCCCGCGGCCACGGCCACGTTCATGCGGATCAGCGCCGCCTCCATGGCGACCTCGCGCAGCTGATCGAACGGCGACAGCCGCTCGGACAGGAACAGTCGCTGCGAATGGCGGTCGTAGCGGCGGCGCCAGTTGGGCATGGTGGCGACCGGCAGGGTGCGCACGACGATGCCGTGCTCGCTCCTGAGCCAGGCCTTGAGCGCGCCCATCAGATCATCGCCGGGCTTGAGCAGGGCGTGGAAGGCCTCGGCTTCCTCCTCGATCGCCGGATGGTGATTGGCGCCGGTTTCGAGAACCTCGCGCACCTCGTCGATCGGCAGCCGAGCGCCCGCGAGCGCCGGGCTGTGGCCTTCGCGGGCGAGCATCGCCGAGAGATCCGACAGCCGTCCGGCCTGTTCGCGATAGGCGCGGTAGAGCTTGACGATGGCGGCACTTGCATTGGGCGCGGCCTCGGCGATCTCGACCACTTCCTGATCGCCGGGCAGTTCTCCGGTCAGCAGCGGATCGGCGAAGACTTCCTTCAGGCTCGACAACGTGCCGCCGGCGCCCTCGCCCTGCAACTCCTCGACATCTATCCTGTAGACGGAAGAGAGCTTGAGGATCAGCTGCACCGTCAGCGGCCGCTGGTTGCGCTCGATCAGATTGAGATAGGACGGCGAGATTCCCAGCGCCTCGGCCATGGCGGTCTGGGTCAGGCCCTGGGCGTTGCGGATGCGGCGGATGCGCGGCCCGGCAAATATCTTCTGGTCAGCCATCGGGTCGATCTTTACAGGTTGTGACAGAGGCAGGCGGCGGATGGCAGGACTTCATTCTTGACAATTTTTACAAATTTACAGCGCAGCTTTGTCAAAGGCAAGACAGCATGACCTGATTTTTCGGCTGTAATTGTGGAATTTTCTCGGCTTTGGGTGCAACGCAATGTAAATCTCGTCACATCGAAAGCGGGCATCCCAAGCCGGTCCGCTCGAACACAAGTTTCACTATCGGAGAAAAACCATGACTGATTTTTACAACCTGGTCCCGACTGCGCCGGAAGGCCGCTATGACAATATCGAGCGCCCCTATAGCCCGGCCGACGTGCAGAAGCTCCGCGGCTCGGTCAACATCAAGTACAGCCTCGCCGAAATGGGCGCCAACCGGTTGTGGAAGCTGATCCACGAGGAAGATTTCGTCAATTCGCTGGGCGCCATGACCGGCAACCAGGCCATGCAGCAGGTTCGCGCCGGGCTGAAGGCGATCTACCTGTCGGGCTGGCAGGTTGCAGCCGATTCCAACACCGCCTCGTCGATGTATCCCGACCAGTCGCTGTACCCGGCCAATGCGGCGCCGGAACTGGCCAAGCGGATCAACCGCACGCTGCAGCGCGCCGACCAGATCGAGACGTCTGAAGGCAACGGCCTGTCGGTCGACACCTGGTTCGCCCCGATCGTGGCTGACGCCGAAGCCGGTTTCGGCGGCCCGCTCAACGCATTCGAAATCATGAAGGCCTTCATTGAAGCCGGCGTCGCCGGCGTCCATTATGAAGACCAGCTGGCCTCGGAAAAGAAGTGCGGCCATCTGGGCGGCAAGGTGCTGATCCCGACGGCGGCTCATATCCGCAACTTGAACGCGGCACGGCTGGCCGCCGACGTGATGGGCACGCCGACGCTGGTGATCGCCCGCACCGACGCCGAGGCCGCCAAGCTGCTCACCTCCGACATTGACGAGCGCGACCGTCCGTTCGTCGACTACGATGCGGGCCGCACCGTCGAGGGCTTCTACAACATCAAGAACGGCCTTGAGCCCTGCATCGCCCGCGCCGTTGCCTATGCGCCGCATTGCGACCTGATCTGGTGCGAGACCTCCAAGCCCGACCTCGAACAGGCCCGCAAATTCGCCGAGGGCGTGCACAAGGAACATCCGGGCAAGCTGCTCGCCTACAATTGCTCGCCGTCGTTCAACTGGAAGAAGCACCTCGACGACGCCACGATCGCCAAGTTCCAGCGCGAACTCGGCGCCATGGGCTACAAGTTCCAGTTCATCACGCTGGCCGGTTTCCACCAGCTCAACCACGGCATGTTCGAACTTGCCCGCGGCTACAAGGACCGGCAGATGTCGGCCTATTCGGAGCTGCAGCAAGCGGAATTCGCTTCCGAGGTCAACGGCTACACCGCCACCAAGCACCAGCGCGAAGTCGGCACCGGCTATTTCGACGCCGTGTCGATGGCGATCACCGGCGGCAAGTCGTCGACCACCGCGATGGGCGAATCGACCGAGCAGGCGCAGTTCCGCCCCGCCGCCGAGTAACAAGACAACCCCCCTCGCCCGCCCTGGCTGGCGAGGGGTCCCTTCACAAACCCCGACAGAGGAGAAATGCAAATGGCACCCCAGACCCGCGTCAAGGAACGAGCAGAAGAACAGTCATCCGCCATGGATGCCGACCAGCAGGCGGCGATCCGCGTGCTGGCCAATGATCTGCACCGGCTCAACCATTCGGTGATGAAGGCCGTGGATGCTGGCGTCTCGGTGGAACTGGTCCGCTCCGCCCGCCACCATGGCGGCGATGGCAACTGGGGCGATTTGCTGATCCCGGTGATCGTCACCCAGGGCCGCTGACAGCCAGCGCTGCTTCTCTCTACTCTATTCAACCCCGCCATGGTTCACACCGTGGCGGGGTTTTTCGTGGCCCGGTTCAGACGGCGGCGGCGAGCCTGCGGGTGCGGGCGCTGCCGGTGAGCCGCATCGCCAGGAATGCCAGGCAGGCCGCAAGCGCGATCGCTCCCACCATCGGCAGCGGCGTGCCATCGAAGAACGGGCCGGCGAGCATGGTCAGCACGCCGCCCGAAAGCATCTGCAGCATGCCGCCGAGCGAGGAGGCAAGGCCGGCGATGTCGCCATGATCATCAAGCGCCATTACCATCACCGTGGGGATGACCAGGCCGAGACAGGCATTGGCGGCAATCAGCATGGCGACCAGCAGCACGAAGCTGTCAACGCCGACCATGACCAGCGCCAGCAGCGCCAGCGTGACGGCGAGGAAGCCCGAGACCGCGACAGCGACCACCCGTTCGGACCCGAATTTTTCGCCCAGACCCGCCGCCAGCTGCGAGGCGGCGAAGAAGCCCGCGGCATTGACGGCGAAGGCCAGGCTGAAGCCGGTGGGCGTCAAGCCATAATGACCGGTGTAGACGAAGGAGGCCGAGGCGAGGAAGACGAAGAAGCTCGCCATGCCGAAGCCGCCAACGAAGGTGAGCCCCATGAACACCGGATCGCGCAGCAATGTTGCCATGCCTCTGAGCAGCGCGGAGAGCCGGACCGGAACGCGGTTTTGCGGCTCAAGCGTTTCGGGCTGCAGCGTCAGCGTGACGAGAATGCTGAGAGCGGCGGCGATGGCGAGCAGGGCGAAGATCGCCCGCCAGCCGGCAATGGCGATGACGCCGGAGCCCGCCAGCGGCGCCAGCATCGGCGAGACCGAGATGATTAGCATCACCAGCGCCATCAGCCGTGTCGCCTGCGGGCCGGTGTGCAGGTCGCGGATGATGGCGCGCGGGATCACCATGGCGGCAGCCCCGCCGAGCGCCTGGACGATGCGGGCCGCGACCAGCCAGCCCATGTCGGGCGCCAGCGCACAGCCGATCGAGCCGACCAGAAACAGCGTCAGACCGGCGATCAGCGGCGGTTTGCGGCCGGCCATGTCGGCCAGCGGGCCATAGACCATCTGCGCCAGCCCATAGGCGATGAAATAGGCGGTGATGGTGAGCTGCGCCCCGGCCATGGTGCCATCCAAGCTTCTGGCGATGGAGGGCAGCGCCGGCAGATACATGTCGATGGCGAGCGGGCCAGTGGCGCACAGCAGGCCGAGCACCACGGCGGAGCGGAGGAAGGGAGACATTTTGAACCTCATGAAACAAAGTCAGACCGGCGCCGGCAATGGGGCGCGCCGTCTGATGGCTAATGGTTTTCACTGACAGAAAGTGTCAGCAGACAAGGGAGATTTGCGGGCAATGCCGCCCACCGGGAAGCACTGGAAAGCCAATCACCGGAAAGCCAATCACCGGACCGGGCCGGCGCTAACGGATGATGGGAAAATTGTTCATGAGACCTACTCCCGCTTTGGGTGCGCGGCATCTGCTTTACGCCGCAACGGCGGCGCCGCCCAGACGCAGCCAGCTCAAATCGCGTGACGGATGCGTTTTTTCGTCGCAGCTGTTGCGCCCGCGCTACGCTTCGGAACGGCCTTCGCCATCCCGATTGCGCTCATAATGCCGCATCAGCGGAAATTCCGGCAACCAGGATTCGCGGCGCACGGTCCAGAGCTCATAGCTGGGCGTGAAGCGGCCGGGCTCGTCGAGCGCGCCGAGATTGACCTCGGTCTCATCGCCCGAGCGGCCGAACACCGGCGAGCCGCAGGCGGGACAGAAATGCCGTCCGGCATGGGCCCGCGTCTCGCCCGTCACGCTGACCGCGGCTTCCGGGAAGATCGCGGAGGCATGAAACAGCGCGCCGTGATGCTTGCGGCAATCAAGACAGTGGCAGATGCCAACCCGGTAGGGCTCGCCAGTCGCCACGAAGCGAACCTTGCCGCACAGGCAGCCGCCGGTCACCTGGTCCATGGCCTGTCTCCTTCGTCGTTCCGGAGCGTGGAGGATTACACCAGACGGCGCCGGGAGGGCAATCGCCCTTGCCAAGGCCGCACGCCCCGCGTTCTCGTCTTCCTCGGCCCCCGAGGCGAGGATCCATTCCGTGATCCATCCCCAATCACCGCCATCAAGAGAGATCATGGAATGGATCCCAGGCTCGGGGGCCTGGGATGACGACGGAGGGGATCGGGCTCTATGGGTAGGTCATTCCTTACATTCAACAGCAGGCTGCGTTCCCGCGCGCCAAAACGCCGGTGTGTGCTCGATAGTCCCTTGCTCCGCCTGTACGTTACGCCCAAGTGCAGGCACTTGCGCGCGACAGGCGGGAAGTCCGGAGGGCCGCGCGCGGGCTGTGCCTTCTGAACAAGTGGTATTTGGGTGGCGCAACGCGCGCGCGGCCCGGAATTCGCCGGATGGCGTCCCCATCCGACAGGCGGCGGCCTCGCATGCGCACGGAGCTGGCTTATCCACCTGCCCCTCTTCAGGGCCCTCCGCCCGGGTTGCCCCGGCCGCTGCCTGGACAGGCCGCGGGAGATGCTTTGGGCGCGGATTCCGGCACGGACCCTGCTGCGCTGTGCAACATGTCCGCCACAGGCCCGGACCGGTCTCCCGCCCTCGCCCGCTTGAAGCAGGCCTGGAGCGGACCCGGCCCGGTGGCTGGCTTGCGCGGCTTGCCGAAGCAAGCGCACCGCCAGCGGAACCGCGTTGGCCATCGCCTCCCCGGAGTACGCGCCCTACGTTGGGGCGCGTCGCACCGGGGCATTCCCTCCCACTTGCATCGAAACGCTCGCGATCCATCCGGCAGCGGGAGTAAGCGCAGTATCGCACGGGCGGGGAACGTGGGGAAAAAGTGGGGGGGATTTTTTGTGGAGAGCGTTTGTCGTCTTCTCCGGTCCCCGAGCCGAGGATCCATGCCGTGATGCATCCGCACCCGCATTGCTTGGTGAGATCACGGAATGGATCCCAGGCTCGGGGGCCTGGGATGAAGACGGAGGGATGGCGCCGGGCGGCAAACGTTCGCGATCCGGGATGCTGAATGCCGCCTGGGAACTGGTACTTTTGCGACAGCTCACACGCTCGCGGCCGTCCTCCTCGGTCTTGTACCGAAGATCTGGGTCAGGCGCCGCAGAACAACCGGTCCAGTGAGAAAAGCGATGGGCCTCCAGATGCTCGGGACAGGCCCGAGCATCTGGAGGAGAGGGCCTTCGCGCGGCACAATGGGACGACGGGACGGCGGGACGAGGGGACGGGGGCACGGGTGGCGTTCGCGCGGCACCGGGTGTGTCGCGATGCGGCGCCGGGATGCCAGTTCTGCGCCGTCACTCGTCGGATTTGACTTCGGAGGCTTCCGCGTGGGTGCCGTCGGAGACGCTGCCGGGATGGGGGTCGGAGACGCCGCGGTCGGAGTCCTGATGGGTCTTGCGCGCCTTGTCCGGCTGTGCGGGGCGCGGGCGTGCTGGGCTTTGCGGGTTGGACGGGGTCTTGGTCATGGGGCTCTCCTGTGGCGGTCATCAACGCCGCAGGTGGATTTATGGTTCCCGAATGCTGGCGTGGCTGCCTTGTTCCGGGCGAAATGGAATTGGTGCTGCTGGGCTCCGGAATCGGGCGGCGGCGGTGAAGCTCGGCGCGATGCCACCCTCCCCCTTGTGAGGAGGGCGGGACCGCAGGTCCGGGGCGGGGCCTGGCTGCGGCAAATCCGGAGGGTGCGGTTTCAAGTCCCCTCCCCAACCCAGCCGGGGCGAGCCACGGGTCTCGCCCGTCCTTCGGACCCCCACAAGGGGGAGGGGCTAGCCCGGCGCGGTCATCAGAGTTCGATAGTCCCTCTCCGGCTCCAGTTCCGGGATGCGGGACTCCAGTAAGTCCCTTCTTACGCAGCCCGGGCCGACGCCTGGCCGTGTTCGAGGCGGAAGTTGGCGACGAGTTGGGTGAGTTCGGCGGCTTCCTGGGCCAGCGTGTGGCTGGCGGCGTTGGTTTCCTCGACCATGGCCGCGTTCTGCTGGGTCATCCGGTCCATCTGGGTGACGGCGGTGTTGACCTCACCGAGGCCGGTGGCCTGCTGGTGGCTGGCCGCGGCCATGGCGCCGACATGGATGGAGATTTCCTCGACGCGGGCGATGATGCGGGTGATCGCCTCGCCGGTCTTGCCGACCAGGGTGACGCCGGAGCGGACTTCCTCGCCGGAGCGGGCGATCAGCCCCTTGATTTCCTTGGCGGCGGTGGCCGAGCGGCCGGCCAGTTCGCGGACCTCCTGGGCGACGACGGCGAAGCCGCGGCCGGCGTCGCCGGCGCGGGCCGCCTCGACGCCGGCATTGAGCGCCAACAGGCTGGTCTGGAAGGCGATCTCGTCGATGACGCCGATGATCCTGGTGATCTTGTCGGACGCATCCTCGATGCGGCTCATGGCGTCGACGGCGCGGGTAACCACCTCGCCCGAGGCGCGGGCGTCGATGGCGGTGTCGCCGGCGAGCTTGTCGGTGTCGGCGGCGCGGTCCGAGGCGTTACTGACCGTGGCGGAGATTTCATCGACGGCGGCGGCGGTCTGTTCGAGCGAGGCCGCCTGCTGCTCGGTGCGCCGCGCCAGGTCATCGGCGGCCGAGCGGAGCTGGCCGGAATTGGCGCTGATCGAACCGGCATTGTCGCGGATATGGCGCATCGCCTCGCGCATGCGGTCGACCGATTCATTGAAGTCGATGCGCAGGCTGTCGAGTTCGCTTGAGAACGGAGTGTCGATGGTGGAGACCAGGTCGCCCTGCGACAGGTTTCTCAGCGCCGCGCCCAGCGAGCGGACGGCGAAGCTGAGATCGGCGTCGGCGCGGGCCTTTTCCTGGTCGGCTTCGGCACGCGTCCGCGCCGCCGTCTCGCGGGCATGGGCGCTCTCATCCTCGATGCGGATCTTGTCGATGGCGTTGAGCTTGAAGACATCGAGCGCGCGGGCCATTTCGCCGATCTCGTCGGTGCGGGCATTGTCGGCGATGTCGACATCGAGATTGCCGGCGGCGACATCGCGCATGGCGCTGACCAGCCGCCGGATCGGTCCGCGCAGGGCGGCGACCAGCACGGCGCCAGCCAGCAGCGCGAAGAGTGCGGCGGTGACGGCGGCGGCGAGGCTGATGCCGGTGGCGCGCTCCTTGGTCACGGTGGCGTCCTGGCGCTGGCTGTCGACAAAGACCAGGATGCTGCTCCAGGCCTGGTTGATCTGCGCCGAGGCCTCGTTGAAGGCCAGTTTGCGCGCCTCGACCTTGGCCATCAGCTGCCGGCTCAACGGCAACAGCGCCCGGACCTGCTCGATGGTGCCCTCGCCGAAGGCTTCCAGCAGCTCGGCGCCGCCCTTGGCCAGCCGCAGCAGCTGCAGATCCTGCTCGATCTGCGGCACCTTGCCGGCGAGCTCGCGGGCGCGCTCCTCGGTCGGTTCGCCCAAGAATCGGACAATCGCCACTTCCAGTTCGCCGCCGTGCTTGGTGAAGGCCAGCGTTTGGCTGATCATCGAGCGGCCCTTGCGGATATCCTCGTCGATCTCGCTGAAGCGGGCGGTGGCGCGGCGGGCGACCTCGGCGCTGGCGCCGGGCAGGAAAACGGCGACCGAGCGCAGCCCATTGGCGAAGGTCTTGAGATCGGTGAGGTCGGACGGGCCCGGCGTGTCGCGCTTGAGCACATCGAGAATGCCGCTGAGATTGGACTCGAGGGCGGAGCTGAGATGGTTCTTGTCGTCGGGGATCGCCGGCGGCAGCAGCACCAGCATGCGCTGGATTTCCTTCTTGTGCTCGATGGCGGCGGCGATGGCCTGTTCAGCGCTGTCGGCGCCCATGAGTTTGGTGACGATGGTGGTGATCGCCCGCGCGGCATTGGCGATCTTTTCGCCTGCGAACAGCAGATCCTTGGCGCTTTTTTCGTCGGCGCCGATGATGAGGGTGACCTCGGCGGATTTCCTGGAGAGCCGGTTCTTGGCGTCCCTGACGATCTCGAGGATCTCGGAGATGCTGGAGCGGGCGGCGACCTCCTCGACATGGACGCTCCAGAGGCCGTTGATGCTCTCGCGCAGATTGACCGCGACCGAACGCGCATGTTCGAGCGCGCCGGATTCGGCGGCGTTGCCGGCCAGCGCCAGGATCTTTTCGAATTCCTCCACCTGGGCGTCGAGATCGATGATGACCTCGTCGCGCTTTTCAATCGTCGCCCGCTGCAGGAATTCATTCATGCCGGCATAGGCTTCCTTGAAGCCGGAGAGCGTTTCAATGCTGGCGCTGGCGCCGGTCAGCCGTCCGCCGAGCAGCGATCCGGTGTAAAGATTGATGGCGGCCAGGCCGGCGATCGCGGCAATCAGCGGAATCACCAGAACGACGACCTTGGTCTGGATGGAGAAGCGGGCGAGCAGCTTGTCGATGTTCATGGAGCAAATCCTGAATGATTGGCCGGAAACAGGCGGGTGGGGCCGCAGGGTCATGGGGATTGCATCATGCAAAGCGCCGGTGCGGCGGCAGGGGCGCCGCCGTCGCCGAATGCACAATCATGGCAGCGCAGGGTTAACGGCTGCTGAATGGGTTGCATGAACTCCGATGCCGGCGCGCGGCAGGGCCCTAGCTCACGCTGATGGCTGGCGCGGGATGGGTGGCGCGGCGAGAAAAAACCTCTATGATCGCGCAGCATCGACAACAACAAGGTGACTTATGGTATCCCGCAAGGCCGGCAAACCCGCTCCATCCAAATCAGCGGCAAAGCCAGCCGCGCCTGCCTATCTCGACGCCAAGCGCGGCGTCAGCAACTGGATCCAGGCCGCCGAATGGCTCAGGGTCCGCGGCATCGAAGACATCGAATGCATCACGCCGGACTTTGCCGGCGTGGCGCGCGGCAAGATGATGCCATCGTCGAAATTCACTTCCAACACCTCGCTGTCGCTGCCCTCGGCGATCTTCCGGCACACGATCTCGGGCGAATATCCGGAGGAAACCGGCGAATTCCGCTATGATCCGCTCGATGGCGATCTCAAGCTGATGCCGGACCTGTCGACGCTGTCGGTGGTGCCGTGGGAGAGCGACCCGACGGCGCAGGTGATCTGCGACATGGTCACCACCAAGGGCGAGCCGGTGAGTTACACGCCGCGCAACGTGCTCAAGAAGGTGGTCGAGCTCTACACCAAACGCGGCTGGAAGCCGGTGGTGGCGCCGGAGATCGAATTCTATCTGGTGGCGCAGTCGGACGATCCGGATTATCCGCTGAAACCGCCGAGGGGCCGGTCGGGGCGGACGATTACCGGCGGCCAGTCCTATTCGATCGCCGGCGTCAACGAGTTCGACGAACTGGTCGACGACATCTACGATTTCTCCGACAAGCAGGGGCTGGAGATCGACACGCTGATCCATGAGGAAGGCCCGGCGCAGCTGGAAATCAATTTGCGCCACGGCGATCCGGTGGAGCTGGCCGACCAGGTGTTCCTGTTCAAGCGCACCATAAGGGAGGCGGCGATCAAGCACGGCATGTACGCCACCTTCATGGCCAAGCCGATGCAGCAATATGCCGGCTCGGCGATGCACATCCACCAGTCGGTGCTCGACATCAAGAGCGGCAAGAACATCTTCTCCAAGGATGATGGCGAGCCGAGCGAGGCCTTCTTCAACTTCATCGGCGGCATGCAGCATTATATCCCGAAGGCGCTGGTGATGATGGCGCCCTATGTCAATTCCTACCGGCGGCTGACGCCGGACATGGCCTGCCCGGTCAACAATGCCTGGGGCTATGACAACCGCACCACGGCGTTCCGGGTGCCGCATTCCGAACCGGTGGCGCGGCGGGTGGAAAACCGCCTGCCCTCGTCGGACGCCAATTCCTACCTGGCCTTGGCGGCGTCGCTCGCCTGCGGCTATCTCGGCATGGTCAATGCCATCACGCCGAGCGAGCCCGCTTACAAGAGCGTCAATGAAGGCTCGGTCGACCTGCCGAGGGGACTGCTCGAGGCGGTGTCGCTGCTTGAAAGCGAGCCGGCCTTCGCCGAGGTGTTCGGGCGTGAATTCATCAACACCTATGTGGGCGTCAAGCGCGGCGAGTTCGAGACCTTCATGCAGGTGATCAGCCCCTGGGAACGCGAATTCCTGCTGCTTAACGTTTGAGATGAGTAAATCATGACTTACCAAAGCCCCATTTCGCCGGGCATCTCCTTCTATGAGGCGACGCTCGGCAACCGTCCCGCCCATGCCGCGCTCAAGGGGCCGGCGACGGCCGAAGTCGTCATCATTGGCGGCGGCTTCACCGGCCTGCAGGCGGCCTATCATCTGGCGGCAAGCGGCAAGGACGTTGTGCTGATCGAAGGCGCGCGCTTCGGCGACGGCGCATCGGGCCGCAATGGCGGTCAGCTCGGCACCGGCCAGCGCGCCTGGGTGGAGGAGCTGGAGGCCGATTTCGGCCGCGACGGCGCCCGCCAGCAACTTGCCGTGGCCGAGCGGGCGAAGGCGCATCTGATGGATTTCGCCAGCGCCCACGGCATCGACGCCGATTACCGGCCCGGGCAGATTTCCACCGCGCACAAGCAGGCCTATGTCAAGGATTACCGCGCCCACGCCAAGATCATGACCGAGCAGTACGGCTATCAGGGCCTGAGCTTTCTCGACCGCGACGAGATGGCCCAAAAACTCGGCTCGACGCGCTATCACGGCGGCACCTATGATGCGTCGACCGGGCACATCAACCCGCTGAAATATGTCGTCGGGCTGGCGAGCGCAGCGGCCAAGGCCGGGGCGCGGCTCCATGAAAACACGCGCGCGCAGGCGATTTCCAGCGCCGGCGGCAAGGTGACAATCAAGACCGACGCGGGCGACATCACTGCCGGACGGGCGTTGATTGCCTGCAACGCCTTCATCGAAGGGCTGGAGCCGGTGACGAGCGCCCATGTGATGCCGATCCGCTCCTTCATCGGCGCCACCGTGCCCTTGGGTGACGACAGCCCGGTGATTCCCGGCGGGGAATCGGTCGACGATTCGCGTTTCGTGGTGCGCTATTTCCGCAAAAGCGCCGACGGAAGGCTGCTGTTTGGCGGCCGCGAGGCCTATACCTCGGACAATCCGGCCGACATTTCCAGCCATATCAGGCGGCAGATCGCCGAGATCTATCCCGATCTCGCCAATGTCGAGATCACCCATGCCTGGGGCGGCTCGGTGGGGATCACGCTGTCGCGTCGGCCCTTCGTGCGCGAGGTGATGCCGAACGTCACCTCGATCGGCGGGTTTTCCGGCCACGGCGTGATGCTGTCGAATTATTGCGGCAAGCTCTATGCCGACCATGTGCTGGGCGGCTCGGACGATCTGGAGGTGATGCGCAACCTCAAGGTCGGCCCCTTCCCCGGCGGCGCCCGCTTCCGCAAGCCGCTGCTGTTTCTGGCGCTGACCTGGTTTTCGCTGAGGGACAGGTTTTAGGGGGTGGCGGTCTTTGATTTCGCCACTTCCGTCTTCCCGGCCTTGAGCCGAGATCCTGCCCGCCAGCCCAAGTCCTTGGGCTGAAAGAGTCATTGACCCGGCGGCGGCCCACGTCGCTGGCAACTGTATTGCGGATTCTTTTTACACTGCCTGGAATGTCGTCTTGTCCCGGATCATGGCGTTGGCCGTAATGAGGATCTTTCGGGCAATGGCGATGATCATGACCTTGAAGGGCTTGCCTT